>Ga0265296_1000251_pt1 | contig 97233 bp, 103 predicted proteins | sample MunlanPumphouse1_FD_189073 | JGI IMG/M metagenome (GOLD analysis project Ga0265296, IMG submission 189073) | Groundwater microbial communities from a municipal landfill in Southern Ontario, Canada - Pumphouse #1 | ecosystem: Environmental > Aquatic > Deep subsurface > Groundwater | place...
GGGAAGGGATTCGGAAAAAACTCAAATTTGTTTCGTTTGTTTCGGTTCTTCGATCACTCGGTTGATCGGAGGTTGAGAGAATTGATGACTATCCAAAATTCATGGAGGAAAATTTAGAGAAGTACTGATCCCTGCCCCCCACTGTCTGCGACATTTTTGCCACATCCGACCCCCCCATACAGACAGAACGCTGTTTTCCATATTCTCTGACGTAAAAACGGTTTTTTTCCTAAAAACTTGAACCAATGTTCTGGGGGGTCGGATAGGATAAAAGTGTATATGACCGGCTTGCGACACGATCCAAATGAGAAAAAAATCCGCTGCTGAAATTGGTGAATCGCCCGCGTATTATGGCATGGAAATATCTCCTCCGACCCCAGCACGGCTTTGGACCATGAACCCGCTGTGATTATGGCGGGAAAAACTTATCCGGTGTATGTACAGAGTAAACAGGTAGGGGGTTCTCCACACACAACGAATACCTGGGCAAATGATCAGAATGCCCATATGGGGTTAAAAAGAGTGAAGCAGGAGAATTATTTCCCTTTCTTTACGCATTCGGTGATATACGCCCCGGCCTTTGCCGTGCCCGCAGTCCCGCCAAGGTCTTTGGTGACAATGCCGTCCTTGATGCTCTTCTCGATCGCCTTGACGATCGCGTCGGCAGCCTCGTGCTCACCAAGGTGATCGAGCAGGAGCGAGCCGGCCCAGATGGTGGCAATGGGGTTTGCAACGTCCATGCCCTTGTATTTCGGGGCCGAGCCGTGGATAGGCTCGAACATCGAGGTGCCCTTCGGGTTGATGTTGCCGCCCGGGGCGAGGCCGAGGCCGCCCTGGATCATGGCGCCGAGATCGGTGATGATGTCTCCGAACATGTTGGGCGTGACCACGACATCGAACCACTCCGGGTTCTTGACAAACCACATGGTGACCGCGTCTACAAAGTTGAACTCGGTCTTGACCTCGGGGTACTTCTTTGCGGTCTCATTGAACACGTCCCGCCAGAGGCCGTACACATCCGAGAGGACGTTGGCCTTGTCCACTGAGGTGAGTTTCTTGTTCCTCTGCATGGCAAGGTCAAACGCGTAGGTCTGGACCCGGCGGGAACCTTCGCGGGTGATGACGCCTATCTGGTACGCGATCTCTTCTGCATCGCTTGTGACGTCGAGGCCGAACTTCACGCTGTAGAGGTCGCGGACCACGTCAAGCTCGTTCTTCTGGTGTTTCTTGAACCGGGAGCCGATGCCCACGTAGAAGTCCTCGGTATTCTCGCGGACGACAACAAAGTCGATGTCCTTTGGCCCTTTCCCGGCGAGGGGAGTCTCGACCCCGTGGAGGAGTTTTATCGGCCGGAGGTTGACGTACTGGTCGAAGTGGAAGCGGAGTGCGAGAAGGATCCCCTTCTCGAGGATACCGGGTTTCACCCGGTCGTCTCCTATGGAGCCGAAGTAGATTGTCTTGAACTTTTTGAGTTCCTTTAAGTCATCCTCGGTGACCAGTTTCCTGGTTGCAAGATACCGGTCTGCCCCGATATCGAAGTCCGTCCACTGGATGTCGAAGTTGTATTTCTCCCCGGCAGCTTCGAGGACTTTCTTTCCCTCGGATACGATCTCCGGGCCGATCCCGTCTCCGCCGATTGACGCTATCTTGTACATGTCGGTATCTCCTTTATGTTCTTTGCATATTCGACAAGCCCGCCGGCATCGATGATGCCCTGCATGAACTCCGGTACTGGCTCGATGGCAAACTTCTTCCCATCCGCCTCAAGGTACCCCTCCTTGATCTTCAGGACAATCTTTTCCCCATCAGGAATCTTGTCGGCATCCGGGCAGACCACAGGGAGAACCCCCACGTTCACCGAGTTCCGGAAGAAGATCCGGGCAAACGAGCGGGCGATAACGACTTTTACACCGGCCCCGATGAGAGCGAGCGGGGCGTGTTCGCGGGAGGAGCCGCAGCCGAAGTTCCGGCCCCCGACAATGACATCGCCCTCCTTCACGTTCTTTGCAAACTCGTCCCGGGTTCCCTCAAAGGCATGCTTTGCAAGCTCATCCGGGTTGTTGAGGGTGAGGAACCGCCCCGGGATGATGGCATCGGTATCAATATCGTCCCCGAATTTCCATGTCCGCCCGTTTGCCAGGACGGGAGATTTTTCGAGGATCACTTTCTTTACCTGCACGGTTTTCTTTGATGCCATGTCAGACCTCCCGCGGGTCGGTGATCTCGCCCGTGATCGCGCTCGCCGCGGCAGTTGCCGGTGAGCAGAGGTACACTTTGCCCTCCGTGCTACCCTGCCGCCCCTTGAAGTTCCGGTTCGATGTCGAGAGCGAGACCTCGCCGGGGGCAATGAGGCCGAATGCCCCGCCCATGCAGGGTCCGCAGCAGGGAGCTTCCACAAGGGCCCCGGCTTTCACGAACTTCTCGATAAGACCAGCCCTGAGCGTCTTGAGATACTCGTCCCGCGACGCCGGGATGATGATGACCCGGATCTTCGGGTTGAACTTCTTCTTCCCGAGCACCTCGGCAGCCTCTTCGAGGTCCTCAAACCGCCCGTTCGTGCACGAGCCAATGAAAACCTGGTCCACATGGGTGCCGGCAACCTTGCCAACCGGGACACCGGTATCCACGTTGTGGGGAATGGCAACCGTTGGTTCGAGGTCAGAGACATTGTAGGACCGCTTCTCAGCATAGTTTGCGTCCGGGTCGCTGTCCAGGTCGAAGGATTTCATCTTCCGCCGCCCCTTCATGTACTCCCAGGTCACCTTGTCGGGTGCAACAATGCCGGCCTTTGCTCCCATCTCTATTGCCATGTTGCAGAGTGTCATGCGCCCTGCCATGTCCATCTTCGAGATGGTCTTACCGGTGAACTGGATTGCCTTGTAGGTTGCCCCGTCTGCCCCGATATCGGCTGCTATCGAGAGGATCAGGTCCTTTGCCCCTACGCGTTTCTGGAACTTTCCCGATACCTCGGCCCGGATCGTTTCCGGCACTTTGAAGTAGAGGGCGCCGAATTTTAAGGCAAAGCCCATGTCTGTTGACCCGATACCGGTGGCAAATGCCCCGGTGGCACCATACATGCAGGTATGGGAATCCGCTCCGACAACGATATCGCCCGGTGCTGCCCGTCCCTTCTCGATGGTCACCTGGTGGCAGACTCCTTCGTTGATGTCGTAGTTGTGGATGTCCTGCTCCTCGGCAAACTTCCGCATGTAGACCTGGTTGGTTGCAGCTTCGATGGAGTCTGCGGGAATCTGGTGGTCAAAGAGGAGGATGATGCGCTCCGGGTCATAGACTTTTTTCCCGCCCATCTCGTAGAACTTCTGGATGGCAAGCGGGCCGGTGATATCGTGGATCATCGTCCCGTCAAGCGGGGCCATGACCATTTCGCCTGCCCGGACTTCCCTGCCACATTTCCGTGAGAATATCTTCTCTACGATTGTCGCTCCCATGCTTGAATCGCGTACACTATTCGTTCTGTGGGATATTGTTGTTTGGGGGCCTGTTGGTTGCCCTTTATATTCTGGTGCACTTGTGCTCTGTCATATGCCGGGTCTGCAGGAACTATGGACATGACGGTTTTGCACATAATTGGCATTTTTTTGGATAACTGCCAGTATTTTCGCAGTTAAAGTAATCTTTAACCCCCTTTCCATGCAAGATCTCATGACAACCATGATACGAAGACTCTCTCTCTGTATGGTTGCTGTCGCAGTCATTGCGATGGCGCTCGTCGGCTGTGCAGCAGCCGTGGAAGATACCAGTAACGCCAATGTGATCCATGCCACCGGTACCGGCAATATTATCGGCACTCCCGACCGGGCACAGATCACGTTCTCGGTCCAGACCGAGAACGCTGATGTAAAGATCGCCCAGTCTGAAAACGCCCTGAAGATGAACAATGTCATCAACGCCCTCGTCACCTCCGGCATTCCAAGGGATGCCCTCAAGACCACCGGCTACAACATCTACCCGGTGTACGAGGAGAGCAAGTCCATCCTCGAACAGAAAGTGAAGACCTACCGGGTGACCAACACCTTAACCGTAACGCTCCATGATGTGAGCAAGACCGGCGATGTCATCGATGTTGCCGTAGCAAACGGCATCAACCAGGCTGACAGCATCCAGTTCATGCTCTCGGACGAGCAGTCGCAGGTGCTCAGGACCCAGGCTCTCCAGAAAGCCGTCACCCGCGCCAAGGCCGATGCCGACACTGTTGCAGCCGCTATGGGTGTGAACATCACCGGTGTGAAAAATGCTGATATCTCCGGCGGTTACTCCCCGGTACTCTACCAGAACTACCAGTACGACACCGGTGCGGCAATGAAGGCGGCAGCGGTCCCAACCCCCATCCAGCCGGGCGATGTGACGGTCACTGCCTCAGTGACCATCACGTACACCATCCGATGATTTCCTCCCTCAACCATTCACAACTTTTTTACCTGTGCAGCGTGTGATAGTTTCTTTAATCACAGCGTTGCATCCGGAAGTACCGGATTTTAATTCCGTACCAAATTTCGAATACCACTAATTCGCGGATACAATAGGATTGATTTTCAAATGGAACGAAATATCGGCTTTAAAGAGCGAAGATATATCGAAGAGTTGCGCATCCTGACCAAATCCACCGCTCTCGATTGCGTGATCGACGACCGGTTCGACCGGATCATCTACGTGATCCGGCCAGGCGACATGGGGCTGGCCATAGGGAAGAAAGGTGAGAACATCAAGCGCCTCCAGAATGTGCTCGGGAAGCGTATCGAGATGGTGGAGTACGCCGAAGCCCCGGACGCTTTTATTGCCAATATCTTCAAGCCGGCCGAAGTCGTGGGCGTTGACCGCAGCGGGGAAGGGGGGCCGGTGAATGTCCTTGTCCGGCAGCGGAGCGACCTTGGAATTGCCATCGGGAAGGCCGGCTGCAATATCGAGAAAGCGCGCATCCTTTGCCGGCGGTTTTTTGACCTTGAGGTGGGCGAAGTTCTCCTCCCTCAGGTGGCAGCATGACCGCACCGGTCGACCCCCGGGTGATTGGGGATCTCTGGTCGGTCATCTGCGAGCGGGCCGCCCACCCGAATGAGGAATCCTACACCTCGCGTCTTCTGAATGACAAAAAGGGGATCGACAAGGTGCTCGAAAAAGTAGGTGAGGAATCAACCGAGTTCATCCTTGCGGTGAAGAACGGGGTGAACGAACGAACCGTCGAGGAGACCGCGGATCTCCTCTTCCACCTGCTCGTTGCCCTCAGGGCCGCAGGCGTGGACCTTGCCGATGTTCTGCGGGAACTCGAACACCGGCGCAAATAACCGGTAATCCCCCTGTTTTTTTTCATTTATTTTTGCATGAACGTGGTGAGGTCCACCATGGCCGGGAAATTCTCCTGGCTCTGCCCGGCTGCGGCAAGCACCGCTTCGTCCACGAAGATCGGGATATCGCTGCGGAGGGCAAGGGCAATCCCGTCGCTTGGCCGGCAGTCCAGGTACTCTTCGTGCTGATCGCGGGAAAGAACCAGCTGGGCATAGTATACCCCGTCTTCCAGGGAATCGATCTGGAGGAACCGGAAAGTGATGGAGAATTTCCCGCAGAGATCGAGGAAGAGATCGTGGGTGAACGGCCGGGGGGAAACCTCCCGGTTCTTTGCGATGTTGATGGAGATCGCCTCCCAGATGCCGATAAAAATGGGCAGCATTCGGTTGCTGCCATCCGAGAGCACTACCAGGGGCACGGTCGTTGTCTTTCCTGTTGCGACAAATACCCCCTTAACCTCGCACCTGACCTGCGTCATGCCGTGCAGAGAGATTGCTGTCCTTATTGATAAGAGTTCAGGTGGCGGGGCACAACCCCGTAATCATTGACACCGGAATAATCCGGCTATTCAACGGCCTTTTTTGCTTCCCTTCGAACGATGATGATGCTCGAAAGGATGCCAAGGGCGATATTGAAGTAATAGAGGACGATCCGCCAGATCACGACAAAGATGCCGACGATTGACGCCGGGATGAAGAGAGCGTACATCGTAGTCGCCCCGACTTCTGCGATACCCGAACTCCCGGGGGTGAGCGGGATCATCATCAGGATGGCGAGGATGAGCTGGATAACGAAGGATTCGAGGAACAGGGGGGGCTGCCCGAGCCCCATCAGGATGAGGGATGCGGTTACGATCTCCGAGACCCAGTAGAGGAGGGTAAAGAGCATGCCCCAGAGAAGCCCGCCTTTGGAGCTTTTGACAAACTTGACTACTGCTAACTGGAAGTTGTCGATCTCCTTGTCTGCCCGGATGAGAAGTTCCTCAACCCTTGCCTCTTCCCACTTCTTGGTAAAGAAGCGTGCACACCGGGTCACGACCCGTTTTATGATATCCGGCCTCCTGATGGCGAGATAGAAGAGGAAGAGGCAGCCGGCAACGAAGACCCAGGTGACGTAGACCATGATCTCCGAGATGGCGCCGAGACTCTTCCACTGCTCGGTCAGGACGATCATGGCAAACGCGGCAAGGGCTGCAAGGGCGATGCCGTCAAGCACCCGCTCCATGATGACGACTGCTGTTGCGTCTCCGATGGGGACATTGGCTTTGTAGAGCTCGTGGATCCGGACCGGTTCCCCGCCGGTCTGTGCCGGGGTTACGGCAGCGGCGAGCAGGTTGGCAAAGACCAGGTTGAGGCTGTAGAAGAACCCGATCCGGTACCCGAGGGAACCCGACATCTTCTGCACCCGCCACGCCCAGAAACACATGGTGAGGATGTGGGTGAGAAATGCGAGAAGGAGGAACCAGGGATTGATCTTCTGAAGGTATGAGAGGGTATTTTCATTGATGGTGAAGTAGAGGATGATTATCAGGACTGCAAGGGAGAACCCGACAGAAATATAGAGCCATTTGACCTGCGACTTCTCCATGATTTCCTCACACAAAAACGAGGAGACGCTACTCCGGGGTTATTACCTTTACAGATTATTGGGCATAGTATAAACAATTTTATTCCGAAAAAACCGCCGTTTCAGCCCCGCCTTTATCCAAAAAAGGTAATGGGAGTCTACACCGTGAAGATATCCCGGTTGGCAGTGATCGAGAAGAGTCCTGCAGTTACACCGGCATCCAGCCACCCGTGCCCGTAACTGAAACAGGCAAGAGCCTTCTCGGGGTCGCCTTCTGCCCTGTTGAGGGCCCCGTATCCTGAATAGATGCCTGCTATGCACAGCACCTTCCCGGCAAAGGTATGGGCGGGAGTAGTTTTTTCGGGAGCACACCGCACGGATGACCGGGCGGTATCGAGCAACCGGGCATACCGGCCGGTTTTCTCTGCAAGTTTTTCCGACTGCCCGGAAGGGATCTGCCCGAACGGCCCTTCGAATACACAGGGAACTGCATTACTCCTGCAGGTTATGAGACCATACGATATACCAAAATGGAGCCAGCCGGATGCATACCAGAAACTTGCAAGGGCATTGACCGGGTCCCCCCCTGCAGAGAATCCCCGGCCGTCGCTCTCGTAGGATCTGGCCATCAGGAGGATGGCGGCTCCCGCCCGGCCAACCGGGGTATCTTCCGGTCCCGTAACGCGGGAGAGCGAGATGGTCTCTGCAAGGACGGCCTGGCATTCCGCGATCTTCATAATCCCGCAAACATCTCCAGGTATTCCCGCTCCATATCGTGGAGTCCTGCGGGCACAATGAGTATGTGGAGGGGCGGACCGAACTCGGCCGATGCAAGGGTGCTTCCCGTACCGGCCCGGACAATGGGGGTATCCGATCCCGCCCGGGCGATCCCGACATAGAGGGGAATAGTCGTCCCATTCCGGGCAGCCATCTGATCGAGCAGGGCAACTGCTTCCGGAACGGTCATGTACCGCTCGTTCTGGATGTCGAGGTACACGATGGTGTGCAGGTTCTGTGCAAGGTTTTTTGCAACAACCTCAAACGGGGTTGTCGGGAACCAGTTCTTCTGCGGGAAGGGGAGGGAGCAGGATTTGCCGAACCGGTAATTCTGGAGTCCGGAAAGGCCGCAGACGGCACTGGAGATGGAGGCTCCATGGATGATGGCTGTCCTGATCCCCCGGGCTCCTGCCCGCAGACGGAGATCCGCATGGGTTGTGGAAACCATGGGGTCGCCGGCGCACAGGAATGCTACGCTTTCCTTCTCGGCAAGCCGGAGCAGTTCATCGGGATGCTGTTCCACATCTTCCCGATAGAGGGGTTGCACCGGCTTTCCATAGTACTCTTCGAGTTCTTCCCGCGATGATCCTATAAGAAGCGAGGTGTAGCATTCCAGGAAGACGTGATCCGCGTCCCTGATGCACCGGAGGCCTTTCTCCGAGATATCAGTCCTGTCAAAAAGCCCGAGGCCAACAAAGGTCAACATAGTATACCGTAATTCCATTGTTACCGATGATTCCTGTACCGTCCCTGGCACGTTCAGGAAGAAATCCTGGTGATATAATCGACCAGGGATTCAAGGACCCGGGAAACATCGGACCTTTCCGTTGCCGAGATGTAATAGAGCGGGATCTCCCGGGGAAGCGCGAGCGCGTTTCGGATCACGCTCTCGGCTATGACTTTGTGCGGATCTTTCCGGTTTGCAGCAATCACAAACGGGATCCGCTGTTTTGCAACGAGTCCTGCAAGGTATTTTGCACGCGGGAACATGTCCTGATCTGCGGCATCGATCACGATGACGACCCCCATGGCATGCCGGAGCGTGGGCATGATCTGGGGATCGAACTCTGTCTGCCCGGGCGTCCCGTAGAGCGTGATATCGAAGTTTTTCCAGCGCAGCCGCCCGAAATCCATGGTACCGGTGGCGGTCTCTTTAGGTACTCCGGCCCGGGTTGTTTCCTGATCTGCTGCGGATGCATGGGAGACGAAGGTGGTCTTCCCTGAGTGTTCCGGCCCGGTTACGACAATCTTGGGGGTGTAGAGGATGACCTTTCCTTCGCTGACTGAAAAGGGGATTGACCGGACCGGCAGCGGTGCCCAGGAGGTATGGAGGAGGGTAAAGTAACTGAACTGGGGGAGGGGATGGGATGAAGACCGTATTGTCAGGACGAGATCGAACGAGTGTTCATGGATAAACCGGTCCACGAGCGGGGCTCCTTCAAGGTTGAGGTGCTCCAGGATGAGCGTTGTCTTCCTGTCCTGCCGGGCTGATTCCAGGATGCTGAGGCCGGTCTCGAGGCCGAACTCCTCGTACAGGAGATCGAAGTATGCAAAGATAACATCGACCCCGGATTCCCGGCAGACCTTCTGGATCCGGGCTTTCCAGTCACGGGCTTCTGCGTCCCGTGATGCTGCACCTTTCTGGATCCTCTCCCGGTCAATTGCATCGATGAAGGCCAGTTTGTCTGAACTGAGGGCTTTCTGGTCCCCCTGCAGGGTGATTGCATCATGCCGGAACGCATCGACCGTGGTATTGGGCAGGATGACGAGGCAGGTCATACCTTTTTTGAGTGCGGCGGAGAGGGTCGAGATCATGAAGAGCTGGCCGTTGACCCCGGGCTCCATGCTGTAGAGGACCCTGCTGTCCCCGGGGATCCCGCCCCCCAGCATCTCGTCCAGGGCATGCATACCGGTGGGGATCATGGCAGTATGACCACCTGTCCTTTGGTTACCGTGAACTTGAGCCACTCCCCGGTAACTCCCCGTATGCCCATGATCCGTAAGTAGGTGATATTGTTCTCCATCTTCACTTCGATGACACAGTTCATCAGCTGCTTGATTAAGGAGAGGGTCTTCTCGTCAAACGACTCGCTGTTGAGGAGATAGATGCCGACTCCTTCGATCTTCTTGAGTTTTGCTGTCAGGACGTGAAGGAACTGATAGAGCACTTCGAGCCTGCGGTACATGAGGAGGGTCGAGATCGAGTTCACGCAGAACCGGACCGGCGGGGGAAAAAGGCCAGGCTCGCCATCAGAAAAATCTCCTTCGAAGATGGTCTCTATCATGTTGGAGAACTTGATCCCGATACCTGTGAGATCGGTGGGGCTTGAGACAAACATCAGCCGGGTTGTGTCGGCAATGCTCGGGGTTGAGCTCTTGGTGATGGCATCGATCACCCCGACGAACCGCTTGTCGGCCCCGGCAACCTTGAAATAGTCCACCACTTCGGCTGCACGCTCATTGGTGGAAAGGACAATGGAATATTCGCCCTGCAGCGGTTTGATGAGTGCATAGGCAAGCTGATCGGCATAGCTCATCGGGGGGGCAAGGATGAGGATATTTGTCCCCGCCTCAAATCCTCCGCATACGCTATCGATCTGCTCAATTCCTGTCTTATAATTATACATCTATTGCTTGATCATTTCATGAGAATGCTTATAATCTCTCCTATCAGTAAACGCCAGGATCGCGTCGTGATGATCAAGGTATTTTTACTTCGGCAACCTGGTGGGTCACCCTCGCAGATTTAGGTTTCCCGAAATCTATTTATTTAGGCGACCCTAAATCTAATCACATGACCTCCGAGCAGCTGGAAGAATACCTTGAAAGCATTCTGGATATCGAGACCATTGACGGAATTGCCAAGACCTCCGCGATTGCGAAATGCCTGAAAGTTGCACCGGCCAGTGTCACTGAGGCGCTCCAGGTGCTCTCGGAGAAAGGGTTTGTCCATTACGAACCCTACAAGGGTGCAAAGCTGACGGATCTGGGCCGGGAGATGGCGCAGAAGGTCAAACGCCGCCACCGGCTTCTTGAGGTTTTCCTAACGGATGTTCTTCACATCAACCAGGAGAATGTGCATGACGAGGCCTGCAAGATGGAACACACCCTTTCCGACGAGACGGAATGTGCCCTCTGCAAACTGCTCAAAGCCCCGGCCCGGTGCCCCCACGGCAGCCTGATCGAAGCCTGTAACCGCCAGGTCGAGAGCTGCTCTTCCTGTCTTGAGGGAGAAGGAACTGTTTCCTCCTGCACCCGTGATGAACCTCTTCTCCCGGTCACCACCCTTGCGCCCGGCCAGAAAGGTACTATTGCGTTCATCCGTGGAGACAACAGCGTAGTCCAGCGCTTAACCGACCTTGGTCTTACCCTGCACACCGAGATCCAGCTGATCCGGAAAGCTCCCATGCTCGGGCCGGTTGAGATCGCGGTCCGGAAGACAAAACTTGCCATCGACCATGCCATTGCCGATCATATCTTTGTCACGGCCTGTAAGGAGACGACGGGATGAATGGCTGCAACAACTGCAGCGGATGCCAGATCCCGGTATCGCTCCCGGAACGAAAGGAGGAGTATGTTGTAGCTCTTGCAGGGAATGCGAATGTGGGCAAGAGCGCGATGTTCAACCAGCTCACCGGTGTTGACCAGGACATCGGCAACTGGCCGGGCAAGACCGTTGAGCGGGCCGAGGGGCTCCTTCAGTATCGTGGCCAGCGGATCCGGGTGATCGATCTTCCGGGAATTTACTCTATAACTGCCCTGTCCACTGAAGAGCAGGTATCCCGTGAGTTCATCGCCCACGATCACCCTGACGTGGTGGTCAACGTGCTCGATGCCTCTGCCCTTGAGCGGAACCTCTTCTTTACCCTCCAGCTCTCTGAACTCGAAAGTCCCATGATCCTTGCCGTCAACCAGATGGATCTTGCCACAAAAAAGGGCATAGCCATCGATCTCCGGAAACTCTCCGGTCTTCTTGGTATCCCGGTCATCCCTACGATTGCGATCCAGGGAAAAGGTATTGCGGATCTCTCGGATGCGATCCTCTCGGCCATAGTGACCCGGCCAAAACCTCATACCATGCCGTACGGCAAGGAAGTCGAAGACCGGATTCAGAAGATCATGGCCCTCTTCCCCGCAGGTGTCGGGGGCTACCCTCCCCGCTGGACCGCAATCAAACTCCTTGAGTCGGATTCGGACACAATATGGGAGGCAAAGAAACTGGCCCCGGATGCGGTTGCTGCAGCCGGGGCTTTCCGGCAGGAACTGGAGCGGATTCACGGGGAACCTGCTGCTACCGTCATGAGCAGTGAACGGTACCATGTGGCAGAACAGCTGGTAGCGGAAGTGATGGAGATCCGCCCGCAGAATGAGAACGAGCTGTCGCTGACCGAACGGATCGACCGGCTGGCCCTCCACCCGCTGATCGGGTATATCCTCCTGATCATGGTGATAGGCGGTCTCCTTGTCTGGACGTTCATTGTCGGCGCATGGCTGTCAGAACTCCTCACGGCGTTCCTCTCCGGTATCGCCCCGGTCCAGCCGCTGGTAAAGGGCACGGTTGTCGATGTCATCATCAACGGCGCCTGGACCGGATTCGTGGCAGCCCTCACGCTGATCCTCCCTTACGTGATCCCGTTCTATCTCTTCCTTGCGCTCATCGAGGATTCAGGATTTCTCACCCGCTTCTCGCTGATGCTCGACCAGGGGATGCACAAGATGGGCCTGCATGGCAAGGCCATCATCCCGCTTGTCCTTGGCTTCGGGTGCACTGTCCCGGCCTGCCTCTCCTGTCGGATCATCGAGTCGCCCAAGCAGAAGTTCCTTGCAGCATTCTTAGTCACGCTTGTGCCCTGCTCGGCCCGGACCATCGTCATCCTCGGAGTTGTGGCGCTCTTCGTGAATGTCTGGTGGGCGCTGGCCCTCTACCTCTTTGCCTTCATCCTGATCGTTGTCCTTGGACGCCTTGCGTTCCGTCTCCTGCCCGGCGAATCCGTCGGGATGATCATGGAGATGCCCGATTACCATGTTCCTTCTGTACCCATTGTCCTTGGCCAGACCTGGCAGCGGACCAAGTCGCTCATCTGGATCGTCCTTCCTGCCTACATCATCGGCAGCATCGCGATCACGGCTGCGTTTGCTGCGGGCTTCCTTGAACCGATCAATACAATCCTCTCCCCGATTACGGTCATTCTTCTCGGCCTTCCCGTAATGACCGGCGTGGTGTTCGTGTTTGGCATCATCCGGAAAGAGATGACCATCCTCGCCCTTGCAGCGCTCTTTGGCACAACGGTTTTTTCTACCATCATGACACCGGTCCAGCTCATCGTTTTCGGGCTTGTGGCCATGCTGTATGCCCCCTGCATCTCAACGATTCTTGCCCTGGCAAAAGAGTTCAGCTGGAAACAGGCCCTCGCCATTACAGCTCTTGAGACCGCACTTGCCATTGCGTTTGGGGCGATTGCGTTCCGGTTGCTGGGTCTTTTTATGTAGGAATGCGGCTCTTTCGTGAACCCCTTTTTAACCCCCAAGAATTTTTACTTGGACCCCCAATAGTGGGAGTGCGATGATCTACTGGCTTTACGAGCAGATGCTCCTGCGGCAGCTCCATGACCTGCCGGGCCATGTGTGTTTCATGATAAGCGGCGAGGACATGGCGGATGCACCGGATAACCTGTACCGGATTACCCAGTGGTGCACTGAAATCTCCATGGCAGTGGTAAAACAGAATCCCGCCGGGCAGCCTGCAATCCAGGGCATAACGTTCCATATTGCAACCGATTCCCCGGAGACTATGGAGCCCTACCTTGACGAAATCCGGAAAATTGCCACGATCGCCCGACTGGTTCTCCATGTAGGCGACCGGGAGGAGATTTCTGGCTCCGGTATGGATGTGGTCGTTGCCGTTGGCAAGAGCGGGAGGGAGGAGATCGCCGAATGCATCCGGCGGATGGCTCTGGATAAGGTCTCCCCTGAATCGGTGGACGAGAAACTGCTCGAATCCTATCTTACCTTTAAATACACCCCTGATATTGTGGTCAAGAGCGGCGGGGACCACTTAACCGATTTCCTCATCTGGCAGTCGGTTTATTCAGAACTCTTCTTCTCCGATGTGAACTGGAATTTTTTCCGGAAGGTGGATTTCCTCCGGATTTTACGGGATTACCAGTCCCGTATCCGCCGGTTCGGCAGGTAAAAATGGTTATTTTATCCTTATATTCAGCCAGCAGGGCACACTGTTCACCGTCTTCTCCGCAAGGGCGAACTGGTTTTTCAGGGCAAGAGTGAACCGTCTCCGCTCGGGTACCGGAACAATTTTCCTGTCGCGGCACCAGCGGCAAAAGAGCTCGTAGATTTCATCTTTGGGTAGGGTGGCATCGTCCGGCTCTCCTCTTAAGACTTTTTCCGCAATGAATTTTTTTATGGCATCCTCTTTTCCCCGCTTTCCGGCCACTGGCATCTTATGCTTTGCCGGGATCTTTAGTACGGGTGCAGCGACGGGTTTTTGCTCCTGTTTTGTTTGTGACTTGTCGTCGGAAGATTCTGCGGCAGGACCTTTTGCGATCGGGACAGGAAGGATCTTCTTTGCCCGTTTCACGTTCGTTACGGCTGAAGGATCGTCGGCGTTGATAACGGGATGCTGTGGTGTCTTGAGTTCCCGGACCGGTTTGACCGGTGTTTCGGGTGCCCCATCCGGTGCAATCAGGACCGGCACCGGTGCCGGAAGCGACCCAAGTGGCTGCTGTCGCATATCGATGTTGAGAAGATCGGCGAGTGCCTGGTTGCAGACTCCGTTGATATCAGTCTTGTGCGCCCGTGCACTCTCGAGGATATCTGCCCGCACGAGAATGGTTGTCCGGTGCCATACGGGGTTGTTGTCTTGTATGCCAGTCATAATCGCTCAGGAGTTGATCTGTGCGTAGACTGAAATATAGTTCCCGATTAGTCCCGTTCAACCTGATCTGCGGGATCCCTATCCCCGTGCAGAGATCCGCTGGTCGTAGATCCGTATGGCCCGGAGGAGATCGATCTTCCGGAAAAGTGGCCAGTATGGGGCGCAGAAGTATACCGTGGACTCATGACCGTTGGCAAGCCATGGCAGGAAATTGGACGTGCGGCAGTCGTTCCCGGTCCGGATGATCAGGTCAACCGGCGGAATGCCCCTTCCTCCGTGGAGGTGTTCTTCAACGGTGTGGACGTCAATGGTTTTCGGGTCTGCATGGCTTGTTTCAATCTCGCCTAATATCTCTTTTGCAGCAAGGAGGATCTCGTTCCTGCCCCCGTAGGCAAGTGCGATGTTGAGGCAGAAACCATTGTAGTCTTTTGTTGCCTCTTCTGCTGCGTTGACCGCCTCCCGCAGGTCGTCCGGGAGCAGCGAGCGATCCCCGACCATCTGGACGCGGATCTTGTATTTTGTCACCCTCTCATCTCTCAATACGGATGTGAACTTTTCCTTGAAAAGGGTAAAGAGGTGGGCGACTTCCTCTTTGTTCCGGGAGAAATTCTCGGTTGAGAACGTGTACAGGGTGATATGCCGGATCCCGAGATCATGGGCCCAGTCCAGCATCTCCTCGGTCCTGTCTGCCCCGGCCCGGTGCCCGCTCGCCGTATCGAGTCCCGCTTTTTTGGCATACCGGCGGTTCCCGTCCTGGATGATGGCAATATGGTTTGGCACGTGTGTACACTGCATCCGGAGGATTCGCTCGTACAGGGACTCCATCACCGAGCGCAGGATCATACCGGTGTCAGCTCCACGATCATCCCGCCATTCGGGTAGCGTTCGATGACATACTTGTTCCCCTTCACGTCTGTGGACGATTCCGTGAGGATCCACCAGGGGAGTTCAATGCGGTCGCTGAAGACCTCGAAGCTCCCCGGTTCGAGTTCCCGTTTGAGGATCTCTGCGGATGCGTCCCCATCCTCGCCGAATTCCAGAACCCCGTAGACGATGGTCCCGTCCTCGGTGATTTCATCGAAGGGGCGGGCGGTGTTCTCCGCGATCCTCTTCAAGCGTTCGCGGAGCTGGACCGAATCCTTGAATGCGGAAGAGCACCAGTGGACTTTCTCGTGCCGGCATAACTCCTCTGCCCAGCCTTTGGCTCCTTCAATGGCATTGTGCAGGTTGTCGGCAAGCTCGTATCCCCGCTCGCGCATGGCATAGGCATTGGTATCCCCCCATTCGAGCTCGTTGATGTTGAGGAAGTCCAGGTACGGCAGTGCCGCTGCAAGGTGTTCGAGCCCGGGGAGGGCCGGCACCTCGATCCCGATATCAAATCCCATGGCTTTTGCGTGCTGTGCCGAGATGATATAGTCGGTTTCGGCTATCTTTTCCCAGCACTCCTGCGGCGGGTGGAGCCGGATCTCGTCCACGAGTCCCTGCATAGCCGCCAGCTCTTCATCGGTCGGGGCTTTTCCTGTGTAGAGGTGGATCTGGTGTTCCGGCCCGAAATGCTCCTTGAGCAGCCGGCAGTAGGCGGTCACCTTGTCGAGGCAGAGGAGCGGCTCCCCCCCGGTAACGCCGGTGCCGAGCGCACTCATGTTCTCCGCCTCTTCGATTATCTGGCTTGGGATGTCGACAGGGCGATCATTTGCATATACCGTATCGGTACCTTTTCGTTCGCTGGAGAGTGGGCAGTACCAGCAGGTGCGGTGGCATCGTCCCGTAACAAAGAGAACCAGTTTTGCGCCCTGGTGGCAGAGGATACAACCGCGGGAAAGTGTCATTCTTGTGCTCCCCGGTCGCGGAGGAACCGGACCGGTTTTAAAAGTAATCGTACTATTATGTCCTGTGGCTTCAAAACCCTTCTGCGAAGTCTCCACCGTACGTGGCGGCTTAAGCAGGACCGGAAACCCATGGGTGTTTTTATGGTTTTGACCGGGTAAAAATATGCATGATTGCTGAAATAATCCGTGAAAAGAAGCCGGGGGATGAGGGCGCTTTCTCCTGTGTTGTGCTCTTTCTCACGTCCCGGCTCTTTGGAGGCTCTGGTGTTTTCTCTTTGTGCACGGTGCTGGTAGTTTTAGTTTTTTGCTCTGTCCTGATCGAACGAGTGCCCTGTTCTTCCCTGGTCACGGGTGATGGCTGCACAACCGGTTCCTGAGTCTGGGTCGGCACCTTTTGCATTGGAAGATGCAAACTGCCATGATCCTCCTGCGGGAGGACCGGGAACTGCACCGGAAGTGCAGACTCCACGGTATTAATCGGTACGGGATCCCGCTCGTCTCCAGACTGATGTTCCGAACGGGTTATTGCAGGCGGATTGTTGAAGGTTGTTGTCTCGTTACTACGAGCGGCATCCGCTGATCCGGAATCGCCCGGTTCTCGTACCGGGATGGAATGGGATTCCAGGACAGCGGAAAGTATTGTGCCAGCAGTGGTATCCCGTTCTGGACTCATGGGAGTGAGGTTGTTAAAAGAATGATCCGGACCACCTTTATCCGCCCCTTCCGGACTTCCCATACCAAGCCGGCACTCCATGAGTGCCGGTGCAGTTGTTTTAGTCTCAACGGGAATGCTGCCAGCAACCTCCTGTTTCTCCCTTGTTGCTGGCGGTGTCCGCTGCTCCTCCGGTATGACCCTCTGGGATACGTGGCCCACCTCCCCGGAGGGTTCTCCTCGTGACACTTCAGGATTGATCTCTGCCAATGTGATCTCCCGTTCAGCAACAGGAGTTACCAGGGAGTTCCCCCGCAGTGCGATCTCTTCGGCCAGGATCGAATTTTCCTGTATGCGGGAGTGTATCATCTCAATCGTTCGCTCGATCTCCCCAACCGGTGTATCCCTTCGTTCCGTGCCGAGCTGCTGCTGGAGGTTGGCAATAAGGCCATGATCCACCTCGATTGTTGCCATGAGTCGCGTATATTCCTCAATCTCTTCCGTATCGAGTCCTGCATGTCTCCAGAGCTCAAGGTTTTTCCGGCAGGTCTCCTTGCGCGAGAGAACCTTTGCAATGGTCTCCAGGAGATCTCTCGGGCTGACCGGCTTTGTTATATAATCATCGATATGCGGGTGCGGTGTCTCGGCTTCGAAGGGACTGATCTTTTTTGCCGAGAACATGATGACCGGGATGAAGCGGGTTACCGGGTTCTCCCGGATATGCAGCAGCGTCTCCCAGCCATCCATGGGTTCCATGAGAATATCGAGAATGATGATATCCGGACTCTCTTTTTTCAGGAGTTCAAGACACATCTCGCCTCCGGAAGCGACGATCGTCCGGTAATTCTTTTTTAAGAGAGATGCAAGGCCCTCGGTGATGAAACTGCTGTCATCAACAACAAGAACGGTCTGGGTCAATTGGATCTCTCGTATCTGGTGATCATTATTCCTGAAGGGGTGTTGGTTCCGGGCCGGCGGGATTGAGTTTTTGCAATACCGGCTGTCCGCTCGATAAAACGGATTTTTGTAGTATTTCCATGATGCAAATCTTCGCAGGTATCCGTGAACGCGCGCTCTAGAAGCAGTGTTATCGTGCCTTGTATTAATACCCCTGATAAATCCGCGGGTCCGGCGATATCGCATTCCTGTTGGTATCGTCATTCCCCGCAAATTCAATGCCGCTTCTTGAGGAGAATGTACGACTATCTTTATAAACCAAGCCATACACGGAGTACTGGAATATGAGGGATCCAGCTGCACAAAAAAGAACTGACCTTGCCCTGTCGGAGGTTATCGGGTTTGTGCTGATAATAGCCCTGATTGTGATTGTCGCGTCCCTCTATCTCACCTACGGTGTCCCGGCGCAGGGGCGTGAGAATGAGATCCTCCACATGACCGAGGTCAAAGACGAGTTTGTCTCCTATAAACTCAGTCTCGACTCGCTGTTCAACAACAACAAAGTCGGAACTTCGGTGAGCAATTCTTTTAATCCCGGCACGACCGGTGGATATTCGCAGGGAATGATGGGCTTCATTCCCATTATGAGCCCGGTGGGATCGTCTGGGCTTATCACCATCAATGATCCGGTTCACAATGAGGTTCTTACCATTCAATCGCAGTCCCTTATTGTCGATCCTTCCAATCGCACCGTTACTGAACTGCCATCAACAGGAACTCCGCAGAGAATTATGAACCGTCCCCAGAATCTCTATGTAAATATCTCCGTCAGTGCGGGAACTGACCTGACCTCAACGAGGTACGGGACCCAGGTGAGCGGAACCGGGTGGAAAGCCGTGGTGAATCTTACTCCCCGTCTGACAAATTCCCCGACAATAGCCAACCAGTCTTCAAGTACCTGCCCTCAGGGAACGCAGTTGACCGGGACGAGCGGAACTGGATCCGGCATGTTATACTATTGCATGAATCCTGTAGGGGGACTTGTTTATAATGGAACTGACATTGGCGTTACGGTGATCAAAGGCAGCAGCACCACCCTTCAGGATCTTCCCGTTTTCAGGACAATCTCCCCCGGTAGAACATACACGGTTGACCTGATGGATCCTGCCTATGGCCTGGAATCTGTCATGATTTATCCCGATAACCTCTCACTTTCCAATACGTATACCTCGACGGGTATATCCGGTAGCGGGAATGCCACGTATGGCTACCGTGAGATGACCTACAATATGCCTCCGGTTGCACTTGGATCCCTTGAGTACCAGGCTCAGAACAGTTACTGGATCCCCCAGACCTATTATTACCAGATGGGGGGGGTGTTCCTTGCCCAGTATGACGGGAATGTCACCTGGAAACTCCCCCCGGCAATCAGTATTTCAAATGATACGGTCGATAACACCATCAAGGTTCTCAACATCAATGTCCTTGCTTTTGAGAGTAGTGCCAGCGGCAAGATTGGCGGCAACAGCCCGGTCCAGATCAAGACCACCCTCAACCGTATGTCGCAACTACCCTACGCCTCCGTCAGCCCTGGGAATGGCAACACAAAATCGATCCGGCTTGCGCTGAACACAACCGACAACCAGTCCCGAACCCTGTGGCAGAATTATTTCAACTATATGGTAAAAACGAACGCTGTTTCCGGCACGATTGCCGGTACTGTAGGAAATGAGACCTATATTGTCATCAACAGCGCTGACCCGAACCGGTATGGCATCAATGTTGTTGCCTGGAATGCTTCCTATACTCCCTCGGTCCAGGGCGTAGGCGGGATTGCCCAGTGACCCGGTGGAGGGAGGGTGATTCCGGCGTATCCGATACCCTGGGGGCTGTTATCCTCGTAGCCGTTGTGGGTCTGGCAGTATCCCTTGTCGGTCTCGCCATCGTATCCCCGCCGTCTCCCCAGAACCCAGCGGTATCGGCAGAACTCATAACCTTCGGGAATACCATTCAGCTGCGTCACAATGGTGGCGATCCTCTTATGAGGAATGATCTGAAGATTCTTGTGGATGGTGCCGACCTCACCGGCTCGTTTCTCAAGGGGGATGGTGGTACCTGGTCGGTCTGGTCCATAGGAGACACCCTGACGTACAACGTTCCTGTTGGGCAATCCCGTCCAAAGAACATTCAGCTTGTATATACAGGAGTGCCGTCGGGAAGTGTCCTCCAGTCGTGGGTTGTTCCATAATCCGGATCGGGTTCTGTATCCCTCATACCCACCAATCCCCTCCGTTTGTCACAGTCATATCTATCCTCTTCGGCATGCATGACGGTCTCCTTTCCCGTGCAATTTACTGGCATTTCCGCCGGGCCGTTTTTCTACGATCTTGCATCTGTTTGTTTATTGGATGCGGGAAGTGCCGGGCCACCCTTTAAGGTCTCCATTTCTCCTGGGGGTGGGGCAGCACAATCTGAAAAACTGATGGTGATGGGGTTTCTCCCGGGTTCAACGGTATGATCCCGGTGTGGGGATTCATTACGCCCTGGTTTTACCTTTTGATCCCCTCCACAACAGTTAAGAATTGCTATCCGCTTAGTACACCCTACAGAAAAGTATTCAATCCGGTAATCAGAGCACCATCCAGCGGATGTCAGGAGAAAAAAACCATGCAGAAATTCAAATCCGGTTACAGACACGATTCTGCCGTATCAGATATCATCGGTGCAATCCTGCTCGTATCTGTTGTAGTTATCGCAATTGCGGTCATAGCGGTGTTTATCACCTCTCAGCCACCCCCACAGAATATCCCCGCGGTCAGCGCCGCCATCTCCAGCACCGGAAATACCCTGCATATTTACCATGCCGGTGGGGATTCCCTGCCGATTGGTGAGATGGCGATCCTCTTTGACGGGAGCAGCGTCAACCGGAACTCACTCTTTTCCAATGATGGCAATCCTTCGTGGACCAGCTGGAGTATCGGGCAGTCGCTTGATTACACGGTTCCCGCAGGCACTCCCCTTCCCGGCAAAGTCCAGATCATTTATACCGGTACCGGTTCAGGAAGCATACTTGCCCAGACTGATTTCAATGCCGGGGCCCTGACAACCGGCCCGACCTGGACCTTTACCGGCACTACTACTGCAACAACGACAAGTACCTCCTCCACAACAACAACAACCCCCACTCCCATCCCACTCCCGGTTGCAAACTTCACTGCCGTTCCCGCGGCCCCGCAGTCGGGCTATATTCCGCTTACGGTACAGTTTACGGATGCATCAACGGGATCCGTAGCAGCGTGGAACTGGTCCTTTGGCGATGGTAATTCATCGCTGGTACAGAACCCGGCACACATCTATGTCTCGCCCGGAAACTACTCGGTGAGCCTGACCGTAACAAATGCATATGGCTCCAGTACCAAGACCCGGGCGGACTACATCTGGGTAACCAAGATCCCCTTTGTTACGTATGTCATTGAGGACGATGTCTTCGTCTACGGAGAACAGTTAAGCTTCTCCGGTGCCACGGTATCCGGGCCCGATGCCACCGTAATCCTTACCGATTCGCTGACAACGACTGATCTTAACGGGGGCACCTCAATAGCGGTCCACACCCTGTACGTGGATGGGGATGTTACTCTCGACGGGGGAAGTGCCGGACTGGGATCCCAGAGCAATCCCGGGAACATCTATGTCAACGGGAATATGAACCTCCTGAATGGTGCACGGGATATCTATGGGGACGTTTATGTCAAGGGCAATTTCAATGTAAAAGATGCACGGATACATGGGAATGTGTACGTGAATGGCGATCTTACCCTTGGCTGGACACCCACGCTTGACAGCAATTCACATATTTATTACACGGGTTCGCTGAATGCCCCTTCATATTATTATACGGATATTCTGTCCAAATGCATCCACCAGAGTACCGTACCGGGATTTACCATGCCGGATACGGCGCTGCCCTCAACAAAAACTGCAGCTTTTTATGCGGAGCGGGGATATGTGACCAGTGGCCTTCTTGCAGACAATCTGAAAATATTTGCCGATAGTTATTCCTCTACTGCCTGGAGGCCATCTGCATCGAATGTGGTAATTATTGCGAGAACCGGCGATATCACGATTACCGGACTTGGCGGGAGCGGCGTGAGTGGGGTCTTGTTTGCCCCCAACGGGAAGGTAACTTTTTCAGGAGGATCCTTTACCGGTGTGGTGATCGCCCGCGATGGCTTCGATGTCACAAGTGGCGGGACGCTGGTGACATTTACCAATCTTGAGGACTATTTCGCCAGCTCTGCCGATTATCCCTTCTGATTTTTTTCTGACTGAGCCCGGCGTATCCCCATGAGGAGCGGATACATAATCCAAATCTGCGTCTGCAGGGATTGGGCCGGTTATCCAGGTTTTAAGGGCCCAACACTCTGAACCCATGGTGTAATATCTGGTTTTTTAACAAATGGTATCCGTAACCCTGTTTTTATCCGAGGGTATCCTTTCGGGAACGATACTAATACTTATATAATCCCAGCCGCAGACGAATTATTGAATTATGAGGGTTCCATCTTCACGAAAACAGAATGACACTGCCCTGTCTGAAGTTATCGGTTTTGTTCTTATTCTCGGTCTCATCGGGATCGTTGCATCCTTATATCTCACGTATGGTGTCCCGGCACAGGGACGTGAAGATGAGATTACCCACATGAATGTGATCAAGGATGAGTTTATCGGCTACAAACTCAGCCTGGATTCCCTGTTCACTAATAAGCAGGTCGGCCTGACCATGAGCGATTCCTTCACGCTCGGGACAAAGGGGGTATTTACTGAGGGTATGATGAGTATTGTCCCGGTCATGAACCCTGCGAGTTCCGGTGGTATTATTGCCATCAACCAGAGAACTGCGACTCCAGAAACCCTGACCCTGTCCTCCCGCTCCTTCATCCTCAATAATACGGTGAAATACAGTACAGACCTTCCCGCCACGGCCAAAAATACACCGGGTCATATCTATGTCAACCTCTCAAATATCCAGTCCTCGGATCTTTCCGCCAACGGGAACTTCGGGGCAACGGTAAATACAACGTCATGGGTTGCGTATGTAAATTTTACACCGGAAACCTCGTTCTATCAGAATTATTTTATGCCAACTAATCCCCAGGCAGCATGTGTTCCGGCACAAAATCAAAATGGAACTGCCATTTCTGTGTGGAGCAATGGGAATTATGGATGTCTCGTTCCGATGAATGCATACGCGTACAATGGTACGGATATCACCGTCACCGTCAAAAAGGGTGGCATCATCACGATGCAGAATTATCCGGTGTACCGGAATATACGTGCCGGCACCACTTACACTATCGATCTGATGGATGAATCGTATGGGCTGAAGTCAGCTACCGTTCCCCCGGTTACTGTCGGCATTACCCGGGACAAACCCCTGGGCTCCATCACCGCCACGGGAAATATCAGTTATGATTACGCGGAAACAAATCCGTATACGGTCTCTCCCATTCCCCTTGGAGCCGTAGAATACCGCTCCCAGAACAACTACTGGATCAACCAGAACTACTATTATCAGCTTGGGGGCGTATTCCTTTCCCAGACCGATGGCAATACCTCGTATAAACTCCCTCCGGAGATCACCTTCTCCTATAATAACGTCTCAAACATCGATACGTCAAAGAACATTGTGACCGTGAATATCAACGCCCTTACCATTGACCCCAACAACCGTGGTGTTGTTGGTGGCAACAGCCCGGTCCAGCTGAAGAGCCGGCTGACCAATATCACCCCCTTACCCTATGCGTATACACCAAACAGTGCGAATACCAAATGGATCCGGATCGGTGTCAATACACCGGATCCCCAGGCCCAGGCAATGTGGAAGAACTATTTCAACTATATCGCAACCGTTGCCGGCGTTCCTAACTTCCAGGTTAATCAATCAGGAACGGAAGTATTTATCCGGATAAGGGGTCTTTGTGATGATGATGTTTCTACCTGTCCATCTCCCGATATCAATGTGATTGCATCGCAGGCATTCTACTCGGAAACAATCCATGGGATTGGCGGAACAATGCAATGAACAGGTGTCACCAGGAAACCGGGGTAACTGACCTCCTTGGCGCGCTCATGCTGGTATCCGTGCTCACGATTGGCATCAGTATTGCCGCCGTGACAATCATGGCCCAGCCCGAACAGACGATCCCATCCATGACTGCCGACGTGATTCATGTTGGTAACAACATCCTGGTCTCCCATAATGGCGGTAATACGCTCCCGAAAGCCGAGCTGGCGATTATCGTTGATGGTTTGGATAAAACAAACCAGTTCACCACCCTTGATGGTGTCGGGTGGTCAAGTTTTTCCGTCGGTGATACCCTCAAGTATACCATACCTGGTGGAGAGCCGACACCGGTTACTATCTCCTTTGTCTATAACGGCTCTGTCACCCATGTTATTCAGTCCGTTTATGTCTCTGCGCCGGTAACTACCCTGCCGCTCTACCACAGCCTCGTTGCATCGGCAGGAAGCGGCGGGACGATCAGCCCGGTCGGGAACGTACTGGTGAACCGCGGTGCCAGCCAGACCTATGCGATAACTCCTTTGGCAGGGTATCATGTCAGCAATGTGCTCGTTGATGGCGTGTCGCAGGGTTCTGTAACCAGTTACTCGTTTACGAATATTGTGGCCGATCATACGATTGCTGCCACGTTTGCAATCAACACGTATACGATTGCAGCATCCGCGGGAAGCGGCGGGACGATCAGCCCGTCCGGAACAATAACCGTAAACCAGGGTGGCAGCCAGACGTTTGCGATAACACCGGATACCGGGTATCATATTACGGATGTACTGGTGGATGGCGTATCGCAGGGAGCAATCAGCAGCTACTCATTCACGAATGTCGTGAGCGGGCACTCGATCTCGGCTTCGTTTGCGATCAACACGTATACGATCACTGCATCCGCGGGAAGCGGTGGGACGATCAGCCCGTCCGGGGCAGTACTGGTTAACCATGGTTCCGACCAGAGCTTCACGATAACTCCGAATTCCGGGTATCTGATCAGCAATGTGCTGGTGGATGGCGTGTCGCAGGGAGCAATCAGCAGTTATCCGTTCACGAATGTTGCAGTGAATCATACGATTGCAGCCTCGTTTATCGCAGCTCCTGCATTTGGCAGTATTTCTCCTGCAACCGGTCTCTTTGTGGGTGGCACCAGTGTCACGATCACCGGGACCGGCTTTACCGGGGCAACGGCAGTAACCTTTGGAGGTACGGCGGCCACTTCGTTCACGGTTGCCAGCGGCACCTCGATCACCGCAGTTACTCCTGCGCATGCTGTGGGGGCTGTTGATGTTGTTGTCACGGCGCCCGGTGGATCCGTAACCGGGACGGGGGCATTTACCTACAGGGATTACATCATCCGGTCATTCACAAATACCGGAGACAGTTCCTGGATCGTGCCCTCCGATGTTACAACGGTTCAATACCTCGTGGTGGCAGGGGGCGGTGGTGGCGGGTGGAATGGCGGCGGTGGTGCAGGGGGCCTCCTCGCAGGTACCTTAACCGTTACTCCGGGTGATGACATTTCGGTGTATGTCGGGTCCGGAGGGGACGGTTCAACCGCTTCAGATTCCCGCGGTTCAAATGGAGAGATCTCTGAATTCGGGACTATTACCACAACCGGTGGCGGTGGTGGCGGCAGCTGGGATGGCACTACCCGCGGAAGAAACGGTGGTTCCGGCGGTGGTGGCGCAATGAGCGGTGGCAGCGGTGGATCAGGTACCAGCGGTCAGGGGAACAGTGGAGGTGCGGGGGCGAGAAACAACGGGTATACAAGCAATGGCGGCGGTGGCGGCGGTGCCGGTGTTGCCGGTACTGCTGCCACAAACTCTGTTGCCGGTAATGGAGGCGCAGGTGTCTCATCATCCATTTCCGGGTCATCGGTATACTATGCAGGGGGCGGTGGCGGCGGTGCCAACTCCCAGTATACCGCCGGCAGCGGCGGCAGCGGCGGTGGCGGAAATGGTGGCGATGGCTATGCCGGATCAAACGGAGTATCAAATCGTGGCGGTGGCGGTGGTGGGGGTAGTTTTTACACCTGGAGCTGGACGGGCTACAATGGGGGCAATGGCGGATCCGGTATCGTCATCATCAAGTATTGATTGGCCGTTGCCGAAGGATGGGCCGATTACCGGCGTGAGGTCAGACCCTCCCGTTGTTCATTCCCTTGCCCCGGTGTCGGGATACGATCCCCTCTTTTAACAGAATTTACTCTTTCTGGCGTTTTATGCAGATGGTGGATTTTGTGTGGCTCCAGGCCCTGACGGGAGCTGATCCGGTGGATGAAGGTTATGCAAAAAAGGAGGGTTTTCATCCATTGCAGCGGGGTGATATCAGGTGGCCCGTGCCGGCAGCCCATCAACCCAGGTCCTGACCCGCAGGCGAATACGGTCATCATTATACGATGACAGGGTCACCCGGTTCCGGGCAATACTCAGGAAAAAGAGTTCATCGCCTGGATCATGGCACTTCAGCGTGACAGAATAAAGATCGGCTCCCGGGAGATGCTTTACTTTCCCGCAATGCGCCGCGATATTGGCCATGTTGGAGATGACGGCAGCGATGCCGCACTCATAGCCCTCAATGGAGTTGTACACCTCGGAACCACTCCCGATTCGTTTCCCTTTTGCATCCATATATGCGAATTTCGCCGTATACATCTCCCGAACCACATCGACCGGCGGGTAGTGCCTTGCCACACTCCGGTAGGATGTGCATTCCAGTGCGTTTGTCAGAACAAGTGACCGGATGACGCCCTCGAACGTCTTAATGTCTGAAACCGGGTCTTTCAACCGGATGACGGTACTTTTTGTCCCGGGCTTAACACGAAACAGTGTCATATTGTATGTCTCCGAACCATCTGCTGCAGTACTCCGGGTGTCTCTCCCGCGATGACCCGTGCCCCCCCGCAGGGAGCCCGAAAAAGTGCATCGAGTCCTTATGCATGAGAATGAATGGGTCCGATAAATCCTTGGTGGTTGGACGAACGATTGTAAATTTTGGTCACGCAGATGAATTTCCAATGGAGACCTGCGGCTCCTTTCTCCTCTTTCCATTTCAGATCTGCCCTATTTTCAGTTGTTAATTTTACGAATAGTCCCGGCCTGTGATGATCTTTTGGAGTGTGCGACCTACTGCCTGGAATTCATTTGTACCCGTGCGACCCCCAGGTAACACTTTTAAAATCTCATAGTATTTTTACGTAAGAATGGGTAATTTTTACGACTCAAATCGTGTTCATTCGCAGTGACCAGAATCGCGTGTTTGAATCAAAGGGGTCACATGGGTACATTTTGTTTTTACCACAGATTTTCTGAAAAATATGGCATGACCCTGTCAGATCCTGTCCGTACAATAATAAAAATCCGGCATATGAGTGGTATCTCCTTAAAAAAAACTGACCCGTGGCCCCATAATGCCGAGAATATACGGCGTTTTGCCACCGGGTACCCGTTGATGATGGGGCCGATCCACGATCCGGCCATGCTTGGTTAAAATCTCCCCACGGTATGATCCCGCACCCGGGATCGCGGAAATAGAACAATAGCCGGTTCCCTTTATGCTGATCAGATCCGTTTTCTGATCCCTTGCAACTGTCACCCCTTATGGCGTGTCAGGAACAACGGTCCCCCCAGGGGAATCCCGATGGGATCTTCCCCCAAAGGCAGCCTTAAGATATATGGTTGTAATACATAAGCATTATAATTCAGGGATGAGCATTGTGAAATTCTGTCACCATATGGTTGCGAATCGTGAATCCGGAGTCTCGGATGTCATTGGTGCCATTCTGCTCGTCTCTGTTGTCGTCATTTCTATTGCGGTTATCAGTACGACCGTCCTCACCGGGGGAACCCCCGAGAAAATACCCTCCGTGGAAGCGGTGATCTCCAATCTCGATCGTACTGTCTTTGTTTATCATAATGGGGGGGATATCCTCCAGAACAATGAAATTACTATTCTTGTCAATGGTCTGGACAAGACCGGCTCCTTCTCCAAGAATAGCGATTCCAGCTGGAAAACCTGGTCTGTTGGCGAATCGCTGGTTTATACAGCCCCCGAGTCCGATACGATCTCGGAGGTTAAGATCATTTATACCCGCGGCTCCTCCGGCGGCTCTCTTGCTGCAGCACAGTTCGGGCCCGGTGGCCTGCCCACGCAGGTTCCGGTAATCTATCCCCCGAGCGCAAGTTTCAATGGAACGCCGACAACCCAGTTTGCCGGGTATCCCGTGGTCTTTGCGGATACTTCGATCAACAGCCCGTCATCCTGGCTCTGGGACTTTGGCGATGGCACGAATTCAACACAACGGAATCCTTCCCATACCTATGCTCTGCCCGGTACCTATTCCGTCACCCTGACCGCGACAAATAGTGTGGGCAGCAGTACTGCAACCAGGGCGAATTACATCACGATAACCCCACCGCCCCCGGTTGCACTATTCAGCGGCACACCCGTTTCAGGGACGCTCCCGCTTACCGTTGCGTTCACCGACAGTTCAACCAATTCTCCCACAATCTGGTCCTGGAATTTCGGCGATGGCGGAACCTCAAACGTTCAGAACCCGTCTCACACCTATGGGGCTCTGGGCACCTACAATGTGACCCTGACGGTGACCAATGGCTATGGCAGCAATTCTACAACGAAGCTTAATTATATCACAGTAAGCCCCCAGCCCCCGGTGGCCAGTTTCACTGCGCAGCCCTTCTGGGGTGTTTCATCCCCCAATATCACCTTCACGGACACATCGACAAATTATCCTACCTCATGGTCCTGGAATTTCGGCGATGGCGGGACCTCCACCTTGCAAAATCCATCTCATATTTACACACAGCGGGGTTACTACAACGTATCCCTGACCGCATCCAATGCCGGTGGCAGCGACAACGTCACTTATATCAATTATATCATCGTCGGGCAATACGTGTCGGGATGGCGTGCCAGGTATTACAGCGTTGAGCAGTCCTGGGACCAGGCGAACCTGGCATTTACCAATAATCCCCCACGGATCCACTTTGCCAACAATATTGCCCTTACCAATTACTCGTACCTGTCGAGCGATATCCCCGACTGGCCGTTCCCCTATCTCGGCTTTACGGAGTACTACTCCTGCGAGTATGACGGATTCATCAATATTCCCACAAACGGTACCTACACCTTCTACATGTGGTCCGACGATGGAGCAGTACTCACGATTGATGGTTCGACAGTAATAGACGACAATAATCTGCATGCCCCAAGAGAGAGTACCGGATCGGTGTACCTGACAAAAGGGTATCATCCGATCAATGTCAAGCAGTGGAACCATGCAGAAGCTGCGGTCATATCCCTGGAATACTCCGGGCCGGGCATATCCCGGACCTATGTGACCGATGTCTACCGTATCGCGGCGGTGTATGCTCCGACTGCTGCATTCTCTGCGTCGCCCACCTCAGGATGGACGCCCCTTGCGGTTACCTTCACGGATGAATGCAACACTGATATCAACCATCCGACAACCTGGTCCTGGAGTTTTGGCGACGGGGATATCACGTACCAGACCCGGCAGAACCCGGTCCATACCTATAACACTGCAGGTGTTTATTCCGTATCATTGACCGCTACCAATGACGGCGGGAGCAGTACCGTCACCAAGACGAATTTAATTACGGTGAGATCCTCCACGCATACCATAACACCGTCAATCAGTTCAGGATCAAGCTATGGATCAATATCCCCAGGCTCCGCCCGGACCGTCGCGGATGGAGGAACGCAGGCTTTTACAATTACACCTAATTATAATCGATATATCACCAGTGTGACCGTAGATGGTGTTGCTTTATCCGGCTTCCCCAAAGCCGATAACGTTGCTTACACGTACACCTTCACAAATGTTATCGTCGATCATACCATATCAGTCGTGTTCCATTACTGAAATCAAATAATACCCACCCATTAAAAATTTACCTTCAATCCTGTTATTGCACAATTAATGGGTACCTGGTGGGGTCTCACGGAAGGGATTATACCCGAAAATGTACTTTTTCCCCGTCTGGGTAGATACAAAGGTGAATACTATTCACTCAATTACCAACACGAAGAATCTTTTACCCTGTTGAACCTGTCGTGAACGGAAGTTTGCATCTGAACCTGATATCCTTCTTCTTCTCGATCTTCCCGTAAAATGGCTATCCGATGTGCGGCAGGGAATGATACCATAAAAAAGAATATAGGCAACTGATATAACAGTGAAATATGCATTTACTCTCGTCAAAATCCCTTTTTATCATTGTTGCCTGCATTGCGCTGATCCTGGTTGCCGGATGCACATCGCCTGCGAGTACTGCGCCGGCCACACCAACAACTGCTCCCGGCGAAACACCCACAACTGTGCCAACAACCATACCCACGAAGGTACCAACAACTGCACCAACGCCGATTTACGTTGTTCTGCCCCCCTCGTAACAGATGTCATCCATGACAGCGAAGGCTATTCCCCGTATTGTGGGGCACTCCCCATTTTTCCCAAAAGGGGGTAATCCCTTACACCGTTTTGTGGAACTCTACGTTCCCCTTCGGCCGGGTCGTATTCCCGTACGAAACCAGCGTCCCGTCCTTGTAGACCTGAACAACCATGTTCATAGTCGAATTGTCGCTTTTTTCCAGGGTTCCTTCAACCAGACCGTCTTTCATTGGTATCTGGTAGAACTGGTCCCCCGAACTTTCGACCTGCCTCCAGTTTCCATTTGAACCAATAGATCCGGCAAACGTTCCCGGATAGGCAACCCGGACCCACACCCCGGTTGACGGTACCGTCCGGAGGGCAAGGGATGTCTCCGGCGTGGGTATAACCACCACTGCCTCCGGTGTTGGTGTGACTACCAGCCCGTTCCATTGTGCAGGCCCGACCGGTACATGAACATCAATCGTGCCGAAGGGCCTCGTGGTATTGATTGCAGATACAAGGGACCCGCCATTATAGATGGCAATCTCCAGCATATCTGCAGAACCGTCACCTTTCTCAACGGTACCGTCGATTGTAGCATCGTGGAACGGTAACGGGACAAACCGGGTCCCGGAATTGTTCACCGCATACATCCGTCCCTGAGCCCCGAGAGACCCGGAATAGTTCCCCGGGTATGTTATCTTTGCCCAGATCCCATTCACCGGAATACTCATTTCCCCTGTAGTATTGGCGGGTGTGGCTGAGGGCGTGGGTGTGAGCTGGACCTCCGCGGTGGTTTCAGCCGGCACCGGTTCAGCGGTAGTGACCGCAGTCGGCGCAGGGGTAACCACCGGGACCGGGGCATTCTTGTTTTTCAGTACCTGTCCGGCAATGAATGCACCAACGATGAGAACGGCAATAACCACGAGAACGATTGCAACCGTGGTAAAATATGACTTCTCCTGGGAGTTCTCCGGGGGGAGCTGCTTGAGTTTCCGGTAGTTTCCGGTCAGGGTCCGGTCCGATGCTGTGCGCTCGTCTTTTGGTTCTTCATCCACCTGGAGACTGGCGCTCACGGCTGAAACGCGGCTCATGGGTGTTGTTGCGCTCAAAAGGCCGGTGTTCTGGAAGGGGACGTTCTGCTCTTTGAGGGCCGTTATACATTTCTCAAGGTCCCGGATATTCTGGCCGGCGGACTGGTAAACAAAAACGAGTTCTACTGACTCTTGTTCTTTATCCGGCCTGGTGGAGGTTATGGTAAGAACCGGTTCGTGTATGCTGTTTACACCTGAAATGACAAGGGTGATGTCAGTGTACTGGCACTCCCAAAAGACCCTGCCCGTTTCACGTTCTGCAAGAAGAATACGTCTGCTGGTAAGAATTGCTTCCGACCGGGTGCCGGCAACAATGATCTTTGGTATTTTTTTCTGGATGGACTCGTCACTGCCCAGGTTCAGATCGTCCATTGCATCACAGATACTGTATTTATCCTCAATAAATATTAACCCGGGGGAGCCTTTGCCTTGGTTTTTGCCGGACTGTTCATAGAAAACCGGCAAAAAGATATCCCCGGGAAGCCCGGTCCGGTGTTCCTGCTCTGTTTTCTATAATCCCGATCACGGACGGGACGGACGCAACGTTTTCCGGCTCGTGCGCATCCCCGCCATACTATCGCAGATCAAATCCATCCCTCTTATGGCGTATCGGGATTCCGGCCGGATATTATCGTATTCCTGCTCACCAGCAGGTTGTAAGCATTGTGGGTTTTGTTGTACCGCACGATCACTCCCTTCATCTCGAGGAGAGATCCATAGGGTGCTTTTGTGATCGCATCATTTTCCGGGGTAATGTGGTAGGAGGGAAGCACTGCATAGACCGGTGTCTTTGCCGTTCCGTCGCAGATTTTATACACGTGGTTCCGGGCGCTGCCCAGCTCCCCGCTCATTTTCACGCCGGCAGCATTGACCCGTTTTTCCACATGGTGGGTGAGCTTGGAGAACCGGATGAATTTCGATTCGGCAGGAAGGCGGCAATGCTCTTTTGTTTTTGGATCTTTACTGAGAATCGCATAGCTGTACTTGATATCGGTATTCACGAACCGGAACGACTCCTCGCACCGGGCCAGCGTTTCCATGAGCCGGGTCATCTTTATTGCCGGCTCTGCCTTGAAACTCCAGCAGCGCGGGGCCGTACAGGGTGTGCCCCAGATGAACGAGCACGGGCTTGCGATAAACAGGCCTTTTGCATGGAGTGCCACGGTAAGGGATCGCATCCGGGTTGCGTTCTCTTCGTCAGCCGGCTCAACGATAAGGATAAATCCGTCAGGAGCCAGTCGTTCCGCTATCCTTGCAACGATCCCTGTCTGGATCTCCATCGTGGCATCCGGCAGTTCATTGAGGACATTGGAAAAGATCGCAAGGTCGATCTTTGGTGGCAGGGCTTCCATGTCAAGCGAACGGATGTCCGCCTTGACCGGCGACTTGATGCTGACCTTTCCCCCCCGGGGTACGCAGTTCTCCCTTAAGGTCAAGAACGCCTCGATGTGCTCTTCTGACCGCTCAAGGGAGTAGATGTCTGCCTTTGCCGTATCGAGCCGGGAGTAGAAGTCCGCGATCGCGAGCGGGACAACCCCCGGCCCGGTGCCGACATCGAGGATGGTCATGCTCTTTTTTAACCGGCCTTCCCGGGCGAGCAGGGCAAGGAGGTATTCGGTCTGCATGAAGTAGACCGGGAGGTGGTATGCGAGGTAACCAAGAACGCTGTACCCCTTGACGTACCGGAGGACCCGCTTGTGCTGCGGTTTCCAGTAATCGTCCTTCTGGGAAACGATAGCCCGCCGGAGCCGCTCGATAAGGACCGGATCTGTCAAGTCTTTTCCCACTTTCTTTGCAATGTACTGTTCGATGCTCGTCTGGAGAAGTCCCGGGAGTGCCCTTTGTTCGAAGAACTGGGTGAGGCGGGCGGTCTCTTCCGGGTTCAGGACATACGCCGTCTGAGGTGAGTACCGCGATATTTCATAATCCCCGCCTTTTTTCTGTGCTGCAAGTCCGAGCCTTTCCAGTTCAGGGGAGATCCCTTTAAACAGGTCCTCGACGGACAGGCTCTCTTCAAGGTACGGGATGATCTCCGATAGGTGAAAGACCGGCTTTGTGCCGGCAACGAATCTGATTGTGGATAGGATCTGCTTACTGACCATTATCTGCCGGATACTTGGCGGCATGCGATATTACATCTTTGCCTGTTTGCACCTGCATCTCTTTGTCTGCCCGCCCTTCCCGGAACGCGTATGCTATTTCGGCCCATGCCCGCTCCAGCAGCTCCCGGTAGTAGGGGATATCAAAGGTTTTGGCACACCAGACCGGATCCACCTGGTATGCGCGTGCATCCCGGACAATGTACTGGATCTTCATGCCCGGGGCAACATCCTCCCCGCCTGCCTGGTATGCAGCCACTGCTGCACCCTCTATGCAGCGATGGGTGTACCGAAGCCGGCTGATCCTCCGGCTGATGACCAGCTCGTGCACGGGTGCGGAAGGGAGTCCTGCCACCGCAGCCCGGTAGATCCCGCACACGTTATCCCACCGCTCATCCAGTTCAGCAATGGTCTTTGCTCCGGCCATCACGACAAGCATATCCCCCTGCATTTTCCGGATATACCCGGGAGTGTCGTGCCTGCGTGCGGCAATGCCCCGGACTTTCACGCTGCCGTCCGGCTGCCTGCCATAGTAGCGGTTGTACGCCCCGAACCCGTCATTTAAGGGGAGGTATACCAGCCAGTTGAAATGTTCGACTTCGGCAGGTATCCCGGTCTCCTGACCGATGCGGTCCTGCAATGCCTGAACGGGGGACGACCCCTGCACCCAGAGGCAGTCCACGATCCCATGCAGCACGGTAAACCCCATCTCCTCGGCAATGTCTTTGGTCTGCAAGAGGATCTCGCGGGATCTCCTGGTAATGGCCTCGTGCACTTCTATCCTGCCGAATTTCGCATTCTTGTATCCGGTGTAGCCAAAACAGGTAACGAGCATCCACTTGAGGATCGCATCGAGACCGGCGATACCCGGATCGGATCGTTTCTTCTGTTTTGTCTCTTTCCGCAGGACAAGCAGGGGTTGAAGGGCCGTTGAAAGAAACCCCCGTGTTTCCTTGTTTGTGAGGGTCTCCGGGGACAGGTTTTCCAGAACAATGATTGACGGGTACATTGAAGTAAAATCGATCTCTTCCACGTTTTCAAAGATGCCGGGCTCTGGCTGGAACATCATCCCGCCCCGGTCAGCACCCTTGAGCCGGGTGAATTTCCGGAGCACTTCGGCATCGCTCTTGCGGAACGGCACTGCTATGCCTCTTCGCACCGCTTCATAGGTCTCGTAACCGGAGATGATTGTGCCCGGAGTGAGGCGGGATGCAAGGCTCGGGGAGATCCCCGAAAGCCGGGCCGCGAGGAGCACGCCCGCCAGCCCTCCCTCCCGGTACACAAACGACTGTTCGGTATCGATCAGGATCCTGCCGTCAGGAATAATGGCCGCATCCTTGTGCTCCACCCGCCCGTAGCTCCAGTAGGAGCGTGAACTGATGGTCCGGTACTTCCCGTTCCGGCTCAGTGGCATGGGAATCCCCATGTCCCGAGCCTGCTCCAGCACGATCGGCATCCAGCGATCCGCGTTGGGCATGAGGAGAACATCCGGGTCGCAGGCATCGACAAGCCCGGAGAGATCGGAGAGCACCGCCCGCCCGGTTCCTGTGAGGCGCTCGGTGCGCCCGTGGATGATCTCGATCTCTGTAACGGCACGGTCCCGGCCCGGGCTGCCATGGATCCGGATCTCCATCAGGTCCAGGTCGTGGGTGATCTCCGGTGAGAACCGGGTCTCCATGCCGTTACAGCAGGGAAGGATCCCCCTCTCTGCCATGAACCGCTGGTCTTTCCGGATATCCACGTTGAAGAGCTGCGCAGCATACATGGTCTGCCGCTCGATGGCTTCTGCCACGTCACGGCCGGCAAAGACTTTGTAGCCCTCGTGTTCCCCAAAGATGGTCCTGAACGTGCAGGGCTCGGCCCGGAACTCCTCTTCCAGCGCAGTTGTCATCTCATGGTATGCATCCGGGTCCGGAAGGTACAGGTAGAACGGTGGATCATACTCGTGGTGGATCACCCGCACCGATCTCTCCCTGCACCACAGATCGATCCCTCCCCGTGAGGCCGAGTCAACGATCCACATGCGGCTCCTCCTCCCCCCTCTTCCTGCCCTGTTCGTCCCGGCACCTTAGCAGCTCAACAACCACCGAGAAGAGGGCAGCCTCCAGCGGATCTTCGCAGACAAAGAACGCCTCGCTGGAATGGCTTTTTGCAAGCGCCGCAAGTTTTTCCCCGCTGGCCTGCTGCTTTCCATCCGGGAGCGCTCGTGCTGATCGTGCCCAGCGTCCTGTTGCAGCGTTCACCCCCTGTCGGATACTCTCAACGCTTCTCCCCATCAGGAAACCTCCAGGGTCTTCTGACCCCCCATGGCTGCCCGGCCCCCGCGACAGGTGTGCCGGGAGTGGAAATTCTGTGCACTATGCGCAGGCTCTTCAGCAATGATCTCGATGACCCGGTCTGCCTGCCGTGCCAGCGCGGCAAACGAGCGGTCACTGGCCGGTGCCCAGAGGATCACAAGCGCCTCCCGCCCGGCCTGCCGGAGGGCCGATCCCACCGGGTCAAGAAGCCGTCCTGCACCGTCAAACAGGGTGGGATCGTGTTCAATAAACACGATGGTGTGGGCCGCTTCGGTGATTACGGTCAGCAACTGGTCTGCGGTAAACGGCCTCCTGACTTCAAAGTTGGCTGATGTGCGGCTGATCCCGGTGAGGATGCGGGAATAGTTGCCGCAGATGTACAGGAAGAGGAACCTCTGGAGATCCGTGTTGCTGTTGAGGGCAGCAAGGATCTTTTTTTCCGGTGCAAGTACCGCGGTAAATGAGCCCGGGTGGAGGGTGATCCCTTTCGAGAGTTCGATCAGCATGGCACCGGATCCCTGCTGCACTGATGTGGATAAGGCTCAGGCTGGCGGGGAGTGAAAGTGTTATCGCAACATTGATGCCCGGGTGGATCTGAAGAGCTGTGATGTGCGGCAGGTACTCCCTTGTCTGTATCGATGATCTCGGCAACCGCTTCCGGGTCTTCAACCCGATGATGGGCGCCCGCTCCCGGTTCAATATTGCGCCCGGGAGTGAGATGCCGGTTATCGTAGGTGGAGAAACCCGTGAGATGGTTCTGATGACGTGGGGCCTTGTCCCCGGCTTTACCTGTGACCTCTCCTCTGCCCGGCGCCCGATCAATGCCCGGGCAGAGAATCTCCGGGAGAACCCGGTCTTCCGGCACCTTGTCCGGGATCGGCGCTGCCTTGTTCCTGCCTCCGGTTTCTATGAATGGAAACAAGAGGGAAAACGAAACGTCCCGTTCTACTTCCACCTTCCGGAAACCCGGCTCTTTGCCTTTGCCGGTCTTTACGACCGCTGGGCCTGCCCTGATGGCACGACCCTCTCCACGTATACGATTGTTACCTGTGGATCAAACACCCGTCTGGCAGGAATTCACGACCGGATGCCGGTGATCCTCCGGGAAGCAGATGAGAAACACTGGATTGCAAAAGAATCCCTGACTGCGGAGGCTATGGCCACTATGCTGGTACCGTTCCCGTCGGAGCGTATGGTGGGGTATCCGGTTCTCCCGCTCGTCAACTCGCCTGCAACCGATGATGAGCGCCTGGTACAACCGCTGGATTCTTCAGCCGGGAAGCAGACTCTGCTGGAGGAGTAACACCATGCTCGATCACTGCCCCGGTTCAGCAAACCTGCGCACGCCCACGCTCGCGATAAAGAAATGTCCCCAGTGCGGCGAGGAAGTTGAACTCTTCTCAAACGATATATCGGTAGCCTGCAGCAACTGCGGGTTTGTGGTCTATAACGATATCCTCACCTGCGTCCAGTGGTGCAAGTACGCAAAGGAGTGCGTGGGCGAGGAGACCTACAACAGGATTATGGCCCGGAAAAAAGAAGAAAGCCCTGAAGATCAGACAAGGCTCTCAAAGAATACCGGCCAGAACGGATCCTGAACTGGTATTGCGAGGGGAACCGTTGTCCCGTCAATGCGTTTCATAACCCGTACGGAGGCATCTCCGGTAACAGTACCGATGACGGATGACTGGATACCGGCCCCCGCGAGTGCAGCCATTATTTTTCCCGCATATGCCGGGTCTGCTGTTATGAGGAGCGAGCCTTCGGCGATAGCCGCAACCGGGTCGATAGCAAAGGTCTCGCAGACCATCCGCACTTCTTCGGGATAGATGAACAGGGACTCGTCGATCTTCATCCCGACACCGCTGGCATCCGCGATCTCGAACAGACCCCCGATAACGCCCCCCTCCGTTGCGTCGTGCATCGCGGTGACCCCACCCTCTGCCATTGCGGTGAGAGCATCCGTAACTACGCTCATCTGCCGGCAGAGTGCTTTTGCATTTTCGATCTGTTCTTCCGGGTATTTCCCCCGCAGGTCCGCTTCACGCAGAACCGAGAGGATGCCTGCGGTCTCGATGGCGGGACCCTTGGTGAGGATTACGTTGTTACCTGGCCTGGCCCCGGCAGGAGTGATATATGCGTCTTTATCCGCAATCGCAAAGACCGTGATTCCCCCGATGGTGGGCGAAGTGAATCCCGGGTAGTATCCTGTGTGACCCCCGACAATCGCAATGCCGAGATCCACTGCCGTTGTATGGATTGAATCGACAACCGTTCGGAAATCCTGGTCGCTGGTCTCCGGCGGGAGGAGGAGGGAATAGGTCATGTACTGGGGTTTCACGCCCATTACCGCCACATCGCTTGCACCGATATGCACGGTATACCAGCCGAACATTTCAAGGGGTTGTTTCGGGACGGCAAAGATGGGATCTTCTGCAATGATCAGGACTTTCCCGTTGCCGATGTCGACTACCCCGGCATCGATCCCCGTCCTTGGCGGCACGATAACGGACGGGTCGGTTTTTCCCAGCCGGTGGAGGAGGAACTCTGAAAAAAGGGTATTATCGATCTTCCCTATCTTTGGTTTACCTGCGGTCATGGTACAATCCCGCAATCGTGCAGATCCGATCGGCAATTTCCAGCGGGTCTTTTCCGAGCAGCACGGAAACGGGCTCTTTCCCCATGGCACCGGTCTCGTAACAGATCACAGGAGGTTTGCCTCCGGCAGCCCGTACGGCCTCCTTCACTTTCCAGGGCATGGAGGCGCCTTCAGCTGCCTTGATCTCTTCCGGTTCATTCCTGCGATCAATGACACCAAAACCCCAACTCTTTGACCTGCAATAGTCTTCCAGCCACCGGGCAAGTTCCGGGGTGCTGGCAAAGTCAATTCCTGCCCGGATTGACGGGTCATACTTCTGCATCTCGATGATGAGCCGGGCCATATGGCTCGATGCACCTAACCGGAGTCTCCCGGCTGCACAGGGCATATGGTTTACAACCGTAATCCTGCCATCAACCGCAAGTACGTCCTCACGGGTTCTGGCGTTCTTCCGTGCGAAGACGAGGTTCGATCTCACTTCCGGTATGAGGGTGGCAAACTCCCCGCAGTGTTCGATCTGTCCGAGTGCAAGGGAAACCATCCCGTGCATTTCGATAAGCTCAGTGTCAGTCATGATCGTTTTTCCCCATTCCCCAGATGCACCCGGGTTTCAGAGTGCGAGCATCCGTTCAATAGCAGTCCGGGCTCTCACCGCAATAGCTTCCGGCACAACAATCCTGGGCCTGAGCGTTGTTAAGGAATCCCGGACCAGTACAAGGCTGGTCTTTTTCATGTTCCGGCAGATGGCGCCTTCCGACAGGGGGTAACATCTCTTGGCCGGGCATTCCTTTGAGAGCCGGTGCAGGATTCCCACTTCGGTGCCGATGATAAATTCTCTCTCTTCTGCCGAGCACACGTGCCTGATGATCCCCGATGTGCTTGCCACCGTATCGGCAAGATCGATGATATCCGGGCGGCATTCCGGGTGTACGAGAACCCGGGCACCCGGGTGGGCTTTCCTTGCTTCGTGCACCATGGCCGGTGTTATCCGGTCGTGGACAATGCAGAATCCTTCCCACGGCAGGATCGTCTTTTTGGTGAACCGCTGGGCGTACCGTCCCAGGTTCTGGTCGGGCACAAAGATGATCGTGTCCTGCTCAACGGAATTGACAACCTTTACTGCGTTTGATGAGGTACAGCAGATATCGCTCTCGGCTTTCACATCCGCGGAGGTGTTGACGTAACAGACCACGGCGGCATCAGGGTGCCGTGACTTTGCCAGTTTCAGTTCGTCCGCGGTTATCATCTGCGCCATAGGACAGCAGGCATCCTCCGCAGGAAGCAGGACCGTTTTTCCCGGGGAGAGGATAGCGGCAGTCTCGGCCATGAAGTCCACGCCACAGAAGACTATTACGTCACCCTCCATGGATGCGGCAGCGCGCGAGAGTTCCAGGGAATCCCCTGTCATGTCGGCAAGATCCTGGATCTCCCCGGGCTGGTAATTATGCACCAGAAGGATAGCATTCCGCTCTTCTTTCAGCTGGAGGATCTCCTGCCGGATGCTGCGTGTGTCCCGCACGATTCTAAACTCCTGTATCCTATTTTGCATCCCGTTTTATCAAACCGTTGGTGATGGAGGGTCACCCGGATGTTTATGAAACCTGCCGGCACAGGTATTAGTACCTGATGAAACTCCTCTTGCCCGACCGTTCAGCCCGGGTTCTTGACATGCCTCCATCGACTCTTGAGGCGATCCTGCTTGGCGAGGGTATCAACCCGCTGGAGGTTATCGCGTCGCGGGACGGGATCCTGATCACCGAAGATACCGTGATTGGGACCGGTGACGAGATCCGGCTGCTCCGGATAGCCCACGGGGGCTGATGCGATGGACGGCAGGCCGGAGGTGCCGCGCTGCTCGCTCTGCACGGGCCCCGCAGTCCTGTTCCAGCGGCAGAGCGGGCGGCACCTGTGCAGCGCTCATGCCATTGCTGATATCTGCGACCGCGTAGCTGAAACGATCCGGGAAGAGTCGATGATTGTTCCCGGGGACCGGGTGGCCGTTGCCCTGAGCGGGGGAAAGGACAGCACCGCTCTCCTGATGCTTCTCCACCGGCTCCTTCCCTTGTGGGACGGCGTGAGCCTCGTTGCTATAACCATTGACGAAGGAATTGCCGGCTACCGGGATGAGACGGTCCGTTCCGCCGAACTCCTCGTAAATTCCCTCGGGGTGGAACACCACCGAATCGCGTTTGAAGACCTGTTTGGCGCTACCCTTGATGAGTATCTCAAAGGCCGGGAAAAGGAGGCCTGCAGCATCTGCGGGGTTCTGCGGAAAAAAGCGCTTATCGTGGGGGCAGAGCGGGCGGGCGCAACAAAACTTGCCACCGGCCATAACCTTGATGATGAGGCCCAGTCAGTCTTAATGAACGTCTTCCGGGGGGATCTTTCGCGTCTTGTCCGGAACAGCGGATCGGATTCCTCCGGCCGGTTCATTCCCCGGATCAAGCCCCTCATGAAGATTGCTGAAAAGGAGATCGCAACCTGGCTCCTGCTGAACAATGCCTGGACGGATCTTCCCGAATGTCCGTACTCCCGGTATGCCCTGCGGAGGGAGGTGCGGTCTATTCTCTCCACGCTGGAATACCGCCATCCCGGCACAATGCTGCATCTGCTGGAGAGCAAGAAAACGATAGAAATGCGGTGTGCCGGAGCTCTCGCCCCGGAACCAATCCGGCACTGCCGGCTCTGCGGCGATCCCTGCAGCGGGGAACTCTGCCAGCTCTGCCAGCTGAAAAAGACACTGGGCCGGTGAAAGAGTTCAGGGGCCCGGTTTTACGACCGAGACCCGTTCCGGGTGCGTGTAGATGTTCATCTTCCCGCCCCGGGAAAATCCCACGACGGTCAGGCCGGTCTTTTCAGCGGTCTCAACGGCAAGCGTTGTCGTTGCTCCCCGTGAGACGATGATCGGGATATTGGCTATTAAGCACTTTCTCACCATCTCGGATGAGATCCTTCCTGAGACCATGACATAGGTCTTCGAGAGATCCATCCTGTTGCGGAGGCCAAAGCCGATCACCCGGTCAAGGGCGTTATGTCGCCCGATATCCTCGGAGACGGCCACGATCTTTTCCCCGTCAAGGAGAGCAACGATATGGATGCCCCCGGTGAGGCGGTGGAGCTCGGAATTGAGCACGGCTTTTCCGGCATTCCAAATCTCCTGCGTGGTTATATGGTAATCCGACTGGATCTTCGGGAGTTTCTCCGTGTCGATGAACGACGTGCTCCCTCCGCATCCGGAGAGGATCGTCTTTTTCGGGCCGAGTACCTTGAAGAGGTTGGTCGTGATCACGCTCATCCGGTTCTTCTCGATCTTGATCGATTCGATCTCGTCGATTCCTTTGATGATCTGCTCGGTGAAGAGGTAGCCGGTGACAAACTCTTCGAGCATCACCGGGCTCATCATCGCGGTCATGGCATGCCGTCCGTTGACAAAGAGGGCGAGCGGGACTTCCTCGATCACTTCGTGCAGGTGATCCTCGCAGAGTTCCCCGTCAATCCGCTTGCAGGGTAATTTTCTGTACATTCATCATCTCCAAATAATCGTAACACTACCGGTGCCGGCCGGGTTCGCCCGCAGGTGTGAGCACTTCGTCCATGCTGCCGCTGCGGTATCCTTCGAGATCAAGGGTGACATACGTAAACCCGATCCGTTTGAATTCCCGTATCACGTCTGCCTGGTGCTCCAGGAGTTTCTCCCGCTCATCATTCGGTACTTCGATCCGGGCAATCGTATCGTGCAGCCGGACGCGAAGCTGGGTGAGTCCAAGGCCCGCGAGGTATGCCTCGGCCTCCTCGATGACCCCGAGTTTTTCCCGGGTGATCGGATCCCCGTAGGGGATGCGGGAGGAGAGGCAGGCCGCCGAAGGTTTCTGCCAGACCGGAAGACCGCGCTCCTGTGCAATGGCACGGATATCCTGTTTGGTCATCCCCGCATCGATGAACGGGTGGAGGATACCCTCCTCGGAGGATGCCCGGAGGCCGGGGCGGTGCTCACCCATGTCCGAGACATTGATACCATCGGCAATACAGGCAAGACCCAGTTCATCAGCCCGTTTCTTCAGAACCCCCGAAGAGATCTTCTTGCAGTGATAACAGCGGTCGGCCGTGTTGCTGCAGAACTCTTCGTGCTCCAGCTGGGGCACGCTGATAATGTCGAGCGTAAGGGCGAGATCGGCTGCAATCTTTTTTGCGTCTGCTACAGCCGCTCTCGGCACCACCGGGCTGTCAAGGAACACGCAGTGCGATTTTTTGCCCAGGACCTCGCGGGCCACATCGGCGAGGAGCGTGCTGTCAACGCCCCCCGAGAATGCGACCAGCATGGATCCTTTGCCGGCGATTATTGCCTTTAACTGCCGGTGTTTGTCGTCTGGCGTCATGATGCGTCTCGCAGGAAAGAAAAATGGGGATCAAAGTCCGGGTATTAAAAATCAGGAACCGCACCTTTCGGCATCCGTGGGCCCGGGGCACTGGTTCTCGTCGCCTTCGCGCAGCTGGCGGCAGATGTCGCAGGTGCGCTTTACGAGATTGATACTTTTCTTGTCTTTGAGATCCTTTGCAAGCAGTTCTATCGAGTGCTTGACATCGCTCTCGAATTCTATGCGGTACCCCCGTTTTCCCGAGAGGTACTGGGAGACTGCGGATGGCGCGATCTCGAGCATCCGTGATGCTTCCACCTGGGATACGCCGCACCTGACCAGTTCTACTGCAATCGCTGCCCGGATTGCCGGCAGGACATCCCAAACTATCTTCTGACAGGGAGCTTCCATCACATCACAACCTTTATGTTGTCACAATCGCGACATAATAGATCGTATTCACAATTGTGAATTGGTCGTGGCAGCACATATACCTTACCCTCATAAAGGACGATTGCCCCGGCAGTTCTCCGTCATGGGTCGGAAGGAAAGAATAATCAGACGACCAGCGCACATATTCAGGTATACGGTGAACCATGGGAGAGAAGCGTATCATTTACATGGACCATTCCGCAACCACCCCTGCACGAAAGGAGGTTGTGGATGCGATGATCCCCTATTATACCGAGCACTTCGGCAACCCGTCATCAATCTACGGTATTGCCCGCGAATCCAGGAATGCAATCGATACTGCCCGGGCGCAGGTGGCCAGGGCCCTGGGTGCCGAACCGTACGAGATCTACTTCACCTCCGGTGGCAGCGAGTCCGACAACTGGGCCCTCAAGGGAGTTGCCCTGGCAAACCGGAAGAAGGGCAACCATATCATCACCTCGAAGATTGAGCACCACGCCATTCTGCATACCTGCCAGTACCTTGAAAAGGAAGGGTTCACGGTCACCTATCTCCCGGTCGACAAGTATGGTCTCGTTGACCCGGCCGAGCTTGAGAAGGCCATCACCGACAAGACGATCCTTGTCTCGATCATGTATGCCAACAACGAGATCGGCACGATCGAACCCATCGCGGAACTGGCAGCGGTTGCAAAGAAGCACAAGGTGTACTTCCATACCGACGCCGTCCAGGCGATCGGCAATGTGCCAATTGATGTAAATGCGCAGGGTATCGATCTTCTCTCGCTCTCGGCCCACAAGTTCTACGGTCCCAAGGGTGCCGGTGTCCTCTACATCCGTAAAGGGACAAAGATCGACAACCTGATCCACGGCGGCGGCCAGGAGCGGAGGCGCCGGGCAGGGACCGAGAACATCGCAGGTATTGTCGGCCTCGGGAAAGCTATCGAGATGGCAACTGCCGATATCGAAGGGCACAACCGGAAGATCCGGGCACTGAAAGACCGGCTCCAGGCCGGTATCCTCAAAACGATCCCCCATGCTTACCTGAATGGCCACCCGGAGAAGCGACTGCCCGGCAACATTAACATAAGCTTCGAGTTTATCGAGGGGGAGTCCATGCTTCTCTGGCTGGATGACGAGGGTATCTGCGCCTCGACCGGGAGTGCCTGCACCTCGGGGTCGCTCGAACCCTCCCATGTCCTCCTTGCAACCGGTCTGCCGGTCGAGGTCTCCCACGGGTCGCTCCGGCTCACCCTTGGCAACAGCAACACGGATGCCGATGTGGACCGCGTGCTCGAAGAACTGCCGAAGATCGTATTACGCCTGCGGGAGATGTCTCCCCTGTATACCAAAAACGGAAAGGAAGGTGGCTGCAATGTACAGTGACAAGGTTATGGACCATTTCAAGAACCCAAGGAACGTGGGCGAGATGGAGGATGCGGATGGAATCGGAGAAGTCGGGAACCCGGTCTGCGGGGACATCATGAAGATCTTCCTGAAGATCAAGGACAATGTTGTTACTGACGCCAGGTTCAAGACGTTCGGCTGCGGAGCTGCCATTGCATCGAGCAGCATGGCAACGGAACTTGTCCGGGGAAAGACCCTGGAGGAAGCCTGGGAGGTTTCCAACAAGGCGGTTGCAGAAGCGCTCGAAGGTCTGCCCCCGATAAAGATGCACTGTTCGGTGCTGGCCGAGGAAGGCATTCACAAGGCGATCAATGATTACCGGAAGAAACAGGGTCTTCCTGAATGGGAAGAGAAGAATCCCCATTCCCACGATGAGCACGAAGAAGGTCTTACCTGCCAGCACTAAACCCCTGGATGCATCCGATACGGGATATCTGGTGAACCATGTTATCAGAACGCGAACTCGAACGGTATAAACGGCAGATCCTGCTCTTTGGCGAAGAGGGGCAGGAAAAACTGAAAAGATCCCATCTGTTTGTAGCGGGGGCCGGGGGTCTTGGCTCCCCCATTTCTCTCTACCTCGCGGTTGCAGGCGTGGGAACGCTGACGCTCGTGGACAAGGATGTTGTCGATCTCTCGAACCTCAACCGGCAGATTCTCCACTTCGACCGCGACATCGGGAGGAGGAAGACGGAATCGGCACACGAGAAACTCTGCGCAATAAACCCGGATATCCGGGTGAACGTGATTGATACCACCATCAACGAGTCCAATGTTGACCGGCTCGTCGGGGATGCAGATGGGATCGTAGATGCCATGGACAACTACCCCACCCGCTATCTTCTCAACGCATCTTCCCAGAAGAAGCAGATCCCTCTCTTTCACGGAGCGATACGGGGCCTTCACGGGCAGGTAACAACGATCCTTCCCGGCACAACCCCCTGCCTCCGGTGCATCTTCCCACGAGCCCCGCCAAAGGAGGTCTTCCCGGTTGTAGGGGTAACCCCCGGGATCATCGGGACAATCCAGGCAAACGAGGCTGTCAAGTACATCACCGGAGAAGGAAAACTCCTCGCAAACCGGCTTCTCATCTGGGACGGTGTGGAATCGAGGGCAGAAGAACTCTGCATTGAGAAGAACCCGGCCTGCCCGGTGTGCGGAACGGGAAAATCCGATCATAGTATCAAGGGGAAATCATGACGGTAAAGCTACGGTTTTTTGCACGGTTCCGGGAGCTGCTCGGCACCGATCTCATCACGAATCCCAATACGGGAACTACCCTCCTTGCACTGGTAAAGGAGATTGCAGGAACGAAGAAGGAAGGCTACGATGCCATCTTTGACGAGCACGGCATGTTCCGCGAGTTTGTCATCGTTATGCGGAACGGGAAGCGGGTGGAGCTTGCCGATGCGGCAACGGTGTTGGTTGCTGACGGGGACGAGATCGCGGTCTTCCCCCCGGTTGCCGGGGGATAAGAGGAGGTACCATGATACGGATCCAGACTGACGATGTGGATATCGGGGCTCTCATTACGGCTGCAAAGACGCCCGAAACCGGGGCCGTTGTGGTTTTTGACGGGATTGTCCGTAATGACGGGATCACCGAGATGGAACTGGAAGCCTACGAGGATGTTGCGGTTCCCGAACTGGAGAAGATTGCAATGGCCGCAACAGAGCAGTTCCATCTCCAGCACGTGGATATCGTACACCGTATCGGGAGGCTCTCTGTTGGCGAGAACATCTTAATCATCGTCGTGAGCGCCGGCCATCGCCCGGATGCCTATGCCGGCTCGCGGTACATCATCGAGGAGATCAAGAAGAGCGTGCCTGTCTGGAAAAAGGAGCTCACCAAAGATGGCGGGCGATGGGTTCCCGGCGAGCACGGCCACGGGTCGGGCCATCACTGATCTTTTTATCCGGATCCTGGTATTTCCGTGGTCCGGTTCTGCCAACATCACGATTACCCGCCATCCCGTCTGACCGCTATCCCGCGGCCTTTCTGCCGTCGTCCTCAATGCAGAAACTACAAATATTTTCAGGATTCAGGTAAGGTTGTTCACAACCCGGAGTACTTCCTGAAATGAGATACCTGCGGCAACTTGCACTGTTCCTTGTCTTATTCGTTGTCTGCGGGGTACTGCTCCTGTCCGTATACACGGAAGTGGAATCAACCACCATCAACCAGCTCAACACCGAGCAGATGGTGCATGCCGGGCAGGCAGCTCAAAGCATTGAACGGTTCTTCTCAACGTACAACCATACCCTCTCATTCCTTGTGGACAATGAGCATGTTGTCAGCATGGATTCGGAAGGGCGGGAACTGATGCAGGAATTTTTCTTCCGGCATTCACAGGATATTGCTTCCATCACCCGGGTTGACCGGAACGGGACAATCGTTTATACCTACCCGTACGAAGCCTCAACCGGGGCAGACATTTCGTCCCAGCCCCATGTCCGGAAATCCATGACCGGGCACCAGGTGGTGACAAGCGATGTTTTTACCGCGGTCCAGGGATTCCGGACGGTCGCATTTTCCATGCCGGTCTTTAAGGACGGTATCTATGATGGCAGTCTTACGATACTGATACCGTTTGAGCAGCTGACCCAGAAAGACCTTGAATCCGTCCGTATCCTGGAGTCCGGCTATGCCTGGGCGTTCAACCAGAACGGGACAATCCTCTACTCCCCGGATTCCGGCCTGGTTGACCGGTCTGCCTTTACGGTCTATAACCGATCGCCGACTGCTCTGGCGTTTGTCTCCGAAGCCGTGAAAGGCAACCGGGGGATCTCATCCTATACGCTTGAATCTGCGCAACCGAAAACGGGTGGTCCGGAAAAATACCAGGCTGTCTATTACCCGGTAATCATCGGCGATACCCACTGGATGATCGTTGTCGCAACCCCTGAGCAAGAAATCCTGAGTACCCTTCAGGGATTCCGCAATGATCTCATCATCATCTCGGGAATTCTCATCATCATCCTGTTCTTCTCCGCCTATTATACAACGCGGGCCTGGGGAATTCTCAAAGAGGAGGAACTACGGAAGGCTTCTGAAGCTGCGTTACGGGAGAGCGAGCGGAATTACCGAACCATCCTTGAGACTATCCAGGATATTTTTTACCGGAGCAGTCTCGACGGGAACCTGATCCTGGTAAGCCCCAGTTTTCTCAAGAGCCTCCTGTATGATTCCCTTGACGAGGTCCTGGGTAAACCGATTGCCGAAACATTCTATTACCGGCCGGAGAAGCGGGAGGAGATGCTCCGGATTCTCTCGGAAAAGGGGTATCTTGAGGATTACGAAGTCCAGCTCAAACGAAAAGACGGTACCCCGATCTGGGTCTCAACCCATACTCATTATTACACGGGGCCGGACGGGAAGATCGCGGGTATTGAGGGCATCTTCAGGGACATTACCGAGCGTAAACGGGTACAGGTGGAGTTGCTCAAAAAGAGCGGGGAACTCTCTGCCGCGTATGAGCAGATGACTGCAACTGCTGAAGAGCTGAAGCACAATTACGATGAACTCCAGAAAAGCCAGCAGGCTCTCACGCAGGCGCGTAAGAAACTCAACCTCCTCAACACCATCACCTTCCAGGATATTCAGAACGCACTCTTCAGCCTTGAAGGGTATATTGAACTCTTAAGAGAACTACCCCTGGATGAGAACGCTGCTGCATATGTGAAAAAAGAGAAAGAAATTACCGAAAAAATTTCAACGAGCCTCGTGTTTGCTAAAAATTACCAGGATATGGGAATAAACTCCCCCCGGTGGCAGAACCTGAACCAGGTATTCCTCATTGCCATCTCCCGCCTGGATACCTCCGGATTATCCCACTCCATCCACCTGGACAACCTGGAGCTGTATGCCGATCCCCTGCTGGAAACTGTCTTTTTCAACCTGGCCGAGAATGTGATCCGGCATGCAAAAACGGCAACCGTTATCTCCCTCCACTATCGGGAAACAACCGGCCATCTGACCATGTATTTTGAGGACAATGGGGCTGGAATTCCGGATTCGGATAAAGAGAATATATTTGAACGGGGGTATGGTTCACAGAAGGGCATGGGACTGTTCCTTGTCCGGGAGATCCTTGGTATTACCGATATCTCGATCCGGGAGACCGGGATGTACGAAACCGGCGCACGGTTCGAGATTACCGTGCCGGAAGGGGCGTACCGGTTTGGTGACGGGGCCGGTACTCCATAAGCCTGTTTTTACTGCCCTTGACTGCCCAAAACAAATAGCAATGATTATAATATCTCACGAGTATTCCCTGCTATGAGGGGATTCTGTGCTGTCTTCGTCCTGTTGGTGTTTCTGTTGTCCGTGCCGGTGGCGAGTGCAGATGGTTCCTCCCTGGTCATAACCCAGCCGAGTGCCAACGAGACCCGGTTTGCCGAACTGAGGGATTTTTACGTTTATGGCACATTTTCCCCTGCACTAGGAAACCCCGGGGATATCCGGATTGAGCTCTATCCTGAAAGCGCCTGTACCGGTGATATCTGCACGGGACTTCCGGTGCGGTCCATCCGGAGCCATGTCGATCCCGTTACCGGCGTGACCAACAGCAGCCAGATTGACTGGTCGTTTGTGGGATCAACCTCAGCATCACCGGTCCGAGGGGGCTATGTCCCGGATATTATCAAAGAGCCCGGGGGCTACACCGACCCGAACAACAAGGTTGTTGTCACCAACTCCTACTATGGAGGGCTCGTCCTTGGCGGGGTTACCAAGAATTACAATACAACGTACACGAACAGTTCCGGCTATCCCCTCGTGGACCTGACCGCCGGGAATTACAAGCTCAATGTAACCGGGCTCTCCGGGACCCTGGCCGGCACCAGCGTGACAAAGACGATCACGTTCGGGATCACGGACACGGCCCTTGGAACCAACCGCCCGACTACCAGCAAGAATGTCCGGATCCAGTATGCGATCGATCACGGCCTCCGGACCTACTTCGATAATTTTCCCGGGTATTTCTCTGATGGCGGGAACAACTGGTCCAACTTCCGGACCCTTGCAGCCCCGAATAACGGGATCGAGATCGTCAATGATCTGGGCGGCACGACGACAGATACCGTTGCGGTTGCCAACAACACGATGTTTGTCTACAATATCAACAGTGCAAGTACTACGTATTCCGTGGAAGTGGCCCCGATCCTGAAATACAACCTGCAGGACGGGGTCAACACGACCTTCCTCTATTACGAGAACGGGGAACCGGTCCTCACGTATTATGACGTTCAGGGTATCCAGCAGCAGCTGACGTCGGCGCTCCGGCAGTTCAGCGGGAGCAACCGGATTGCCCTCACCCACCTTGATGTACGGAATCCCACCGGTACGAGTTACGAGAATCTCTATGACCCCAATGATACTGCCTGGAAATCGGTGTATGTCAATCCCTCGGGAACGATCGACATAATCCCGGGACAGGTCTTCACGGTCTACGGTGTGACCAAGCCCATTCCCTCCACGGTATCATCAACCTCCACGCCCTACTGGTATTCCATTGACAAGCGGACCTCCCAGCTTGCCTGCACGGTCACTGATGCAACAGGAAATGTGGTCTCCACATCAACGCATGAGGTCAATTTATCCCGGTACTACAACAACTATCCCGGGTCATCGAATCCGTACCAGAAGTACAACTCCCTCTTTGAGTTCGGGTCGGATTTCACGACCCTGACGAGCCCTGGCACCTATACGATCAGCCTTGTTGGCAAGGATGAGTCGGGTACTGTGGTCTCCGGGGCGACAGCTTCGTTCAATGTCCGGGTCAATGCCCAGTACTCCATCGATTCCGGGGATACTGCCGGCAGTCCCTCCGGCACACCCCAGGTTGTCCTCAACCCCGGGGCTCCGGCCGGCCAGCCGGTGACCTTTGCTTTTACGCCCGCATCCCCGGCCGGGACAACCTCTGTTGAATCGGTCACGATCACCCCCTCCCGCACGACCGGGCAGGTGGAGTGTATCCTTACGTCCGCTACACCCGGCTCCCCGATCCTGCTGAGCGGCCGGGATGTTGCCGGTTACTACCGTATTACCGTAAACTGGATCAACCCGGATGCCATAGATCACGCGGATATCGTATTCTCGGTGAACAAGGCCTGGCTTGACGAGCGGCATATTCCTCCTGAACAGGTTGTGCTGCTGCGGTACGTGGGCAACCAGTGGGTGGAACTGCCGACCAGCCTGAAACAGACCGGTGCTGCTGCGTACGAGTTTGGTGCCACCACGCCGGGCTTCTCATACTTTGCAGTTGCCCGTAAGGCTGGCACTGCAGCGCAGGTGAACGGTACGGCTGTTGTTCCGGCAGCCGGTGAGACGATGCGGGTTGATAGTGCAGCAGCGGATCTTTCGCCAACCCCGTCCGGTAGTGGAGAGGCTGTTACCGTTGTGACAACAATGGTCCCTGCAATCCCTGCCCCGGCTCCAACTCCGTCACAGCCATCGATCGTGCAGGTCTTCTTCCCGCCCCGGGGTCTCCCGCTCGTGACGATCGCTGCATGGGCAGCTGTGATCGTCCTCATCTTCGTTGTGGCCTGGCTTGTCCGGCGCTGGTGGGTACGGCGGCAGAACCCGGCCCTCTTCAGGAAGTACGACTAAACCTTTCACCTTTTTTTAAACGAAATACGAATCGTCTTGTTCTTATCAACGTGGTGAATCATTTCCTGTGGTGGTAACTAACGCCAGGCTGTTTAAAAAAAACGGATTGGTCCGGAACTCCTCCGAACAGGTTACCAGTGGACAAAGAATCCCCGGAATTCACCGGTTGCGGGCTCTTTTTTTACGGCCAGGTTTTCCACGCGGATCAGCGGACTCTCCTCCGCATGGGCAAAACAGATGAAATCTGCAAGGGCTGATGGGTGACCCTCGACTACGATCCGGACTGAGCCATCCGGCAGATTCATGACTTCCCCGTGGATTCCCATCCGGCGGGCACAGTCGGAGATGAACTGCCGGTACCCCACACCCTGGACCTTCCCCCGTGCCACTGCGGTGATCCGCTCCATACTATTGAGAGGTGGATGCCATTGTTTAAATTCTTGGTTTTTTGATTCCGTGGAATATGCTGATATGGCCGGGGTATCCGGCTGTTCTGCTTTCCCGGCAATCCCTTCCGGTGCCGGTTACGATAATTTCTCGAGCCTGGTGCAGGCATCGTGCAGCGTCTCGTCCTTTTTTGAGAAGGTGAAGCGGAGCTTTGTCTCGCCTCCCTTGTGATAGAACGAACTGCCGGGGACTGCAGCAACCCCGATCTTCTCCACAAGGTGTCGGGCGAACTCCACATCGTTCTTCCCGAAACTGGCAATGTCCGTGAAGATGTAGTAGGCTCCGTCGGGAAGTTCGCAGGAGAACCCCGCCTTTTTGAGCCCGTCAAAGAGGATGTGCCGCTTGCGGTCGTATTCCTCTGCAAGCCCGTGATAGTAGGAATCCGGAAGTGCCAGCGCAGCAACGGCTGCCTGCTGCAGGGGCGCCGGGGCTCCCACGGTGAGGAAATCGTGGATCTTGCGGATCCGTGCCGTGAGTTCTTCACCGGCAAGCGCATAGCCCACTCTCCAGCCGGTGACGCTGTAGGTCTTGGAAAAGCTGCCAATGGTCACGGTCCGGTCCTCCATACCGTCCAGCAACCCGAGCGAGATGTGTTTTTTGCCGTCGTAGACGATATGTTCGTAGATCTCGTCGGTCAGGGCAACGAGGTTGTTTTCCACACAAAGGTCGCGGATGAACGAGAGTTCGCTCTTCGTAAAGATCTTTCCCGTGGGATTGTTGGGGGTGTTGAGGATGATCGCCCGGGTCTTCCGGGTGACGGCTTTCTTCCAGGCCTCTTCGTCGATAGAGAAGTCCCCTGCGAGCGGGACGTACTTCGGGACCGCCCCGGAGATCTCGGCATCCGGGCCATAGTTCTCGTAGAATGGTTCGGGGACGATAACTTCGTCGCCCGGCCGGATGATCGCGAGCATCGAGGCCATCATGGCTTCGGTAGACCCGCAGGTTACGGTGATCTCGGTTTCGGGATCGAAGTCCATGCCATTGAATTTCTTCACCCGTACTGAGAGCGCATCCCGGAGGTTCTTTGCACCCCAGGTGATCGCGTACTGGTTGTGGTCGTTCCGGACCGCTTCAGAGGCCGCGATCTTGAGCTCTCCGGGGCAGGGGAAGTCGGGGAACCCCTGGGCCAGGTTGATCGCGTTGTGGGCAAGGGCAAGCCTTGTCATCTCCCGGATAACGGATTCGGTGAAGGTGTCTGCCCTGGACGGGTGGGCCGAGAACAGGGAACCTGCACCTGTGGCCTTCTGGATCTTTCCTATGCCGGATCGGGCATGTTTCATAGTAACCGGTTAGTGTATGGGAAAATAAGGTATCAGGTTTGATTCTGTCGCGTCCCCTTCCTTTCCGGTGGCCGGTCTGGTTATCCCGATGGCACGGAATCTGCCCTCATGCAGCCGTCCCGGACCCGTAATTCCGGTTGGACCCGGCTGAAGATTGTGGCAAAATCTGACACAAAATCACGGTATATATCCGCACCGGTCCCATACTCTGTGTTCACCATGGTGAACAGGAACCAGTCATGAACACACACCACGCGACCCCCGCCGATACCGTGACCGGTGCCGGAACAGATTTGTCCGGCCCGGCCCGGGCTTATCCCGGTTCACTCCGGGGAGCCCCCCTCTCTCGTATCGGTGGTGCCCGGGGCGCCGGAGAGTATTGTAGCCCGGGCCGGAACACGGCAGGGCCGGCGCAATCAGGGAGACCCATGAATACTACAGACGCTCTTCCTGGTATGTGTCCCATGACCCTGTCCTGACCTCACGTCACCAGCACGCACCCACACAGAATTATCGCACCCATCCGGCAGAAACCTGCCAAAATCCGGTAACAATCGCCTCATACAGCAGCACAGAACCGGTTGTGCATCCGGGGATATGTCCACTCCTCCGGATCTCTCTTTTTTATTCTCCAGGGGTTTTTTGTTGTAGCTCTACAACGGAAGCAGCCGCCAATCAGGTAACGGTCTGCTCCGAGGGCTCTCCTCCTCCAGACCGCTGTGTTCACGCGGCCACTCGTGATTGCGGTTCTTACGAGAGTAATCTTTGTGTTTGCCTCCTGCATGGAACGCAATGTGCTTGACGGATCTGCACCGGGTGCATTACACGATCGTTGCCAATGAACTCATCGCGATGCTCTGGTGGGTAAACATCAACAACCTCCGGGTATGGTACCTGATAGATGAATCTTATTTTTTATACGCAGGATGAGGGGATCCCCCGGTAAAATGAACGTTCTGTTCCGGCGATCAAGAGTAGTTGGATAGTTCATACCCTTGCAGGACCGGCACGTGTGTCCATGCATGTCCGTTAAATCTCACATCAATTCCAAACCTATAATTTCATCTTGACTCTACATATTGTCCAATGGATCCAGCAGTCACCGTACTGTTTCTCGGGCTTCTCATATTTCTTGGTAATATTCTCTCGCGGTTTTTTACGCTCACCAAGATTCCCGATGTACTCTTTCTTATCGCCATCGGTATCATTGTCGGCCCGTTCCTCGGGTATGTATCCCCCGCCGAGTTTGGCGTTGTCGGCCCGCTCTTCACGATGGTCACGCTCGCCATCATCCTCTTTGAAGGCGGCCTGCACATCACCATTGAGACCTTAAAAAAAGCCATCACCGGAACAACCGCCATCATAGTAGTCAGTTTTGTGGTCATAACCATCATCTGCATCGTGACCATGACCTCCTGGGCAGGCTTCTCCCTCATTGAGGCCTGCATGCTCGGTGCAATTCTCGGGGGCACGTCATCCGCAGTTGTCATACCGTTAACCCGCTACCTCAATATCGGGACTGATACAAAAGCCATTCTCGCGCTTGAATCTGCGATCAGTGATGTGCTCTGCATCGTGGTGTTGCTGGCCCTTGTGAATGTGGTGAAACTCCAGAAAATTAATGCCGGCCATATCATTGGCGAATTTATCGCTTCGTTCCTGATTGCGATTATCATCGGGGTTGTGGCTGGTATCTGGTGGTCATCGGTGTACCACAAACTCACCAGTATCAAGAGTATCTTCATCACCATGGCCTTTGTCTTCATTGTGTTCGGGTTTGTCAGCCTCCTTGGGTTTTCCGGGGCCATTGCTGCCCTTGCACTCGGCCTGACTCTCGGGAATCTGAATTACTTCAAGGCTGAAAAGATCCTCCCGTCCCTTGTGGATAAGGTCACTCAGGTTGAACTCACTCCCGTAGAAACGGAATTTTTTTCCCAGCTGGTCTCCTTATTGAAGACATTCTTCTTCATCTACATCGGCATATCGATCCACTTCACGAACATGAATATCATCTATATGGGAGCACTCCTCACGATCTTCATCTACCTGGCCCGGATCGCCATTGTCTGGTTTACCATTCCCCGGAGCATTCCCCCATCGGATGCAGCGGTTGTTGCTGTCATGGAGCCCAAGGGACTGGCTGCAGCCGTTCTTGCGTCACTGCCGCTTGGAGCGGGAGTTGCAGCAGGGCAGACAATCCAGGATGTTACCTATATTGTGATCTTCTTCAGTATCCTTGCCTGCTCAATCCTGATCTTCCTCTTAGAGAAGACTCCCTTTACGAGAGCGTACCGGAAATTGTTCTGGATGTTTGGGAAAGAGACCGCGGTCTCATCAGAGCATCAGAAATAAGAAAAATATGCTTTTTTAGAAATCATCCGTGTTGCGTACTCGGGTTGAATGTGTGAGTGTGACACGGGGGAGGCAACCCTGTGTGGCAAGCCTCCACAACCCTCATGTAAAAAACCATATGGATTCCCGTAAGGTTTTGCTTCACGGGGCGAGCCATGATGAGGCGGCGAGCGCCCGGGTTTCCATCCCACCCAGATTCCTCTTTTGGCAGGTTTTTACGGAGCAGAAAAATAGATTAAAAAAAAGTTACGGTCCAAGGGGAGACTCGTTCATCCCGAGGAAGTATAAGGCATTCTCCCCGTACTGGACCGGGGCATACTTGGATCCGAAGTGTGGAAGGCCGTTGAACCGCACCACCCACGAGCCGTTGATCTGCGAGGCCATCCGGACCGAGATGGGATCGGGAGTCAGAATATCCTTGGTTCCCTCAACGAGCATGACATCCTTGTGGATGCCGGACAACTTGTCCCAGGAGCCATTCCAGGCAAGGTTTGCCTGGGCCTCCCTGCGGGTGCCTTCCGGCTGGGAGGGATTGACACTGATATTTTCATTGAGCGCAAGCAGGAGTCGTGTCTCGGGAAGCCGGATGCTGTAGGTCACGGAATCCAGGACCAGTTTCCGCACGCGTTCGGGGTGATCGATCACCAGCTGCTGGGAGGTCGAGGACCCCATGGAGACCCCGTACACGTGCATGCTGTCATACCCGAGTGCCTGCATCAGTGCCGCTGCATCCTCGGAGTACTGGGTGAGGGACGGCGGCGTTGTGTTCGTGTAGCTGCTGTATCCCATTCCCCGGGGATCGTAGATGTAGACATGGTATTTCGAGGCAAGGATGCCGATGAATGTCTCGTTCCACGAGTTCATGGTATTGCCAAATCCGGTGATCATCAGAAGGGGCTCGCCGGATCCGAATTCCCGGTACGCGAGTTTCACGCCGTTGACTTCTTTGTACTGGATGGGCGTTGCGTTGATGTTTACTGCGGGGTAGGTCAGCAGGTCAGCCTGCGAAGCCGGAGACGGGCAGATGCTGGAGGTACCGGGGGTACCGGTGCACCCTGCTGCGAGCACGAGGCAGAGGGTGGTAGCAATTGCCAGGGTTACTGTCAGGTTCTTGTTCATGGATACTCCTCATCACTGGGTTTCTGCAGAGCTGAAACCGGATTGATACCTGTTTATTGGGGGCCGTTATTAATTCTCGGGTTTTTTCCTGGCCGGGCCGGGATCCGGCAGCCCACTGGCCGTATGTGAAAAGCGCGTTTGAGAAGAGAATACGAAGGATGGGAGAAATGAAAAAATGGGTTAGGTTCTCTTTCCGTGGGACTTCTTGCCCGCGGTCCTGGCCACTGCGGGAGTGGTCTTTGATACGGCAGCAACTGCCTTCTTTTCTTTATTCGACATGGTGATCACTTCCTTTTCAGTGGTTTTTTTGTAGAGTGGTTTTTGCCACGCATGTATGTTCCCGGGATACCGGGATATATCCTTTGTCCGTTTGCAGAAATTGAAACGATGGTAAAGGCTTATTTTTGTGAAACGGGGGTAAACAACCTGCCGGGAAATCTGATGAGGCAGGCCCGGACAACAGGGGGGGGTGGGGGGTCACCCCCCCTCCTCTTTTTTCTGATCAGGTCTTATCCCCCCACCGCGATCAGAGCGACCGGGGGTCCACCCCCTCCCCTCCCGCCCGGGAAATCCCGGGCGCTACCCGTTTTTGAGTAAGGCCGGAATAACCCCGTCCCGCCGGCAACTCCCCGCGAAGCAAAGGGCCGGATGGTGCAGAACGGGAGCGGGTTATCACATTTGAGGAGGGGGAGTGGGGGCCTGCCCCCCCTCGGTCATTTTTCTGAGTATGGGGGTGACCCCCCACCCGGATCAAAGTGGGTGGGGGGGCCGGGGGGTAGAGGTTTCCCTCTTTGATCATGAGTGAAAAGGAAATGACTCTCCTTCATGTCGCATTTTTCTTGAAGCAGGTATCTGTTTTCTAATTAAGATTTCAACCAGTTGTACGGAATATTATTTAGTTAGAATTATTATGAGCTGGATAACATATTATCATCGTTATTTCATGCGAATTCTGATTGATACGAATGTATTCATTTATCGAGAAACAGATCGGGTTCTTTCCGACGATTTACAAAATCTCACCCGATTATTAAGTGATATTCAGGCAACAATTCTTGTTCATCCTCAGTCCCATGATGAAGTTGAGGGTATAAAAGATACGACATTACGGGCGGTTATGCTTTCAAAGATCAAAGCATATTCAATTCTTGAATCACCCCCTGCTGCAAAATCCGATGACATTTTTTTAACTATCCTCGAAGTCTCTCCATTTGAATGGAATACCGTTGATAATTCCTTACTATATGCCCTGCATAAAAATGCAGTTGATTTTCTCATAACCGAGGACCGGGGCATTCACCGGAAAGCCTCAAGATTAAATTTGACTGATCGGGTTTTCCTTATTGAAGAAGCCCTAGAGGATTTTTCAAAATATCTGGTTCGTGACCGTGTATTTACGTCCCCGGCCCTCAAACTGGTTCCAGTTCATAATCTGGACATAAATGATCCGATTTTCGATACTTTGAAAAAGGAGTATTCTCCCGATTTTTTTTCCTGGTTTGAAAGAATTTGTAGACAGGGGAGAAAGAGTTTTGTCAATTACCGCAATGATGGCCTACTCGGTGCGTTGTTGATTTATAAGATTGAAGACGAGGCGATCGCAGATGCGGTTCCTCCGCTCCCGAGAAAAAAACGACTGAAACTGGCAACATTTATTGTATCGCATGTTGGCCAGAGAATAGGGGAATTATTCATCCGTCTCGCGGTCGATATTGCAATCTCGAACCGGATTGATGAGATTTACCTGACCCATTTTATCAAAGAACCGGATCGCCTTGTAGATTTGATCACCGAGTATGGCTTTGTTAAAGTCGCTGTGAAACCGGGAGATGAAGCGATTTTTTCAAAATTACTTATTTGCACGCGGGAAAACTGTTCAGAGCTAACGCCATTATCAATGAGCAATTTATTTTATCCCAGTTTTTACGATGGCCCAGCGGTTAAAAAGTTCATTGTTCCGATACAACCATCTTATCACGATCGCCTGTTTACGGATTTTAAAAGACGACGGATCGGTCTGTCAGAATTTTTTGGCGAATTTTACCCGGAAGGCAATTCGATCAGGAAAGTGTACATAACGCACTCAAATATCCTCAAAATTAATCCTGGGGATCTTATCCTGTTCTACCGGTCACAGGATCTTAAGGGGATCGTTTCTTTAGGTGTCGTTGAATCATTTCACCCAAAGATCTCCGATCCTCATGAAATTTCACAGCTCGTCACCCGGCGCACTGTATACTCACAGATGGAGATTGAAGAAATGCGAAAGCCTCTGACTGTCATACTCTTTACGCATCATTTTCACTTCGCTCAGCCGGTGATTTATAAGCAATTACTCGATAACCATATTCTCGAAGGTCCAGCACAAGCTATATCAGAATTGACCAATGAAAAATACACGTGGATATTGGAGAAGAGCGGAATTGACCGGCGTTTTGCTTTCCATTAAACCAAAATATGTGAAAGAGATCCTGAGTGGAGTAAAACAGTACGAGTTCCGCAAGCAGATCTTCAAGAATGAATCCGTGAAAACCGTGTACATTTATTCCACCTCTCCACAGAAGAGAATTGTCGCCCGTTTTCGACTTGGCAAAATTGTCAAAGAGCATCCCGATTATTTGTGGGAGCAATACTGTGATGTTTCTGGCATCAGTGAGCGCGAGTTTTTTGAATATTTCTCTGACCGGGATACTGGGTATGCAATCCGGATCGAAGAGCTTGAGCGCTTTGAAGAGCCGATTGATCCTCACACTGTAATTGATCAGTTCGTTGCACCGCAATCATTTCGATATGTAAAATGTCCTCTCCTACGCTCCTCATTGTCATAATCTCCACCCCCTTATATATTTATACCAACATGCACCTTTTTCCGGATAATCACAATACACCGGATGAACCCCCGGTTTACGGTAACCCTCCCGGAATCATTGTGGGATGCACAGCAGACATGACTATCCCGAACGCGGAACCGGTGGATGTGACGGCATACACGGCGGCTCATAAAAAATATGGAGCAGGCCCGTGTAACCCCCATTGTTGGAGAGAAAACCAGCATTATCAGAGCTGCCGGCACCCCCGTCACCCTGATTGTTCTTTTCCCCGTCTCTTTTTCTCCCCGCACGGTACCAATTCCGCAGCGCCGGTTCCGGCCGATCCACTAAAACAACCTGTATCCGGCCCCGATTCCACCCCCGCGAATTATCCGTTATATCCCCACTGCCAATGATGGTATGTCAAAGGGCGCCCCGCGACAACAAAGAAAAAGGAGAAACCAGAAATGGCAGACTTTACGCAGAACACCATTGTGAAAAGTGCGATCCGCAGGCTTGCGGACCCGATTGCGGACATCAGTGCGTTCAACACCATTGTCCAGTCCGTTATCCTGAACAACCCGTTCGGGTGTGTATCGTATATGAGCTCGGGTGCCAACCACCCGCCCGTACAGAAAACCCGCGAGACCTACACGGCCAAATTCAAGTACCAGGATGCCAATGCCGATATCGTGGGACGGGGCAACGAGAGTTACGGCACCCTTGCCGGGTTCAATGACGGCATCGCCGCCGTAATCGCCAACACCGCGAACAACACGGCCCATGGCGGGACACCGATCCACGATGCCGACAATGACAGCTTCTCGGCAACCCTGAAGTGCCACGACCCCAACGGCGAACTGTACTTCGTGAACCTCTCACGCCGGCAGGTGACCGTCTCCTCCTACCAGGACGACGCGATCCGGACCCGCATCGAGACCTGGGCGGACGGCGTTGCGGCCCTTGCCTGAGGTGGAGTGAGATGGACAACGAACTCATCCTCACCGGAGCGTTCCTCGGCACGGGACTGCTCGCCTACGTTGTCATCCCGGGCCTTCTCGTGATCTGGGACCGGGTCCTCGACCACATGGAAGACCGGAACGGCACAACCAAACCCTGAAAAAAGATGGGGGGAGGAAAGCCTCCCCGGCCATATTTTCTGATACGAATCCCTTTTTCGTCCCACTCTCCCGTTAATGGTAAGTTTTAATACCATAATGTAGATAATACTTAACATGCACTCTCGTACGTATATAAACAAAATCGGGGGCTTCCCATGACCGGCTTCTGTACCCGCATTCCCTCCGTACTGTCGAACGGGCGCCTCCTCGTCCCGCTCACTGCCGGGATCTGCCTTATCCTGCTCACCGTGGTTTTAAAAAATGTCCTCCTTGTCCCGGCCGAACAGCTCTCATCCACCATGATCCTGTACATCATCATCTACATGGGGTTCATCGTCTCGTACCCGTTTGCAGATAAGGAAACCTCCGGCTCGTCAACGCGGACGGTGCTCTGGATGGGTGCGTGCATCCTCATGACCCTCGGGATCATCGCGGTCTACGCTATCTGAATGGGGAAGTGTTCCATGCAGAAAAATCATGCAACAATTGCCGGGATCATTTGTTTCATCGCGATGATCGCCGGCGTCATGTACGGCGTAAAGTCCGGCATTGCCGCGATCGCGATCATCTCCATGTGTGCCGCAGGCCTCCTCATCTGGTACCTTAAGAGAAGTGTCAGCCCGGTCATCGAAGACGAGTGGACAAATCTCGTGGGACAGAAAGCTGCGAGCCTGACAATGAACGCCACCGCGATCCTCTTTGCGGTAATCGGCATCATCCTCATCACGGTGAGCAGTCCCGAAAACAACTACGACCAGGCCGGCTTAACCATCGCTGCGTTCTTAGTCACCCTTGCAATCCTGTACATTGCAACTTCGATCTGGTACTCGCATACCCTCCGCGGGAACGGGCCATGAAGAACAAACTGCGGATCTTCCGGGCAGTGCACAACCTCACGCAGGAACAACTCGCGGAGAAACTCAGCGTAACAAGGCACACGATCATTGCGATCGAGAACGAGCGCTACGACCCGTCACTCAGCCTCGCGTTCAGGATGTCTGACCTCTTCGAAGTCCCGATTGAAAAGATCTTTATCCGGGAAAAACAGGATCGGGCCGACCCCCCGCTCTGATAAGAAAAAAGCGTGGAGGCCCGGCGATCATTCCGTAACCGGCACCAGCCGGTCCTTCAGCTTCGCCTCAACATCGAGCTGCATCATTTCGATGACGTTGTTCACAACGCCCCGGGTATGCCGGACGATCAGCTCGTCGCTCCGGAAGAACTCCCGGTCCGTGCTGCTGTTGAACGCCGACCCGTGCGTCCGGAATGCGATCCCGAACGGGGCGAGCACGAACCCGAGCTGCTGGAAGTTGAGCCAGATGTCCATGGCTGTCTTGATGGCCCCGTCCTCGTGGCCGTTGACAAGGATCCCGGCCACTTTCCCTGCGGTCAGCCCGGGCTTTTCCATGTGGTACAGGTTCTCCATGCAGGTTGTCCGGTCAAGGAACGTCTTGAGCCTTACCGACATGTTGTTCCAGTTGATCGGGGATGCAACAATCACCGCCTTTGATGCGGCAATCATCTGGTGGAACGCCGGCATGTCGTCCTTCTTGTTCCGGCACGGGTAGGTACAAGACCCGGCCCGCACGGCGTAACAGCACCAGCAGTAATCGATGGTATATTCCGTCAGGTTGAACCTGCGGTAACTCACGCCCCGTTCGTTCAGCAGTGCCCCGGCAATATCGGCCATGTAGCCGGTATTTCCCGCCCGGTGGGTGCTGCCGTTGATGAGCAGGACCTCGAAGGGTTTGCCATCGTAAGTGAGCTGCCGGTGCTCTTTCTTTTCTATGAATTCATGGGACGGGCTGTGGCAGACCGGGCACCCCATGGGTGGCTTCTCACCGGTAAAAACAAAGCCGCAGACCGGGCATCTCCAGACGGTCTCCCGACCGGGGCCGATTTCTGGTTTCTCATTGTCTGTCATATCTGTCATGTCCCTCATCCTCGCGGGTACCTGGTTTGGCCTGAATGTTCATAGGCCTCAGTAAAAAATAACTCTGCTGGTAACTTGAGGGATCTGCCGGTTGCCGGTATCAGTCCGCTTCCGGTTCGGATGCCCGGTGCAAAACGGTCAGAGCCCTCCGTTTGTCACGGGGCCGTGAAAGGGGTGATACGGCTTTGCCGATCCCTTTCTCCCAATTTTGAAATGCAGGAAACGACAACATACGTAGTCAAAAATAATCGTTCGTGAATACCATGGATTCCTTTGCTTCCGGGTTTGCCGCTGTTGATGGCGCAGGAGATGCCGGCTCCTTTGTTTCGTATCTCGACCTGATCCACTCACTGCCGTTCTTCCAGGAATGCAAACGCCGGAGTTTCCAGAACCTCGCACTCCGGCCCGGTGCATCGGTGCTTGAGATCGGTTGCGGGAACGGCGTGGATGCGACCATCCTTGCCGCTATGGCCGGGTCGGAAGGCCGGGTGACCGGCATCGATGTGAGCAGCACGATGCTTGTCTCGGCCCGGGCCCGTGAGGGTGCCGGAAGTCCGGCGCCCGGCTACCTGCTGTGCGATGCATCGAATCTTGCCTTTCTGGATAATTCCTTCGATGCCGTGCGGGCGGACCGCGTACTCCAGCATACAAACGATCCCGCTGTTGTTCTCATGGAGATGGCACGGGTGACCCGCACGGATGGGAAGATCGTGGTCTTTGAACCCGACTGGGAGACCTTCGTCCTCTCACCGGGCGAATGCGGCGTTACCCGGAAGATCCTGAACTTCTGGTGCGATCATATTCCCTCCGGCTGGGCAGGCCGGTCCCTGCATGCGGGATTTTCTGCCGCGGGACTTGCCGATGTTGATGTGGCACCGGTAAGCCTGGTGCTCACCAGCCTGCCGCTTGCCCGGAGGATCTTTGATCTCGAAACAACGGCAACTCTTGCTGTCCGCGCCGGCATTGTCAGCTCCCGGGAGGCAGAAGTCTGGGCAAAAGAACATGCCCGGGCTGATGCCGCCGGGCAGTTCTTCAGTTCACTGACCTTTTACCTCGTGACGGGAACGAAACGGGGCTGATCACAGGATCCCCGATCCTGCCGGTGGACAAGCCAGGTCCTGATCCTTTTTTTTAACTCTTCCACCCTTTTGGTCACATTCCGAGAAAAAAAAGATTAATCCGCTTTCATGCGCCGGAATTCCCACGTCACTTCCGCTGCCAGCCCGAGCGTGACAGCAACCGGGCATAAGACCGTCATCGCCTGACGGATCATAACCTCAAGGATCGCGTCCTTCCGGTTCACCTCGAGGGAAAATACAACGTGGATCTTTTCATATGCTGCGGGAAGTCCGGCCTTCCGGGTCCCGGCAACGTTAACCTGGAGTGCCCTGACCCCGGCCTCGTCTTTTAGCAGTTGTCCAAGGAGGGCCGTGCTCACACACCCTCCAAGCGATGCCATCAGGACCTCAACGGCGGAGCAGTTCGCCGGACCATCATCCATGACCAGGGTGCCGCCCCGGGTGTTCTCTGCGTGGAATGCCGTTTTGCCACCCCACCGGACGTTCACCACATCTGCCGTCAGGTACTGCGGGGTATCCGTGTTTTTCGTTGAACACGCCGGTCCCGCGCTGCAGGAGACGGGTGCGGTGCTGCAGCCACAGTCGGCCGGTGCCGGGCCGGTGCCGCACGCCGGGGGCTTGCTGGTGGCGGGAGCCGCAGATCCCTTCAGGGAATCCCGCACAACCCGCTCTGCTACCTGGTGAGCATAGATCGTGAACATCTCGTCCGGTACCTCGTCAATGCCGAACGGGAGGTCGAGATTATAGATCAGGTCTGCCCGGACAATTTCAGGTTTCAGTTCCGGAAGAACGCCCTCCATCATCCGGGAAGAACAGTTGATGAAGCATCCCTCGATCGCGATCACCCTCTCCGCCCGCCGTACAAGGTTCCGCTGGCCTGTATCTTTCGTGAACGCTCCCCCGAGACAGATCCGAACGGTCGAATCCGTTGCAAGCCGGTGGGCCACCAGGTTTGCCGCCCTTCGGGCAACCTCGCCCCGGGCACACGCCCCTTCGCAGGCCATCACCGCGATCTTCGGCGGGGTTGTCGAGTTCTTTTCCGAATAGTCCTCGCAGGCCGGGCATTTCCCGGTCACTTTTGTTATCTTAATTGTTTCACGGTCCATGGTTCTCACGCTGGTTAACGCGTGGGAGCGGGTCCGATATATACCCCGGAATCGGATTTCAAATAAAATTGAAATCCGGCAAAATGGATGTCCAAAAACAAAACCAAGCCCTTCTTAAGAGAGTATGCTTACTTTTTAGTATGGCAACTGCCCGCTGCTGCCCGGCCGACTGCGCCCTCCGGAGCGACTGGGAAGATGAGCTCCGTTATGAGACGGAGATGCTTGAGATGGAGACCGTTGCGGAACTGCTGGACCTCATGAAGCTGCTCAGCCACCCGCTCCGGCTCAAGATAGTCCTTATGCTCCTTGCCCGGGACCACTGCGTCTGCGAGTTCTGGTACATCTTTCAGGAACCGCAGAACCTCATCTCGTACAACTTAAAAAAGTTAAAAAGCGGCGGGCTTATCGATTCCTACTACCGCTCAAACCACAAGATCTACCGGATCTTCCCCGGTCGTGGACCCGAACTCAAAAAACTCCTTGCAACGGCACAGTTTTCCCCACGGGATCCGTAACGTGCGGGGCGGTCCACCCAGCCCGGCTTTACCCTGCCCCGGAGGTCGATCTTTCCGGCACCGTTTCACAGTCTTTTTTTAGCCCCCGCCAGTATAGTATACCATGGACCTCCTCCTTGCGTTCATCATCACCCTTTCCCTCATCACGCTCGTGAGCCTTAAGTTCAGGATCACCCCGTTCTTTACACTTGTTGGCGGGGCGATCCTGTTCGGGCTCATGGCGGGGATGACCCTTGACGCAACGCTCGTGGATGTCGTGTCCGGCCTTGGAAAGGTCTTCTCAGCGTTTGGCATCATCATCTTCTGCGGTGCCGTGATAGCCGCTCTCCTGCAGGAGCAGCACCAGACCGGGGAGATCGTCTCGGATGTCCGCCGCGTTGTCAAACACCCCCCGACGCTTGCCGGGTTCTCGGGCTACCTCCTCGCGGTACCGATCACCTGCTGCGTCACGGCCTACGTGATGCTGAACCCGATCCTGGACTGCCTGGCGAAGGACAAAACAAAGCGCAACCTCCTCCTCTACCTTGCAGCGGTTGGCAGCATCATCTCCTATGCCCTCATCTTTCCGACACCGGTGGTCATCCCACTCTTCAACGCTTTTGCTGCGGATACCAGCGCGCTCGTGTACGATGCGATCGCCATCCCGCTCTCCCTTGTGGTGCTCGGCGTGGCAATCCTCTTCTACCGCTTCGCGAGCCCAAAGGCTTTTGGAACCGGTGACGCCCCGGAATCCTGCCCGGCAGGGGCGTCATTACCCCTGCCCCAGGCCGGGTATGCCGGGATCCACTGGCGGGCCTGGGCCCCGTTCATCGCGATCATCGTTGCCATTCCCGTCTCCTTCTTTCTCCTCGGCCTTTCGCACGTTGGCATCATGAACTTCATCATGCTTGTCGGTGCGGTGACCGCCATTGCCCTTGCAGCCCCGGCGGTCCGTACTACGGGGATGACAAAGGGTGCAAAGCATGCCGGCCTGATCATCTTCGATATCTGCGGGGCAGGTGCGCTCGGGTACGTGATCGTGCACAGCGGCTTTACCGAGGGAGCGCTCCAGCAGATGACGCTCCTTATCCCGGTCATCCTTATCCCGTTCCTCTTTGCAGCCCTGATCGAGACGGCGCAGGGATCCCGCGTAGTCACCGCGGTCATCACGGCCGAGGTCCTGGCCGGATCGGTGGTGACCAGTGCCATCCACCCCATTCCGCTCATCCTCCTGATAAGTGCCGGTTCCTGTTTTATCTCGTTTGTGACCGACCCGTATTTCTGGCTGGTCCAGCGGACAACCGGCGATGGTATCGGGACCGTTGTAAAAAATTACACGCTGCCGGTTGCCCTGGCGGGCGTCGTGATCCTTATCGCCGCCCTTGCCCTGGAGTTCTTTGTATTCCGGTAAAAAAAAGGAGGGACCTGCCGGGAGGATCAGATATATTTCCGGCCGGTCTCCGTTAAGGAGTAGATGATCCAGTTGCCGCAGTACTCCCCCTCGATAAGGCCGCTCTCTTTTAAGATATTCAAGTGATAGGAGAGCTTGGAACCGGCCAGGCGCATAAAGCGGTTGATGACGCAGACGCAGAGCGGCTGGTCGCGGATGAGGTGGAGGATCGTGAGCCGGAGCGGGTCGGCGAGCGCGTGATGGATCCGGCTCTGCTCTTCGAGCACTTCTTTTTGGGGAATGCGTCCGGCAAGACTGTCGAACCCGCCCAGCGCCTCAAGTTCCTTCTGGACCTGCTCGGGGATCTCCATATCCGTTTCCTTGGATCCCGTCTTCTTTTTTGTCCCGCAGCAGGACAGGGTAACGCGTTTCACTTCAAAATAATCTGAAATCAAAAGATATATAACCTTGCCCTGTTTATTCTAATTCAACAAAATTTGAATTAAGGTGGACCATGGAAGCACAGAGGAAATCCTGCAGCTGCGGGGCAGAAGGAAAGAACCGGATCATCTACTCCTGCTCCGGTATAGGATCGAATGTCGGCCAGCTCGCCAATGCAGCAGCCTGCCAGCTTGCCCGTGAAGGATATGGCGGCGGTTCCTGCCTTGCGGGAGTTGGCGGAGGCATAGAGAAACTCATCGGAGTGGGAAAAGCAGCCGATGAGCGGATCGTCATTGATGGCTGCCCGGTGGCCTGCGCAAAGAAGATCCTGGACGACAAAGGGCTTCTTATCGACCGCTATGTCCTGATCACGGACCTCGGTATCACCAAGACGCCCGGCCCCGCCTTCAGTGAGAGCGACGTGCAGGTTGTTGTCAATGCGATCAGGAACCGGTAACTGTGCCCGTTGCCCGCACCAGGTTCCCCGTCATTTCAAAACAAGGATGTGAAGCTGATGTCCCATGATAAAATTCCCTGCTGTGCGGCAGATGCCCTCTGGAGGATACGGAAGCTGAAGGTAAACGGGATGATGACGGGAATCACCCGGCTGGACGAGAGCATCGCAGCTGTTGCTGATGAGAGACATACCAGCAGCGCTGCAATCCGCACTGCCCTCATGACAAGGATCCGGGCCTGCAATTACATTCCGCCGGCAACCGAGGATGCCTATGCAGAGGCCATCCTGGAAGAGTATAACCGGGTCATCAGAAAACGGGATGAACGGGCCGGGTAGGATCACATGACCATTGTACTTGTTACCTGTTCCGGTGTCTCGAATACCGGCAAGCTGACAACCCAGGCAGCCCAGACCCTGATGCAACGATGGCCGGGCCGGTTTATCTGGACCAGTGTAAAGAAATCTGCGGCATCCCTGGACGAGGAGATCCGCGGTTCGGATGAGGTAATTGTCATAGAAGGCTGCCGTGATTGCTGTGCAACAAAAAAACTCGCTGGAACAAATACCGGGCGGTACCGGCACATCATTACAACGGATCTCGGGATTGAGAAAAACGGTATGGCGGATGTCCGGTTCGATGAGATTGAAACCGTTGTGAAGGCGGTCACCGGACTCCTGCAGGAGGACTAAATATCATGCAGAATTATTTACAATTGTTTGCCGACTGGGTGACCTATTCGGTTCTTGGCCTGGCCCCGGGCAGTCCCCTTGCTTCGTCCGTGAACTTCTTTGTCAATGACATCATCTGGGTCTCGCTGCTTCTCGCCGTGATAGTCTTTGCAGTAGGGATTGTCCGCACCTTCATCACCCCACAAAAAGTGAAGAAGTGGGTGGCGGGACGCTCAGAAGGGGTGGGCAATGTGGTGGCCGCACTTCTCGGTATCCCCACGCCGTTCTGTTCCTGTTCGGCCGTCCCGCTCTTCATCGGCTTTGTCGAGAGCGGTGTGCCGCTTGGCATCACCTTCTCGTTTTTGATCGCGTCCCCGCTCATCAACGAGGTAGCGGCTGCCATGCTCTTTGCCATGTTCGGCTGGCAGATAGCGCTTATCTATATCGTCTCCGGGCTTATCATCGCGATTGTGGCCGGTATCATCATCGGGCGTCTTCACCTGGAGGGGGAAGTCGAGGAGTTTGTCTGGAAATGCAAGATGCATGATAAGGCCGACAAACCGATGACCTGGAAAGACCGGGTCGATTTCGGGATCAGCGAATCCAAGAGTATCACCCTGAAAGTGATTCCCTACATCGTCCTCGGTATTGCCATTGGTGCTGTCATCCACGGTTACGCCCCGGCGGATTTCCTTCTTAATATCGCAGGCCCGGATAACCCGCTTGCGGTCCCCATCGCGGTTCTGATTGGCATCCCGCTCTACTCGAACGCCGCCGGCATGATCCCGATTATGCAGGTGCTCACGGCAAAAGGCATGGCTATGGGAACCGCACTGGCATTCATGATGGCAGTCATCGGGCTCTCCCTTCCCGAGATGATCATCCTCAGGAAAGTGATCCGGATCAAACTGCTCGCGGTCTTTGCCGGGATCCTGTTCATCTCCTTCACCCTGACGGGCTACCTGTTTAATGCAATACTGGGATAATGAAATAACTGGACGATTACCATGATGGCAGTAAAACAACTCTCCTTCCTCGACCGGTACCTGACCCTCTGGATCTTTCTGGCAATGGCGGTCGGTATCGCAATCGGCTATTTTTCACCATCAGTGCCGGCACTGATCACCGGTCTTTCGATAGGAACCACCTCAATCCCGATTGCGGCCGGGCTCATCCTGATGATGTACCCGCCACTCGCGAAGGTGAAGTACGAGGAGCTGGGAAACGTATTCCGGAATACAAAAGTGCTGGCCTTATCCGTTGTCCAGAACTGGATTGTCGGGCCGGGCCTGATGTTCCTTCTCGCCGTTGTCTTCCTCCGCGACCAGCCGCTCTTCATGTACGGGCTCATCCTTGTCGGGATCGCCCGTTGTATTGCGATGGTGATCGTCTGGAACGATCTGGCCGAAGGCGATTCGGAGTACTGTGCCGCCATCGTGGGTATGAACTCGCTCTTCCAGGTCTTCTTCTACTCGGTCTATGCCTGGTTCTTCATCACGTACCTTCCCCCGCTGCTCGGTATCGGGGCCGGTTCGGAAGTTCCGATTACGATTCTCCAGATAGCAACCAGTGTCTTCATCTACCTCGGTATCCCGTTCATTGCCGGCATGGTCACGCGGTATGTCCTGCTCCGGGTGAAGTCAAAGGAGTGGTACGAGCAGGTCTTCATACCAAAGATCTCGCCAGTCACGCTTGTTGCCCTGCTCTTTACGATCATCGTGATGTTCTCCCTGAAAGGCGAGTATATCGTGAACGTTCCCTTCGACGTTGTCCGGGTCGCACTCCCGCTGCTCTGCTACTTTGTCATCATGTTCTTTGCCAGTTTCTGGATGGCACACCGGGTCGGGGTTGATTACGCGAAGTCCGCGTCGCTCTCGTTCACTGCCGCATCCAACAACTTCGAGCTTGCGATTGCGGTTGCGATTGCGGTCTTTGGCATAGCATCACCGGTGGCATTTGCAACGGTCATCGGGCCGCTTGTCGAGGTGCCGGTCCTGATCGGGCTCGTGAACGTCTCGCTCTGGCTCCGGGAGAAATGGTATGGCGGAAAGAATGACGGTACGTGCAGCACGCCGGTGCGGTGAACGAAAAGCGAGGTAATTATGAAAAAGAATATCCTGTTCATCTGCACGTACAACTCCTCCCGCTCTCAGATGGCGGAAGGGTACATGAAGGCAAAATACGGTGACCGGTACGAAGCATTCAGCGCCGGGACGGAAGTAACCCGGGTCCATCCGATGGCAATCGCCGTGATGAACGAGATCGGGATCGATATCTCCGGACACCGGTCAAAACTGATCGATGAGTTCTTCGGACAAGAAATCGGGACCGTAGTAACCGTCTGCGATTCCGCACACGGGGCCTGCCCGTTCTTTCCGGGAGCGGGGGAAGTCATTCACCAAAGCTTTTTGGACCCTTCAGCCTTCACCGGGTCTGATGAGGAAATACGGGCCGGGTTCCGGAAGGTGCGGGACGAGATCATCCGGTGGATCGATGTGAAATTCGGAAGTATCCATGCTTAAAGTAACTCCACATCCGGAGTATCCCCCCGAAGAGGGACGGTACCTCCGGGGGAATGATTACTCCCCGGCCGCGGTTGTCATCATCCTTACGTATGATGCCGAAGAGATTCCGCCTGAAATCGAGAAACTCGTCCGGACCGGTGTTGAGAGCGGGGCTGCACTATCGGGCACCTTGCAGACCGCGAACATCGGCATTGAGAAGATCATCTGCAATATCGTGGCAAACCCGAATATCCGCTACCTGATCCTCGGGGGGCCGGAGTCGGAGGGGCATAAGACCGGCGATGCCATCAAAGCCTTGTTCAAAAACGGGGTGGACGAGAAGAAACGGATCCTCGGGACCACAGGGCTCACCGCTGTACTGTACAATGTCCCGGCCGGATTCATCCAGCGGTTCCGCGAACAGCTGACCCTTGTTGACTGCCAGTTCCAGGATGAATCCATGATCCGTAAAGCGGTCTGGTCCTGCTTCCAGGAAAAACCGGTGGAGTTCCGGGGACAGATGCTCTGCGATCCCGGCGCCTTTCCGGAACCCCCGATGAGTGGGAAGCTTACCTGGAAGGTCACGCAGCCATGGGCCGAGCCGGGCGATGATGCGGAACGGGCGGCCAAGCAGAAGGCTCAGGCTCTCATCGAGCGGCTGAAGCAGAAGCAGAAAACGTCCTCTGCCGGTAACGGGAATGACGGATGAGATCCGGCAGCCGGTAAGATCTTCCCCGCACTCTTTTTCCCTTGAATGCGAAGGTGAACAACCGGGATACGTGCCTGTAGGCAGCCCTGGAGTCACTCATCCGCTGATATCTGCCGGTATGCACCTTCCGGTACAACCATCTCGAAGAGCGCCCCCGTCCCGGGTGTCCCTTTCTCGGTTATGGTTATACCGGTGATGGAGAGGATCTCCCGGACCAGGAAGAGGCCAAGGCCGGTATTTTTCCCGTGTCCCTTTACAAATATCCTCTCTTTCTCACCTGCCCTGACCCCTACGCCGTCATCCTCCCAGCGGATAACAAACCCATCCGGCTGCACGCTTCCGGAGACCCGGATCCGTGTTGCTCGCTCTCCGTGCCGGGCTGCATTGTCAACAAGGTTGTAAAACACCTTTGCGAGCAGCGGGTCTGCATAGATCTCATAGTGGGCAAGAAGGGGATCCGTCTCAACGGGAATTGAGGTGGCCCAGGTCCGGATTCCATTGATCACCGTGGGAATGATCTGCCATGTGGGTGCCTGGACCCCGAGGTCCTGGTAATCCCGCGTGAACCAGACCATCTCTTCAAGGTCTTTGAGCTGGTTCTCGATAATCGCGAGGCGATCGGCAAGCGCACGATCCTGGCCGCAGTCCTTCTCCATAAGTTCCGTCAGAATGCTGACGGTATGGATCTTGTTGAGCATGTCATGCCGGGTGATACTGGAGAGCAGGTTGATCTTCGTGTTTGCCTGCCGGAGGGCTTCCTCGGCCTGTTTGCGCTGTTCTATCTCATGTTCCAGGGCCGAGGTCCGCTCCAGAACAATGTCGAGGATCCGGGATGGATCGGCATCTTTGAGATCATGGTGGACGCGTTGGTAAAACTCACAGGTGTGGCAGTCGGCTGTCTTGGACGCGTACGTTCCTGTTACTTTCCCGCCACACATGGTTCCGGCAATTGCCCAGCAGGTCCGGCCGGCGTTCTTCCCGCCATTCACCCGGTCGGCCCTTGTCTCGGTAGCCGCAGGACACGGCCCGAGCTCGTGAGCGCTTGCCCCGCCGGGCTCTCTGCCGCACTTCCGGAATTCCCAACAGTTTTTGGTAGGCATAGAATCAAGCAATACCGGAGTCTGGTCCGGAGTCTGGTTGTATTTTTATCACTCCCATGTTCTTGTATCTTTTGTGCTCCCGGTGTCTGCACCGGAACGAATAACGGTGTGATCACGGAGAACCGGGCCGGTCTGATGAGGAATTTGCTCTGTGATCCGAGCGGCGGGCCCAGGATCGCGAGCGGTTGAAGAATAGGCAGGGGTTTGTCAGGAAACCATGAATGGGATTTTACTTCCCTGAAGATACGTTATCCCATTCTGTTTTATTTATCCCACCATTCGTCCCGATTGATCTCTGCCAGGGTCATGGAAATCCCGATTGAAAGGGATGATTCAGGGCCCGGCAGGACAGCGGGAGACTGCGGCAGGGATTGGGCCGGGTCTGATTGTACTGATGTCATAGGAATATCCTTCCGGGCAGGGGTGCAGCCCGGTGTGCATTGTAGTCATCATCGATACGCCGGATACGTAACAGGGACGCATATGACTACACACGGGTATTCCTCCAAACATTCCGTTTCGAAACGTTGTGCTACCATCTATCAGTAGTTCTTGTAAGAAATATACCCCCGGAAAGAGGACATTTTTGCCGCAACCTGCCCGTCACATACGGGAATATCTCCTGAAATGGGACGATCTACCGGGTTCAGCATGCCCCGGCAAAAAGGGAGTTATCAGTTTCCCCGTACCTGCAGGATCTCTTCGGGCCTGAGCAGGTGCACGTCAAGGCCGGGCATTGCTTCGCCAAGGCTCTTGCTTGCGTTTGCAATGATCGTGGCATCAGTAAAGTGGTTTACTGACTCGACAATGGCTTTTGCCCTCCGGGCCGGGTTCTCGGACTTGAAGATCCCGGAACCCACGAACACACCGTCCGCCCCGAGCTGCATCATGAGCGCTGCATCGGCTGGCGTGGCAATACCCCCCGCTGAGAAGTTCACGACCGGAAGCCTGCCGCGTTTCGCGGTCTCGATAACGAGTTCGAGCGGTGCCTCGATCTCGCGGGCAAAGGCAACGAGTTCCTGCGGTTCGAGTTTCTGGATGGTGCGTATCCCGCCCTGGATGGCCCGCATGTGGCGCACAGCCTCGACTACGTTGCCGGTACCGGCCTCGCCTTTCGTGCGGATCATGGCAGCTCCTTCATTGATACGACGGAGTGCTTCGCCCAGGTTCCGGGCGCCGCAGACGAACGGGACGGTGAATTTCGTCTTTTCGATATGGAATTCCTCGTCCGCGGGTGTCAAAACTTCGCTCTCATCGATCATGTCCACACCAAGGACTTCGAGCACCTGTGCCTCGACAAAGTGGCCGATCCGCACTTTGCCCATCACCGGGATCGAGACGGCTTCGATGATCTCGATCACCTTCTCCGGGTCTGCCATCCGGGCAACGCCTCCGGCTTTCCGGATATCGGACGGCACCCGTTCGAGCGACATTACCGCAACGGCACCGGCTTCTTCTGCTATCCGTGCCTGATCGGCGTTCACGACATCCATGATCACGCCGCCTTTCTGCATGGACGCAAACCCCCGTTTGAGGAGTTCGGTGCCATGCCTGAGTTCTGCTAATTCCATGATCGTGCACCTATAACCGGGTATTCCGGTTCCGGATCGGCAGGAATGACCCCGCGAATCCGCGGGTTTTCCGTTCTCCCGGAAGTATCTTACGATATTGGACTGGTAGGCTGATAAACATATTCACAATTGTGAATTTTGCCGCAAACCGGATCGCTGGTAAACCGGCAGACTACGAAAGATGCTCTAAATAAAAAATTGGATCAGGGGGAATCCCGGATCAGTTTTCAGCATCAGCCAGACTTACCGGCCTCTGGCCAGCGTCTCCATGAACCGGTCCCGGATCTGTACCGGGCTTATTGGGATGTTGGGCACCGCACTGTTGCCCGGCAGGATCCTCAGGTGAATGAATGACGGTCCGGTGCGGGCCGATGCACGGAGTGCAGTTTCCAGTTCCCAGGGCTCGTGAACGGTAGCGGTCTGTTCGAAACCGGCTCCCGCTGCCATCAGCCGGAGGTCTGCCGTGTCGCACCCGGGCCGGGGCTGGCTGCCTGTACTGCCGAAGACGCCGTTATCAAGGCCGATAACGGTCAGGTTCCGTGGTGCGGCAGCTGCAATGACAGGGAGGATTGAGGAGCCCAGCAGGCTCCCGTCGCCATCCAGCACAATGACCCGGCGATCGGGCCGCACGCTCGCGATCCCGAGACCGATTGCTGATGCCAGGGTGTAACTGCCGAGCATGTAGAAGTTCTCCGACCGGTCCCGCGCCGCGTAGAGTTCCTTTGACGGAACCCCGATGTTGGAGACCAGGATCTCGTCAGCGACGAGATTGGTCACCGCCCGGATCGCATCGAATCGGGTCAGTCGCGGGGTGTGCCAGTCCCGTTCATAACAGAATGCAAACGGGCTCGGTGTGTGTGCCGGTGGCAGATTTCCCGTAGTTCCCGTCTCGCAGATAGAATCGGGGCTGATCAGGATGACGTGCGGGCGGCTCTCCCGGTATGCCCCGGCAACTGCTTCACCGATTGCACCCGTATTGTCCGGGTCTGAAATAATTGTATACCCTATCCCGGCTGCCGCGAGGATTGCGGGAAGCGGGCGGTTGAAGGGGATCTGCGCCGGGATTGTCTCCGTCTCCCCGCCCCGCCAGCTGGCAAGGATCGGGAGCGGAAGGCGGTAGGTGACGGTGAGCGAGAGGATCGCGTTTAACATGTTCCCGAGGCCGGAACTCTGGAGGGCAATGAGCGGGCGTGCCCCGGCCAGGTATGCCCCGGCCGAAACCCCCACGCCATCCTCTTCGCGGGTAAGCCCGATGTGCCGGAACTCTTCCGGCAATGCAAAGAAGAGCCCTTTTGCCTTGTCACAGGGAATGGAGGTGACAAGATCGATCCCCTGCGTTTTGAGTTCAGCAATGATCTGGTGTTCGTCCATGGTGCACGATCCATTCCTTAAGAAGTTTCGCGAGCGCATCGCGGGATTCATCCGGCCGAACCGTTATGGCCGGCGCAAGGGGATGCAGGGTGAAATCTTCAAAGATCCGCTCGTATCCCCCGCCCGTGAGGTTCAGGAGGATATGGTCGTCCGGTTTTATCATATGCTTTTCTATGCTCTGCACCAGTGCCGCTGTAGCAACGGCCGCTGCCGGGTCCAGGTCAATATCGAGTGTGTCCCGGACCCGTTGCATTGCATCCGCCCCTGCGGCATTCGAAATGCTGTACATCATCCCGTCCGTTGCCTCCAGTGCATCAAAGAGTCCGCCCCGTATCCCGTACGGCGGGGTGCGGTTGGTCAGGACGTCGGCCATGACCCCCCGGACCCGCTCTGCCGCGTCCGGCATGTCCTTTTCCGCGGAAATCTCCCGCCGGCCCTCCCTCCATGCCGAGACCATGGGCGTGAACGGTTCGTTCTGTGCGAGATGGAGCCGAGGTAGGTGACTGCCGTACCGGCCGTCGCCAATAAGCCGGAGTGAGGCTTCCCACGCAGCAATGGCCCCGGTGCCGCTCCCGACTGCCTGAATGTAATGGTTCGGGATCCTTCCTGCCGTAACTGCGGCATCGAGCATCACGGTCCCCATGCCATCCCGTCGGGCAATGTTTTTTGCCCCGCCTTCCGGGACGCATCCCGGTACGGCTGCAAGCGCGTTACTCACGCTGATGGCATCCGTATAGTCCCCGTGTACAGCCACGAGGAAGACCTTCTCTGCCGGTGTCGTGGTCCATAAGCGTGGTATCGCCTTCTCGGGGACCACGATCACAACGGGCCTGTGGCACCGGGCAGAGAGTTCAGCAAAGGCACGGCCCGTGTTGCCGGCGGATGCGATGACCAGGATCTTTCCCCCGAGCTCGCTCTGTCGCTGCATGGTTGGCGAGGCCTCCAGTTCTTTGAACGAGCCCGAGGTTAAGCGGGCACCCCGTTCCGGGAAGTATCCCGAGAACGAGACCTGAAGGTGGGAGAGGCCGAGCTCCCGGGCAAGTTCTCCCCCGTCAAACGAGGCCGGACCTCCTGCGGGAAGCAGCGGGGATGTTACCGGGAGCCAGGAGAGGTAACGGTACATGCCTTCATGCGGGGCAAGATGGAGCCGTCGGCTGCAGTATTCTGCCCTGAGAAGAGAATCATGCCCGTGGGGGCAGGAGAGGCTCGTGAAGTCCTCCACGATCTCACCCCCGCCGACACACCGTATACGGTACTTGGGAATCATCAGAGGATGCGGATATCTTCCACCCGCACGTGCAGCCCGTCCTTCTTCCTGAGTACCATGTTGACGAGTGCCGTGTGGGCGAGGTTGATCATGCAATACCCCGGGAGAAACCGTTGCCGGAGTCCCAGTGTGGGCGGCCTGAGAACCGTCTCTGCAATCCCTTCGAACGCGTGGACATGGTAGGCCTGCACGTCATGAGTTTTCTCTTTTCGTGCTTCCAGCGGGCCTACGGTATGACATTCCAGCACGCCCGTGACCGGGTTGGCCGAGAGGACCCGGAGGGCATGGTAGATCGGGCAACCGGGACCCGCGGGTCGTCCGGTAACCAGGTCGCCTTTTTTGATCTCCCATCTCTCCACGAGGTCCGCCCGGAAGGGTACGATAAATTTCCGGGCCGAAGGCTCGCCCGGGAAGGCCCGGATGATGAAATCATACGTCACTCCCGTTACATCGGTGCCGGCGTATGTGGTTTCTGTTTTTCTGTCGGCCCTGACCTCAGAGAAGAACGTGCAGTCCCCGTTGATCTTTTTCTTTTTCCGGACCGCAGCAATAAAATCGCTGCATGTCGGAAGACCGCATGCGCCGCAGTCTTTCCCCGGCGGTTCCCATGTCATGGATTTTTAGTCCCCCCGGTAGATGTTGTCGGCCTCTTCCAGAGGCCGGATCACGCCGAAGTGGTGCTGCCACCCGATCTCTTTCTTGCCGATACAGATCGTGCAGACCCCAAGGGGTGGCGTACCCCGGAGGGTAATGGTATCCGCATCCGAGATCTCCGGGTGCTTTGCGATTGCCTGCATCAGGTACCTCAGGCCGGTTCCCTGCACGGCGTTTGTCTCGATGATATCGATCGCCGGAACAACGCTGTGGATACACTCGCGGAATACTTCTTTTTCCGCCTGAGAGATGAGATCGATCTTGGTTACCACTGCCGAATCGGCAAGGGCGATGAGCGGTGCCATCTTCAAGGGAGCATTACTGCCGGAGACTGCTGGGAGGACAGCTATCCCGTAAGCCTGCGTTGTGTAGGGAGTGCACCGGAGACAGAGCCCTGCGCTCTCAACAATAAGGATCCCGGCGTTCACTTCCTGTGCCCATTTGATCGCATCCTTCAGGACCATGATCCCCATGTGGTCCGGGCAGAGATCGCCGGAGTAGACTTTCCTTGTGGGGATACCGAATTCCTCGTGGAGTTCCTCATCTTCAAAGGCCCGGACAACATCGATCTTCAAAAATGCGGTGCTGTCGGTCTTGTTGAACTTCTTTATGATCTGGCGGATGACGGCAGTCTTTCCGGCGCTGGGTGGGCCGGCAACGATAACGAGTTTCATGCATACACTCCTGTCTTTTTTGGTGATTCCTGAGGCTCGCTGATCAGGTCTCCCTGTCGGATCTTCTCGCGGAGGTCCCAGAGGAACAGATCCATGCCGGAGACCGTTCTTAAGATCTCCTGTTCATGGCCCCGGGGTTCGAGCACAGCGGATACTGCCCCGTTTCTCATGATGATGCGGCGGTCGGTGATCAGGGCAAGGTACGGGTCGTGGGTGACAAAGATCACCGCCTTTTGGTACCTGCGGAGGCAGGTGATGACGCGCTCCTTGTTAATTCCCGCATTCTCGATCTCGTCGAGAAGGAGGATGGGTGTCTGGCCGATCAGGATGGCATCGGCGATCAGGAGGGACCGGGTCTGGCCCCCGGAGAGGGCGCTCATCCGCATCTGTTCTGTAATCTTTTCCCCGGTGAACTCATTTGCCAGGTTCACCGTGCGGCTGACGAGCTGCTGTGCTTCGGAATCGCGAGCCCGTATGTGGAGCGCGAGGAAGCGGGCAACCGTAAGGTCGGCGATGACCCGCGTGTTCTGGGTGAGGAGGGCAATTGGCTTCTTTGCCGGATCGCGGACCATCTCTTCTGGTGGTTCGCTGCCGTCCACGAGAATACTGCGCCCGGTGATGGTGTCGTCCTGCGCCAGTACCTCGATGTCGTTGATGAATGCGGATTTCCCGGACCCCGTGGGCCCGACAATGGAGATGGTGTCGCCCGGGCGGATGACGATCCGGTCAAACCCCTCCTTCTTGCCGTCACGGGTGGTGCCGGGAAGAACTGTTATCTCGTACGTCTGATCGCTGTGCATCGCATGATCATGGAATAAATAATTGATATACGTTTCCAAATAAGCAAAAAAATTATCCTTACAGTAATAATTATAATCCATAAAGTGAGACATAAAGGATAATATGTTGTCAAAGAGGATCTTTGAGATCGATTTTACCACGGCCCTGAACGAGGAGCTGGCAAAAAAAGGCATATCCGTCCGGGAACTGGCCGAACTTACGGGTATCCCGGTCTCGACACTCTACAAGATCACGACGGGGGAACGGGATCCCCGTCTCTCTACGATCAGGAAGATTGTCTCGCTTCTTGAACCCCCCCGGGGCAGTTTCATTGCCATCATTGCCGCCCGGTTCCTTCTCGACACCATGGAGCGGCGCGAAGTGGAGTTTGGTGGCCGGACATTTGCCATCCGGGGCTATTCCGCGAACTCGCTCGAGGAGTGCATCATTGCCGCGGCACGGGCAGAAAAGGACGGAGCGGCCGGCATCATCTGCGCCCCGATTCTTGCCTCCATTGTTGAGAAGATCGTGGATATCCCTGTAGCAATGCTCCGCCCGGATCTCTCGGTAATCGACGAAGCGATCAGCACGGTCTCGCGAAAGATTGGGTGAACCATGGCGGGCGATGATACTCCTGTCCGGATCGGGCATCTCTCTACGCTGTACCATACCGCGTTTTTGCTGCGGGGAACCTCCCTCCTTGAAGATGCAGGACTGCGGGCGACATGGCGACTCTTTGCTTCAGGACCGGATATCATCAGCGCCATGCAGGAAGGCACGCTCGATCTCGGTTACATCGGGCTCCCCCCGGTTATCATCGGGATCGACCGCGGCCTCCGGCTGGCCTGCATTGCGGGAGGGCACGTGGAGGGAACGGTGCTCATTGCCGGCCCAGGGATCCGTGCACTTGCGGAATGCCGGGACCTGCGGGAGTTCCTTAAGCAGTTCTCCGGCCGGGCGATCGGGACGCCCCCGAAAGGCTCCATCCATGATGTCATCACCAACGAGTTGTTGCGCGAGCATGGAATTCATGACGTTACGGTGAAGAATTATCCCTGGGCCGATTATCTTTCCGATGCGCTGCAGCAGGGAGAGATTGCCGCCGCTGCCGGTACGCCGGCACTCGCAGTCACTGCGGCCCGGTACGGGAATGCCCGGCTGGTCGTGCCTCCGAATCGGTTCTGGCCCTTCAATCCCAGTTATGGGATCGTGGTGATGCGGGAGATGCTCAAGAAAAAAGAAGTTCTCGTGCGCTTTCTCGCTGCCCACGAGTCTGCCTGCGAACTGATCCGGCAGGATCCCCGGTCAGCGGCGGGTATCGTGGCCGGGACAACGGGCATGGTGGATCCGGCCTTTGTTCTGGACACGTACCGGATCTCGCCGAAGTACTGTGCGGCCCTTCCCCCGGAATACCGTGCCTCGACCATGAGGTTTGCCCGCGTGCTGCACGACCTGGGCTATACCCGGAGGCTTGTGGACGAACGCGAAATCTTCGAAACCACTCTCATCGATGCGATTCATACCGGCCGGCATCATTATCTTGATGGTATCAGTATTTTTTAGCCGGGTAATTGTGCGTAAAAATGGAATCCGTATTGAGAAAAAAGATCAGATGCCCTTGAGGCTGCCCCGCTGCTTGACGAACCGGTCCCAGTTGAACGGCTCGTCGAGCACGTTCACCTTCACCTGGTCGATCCCCGCAATCCCGAGTGTCCTGCGCTGGACCTGCTCCGACAGGTGGGCGGAGAGAGGGCAGGCCTTGCAGGTGAGGACCATGTCGACTTCTGCACTGGTGCCTTTCACCCGGATCTCCTTGATGAGCCCGAGGTCCACGATATCGATGCCCACCTCGGGATCGATCACCTCTTTTAGGGCTTCGCGGATCCGGTTCTCTATCGTAAACTCCTGGCGGAGAACCGTGGCAAACGGCCCGGCCCTTGCCTGTTCGAGGTTTCTCACCTGCTCTTCGAGCTGGTTCTGACGGTCAAGGAGCCTGCTAATCACCCGGACCACCGGGTCGGGCATGACATTGTTGGCAGATTCATCCCCATCGACATCCTCCGGCCCGGCAATTTTCCCGGGAACGCCGACAACGGTTGCACCCGGCGGGACGGATCGGACAACTACGGACCCGGCACCTATCTTGGCACCCTTCCCGATCAGGATGTTGCCGAGCACGATGGCTCCCGCCCCGACAATCACGTCATCTTCCACGGTAGGATGGCGTTTCTTCTTCTCAAGGACCGAGGCCCCGAGCACCGCGCCCATGTAGAGGAGCACGTTGTTTCCCACTATCGCGGTCTCTCCGATGACAATACCCATGCCGTGATCGATCACCACGCGCCGCCCCAGCTGTGCCCCGGGATGGATCTCGACCCCGGTGAGGAAACGGTTGATGTGCGAGAGGAAGCGGGCAAAAAATTTCCAGTTGTGCAGCCAGAGCCAGTGCGCCCTCCGGTGGAACCAGAGGGCATGGATCCCGGGATAGCAGAAGAGGACCTCTACCCAGGAACGGGCTGCCGGGTCCCGTACAGTGATCGCCTGGATATCTTCCCTTAAGCGGTCAAACACCATGGCAGTCTCACTTATGCCTCAAAGAGGTCAGGGATACTCAGGTAGCGCTCGCCGGTGTCGGGCAGGATAACGACAATCGTCTTTCCCTTGCTCTCGGGGCGTTTTGCAACGGCAAGGGCTGCATACAGCGCCGCACCGCTCGATATCCCGGCAAGGATGCCCTCTTCGCGGGCCAGTTTTCGTGTCGTCTCGAAAGCATCCTCGTTCTTCACCCGGATGATCTCATCAACGAGATTGCGGTTGAGCACCGCTGGGACAAAACCTGCCCCTATGCCCTGGATGCGGTGTGCGCCCGGGGCTCCCCCGGAAAGGACCGGCGATGCATCGGGCTCTACTGCTATTGCACGGAACGAGGGTTTTTTCTTCTTGATAACGTCAGCGATACCGGTGATGGTTCCTCCCGTTCCTACTCCGGCAACAACGATATCCACCTTCCCGTCGGTATCGCGCCAGATCTCCTCGGCAGTGGTCTTGCGGTGTATTGCCGGGTTTGCCGGGTTCTCGAACTGCCGGGTAACAAAGAAGAACTTCGGGTTCTCTTTTGCCATCTGCTCTGCCCTGGCCACGGCTCCTTTCATCCCTTCAGCGCCCGGTGTGAGCACGAGCTCCGCGCCGAATGCCTTTGCCAGTTTCCGCCGCTCGATGCTCATGGTCTCCGGCATGACGAGCGTGAATTTGTATCCCCGCGCCGCACTCACGAAGGCAAGGGCGACACCGGTGTTCCCGCTTGTTGCTTCGAGGATGATCGTGTCCTTCTTAATCAGCCCCTGCTTCTCTGCTTCGTCGATCATGGCAACCCCGATGCGGTCTTTCACGCTGCTCATCGGGTTGAATGATTCGACTTTGACAATGACGGTGGCTCCCAGTCCCGTAGTAAGCCTGTTGAGCCGGACAAGCGGCGTGTTGCCGATTGTTGCCGTGATATTATCATAAATCTTTGTCATTTTGATTCTCCTCTGTCATGAAATACCCCGGGCATGATGGGGGGTATCCGGACTTCACAATTGTTAATTTGTCCGGTCCTGATTATATATTTTGGTCTTGTGTCCATGACAGGGTCGCCCGGCTTCCGGGTTTTCCTGTTTACAACCAGGAATACGGAGAATGCGGCAAAAAACGGTGTAAAATCAGGGTATATTATCAGAACCGTTCCATACTGTGTGTTCACAAGCGTGAACAGGAAAAGCAGACATGAACACATACCATGCGATTATCGCAGGACCCCGGACGGAACCCGATGCAACCGGCCCTTCCGCCCGTGCCTATCGCGGCCTTCATTGTGGAAGGCCCGTGGAACGGTCCAGCGGTATCCGGGGCGCCGGGCAGTATTGTTGCCGCCAGGTGTCCACCTATAGAGATCCGCCTATGACAGTAATCCGTACAACAACCGGAATAATGGCTGTCCGTGGTATGTGTCCGTGAAAATCCCATCCTGATTTCACGTCCTCACCTCGTCCCGGCAGTACCTGGTATATCACCCACTCGCCACATCAAACAACCTGCCGGGGCACATCGCCTCATCAATATATTCCCTTGCAACAACGCAGGAAATCTCTATGCTACCTCCGATATAACCGGGAGACCGCACCCCCCGGCCCGATACTCTTTTTCTCATCCAGCATGCCCCAAATACCATCTGACTCTGAAACCTTTCCCGACAGGTAACGCTCATCGTGGCCAGCCGGACAACTGAACGGCACTGATAGTTCAGGATGAACACGATCGGGGCCGGAACTTCACCGCATCCCGTTATTTAAACCATATGATTCAGGAAAATCTTGCCGGGAGATTACCTCATAAATACCGCTCGCGGAAAACGGGAATCGTGATCCGGGCCCGGTTTACTGCCGGTGCCCGAACCGTAACAAAACCCTCCCGTGGAACCCTCTCATGCCCGACCCCCTCTTTCCCTTTGTTATTGCAGCCGTCATCGGCCTCGTTGCGTCCATTATCGGGATGGGTGGTGGTTTTCTCTATGTCCCGACGCTCACGCTGCTTTTTGGTTTTGACCAGAAGATGGCGGTAGGGACAAGCCTTGCGGTGATGATCTTTTCGGCATGTTCCGCAACGCTCGTATTCGGGCGACAGAAGAAGATCCTCCCGGTTCTTGCTGCATTCCTGGTTTTGCCGGCCATGGTATTCTCTCTGCTCGGGTCTTTCATCACCGTATATTTCGACGCCAGGATCCTTGTCATCCTGTTTGCTCTCGTGCTGATCCTCATGTCCCTGCAGATGCTGGTTCCCTCATTGAGCGTAGTCCCGGCGATCCGGTGGGGTCCCTCCATTGAAGTGAATCTTTCTCGTGATCGTGAACCGTTAAAACCCGTACGGGTTCCCTGCATGCATCTTATCGTGTGGGGAGCCATGGGCGGGCTCGTCAGCGGGATTACCGGAACCAGCGGCGGGGCATTTTTTGTCCCGGCGCTCGTGGTTATCGGAGTCCCGGTGCATGTAGCCGTTGCAACCTCGCTACTTACGATCATCCCCACTTCGGTGACCGGTGCCGCAGCCCATGCTGTCCTTGGGCAGATCTCCCTGCCGTTTCTTATCGTATACGGTGCCGGCGCGGCCATCGGGGCATATACGGGGGCAGCCATTGCGCCGCGAATCCCGGCGGATCATATCAGGAAAGGGTTTAGCATTTTACTACTCGTGATTGCCCTCCTGATGATCCAGCAGAACGTGCTCGGGGGCTAAAAAAATGTCCCGGGGTAATTGTGATGTCCTGTTCCTTTCCGCAAAATGCGTGCTGCAAAAGATTAACAATTGTGAATTCCAATATTATTTTACCAGCATCCCTGAACACGGGTCCATACGATCCGGCGGGGAGATACGAATATACCCTAAAAGGACTGCCCGAATGCCTGCCCACGATTTTAACCCGGGAAACCCCACGCGTTTCATACCCGGACTATCGTCCGCGATTACGGTATTCCCTGAGGTTCCATGATCCCCGCTGATATCCGGAATGATTTCGCGCTCCTGTCCGAGGTCTGTTACCTGGATAGTGCGGCAACGAGCCTCTCCCCGGAGCCGGTCCTTGAAGCCATGCTCGACTACGAGCGTACCTCCCGCGCAAATGCCGGCCGGGGTGTCCACCGGATCGCCCAGAAGGCTTCCCAAAAGTACAGGGATGCCCACAAGTCGGTCAGGAATTTCATCCATTCCCGCGAGGGTGAGGTAGTCTTTACAAGGAATTCCACGGAGGCTGTCAATGCGGTGGCATTCGGGTTCCCGTGGCAGGCCGGCGACCAGGTGATATCCACACTCCTTGAGCACCACAGCAACCTCCTCCCATGGATGCGCATCCGCGACCGGCAGGGAATCGATCTCCGGCTCCTTACCCCGGGACAGGATGGCAGCCTTAACCCTGCAGCCCTTGCAGAGATCATCACGAAGAAGACCCGTCTCGTTGCGGTCTCCCAGGCATCCAATGTGCTGGGCAATGTCGTGCCCGTTGCAGAGTTTGCGAAGATTTGCCATGATTACGGTGCGCTCCTCCTTGTTGACGGATCGCAGTCGGTTCCCCACATCCCGGTTGACGTTGAGCGGATGGGCTGCGACTTCCTCTGTTTCTCGGGTCACAAGATGCTCGGCCCCACCGGCACGGGTGTGCTGTACATGAGAGAGCCGTGCCTTGAACCCCTTTTTGTCGGGGGCGGCGGTGTGGAGAAGGTCACGGCTGCGGGCTACACGCTCACGACAGGGTACGAACGGTACGAGGCGGGAACCCCGAATATCTCGGGAGCCATCGGTCTTGCCCGGGCCGTTGAGTACCTGGAAGCCCTCGGGATGGAGAATATCCGTAAGCATGAGGAGCGGATCACCTTGCGGATCCTCGATGGTCTTTCCCGGATAGAAAACGTGCAGGTCTTCGGGCCCGGGCCGGGAGCAGACCGGATCGGGGTTGTCTCGTTTGCCATACGGGGGCTCAACCCCCATGACGTTGCGGTCATGCTTGACGGGGAAGCGGATATCATGGTGCGGTCGGGCCACCACTGCTGCATGCCCTTAATGGAGCACCTGAACCTTCCGGACGGGACGGTACGGGCGAGCCTGCACTGTTACAATACGACCGATGATGCCGACCTGCTGGTGGATACGGTTGGGACCATTGCAGCAAACTTCTGAAGTCTGGAGGAGACGATGCTCACCCTGTTTTTCCCCCCTGTCGGTGTTTCCAATGCGGAGATGGGCATATGAGTTTCGTACCGGACCGGTACTGCCGCCAGAGCCTCCTTCCCGAGATCGGGCAGACCGGGCAGCGCAGGCTGAATGAGAGCCGTGCCGTCATCGTTGGCCTCGGGGCGCTTGGCAGCTGCGTGGCGAACAATCTCGTGCGGGCGGGGGTGGGACAGGTTGTCCTGATCGACCGCGACCTTGTCGAGCTCCACAACCTCCAGCGGCAGATCCTGTACAGCGAGGATGACCTGAATGTCCCAAAGGCCGTTGCTGCGGCAGCTATCCTCAAAAAGATCAACACGTCCGTTGAGGTCGAGACCCATACCAAGGACTTCAATGTCTCGAATGCCGAGAGTCTCCTTGCCGGAGCAGACGTGGTGCTGGACGGGACCGACAACCTCCAGACCCGGTTCCTGATAAACGATGTCTGCGTGAAACACACGATCCCCTGGGTCTATGCCGGCGCGGTCGGGACCGGTGGGATGGTGATGCCGATCCTGCCGGGAAAGACCCCCTGTTTCCGGTGCCTTGTCCCGTCCCAGCCCGGGCCCGGCGTGCTCCAGACCTGCGACATTGCGGGAGTGCTGAACACGATTCCCTCGCTCATCGCGTCCCTCGAATGCACGCTTGCCTACCAGATCCTGACGGGTCAGCCTGATGTCGGGGACAAAACCTCGTATCTTGTCCACGTGGATGCCTGGCGGCAGACCTTCGACCGGATGTCCGTGGGGCAGCGGGCGGACTGCCCGTGCTGCAGGGAAGGCCGGTTTGAATCCCTGGATGCGGTATCCCGGGAGATGATAACTTCGCTCTGCGGGAGGGACGCGATCCAGATCACCCCGGCAGCGCAGATGGAGATCCCGCTTCCTGAACTGGAAATGCGGCTCTCCCGTCTCGGCGAGGTCCGGCTTACGCCCTACATGCTCACCTTCCGGTCGGGAAAAGAGGAGTTCTCGATCTTCCGGGACGGGCGGGCGATCATCAAGGGGACAAAGGACGAGGCAACGGCCCGTTCGCTCTATGCCCGGTATATCGGGTTATAAAAACAGCGGGAATGGTGCGGGTCTGCATCCTCCCTTACCCCGTGTGCACTCCTATCTCCGGGAGCGCTGCCCTGCTTTGCCGGAACTCCGGTCTTTCTGTATCGCTTCGGTTCCTTCAAGCCAGCCGGCAATACGCCCGGCCTGATCCCCGGCAAGATCAGTGTCATTCGTCTTTAGGATGAGGCGGCCGTCCTTGTGAATCGAGACCTCGCACCGGTCGCTCACGATCAGCATGATGCCGGCGTTTGCCACGATCGTGCAACTTATTTTTAAGATCTCCTCGCACCGATCAAGGTCGAGGACGAGCCGATTCCTTGGTATTGCCTCGATCGCGGCCGTGGTCTTACAGGGCTTCAGGAGCAAGTACATACATCCCTTCCAGCGATTTTTCCACGAGGGCACTGATGTCGACCCTCTCCTCTTCGTTTGTTACGTCTGTGAGTTTTGCGGCGGTCGAGGGTTGTTTGGGAACAATGGTGCAGCAGAGACCCGGAAGCGTGGAGATCTCGTACGTGCCTATCTTCCGGGCGATCCCGATGATATCCTGCTTGTCCATGCCGATGAGGGGGCGGATGAGCGGCAGCTTCGCAACCCGGGTGACAACGGTTAAGTTCTGGACGGTCTGGCTGGCCACCTGCCCCATCGACTCCCCGGTCAGGATCCCGACGGCCCCTTCCCGCTCTGCGATCCGCTCTGCCACCCGGAACATCATCCTCCGGCAGAAGAGGCAGTGCAGGTGACGGTTGCAGTTGCGGGCAAAGGTGACGTGGTTGGGCCCGTGGGGAACTACATAGGTCCTGATCGGGCTTCCGGTCACCTTCTGCAGATGGCGGACCAGGTGGAGCGCCTTCTCAAGGTTCTTGTCATCCGTGAACGGGCGGTTGTCCATGTGGACTGCCACGATCTCAACGCCGCGGCGGATCATCATGTACGCAGCAACCGGCGAGTCGATGCCGCCCGAGACAAGACATACGAGTTTTGACAAGGATTGTTCCTCTCACTATTATCATCCGGATGAGCTGTTCGTTGGCACCCGGATAAGTTCACAATCGTGAATTACTGGTAATACATCGCTGGTTCATCCTTATATGACTTCTGCCTCTTTGGAAAAATCGGGAAGTTTCGGCCGGAGGAACTGTTCTCTCATTTTGCCGTGGCAGATCCCGTCCCATCCCGCAGTACGGGTTTTGAAAACCGGTGACGAGTGATTTGAGTTCTCATTCTCATTGAAAAAAATACAGATAAAAATTACGGATAACATTGTCCTTGAGATCGCCCTGTCATCCTTTGTTGTATCATCAAGGATCAGGGTGTTCTCGTTTTTAAAAAAAAATGATTGATGATTAAGCCCATTCAAACGCAAAGTCTGTCACGGTCTTCTTAATCCCCTTGATCTTGCGGATTTCCGCCAGGGTCTTGGTTGTGATCTCCTCGTAACTCTTTGCTTCGACCGTTGCGACAAGGTCGTGAAGCCCGGTCACGAAGTCTGCACTCTTGACGCCGGTAACCTTTTTCAGTGCAGTCTTTACATCATTCTCTTTTCCGGTCTCGATATCGATTTTCAGGTATGCTTTTGCCATTGTTTGTCAACTCCATGTGGTTTTTGTGCCGTGCCAGGGATTGATGCACGACAGACGATTCTGGATTTACCCCCGGTTCCCTCTTTGTATCCTGTCGGTGGGACAGATGTATCCTTGGGAATTGTCGGGGATCTCTTCAGAATCCTCTACAACCATTCGGACTGGATGGTATTTACTGGTACAGAAATCCGCAAAAATGGCCCTGATTGGAAAAAGAACCGATATTTTGAGGAGGGAAGATTGGGTAATCCTTGCCGCAACCGGGAACGGGGTCAAAAGGAAACCGGTAGCCTGCGTGAGGCCCAATCTCATGAACCCTTGCCGGGGGATCGATCCTCTCACGGTTGGTGAAGATACCGGAAAAATTGTGGGGTTTACGGGTTCCGTTAATCCATTATACGGGCCGCCCGCTCCCGCCAGCGTCTGACGCTGATAAAGATTCCCCATACGACGGTGATGACGAGCGGGTACACGACCGCCCAGCCGATAAAGAGAAAGATTGCACTTGTCAGGATAAGGGAAAGGATACTTATGAGGAGACCGGACCTGCTGTCTTTTAAAAGAGCAATGCCGGCAGCGCAGCCCCCGATATAGGTCAGGATGAATGTCCCGCTCGGTACCTGGATCAGCGTGGAGAGCGAGACGGCCCGGGTACTGAACACCATAAGCAGGATCGAAAAACACCCTGCAAGGAAGAGGAGACCCCCAACGGGCGTATGATATTTTTCGGATCTCTGGGAAAGCCAGCGCGGTGCAAACCCCTCGGTTGCAAGCGAACATGCGAGCCGGGACGCGGCCCCTATATAGGCAATGGCCGGCGCAATGCAGATGAATAGGGCCGCGACACTGGCAACAACGGCCCCGGCCGGGCCAAACGAGGTTTTGATGATGTGGACCAGGGACACATCGGTAAGGGTTGTGCCGTAACTGTGTGTCCCGACAACCACGAATGCCACAAGGAAGTAGAGGATGCTGATGATCAGGGCGGCGATGATGGTTCCACGGATTGCATCCCGTTCCGGGTTTTCAAATTCCCCGGATATGTGGGTGATGGCTTCCCATCCGATGAAACACCAGAAGAGCACGGCCGAGGCATGGCCGATGCTCTCCCAGCCGTACGGCATGAACGGTGTGAAGTTCGAAGAGTCAATGACCGTAAAACTTCCGATAATGGTGACAACGATGACGATGATGGTTGTCAGGACCACGGCCACCTGGACCTGCCCGGTTATTTTCATGCCTGCGTAATTGAGGAGGATGCCGGCAGCCAGGATCGCTGTTGCGATCAGGAGCCGGAATGTGTCCCCGAGACCTGCAGCTTCGCAGACATATCCTGCACCCGTCAGGGCAAGGACCGGAGCCCCGACCACAACTGACAGGAGGAAGAACCAGCCGATCAGGGAACCTGCCAGCGGGTTGAAAGCTTTCGTGACGAACGAGGAGACGCCCCCGGCATCCGGGTACCGGGCAGAGAGTAGCCCCATTGTCAGTGCCATCGGCACAACGAGGAGTGCCATCAGGCCCCATGCAACGAGGGATGCCGGCCCGGCGATGTCGGCAGCAAGGCCGGGCAGGATCAGGATCCCCGAACCGAGGACGGCGCCGGTGTAGAGCGCGACAACCTGCGGCAGCCGGAGGGAATCTGTGGTTCTGGGGTGCATGGTGTTTCTCTCTCGATCTGTCCAGAAGGATACAATTTCCTTTTCCTTGGACCGGTGAGGTCGTGGTCAGGAAATACTCCGACATCGGCGACTGAGTCGATTAGCATGGAAGTCCGGCTCATATAAAGTGCAGAACCGGATTTCAAAATCGTTTGAAATCCGGGATCACGTACCTCCCTATAACTTATGGACGCCACTCCCGCGAGCAGGGTCCTTATCCCGTCAAGTGTTGTCCTCCGTTATCCGGGGTTTCATGCAAACCTGCCGGCTTTTACGGTGCCCTAAAAAAAGATTCGCTGTCTCTCCTCTCAGAAGAGGGACGGGTTGAGCTTCCCGAAGAGAAAGATCCTGCCGCTCAGATATGAACTCACCGAGATGATATCGCTGTAACCCCGCCATTTGATCCCCAACAAAATCCTTTGCCGGAAACCTTCCTGCAGATCCTTTTAAAACACAGAATCGTGGCGTGTGATATGAATTTGTCTGCCTCCTTTGCAGCCATCACAAGTATTTTCAGATCCCGGGCCGGAGATTATTCACAATTGTGAAAGGCACAGTTCCTCCAGAATATTTCAGGTGAATTCATGGTACGAAAACTCCCGCTGCTCCCTCTTTCGGGCTCTGTCATTGCTGCGATCGTTTCCTTTCTTATCATCGGTCTCGTTCTCATGACCGGGTGTACGACAACGTCCTCTCCTGAATCCGGCCCGACAACGAAGGCTCCGTCTGCAACGGTGGGAGAGATCGTCAAGAACCCGACTGCGTACGAAGGAAAGGAAGTCCTGGTGAAAGGAAAGATCACGAACGAGTGCGGGTCCGGCTGCTGGTTCATGCTGGATGACGGGACCGGTCTCATCTACGTAGACCTGGCGCCAGCCGGCTTTGCCATTCCCCAGCTGCAGGGATCCACTATCATTGTAAAGGGAGTCATCCATGTGACGAACGGTGATCCTGCCCTGTACGCAAGTACGGTTGCAACCGGCACGCGGACATACCCATGAATCTGTTCACACTCGCCACCAGAAATCTCCAGCGCCGGAAGGGGCGGACCCTCCTGACAATTGCCGGCATTGCGATTGCGGTTGCCATCCTCTTCTCGCTTCTTTCTTTCTCTGCGGGATACGAGCAGCAGCTCACCAAAGAGATGGACAGCTTCGGCTTCCACCTGCTGGCGGTTCCAAAGGGCTGTCCCTACGAAGCAACAACGCTCATCCTTCACGGGGGTGTGATCCCGAAGTATCTCACAACCGGAGACCTGGAACAGGCCCGGGCAATTCCCGGCGTTTCCGCAGCAGCCCCGATGCTCCTCCAGCAGGTGATAAAAGACGGGGCCCCTCATATCGTGTACGGTATCGATCCCGCGACCATGCTGCCCCTAAAACCTGCGTGGAAGGTGAACGGCCGGTTCTTTACATCCAACGAGTCCCGAGTAATGGTGATCGGCAGCACGCTCGCTGAAAAGGAGCACTTGGTGCCGGGGAGCATCATCCCGTTTGGCCCTGCCGGGGAGCCGTATACTATTGTCGGGGTACTGGAGCCGACAACGGGCGAGGATGACAACTTCCATTTCCTCCCGCTTGCCGATGCCCAGCGGCTCTTCCATAAGGACGGCCTCATTACCGCGATTGCCATCCGTGCGGATGATGTGAAGGACATCCCGTCAATATCGGAAAAACTCGAGAAGATCCCGGATATCCAGGTAGTCACCATGGCACAGGTGACCGGGACTATCATGAATCTCGTTGGATCCGCCCGCGTCCTCCTCTTCACTGTTATCCTGATCGCGATTGTGATCAGCGCCGCCGGCATAACGAACACCCTCCTGATGTCGGTGCACGAGCGGACACGGGAGATCGGGATGATGAAGGCGATCGGGGCTTCGGGGTACCATATCGCACTTCTCCTCCTCTCGGAAACAATCCTTATCACCCTGATGGGCGGGATCATCGGGATCATTGCCGCGATTGCGGGCTCCGGCCTGTGCGAGACCTTCGTCCGGGGGATCATCCCGTACGCCCCGGCAGGATCCCTGGCCATATTCGATCCAGTCCTGATCGTGGAATGCCTGGCCTTTTCCATCCTCCTCGGTCTTCTCTGTGGTCTCTACCCTGCCTGGAGATCGGCCCGGCTCTCTCCCATGGAAGCCATACGGGGTGCATGGGAATGAGTATTATCACCACATCCGGCCTCTGCAAAAACTATCGCCGGGGAAGCGAGGTAATTCATGCGCTCCGCGGCGTTGATCTCACCATCGGGGCCGGGGAGTTTGTCTCTATCACCGGCCCGTCCGGTGCCGGCAAGACCGCGCTATTGAATCTTCTCGGCTGCCTCGATACTCCGACAAGCGGGATGCTTGCAATCAACGGAGTACCGATCGCCATGCGGGAGGAGAAGGATCTTGTGAAGATCCGCAGGGAACATATCGGCTTTGTCTTCCAGCAGTTCTTCCTCATCCCTACCCTGACCGTTGCGGAGAATGTCGGTCTCCCGCTCGTCTTTGCGGGAAAACCGTACGATACGGTGAAGATCGATCGTATCCTTCGCGAGGTCGGGCTCTCCCACCGGGCCGATCACCTGCCCTCGCAGCTCTCGGGCGGGGAGATGCAGCGTGTCGCCATCGGCAGGGCGCTCGTGAACGATCCCGCCATTCTGCTTGCCGATGAACCAACCGGCAACCTTGATTCCGTTACCGCAGAAGGCATCTATGCTACGTTCGAGGCACTGAACCGGCAGGGTCTCACCCTCATCATCGTTACCCACAACCCCGTCCTTGCAAAACGGGCAGGGCGCATTATCGCGCTGAAGGATGGTCAGATCGACGTTCTCCCGGTTCAGGAATGTATTCCACCCCCATCCGGGGTCTGATATCCTTCTGCACCGCACATTCACAAGGAGCTCCAAAATAGAGCCATTTTTTACCCTGCTGCCGGTCTGGGGGAACCGATTGCTTCCCATCCCGTGCTTCCGGGACACGGATGCATCGGCTGCGGTACCGGCCGGGTGAAAGACACGGCTCCTCTAAAAAAACCCCGTTTTAGAGATAGACTAATCCGGGCCCTATGCGGGCTCCGATTACCCCTCTTGGGGTTCCGACCGACACTGTTTTTCCAAAAACCGACACTGTTTCCGTGAAAAATGGTCATTTTCACGCCGGAGATGGATAGCAGCATTTAGCACTATTTGGGAGGCGGATCCTGGGAGAAATCGTGTGTCATTGTGGGGGGAGGGCCGGCCACCCCCCCTCTCACTCGCAGCCGCCCGCCGGATAGAAGAGGGATCGGGAGAACGGAGGGATGCCCGACAGGGTTTTGTCATCTCTCGCGGAGTAGGTTGAACAGACTCAAAACACACACACCAATTTCATCAATCCAATGACCGTAACGTTAAGTGCATCTGCGATCATACCAAAATACTAACCATGGATGCACTCGCACTCCTCCGGCAAGCCGAACCGGTACTCAAAAAACGGTACGGTGTGGCAAAGATCGGTATCTTTGGATCATTTGTACGCGGGGAAGAGCGAACGGAGAGTGATGTGGACGTGCTCGTAACATTCCGGAAAGGGCAGAAGACCTTTGAAAATTATATGGAATGTAAATTCTATCTTGAGGACCTGTTCCAGAGAAAGGTGGATCTTGTCCTGAAAAACACGATAAAAACACGCCTCAAGCCTTACATTCTCGGCGAGGTCGTTTATGCATAGAACGGTACTCCAGTATCTCGATGATATCCTTGAAGCAGCTCGCAATATTGGTGAGGATACAGAAGGATTGTCATATACTGAATTTATAGCCGACCGGCGACGAAGGGATGCCGTTGTCCGGAACTTTGAAATTATTGGCGAAGCGACAAAGAAACTCCCCGATGATCTCAAAATCCGCTATCCTTCTGTCGCATGGAAACAGGTTGCCGGGTTACGCGATGTAATTGCTCATGGATACTTCCATATCGATTACGAGATCCTCTGGGGGATCATCACCAATACGCTGCCAAAATTCAAGACCGAAGTGATAAAAATACGGAAGAATGAGCAGCAAAAAGAGAAGGAATCAGAAAAACAAAAATAATGTGAGTATGGTTCAGGCTCATCAATACACCCTTTTTCTTTCGTAACGGGTGATGTTCTGGAAAATATTTTGAAAAAGAATACACTGCGAACAAAAACTCCGCGGTTCAATCCCATAACCCCCCGGTTATACCAATCCGACCCCGATACAGCCTCCGATTCACCAATACGCGATCAGGATCTTTAATACAACCAATTAGTATATATCCTATTTTTTAAAAAAATAGTTATTGATGTTGTACCGCACATCCAGCCCCCCGCTCATGGTGAAGATCCACCGTCTCATCAGCCAACGTAGTGGCCGGCACGATTATACCATGAGTATCCCTACCCGGCGGGTCCGGCGCGAGCTGCGGCCCGGTGCCAAAGGAGCGGGACCATGAACCGGGGGCCGCTGCCCGCCATCGGGCTGGACGCCGCACTGCCGTTTGCGAGAGCGAGAGGGCAGGTGACCCTGTTCCAGCGCTCCCCGGGAACTACCGGTCACATGATGATCGCCGGTAGCGGCTGCCTTACCGTTGTCACCATCCAGAAAGCCCCGCGTCTCCATGAGACCCTGGCCGAAGTGGAGCGGGATTACTATGATGTCCTTGCCCGGATCCGGATCGTTCCCGGCGGCGGCCCGGTCTCCCGCGAGCTCTGGCTCTATTCCCGGTATGGCGTGCTCCGGTTCTTCCGGGTGGAGGATCAGGGTATCGTGGAACTCTCTTCTGATGGCAGGATCCTGGTGACTTTGCCCGCGGGACCGGCCGTGACCCGCCCGGCTGCACCCCCGGCCCGGCCAGGAGGAACACTGGCGGCACATGATCAGCCGTCCGTTACCGGGTGTGGGGGTGAAACCCGGTGATCGACGGAGGGTATGGTTTCACCCCGGTAAAGAGAGGGGATAATGGGATGCTCGAATCCGGGCCCGTACAGGGCTCCGATTCCCCCTCAAAGGGTCCGTACCGACACTATTTTTCCAAAAACCGACACTGTTTCCTTAGAAAACGAGCTTTTTCACGCCGGAGACGGATAGCAGCATTTAGCACTATTTGGGAGGCGGATCTTGGGAGAAATCGTGTGTCAGTTTGTGGGAGAGGGTGGGTACAACGGCCGGATCGACCCCCTCCGGTTGTGCAGGAACCCGGACACAACGAACTGACCCCAGAGCAACAGAAGAAAATGAAGAACAGAACCCGGAGGTAATCATCATGACAACCCTTTTTGAATCCCTGGTACCGGAAGCGCAGCACGATCTTCTCCGCCACGGCATTGTTGAACTCGTGTCCGTATCTGCAAAGGCTGTGCCGGACCCGGTTCGGCCGGAGGACCGGCTCAGCCTGAAGATTGTCGGAGAGGTGAACGACAACTTTCTCCAAAACATTTCCGCAATCGATCGTGTTCTCGATCGCGTTGATGAGATCTGTTCATCCTCTGGAGAAGACCTCACGCTCTCACTGCGGGACGAACTGCTCGTCACGCTCGATACCCGGCGCAGGGGATTTGCCGAGCTGAAGAACGGGATGCTTGACGGAAAACCGGTTGCGTACCTGTCGGACCCGGTTGTTGGACCGTTGATCAGGCCGTCCCTTGAGCATCCGGTCATCGATGCCCTTGTCTGGTGTATCGGATGGAGCGCCACAAAAGAGGAGGATGGCACGCTGCTGGTGTACTGTGACATCCCGCTCTTCTCTGAATCTGTGGATGATGACTCCTGGGTGCGGATCCAGGACCGGATGCGACGGGTGAATTTTCTCATTGGCGGGCTGATGGCGGAATTGCTGGGGGAGCGGTGAGAGGTTCAGAGCATTAATTGTCGGAGGATCATCCCAGTCCCTCCGGACTTTGATCTGCCGGTACGAAGGCTGGTACCGGCCGGAGATCGATGAATGTAGCCCTTGTTTCTGTCAGACCGGGCCGAAGAAATATTCCCTCTAATCATATTATACTGCATTTTTTGCCGCCAAATTATGCCTTATATGCATAAAAGGCAACTCTTATTCACAATCATGCAGGCAACAGCAGAGCGGGAAAAACGCCGGGAATACCGGCATAAGATTCTCGCAAACCTATCCGAAATCGTCACCGCAATCGACGATCTTGACAGGGTGGCTGCGGAAGTACGGAACCATCTGCACAAGCACGACCGGTTTTTCTTTTCGCAGGGAACCAGCCTCCAGGAGGATGAAACGTACGGCACAGAGAATGATCTGGTGGAGTTCTACCTGGACACTGCCCAGATGTTGAACCGGCTCGAACGGGCCAAAACCCACATGAGCACTGCCTGCACCCTCATGCACTACTATGATTATGCATCGAACCCTGTATTCGCGGAATACGCCCGGGCGGAGGCGGAGCACCTGTGACCTACGGAACCGTGGGATTCGGGTTCTTCCAGGACTCTCCCGAGTTCAAACGGAAGGTCCACTACTGGCATATCCTCCCGACCTGCTCGGAACTGGGAATCCCCAGCCCCGCAATGTCGCTTCCGGAGTCTATGGCCGCATTTGTTTCAGGACTTGAGATCCAGAACCACCTTGCTCTTGCAGCTTCGGCAGCCCAGACCGTGCAGGGCAGGTCTCTCTGACCCGTCCTGCCGGTCACAAATTTGCACCGGTGAACGACCGTTACGGAGTTGCGGCAATAATTGCCGCAAATAATCCAAATTCGGGAACTATGACCAAAATTTCCCCCATCTGAACGTATTATTAAACTACAAATGAACCTAGTAGACAACCTTACAACAAGACAAGGAAGGATAAAAACAATGAACCAGGACGTAAAGGACACGAATGCATGGCCTATGCGACGGTCAGGCAACTCATCCCGCCAGCCCCGGGCAACCCTTCCCTTTTTTGATACGATCTTCTTCGCGTGTTGTCGCTGATACAATTCACCCATGGTCTTGATCGCAGACCCCGGTTACGGGTGCTGCCGCAAGATCCCATCATCCCGCCGTTCGAACACAGACCGCATAGTACATCTGAAAAGGAACAATCCCCATGAAATATTACCATAACATCACCGAAGTCATCGGCAATACCCCCCTAGTGCGGCTGGACCGCACCCTCCATCCCGGGACCACACCGATCGTTCTCGCCAAGATGGAGAGCCTCAACCCGGGCGGGTCCATCAAGGACCGGACGGCAAAATCCATGCTTGTCCGGGCCGAGCAGGCTGGGAAGATCAAAACCGGAGGTACGGTTGTCGAGCCGACATCCGGCAACACCGGTGCAGGGATTGCCCAGTTTGCGGCTTCAAGAGGATACCGCACGGTCTTTACGCTTCCCGAGAAGATGAGCAAAGAAAAAGAGATCCTGCTCAGAGCCTATGGTGCGGAAGTTATCCGGACACCAACGAACGTGCCGCCGGAAGACGAGCGGAGCTACTACAAGGTGGCCGAACGGGTGGCCCGCGAGACCCCGGGCTCGTTTGTTCCCAACCAGTTCAAAAACCCCGACAACCCGGCTGCCCACTACACGACCACCGGCCCGGAGATCTGGCGGGATACCGATGGCAAAGTCACCCACTTTGTCGCAGGGATCGGG
>Ga0265296_1000252_pt1 | contig 96879 bp, 91 predicted proteins | sample MunlanPumphouse1_FD_189073 | JGI IMG/M metagenome (GOLD analysis project Ga0265296, IMG submission 189073) | Groundwater microbial communities from a municipal landfill in Southern Ontario, Canada - Pumphouse #1 | ecosystem: Environmental > Aquatic > Deep subsurface > Groundwater | place...
TAGCTGATACCTCCTGGGTGTCGTGGCTAATGCCACTTGAAATTGGCGAGGATGGACAGGACGATGGTGGCGACCGAAACGGCACTTGCAGTGACTTTGCTTCCCCACTTCATAGCTGATACCTCCTGGGTGTCGTGGCTAATGCCACTTGAAATTGGCGAGGATGGACAGGACGATGGTGGCGACCGAAACGGCACTTGCAGTGACTTTGCTTCCCCACTTCATAGCTGATACCTCCTTTGTACTACGATATGAACTTCCCACTAATCAACCTCACGTCACTACTCACCTACCATCACAGGAGCTTCTTGGAGGACACCACCGGTCTCCGGTGGCAAGAAAAGAGGCGGCTGCCAACGTCGACAAGCTCGCAACACTCGACTACGGCGGCTGCCCAGCCGATCTCAAGGGAGCCTGGACTGATGCGGAGAAGAATCTGAATGCGTGTAGGAAGGGCAGCCGCGACCAGTCTTGGTCACCTTCGCGCGCTGTCATGTCGATGGCCTGCCGGAATACTACTGCAATCATTGACTCGGCGGCCCGGATGAACAGCACCCTATACGGGGTCTTCTTTTCGATGTACAAGTTCAGTTTGGTGCACATTCCGGTCTTGTCAAGCCCCTCTGTTCAGGTGGTATTCATCGCACCTTCGGCTACACAACACCGCCAGGGCGACCTCGGTCTCATGGCAATTTTGTCGAGGCAATCACAAGATAGAGAGAAAGCCCACAGCGCTGTCGCACTGTGGGCTTCTTGTATACTGACGATGGTTGTCTAGTTTGCGGCCGCTATCCGACGGGTGTCCCGTGCAATGACCAGTTCCTCGTTGGTCGGGATGACCAGGACCTTGATGCGCGAAGACGGCATGCTGATATCTTCCGCTTCACCGCGCTTCTTTGCGCGATTCTTGTCAGCATCGAGCTCTATACCCAGGAATTCCATGTCCTTGATCACCAGTTCACGGACGATATCGCTGTTCTCGCCTATTCCCCCCGTGAACACGATCGCATCGGCACCGTTCATGGCCGCAATGTACGAACCAATGTACTTCTTGAGCTTGTAGCAGTACACTTCAAGTGCCAGCGCCGCACGTTTGTCGCCCTTGCCAGCCTCTTCCTCAAGAGTGCGGAAGTCATTGCTGATGCCCGAAATACCCAGAACGCCCGAGTGCTTGTTGAGCAGAGCGTTGATTTGCTGAAGGTTCAGTTCTTCCTTCCCCATGATATAGAGGGGGACGGCAGGATCGATGTCTCCGCAGCGCGTCCCCATGGGCAGCCCTTCGAGAGGAGTAAACCCCATGGACGTATCGACGGATTTGCCATGATCGACGGCGGTAATGGAAGAACCATTGCCCAGATGACACGTGATAAGCTTAAGGTCATCGATGGTCCTTCCCAGTATCGCGGCAGCTTCATGCGATACAAAATAGTGACTGGTGCCGTGAAAACCGTATTTGCGGATGTGGTTCCGGGTGTAGAAAACGTAAGGGATCGCATATATAAATGCTTTCTCCGGCATCGTCTGATGGAATGCCGTGTCGAAAACCGCGACCTGGGGAACCTTGGGCAACAGGTACGAGATGGAGTAGATGCCCGCCAGGTTCGGCGGATTGTGGAGAGGTGCGATGTCAATGCACTCCTCGATCTTGGCCACCACCTCGGGGGTAATCAGCGTCGATTCCGAAAACGACTCGGCCCCATGGACCACGCGGTGCCCGACAGCCTGAATGTCCTTGATGCTCGTGAGGGCACCCTTTTCTGGGCCGACCAGAGCCTTCAGGATAAGCTCGATGCCGGCCTGGTGCTCAAGGATCTCGTGGACAGAGACGACCTTCTTCCGTCCGGCAACCGTGTGATTGAGCTGCGCCTGGGCCGTGCCGATCTTCTCCAGCAGGCCTTCGGCCAGCTGCTGATCATCGTCGTACAGCTTGTACTTGATAGAAGAACTGCCACAGTTCAGGACCAGAACCTTCATATCTTCTCCTCCATGTTCTCGACACAAGTCTCATAGCTGTAGAAGCCCTTGCCGGTCTTCACTCCCAGGTGCCCACGTCGAGCCAGGTTCTGGATAAGCGCCTGTGGACGATATCGAGTCTCGCCCAGCTCGCGGAAAAGGTTCTCCGACCACCCGAGGACGATATCCAGCCCGATCTGGTCAGCAAGGGCAAACGGGCCCTTGTTGAAGCCGAAACCAAGGCGCATGGCGACATCGATGTCCTCCTTGCTGGCCGTTCCTTCCTGGTAGAGCATGATGGCTTCGTTGATAAGGGGAACGACAAGACGCGCCGTGATGTAGCCGGGGTTCTCGAGTACGTCGACGGGGGTCTTGCCCATGCGGCGTGCCAGTTCCTTCGCACGGTCGACGGTTGTCTGAGACGTATGGACACCTCGCACCATCTCGACAAGCTTGATCGCTGGAACGGGCGCGAGGAAGTGCATGCCTACGAGACGCTCCTTGTTGACCATCTTCAGCGCGATGTCAGTGATGGGCAGGATGGCAGTGTTGCTGACATAGGTGACCTCACCGGGGCACATGTGTTCAAACTGGGCCTCAAGCTGGGCAAACAGATCCTGCTTGGCCTCAAGATCGTCCGGAATGGCCTCAATGACAAGATCGACGCTGCCCACGTCACTACGGTTCAACGTAAACTTGATGTGAGAAAGCAGGACCTTCTTCTCTGATCCCGTGATACCCCATCGCTGGAGTTCGAGATTGAGGCTGTTCTCAATGCTCTGGCGGGCATGCGACAGTCCGTCCTCCGTTTGGTCGACAAGTACCACCTCGAGACCGTGCGCTGCTGCGTCCTGAGCAATTCCCGCTCCCATGACGCCGGCACCAAACACCGCAATCCTTCGAATCTCCATGTACGCCTCTCCTGTTACCAGATAGGAAGAGTGGCACGCAGTGCGCCCACTCTAATCCTCACGTTAGTGCAGGTCTCCTCTGCTCTCGCGCATCTCGTCGTCGCTGAGGCCGAAGTAGTGGCCCAGTTCATGCAGGACCACGTGCTGGACAAGAGGCATCAGCTCGTCGATCGTATCGACCGAGGACTCGAGGGGGACCTTGAACACGCTGATTTTGTCGGGAAGAGTGCCACTGTAGTGCGGCCCCCGGTCCCTGAGTGGAACCCCCTGGTACAACCCCAGCAAGCCGTAGCCGTTGGCAACTCCGGTACGTTTCAGGACATCCATGGGAGGAAAATCCTCGACGACGACGTCAATGTTCTTGAGCGCCGTCCTGAACTGGTCAGGAAGCGTGACAAGAGCGACGAGCACGAGTTCTTCGAAGTCCTTCTGTTCCAGTTCAATCACGACGCATCCTGCTCCTTGATTCGACCGATAGATATCATGTATCATACCACAACCCTTTGAGAGACCAACACCGTTGTGTGACGCCGGCATCTGCAACGCCGACCTGGGCGGCGGGTCTCCTCGCCATAACACCGTACATACTCACAATTCTTGCATTACGGCAGGACTTCCTCTAGTATGTCGTTGAGGGATGCCGCAAGGCATGCAACTGAGCACCAGGACTGGCTGGAGCTTTCTGGCTCATCTCCTGGTGCCCAGCCCCTCAGCGATCGACCGCACCGTGTGCCTTAGGAGGTATCCATGAAACAACGCAATGTCGTTCGCACCATCTACTTGTATGTCGTCACCGTGGTCGGGATCGTCATGGCTCTTACCGGCCTTATCGGGGCAATCACCAGTGTCCTCAACACGTACGTCTTCCGTCTGATCACATCGGACAGCATGCAGAACGAACTGGCCTCCCTGCTGACCTTTGCCTCCGCAGTGGCAGTCGGCGTGCCAGTCTGGCTGTACCATTGGGGCATCATCCAGGAAACACGCCAGCATGCGCCAGCATTTGCGACAACCGGTCCCGCAGAGACGAGCGAAACCATCACAGCCACCCCGACGCCACAACCGGAGGTGCGCCGAGATCTCATCAGAAGGCTCTACATCTATCTGCTGTCCGCCATTGGGCTGTTCATCGTCATGTTCAACCTCGTCAACATCGCTCCCAGTATCTATAGGGCGTTCTTCATGTCGCTGGATCCGATGATGTCGCCCGTGAAACCGGACGACGTCAGTCGCGTTTCGCCGATCAATACGTACTCGATCCAAAGCCTTATCAGGAACATCGTCGCCATCCTTGTCGGGACTCCTGTCTGGTTGTACCACTGGCATCTCGGACAGCGCGAGCACCGCGACCTGCTGGGCGACTGATACAAGCGACACAACTCACAGACCTGCTCAGAACTACCCTTTCAACGAAGGCACAATGTCCCTTGCAGCAACTCAATCGCAAGTCTGTAAAGGGCTTTGCGCCTTCTTGTTTTGAGGTCGTTTGGTATATAATAGCTACGTGGCAACCAATCCTGCTGAGGAGAAGAATGGATGAGGAAACTGTTCCCGGGCCCCCTGGCCCTGGCTCCTGCAGCCGCCGTGTCGACGGACTACGAGAGGACTGGTCTGGACGGTCCCAACTTCCTGCCATGGTATACGGTCAGCCCATGACAGGAAGATCCTGGCGCCAGGGGGGTGCAGTACCTGCCCTCTCCGCCGTTGCGAGGGAGTGAAGCTATGAAAGCACTGGAAGTACGCGGCATCTCCAAGATGTTCCCAGGGAACCTTGCGAACGACAACATCTCGTTCTCGGTGGAGAAGGGGGAGATTTTTGCCATCGTTGGCGAAAATGGTGCGGGCAAGAGTACTCTGATGAACATCATCTACGGCATCTACGCGGCATCGGGCGGAGACCTTCTGGTCAATGAGAAGGAAGTCAAGATTCGTTCGGTCGAGGATGCTATCAAGCTCCGGATGGGTATGGTGCACCAAGAGTTCATGCTGATTCCAAGGTTCACCGTCACTCAGAACATCGTCATCGGCGATGAGCCGCACAAGGGTATCTTCTTTGACTACGGCAGGGCACTGCGCGAAGTCCGGGAGCTCTCAAAGCGCGTCTCGCTGACCGTGGACGCCTCTGCTCTTGTAGGCGACCTGCCCGTCGGCGTCCAGCAGCGTGTCGAAATCCTCAAGGTGCTGCGCAGAGGAGCTGAGATCCTCATTTTCGATGAGCCCACAGCCGTCCTCACACCTGAGGAGACTGTCGAGCTGTTCGTGACCATGCGTAAGCTGCAGGCGGAGGGAAAGACGATCCTGTTCATCAGCCACAAGCTGAAAGAGGTCATGGAGATCGCCGACCGCATAGCGGTCCTGCGTCGCGGCAAGCTGCAGGGCATCGTGAACAAGAAGGACACGAACGAAGAGGAACTGGCTCGCATGATGGTCGGTCGCAACGTCGTCCTCGAGATCCCCAGGGTCGACGTGGAAGTGGGAGCTGTGGCATTTGCGTGTCACGATCTGCACGTCAGAAACAAGCGCGGATACGAGGCCGTCAAAGGCATGAGCCTTGAGGTCCGCGGCGGAGAGATCGTCGGCATTGCGGGCGTCCAGGGCAACGGCCAGGACGAACTGGTCAACGCCATGATCGGGTTCTCGCATCCAATTTCGGGTTCGATGGAACTCAACGAAAAGAGCATGCGCATGGTCACCACAGCCCAACTGCGCAAGGAAGGCATGAGCTACATCACCGAAGACCGTGGGCGCAGAGGTCTTGTCATGCCGTACACGGTACGCGAGAACTCCGTCATGGGCCAGCACTTGAGCGGGCCGTTCAGCAAGGGCATCAGGATGAACTACGACAAGGTTGGGGAGTTTGCCGAAGGGAAGGTCAAGGAATATGACATCCGCCCTGGTGACGTCTATGACACGGCAGGATCCCTGTCCGGCGGCAACCAGCAGAAGCTTATCCTGGCCCGTGAGCTGTCGCTGCCACACAACTTCCTGATCGCTTCGCAGCCGACACGCGGCCTGGACGTTGGCGCCACCGAATTCGTCTATCACAAGCTGCTTGAGGAGAAGAAGGCTGGCAAGGCCATCCTGCTCATCTCACTCGAACTCTCCGAGATCCTCGGCCTGTCCGACCGCATTCTGGTCATGTTTGAAGGGCGCATCGTCGGAGAGACAACCCCGGACAAGACGACCGAAGAGGCCCTGGGTCTTCTGATGCTCGGCGTCGGTATCGACAAGAAGGTGCAATCGTGAGCGAAAGCAATTTCACCAGCAAGTTCCTCAAAGCCTTCGGTATCGACAACCAGGGACACAATCGGAGAGACCCTCTGAACGTCTGGGTCCCCCTCATCTCCGTGGGCCTGGCTCTGATCGTCGGCATGATTGTCATAGCCGCCTCCGGGCGAAATCCGTTCCGGGCATACGCACTTCTGTTTGGCGATTCGGGGCTCATTCCCGGTGGGTCGGCATGGCGGCGCGAGTTCGCCGAACTGCTCATCAAGAGCGCCATGTACATTGCGACGGGTCTCTCGGTCGCCCTGGCATTCAAGGGTGGCCTGTTCAACATCGGCGCCGAGGGCCAGTTCTGGGTAGGCGCCATCGTAGCGACCTTCTTCGGATACTGGACTCCTGTAGCCCACACGTTTGGGGCTATGTACGTCGCTCTGGGGACCTTCGGCTGGATAGCGCAACTCTTGCATGGAGCCATCTGTATCATCATGGGAATGCTTGCGGGCGGCGCATGGGCGGCAGTCGCCGGCTATCTTTATGTCAAGCGCGGCGTCAACATCGTCATCGGCACGATCATGCTCAACTGGATCGCCTGGTTCCTGATCACAAGCTGGCTGGTGCTCGGACCAATGACGCCTCCCTCTCAGACGTTCACTTCTGGCTCCTTCTATGTGACTGACACGGCCAAGCTGTTGAGGATCATGATGCCGACACGCCTCAACACCAGTATTTTGCTCGTGTTGATCGCGACGTATGCCACCTGGTTCCTCCTGTACAAGACGACGGTCGGCTATGAGATCCGCGCCATCGGCTACACCGCCAACATTGGCATGGAAGCCCCGCGGGCACAGGGTATCAACGTCAGCCGCCGCATCCTGCAGCTCATGTTCTTCTCCGGAAGCCTTGCCGCGCTCGGCGGCTCCTTCTTCATCCTGGGTCTGACCTATCAGTTCCCCAACACCGCGACCATGGGATACGGCTGGACTGGTATCGGCATCGCGTTGATCGGCCAGAGCGAACCCCTGGGTGTCGTACTGGCAGGACTGTTCATTGGAGCGCTGCGTACCGGAGCCACGTCCATGCAGGTCGCCAACATCCCCAAGACGTTCTCCAACATCATCGAGGGCATGGCCGTCGGCTTCATCGCCCTGCAGGTTGCCGTGCGATACTACCTGGTCAAGATCATCCAGCGCCGCCGCACGCGTACGAACCCGCCAGCAGACCAGGAGGCCCCAGCATGAACATCACACAGATCAACCTCACGATTGCTCAGATGCTGGACTACACTACGCCGATCCTGTTTGCCGCGCTGTGTGGCGTCCTCAGCGAAAGCGCAGGTGTCGTCAACATTGGTTTGGACGGCATCATGCGTTTTGGCGCCTTCTTCGGGCTGCTCGGCGCATTCTTCTCTCACTCCCCCTGGATCGGCCTGCTACTCGGTATCGCCGTCGGCTGCCTTGTGGGAGCGCTCCACGCCTTCATCACCATCAGGTGGAATGGTGATCAGACCGTCGCCGGAACAGCCGTCAACGTCATCGCTGTCGGCCTCATGACGTATTTGCTGGAATTCGTCTTCAGCACAACCGGGTACTCGCCGCAGCTCCAGAACTACTTTGGGGCTCAAGCCTACCGCGTGCAGCTCCCCTTCCTTGCCAAGATCCCCTTTCTGGGTGCCTTCTCCAACCTGTCGTTCATGATTTGGTTCGGCTTCATCTGTACGGTTCTCATGCATGTGCTCCTGTACCACACGGTCCTCGGCCTGCGCATCCGTACGTGTGGCGAGAATCCCAAGGCGGCAACGACACTTGGCATCAATGTGTTCCGCGTTCGCTGGTTCGCCGTCGTCGCGGGGGCAGCGCTCGCGGGCATAGGTGGTGCTACGCTGTCCATCAGCTCATTCTCGGGGTTCAGCGACTCCATGCCCAACGGTGTTGGATTCATCGGCCTCGCCGCAATGATCTTCGGCAAGTGGACCCCGTTCGGTGCTCTCGGGGCGGCACTCCTGTTTGGAACGGGCCAGATCGTGCAGTCCATCATCGCCGTCACAGGTATTGCCCCAAAGCTGGCACCCGGTCTCACACTCATCCTCCCCTACGTTCTTACGCTAGCCGTCCTGGCTGGGTTCGTCGGCAAGTCCATCGCTCCCGCAGCAGACGGCCAGCCCTACTACAAGGAACAGCGCTAGTCGATTCTTTCCAGGGCCGCCGCGGGGACATCGTTCTCCGGTGGCCCGTTCATATCTTCCACGGAGGTGGGTCATGAGCAGCCAGTCGGGTGAACAGAAAATGCAGTGGGCGATCCGTCACATGCCGATCCTGTCATCGGTTGCCGAGCGCTTCGAGAACGAACGGCCCTTTGCCGGGCTCAATGTGGTCATTGCTCTCCACCTGGAGGCCAAGACGGCCAACCTGGCCTACGTGATGCTGCGCGGCGGCGCCAATGTCGCCATTACGGCGTCCAACCCCATCACCACGCAGGACGACGTGGCCCAGGCACTTGCAGAACGCGGAGTCACGGTCTTCGCCAAACGGGGTGAGACGCCGGCGGAGTACAAGGAATACTTCAGCAACGTCCTGGCCACCAAGCCCAACCTGCTGATCGATGACGGTGGGGATCTCGTGAACGCCGTTCACTTTGAGCATCCTGAGCTGCTGCCCGCCATTGTGGGAGCATGCGAAGAGACGACGACCGGAGTCATCCGTGACCGTGCGCTGGCCCGCGCAGGCAAACTGTCGTTCCCAGTCATCGGGGTGAACGAGGGCCTGTGCAAGCACCTCTTCGACAACCGTTTCGGCACAGGGCAGTCCGCCTGGGACGGTATTCTGCGGACGACCAACATGAACGTCGCTGGCAAGGTCGTGGTCGTCGCTGGGTACGGATGGGTCGGCAAGGGTGTAGCCATGCGTGCCAGAGGCCTCGGCGCCCAAGTCGTCGTTACAGAAGTCGATCCCGTCAAAGCTGTCGAAGCCCACATGGAAGGCTATCAGGTCATGCCCATGCTCGAGGCCGCCAGAATCGGTGAGATCTTCATTACGTGCACGGGCGACGACAAGGTCATCACCAAGGAGCATTTCGGCGTCATGAAGGACGGCGCAATCCTGTGCAATGCTGGGCACTTCGATGTCGAAGTCGACGTTCAACACTTGAGGAACAAGGACCCTCAGCACCACGAAGTTCGGCACAACATCGAGGAGTATGCTTGCGACGGCAAACATTTCTATGTCCTGGGCGAGGGGCGCCTTGTCAACCTGGCATGTGCCGACGGGCACCCCATCGAGATCATGGACCTGACATTCGCGTTGCAGGCGCTGTCGGCCGAGTATCTGGTCAGACACCAGGAGTCTCTGCCCAAGGAACTCATCAATGTACCCGAGACGATCGACGACATGGCATCGAGAGCATTCCTTGCATCCCGCGGCCTGTCCATCGACACGCTGACCGAAGAGCAGACAAGGTATCTCGGCTCGTACTAGACCTCAGAGGCAGGCATAGATCGCGCCGAAGCGAAGGGCCGGACGTAACGTCCGGCCCTTCGCACTGAAACGTTCGGGAAACGGTTCTAGCCCAGGGCGTACCAATTGCCCCCGTCGCGCTTGACCCGGTATAACGCTTTATGCGCTCGTGTGATGACGTCAGTGGCTGACTTGTCCTTGTAGTCCACCATCGACCCCCCGACCGAAACGGAGATCTCGATAACGTTTGTCTTGCTCTCCGGCGACGACAGGACCGAGTGATGGACGAGCTCGACGATCCGTTCACTGAGCTTCTCGATTCCCTCGAGTTCGATCAGTGGACACACGATGATAAACTCGTCGCCGCCAAACCGGGCGAGGAAATCCATTGAGCGCATCGAGCGCTGCACAACAGAGGCGACAAGCTTCAGTGCTTCGTCTCCTGCCAGATGTCCAAAGCTGTCGTTGATGCTCTTGAACTTGTCGACATCGATCATGACAAGGCCAAACCGCTGGAAATGCCGCTTGAACAGCCCGTATTGCTGCTCCAGGATTGTGTCGATGTAGCGCCGATTGTAGAGACCGGTCAGCTGGTCGACGATCGACACGTCAGATAGCTGCTTCAACTTCTCCGCAAGAGTACTTCCAGCTACTGACTGAAGTTCGCCGAATATCTCTACGCCGTACCGTTCATCTCCAACCTGGAGGACCGACGCCTTGATGTAGACAGCCACCCGCTCTCCGTCTTTCCTCTTGAGGAAAACCTCCTTGGCCTCCTGCCGCTCGCCGGTCTCGATGCATTTTTGCAGCGGGCACCCGTCGAAACACAGGTTCTTGCCAAGGACGTCAGTATGGACCAGGATGTTGTCGTAGCAGTGCCCGTTCAGAACCTCCTCAGACAAATAGCCGGTAATGCGTTCCGCCCCCTTGCTCCAGAAGACGATCTCGCGCTCCCCGGTCGTCACGTACGCGCCGTCCGAAACAGCGTCCAGGATCTCGCGTAGACTACTGTCAAGTACTCCTGTAATCATCTTTCCCTCCTGATTGGCGCAAATCGTGTGACCCGCCCTGGAGTCACGAGATGGTGACGACGACGGGAGTGTGATCTGAAGGCTTCTCCCAGCGCCTCGGCTCGATGTCGACCATGCAGTCGGTGACGCTGGCAGACAGCGCCTCCGAACCCCATGCATAGTCGATGCGCATGCCCATGCGGCGCTTGAACATGTTCATGCGGTAGTCCCACCAGGTAAACTGCTGCTCGCCGTGGAATCTGCGGAAAAGGTCGACGAACCCCCACCCGCGTAGATTCTCGAGCACCTCACGCTCTTCCTGCATGAAGCCAATGGCGTCTTGCATCTCCTCGGGAGCCCAGACGTCCTGGGGATCCCTGGCCACGTTGAAATCGCCCATGAACAACAGCGAATGGTCTCTGGGATACATCGTGTCGAGATACGTCCGAAATTGCTGAAAGAACTGAAGTTTGTGCAGAAATGCTTCGTCGCCACGTTCGCCACCATGTGGTAGATACCCGTCGATCAGCGTGACACCCCCAAGATCCACTGCCAGAATCCGGCTCGGATCGTTGCCGGCCCAGCCCCTGACGACGCCGGAGATGGGCAGTCTGGATGCGATAGCAACGCCGTTATAGGTCTTCTGGCCCGACATTGCAACCTGATATCCCAGTGCCTCGAACTCTGCCACAGGAAATGTCTCATCGACTGTCTTGGTCTCCTGCATGGCGAGAACGTCCACCTGTGACTCCTCCAGCCACCTCTGGACAACGGGCAGACGAGCACGCACTGAGTTCACGTTCCACGTCGCTATCTTCATGGCTCACTCCTCATGAATATTGTAGGCAGGTTTCCGCCCGATTGCACGGCCTCTACCGGCGGTCCTTGCCATAGCTACTGCAAGGCGTTGTCGATCCCACAGTTCGACCCCCGACCTTGCCGCCAGTTCCCGGGCTGATTCCGTGAACCCGCTGCTCGCGACGACCATGGCACGCGTGCCACGGTAGTATTGCGCGGCTCCCAGAGCTTCCTGAACAGCGCCGATGCCGACGTTGCCGGCGTACCTCTTCGCCTGCACGACGATACGCTGGCAAGGCGACGTCAGCACCAGGTCTGCCCCGAAGTCATGACTCATACCGACACGTTGGACGCGGTAGCCCAGATGGAAAAACAGCACTGCCAGGAATTCCTCGAACTGCGTGCCGTCCATGGTGTCGATGGAATGCAGTGTTGCGCCGTGAAACACGCGGTCGCGACGCATCCGGATGGCGATGCCGGCCACTGCTATGAGAACAAGAAGCGCGGCAGTCGCCGCCAGGGAAGGAACGAATGGCAAGAATGCATTCCAGCCGGCAGTCACGGTCCTGGAAACCCACTGCGCTGTCCGCTGCTGCAGCACTCCCAGAGCCCCGTGGATGTCAGGCAAGCAGGGCCTCGATCTCCGCCCTTCTGCTCATGACGGCATCATACCCCCGCACGACATACGCATGGACATCCGAAGGCTCACAGCCCTTGAGATCAGGCCGGATGACAAGGTCAGCCCTCTCGAGCTCCGGCTGTGCGACGTTGTTGAGCATCAGGTTGAGCGAACGCTCGAGAAGCTTGGCGATGTTCAGGTTTGGCTTGTACTCGCCTGCCTGGAGTGGATCATACAGCGATACCGCGATAACGCTCGTGGCGCCCCGCTTCCGCAGCTCCGTCACAGGGACCGGCAGCGACATGCCGCCATCCACTAGATATTTGTCGCCGAGCTTGACAAGGGGAAACACGCCTGGTACGCAAAAGCTCCCGGACAACGGACCCCAGACGTCCCCGCTGTCGAAAACAAGGGCTCTGCCGGTCTGCACGTCGGTTGCGGCGATGCAGACGGGTTTCTGGAGAGCCTCAAAAACTGTCACGGGAAGTTCCTTGTGGAGAGAGGCCCGCAGGCGCCAGGGTGTCGTCAGGCCACCCACAGAAATGACAGACCCAAGCACCATGGCCACTTGGGCGGCGTACTTGACGCCGAGGGCTTCCAGGGCAGTCGAGTCGAGGCCCGCTGCGTTAAACACGGCTACCACCGCGCCCATCGAAGCGCCCGAAAACAGGTCGATCTCGACGTGAAGCTCTTCCAGCGCCCGCAGTACGCCTATGTGCGCATACCCCAGGACCCCGCCCGAACTGAAAGCCAGGCCAAGCTTCTGCTTCCTGCGAGTTCTCATCGTCACTCCTCCTGTTCCGGGGCCAGGAATCGCCCCTTTCTTGATAGTATATTGCGGATATGGCAGCTGGACAACAGCGCTTCTCGCCACGTCTCCCGGCTTGACACGACCCTCTCCATCGTATACTTGGAGTGAAAACAGGAGGTACACGTGGCCACGTTCGACGTTATGGGACCGATCATGATCGGATCCTCCAGTTCGCACACCGCAGGTGTTGCCAAGATCTGCTATCTGGCACGGCGTGGATTCCTCAGGCCAATCCTGGAGGTTGAGAGTTCGTGAAGGAACAGACGACGCTTCGCCAGGAACGGCACATCAGCCGCTCTACCCGCGAGCGCTCCGACTTCGCGCGCGGATATCCCATCGCCGTAGCCAGCGCCATCATCCTGTCGACCACCGCCATCTTCATCCGCTACCTCACACAAAACTACAAGATGCCGGCGCTCGTTCTGGCCTTCTGGCGTGACTCGTTCGTGGCGCTCACGATGCTGATTGCACTTGCCATCCTGTGTCCGCGCCTGCTCCGCACGGAGCGACGCCACATGGGCTATCTTGTCGCCTATGGCCTCATGCTGACAATGTTCAATTCCTTCTGGACGCTCTCCGTCTCGCTCAACGGAGCAGCCGTGTCGACTGTTCTGGTCTACTCCTCGGCGGCATTCACTGCTCTGCTGGGCAAGTGGCTCCTGAAGGAGCGCCTCGGATGGGTCAAGGTTGTGACAATCGCAGGCTGCGTGGGAGGCTGCGTTCTAATTTCCGGTGCTCTCAAGCCGGGTGCCTGGCAGGCAAACATGACTGGCATCCTGACAGGAACGCTGTCCGGCCTCTGGTACGCGGGCTATAGTCTGATGGGCCGTTCAGCCTCTCAGCGAGGTCTCAACCCCTGGACAACCCTGCTGTACACGTTCGCCTTTGCCGCCGCCTTCCTGCTTCTGCTCAATCTGTCCCTCGGAAGGTTTCTGCCCGGCGCGGCCGTTCGCCCCGCGGACCTGCTGTGGCTTGGAAAAGCCACATGGGGCTGGTTCATCCTCTTCCTCCTGGCGGCAGGTCCCACTGTCGCGGGTTTTGGACTGTACAATGTCAGCCTCGGCTATTTGCCATCGAGTGTCGCCAACCTGATCCTCACCCTCGAGCCGACATTCACCGCAGCAATCGCCTACCTCGTGCTGGGGGAACACCTGAACGGCATCCAGATCGCCGGCAGTCTCCTCATTCTGGGCGGCGTCGTCTTTCTGAGACTCTACGAGAACCAGCATAGCATCCAGGTATCAACCACGCCGTAAACCTCGACACCGTGTGCTTCTCCGACTCCCTGCACCATGTGTCCGACGTTACACACACCCTCGGGGAGATGATGTGACTCCTGCGTACTGCCCCACATCCTTGCGCTCCGCTCCCCACGTACTATGATGAGGTGTAATGTTATTCGAAAGGAGCAACATATATGAGTCAGCCTCAGGTTCGAAAAGGCGGGATCCTGGTCGCCCTCGCATCGGCCATCATCTACAGCGGTGTCTCAGTCCTCGCCAAGTTCGCGTACCGGTACAACCTGAGCCCTGTGCAGCTGCTCAAAGAGCGCTACCTCCTCGCCAGCATCATCCTGGTCGTGATCATCGGGCTCCTGAACTGGCGCCTGCTGTTCCCGCGCAACTGGCATGAGGCAGGCGTCCTCCTGGGCTTCTCGGCCGTGTTCGTCACCGGGCCGACATTGCTGTACTTCACCGCCGTCCGGCTGCTGCCCGTGTCGACCGCCATGTTCCTGTTCCACTGCTACCCTGCCTTCGCCGGCCTGTTCGCCTGGATTCTCCTGCATGAACGCGTGACGCGCGCCTACCTGGCGTCGGTGGGTGTCATCGGTGTCGGTCTGCTGCTCCTGCTGGGCGCGAGCTTCCGCAGCGTCTCCGGGATCGGCGTCCTGACCATGATGGCCTGCACGGTGGCCTATGCGCTGTACGCCGTGCTCTCCCAGCGCGTCATTCGTGGGGTGGACCCGCGCACGCTCGGCCTATACAACCAGGTGGCCCCCGCCATGGTTTTGTGCCTCCTCACCATAGGCCAGCCCATCCTCTACCCAGTTGTTTTCAGCTCCCGCACGGCTACGCTCGCCTTCGCCGGCATCGGTCTGTCGGCCGCAGGTGGCATGTTCCTGTTCGTGCAGGGTATCGCCATGATCGGTGCTCAGCGAGCCGTCATCATCGACTCCCTGGAACCTGTCCTCTCCGCTCTGTATGCACTGGTGCTGCTTGGCGAGCGCATGAAGCTTGTTGCCCTTGCGGGAGGCCTCCTGATCGTGGCCGGCGTCGTCATCGGCAACCTCCCGACAACAAAACGCAACGTTCGGTCGACATTGCCTTCACCCAACAGCCAATGAGGAAGAGGCCAATGCGATTGACAGCCTGAGATGACCACCATACCGGAGTAGTTGCTGTTTTGCATCTCGTGGTATACTTTCCGCAGTCAGAGGGCTCTGAGAGAAGATTTCAGGGGAGGGACAATGGCAACAGGGCACAGCGATAAGTTCAGGCACACAATGGCGGCTTCCGTCCGCAAGAGGACTGAGACGTCTGGGGCATTGCGCGGCGATAAGGCGCTCATCTACCAGGGCGAACTGGAGATCATGGCCCGTTTCGTTACAGACTATCCAGGTATCGAGACCGGTGGAGACCTCTTTGGTTTCTGGACCCATTCGGGTTCACCGATGATCGAGTACGTACTGGGACCCGGCGAAACTGCTGAACACGGCGACACGGCTTTCTACCAGGAGTCCCCGTTCCTCAAGTCTGCCGGCGGAATCCTCCGCGACCTGCACGGTCTGCAACATGTCGGCACGTGGCACTCCCACCACAGGCTTGGTCTAACCGTACCGTCCACAGGCGACTCGAGCACGATGCAGCGAGCGCTCGACAAGAACAGGTTCAATGCCTGGTTGCTTACAATATGCAATTTCGCCGACAAGTCCGACAGAGTCGAAATGCGCGGGTATCTGTACCGTGCACACGGAGGTGGAGAACGCCGGCAGTTGACGTGGATCATCCTGCCTGGTTCCAGTCCCGTGCGCGCTGCCATTGAGGCCGTCAAGGAATTCCCAGCCAGCAGACCGCGCACTCCCGCCTCAACCTATGAAGCCATTCCCAGCACAACATTTGCCGTCGTAGCAGCCGCACCACAGACAGTCAGCCCGACCTTCCCCAACTCCTCGTTCATGGCGACGCCCGAAGGGCGTGGCGAACTGTATCGCCTGTTCCAGCAGTTGTCCGCCCTCGAACAAGACGTCGAAATCCTGCAGCGAGAGGATGGACGGGTGTCGTTGTCCTTCCAGCGCGACGCTTACGCGTTCGAGATCGTTTTTCCACACTCCTACCCTGTCGTCAAGCCCGTCATCGAATGCCGGCCCGTGGACATTCCAGCAGGACAGGAGGAGTCCTGGAAAAGCCCTCGCACCCTCTTTGTAGCCATGGACCGCGGCGACGACGTCGTTACGCACATCGAGGAACTGGTCACAACGTTCCTTGTCAACCGGGAACACACGGGGGCTGACGCCTCCCGCCACAAAGAGGGCTGAGTCCCGTGGGCTGGTCTTCGCAACAGTCAGCTAGACTGCGTCTCGAAATGGACATCCTGTCGCGCTATTTCCCGACCTTCTTTCTGAAGGACAGCATCATCCCCGGTCATGCCGTCATCGAGGGAAGCTTGCGCTCCAATGCGGGCAACGAATACCTCGTTCGTCTCCGCGTGCCCGCCGACCTGCCAAACTCCGTCCCTATCGTCGAGATCGTCAGCCCTGTTCTCCGAGACCGCTTCGGGCACTCCCTGGTCGACCTGGGTACGTCGTACCCAATGCACCTGCTGAAACCGGAGAGCGGCATCGTACGCATCTGTCACTACAGCGCCTCTCACTGGCACCCCAATATCACATTCTCCAAAGTCCTGCTGAAAATCCGGGCCTGGATCGAAGCCTATGAAGGCCATCTGGACAGCGGCTATGCCATAGACCACTACCTGCCGCACATGGAAGCCTGACCACGAGGAGGAACACGATGGAAGAGAAAGACTCGAAGAGCGTGCTGGACCATCTGGCCAAGATAACACAGGGCAAGACGACGACCAAGAAGCTGGTCTTCGACCCGCGAACACAGGAGCTGGTGCTTGTCGACGTCACGGCCCCTCAGTTTTCGCCCGACGCTGTGACAGCGGATGACCCGACGCGCGATGGCTTCTTCGCCTGCTGACTGCTATGACACCCCTGGTCTACGTGCTTGAAGAGCAGGTCCGTGACCTGCTCATCCAGACGGGAGACGTCCGCCTGGTAGATGGTGTTGCCTATGGGTTCGACGACTGGACGGTCTTCCACGCTTATACCGAGAAGCCGTTTTCCACGCCTTCTGGGCACATCTGCCCCTGTGTCGCGATGCGTTCGGACGCTGCGGGGTTCGTCGACGAAGAGAATCTCATGATGCAGGTTCGCAGACGTGTCGACCCCGACGGGCGTCCCATCGTGGTCCTGATAGCCGGGACCGACGGGGGGGGTTCGCCCTCCTGCCGCGCACTTATCCTGACTGAGAAGGGTGTGGCCGGCGCAGACACACGGTTTGTCCCTCGCCGCTCTGAGTTGTACTCCCGCAACACCGGGCTCCTCGAGACGTCGGCGCTGGCCGAGAAGAAAGTCGTCATCGTCGGTCTTGGCAGCGGCGGTTCTCCCGTCGCTCTGGAACTGGCCCGAGCGGGGATCGGCAGATTCACGCTCATCGACTTCGACCGGCTCGAGCTGGGAAACATCAGCCGCCATGTGTGTGGCGTGAACGATCTCGGCCGGTACAAGACGCTTGCAGTGCGAGACCAGGTGTTGCAGAAGAACCCCTTTGCCGAAGTCTCGACGATGGAAGTGAACGTCAACCAGTCGCTGAGTCAGGTCGAGGATGCGGTCGCAGCATGTGACCTGCTCATCGTCGCCTCTGACAATGACCAGAGCCGTTTCAACCTCAACCAGATGTCCCTCAACAACAACAAGGTTGCCCTGTATGGGCGCGTCATCACACGCGCCGCAGGCGGCGACGTCCTGCGCGTACGACCATGGAAGGGCCCCTGCTACAACTGCGTGTTCTCCTCGGGCCTTGTCGACGGCCGCGAAGAGGAGATGTCACAGAAGCGGCAGGCTCTCGCCGTGTTGCCTGCCTACGTCGAGGAAGACAAGATCAATGCCATGATCCAGGTCGGGTTGTCCTCCGACATCGCGCCTATCGCCAACATGCTGACCAAGATAGCGCTGGTGGAACTGTCACGCGGCATCGAGACCGGGATGAGCACGGTCGACGAAGACCTTGCCTCGGATTTCTACGTCTGGGCAAACCGGCGCGAAGAAGCCTATGCGAACTGGCCGCGCATGGGATTCAAGTGGACACACCCGAGCATCCTGAGGTGGTATGCTGCCCGCGTTGACCGTGATCCGGACTGCCTGGTATGCGGCGGTCATCTAGAAGCAGAGCCTGCGACATAACGCCGCGCTCGAACAAGACGAAATGGCCCACCCCGCGGGGTGGGCCATTCTCATATCCTGCGTACAAGACGCTTGCTAGAAGAAGTCGTTGCGATCATCCACCCTCGTGTTCATCATGCGCAGTGCGATAAAGAGGATACTGAAGACGATGCGAACGATCAACCAGATGACGCGCCCGACCACAGCCCAGCCGCTCAAGTCTCCCTGCGCGCGCTGATCCGGGACGTTAGCCCACACGTCGCCGAACAGACCGCCTCTGGCGCGCTCCTGAGCGCGCATCGCTTCCCACATCGCCTCGGCTTCGGCCTGCCGCTCACGTGGGTCTGCCCCCGCGTTACCCCACTGTGGGTTCCACGTCGACTGGGGGCCCGCGCCGGCAGGTGGACTGCCGTATGCAGACTGTCCGTAGCTGCTGGGGGCAGCGGTCTCACCCCAGCTCTGCGACGACGCGCTGATCTCGGCGTCGTACTGCCGCCGCTCCTCGGGGCTGCTGAGGACGTCGTATGCCGCGTTCACCCGCTCCATCATGCGAGCAGCGCTCGCGTCGCCGGGATGCAAGTCCGGGTGGTATTTCCTCACCAGGACCCGATACTGCGACCGGATCTGTTCCTGGGACGCCGACGGGCTCACGCTGAGAACGCCGTACAGGTCCTTGTCAGGCGTCACTGTCCTCGTCCTCCGCGTCCGCCGGGAGCCCAACCGCTTCGGCCAGATTCCGTTCGCGTGCCGCCCTCGCCGTATCGCCCATGGCGTCACACACCATGCTTATGGCGAAGTGGAGCTGCGCCCGTATCTCGGGATCCGGTGACATCGTCTCGAGAGCCAGTCCCTGCTCATACTGGCGGATGGCCTGTTCATGTTCCCCCTCAGCCTCCGAAACATCTCCGACCGCCCGCATGGCTTCGGCCTCGAGCCTGCTGTCACCGCACGAATGAGCCAGTGAGAAGGCTCCCATGGCCTCACTGTGCGCAGACATCAGGTCTTGCCGGGCAAGACTGACCTGTGCGAGAGCAAGCAGTGCGTTGATCTGCCCGGCGCAGTCGTCCGTGGCGCGTGATACTTCGAGAGCGCGGCTGTTCTCATACATCGCCTTCTCCCAGTCTCCCAGCTCCGCGTACATGGCTCCCAGGTCGGACGAGACATGATAGACAAGCTCAGGGTCGGGGTCCAGCTGGGCTGCCAGTTCCTCAGCCTTTCTGGAGAACCTGATGCCGCGCGGGATGTCGCCCATCGTGGCCGCGACCGGCCCCATGTTGGCATACAGCTCCGCAACCTCTTCAAGACGCGCCTGATCCTCGTACATTTTCGCAGCCTTGTCCCAGAGCTCCAAAGCACCGATCGTTCTGTCCTCGGAAGCAAGCGACGCGCCCATCTCGTCCAGAAAACCTGCGACGTCACCGTCTGGCGGCGAAAGCGCTTCGACCGCGCGTACGAATGCCCTCAGGTCCTTGCGATTCGTCTTCAGCAGGGCGACCACGCGCTCTTCGACCGTCGGGCTTTTCCTGTCACTCATTTCCGTCTCCTTTGGGGTCAGCTGGTAATGAGCCGTCATGACGGTAAGTTCATCGGACCAGCCGAGCCGACATGTGCACTATTGTAGCAGAACACCCGGCGACAACCATGACCAGACCCTGGACACTATGTCCGCCAGCGCCGTACATTTTTCACCGATTGTCCTCGCGGTTCCGCAAGATGAATGGACGAGAAGCCTCTCAGTCGGCGACGTCACCTGCTTCCTGGACGTCCACAACGATGGCCGTGCAATTGTCCGGGCCTCCACAGGTGTTGGCAAGATCCACGAGGCGGCGCACCGTCTCCTCCGGTGTTCCCCCTGTCAGGCCGGCCTTGAGGTCTGACTCGGAAACCGTACCCCAAAGTCCGTCCGAGCACAGGAGATATCGGTCACCAGCCCGCAACTCGTCCGACACGACGTCGACCTCGACGCGCGGAGCGGTCCCGACGGCCCGGGTCAGGATGTTCCGTTCGCTGACCTGCCGCGCATAGGCCGGATCCAGGAGTCCCTGGCGTACCATATCCGCCGCCATCGTGTGGTCTTCCGTGAGTTGGGTCAGTACACTGCCCCGAAGACGGTAGCACCTGCTGTCACCGACGTTGCAGACATACGCGCGCTCTGCGTGCGGCACGAACGCCACGAGCGTCGTACCCATGCCCGACAGCTCCTCCGACGAAAGCGACAGACGATAGACGACCGCGTTCGCTTCATGGACGGCAAGCCGCAGGCGCTGTCTCGTGTCTTCGGCCGACAACTCCCGCGAGGACCATGCCTCGACAAAGGTCTTGACGGCCGTGCGAGAAGCGACCTCTCCTGCCTGTGCTCCGCCGAGGCCATCGCAGACGACATAACAGGCACCCTGACGCTCGACCTCCTTGCCTTCCTGAATGACGGCAAAGCTGTCCTCATTGACGTGACGCTGCAGTCCAATATCGGTCCAGCCCGCTCCGATGACCCTCATGGCGACCTCCTGACTGAGTATATCCAACCATGTCAACAGGCACAAGTCCAACACGTTCCTCGCGGACGAGCTGGTCCTGGGCGACACGGTCGAGTCAGGTGATCGAGTAGCTACGTCCGGAAAGCTGAAACGCCCCACAACGTGCGTGGGGCGCCAGTCTTCGCCATGTCAGAGTTCGCACTCCGACATATCCAAGTATATGCACCTTGTCACGAATGCAAGCGTTTTCCTTGATGCTGGTCGACCGTTGACCCCTTGTCCCGTACGTTTATAATAATTGTAGTGAACTTCCTTGTCCGTCAGTGATGCTTGCTTGGGAGGTGTCCATGAGACGTCTAGTCGCTGTGCTGATTACCTTGGCCGCCATCGGCTGGCTGACCGTCCCCAGCCTGCTACTACCCCCTGCAGCCACCTCAGGGGCGACACCAGTGTGGCAGAAGACCTCGCTTGACGCGGGGAAGGTCCATGCCGTTCTGGTCGATCCCACAAGCCCGGGTACCGTCTTCGCCGGAACCGACCGGGGGCTGTTCAGGTCGACGGACCGAGGAGTGACCTGGGAGCAATACGGCACCGGCATTAAGACGAGCTCGTCCACCACCCTCAAGGTCCTCGCCCTTGCCGCCGCGCGGGACGGCAGCCGATTGTACGCGGGAACCTCCGCCGGAGCATTCCGGTCGACCGACGGAGGCGCAACGTGGTCACAGGGCTCGGGAATGCTCTCGGGCAGTGGGATACTGCGCTACTACTACGCGATTGCCGCACTGGCGGTCGATCCCGCAAATCCACAGACCGTCTATGCGGGCGACAGCGGTATGATGACGGAGGGACGCGTCCTGAAATCCACGGACGGCGGATCGACCTGGATGCCGGCCGCATCCGGGATATCCAGTCATGACGTGAAAGCGCTGGCCATCGATCCAGGGAAACCGTCGACGGTCTATGCAGTAGTCGGGGGCTCGCTGCACGTTTCAGGTGACGCTGGTGTCAGCTGGATGAAGACTGCAGGGAAGATGGAGGTCAACTCCTCGGATGCGAGCGTCCTGACAGTCGTCGTGACCACGGACGTTGTTTGTGCGGGGACTACGGCGGGTGCCTGGAAGTCAAGAGATGGCGGAGCCACCTGGTCACAGGGAACCGGGCTCAGCTCAACTGGTTACCTCCGGTACTTCTACGCAATTGCCGCGCTGGCGGTTGATCCTTCCGACCCATCCGTCCTCTACGCAGGCGACAGCGGTATGATGACCTCCGGCGGCGTGTATATATCGACTGATGGCAGCAGCGACTGGACTCAGGTGGGAGGGCCGCTCACAGAAAACGTCTCTGCGCTTGCCGTGGATTCTTCGGAGCCCGCCACGGTGTATGCTGGCACAAACACCGGCCTGTACCGCCTAGTGAACGTCCCCATCGTCCGCTTCCAGATCTCAGCGTCTGTGCCACAAGGACGTGGCACCATCCTTCCAATACTGAAGGAGGTCGCCGAGGGTGAGAGTGTCACGCTAACCATGTTGCCCGACGCAGGATACCGGCTTGTGCTCGTGACCGACAACGGCACCAATGTGACCGGTCTCGTGCGCAACAGCATGTACGAACTGACCGGTATCACGGCAGATCATGCTATCACGGCTGTGTTTGAGCCTATCCCCATCGTCCTGCCTCCGCCTCCGTCCCACACGCTGGTGCTCACCATCGGTTCGTCGGTGATGTCCGTCGACGGGAGCCGCGCGACGCTGGATTCGCCGCCCATCATCCGCGAAGGGCGCACCCTGCTCCCGATCCGCGCTGTGATCGAGGCTCTCGGGGGCAGTGTCGCCTGGGACGCCGTCCAGCGGAAGGCGACCGTGACGCTCGGCACGCATACCGTCGAGGTCTGGATCGGCTCAAGAGAGGCACGCGTGGACGGGGTGAACATAGTACTAGACGTTGCAGCAATAATCGTCAACAGCAGAACGCTGTTACCCCTCCGGTTCGTCGCCGAGAATCTGGGCTGTACGGTCACGTGGGACCCGGTCGGCAGGACGGTGACGATCGAGTCATAGGCTGGGGCCATATGCTGGAACTGGACCGTGACGCCATGCACGAGGCGGCCGGTCCCCGCAACGTGCCCCTGGCACAGGAGCCTTCAGCTACTCTCTGACCTTCTCCACGGGAAGTCGAAGGATGGTCTTCAGCTTCTCGGGTGCCATGCGGTTGGGATCGCCCAGGTACAACTCGTGGTGCCGACCTCGCACACGGTAGCCGTTTGCAGCTACCCACGTGTGCATCATGTCGATCGTCGGACGCTCCCCCTCGTACGGCCCCACATACATCGTCTGAGCACACAACCCCTCAGCCCACGTCTCCAGACGCACTTGGCCAAGGGCAGGAACGTCCTTCTTCTTTCGGACAACCTCGGCCTTTGCCTGTTCCAACATATCCACAGTCACGACCGCAGGCTGCATCACCAGTGCCTTCCATGCTATCTCCCCTGCCGCCATCGCTGCGAAGTCAGCGTCGGACACGTCCCGTCCGGACGTGTTCCACCATAGCGCCTCCAGTGGTGTCACCTTCCACTCCGCGACGCCCGCGGCCTTGGCCCCGAACTTCATGGTGTAGGCAGCCGAGTACAGTGCCTGGATAGCCTCCTGGAACGCCTTGGACGTCGACGGGTTGCCGACCCCCTCGATGACAAGATACGGCATGGCAGGCACGGTAACGAGGACCATTTTGCCCACCGGCGGGTTCCACAGGTCCTTCATCTGCTTGCGAAGATCGATCGTCTCCATATCTGACACCTCCGTCAGTCCTTCATGCGGTGTCGCACGCGCTCGACGAGCAGCGTGACCCAGCGCGACGGAACCTTCTTCTGACCGAATTCCCAGTCTTTCCAGGCCGTCCACACCGATCCGGGCGTCGCGCGTCCATCTGAATCCACCGTCGCCGCTATCACTGACGTCATGTCACGCAGCCGCGGGTCGTCCCTGAGCCAGGGAAAGCGCGACAGAACGTCCATGACGTGCAGGATATCATGCCAGATCAGGGGTGCCTTGAGCTTGCAGAAGTCCGTCCCCATATAGAACATGTACGGATGGCGTTCGCGCCGACTACTCCACAGACTCAGCAGCGCCTCGGCGCCGAAGCGCACTTGTTCCTCATTTGGCAAACCTGCAGCCAGCTCCATTTCGCAGACGGCAAGCGTCGCATATGGGCACGGGTCATCCTTGCGGCCCGGTCCCCTGAACGTGCCCAGCTCGGGCGAGACACAGCACGGCCATCCGCTTGCGCGCGCCAGCTCCGCAATATGTGCCACGGCCGCCCGTACCCGCGTGTCGTCGGTCCTGCCCATGGCGCAGAGTGCCCCGACGATGACCGGCGCGTCGCACAGCGCCCATGCCCACTCCTCGCGTCCTGTCCCCCCGTGTGCTGCAGAGATCGCCATCGGCAACTGGAAGGGTCCTTGCGCCGACTGGTGCGCTATGACCAGATCCGCGACATGGCGCATGCCTGGGTCGTCCACACGGACGCCGATGTCTGCCAAGAACTTGAGCTTGTGATACAGCTGGCCGGCCGACTTGTGGCTGTTGAGGACGATACCTGGCCATCCCTGCAGCTCCCGTACCAGAGCCGACACCTGAGGGTCCTCCAGCATGGCACGTCGAGCAGTCTGGACATCACGTGACGATTCCGGCTCGTGCGCCAGGTCCACCAGCGCCCTGTACCGTATCCACGCTGGCCCTTCCAGCAACCACGCAAGCAGTTCATCCATCAATGCCTCCAGACAATCTCAGCAGATGCCCCTACCTATTCAGTGTAGTTCGCAGAAGGCAAACTCAAGGGGCTAGGCCAGACACGATGAGAATTGTATTTTTGTCGGATAAGGTATAATTTCAGAAGGACGAATTGTACTTCCATACACAACGAGGTGGCCGGATGAATGTAACTACGTTTGCGCGCGACAGTCCAGGGCGTCTGACACCCATTGGCAGGGGTGCGTCAAAGTATTCGGCCTTCATTCCCGACCCACTGCCGCCACGTGCTGAGCTTGATGCAGATACGCTGCTTCTGCTGTCCCAGGCAGATCAGTCACTGGGGCAACTCGCCGGAATCGGACATTTCGTGAAGAATTCGGCCTTGCTTGTCAAACCCCTTCTCAGGCGGGAAGCCGTACTGTCGTCGCACATCGAGGGCACCCAGTCCGGGCTCGACGACCTGTACCGCTATGAGGCGGACCGGCTGCCGTTCCCCCCGCGGCAAGGCTCCTCTGACAACGAAGATGCGCACGAGGTCTACAACTATGTTGTCGCACTCGAGTACGGTCTGCGCCGCCTCGAGTCCCTCCCCGTGAGCACGCGACTCATCCGCGAGCTACACCGTCATCTCATGAAGGGAGTGCGTGGCGAGCAAGCCACGCCAAGCGAGCTCAGGACCACGCAGAACTGGATTGGCCCCGCAGGGTGCACCCTGAATGAAGCTACGTATGTCCCGCCTCCAGTCGACGCCATGACGGAAGCGCTGGGGGACCTGGAGAGGTACGTCCACAGGGCACCGGAGTATCCACAGCTGGTCCGGCTCGCGCTGGTCCACTACCAGTTCGAGGCCATCCATCCGTTCGTCGACGGAAATGGACGCGTCGGCCGCCTCCTCCTTGCACTGCTTACAGTCCAGTGGAACTTGCTTCCCTCGCCCCTGCTGTACCTCAGCGCTTACTTCGACCGCAACAGAGATACCTACTATCGCCTGCTCCTCGCTGTCAGCACGCGCGGCGAGTGGCTCGAATGGGTCCGGTTCTTCCTCTCTGCAGTCATCAGCGAATCATACGACACGTTGAGCAGGCTGCGCTCATTGCAGGACCTCAGAGACTCGTGGCATCTGCAGCTGGAGTCTCAGCCCCGGACATCGGCGCTCACGCTCCGGCTCGCAGATAGTCTCATGGAGCAGCCGTTTGTCACGGTGCCGGCAGCAGCGAAGCTCCTTGGGGTTACCTACCGCACTGCGCAACTGCACGTCGATCGACTGCAGCAAGCAGGCATCCTGAAACCGCGCGATGCGCGACGCTATGGAAAGGTGTATGCAGCCAGTGATGTATTGCGCGTCCTCAATGCTGATACAGAGGAGATAGGAGGACGCACCAAGAGGTCGGTGCCAACGGCGGAGCACGAGGATGCCTAACATGGCCAGCAAACTACCCAGGAAAACGGTGGCTCTGCCATCGGACGAAGCGGTCTCCCCTCCTGAGGCTGCATCAGAACGTCTTCGAAACCTACTTGAAGTGTTCGGACTCCTGGTTGAGTTGCGCAAGAAGGCCCAAGAACACCATGCGGGTAAACGAGTCTACGAACTATACGTGCGTCACCCACTGCCTCACGATCCCGGCAAACAGGACATTCTGCTCAACGTTGACGAATCGGAGAACTACCCTCGGTTCGTGTTCAATGCAACCATAGTATTCGTTGTTAGCATCATGGACGATCTACTCGAGTCCTTGGAGAGGATCCTCATGAAGAACGGCAACCAAGACCTGGTGGCCAAGGTAAACGCTATCATAGGAGATAAGTGTCCCAAGTCCGGCCAGGGCAAGGGCGGTTCAACCCAGAAACCAGGAGTGTTCAGAAGGCGATACGTCTTGGTCTCATTGTACCTTGGTCTCATGGAGGAACAGGAAGCACGGGATGCGCTCAAACAAACGACAAACAGGACCATTCGGGACAAGTGCTTCCCAATACTGGGACTCTACCAGAAGAGGTGCGCAATCGTTCACGATGACCCCCTTGCAGATACGTCTGGCAATCCAGTGGACGACTATGTGAGTGCCTACCGTTTTGTTCAGAGGTTGGCCCAGAAGTGGAACGAGTCATTTCCACATGCGTTGAACCACGAACCGACAACGGGAGCAAGTTGACGGGTTTCCCTGAATTGCCCGTCTACGGTTTTCGTGTAGTATAAAGGTATAGTCTCGACCAGGTTCCGCCTACTAAGAGGGGCATCCGCTACAATGACTCTGAGTGAAAGTGACACGCGAGCAAAACTGATTGACCCGGCACTGCACGAGCGCCAATGGACGGAGGACCTCATCAAGCGAGAGGAATCCGCAGGCAGCGTGCAGATCATCGATGGCAAACCAGTTAAGGAGAAGAAGGGGCGTATCGACTATACGCTGCGGGTAAGGGTCAATCCCTCAACACAGCCGGTCGCAGTCGCCCTTATCGAAGCCAAGGGCTATGACATCAAGGCCGTGAACCCACACGCCAAGGTCGATGTCGACACGCGTACCCCTGCCGAGCTGCTTGATCTCATCGAGCAGAAGGGCAAGGAAGTCGACGAAGCGATCAGGAAACTAAGAGAGACGCTATCGTGAACCGTTCTATGCGGGAGGTTTTTCAATGACACAAGCAGACTTCGAGGCGCTGGTTCTGCGATTCCAAAGGACTCGCTGTGAGCAGGAGGATGCCGAGGCGAAGAAGTCTAGACGTTCCATTCCTGAGCACCTGTATCAAGCACTGTCGGGTTTTGCAAACCACTCTGGCGGAGGCGTCGTCATTCTGGGTTTGGACGAGGCACAGGGGTTTGCTGCCACGGGAGTTGAAGATCCTCAAGTCATTCAGGACCACCTAATCGCGATGGCGGGCAACATGGTTCCACCACTCCGATTGGATGTCACAGTTCGCGAGCTGAATGGGAGTATGATCATCGCGGCCGTCGTTCCAGAGGTCTCCGTCAATGACAAACCCTGTTACTACTTACCACAAGGACTATACAGGGGTTCCTATCTCAGAGTTGGCAACAGCAACCGACACTTGTCCGAGTATGAGGTCCACCAGTACTTGGGCAATCGGACACAACCTTGTGATGACGGTATGCCGGTCTTTGAGGCGGGTCTGGAGGATTTCGACCAGCCTGCGGTATCCGCACACGTCTCCTACCTTCGTACTCTACATCCCGACGCTCCGTGGGTATCGGGCCCACTACCTGAAGTACTGGTGCGCACTGGAAGTGCAAAGGTTATCGATGGTCGGCTACATCCGACCCTTGCGGGACTACTGATGTTCGGGGACAATCCTCAACGATTCTTCCCCCAGTTGCGGCTCACATTCGTTCAGTTCTTCGGCCAATCGGAGTCTGAGTTGCCACCAACAGGCGAACGTTTCCTGGACAATCGATCGTTCGAGGGGCGCCTGCCAGAAATCGCCCAGGAAGCCGTCACCTACATTTTGACTCGCATTCGTCAGGCAGGGCTGATTCAAGGGCTCCTTCGACGCAACATCCCGGAGTATCCTGAAGTCTCCATTCGCGAGGCAGTTGTAAACGCCTTGGCACACCGAGACTATGGCAACAGTGTGAGGGGAACCCAAGTACAGGTCCGTCTGTTCGCTGACCGCTTGGAGATTCAGAGTCCCGGTGGGCTGTTTGGTGCAGTTACTGTTGAAAACATCGACACTGAACAGTCGAACCGCAATGCGGTGCTCATGCGTCTCCTCGAGGACGCTCGAGTGTCAGAGAATCGGGGAACAGGAATTCAGGCGATGATTTCTGCTCTTCGACAGGCTCAATTGTCGCTCCCAAAGTTCGAAGACAGACGTTCATCGTTCTGGGTCACGTTCTACAACCACACCCTATTGAGCCCACAGATTATTGAATGGCTCAACGGGTTTTCCGATCTGGGGCTCGATGATCATCAACGTGTTGCGTTGGCGTTCTTGCGCGAAAGGGGGACCATCACCAATGCCGACTACCGCAGGCTCTGCAGCTGTGACATGGTTGAAGCCAACCGAGGATTGGCCGGCCTACGGCGCCTTGGTCTCGTAGATCAACTCGGTACCAAGCGGTGGGCTAGTTACCAACTGACTCATCCCCTTGCGACGACACCGGTTCGGCCTGAGTCGCCTGAAGACAGAGTCATACGATATGTGATTAGTCACGGCCGCATCACGAACCATGACTGCCAGTCCCTATTGGTCGTGGGCAGCAAGAAGGCACTGGCCATTCTTAGGGTCATGGTGTCTTCGGGACAACTTAAACGATTGGGGACTCGCAAGGGAACGCATTATGTGCTTCCTCTCGAGTAGTGATCAAGTCAGTGGGCACAGTACTTGTGATCCACCGCCTCGAGCGGACCTAGCGATGCTTCGTGGGCATATCGGACGTATATAGGACGATATCTCATCCATAAACCATCCATATAGCCGACACTCCGGTCCATAAGTGCGATTCTCCGTGTAATTGCAGAAGCAGATCGGGGTTTTCAGCGTATTTGTCTGCGTGCTGGCTCCTGATAGATGCGGCCTGGGTGCTGCGCCCGGAGACAAACGCCACTACCAAAAGATCCACATTGCCCCCGACATCCTGTGCATGCTCAACTCTGGCATCGACACGGGCAACAGACTCTAAGCTCGTTCTGCACCAACAGACTACTCTCCCGGTTGCGTGATATACTTTGCCTACAAAGGGAAATCGACAGGAGGCGGGTATGGCAACGGCACAGGAAACGGGCAATGGACTGTTTGGCGAGAGTCAGCACTCCGCCGGCATCAACAAGTACTGCCAGATCGTGTGGAACGGAAGACTCACCGATCGTACGTTTCTTTCCTTCTTCGAGCCCGAAGTGTATGACCGACTCATCGCGGTCACCTACGTCTCTTCGCCACGCTTTTTCTTCCGTGTCACCGACGGTTTCAAGCATGTGACGCTCATCCTGGGGATTCCTGACGGCAACGTCGCCAAGCAGTTTGACTTCCTCAACCCAAACGCGCCTCTCACATTCTGGAATGACCTTAGCGATTCGCAGCGGGGCCGCGTACGTGACAGCTCTATCGAAGTCCGCTATGCCCCCAAGGGGCACGCCATTCATTCCAAGATCTACTTGCTGAGCGGACCGGCCGGCCGCCGCGTCCTCATGGGTTCCGCTAACCTGACACAGCACGCCATCCAAGGGGCACAGTTTGAGGAGGTACTCGTGTGGGATACCCCTCGGCTTGCGACGTGTACGAGCAACGCGTTCAACAGATTCTGCAGGAAACCGTCGACTACATCCCCGAGGAGGCAAAGCGCCGCGTCTCTGCCATCGATCTAACCAATGCCTCGCCAGAGGTTTTCAGCCGCATCCTGGAGGAAACCCTGTCGCGCGACAAGGTCGGTCTTATCATTCCCTCGGACTGCGTGCAGGAAATCAAGGAGCGCGTGCAACAGATCGAGATTGAGCAAGAACAGGTCGTGCTGCTCAAGAATATCGTAGAGACGATCGCCGTCCCCATCTCAGCAGGAAAGCAGGTCCTGTCGACGGCCAGTCTGACCAAGAATTCCGAACGTGTCCGCAAGCTCTTCGTCAAGTCAAAGAAAACAGACAAGGCCTCAATGCCGGATGTGCTGCCCAATCTGACTGTCGGAAGCGATATGCGCCTGTACCGGGACGGTAACGTGGAAGAACCCTATGCACGAAGCCTCCTTGAAGGCCCTCAGATAGCAGGATACCTCGAGCGCATCGGGCGCTTCCTCGACGCCTACCGCCAATTCACGGTGCAGGACAGCGACCTTGTCACGAATCAGAAACGCATCGGCGAAGCTATCCTGTACAGCTTCTTCTCGCCCTATCTGTGGAAGGTACGTGAGGACATCGAGCGCGAACATCTGGGGATGCGCGGCGATATACCACCGTTCCTCCTCCTGGCAGGCAAGGCCTGGTCGGGCAAGACACACCTGCTTCGCTTCATCAGTATTCTCCTGGGCGGAGGCGGTGACTTCTACCACTACGAGCAGCTGAGTCCGTCCAGCATCCGCGCCTTCATCGACCAGTCTTACAACCCGACGCCCAGCGTCTTCCCCATCCTCATCGACGAGGTCGACAAGGAATATTTCTCCGGCACTGGAAACCGCGGCGAAGGTATGCTGAAGTACCTAGCGGACTAGTTGACCGCCATGCACCCGTGTCTCATCGGCACGACCAACAACACATTCCGCGCCAACAACCAGATCGTCCGCCGCCTGTACTATCTAGAGGTCACTGCCGCTTTCGTCGAAGAGTCCCGCGCCCAGTCAGAGCACTTCTTCCAGGAGGTCGTCGACGGGCTGGATGCAGGTCTGTTCAAGGACTTCACCCTGCGGGTGCAGGACAAGATGCGCGACGTGACCAGCTACTATGACGGCCACGATTTTCTTGCGCCTGCACGCGCGGTCTTCAGGGAATACTACAAGCTCGCTGGTCAGGAAGTGCCCACTTGGTTTCCCGCTGAGGTTCTGCAGGATTACTACGACCGTGGACGTCGGATCTGGAACGACCTGTATCACACGCACAAGCGGTTCTTCCAAGTTCACGACGATCGTATAAAGGTCGATCTCCGGGACCTGTTCGGTGAGGGGTTCGAAAGATATACGACTCTCAAGCTGCTGCCCGCACAGGTCGTCCTTGAGGACCAGGGCATTCTTGTTCTGCGTCGCAAGGAGTTCTTCAAGTTCCTGCGTCTCAGACCAAACAAGTTCTTCGAGCTGTTTGGTGGAAAGTAGATCCCCCAGAACACGCATCAATTGCCGGGAATCGGGGCCAAGTATGACGAACCGCACCAGGAATACCTGGTGCGGCGTCGAATCGTGGGCTCCAAGCCCAGGTTCGGGCTGCCTGCCAATACCTGTGTGGGCACCGTCCACGAGCGCGGCGACCGTCTCAGAGAAACAACCTCGCTGTGTCAGCACGTGTGCGGACACAGCGAGGACAGTTCTGGTATCAGTATACTATTTCTTGGCTATAGGTTTCTTGACGACCGGCTTCTTGGCTACGGGCTTCTTGGCTACGGGCTTCTTGGCTACGGGCTTCGCGGCCTTGACAGCGACAACCTTCTTAGCCGCGGCTTTGGCGACGGGAGCCTTGACTGCGGGCTTCACGGCAGCCTTGACAACTGTCTTCTTGGCGACGGGCTTCGCCACGATTTTGACCGTCTTCTTGACGACTGGCACAACCTTCTTCTCTGCCTTCTTCGGTGCAGCAGCGACGACCTTCTTTACTGTTTCTGCAGACTTCTTTGTTATTCCAGCCATTGCCATCTCCTTTGTTGAGATTGGTGTTGACGTTGATGCCGAGCCTTGATGTCAATACTCTACAACAAAACAAGTTTCATGAAAGATGTCAAGCCCCCGCGCGCGACCACGTCGAAACGTCGCATAGCCAGCAACACCGCTTCTGGAGACACGATACGGACTTCGCCACGCTTATTGCGCACGCGGCTCAATTGGCGACATTTGCCTCAACAAGCACAGAAATCGCTGCTCCAGGCACTTCTTCGCCGGGTGGAACATAGTCCGGAATCAGGATCTCCACATCGCGGATGTCACGCACCATGAAGCTCGCGACGCTCACTAGCAGCGCCACGCCACCAAACAGCACAAACATGAGAGCCATGCCGGCCCCACGGCCGACGCCGACCAGTGGGCCAAAGATTCCTGTCAAGACCCCTCCAGGCATCATCCAGGGCTCAAATACCAGGTCGGCCAGCGGTCCAGCGGTCAGCATGGCCACGGGCACCGAGACCTGTGCAATCATCATGCGCGTGCCGAAGACCTTGCCCTGCACGTCGTGTGGCACCTTCGCCTGCCAGATAGCGTCGCTGCAGCCGTTGAGAAATGGGATGATGAGCGATCCAAGAAACCCGGAAATGAGCCAGATGGGCAGTGTTCGGCCAAACCCCATGAGCATGATTCCCAGGGCGGAAACGGACACCATGCCCCACAGGACGCCGTACACCTTGCGGCGCGGTCCACCCCAGGCCGTCATGAGTGCGCCTCCGACGACGCCTCCGACGGCGGACACTGTGTTGACGATGCCGAGTGTGGTCGGGCTGTTACTGCTCCGCGCCAGGATCATCGGAGTCCAGATCGTCATGCACACCATCGCGACGAGGTTCGATGCAAAGAAGCTAAGTTGCAGCAGGAGCAGTGGCCGGCGTGCCGCGATGTAGCGCCAGCCGAAGACCGTCTCCTTCCATAGACTGCCGCGTGCCTCTTCACCTTCCCGAGATCGCGAGGGAGAGGGAACATTGACCGCCACCAGCAATGTAACGGCGATGCAGAATGAAGCGATGTCGAACAGAAAGATCGGCACGAGGCCCCACGTCACGACGATCGCACCCGCAATGATGGGTGCAAGGATGCCGGAACCGCTCTGCGCCAGCGACATCATGCCCGCAGCCCGGCCATACTTCTCCTTGGGCATCATGGTGCTGATAGCGGCCTGATACGCGGGCCACTGGAATGCCTGGAACGTCCCGGACAACACCCCCACGACGCAGAGGTGCCAAATCTGCAGGTGCCCGGTGGCGTACAGGGTGAGCATGATGACCGTGCCCAGTCCTGACGCTACGTCCGACACCCCCATGGTCACCTTGCGGTTCCACCGGTCGACCAGCGCTCCGGCGATGGGACTCATGATGATGGTGGGTGTGAAACTGAAGAACGCAACGATGCTCAGGGCGGTTGCATGACCCGTCACCTGCCACGCCCACACGCTTATACCGAAAGCGGTCATCGCGGACCCGACAAGCGAGACCACCTGACCAGCCCAGATGAGTGTGAACGCCTTCATTCCCGTCGGTCGAACTCGAGCCACAAAGCCCCCTCATGGGTTTCTACGACTGGATGCTCGTGCACAAAGGATAGAGGAATTGTTGACTCTTGCAACAGGCATGGACGGGTCGGAAAAGAAAGGCGCCGCACCGGATCTGGTGCGGCGCCTGGAAGGGACGTGCCGGGAGGAAGGTACCTACTCGACGGCCACCAGCTCGTACTGCCGCGTACCCAGTCCGATCTCCTCGGCGTGGGCGACCTGAGATTCCCAGTGCGTTTCGGGATGGACGTGTGTGAACTTGTCTCCGTGCTCGAAGTGAACATCGGCAAGCACGCTTCCCTGGTTGGCGACGGCCCTGTTGACGAGGTCCACGCACGCCTGGTCGAGAGCCACCGGGTCGAAGCTCGCGGCAATGCCGATATCGGGCACGATGGCCGCATCGTTGAGGTCCCAGCAATCGCAGCTGGGGCTAACGTTCATGATGAAGCTGACGTGGAACGCCGGCTTGCCATGCAGGACGGCATAGGCATATTCCGCGATCTTCTCGTTGAGCGCGTCGTTGGTCCCCTGGAACACGGGGCACGCGGCGCCATACATGCAGACAGCGACACACTGCCCACAGCCGACGCACTTCGTGTAGTCGATGACAGCCTTGTGGTCGGCGTTCCATCCGATTGCGACCTGCGGGCAGGAACGGACGCAGGTGCCGCAGGAGACGCACTTGACGACGTCGATACGCGGCTTGGATTCAGAGTGCATCTGCATCTTGCCGCCCCGCGAGCCACTGCCCATGCCGATATTCTTGAGCGTGCCCCCGAAGCCGGCCTGCTCATGACCCTTGAAGTGCGTAAGCGAGACAATGATGTCGGCGTCGGCAATTGCAGTGCCGATCTTGGCAGTTTCGCAGCGCTTGAGATGGATGGGCACCTCGCGGTAGTCCGTGCCCTTGAGGCCGTCGGCGATGATGACGTCTGCCCCGACGGTGATACGGTTGAAACCGTTCTCCTGGGCAGACTGCAGGTGGTCGACCGCGTTGGACCTGCCTCCCGTATACAGCGTATTGCAGTCGGTCAGAAAGGGCCTGCCGCCCAGTTCACGGATCAGCCTGACGACACGCGCGACGTAGTTGGGGCGAATGTAGGCGAGATTGCCGGGCTCTCCCAGGTGCAGCTTGAGGGCAACGAATTTGTCCTTGAAGTCGATGTCAGTGACGCCGGCGGCGCGCATCAACGCCTCGGTCTTGTCCAGCAGATTGTGACCGGGACGCGTGCGCAGGTCGGTGAACCACACATTCGATGCGCTCATGCCTGCTCCATCGGGGCTTGCAGCAATTGCAATCCTGTAATCTCATTGGCGGAATCGTCTTTCATGTGTTCCTCCTGACGTGAAGTATCTCTTAGTTACTGTAGCGCGACGGCGCCTGCGCGCAACCTCAGCAGCCTGTCGCTGTAGGGCAAGACCGACCTGTTTCTGGTGGACAATCACCGACGGCCGCTTGGCGACGACCATGCCGAATCTGTTCTCCGTGTTGTATTGTCACATCGAACGGGATATCATGATTTACGTTGACGCATTGTCACGGCTGCACCGGCAACGACAGACAAGGGGAGTCGCTCATGGGAGACACGCTGGCTATCCAGGTACAGGATCTGCACCGCAGTTTTGGACAGAACCGGGCGGTCGATGGCGTTTCCTTTGACGTCCTTCGAGGTGAGATCTTTAGCCTGCTGGGCCCCAACGGCGCCGGGAAGACCACCCTGATCAGCATGCTCTCGTGCCTGCTGAAGGCCGACTCCGGTGACGCGCTGGTGATGGGACACAGCATCTCAGTCAAACCCCAGCAGGTGAAGGCATCCATCGGCGTCGTCCCACAGGAGGTCGCTCTCTACAGCGACCTGTCGGCTCGCGAAAACCTGCTGTTCTGGGGAAAGATGCAGGGGCTGCGCGGCGTCCCTCTGGCCCGCCGTGTCGACGAGGTCCTGGAAGTCATCGGGCTCACAGACCGTCAGAGGGAACGGGTCAGCACGTACTCGGGCGGCATGAAGCGCCGCGTGAACATCGCCGTCGCACTTCTCCACAAGCCTGCACTGGTGATCATGGATGAACCCACGGTCGGCATCGATCCGCAAAGCCGTCGGTCCATCCTGGACAACGTCAAACAGCTTCGCGACCAGGGGATGACCGTCCTGTACACCACACACTACATGGAGGAAGCGCAGGAGCTGTCCGACCACGTGGGCATCATGGACCACGGCAAGCTTGTCGCCGTGGGCACACAGCGTGAACTGGTCAAGAGCGTGGGTGAACTCAACCGCATCCAGCTGCGGCTGAGCGAACCGACTGAAGGCTTCCTGGAGACGTGGAAGACAATAGAGGGCATCAACGACGTGACGTCGGATGATGGCATCGTGACCGTGCTTGCGGCAGACAGCAACCGCGTGCTGCCCCGTCTCTTCGAGAGCGCCGCCGGAGCTGGTGTGCGGATCGTGTCTGTCGACATCCAGGAGCCGAACCTCGAGGCAGTCTTCCTTCGTCTCACCGGCCGCGCACTGCGCGACTGACCACCTATGCAAGCACTAGACATCGCCCTCAAGGACATACGTCACTCGTTCACCAGCCTGTTCGGGCTCATGTTCATGTTTGCCGTCCCACTGCTCATCGTCGGCTTGTTCACCGTAGCCTTCGGCGGGACCGCCACGTCGAAACAGCAGACGTTCAGCATCCCTGTCACGAATGTCATCCTCGCCAATCTCGACATGGGGATTCAGGCAGTCGACCTTGACCCTTCTGATGCTGACCCGTCCACGACGGCAGGAGACATCCTGACACATCTACTCTCGTCGGACGAGTTGAAGGAGCTCATGGCCGTCACGACGGTCACATCAGCCAACGCTGCCCGTGACGCCGTAGACAGCCGCGCTGCACAGGTCGCTGTCATCATCCCGACGGCCTTCACGAGAACCTCTATGGAAGGTGCGCCGGGAGGAGGAGTCGAAATCTACCAGGACCCCACACTCACCCTCGGACCCGGTATCCTCCGCGCCATCATCGGCCAGTTCGTCGACGAGTTCACGTCCGTCCGCATCATGCAATCGACGATGACCGCCAGCCTCGCCGCGACAGGTATCACACCATCACCAGACAAGGTAGCACAAGCGGTCCAGCGGTTCGTCGAGGAAACGATGGCCGCGCAGGCCACATTCGGCTCGGTCAAGGTCGAAGCCCCTCCTGCGAAACAGCAGAGGTCCGCGAGTCTTCTTGCCACGATCCTCGCCGTCTACATGGCAGCCATGATGGTCTTCTACGCCTACTACACCGGGACTGCCGGCGCCGAGAGTATTCTGCTGGAACAGGAGCAGGGGACTCTGCAGCGCCTGTTCACGACCAGGACAGCCCCGGCAATCGTGATGCAGGGCAAGATGCTGTCCATCCTGCTGACCACGGCTCTCCAGATGCTGGTCCTGATGCTGGTCTCGGCGCTCGCCCTTGGCATCCGCTGGGGTGGGCTCGGGCCAATCATGATCACCCTCGTGCCGACGGCACTGTGCGCTTCCGCCTTCGGCATCTTCCTTATGTCGTTCCTGAAGACGACCCGGCAGGCCGGTGTCGTGTCCGGCGGGGTCGTCACGGCGACGGGAATACTTGCACTCGCGAGCGTGTTCACGATGAGTGTCCCGTCCGCTGCCCAGCTGGGACAGCGAGTCGCCCTCTTCGTGCCCCAGGGGTGGTCACTCCTCGCCTTCCGGCAGGCCATGGACGGAGCCCCTATGGGCCGGCTGCTCACGAGCGCGGCAGTCCTGCTCGCCTGGACCGCGGTTATGTTCCTCGTCGGCCGCGCCCGCATGGCGCGACGGTTCGCGTAAGGTCCGCCATGAGTGCCTTCGACCTGACGATCAAAGACCTCACGCAGATCCTGCGTGACCGCAAGTCCCTGATGTTCATCCTGATCATGCCCATCGCGTTCACCCTCATGTTCGGGTTCGTCTTCGGTGGCTACGGCGCTCCTGCGGATACTCGTCTGCCGGTGGTCGTCGCCGGCGACACGGGCGACCCCGCCCATGCAGCCCTCGTCGACCTCGTGGAATCCTCAACCGTCGTCCGTGTGGCCTCGCCCGCAAGCATGGAAGACCAGGCCCTTCGCGCCTCCGTTCGTGACGGTAAGGTCACCGCCGTTCTCTTCATCCCAACCGGGTTCCTGCGGACCTGCTACGATGGCACCGTCCCGCCGCTGCCATGCGTCGTGGACGTCGCAAGCAGTGGTGGAACGACAGCCAGGAACGAGTTGGCAAACCTGTCGACGCGTCTCGTGGGCGCCGTTCGGTCCGCACGCATGACGGCCACCGTGTACCGGGACCTGGCGCCTCCTTCAGGGTTCGACAGACCATCGGCACTCACGTTTGATCAGTTCACGGATACATTCAGGAACGCAGTGTCTGCGTGGAAGATACAGCCAACGGCCGTCACTGTGACGGTATCGAGCAAGCTTACGGAACAGCAGCGCAATGCCGGCGGCTTTGCGCACACTTCCCCCAGCATGATGCTGCAGTTCTCGATCGCCGGACTCATCGGTGCTGCCGGAATCGTCGTCGAAGAGAGAAAATCCCGGACCCTTGCCCGGCTCATGACGACCAGGCTATCGCGTTCGGGGATCCTCCTGGGACACTACCTCGCCATGTTCACACAGGTCTTTGCGCAGCTCACCATGCTCATCCTTTTCGCAGCCATAGTCCTGCGTGTCCAGTACCTGCACGCACCTATCGCGACCCTGCTCGTGACAACTTGCGCTTCGGCATTCGTGGCAGCACTCGGCCTGCTCATCGGGGTCGCGTCACGCTCTGAGGAGCAGGGTATAGCGTTTTCTCTTATCTTCATGTTCGTCCTCTCCGGCCTCGGTGGCGCATGGGTCCCTCTCCAGTTCACCGGCGCGGCATTCCAGAAGGTGGCGCGAGCGACGCCGGGGTCATTGATCATCGACGCCTATGAGAATGTTGTCCAGCGAGGTCTCGGCGTGTCCTCGGTCCTCATGCCCTGTGCCCTGCTGCTGGCGTGTGCCACCGGCCTTGCCGCCCTGGCCGTGCTCCGCTTTCGCAGACAGTCAGCCTGACGTACAGCTCGGTCCAACCCGGTAGAATGCCGGATGGACAGGAAGTCACGTACACCTTGACAATTCCTGCAGCACGGCCATAGTGTGCATAGACGAGGTGAGAATACATGGAACGACACGTGGAATGTCCCACAGCGGGGATGTCAGATGTGAGGTGCTGAAACGCGGTGCGCAGAGGTCTTTTCTCTCATGATTGGATACGCTGCTTTCATTGGCATGTCCACGTCGACCACGATTCAGCACGTCGAGCCTCTTTCTTGCAGCCTGGTCACAGACTCGCGTACTCCTTCATGCCGGAACGTACCGGCAAACGCACTCCGTTAGCCCCTTCATGGTCCTCAGCCTCCGCCTCTTGACTTTTCTGGTCATTCTGCAAGAATTGACTATGGACATCAGATGGTTCCCCAACTTTGTCTCATACCTAGACTCACCACACCCATTCGGCTCATGCTCACGCCTTGTTCCGGATGGCTGTGCCTCGGACTCACCGGGCAGAACTCTGTCCGGAGTCCGCATTGAGCAGGGACCCAAGCCCTCAGCTTGCGCAGCTACCAGAAGACCTCCCGAACAATACGCCGTGAGGTCTTTCCGCTTTCTTGGGAAGGGGGTGTCAGCAGGCCTGCAAACCTGACGACGCTCTGTCGCTCTACTAACCTGTACCACACATCCACATTACGAGAGGAGAATACATGAGGAGACTGCTTGCTATTATTCTTGTCTGTGCACTCATCGCCGGCGTTGGCGTCGGATGCAAGAAAGCTGAGGTCCTACCCACCGAACAGGTCGTCAACCTGGGCGGTATCTACCCGATGACCGGTGGCTCGGCCACCTTCGGTACTTCCAGTATGCAGGGTACAGCCATGGCCGTCGAGGAGTTCAATGCTGCCGGCGGAGCAATGGTCGACGGCGTCACGACGACGATCAACTACGTCAACGAGGACGACGCTGGTTCCCCTGAAGTCGGCGCCAGCGCCGCTCAGAAGCTCATCAACCAGGACAAGGTCATCGGCATCATCGGCGCCGTCATGAGCAAAGTCACCCTGGCTGTCGCGCCTATCGCGCAGTCTGCCGGCGTCCCGGAGATCTCGCCAACGTCCACCAATGAGAAGGTCACGCTGGTCGGTGACTACATTTTCCGTGCCTGCTTTATCGACCCGTTCCAGGGTAAGGTCATGGCCAACTACGCGTGGAACACGCTGAAGGTCAAGACGGCCGCCTGCTTGTTCGACAACGGCAACGACTACCCTAAGGGACTGGCCGAGAACTTCAAGGCCAGTTTCGAGAGCCTGGGCGGCAAAGTCGTCGCCTATGAAGCCTTCACGGATGAAGACAAGACGGTCGACTTCAAGGCCCAGCTGACCAAAATCAAGGCTGCCAAGCCTGAGTTCCTGTACCTTTCGGGCTACTACGGATCTACCGCACTCATCCTGAAACAGGCCCGCGCAATGGGTCTGAACGTCCCCGCGGGTGGCGGCGATGGCTGGGACTCACCTGACCTCGTCAAGATAGGTGGTGCGGCTGTCGAGGGTGGCGTCTTCTCCAACCACTTCTCCAAGGACGACCTCAGCCCCAAAGTCCAGGCTTTCGTCGCGGCATACACGGCCAAGTACGGGGCAGCGCCCGACGCACTCGCTGCTCTCGCGTATGACGCTGCGGGACTGTTCCTCGACGCGTTCAAGACTGCCGGCTCAATCAAGGGCTCGGACATCAGGGATGCCATGAAGAATACGACCTTCTCGGGCATCGGCGGCGCCTACAAGTTCGACGAAAACCGCAACCCCATCAAGGCCGCAGTCATCCTGCAGATCAAGAACGGCCAGCAGACGTTCCTGACAACTGTCAACCCGTAACCTAGCACGCATCTCAGCGCAGCGGGAACCAGGTACGTCCCCGCTGCGCTTCCTGTTGGAGGAGAAAACATGGGCCAGTTCCTGCAGCAACTCATCAACGGCATTCAGTTAGGCAGTATCTATGCCCTGATTGCCCTGGGCTATACAATGGTGTATGGCATCGTGCGCCTCATCAATTTCGCTCACGCCGACATTTTCATGGTTGGCGCTTACATGGGATACTTCCTTGCCCCTGTCATGGCCAAGGTCTTTGGTGGTGCCTTCATCCCGACGATCATCGCAGCCATGCTCATTACCGGCCTGCTTGGCTTCGTCATGGAGAAACTGGCCTATCGCCCGCTGCGGTACAAATCACGGTTGTCCGCCCTCATCACAGCGCTGGGCGTGTCGCTGTTCCTAGAGAACTTCTGTGCCCTGCCATTCGTCTTCGGCCCGACGTTCCGCAAGTTCCCCGACCTCATCGTGGCCAAGAACATTCCCCTCCCCGGCAGCCTCGACCTCATCATCGACAACGTGCTGCTGCTCGACGTCGGCGTTTCGGTCGTCCTGATGGTTCTACTGTTCTGGTTCGTCAACAAGACGCTCATCGGCAAGCAGATGCGTGCGGTGTCATTCGACAAGCCGACAGCAAGCCTCATGGGCATCAACATCGACGTCGTCATCAGTACGGCCTTTATCGTGGGTCCGGCGCTGGCAGGTGCCGGCGGCATCCTGTTCGGCGTGACCTACGGCAGCCTGAATTCCCCGTCCCTGGGCATATGGTGGGGCCTGAAGGCGTTCATCGCAGCGGTCCTTGGCGGCATCGGTAATATCCCGGGCGCCGTGCTGGGCGCGTATATCATGGGAATCTCGGAGGCGTTTGCGACGTCGGTCAACTCCAACCTGGGGTATGGCATCGCGTTCGCCATCCTTATTGGCATCCTGCTTGTTCGACCAAGCGGCCTGCTGGGCAAGTTCATGCCGGAGAAGGTCTGACATGACCTTTCTCCGTACGCACCGCACCCTAGCCACAGTCATTGCATTCGTGCTGGCCTATGTCGTCATCAAGCTACTGAGCATCCTGCCCCTCGTCGACGGAGGACCTCTTCTGAACGGCTACTACATCCAGCTCATTGCCTTGGTCGGCATCAACATCGTCATGACCGTCAGCCTGGGCATGGTGAACGGTTTCACCGGCCAGTTCTCCATCGGACATGCCGGTTTCATGGCTGTCGGCGCCTATACCTCAGCCATGATTACGACAGTCTGGTTGCATACGAGCACAGCCAATCCATGGGTCGCGTATCCTGTCTTCATTGTCGCGATTCTTACAGGAGGGTTGCTGGCTGCGGCAGCAGGCTATCTTGTCGGTGCGCCGTCGCTGCGTCTCAAGGGCGACTACCTGGCCATCGTGACACTGTCCGCCAACGAGCTCATCCGCACCGTCATCCGTGTCACTGAAGTGCTCGGTGGTCCCCGTGGCCTGGGCGGCATCCCCAAGCTCACCACGCTGGAGGTCGTCTTCGTGTTCGCAATCGTGAGCGTAGTTCTCATGCGCAACTACCTGTTCTCGTCGTACGGTCGCTCCATGAAGGCGGTCCGCGACTCCGAGATCGCCGCAGAGTCAATGGCCATCAATACAACGCGCCAGAAGGTCTTTGTGTTTGTCTTCTCGGCCTTCTTCGCCGGCGTCTCGGGCGGTGTCTTTGCTCACTTGCTGCAGTTCATCCACCCGGACAACTTCAGTTTCGTGAAGTCGCTGGAGTATCTGATCTACCTGTACGTCGGCGGCTCCACATCAATCAGTGGTGCCATGGTCGGCCCGGCCATCTTCACGTTCCTGCCCGAACTCATGCGCGGCCTGCAGAAGTGGCGCCTAGTCATCTACCCACTGATCCTCATCTTCGTCATGATCTTCCGGACAGAAGGCGTCATGGGCCTCAAGGAATTCGGCTTCATCCTCATTCCCCAGCGTCAGAGGAAGGAGGTGAGCGCATAATGGCTCTCCTCGACGTTACGCATCTCACGCAGTTCTTCGGCGGCCTGCGCGCCGTTTCCGACTTCAACATCCAGTTGGAACACGGCGAGATCGTCGGCCTCATCGGGCCGAACGGCGCAGGAAAAACCACCGTGTTCAACGTGCTCACCGGCGTCTATACGCCGACGAGTGGCACAATTGTCTTCGACGGGCAAAACATTGTGGGCAGGAAAACCCACCAGATCGCCCAGGCAGGGATCGCACGCACGTTCCAGACTATCCGGCTGTTCGGCAAATCCAGCGTGATCGACAACATCAAGATCGCCTATCACTTCCGTATGTCCTACAGCAACACTGATGCGTTCCTGCACACGCGCAAGTACTGGCAGGGCGAGCAACTCGTCGACGACTACGCCATCGACCTCCTGCGCCTGTTTCACCTGGAAGGACATGCCGACGACATCTCGGGTTCCCTCCCCTACGGGGCACAGCGCCGCCTGGAAATCGCCCGCGCTCTTGCCACCAAACCCAAGCTCCTCATTCTGGACGAGCCGGCAGCCGGCATGAACCCGGCAGAGGCAGACGAACTGTTGGAAATGATCCACTGGCTCCGCGACAAGTTCGACCTGACTATCCTGCTCATCGAGCACCAGATGAGGGTGGTCATGGGTGTGTGCGAACGTATCAAGGTCATGGACTTCGGCGAGACCATCTGCGAAGGCGTGCCCGAGCACATCCGCAACGACCCGCGGGTCTGCGAAGCATACCTTGGAAAGGGGGCCTGACATGCTGCTCGAAGTCCGGAACATCGACGTTTTCTACGGCTCTATCCGTGCCCTGAAGGACGTGTCGTTCAATGTGGACAAGGGTGAAATCGTCTCGATCATCGGTGCCAACGGCGCCGGCAAGTCGACGACCTTGCGCGCCATCTCCGGCATTCTGCGTGCAGCGTCCGGCAGCATTATCTATGACGGACAAGATATCACCCACACGCCGCCGCATCTCATCGCGCGCATGGGTATCTCCCAGGTCCCCGAAGGCCGTGGCATCTTTGGCAACCTGACCGTGCAGGAAAACCTGGACGTGGCGCTGTCGTCGGTGAAAGACAAGAAGTCGGCCGGCCCCAACCAGGACAAGGTATTCTCGCTGTTCCCGCGTCTCAAGGAGCGCAGACGGCAGATCTCCGGAACACTGTCAGGTGGCGAACAGCAGATGCTGGCGGTCGGTCGGGGTCTCATGCAGAACAACCCGTTCATGCTCCTCGACGAACCCTCGATGGGCCTGTCGCCCGTGCTGGTCGAGGAGATTTTCGGCATCATCGTCGAGATCAACCGTCTGGGCAAGACGGTCCTGCTCGTCGAGCAGAACGCATTCAAGGCGCTGTCCATAGCCAACCGCGGATACGTGCTGGAAACCGGTTCCCTGGTACTGTCAGGGACGGCCGCGGAACTGCGTAACAACCCGGACGTGAAGAAAGCCTACCTGGGCGGCTAGCCTCCCCGCCGTTCCTCCTTCTCAGCGTTCCGGGCAGTGGGGTATCCCCACTGCCCGGAACGTCGTTTTGTGGGTCAGACCCCCAGGGGGCGTCTCCTACTGCTGGCGCTCGAGCTCGGGTGTGTACGAACCGGTCCGTGCAGCGCTGTTGCACTTGCCTCGATGATAGAAGGCCGCCTGCGCCGCCGCCACATTTGCCTGCTCACCGTGCCAGATGGTGAGTGCGGGCTCCTGCAGTGCCCGTCCGTACGAGTAGCTCAGTTCCCACGGGTGCGGTCCCAGCTTGTTCATCGCATTGAGATGAGCGGTCGCCAGTTCGGACGACTGCCCGCCCGACAGGAAAACGATGCCCGGGACAGCTGCCGGGACAGTACGGCGTAGTGTGCGCACGGTCGCCTCGGCCACGTCCTGAACCCCCGCCTGATGTGAGCAGGACTTGCCAGAGACTGTCATGCTCGGCTTGAGCAACATGCCCTCGAGCAGGACCCCTTGCCGGGCAAGCTCCTTGAACACAGACCTCAGGATCCCCGAGGTGACAAACTCGCACCGTTCCTGGTCATGATCACCGTCCATGAGCACCTCGGGTTCGACGATGGGAACAAGCCCGGCTTCCTGTGCCAGAGCCGCATAGCGCGCAAGGTCCTGGGCATTGGCGCTGACACATGCCTTGCTTGGGATACCCACACCGATCGTGATGACTGCACGCCATTTGGTGAACCGCGCGCCCATCGACCGGTACTCGGCCAGCCGTTCGCGGAGTCCATCCAGTCCCTGTGTGACCTTCTCACCGGGGTGAAGCGCCAGCTCAACCGCTCCCGTGTCGACCTTGATGCCGGGGATGACAGCCTTCTCGGCCAGCAGCCTGGGAAATAGCGTTCCACCCAGAGACTCCTGGCGAATCGTTTCGTCATACAAGATGACGCCCGCAATGAATTCCTCGATACCAGGCGTCGTAAACAGCATGTCCCGATAAGCGCGATGCGTCTCGGCCGTCGACGGCACGCCCAACTTCGCAAATCTCTTGCCGATGGTCCCAACACTCTCGTCAGCCGCCAGGATTCCCTTGTGCGGCGCCACCAGAGCTCTTGCCGTCTCCTTCAATTCACGCTCGTACAGCATACCATCCTCCTTGTCCGCAGGTCGTCCTTGAAAACGCGGCACATGCGCATCTACTACGTAGTCACTCGGCTGAGTCGTCCGTCTCGTCCATATCCTCGTCGGTTTCGTCGAGGTCGGCAGCGCGACTGCGATAGTCCTCTGCCAGTTCCTTGTTTCCCGCTTCCTCGTACGACTCGCTCATTTCCCAGAACAACTGCTGTCGAAGCTCCAGGTCGGGCTCGTCGGCTTCAAGGTCCAGCGCCTGCTGGAACAGGACGACAGCCTGCTCATGGTTCCCGTCGAGTGCGCTCGCGTCGCCGATCGTCTGGAGTGCACGCGCCTGAAAAAGCTTGTTGTGCAGGGCCTTGCCGAGAGCGCCGCCCTTCTCGGCGAGCTCACGTGCCTTGCCTGCGTCTCCCTGGGCGACGGCCACCTGGCTCATGATGAGAAGAGCGTCGGTCTCGACTTCCCTGTTGCCCATGCCCTTCGACGTGTCGCAGGCGACCTGGAAGTAGTGCATTGCCTTGTCCCACTCCTCCATCTCCGTATACATGCCACCGAGGTCACTCGCATAATGCAGCGTAAGCTCAGGATCGGCCGGCAGAGCCTTGGCCAGCGCTTCGGCCTTCAGCGAGACACTGATGCCTTTCTCCAACTCATCGAGCATGCCGTACAGAGGACCCATGTTGACATAGACGTGGGCCAGGCCGGCATTGTCATGCTTGGCCTCGTACAGCACCACCGCCCTGTCCAGCAGGGCCAGCGCGGGTTTGAACTCGTCCTGCTCGGCAAGAACTACCGCGGCGTCCTGCAATGCGGTCGCAGGCGGCGTGCCCGCCGGACACGCCTGCTCCACCTTCTGAACGAAGTCCTTAGGGTCCTTCTTGAACGAACGCGTCAGCTCCGCGAGGCGTTCCCGCTGCCTGCGGTCCTTGCGATCCTCGGCGCTGCTGCTCATGGGTTCCCTGTTCTTGTCTGTCATGTCTGGTCCTCCTGTGCTGTTCTGCCGCGACTATGCGCGCGGACTGGCCAGCTGATTCGCTGCAAACGCGATCGCGCGCCGCATGTACGCTTCGTCGAACCTGCTTACGACAGCCGGTGTCTCAACCACCCACAGTGTCAACTCCGGCGTATAGATGCCACCCACGGACTTGATGTGGATCACCGTCTTGCCCATTCCCGCATAGCCCAGCCGGCGAGTGCACGCAGACATGCATATCTGGCAGCCCGTACAGCGTTCGGCGTCAACAACGGATAGTCTCATGAGTTCTTCTCCTTGCGCTGCTGCGTCTCTGGTACCTGCATCCACGTACTGATTCATAGTATACGTCTGCTGTAGCTATTGCACGCATACAAATCGCCTTGCCTGGCACGAACGTGAGTCGTTTCGCCAACTCATGAATTGCAGAACTGATCGCTTCCATGGCGGAGACTCCTCCCCAAGACCAGAATGGCGATTGAACATCAAACCAAGAAAAGTGAACGACTCTTTCTGGCAAGCCTGTTGCTGTATGGTTCGCCCAGAGTCTGGTTTGAGTATACTTCCCTTACAGTATGGGGAGGCTGAAATGGAACAATTTCATGAAACGATGAGTGGAGCGACGGTCACGCGCATGCCGGTCGGCCCCCTGCTGACCAATTGCTACCTGGTACAGTCAGGGACGGAGCTCATGCTGGTGGACCCCGGCATGATCTGGAACCGGGAATTTGAGGAGGTGGCCACCGTCATCGAGAGCGCCAACGCTCGCCTCCGATGGATGGTCTGTACCCATGGGCACTTTGATCACGTCTCGGGCGTCGACACGGCGATGAAGCGTTTTCCCGACGCAACGCTGCTCATGGACCCGCAAGAGGCCGAACTCGCCAGAGATCCGATGGCGAACTACGCCGCACAGATGGGGTCAACATTCGCCATGCACGCTGAGCCGTCTCCTCTGCTTGCAGGACAGGAGCTGCCCCTGGGGCTCATCACCTACCGCATTGCAACCATACAGGGGCATACGCCAGCCGGCAGCGTGCTCATCGCGGCAGACCACGCATTCGTCGGCGACACGCTGTTTGCTGGCAGCGTCGGGCGCACGCCCAGCCAGGAGGGGTTTGAGCAGCTGCTTGCGGGGATACGTGTGACCCTCATGACGCTCCCCCCCGCCACACGTATCTTCCCGGGACACGGCAATCCGACGACCGTAGGCGCCGAACTGGGTGAGAACCCCTGGGTGTAATCAGAACTTGGACCTGGCCCGTAGCTGCGAGCGCGTCTGATCCAGATCGCGGGAAATGCTCGCAAGCGCAATCAGGTAGAAAGGCGTCCAGCACGTCACGGCGCCCGCGACGACCACGAGGAATGCCGTGCCCAGGCTCGCCCGAGCGGCCACAAGCCCAGCCAGAAACGGCGCCAGGGCCGCTCCGGTCGTCTCGACCAGGCCCTGCATCGCAAGAGCGGTGCTCCGAACCTCTGGCAGGCTCACGTCACTGATCGTCGCCCCTATGTTCGGAGCTGCAAACGAGGTCAGGAAGGCTCCGGTCGCCGCCAGCAAGGCAAACAGGACCGGATGCGTTGTCGCCGTGAGAAGGGCCGCGCACAGCAGAACAGACCCTGGGAGCGTTGCCATGCCTATAAGGAGACGGCCCTGGGGCATCCTCCGGAACATCCTGTCACCGAGCACTCCTCCCAGTGGGAATCCCACACCGAGCCCCAGGACTGTAAGGGCCGCCACCGAGAGCGACGCTGTGCCGGTGTAGCCCCGTTCAGTCTCGAGATACCGAAAGAACCAGAATGTCACGACGTTGATGGGCACAATGGCGAAGAACCCCTGGGCATACAGTGCCACGAGGGTCCTCCGCCGCAGCAAGCTGCGCGCGACCGCCCAGCTAAATCGTGCCGCCACGACCGGCGTCCCTGCAAGCTCCGGCTCTGTCGCTCCCCGTGCGACGTCCTTGACCACAAGCGCGACGAGCATGGCAACGATCAGGCCCGCCCCTCCCGTCACGACGAAGATCCACCTCCAGCCGATGAGCGGAGCGAGGGTTGTCGCCAGGACTGCGCCAAGAACATATCCGGCCGGCATCGCCGTCTTAAGCAGAGCATACACCCTCCCCCGCATGCGTGGCTCGAACGTGTCGGCAAGCAAGCTGTAGACACCGGGCGTACTGGCGTCATCCACACCGGTGGCCGCTCGTGCCACAACGAACCAGCCGAAGGTGGGAGCGAGCGCCGCGAGCCAGGTTGTTGCACCCCAGATAGTCGCAGCAAGTGCAATGAGTCGCGCCCGCGAAAACCGGTCAAAGAGATATCCCCAGACCGGGAAAAGCAGACCGCCGACAACAAGTGCCCCGGAGACTACCGCACCCATCTGCCCCTCATCGATGCTGAAGGAGGCCATGATGGAACTTGTCAGCGGGCCGACGAGAAGCCGGTCTGCCTGATGAAGCAGTGTGAAGAGGACCAGTACTGCCAGTACGGCCCATCTGCTGGAACGACGGTGCCTCATGCTCACCTCTCCGGATGTGTCCTCTTAACACTGTACATCAGCTCACACAGTCTATCAAGCGCACAGGCCCCTTCGTGAGGAGGGGCCTGTGCCATGATTCACTGCACGTACGGTTCTCAGGAAGCCGGATAGGTGATTGTCACCTCGCGCTTCACGGCGTCCCACCCAACACCGGCGCCAAGCTGCTCAGCGATGAACCGGAACGGTAGCATCGTACGACCAGGTGGCAGGATGACTGGCTTGACCTCGGGGTTTTGCGGGTCGATGAGCATGTAGGCGCCGTTGACGCGCGCCGTGTTCCTGCCCACCCAAAGCTCGATGACCAAGCTGTCCCGGGTCAGGGTGACCTTGCGCTCCACCGGGTCCCAGGCGACGTCCGCCCCAAGCGCCTCCGCGACGTACCGGACAGGGCCCAGCGTCCGGCTCTCCAGGATGACGGGTGCTACGTCCATCATCATCGAAACGCCGTTGATCGTGTAGTTCTTCTTGTCGATGATCAGCTTCATGACTATGGACTGCACTTCGGCAGGCGTTGTGACTGTGAATTCGTTGGACCAGCCGGACTCACCGCCTGCGTTGTATGCTCGTATCCTGTAACCATAGGCAGTTGCTGGTAGGACGGTCTCGTCGGCCCATTTGATGGCGTCCGCTCCGACTGTCTTGATCTGGGCCCAGGCTCCAGTTCCGGTGCGGCGATCAATCCGGAATCCGTCCTCGTTGGATGCGTTGTCGATCCAGTTCAAATCGACAGACCGGGGGTTGCCCGCTGAGGCCGTCAGAGATGTCGGCGCAAGCGGGGCGGTCACAGGTGCCGCAGGGGTCGTCACAGACGCCTCGTTTGACCATCCAGAGTCTCCGACGGGGTTACGCGCCTTGACGGCGTACGTATACATGGATGACGGAGCCACACCGACATCCTGCCAACTCATCGTGCCGGCAGGCAGATCAGGTGACACCTGGCCAAAAACAATAGCGGTGCCATCTCTGCGATAGACACGGTATGAATCCTCGTTGCTGGCATTGTCCGCCCAAGTCAGGCCGACGGCAGTAGAGGATTGGGCCACAGCAATGAGACTGGTCGGTGTCGCCGGCACCGTCAGTGCAGCTGGCGTCGTGACAGACGCGGAAGCGGGAGAGAGTTCGGACACGTCGTCATCCCTCACCGCCTGCAGCTTGTAGGCGTACGTCGTCCCTGGCAGGCAGGTTGTATCTGCAAACGACGTGACGTTCGCCGCGACCGTACTGAGGTCGACAAACGGTCCTGCGGCGATGCTGTGCAGGATGCGCACCGTGGCCGCGTTGGCATCGGGAGTGCCCCATGTGAGGTTCACTGTGGTCGAGCCCCCAACCGTCGCCAGGGGCGCGGAGGGCGCCGTCAGTACCCAGACGTCCAGCGCGGACGTCTCAGGGCTGTATCCGCCTTCGCCCCAGGCTCTTATCAAGACGTACCATCTGCCATACTCGGCATCCACGATCGTCTTCGATCGTTGCGTGGCAGGGAGTATGTCCGGCATGATCGGCTCCGTTACGCGCGTCGGCTTGGACCACACATGGAACTGACCGCAGTTGCCTGAATGCGCCCAGGAAATGGTGATGGTTCGTCCTGAGCTGTGCGCAACCTGCTCTGTGGGTACTTCTGGGAACGTCGTGATGGAAAGCATGGGCGACATTGCCGATACATCCCTGTCGCTGCTCTCGGTCCCGGTCTTCCATGCCCGTACGTAGTAGTAGTAGTTCTTGTTCGGGTCGAGTCCCGTGTCCACCCAGGAAGTGTCGGTGCGAGGACCCTCATGGACAACGGAGGGGCGCATCAGCGGGTTCACGGTCCTCAGGATCTCGTAGCCGGTCGCAAGCGAATCAAGTCCTGTCCACTTGACGCGGATGTCTCTCGTGCCCTCGACGTGCTGCACAGCAGCCCCAACTGGCACCGTCAGCACCCAGGAGGAGACGGCCGCCGACCACTCGCTTTCCGTCGTCGTGGTCCAGATGAAGGTGACGGTCTCCACTGCCCTCACGCGGTACAGATTCTCCCCCGTGGGCTGGTCTTCAAGCGTCAGGGTCGTGGCTGGGTAGTCCACCGTCCCGACGGGGAACCAGATTCCCCAGATGCCCGGCTTCTGCACTTCGAAGCTTAGACTGTGGAAGAGTTCGGCCATGTAGGTGTATTCCCAATCGACGACGACGCTCGACCCCAGCGAGTGGGCCTCGACGGCTCCCGGGACCGACAGCGCCGTGATCCTGGCATCGGCCCAGCAGGCCCAATCCTTGGTGGACGACCCGTTGGTGGAGACACGCAGGACGAACTTCCCCGTCTTGCCCTTAAGCGCGTCCAAGCTGTAGTACCGCGTCTGGATCTTTCCGTCGTAGGTGTCCAGCAATCCGACATTTGCGGTGGTGTTTCCATCAGGGAAGTAGTACCAGGTCGATGTCCCGTTTTCCATGAAGCGGACGGAGTAGTGAACTCCATTGGTGCCCGAAGCGCCCGTAAGAAATCCGACACTCAGCGTGAGCGTGGCTCCGTCGGGAACACGGACATCTCTGTATGTTCCCTCAATAGCTCCATCGTTAACCCATTGAGGGTGCGTTTCCAGCACTCTGCGGCGGCTGACGCCGTCTTCAAGAGTCGCAGGGGTCTGGTACATCGCAAACCCGCGGATGTCGGTGTCTGGACCACCAAATGAAATCGGTGCCGCCGTGGTCTGCCATGTCGCAGTCGGCGCATTCGTGATGAAGTCATACACCAGTGTCGTCTGCGTCGTCGCCGCCTCGATTGGAGATGCAGGCGCAAAAAACGGGACACACATGGCCAGGATGAGTAGTGCAACGAACAGTCTTCGACTCATGGCTCCTCCTTGATACTCTTGCTGCCGATTGAGACCCGACGAACTCGTTCCACGAAACCGCGCACTGTATCTATCCCTATGATACGCTGCGCTTGCCCGAGTCAAGGTCGTGCGAGCGCGCAACACCATGTACAAACCGCTCACGCATTGCATGGTTTCGAGACCTGAAACCAGATGACTTCCAGAGTTGACCGGGGAGCCCAGTGTGATACCATGAACGTGCATCACGACAACATCGCAGGAGGCTGACATGGTGGACGTGTTCATTATCGGTGGTGGACCTGGAGGGTACGTCGCAGCAATCAAGGCGGCTCAGCTGGGTTTGTCGGTTGCGCTGGCGGAAGAGGCCGACATGGGCGGCACGTGCACGAACTGGGGCTGCATCCCCACCAAGACGATGCTTGCCAGCAGCAAGCTGCTGACGCGCATGCGGGAGGCCCGCAAGTTCGGACTGACGGCCGAGGGCGTCGGAGCCGACTTCGGCGCCATCATGACGCGCAAGGACCAGGTCGTCGTGCGCCTGCGCAAGGGAATCGAATACCTGATGAAGAAGAACAACGTCCAGGTCTATGCCAGCCGGGCGACCCTGCACGATGCGACACACGTCTGTATCGGCGCGACCGGTGAAGTTGTCGAAGCGAAAAACGTCATCATCGCGACCGGCAGCTCCCCCATCAGGTTTCCTCCCTTCACCGATCCGGGCATCTGGACCAGTGATGACGTCTTCCGCAACAGGGAGCAGCCGAAGGAGCTGGTTATCATCGGTGGCGGCGTCATCGGCGTCGAGATGGCGACATTCTTCAGCGCCGTCGGGACGAAGGTCACGATTGTCGAGCTGATGCCGCATATCCTGCCTGCCGAGGATGAGGACGTGGCCCTGGCCCTCACTGCCACCCTCAAGAAGCGAGGCATCACGATCATCACCGGGGCGACGACCCAGTCGGTCACCCCTGCGAATGCCGGTTACACCCTGATACTCGACGTGAACGGCACGACGCAGGAAGTCCGCAGCGACCACGTTCTGCTTTCCATCGGGCGCCGGTCGAACGTCGGCCCCGAACTCGAGCCGCTGGGCGTAACACTCTCGAAGAAGGGGATCGTCGTTGACGATCACATGCGCACCAGTGTCCCCGGCGTGTACGCTGTCGGTGACGTAAAGGGGACCTACATGCTGGCACACGTCGCCGAGAGAGAAGGAGTCGTCGCGGCCGAGAACATCGCGGGGCACGACGCTCACATGATCTACACGGCTGTCCCTTCGGTCGTCTTCACCGACCCGGAGATCAGTGTCGTGGGCAAGAGGGAATACGAGCTCAAGATAGAAGGGATCCCCTACAAGGCGGGAATATTCCCCGTTAGCGCCAGTGGCAAAGCCCGGACGATGGAGGAGAACGTCGGTTTTGCCAAGGTCCTGGCACATGCCGAGACCCACGAGATCCTGGGAATCGCCCTCTACTGTGCCGAAGCCACTGACCTCGTCATGGAATCAGTCCTGGCCGTACAGTTCGGCATGACAGCGGAAAGGCTGCTACAGGCGATTCACCCACATCCGACGATGACCGAGATGATCATGGAGGCCGCCGAAGGCTCGATCGGACTACCCCTGCAATTGTGAATACCAATAGTACCTGGTACTACGGGGATTCACAATTGAGGACCGGCGGTCGCTTGGGCACGCCGCGCATCGCGGATGAGCCGCAGGACGGCTTTTTCCTCCTCCATCGATCGCTCCCCGGCGAAGAGGGCGTCATAGACGCGCCAGACAAGGCCTTCAACAACGGGAGACGGCGCCGCACGGTGCACCAGCTCCAGAAGCGTCTCGCCGGGGCGCCGCCATTCTCCGACGAGGTCCTCCAGCGCTGAAGCGAGCCGGCCACGCCTGTCCTCCGACCGGCGGCGCAGGAACAGGGCTGCCAGGGCGGCAGCCGCACATAGGCCCGCAATAACGCGCCAGTCACGCACCAAACGTGACACCGTCGTCCGGAAGGACTCGAACGCCCCGGCGACGGCACGGCCACTGCCAGTGAGAAACTGGCCGAGACTGTTGGCCGTCTGCACCTGCCTAGCCAGGTCGTACGTGACGACGTTCCGGTACCAGGCCATGCGAATATTGTCGAGGACATTTGTCATCAGCGACACCTGCTGGAAGGAGCTGGGCGTCGGATCGTAGCGGACCCAGAGGTTCCCATCCAGGACCTCGACCCACGTGTGTGCGTCCTTGGCCCGAACAATGAGATACCCCGAGGCGTTGTTCCACTCTGTGGCTACGAAACCGGACACCAGGCGGGCGTGAACGCCCTCGGCGCGCAGCAGCAACACCATGGACGTCGCGAAGTGCTCACAGTACCCGGTGCGTCGGTTCACCACAAAGTCCTCCACCGAAGACGCCGTCGGGTTCAGTGAGTAGCCATAGTTGGCCAGGAGATAGTCGCGAGTCGCCCGCGCCTTGTCTCTGACTGTCAGACCCTGCACGATACGTGAGGCAACGTCCCTGAATGCCTGCGAAAGCTCAGGGACCTGAAGATACCTGTCCAGCAATGCCTGCCGACGAGTCACAAGACTGTCAACTGGGATGGTGTCCCGATCAAGCGACGAGACGTCGTACCGGATCGTCTTGTAGTACAGCGCATCCGTGAACAGGTTGCCCTCCGCGTCGCGCCGAAGGTACTGAAACTGCCCCCGCACTCCGGTCACATGTTCCAGTCCGAAGACGACGTCCGTCCCGGTCGGCTCGAGGTATACGGTCGTCAGCGTATCGGGTTGCTGCTCGCTCACCACAAACGAATCGATCCCGGAGGACGCGTACAGGGACTCAGGGCGACCAGCGGCGACCAGCCATTGCCTGCCATTGAAGGTCGTGTAGCGCATGCCCGAGATGTAGGCAGGCAGGGGCAACCGGGGACCACCCTTCCGGGGCTCGACACGCATGACGACGGTATTGTCCTGCTGAACTTCTCCAGGGGAGATCGTGACGTCCTTGGAGAAACCTGTCGTCTGGGTCGCCAGCGCAGGACTGCCCTTGATATAGCCCAGTGTCCACCGCGGAAGGGCAAAGAACACGCCAAATGCAAACACAAACGACACGAGCGCAGACACGACGATGGCGCCATAAAATCCCCGGCCGATGTGCGGGACCCTGCCTTCAAACTGGGCCATGATCAGCAGGATGGTCGCAATCAGGAACTCGGCGAGCAGCAGAAGCCCGAATGCCGCTGAGATGGACCCGGCGGCAGACAGGACAGTAACAAAAACGCCGATGAGCACCAGTCCCTGATAGTCGCGGGTATTTTCTGTCAGAACGAATCGGCACGTCATTGCTGCCAGCATCGCCTGCGCAAGGAGAGCGAAGAGCTGGGTCCCCAGGACCACGAGGACGAGGAACCAGACGAGGGGGAGTGTTTCGAGAGAGCGCCGTCCCCAGCGCCCCTGAACGTGCCCGGCCAGGAGCAGGGCCACGAGGAATGCGATGGCATACAGAGCATACCAGGACTCGACGATGGACAGAAACCCGCACGCCGTGAGACCGAGCAGGAACGCCAGCATGCGCCGGATGTCCAGCGAACTCTTCACGGAGCACCGCTCACAAAGGTGATGGCTTCGTGCGTGAAGCTGTGGAGAGGTCCGGAATGGGGCGGGTCCTCCGTGAGTTCCGCCAGAGCCAGCAGCTCCATTGCCTGCTGCCACACCCTGCGCTCACGTCCGACCAGAAACGATCCGGGAAGAGCAAGCGCGATGGCCTCTCCCGACTCGAAGACCGACGTCAGACCACTCGCGATCTTCGAGACGCCGAGTTCAAACGCCTGGCTGTCAGGCCACGCACCCCTTGCGGTGTCGAGGTAGAAGACAGTCTCCTGCTGGTACCTGGCTTCCTGTTCCACAACGTAGGGGTCGCCCCTCCGCGCCGACACCTTCCAGTCGATGTGGCGGGAATCGTCGCCCTCATGGTACCTGCGCAGAGAGAAGAAATCCCCGTCGCCACCTGCCCTCGCTCTCTCGAGGCGGTGTTCGCCCTGTTCATCCTGCTGCCGCAAGAGGACGGGATGGATCTGTGGGTAGACAACCAGCTCCCCACCAACAATCACGTCCCTGCGCATCTCGACGATACCGAAGGGGAACGTCGACGCAATGTCCGCCCACAGTCCCGTCACGCGCCCTCGCGTGGGCAGGGTAAGGGTGAGTGGAAGTTCCAGGGCGGAACGAGCGTCCACGAAGGGAACGCTCAACGAAACAGTGTCTCCACGCTCCCGGACGGCGATGCGTGCGAAGAACAGCGGGAACGAACCAGTATTGCGAACCCTGATGCCGAGAAGCGCCGGACGGCCAGCATAGACCTCGTCTGCTGCGTCAAGCGAGATGTCGAGACGGCGAAGGTTCGCGACCGACAGCAGTCCCGAAAAGATAAGCGCAGAAAGGAGTGCGCTGAAGATGAGATACAGAAGGTTGTTGCCCGAGTTGATGGCGACCGCCCCGATGCCGATGATGGCAAGGAAGAACAACAGGCCACTGCGGGTCAGCCGTTCGGCCCGGTGGGACTTCCTGTACCGCACCTCGACCAGATTCATTGCGACTGAAGCATGGAGCTGCGCCCGTTACGCAGGAGCGGGCACCTGCTCGAAGACACGGTCGATATCGGCGCGCGATGCCCCTTTTCGACTGCCGCGACGCAGGATACGGTGAGATGCCACATACGGAGCCATCGCTTTGACGTCGTCAGGGACGACGAACGTGCGACCCTGAAGCAGCGCCCATGCGCGAACTGCCTTGAGCAGATCAATAGCACCCCGGGGACTGACGCCAACCTCGAACAGCGTCTCGGAACGGGTCGCGCGCGCAAACGCGAGGAGGTAGTCCAGCACCGCTGGTGCCACCGTCACGTCGTCGACCGCATCCTGTGCGTCCAGCACCTGTTGGACCGAGGCTACCGGCTGCAGATGGATCGAATGCTGGCGTACGGGGCGCTCGGTCAGGATCCTGCGCTCCGCGACGACGTCCGGGTATCCAATACCCATGCACAGCTGGAAGCGGTCCAGTTCGCTCTCGGGCAGAGGGTACGTCCCTGTATACTCGATAGGATTCTGTGTGGCGATGACGAAGAACGGGTCTGGCAGCTCCCATGTCGCCCCGTCGATACTGATGCGCCGATCGTTCATGGCCTCCAGAAGCGCAGATTGGGTCTTGGGGCTGGCCCTGTTGATCTCGTCGGCCATGACGACGTTCGCGAAGATGGGGCCGCGCCGGAACCGGAACTCCCCGGTAGCAGCCTCATAGACGTTGACGCCAAGGATATCGGCGGGCAGGAGGTCGGACGTGAACTGGATGCGGCTATAGGACGCTCCGATGGATTGCCCCAGTGCTTGCGCCAGCGTCGACTTGCCGACACCCGGCACGTCCTGCAGCAACAAATGTCCACCCGCGATCATTGGAACCAGGGCCAGCAGGACCTGTTCATGCTTGCCACGCAGCACGGTCTCGACGCTGGCCGCTATCGCGGTCACCATATCCGTCGCTGCCTGCAGTCTGTCTGTCTTCCCGCTCATATCAGCTCCCCTCGTCCATGTGTTCCCAACATCAGGGCTACTTCTACCTGCAGCAGTCATCCGTTCACGACCGGTCCCGGCGCGGTGACAGCGTTCATTTCCCCTGACACCAAGGACCAACCCGCCCGCGCCATCTCTTCGACAATGGACCAGCCAGGCCCCCGCCACACCAGATGGCGCCAAGGTGACCGCAAGGATCACACGGCACAAGGGCGACGCCAACCATCGATATGTGCTGGAGCGTACGCCGAAGCATCTCGGCTCCGTATCCGGCAATGAACGTCCCAAGCATCATCACACCTCTCTGACTTAGGTTATACGACAATTGGGAAAGAACTGCAAACCATTGAGCAGAAGCACCATCACAGCAACCGGCCTGATGCCTCTCGCCTTTTCGGAATATACTGTAACGAACTCATTCACCGGGAAACCAAGAGGAACGCATGAATACGATCTGCAGAAGAGAAGAGCTCGGACGCAACGTCGTCCGCTATGTCGTCGACGCGCCACTGGTTGCGATGCACAGGAAGCCTGGACAGTTTGTCATCATCCGCGTGACGGACCACGGTGAGCGGATTCCGCTGACGATTGCCGATGCAAACCCCGAGATGGGGACCATTTCCCTGATCGTCCAGTCCGTCGGCAAGACCACGCGTGAGATGGCCATGCTCAGACCCGGGAATGCCATCCACGACATTGTTGGCCCACTGGGCAAACCAACGCATATCCAGCGGTTCGGGACCGTGCTGTGCGTTGGCGGCGGCATCGGGACAGCTCCTCTCTACCCTATCGCGAAGGGCATGAAGGAAGCCCACAACCGTGTCATCACGGTCCTCGGAGCCAGGACACACGACCTGCTCATTCTCGAAGATGACCTGCGCGCTGTGAGCGATGAGCTCATCGTCACCACCGACGACGGGTCGTACGGCACCAAGGGACTCGTGACCGACGCGATCCGCTCTCTCGTGAACGGCGGGACGCACATCGACCAGGCTGTCGTCATCGGCCCCCCTCTCATGATGAAGTTCACGTCTCTGCTCACCAAGGAACTCGGCATCCCCACGATGGCCTCCCTGAACCCCATCATGATCGACGGGACCGGCATGTGCGGCGGATGTCGTGTCACGGTGGGCGGCGAGATCAAGTTCGCCTGCGTGGACGGCCCAGAGTTCGATGCACACAAGGTAGACTGGGACAGCATGATCCGTCGTCTCGGGACCTACCACACAGCGGAGCAGGAGGCAGCTGAACGCTATGACCACGAATGCCGCGTCGGCCTGGACGCCGGGGAGGCCCGATGAACGCTGCCGATCGACTGAAGCTGCCGCCTGTCGTCATGCCCGAGCAGGACCCCGCCGAACGCGTCCACAACGTCCGCGAGGTCCCCTTCGGGTTCACCCCCGCAATGGCGTTGCAGGAAGCGCAGCGCTGCCTTCATTGCACCAACCAGCCCTGTGTGGAGGGGTGCCCCGTCGGCGTACGCATTCCCGACTTCATCCAAGCTATCGAGTCCGGCGACTACCTCGCCGGGATCGGGATCATCAAGCAGACCAACCTGTTGCCGGCCGTCTGCGGGCGTGTGTGCCCCCAGGAAGACCAGTGTCAGAAGAACTGCACAGTGGGCAAGGCGCACCGGGACGTCGGACAGGCTGTGCAGATCGGCCAGCTGGAACGATTCCTGGCCGACTGGGAACGGGAGAACCACGCGGCGGTCATCCCTCAGATTCCACCATCGAGCGGCAAGCGCGTGGCCGTCATCGGCAGCGGTCCCGCAGGCCTCACCGTAGCCGGCGACCTCATCAAGCTGGGTCACGCTGTCACCGTGTTCGAAGCGCTGCACATGCCGGGAGGCGTCCTGGGATATGGTATCCCCGAATTTCGTCTGCCCAAGAAGATCGTCTATGCGGAGGTTGCCTACCTGACCAGACTCGGCGTCAATTTCCACTACAACACGGTCATCGGTAAGTCCCTCACGGTCGACGAGGTGCGCAGGGACTACGACGCCGTGTTCATCGGAAGTGGCGCCGGGCTTCCCAATTTCCTGGGCATCCCGGGCGAGAGTCTGCTTGGCGTGTACTCCGCCAACGAGTATCTGACGCGCGCCAACCTCATGCACGCCTACGACGAGAACTCCGACACCCCCATCCTGCACGGCAAATCAGTGGCGGTCCTGGGCGGCGGCAATGTCGCCATGGACTCGGCCCGGACGGCACTGCGGCTGGGAGCCCTAAGGGCCATGGTCATCTATCGACGCTCGGAGGAGGAAATGCCCGCCCGCAAAGAGGAATATCACCATGCGATCCAGGAGGGAATCGAGTTCCATTTCCTCCAGAACCCCCTGGAGATCCTCGGCAATAGTGAGGGATGGGTCACCGGCCTGACTCTGCAGAAGATGCAGCTCGGGGAACCGGACGCATCCGGTCGCAGGCGGCCGCTGCCGATTGCCGGCCAGATCGGCAATATCCCTGCGGACGTCGTCGTCGTGGCGATCGGCAACAACCCCAACCCGCTGATCCCCGCCGCTCTCCCGAGTCTGCAGATGAACAGGCACGGGGGCATCATCACTGACGAAGAAACCATGGAGACGTCGGTCCCGGGAGTCTTTGCAGGTGGCGACATCGTGCTGGGCGCTGCGACAGTCATCCTGGCCATGGGCCAGGGCCGCAAGGCCGCACGTGCCATCCACGCCTTGCTCACGAGAACCACCGAGACGGCCAGGGGCTAGACCAGACATACGGGAAGCATTTGCGGGCCGGAGGACGTGTTCCGGCCCTTTTCGCTGTCCTTGTACTACACTCATCCAGGGCTATCATGCCTGGTGTGCCCGCGCAGCGCGAGTGAGCTGTCGTCGGGGAGGAGGAGAACGCGATGGACAGACTGAAACGATTCATGACGGAGAACTGGTGGAGATACCTGGTGAACGTCGTTCTCGCCGGTGGTGTCTACTGGTCCTCGACCTGGTACGGCATGACCAACCACGCGACGGCCAACGTCCACATCCTGCAGACAGCCTTCGATCGGTGGGTCCCGGTCATCCCGCAATTCATCGTCCTGTACAACTGGCTGGAACCCGTCCTCTACTTCTGTCTCCTGTTCTTCTTCGTCTTCCATCCGAAGATCTTCACGGCATTCGGCGTCGCCTTCATCGCCATCCAGGCCATCAGCAACGGCATTTACATCGTGTTCCAGACGTACGTGCCCCGTCCGACTAACCTCGTCGCGGGCAGCAGCAGGTACGTTGACGCTCTGCTCGCGAAGTATGCCAGCGACAACCCCTACAACTGCTTCCCATCGTTGCACTGCGGCCTGTCGGCTCTGGCTGCCAGCTTCTGGTGGGTCAAGAGGTGCTACCGTCCCGTCGCCTGGCTGATGACGGCATTTGCCGTGGTCACGGTCATCGCGACCCAGGTCCTCAAGCAGCATGTTATCGCGGACGCGGTCGGCAGTCTGCTCGCCATTGCACTATACCTCCTTGCATACCGCATCTTCAACCTGAAGACGGAAGCTTGAGCCTCAGGTTTCCTGGAGCAAAGCGGCCCGGCGACAAACACATCGTCGGGCCGCCAGTCTGCTCTGCGGGCTAGTCTTTCACCACTCCAGCGCTGTTTTGAGAATCAGCCGGTCAGTCGATCCATGACGGCATCACCTGCATTCCTCCATCTTGCATTCCTGCCTGTCTCGCAGACAATGAATAAAGAGGATCTTCTCCGGGAGGCGCCACATGGCAGACGACGCGTTGTTCGACAGCAGGGCTGACACTTACGATAGCTGGTACATGACACCCCTAGGCGCCTATGAAGATGAGCTCGAAAGCGCTCTGGTCTTCAAGCATGTGGGCGTCGTGCGGGGCAAGACCGTCCTGGACGTGGGATGCGGCACCGGACTGTACAGTATTCGGTTGTCCGAAGGCGGCGCCGACGTCACTGCCGTAGACATCTCCCCCAAGATGATCGAGATAGCGCGCCGCAAGGCCCAGGACCGTGGCCAGTACATCTGGTACGATCAGGCTGACATGCTCAAGCTCCCCTACGAAAACAGGACCTTCGACATGGTTGTGTCGATTACCGCGCTCGAGTTTGCCGCGGACCCACTGATGGCTCTCATGGAAATGGCCCGGGTACTACGACCGGGGGGCAAGCTGGTCGTCGGCGTCCTCAACAACGATTCTCCATGGGCCGATGCTCGCCGTGAACACGCCAAACGTGAAGAGTCTATCTACGGGGCGGCCCATTTCTTCTCGTCGTCCGACCTGCGCTTGCTGATCCACCGCACGGGCACTTTTGGGGCCCTGACGATGGAAAGCTGCATCCACACACTTCCCGACGAGGACGCGCTCCTGGACAGCACCGCCTCGCGACAGGAGTTCTTCGGCCGCATGTTCAGGCCGCTGACCGGTGCATTCCTGGTTGGCACGGCGCGCAAGCGCTAAGGTCCCAGGGAGAAGCCGATGCTTGTCCGTGAATACATGACGCACGACCTCGTGACCATCGAGCCCGAGGCACGGTTGTCCGACGCTCTCAACATAATGCGCGCGCGCAACGTTCACCGTCTTCCTGTCGTCGAAGACGACTTGTTGGTCGGCATCGTCTCCGAGAAGGACCTGCTGTATGCCCTGCCCTCCGTCGACCGACCCATCAGCTGGGTCGAAGCCAGCGCCCAGGCCGCCGCCCTGCCTGTACGCCAGGTCATGCACCAGGACGTGGTCACGGTCTGTCCTGACTGTCCCATCGAGATTGCTGCTGCGACCATGGCTGACCACAACATCGGCGCGTTGCCCGTCGTGAGTCCTTCGGAGTCGCACACCCTTGTAGGGATCATCACCGAAACGGACATCTTCAAGCTGTTCGTCGAAATGCTGGGTTCACGCGCACCGGGTGTCCGCGCATCTCTTGAGATAGACAACCGCAAGGGTGCTCTCGCCTCGCTGTTTAACCGCATCGTCGAAGCGGGTGGGGGCGTTACGACCGTGTCATCGTTCCCTGCCGCATCACCACATCGTCTCCGGATTATCCTCAAGGTGGCAGATGTAGACCAGAACGCGATGCGCGGTCTCCTCAAGCCCGAGGAGACAGTGATCGACCTGCGCGAAATCCAGGGAGCCCGCTGACCCCAAATAACGCTATGACGCCTACAGCCGGCCGGAAACAAGGAGTGTCCTGGATGAGAAGACTCATGACGATCATGGCCTTCGCCGGAGGCCTGTTGGGACTAGGCAACTACGTCTGGGACGGACGGACCATGGCGCCCGGTGGGCGCAACCTCTATGTTCCCAGCAATATCGCATCAGTACTGCTGCTGGCTATTGCGGGTTCCGTGGCTGCGACCATGCTGCTGCGCGACCACGGCCGAATGACTGAAGAAGAACGCAAGGAGTACCGGGCAACGCTCGCCCTTTCCATAGCCGCACTGGCTATCCTGAGCACCTGGATCCTGTTCCGCGCCATCAGAACCGCCTGACGCATATTCGATCGTGTTCCTGTGGGGCCGATGCCGCCTGCAGTCGGCGACCCGGGCATGAGAACGTGCCAGCTGTATCGCTGACCTCATCCTGTCAGAGAGAATCCACGAGTTCGGCGATCTTGCCCGCCGCCTTCAACCCATGTCCGGTAAACGCTGTGACAATAATCTCGCCGGGCGCTGCGGTGCGGGTATACCTGCGCGCGCCCGCGATCACCGCGGCGGACGTCGGCTCAATGAACCAGCCCCCTCGACAGCAATCCCGAAGGCTGGTGACGATCTCCTGTTCAGCAACGGTCATGAATGATCCGCCGGTAGCCCGTACTGCAGCAAGGATCTGAGCCCCTCGGGCGGGCGCGGCGATAGCGATACCCTCAGCAGCCGTATAGCTTGCATGGATTGCAATGGGTTCATCCAGGCCCTCCGCGAACGCGCCGGCAAGAGGCGCGCATGCCACAGCCTGGACCGCGATGATACGCGGCACATGACTCACGATTCCCGCCCGCGTGAGTTCCGTGAACCCCAGGTACGCCCCCAGCAGCAAGGTGCCGTTACCCGCGGGCAGGACCAGGGTATCGGGGGCCGCCCAGCCGAGCTGTTCTGCCACCTCATACGCAAACGTCTTCGTCCCCTGCAGAAACCATGGGCTATACACATGGCTGGCGTACACACACTTCGCGGCCGCCTCAAGCGCCGCGCGCGCCGTGTCTTCGCGCGTTCCGGGGACACGGTGCAGCGTCGCCCCACATGCCTCGATCTGCGCCGTCTTGGCGGGGGACGTATCCTCGGGTACGTAGATATCGCAGGCGATACCAGCACGGGCAGCATATGCGGCCACCGCACAGCCCGCGTTGCCCGAGGAGTCCTCGACGACACGCTTCACACCGAGCTCGCGCAGGTGCGTCATGAGGACTGCCGCGCCCCGATCCTTGAACGAACCAGTCGGAAAGAGCTGTTCCTGCTTGATCAGCAGCGCGCTCCCGTTGAACACTACGGACAGCAGAGGCGTCCAGCCCTCCCCCATCGTCACGACGTCGTCGCCGACAGGCAGTGCCTCGCGGTAGCGCCACTGATCATATAGTCGTCCAGCCGTCATGCTGGGCCGGAAGGACGGCTCGAACCGCACGTCGAGCATGCCTCCACACTCACAGCGCAGGCGCCTTCCATCATCGTCGTAGTCACGGCCGCACCGGGCACAGCACAGAGAGGAGCTCATCGTCCCTCTGGAAGCATGTCGAAATCGGTACCGGCATCCCCGGCAAGGACATCTGCCATGGCAGGGCCGAATCGTGCGGCAAAGGTCTCCAGCACCGCCTGTGAGACAGCGACACCGGCAGAACCCAGCTCCCGCTGCAGCACTGCGCTCATCGTGGCATAGAGGTGCGCGGTGTGGTAGCTCCATGGGAGCATCCGCTTCTCCTGATCCCGCTGTGCCTCTTCGTGGACCAGTGTCCCCTCGAACGCGCCGTGGTAGACGAGCTGACATACCCGGCTCCCGTTCGGCCTTGTCCCGTTCACGTCGATGACCAGGTCGGGGTTGAACCCGCGTACAAGAGCCTTGTCGATCTCCTGGCAATAGTACTTGCCATAGTCAGTGAGTCCTTCCTGCTGCCACGTCGTGGCCCAGCAGCAGCGGCGCACCTGAGCCCGGAGGTCTCCTCGCCAGGGGAGGCCGGTCTGCTGTGTCTCGCCGGCAGGAACCTTCCACTCGCGATACGACAGGTAGCTCTCCATGGAAAGGGGCTGTCCATCCTGCTGCGCCCGCAACGCCATGCGATGGCCACGCTGTTCGCCATACAGTCGGACGGCCACGCGTATGACAGGCGTAGCCACCTCTTTGCCCACACGCACGATCGCCTCCCGGGCAACCCACGCAAACAGCAGCGCATGGTGTTCAGCAGTAAAGACTTCTCTGGTCTTCGCGTCGCGCACTCGCACCTCCTGGAGTACCCCGGAAATGGGTCCCTGCCTCTGAAGTGTATCGGGACAACCCCGTCAGGCAAGCCCGGGCATGCATGTTTTCGCGTCTGTTCTGCTATCATGTCTGTATGAGAAAACAGGTGTCGTTCCTGGCCAGTCGCACACGTCTCTGGTTGCAGAACCCCGTGCCCTTCGCCGTGCTGGTGGGTGCAGCCCTGCTGTATGTTGGTGCCCTCGTCTCGGGACTGGCGGAGGATGTCCTGGACAGTGACAGCATCGTGCTCGCCGACGGATGGCTCGTGCACTGGCTGGCCGCGCACCGTACGCCCGTCGGCATCGGTTTCTTCGACGCCGTCTCCTTCCTGGGCAACTGGCAGGTAGCCGTCATCGTGCTGATCGTCGCCGTCGTCCTCCTGTGGAATCACAGACGCCGATCGGCGCTGGCGATGCTCGTCGCCACCGTCGGGTCACAGCTTGTCGTTTCGCTCGGCAAAGCCGGCTTCGGCCGACCACGGCCCCCGGCCGTACTTGCAGTCGTCACACCTCTGGACGCCAGCTTCCCATCCGGACACTCGAGCGTCTCGGTAGCTCTCTACGCACTCGGCTTCTATCTGCTGTTCCGCACCACGCGCTCGCCACGTCTCAGGGGACTCTGGCTGGTCCTTGCGGCCCTCTTCCCTCTGCTGATCGGATTCAGCCGCCTGTACCTTGGCGCGCACTACCTGTCAGACGTCCTCGCGGGATGGGGTGTCGGGCTGTGGTGGTCTGTCCTCGCCATGGGCGTGCCTGGTTTCGCCCGCAGACGCCGAACCGCAAAACGTCAGGCAGCAGACTTCAGGTCGCGCCCGAACACCGCGAAGTAGATTGTGCCGACAGCCCCGAAGGCCGCGGCGATGAAGAAGTTCACTCCCGGTCCCCTGTTCCACAACCAGGCGGCACCAAACGCTGCGACCGAGACGATGACGTCGCGGAGGAGATAGTACGTCCCGAACGTCGACGCCTTGGCGTTCTCCGGGGCAAGGTCCATGATCAGCGCCTTCCGCGTCGGCTCACCATACTCCTTGAGGCCGCGCAGGACGAAAGCACCGCACAGCGCAGGGAATGACCGGCTGAAGTACAGCACAATCGGGAACGCCGTGAAGAAGACAAACGTCGTCAGCACGAACGGCTTCTTGCTGTTGCGGTCTGCCAGGATTGCGATGGGGATGTAGACGAGCATCGCGGTGACCATCTCGATCGTCGTCAGGATGCCGAATTGCAGGGGAGTAATGCCGTTCCGGTCCACGGCCCACAACACGACAAAGGCGTATGGAATCTGCTCTGCGAACCGGATGAGGATATCCGAAATGAGCAGGTTGCGCAGATCGGGCGTAATGAAGCGGACGGAGTCCTTGAGGCGGACGGCATGGTCCTTCTTGCCGGCATCCGGGTCTTCCTTGATGAAGAAGACCTCCAGCACGATGGCTACGGCCCCTAGCAGCAAGGCGACCCCGAACGAGATCCGGACACCTTGGACGCGTCCGAACACCTGGATGAGCGCGCCGCCTACGACCGGCCCCAGAGCCATGGGGATGCGCCGCGTCAGTGAGTGGAGACTGACACCCATCGTGCGCTTGTCCTTCGGGACGGCCTTGCTGACTAGCGACATGATCGCGGGCAGGGAGATGGCCGTCCAGGAGATGAAGAAGACCGCGCCGACGAGAACCGCCCACCACGTGGGGACGAGAATGACGATCACATATCCTGCCATCGCGACGAGGTTGAACACGATGAGCGCCTTCTTGTAGCCGAGCAGGTCGCTGAGGTATCCGCCGGGAAAGCTGTACAGTGCCGACAGCAGGTTGTCTATGCCGTTCAGCGAGCCGACCGCCCACGTCGTGCCGCCTACGGCCATGAGATAGAGCGGCAGGAACCGCTCGGCCATCTTCTCGCCCATGCCCACCAAAACAACCATGGCGAGCAGAGCGATCATGCTGGAGTTCAGCGCAAAGAAGCTGCGGATGGCGCCAACAATACGACGGCGCGGTACGCGTTCCTGATTCATCTCGTGGGCAGGAGTCGTGCCGCGCCGTTCACTTGCTCTTCCCCGCTACTTAGGGCCGTACGAACGCGGTGTGGCCGGCGTAGGAAGCCTGGTTGCCCAGCTCCTCCTCGATGCGCATGAGCTGATTGTACTTCTCGACACGTTCACCACGGCAGGGCGCGCCCGTCTTCAGATGCCCCGTGCCCATGCCGACGGTCAGGTCGGCGATGAAGCTGTCGACGGTCTCGCCACTGCGGTGAGACACCATGGCTCCCCATCCGGCCTTGCGCGCCATCATGATGGCCGCGAAGGTCTCGGTCAGGGTGCCGATCTGGTTCAGCTTGATGAGGACAGCGTTGGCAGCGTTCTCGTCGATGCCGCGCTGGATACGTTCGACATTGGTGACAAACAGGTCGTCGCCGACCAGCTCGATCTTCTGCCCGATGGTCTGGTTCAGCAGCTTCCAGCCGTCCCAGTCGTCTTCGGCCAGACCGTCCTCGAGGACGACGAGAGGATACTTCTCCACCCAGTCGGCATACATGGCAACCATTTCGGCAGACGTGGCCTTGCGACCCTCGGTGCGCAGGTTGTACAGACCTTCTTCGTAGAAACCACTGGAGGCTGGGTCAAGGGCGATGGCGATCTGCTCGCCCGGCTTGTACCCGGCTTTCTCGATGGCCTTGATGATCAGCTCAATGGCGTCAGCGTTGCGCTTGAGCGCCGGAGCAAATCCACCTTCGTCACCGACGCCGGTGGTGTAGCCCGCGCTCTTGAGAACGCTCTGGAGCGTATGATACGTTTCGCTTGCCCAACGCACGGCCTCCCGGAACGTTGGTGCGCCCACCGGGGCAATCATGAACTCCTGCAGGTCGGTTCCCTGCCAGTTGGCGTGGACGCCGCCGTTCATGATGTTGAACATGGGGACCGGCAGCATTGTCGCGGTCACGCCGCCAATGTACCGGTACAACGGAAGGTCACAGGCCTGTGCCGCGACCCGCGCGGTTGCCAGGCTGACGCCCAGAATGGCGTTGGCGCCCAGTCTGTTCTTGTGCGGAGTGCCGTCCAACTCGATCATCGCGTGGTCGATACTGGCCTGGTCGGTAGCATCTTTGCCGATAACAGCGGACGCAATCTCATTGTTCACATGTTCTACGGCCTTCAGGACGCCCTTTCCGCCATAGCGGGCCTTGTCACCGTCACGCAGTTCCAGAGCTTCATGGATACCGGTCGACGCTCCAGATGGAACGCCCGCCCGTGCCATGATGCCGGATGCGAGGGTGACCTCCACTTCGACCGTCGGATTGCCACGCGAATCAAGGATCTCTCGTGCCAGTACACTCTTGATAGCTGTTGTCATTGTTGTTCCTCCTGGTACAGGGTTGTGCACACTATAGTATTGTTCGGCCAATCAGTATTTCCAGTGTGAGCGATGTGTGAGTTCATCATGACGGTCTGCTGGTCGTCTCCTTCAGCTCATCGTTGTCGACGAACCGGCTGATCAACCATGGACAGGCGACCCTGTCCACATACACAAGCGCGCGTTACCCACTTCCTATGAGCCTCCCGGATGACGGACTCTCCGCAAACGTTACAGTTTGTCCTGAACGGTCATTCGGTCAACTGGTCGGCTTGTGGCCTGCCATCGGCGCGCAGGCCCTCGCTTGCCACCAGCGCAATCGACGACGCCGTCAGGACTAGCGCCACCGCCATCGCCCACGTAAACGGACTGCGGAAGATGACCAGCGACAGCAGGGCTCCGGCCAGGGGACCCACGGCAAAGAAGGCTCCCGTGCGAGCCGCGCCCATGGCCTTGAGCGAAAGGATGAACAGCACAAGAGAAACCCCATACGAGATGCAGCCGACGCCAAGCCCGGCCAGGAGGTTGGTCGGGGCAGGCAGGCCGCCTCTGGTCACCCACGAGAGTCCCAGAGAGAAGAGTCCCGCCGCCAGTCCCTTGACACTGACCAGGACAAGGGGATCGCAACGGGACAGCCGCGCGGACACGTTGTTATCGACGCCCCACGCAATGGCAGCGCCCACGATCAGCAGCGGTCCGACCATGCTGGACATCCCGCCCGCCGTGACCCCGGTGAGCAGGACACCGGTCGTCGTCATCAGTACGACGGCCCCCCACACCGCCCCCGAAACACGTTCCCTGAAGAACATCCATGCAATGAGCGCCGTGGTCACGCCCTCGAGGTTCAGGAGAAGCGATGCTGTGAACCCCGACGCAGCACGTACGCCGAACATCAGGAGGACGGGTGCCAAGACTCCACCGACGGCGATCATCGTGAGCACGTACGGCGTGTCCAAGCGCCGGAGTGGTTCGCTCTGCAGTCCACGCGTCACCCCGAGCAGACGACCCACGGACACGGCCACGAATGCTCCAAGGTAGAGGACACCGGCGAGCGCGATCGGATCCATGTCGGCGACGATGAGCTTCGACAGGGGGGCGCTGAGCCCGAACAGGACTCCCGCTCCCAGCGCAAGTGGAATGCCTCGGCGGACGTTCATCGCTCCACAGTCTCCCACGCCAGTAAACGCCGCTCGTCGTCGCGCCCCACGACGAAGACGGCTGCAGCTGTCAGTCCGAGCGCCGCCACGACGACCCAGGTGACAGGCGTTCTGAACAGCACGAGCGACAGCAGGGCGCCGGCCAGCGGCCCAACACCTGCGAAAGCGGCTGTCCGTGCCGCCCCCATGGTCCGCAGGGACACGAAGTAGAGCAACAGGCCGACTCCGTTGGACACGGATCCCAGCAGTATTCCCAGCAAAAGATCGCGCACCGGGGGAAGCCCGCCCATGCGGAAGGCGCCCACCAGCGTAAGGATCACTGCGGCCGGCAGGCATTCGATGAGCGTGACCAGCAGGGGGTCACGCGACGACAGTGTCGTCACGACATTCGTCTCGATCCCCCACGCGGCACAGGAGCCGAGAATGAGCAATGCTCCCACGACAGGCGCCGATCCTTCACCCCCCGTGCCGGTGACCAGGATGCCGGTGAGCGTCATGCACAGGACGGCAAGCCAGATTGATGGAGAAACGCGCTCGCCGAAGAATGCCAGTGCGATGAGTGCTGTAGCGACCGCCTCCATGTTCAGCATGAGCGAAGCAGCAAATCCGCTGGACATACGAATTCCATACATGAGGAGGACAGGCGCTGCGATCGTACCGGTCAGCACTGTGACAGCGAGACGTGGAACATCCCGACGCGTGACGCGCACATACCGCCCACGTTTGCCCAATCCCAGCAGCAGCGCCAGCGCGGCGATGATCGCCGGACCGGTATACAGCGCTCCTGCAAGAGCTACGGGGTCCATCCGGGAGACCAGCAGCTTTGAAAGAGGAGCTCCTGCTCCCAGCAGCGTACCGGCGCACAATGCCAGAGGAATTCCACGCCGTACGTCAGGTTGTCGCATCATGTCCAGTTCTCCACCAAAGACACCGTGATTTCGGATGACAGCTGGTGCCTTGTGTCCAGTATATGCAAAACGGGCCACAGCGCTTGCCGTGGCCCGTTTTGCACACTCCGGACTTACTGCTATGGCGTCTTCAATGCGTCCAGTTTTGCCAGGACGTCTTCGAGCGCCTTGAGTTCCTGCCCAGCCTTCACGAAGTCGCCCATTGACGTATACTGCTTGTACCGGGTCATCGTGGCGACTGCTTCGGCGATGAGCGCTTTCTGTTCGGCCGTCACGGTTCCGGGCGTTACGGCCCCGTCCGTCGTCCCCGTCTCAGGTGGTACGACTGTCCCAGGTTCGGTAGTGGTCGCTGGTCCTACCCCGCCAATGTCCACCGTCGTTCCCAGCAGACTGCTGAGAGCCTGGTCCAGATTGTCCCCCCACACCAGCTTGTCCTTGGTGGCCGCGACGATCTTCTTGATCTGCGGCATCTTGGAGCTGCTGGACTGCAGATAGATCGGCTCGATATACAGCAACGAGCCGTCGACTGGCAGGATGAGCATGTTGCCCCGCAGGACCTGTGAACCCTGCTGGTTCCATAGTGTCAGCGTCTTGGAGATCTCCGTATCCTGATCAATGCGGGCCTCTACCTGGAACGGACCGTACACAACACGGTCCTTGCTGAACTTGATGACCGACACGCGGTCGGGGCTGTCGATGTCGGAGCTGATTGCGATGAGCGCCACGAGGTTGTCCTTGCCGACAGGTGTGAACGGCGTGACCAGCGAGAACACCTGTCCCGTCGACCCCGGCATCCTGAAGAAAATGTAGTAGGGCTCGATAGGGGTATCTGTTCCCAGGTAGCGTTCCTTCGCCACCGCCCACTTGTCTTCCTGTCCATAGAACACACGGGGGTCTGTCATGTGGTACTTCGAGAATACGCGGCTCTGCAGCGCACCCAGCCCGGACGGATACCGGTAGTGCTCCTTGACGAACGACGGAGCGTCGTCGAGCGTCTTGAACAGCCCCGGGTAGACGCGGTCGATGGTCGCTGCAATAGGATCGGCCTTGTCGATGCGGTAGAAGGTCGTCGTCCCGTCGAATGCGTTCACGGTGTACATGAAACTGTTGCGGATGTAGTTGACGACCTTGCCGTTCAACTCTGCGCCGGCATCGTAGTACTCGCTGTAGGGGAAGTACTGCGAGGTCGTATACCCCTGGCCGAACCAGAAGAGCCTGCCCTCGGGGTCCACGACGATGTAGGGATCACTGTCCACCTCGAGGAATGGCGCAATGTGCTTGATGCGTTCCTGGAGATTGCGGTAGACCATGATACGTGATTCGCTGCTGATCTGTCCCGAGATCAGGATGTTGACGTTCTGGTTGACAAAGGAGAAGGCAAGCCGGTTTAGCATGGAGAGGCGGATGCCGCCGTTGCCTGTGTACTGGTACTGCTTGTTGGCGTCGCCCTGCGGATAGTCGAATTCCGACGAGTTGCCCTTGACGATGGCAAACCCGCTTGTACCTTCACCATAGTAGATACGTGGCTCGGAAATATCGACGAACCCACCGGTGCTGACGGGGGGAATGTCCTTCACCGCATACACGGGAGCGCCTTCGGACGAGAAGTCGCTGACACCATTTGCGACTACTCCGAACCCATGGGTGTAGACCAGGCGATCATTGACGAAACTGCGCGACGTGTCTGACAGCAGTGACTGGTCCAGTTCGCGCGCGGCGATCATGACCTCCTGCGACTTCCCGTTCAATGTGTAGCGGTCGATGTCGATGTCGTTGAACTTGTAGTAGCTGCGGATGGACTGCAGCTGTTCGTTGGTGTCGGCCAGCGCGCGCCAGTCCCACAGCCGCACGTTCTGCAGAACGTCCTTGTTGGCGATGACGGCGCCTGCGGACAAGGTCGTCTGCGTGCCAGGATCGGGGATCACTTTGACGGCCGACAGGCCAAAAGCGGTATTGGTCGCCGCGATGTTGTTGGCCAGATAGGGCGTCTCGCGCGAGAGTTCGTTGGGTTTGACAGCAAAGCGCTGATAGAGCGCTGGAATGCCGGACACGAGCAGAATGTAGGCGATGAGCGTGATGGCGCCCACCCAGCCGAGGAACCTCGGGTTTGCCAACCGTGGCCTGAACGAAGCCAGCAGGAATACGATGCCGCACAGCAGAACGCCCACGGCCGTCGCCTTGATGAGCGGGATGCGGACGACCTGATCCACGTTGCTCACGCCGAACACGACGCCGTTGCTCTGGAACAGGAGCCCGTACATCGAGAACCAGACTCCCACAGCCGCTATGAGCAGCAGGATGCCTGCGAAGAAGCTCAGGCGGCTGCGCAGCCCACGGCGCAGTGCGGCGTCACCCGGCACGGAAGTCGCCGTGAGGAAACTCGCGCCGATCACCACCAGACCACCCACGGCGATGCCCGCAAGAATGCCCAGGAGCCCTCGCACGATAGGGTATGTGAAGAAGTAGAAGCTGATGCTGTTCCCGAAGATGGGGTCGGTGTACGCCGTCGACGCCACCTGGCGTGTCGCGGCCAGGAGTTGCAGACTGAGACCGCTTGCACCGAAACCAACAAAATTCGCGGTGACAAGGGCAATGATGATGCGTGTCCATTTGAGTGTCTGAGAAGTGCGACGGGCATCGTCCGCGTTCATCCCAGCGAACAGGCCGCGCGGGAGTCCCGTGACCGCCCACACCATGGCATAGGCCACGACGGCCCCCACCACATAGGCGGCGATTTTCGCCAGCGTCCTTGTCCAGAAGACCTGCCGATAGCCGACCTCGGTGAAGAACAGGAAATCCGTGTAGATGCCTGCGAATGCCGAGAACACCAGCCCCGCGACCGCGACGAACATGAGCGCCACGCTAAGCCCCATGGCCCAGCCGCCGAACTTGCTCCTGCGCACCCAGATGAAGATGGCGACAGCCACCAGCAGCAGTACGCCGAACGCCGATATCATTGCCGTCTGTCCAGTCATAATATGTCAACCTCCTGTTTCAACGCAGAACTACTACTCTGGGGCAAGCCAATGTGCACGCAGTTGGAGCCGGTCAGGCTACTGTCTCCATTGAGAGAACACCTGCATCATCCTCATGCCATCGGGGACATGCGATGCTCCTTATGACAGTCTACGCCGTTCACCAGCTGAAACAACGCAGACGGCTAACTCATGTGCATCGCGCGCCGCAGGAATCGATATAAAAACCCATGCGTGGAACGAACGAAAAGGTTCTGACACATGCAAGAAAGTGCTGGCACGTCCGGGGCATCCCGGGGAACAAGGTCCTCATGCTGTGCAGACATGACTGTGATGATACTGTGAACAGTGCGTGTCGGAGAATTCGCTTGGACTTCGTTATACGGGTAGAGGCATCCGGGTTGTCTCATGAGCGAGCGTAGGGTGACATGGTACGGGAGGTGAGGACAGCAGGAGGCTGAGACAGAGGTTGTCTTGTGGACAGTTTTCACCATTCTAAACGTAGGAGGTATATGTGAAACGAGTTTTGGCTTTGATCCTTGTGTGTGCATTGCTTAGTGTCAGTGCCGCTGGTCATCCACTCCCTGCCGTACAGGCAGCAGGAGAAGTGCTGTATCTGGAGATCCCTCAGGATTCCTACTGCCGTGCACCGGCAACGACGGTCTATCTGCCCATCATGCTGGGAAACCTCAGCACTGATCCATCCATGCTGATACGGTCGATCGAAGTCCTGGATGCAAAAGGACAGGCAGTGGCAACTGAACGGACGGAGTTCAAACTGGAGAGTTTTGCAGGGAAGGCCGACTCCATTGAAGAGATCCGGACAGCGCTGGGAATCATCCCTCCAGCAGCTACGGACATCGTTGCTGCACAGAGCCTGATCACTCAGGCAACCGGCACTGCTGACAGCAAACAGAAGAGCATTCTCATTGAACAGGCCTGGTTTGCTTCACGTGCCAAGCAGTCCATGAAGAACCCGGACGAGCTTACAGCAGAGGAAGCGAAGATGCAGCAGCTGCTGAAGCCCGTGACCCTGGCCGTTGATCTGCCACAGTTCACCACCGATACGACATCCGAGAGCGCTGTTTCTGTCACTGTGCGTATCACTGGGGAGTTGTCAGAGCAACCCTTCATTGTGGAACGGCAGACGATCGTGTTCCTTCTGACAAGTCTGCCCAATGGTGGCATGTGGCACCCTGGAGATGGACATGTGCATACGCAGGGGCTTGCACTGCAACCTGACTCTCCGAGCGACTACACACTGGCAGCCAAAGAGAATTATGGATTCAGTGATGCCACTGATGGAGCAACAGTGAAGGCCCGTCGTGACCAAGCAAACTCCAAGGGTATGCAGTGGTTGGTCATCACCGATCATGCAGGCGATGGAACTCATATTACGACGCCAGCTTTCCAGCCACGCTTGAATTCCGGCGAATGGGGAATCTACCAGACTGCGTGCTCAAGAGCAACTACACAGTACTCTCCGGCAATCACGGTGTGCCCAGGAGAAGAACTCGCCACCAGAGAGCTGTCTGAGTATTGGATCCCCGAGACAGGTCACCTTCTCAGTTATCAGAATACGTCGTATGCTCCCAGCTTCAGTTCATGTCAGAATCTGACAAGCAGTGCGGTGAACGCCGGAGGATTCGGTATTGTGGCGCATCCTTTCAGCGGGTCAATCCCGTGGTCAAATTGGAACGCAACGCCATGGAACGGACTGGAAGTCATGAGCAACGAATCTACCCCCAACAGCTCGGCAATAACCAAGTGGGATCAGACACTGCTTAGCAGACTCAGCGATGAGATTTCAGGACGATATCGTTGCGTTGCCATGGCAAACAGCGATGTCCACACTTCCAGCAGCGCCGGTTGGGGTGCGAATATGAACTACATCTACACGGGTAGCTATGCAGCTCCGGGAACGTCTACGTCAACCGTGTGGGATGCCATCAACCAGGGACGCCTAACAGCATCCTCCAATGGATCATTCGCTGCGGCTACGGTCAACGGTTTCTACCCCGGAAGCAGTATGGCAGTACTTCGAAACGCTACTGTCTCCGTCTCCATCACGGGAACTCAGGCGAATTCATCCGATTCGGTCGCACGAGTACGAGTCTACCAGAACGGAACCGAGGTCAACTCGCCTCCGGATATACCTATCAACGGGACCAATTTCACCTGCTCGGTCCCCGTGCTAGTCTCTCAGAATTGCTACATCCGAGTGGCAGTCTTCTTTGGCAATGGATCGACTTGGAGTGGGTACTGTCTCGTCAATCCTGTCTTTGTCGGCATCAGTAACTGATGTCATCTACCGAAACACGCATCTTTGACAGGACACAGAGGCTCGTCAGTGTGTGCTGCAGGTATCTGCGAAGAAGCAGATTAGGCTAGCACTTGTGTCGAGAGTCCCATTCCTGTCAGAAGAACACTCCTTCTCTGACGGGAACGGGGCGAAGTTCCGGAGAGTAAGCGAAAGGAGATGTCCCCATGTTTCGAATCAACAGTGCGGAAACACAAACCGACGCCAAGGATACTGCAAACGCTGGACGCATGGTTACCCTGTCTCTTGCACTCACGAGCATCGGCTTCCTGGTCCTCGAGGGTGTCGTCTGTCTCTTCTCTCAACGAACAGACCCGTGGCACGGATACCTGTGGTTTGCTCTCGTGGTACTTCTTGGGGTAGCGGTCCTTCTGGTAACCGCATTCCGCTCATCACTGTGCGTATGGACAGCGAGCTTCCTCCGGAATTCCCTCGGTATACTCTACGCTGCCCATATTTTCATGGCACTTGTCGTTGCTGCGGGATTGTGGTCGGTCGGGCAAGACAATGTAGGCAGAGTCGTTCTTATTGCCATTGTGGATTGTTTCATCGCAGGGCGCACCTTCTTTCTCAACCAACAGTCTCTCGCTGCCGTCGACAACGTGACGGAATCGACGAACGAGACCCGGCAATCGCCGCCTCAAGAACTCTCGCCCGTCGTTGTCGCCTCACTGTCCTTCGCTCTCCTCATCGTACTGGCCTTCACATGGTCCTGTGCTTCTTCTTTCACGTACTATCTGACAACGAAGGCTTCTCTCCTCTCGTACCTTGCGCCGGCAGACCTCAATGGAAGAATTCTGAGCGATTGCGCTGGCGAGGCGATGGCACGACTGTTCCTGCTCTGCGTCGTCCATGCTGGCGTACTTCTTGTCTTGCGGCTACGTGCGCGATCCGTGCGAACGGTAGTTCTGGTCTGCATGCTCGCTCTTGCTGTCTGGGGGTACTGCTGGGTCATGACACAGAGCGCCGTCGGATATGCAAGGATATGGTATGGTCAGCCCAATGGGACGCCTCAGCTCCTGTGCGCCGCATGGATCGTGCCACTCATTCTTCCGTTCGCCTACGTTCAATACCTTTCACGTAGTATCCATAGTATCCTTGTCAGCAACACCATCGACGTCGTCGAGCAGACGAAGAAGCACTGATGGTCACCGAAGGAGGCGCCATGGAACACGAAGACAAGGACAACAATCCTGAGACAGAGCCCCTGCACCCGCCGAAGGCGAGCACAGATCAGTCGCAGTATCAGGTTGGCACCTATACGGATGATGAGAAGCGGAGGAACAAGCGCGGTGGGATCCTGTTCATCGCGGCAGTGATCGCATGGTCGCTCGCGGCAGGACTGTATTCTCTGCGACATCCCAACATCAACGTCGTATCCATACTGGAGTTCGCGATACCGACGTTCATCCTTGCTGTAGTGACGATCGTCGTCTTCACCAAAGTGCCACCGCAGCCCATGCGAAGAGTGAACATGGAGAGATGGCTGTTCGGTGCGATGTTCCTGTGGCCAGTTGTCGTCCTGCTGTGCAACTACATACCGACCGCAGCGCGCGGCCAACTCATGTATTCCCTGCTCTACACGGGATCTCCCATCTTTTCGGCTGTCCTCGCGGGGATTGGCGGCTGCCACTACCCAGCGTCGCGGCGCTTCCTGAAGTGGCTTGCTGCGATGGTTCTGACTATCGCTCTCTTCTTCATGGCGGTCGCCTATCTTGATTCGCTGCAGCATGGTTGGAGATGGATAAGAGGTGCAACAGAGACCCCCATTCCCTGGCTCGACGTGGATCTGGTGGTTCTGAGCGTGCTGTACCTCCTGGTGCCGGAGAGAAGATGGAAACAGAACAGGCGGTCTGTCACCATCACCCTGGCCCTTCTGCTTGCCGTGTCCCTTGGCGGCTACCTCCTGTCTCTTTCCGGCAAAGGTGCAGTGCGATTGCAGACCGGATATGACATGGCGCAACAGGTCAAGTGGGGCAGCATCCCGAGGGAGAACGTTCCAGACTTCGTCCTGAATGGGACAGACACATATACAATGGACTTCTCGGGTACAGTAACCGTAGACGAAGTGCGTGATACCAGAACGATCTTCGCAGAAACCACCTTCCCTGGGCCCACGCCCAAGAAGATGTTCGTGCAGTTGTACCTTTGTCAGCCGCTCTCATCCAGGACGGTGAAGCTTGCCGACGGTACCATCGCGTATAGTGGACCGGGGTACCCCCAGCTTGTCAAGGGACGATCGTATCTTGTTACCGGAGTTCTCGAGAAGGCATGGCAGGTTAGTCCAAGGGTCTTCGTGCCCAGCCCGGCGAACATTCGAGAGAAGTAAGCGCCCCGATGTCTCCGTCTCCATTACGAGAACTCAGGCAAACTCCACTGATTCAGTCGCACGAGTGTGAGTCTATCAGAACGGTACCGAGGTCAACTCTCCCCCAGATATCCCTATCAGTGGAAGCAATTTTACTTGCTCGGTTCCCGTAACCGTTACTCAGAACTGTTATATTCGAGTGGCGGTCTTCTTTGGCAATGGGTCGACTTGGAGTGGGTATTGTCTCGTCAATCCCGTCTTTGTTGGCATCAGCAACTGAAGCCATCTATTGAGGTCAGCATCTCTGATAAGAAGCAGTGGCTGGTCAGTGTGCGTCACATGGATGTGCAAAAGACCAGATTAGGCTAGCACTCTCTATCGAGAGTCCCGTTCCTGTCAAAAGAGAGCTTGTCCTCTGGCAGGAACGGTATGGAGTTGCGGAGAGTAAACGCAAGGAGATGGCATGAGTATCAAAAGATCACAGAGGTCGTTTATCAAGAGCGTCGTCTTCCTTTTTCTGATAGCGAACATCTATCCGGGAATACTGTTCTTGCTGGATTCGCAGCACTGGTATTGGTGGTTCAGAGATCCCTTCTTCTGGCTCGATATAGCTGCTATTGTTGGAAGTTTTGTGTATTTAGCGAAAGAGCACAAGAGTGGATGAAGCCGAAAGGGACACCATGGAACACGAAGAAGACGATAAGACTGTTGTGCCGACCGTGGACGCGAAGCAGATGCCTGATAGTCTACGCAACGGCAATATGACAAGTCTCTGTAAGAAGGCCATCAAGTGGTTCTGGCTTTGGCCGTTCGTCGCAATAGCGCTGGCATATGTCATGGCCATGTTTGGATTGGGCGTCGCGGAGGTCCTGTTCTCGATCCCTGTGTTTGTCGCATGGTTCGTCGGTTTCGGGTTCTTGCTTCTGACCGGCAAGCACTACCAGCAGATGCAAGGATTCCTGAGGATGTTCCTGGTTGTTGGACTGATTCTGACCGCCCCGGCCTGCTTGCAGCTGGCACGTTGGGATGCCCAGGGAATCCTTGGGAGCAGACTCTCCGTCCTGTGGGGTGGTCTCGATTCCGAACTCCCAGTATTGTTGCCTGTGTTGCGTTCACCGGTCTTCACTCCCTACAAGGAGATGACTATGATCCCCTTTCTACTGCCATTGCTCATCACTCCACGCTTTCTCGCCATGCCGGTCTCCTGGCTGTGGTTGGTCCTGAGCGTGCTGTATGTCGTGCTGCCGTCGAAAGCATGGAAATGGATGAAGGTAGGAGTAGTCCGGGCCTCTGCGAAGTTTCGGCGAGGCAAGGGATCGTAGTCTGTGGGGTCAAGTGTCACCATTTCGGCCTGACACGCACCCGGCACACGCTCAGTGTATTCCCGACGAACAAGCGCACAAGGAGCGTGGCCGCCAGATGAGTCAGAATCATCCATCATTACTAAAACACTGCATCTGATGCTTGTCTGAAACGATTGTGATGATACTGTAAACACCTCGTGTCAGAGAATTCACCTGGACTTCGTTATCGGGGTAGATGCATCCGGATTGTCTCGTGAGCAGGCGTACAAGGACAAGGAACGGGGGTGAGGACGGCAGGAGGCTGGGGCAGAGGTTGTCTTGTGAACAGTTTTCACCATCCTATACGTAGGAGGCATGTGTGAAACGAGTATTGGCGTTGATCCTGGTATGTGCGTTGGTGTGTGTCAGTGTTGCTGGTCATCCGACTCCTGCTGTACGGGCAGCAGGAGAGGTGTTGTACGTTGAAATTCCTCACGATTCATACTGCCGGGCACCGGCAACGACCGCCTATCTCCCTATCATGATGGGAAACCTGAGCGACCAGGGAACTATGACCATACGATCTATTGAAGTCTTGGATGCACAAGGGAAAACAGTGACAGCGAAACAAACAGAGTTCACACTGGAGAGTCTTGCGGGAAAGGCAGGATCGAGCGAGGAGATCCGGAAAGCACTGGGAATCATTCCTCCAGCAACAGCCGACATCGCCACAGCACAGATCCTGATCACGAAGGCAGCAATCACTGCCGACAGCAAGCAGAAGAGCATCTTGGTCGAACAGGCGTTCTTTGCTTCACGGGCCAAGCAGTCGATGAAGAACCCGGAGGAATTCACGGCAGAGGAGTCGAAGATCCAGCAGCTGCTGAAGCCAGTGACCCTGGCCGTTGATCTGCCACAATTCACCACGGATACCACGTCAGAGACCGCTGTCCCCGTTACTGTGCGTATCACTGGGGAGTTGTCAGAGCAACCCTTCATTGTGGAACGGCAGACGATCGTGTTCCTTCTGACAAGCCTGCCCAATGGAGGAATGTGGCATCCGGGAGATGGACACGTACATACGCAGGGGTTGTCTCAGAACCCTCCGGATGTCCCTTCACAGTATACTCCTGGCTATGAGCAGTTCTATGGATTCAGTGACGCCACAGACCTGGCGACTGTTTTGACACGCCGTGATCAGGCAAACTCCAAAGGTATGCAGTGGATCATCATGACGGACCATGCAGGGGAGAATAGCGGACATAATACGTCTGAGCCACGCTTGGAGCAAGACGAATGGAGTATCTACCAGATGGCTTGTTCCAGAGCGACCACCCAGTATTCACCGACCCTCACGGTATGTCCTGGGGAGGAATTGGCAACGAAGGAATTCTGGGAGTCAGGGACAATGACAGGGCACCTTCTCAGCTATGCGAATTCTTCATATGCTGCCAGCTACGGTGATCAAACCTGCCAATACCTGATCAACCAGGCAATAGGGAATAGCGGTTTCGGCGTCATTGCTCATCCCTGCGGTGGAATTCCCTGGGGTGATTGGTATGCCACTCCATGGAGGGGACTTGAAGTGATCAGCAACCAGACAGGTACTTACTCGGTGGGTGCCGTTAACCAATGGGATACGTGGCTTCGCAGTAGTCTAGGTAACGAAATAGTGGGGACTGTTCGACGCGTCGCTATGGCGAACAGCGATGTGCATAACTCGAACAGCTGGCCTGCGTGGGGCAGTAACATGAACTACATCTATACCGGCAGCTACTCGGTTCCTGGGACATCGCCTTCGGCGGTCTGGAACCCCATCAACCAAGGGAGCCTGACCGCGTCATCGGATGGATCATTCGCGGCGGCGACGGTAAATAGCACATATCCTGGATACACTACAAGTGTGGCGCGGAATAGTACGGTCTCGGTGTTTGTCACCGGTACTCCCGCGTTTCTATCGTATACGAATGCAGAGGTGACGATCTTCCTTAACGGGTATCCGCAGACATCACAGATTGTTCCGCTGAGCGGAGGCAACTTCACAAGAACGTATTCCATCACCGTTCCTGCAGACGGGTATATTCGTGTAGAAGTCCACTATGGCATCGCGGACAATTACTCAGGATACTGCTTTGTCAATCCCGTCTTCATCGATACGTACTAGGCCGGATCTGAGACTACTGTAGATTGCTGGAGGCGTTTCGACCAATTTGACGTACGCGACAGGTTATTGCATTCCGTCAGTGTTCTCGGCCAACATAATGTCCGGCATCGTTGGTGGCAGAGGTCCTGGGAACAACATACAGGACCTCTGCAAATCTGGCGCAGAGTCAAATCAACTATGGACGTGAGTCATAGATCAGGAGGGTATCCGTAATGGAAAATGACATATTTCCCAGGACTGAAAACGATACTCCAGCGACTCCGGCAACTATTCTTGATAGGCGACTGACTTGGCTATTCCTCTTGTGGCCAGCCGCATTGATGGCGATTGCATGGCTGTCCAACGGCCCGGACTCCATTCAGCACTGGCTATATGAGCTTGGCATGTTCCTGTCTCCCGTTCTGGCCGCGGTCCTTGTTGGGATCGCCCTGCACCATCGTCCAGTCCTCCACCACTTCTTGAAGGTCGTCGTCGTCCTGTCGCTCGTCGTTCTGGCCGCGACAAACTTCAGGTGCGCGAAAACAGCAAGCGAGGGTAATCTCCTGCAAGCGTTGACGAAGGACTACAACATCTACTCGACTCGAACACCGATAGAGGGGCTGGTAGGACTCTACAGCAAATCCGTTGTCACTCCTCCATCCTTTCTGAGGCCGTTCAATGACCAAGCACATTGGCTGCTCTTGTTTCTCCTGATAGTTTTTCAACACTACTCAATGCTGACCAGTCCGTTCTTTCTGCTGCTTCTGCTCATCCTTCCTTCCTTTCTTGCCATCCCCCTCTTCTGGCTGTGGGTGCTCCTGAGTGTGCTGTACGTCGTGCCGCCACAGCGAGCATGGGGATGCATGAAGGCAGGGATAGTTCGAGTCTCTGCAAACCTTCGACGAAACAGGAGATCTTAGCATACAGCAAGAACAGCGCGGTGTGCCAGACACCTGAATCCAGACGCAGCGTGCGGGGATTCGATCGCGACTTCCTCCATTCGAATCAAGAACTGCTGATTCAAATGCCACTTGGGTGATTCGGGCACGAAATGCCGACGCCCCCGTGTAACGGGGGCGTCTCCATCGTGCAATCCAGGGGAAACTCAGGGCTTTGGGTACGTGATAGTGATGGTCTGGGTCGAACTTTCCCACTGCACGTCGGCGCCCAGACTCTCTGCGATGAAACGCAGAGGGAGCATCGTGCGACTACTCAGAATCAGAGGGACGACCCTTGGGTTCGTGGCGTCGACAGGAGTCGATGTGCCGTTCACCAATGCGCTCGACTTCCCGATGACGAGCGTGAGTTCGGTCCCCTCGAGCAATATGGTCACCGTCCGACTGGCAGCATCCCAGGCAACGCTTCCACCAAGCGATTCGACAACGGCCCGGATCGGGACCAGCGTGCGTCCCTCGACGATGACCGGCGGCGCATCCAGCACGACCGCGGAGCTGCCGACATTCATGGTGGGCAAGCCAATGCGAAGGACAAGAACCGTTCGAGGTTGTTCTGCAAGGACACGCATGGGAATGGAACGCGCCTTGCCTGCAAGTTCCTGCCTCCCCCCGTCTCCACCCAGCAACTGAAGCTCGTCGATGTCCAGCTGTGTCGTCCCGGCCGCGAGCGCGCGGAACGTCAGGACGGCAATACTGCCGTTTCCGGTGACTGGCCGGGCGTCACCTTTGAGCGTCGACGCGACGGTTACTTCGCCTGCAGTGCCGTGATCCTCGATGAACAGCGTTTCGGCACCCATGAGGTCTCCCTGCGCGACACTCACGAGCTGCAGCGCCTTGTCGTCATAGGTGACACGACACCCCACTCCGTAGAGACTCTCCACATCACGTGCATCCACCAGCACCTGCACCGTCGCTCCCATGAACGTCTCGACCGGGACTCCCCCGACAACCACAGGAGGAGCAGTGCGGATTGCGACTTCGGCATGGACGGTCGTGACACTTGCCGGGTCCAGCGCACTGCGGACCTCGACATCCACGGCACCGACTGTCCCCGGCGCGGCGCCCAACGGGGCCTGGACGACCACCTCTGCCATGCCTGTCGCTCCGGACAGCACTGTGACCAACGCGGGACTGACCGAACTCGACCACCCGCTTCCGCCTCGGACCGTCGACTTGACCGCGAACGTGTCTGTCCGGGCACTCCAGTTGCGAAGACTCACCTGCAGGCGGGTCGTCGCCCCAGCGGATATTGCACGCTCCACCGTGTCCAGCCGGACGGTCACGGCGGTACCCTGTGACGACACTGGTTGTCCATAGCTGAGTTCACGGATCACGTTATGAAACCCGTCGGTCACATAGAGGGTGCCCTGCGCCGACCACGTCATCCTGCCCGGCAAATACCAGGACCTGGTCGTCACCCAGGCGACTGATCCGTCCTGGCGGAACGCGACGAAGCGCCCGTTCTCGGCATCACTCACCAGGATGAGGCCATCAGGCAGCAGCATCGCATCGTGAGGATAGTACATCTGGCCGTCGCCGCGACCGCCGCCCACTGCTCCGAATGTCCGGATAACAACCCCGCTGGAACTGTAGCGAACTACCTGCTGAACTTCAGAAGACTCACCCCACAGGCAGACGAGCAGGTCTCCGCCTTGCAGGACGGTCAACCCGCCGGGCATACCGGCAGTTGTGAAACGACCCAGCTCTCTGCCGTCGGCCGCCAGATGCACAACAGACCCATCGCCCTGGTTGCACGCCCACAGTGTCCCATCGCTTGCCATCTCGAGATCGCTCGGCCCGTCAACCTTGCCGGCGCCAATGGTCCTGACATAGTTGCCGGCCTCATCATAGACAGCGATGAATCCTCCCTTGGCATCCTGTGCACCGACATAGACCAGTCCTGTGCCGTTTGCCGCGACGGACTCCACCAGCTGCATCGAACGGGAGCCTGCGCGCATGACGGTGAACAGCTCGTTGCCGCTGCGGTCCAGGACGTCCACATACCCACGGTTCCACTCGATCGTCTGACCGTCGGCGGAGACGGCGGGCGAGCTGCACGTTACCCATAGCTGACCCTTGCTGTCGACGGCAACATCCTGGGGATTGTTGAGCCGTCCCCGGAGGTCGATGGCATAGTCCTGGACAGCCACCACGCCGCCGCCGGGGGCGTACTCGACGAGCTTCGCGTGGTAGCCGCTGCCGAAGGGATTGGTCGCGTCGCGGAAGAACCCGCTGTTCATGACATAGACCGTGTCATCAGGCGCGACGGCGACGCCTCCGGGACTGAGCATTTCGCCGTCCTGGATGTCGGTCATGTCGGCCGGGTACTGCCCAAAGCTGCGCCGATATTGACCGCTGCTGGAGAAGACCTTGACGGCGGGGACCGGCAATTCACCGGTGCCACGGTCCGCGACATAGATGTTGCCCTTTGCGTCGACCGCGAGGTCGGCGGCGCTCGTGATGAGGTTCTCCGCATCTCCTGCAGCCGCAAAGACTCGGACGGCCTTCGTTCCGCTCAACCGGTAGACGGCGCTGTCGCCGCTGGCAACGACATAAGGAAAGAGGCCTGCTGACGTCATGCCGGCGGGACGGGAGATGCCTGTCACGGCTGTCACATATGTGCCTGTCGCCGTGAATTGCTCCAGGCGGTCATTCAACTGGTCAGCGACCCAGATGCTGCCATCCGGCATCACGGCAATGCCGGCGGGGCCCTCGAACTGGCCGGATCCCCTGCCTTCCGAGCCGAACTCCATCACAACCAGGCCGTCGGCGCCATACTTGACGACCTTGTTGCCAAAGAAGTCAGCGACATAGACGTTGCCGACACTGTCCACAGCAACGTCAGCCGGGTATTGCAGCTGCCCGCGCCCGCTCCCCAACGATCCCATGACGCGCTTGTGGACAAGGCCAGCCGAGAAAACGTGGACGCGGCCGTACCCAGTGTCGCACACGACGACGTCCCCATTTGGCAGGATGGCCACGCCCTGCGATGGGAATGCACGTGCCGATGGGTAGTCGTTCTCGACAGTGTTGACGCTCTCGATGGTCAGCGTCCCGACATAGTCAGAGGGCATCACGCCGATTGTGTCGACCTCGATCAACGCGACGGCACCCACCGCCGTTCCCATGCCTGGCACCAGCAACGCTCCAAAGAGCGCAATCACACACAGCAGGCTCATCGTTTTCTTCATTGCTGTCTCCTAGGGGTACACGTCGCCATAGTGCTGGCGCAGGATCTGCAGGTCGGCGTCGTCTACGCGACCATCACCGTTGAGGTCTGCCATGTTGTCGTACCGTCTGTCCCCGGCTTTCGAGCCATATGCACGGGCGAGAGCGACCATGTCACCGAGGTCCACGCGCTTGTTGCCGTCGATATCCCAGACGTTGCCTCCCGACCGCAGCGTGATTGCCAGCGACCGCGCGATCGTCTCTGTCGTCCCGCTGCCGTTCGTCGCCAGAGGCTTCCCAATCCACAGTTCCGTGGAGCCACTGTGCAGGACAGTGAATATGACCGTACACACACTGCCGCGCCCCTGAACCTGACCCGTCCTCGTTACTCCGTCGACCGCGATGCTGCCTGCTGAAGCGTCGACAGTGGAAACGAGACTCGACGGGACTTTCCCCCCCTGGTTCAGGAAGTCGCCCTCCTGCACCGACTTCACCGCAAAGTAGTAGGGTTCGAACTGCACAGCAGCCGCAACGCCTGAGACACTCGTCGTGGTGTCGGCGGTCAGGCTGACCGTCACGTCCTCGCCCTCGCGCAGACTCCCGCCCACGATGTTCAGGCTGAGCGCCGGAACGCCTGCCATGCCCGTGACACGAATGGGCGCCGACTGATACGCCGCCTCGGAAATCTCCAGGTTCGCCGGATCGTTGTTGCTCTCGACGACCGACGTCCTCAGAAGGTAGTCTCCGTCGGTCAGGAAGAGATTGCCGTGAACGTCCCGACCGTTCCAAGTAAATCCATGGTCACCCACAAGCAACAGCGACCTGCGGTACACGGTCCCAAGAGTTGTCGCGCCATCTGTACCCGTGACCGTTGCCACGACCTGCGAGGCAAAGCTGGAACCCTGAGGCTCGTCTCCTGTCTCGACGGCAGGCCGCACACCACCGTAGCCAATGTTGAACCGGACGTCCACCGTACCACCGGGCGCCACAAGGGTTGCTGTGCTCGTATGCATCCCGCTCAGCTGTTCAGGGACTTCAACGCTCGCGCGCCAGAAGATGTAGGGCACATGCAGTGTTCCACTGGTCGACTGCAGGGTGATCATCCCCTCGTGTGGCCCGTCCGCGACAGTGGCCGGATCCACGGTCGTGGTCACGGTAATCTGAGCCGTTGCGCCGGGAGCGACGACGATGGACGACGGAGCGACGGTCACTTCCACGCCTGCACGCGCGTCCATCGTCCAACCGAACGAAGGCGAGAAGGTGACACTGCCGCCTGAGAGACTGCGGAGCTTGATCGTCGTCGCAGTGGCAACGCTGTCATCGTTGACCAGAATGGCGCCTGTCTGGAACGTCGCCTTCCCGTCGGAGGCGGCTATCCCAGCCACGGCTGGGGCGTCGATGGCAGCCGGCACGTCGACCCGGCCGGCTCCCTGCAGCGTCCACGTGATGGCCTCGTCGTTCTGCCAGTTGCGCAGGACATCCGACGTGTTCATCAGCGCCAGCTTGACCGTCTCCGGCGTCCAGTCGGGACGAGCAGCCTTGATCAGCGCGACGGCTCCGGCCACCCCCGGCGAAGCCATCGACGTGCCGTCCAGCTTGGCATACTCGCCACTTGGAAACGTCGAATTCACGGTGACGCCGGGCGCAGACACCTCCGGCTTGAAGTGGAAATCCTCGGTAGGACCCATCGAGCTGAAGTCTGCAAGCGTCCCCAGGTTGCTCCGCGTTCCAAACCGGACGACCAGCCCTCTCATCGTCAGCATCTTCAGGTCCAGTCCTGCATCCTGCGTGATGCCGATGCAGGGCACATAGTCCTTGCTCTCGTCACCGGCTGCTACCCTGAGCGTCATCCCCAGGACGCCGGGGCTGTGATTATAGATGATGACGCCGGCTGCTCCGGCAGCCTGTGCATTGAGGACCTTGTCACGGAAGTAGATCCCCCCTGTCCCGATGGGACCCCGCTCGACAAGCGCGACCTTGCCCTTGACGTTCACGGCGGCGAAATCTGCCTTCGACCCGTACCCGGCATCCACGATGCTGTACGTGGAACCCTCCTTGAACTCCGGGGCGATGTCGGCATAACCGCCCATGATGTTGTCCAGCCCCGTTCCGGTCGGCGTCACAACCTCCACGACTGGATAGGGGCCGTCGTTGGAGGCGGCTACCGCGATGGCGTTAAGCGCCGTCGCCGGCGAACCCAGGGGCCAGTTGGTCTCAGGATTGCGCGGGCCGGAGTTGCCTGTCGCTGCGACCACTACGACACCCGCCTTGACCGCGTTGTTGATGGCCTCGTTCTCAGGCGTATCGGCGGTCCCTCCAGACATGCCCAGGGACAGGTTGACGACCGTGCAGCGGTCACGCACAGAGCGGTCAAGTGCAGCGATGATGTCCCCATCGGCAGCCCCTCCTCCCTGGTCGCTGAACACCTTATAGGCATAGAGCTTCGCCTTTGGCGCGACGCCCTGCACCTTGCCGTCCGCGGCGGCAATGCCCGCGACGTGTGTGCCGTGGCCCTGGTTGTCCATGGGGTTGCCGTCGCTGTCGGCGAAGTCGTATCCTCCTACAACCTTCGCGTTGGGGAACCTGGCTCCGCCAAGGTCCGGATGCATATAGTCGATACCGGTGTCGATGATGCCGATGGTCGCGCCGGTTCCGTCGAGTTTCTTCCCGCCCGCCGAGGTACGGTCCCACAATGCCTGATCCACTCCGATGGCAGCATTTGTGTCATCGTCCAGGACCTGCGCCTGTCGGGATTCGTAGACAAAGGAGACATGGCTCGTCCCCGCAACCGCTGCAAGGTCACGCCCAGCAACGCTCAGTGCAAGACCGTTGAACGTCACGCTCAGCCGCTGCTTGACCGTATACCCGACACCCTGTGCCGTCAGCGACGCCAGAAACGTAATTTGCTCCTGCGAGATCGCTGCCTCCGATGCGTGCGCGGCCACGGTGTCCAGCCACCTTTTCACCTCTGCGTCCTGGACTCTGCCGACCAGCGGAAGACCCTGCATGCGGACGATGACGTCCTGTAACGATGGCGACGACCCGACACGAGCCAGAAAGGCGGCGTCGATCGTTGGCAGGTTCAGTGCGCCCCGCGCGGGCTTCCCTGGCAGCGCGCACCCCAGGAGCAGAGCCACCGCTACCACGATTCTCAGACACCATTGCAGTCGCCTCGTCATCGTTTTCCTCCTGCGCCGCCGGCGGGCCGCATGCTCAACCCGCGCAGAGGCAGATGTGTTGGGTATACCGCCAAACCGCCCCAAGGTCAATGAAGACAGAAACTCACAGTTCCTGTCTTCCCCGCAAGAGCAGGGATCACAGCGCGTGACAAGGATGGATTCCCGCATACGCGGGAATGACGGAGCAGGGGGAGAGACTCACCTCGATTTCTTGCCATACCAGTGCAGAAGTCTATACTATTGTTCTCTGCAGCACCACCGCAGAGAACAATTCTTCGAGCTGTCCGACCTTCGGCGCAAGCCATGGCGTACAGCCGGCAGGGTACGGCGGGAAACGGCCGTGCCTCCCATTGTGGAAAGGAGAAACAATGAACCGAGGTCTGTCACGTCTGCTGGTCCGCCGCATCTGTGCGGTGGTGCTCATGCTCGCATTCCTGTCTATAGCGTCCGTCCGTCCAGCGCACGCCGCGTCACTCTCCGACATCGTCGGACGTCCCGACCAAGCCGTCATCGAGCGGGTCGTCGCCAAAGGTTTCATGAAGGGCTACCCGGACGGGACGTTCCGTCCCAATGCTCCGGTCACCCGTGCCGAGTTCATCGTGGCGCTTGCGCGCTCTGCAGCCCTCACTCCCGTGCAGTCGCCTGCCACAACGCTCAAGGACCTGCCCGGAGGCAACTGGGCCTCTCCTCTGGCCTACGCCGCCGTAGCGAAGGGCTGGGTCACCGGGTATCCGGATGGAACCATCCATCCTGAGGCCCACGTCACCCGTGAGGAGTCCATGGTCATCGTCGCACGCCGCATGGGCTTCGAGACCCGCGGCATGGCGACACACACGGTCCTGGACAAGGCCGCAGGCTCGGAGGACCTTTCGCAGTGGGCACGGACAGCCGCTGCCGCCTGCGTGCAGGAGAGCATGGTCACCGATGTGACCAGGCCGACCGCCGCCATCACCCGTGCGCAGGCTGCCGCCTACTTCCCTGCCATCCTCGACTACAAGGAGCCCGCGACGCAGTCGATGGTCCTCGCCACGACGACCTCCACCTTTGACTCCGGACTCCTGACCTTCCTTGTGCCTCTGTTCGAAGAAGCCAACCACGTGAAGGTCAAGATCATCTCGGTTGGTACGGGTCAGGCCATTACCACCGGGCGCAAGGGCGACGCCGACGTCCTGCTCGTGCACGCGCGTGCCCAGGAAGACCTGTTCATGGCCGACGGCTTCGGCCTCTTCCGCAAGGACGTCATGTACAACGACTTCATCATCGTCGGACCGGCCGGCGACCCTGCGAAGATCAAGGGTATGACCGACGCGACCGCGGCGTTCACGAAGCTCGCCGCCTCGGCCTCGACCTTCATCAGCCGTGGCGACAAGTCGGGCACCAACACCAAGGAGTTCGACATCTGGAAGGCCGCGAGCATCACGCCTGCCGGCAAGTCCTGGTACCTCAGCGCCGGGCAGGGCATGGGCGAGGTGCTCATGATGGCCAACCAGAAGCAGGCATACACGCTGACCGACCGTGCCACATACCTCGCCTATCAGAACGGCGGCAAGATCCATCTGCCGATCCTCGTCCAGGGGTCCCAGGGACTGCTCAACCCCTACGGCCTCATGCCCGTCAACCCCACCAAGTATCCACAGGTCAAGGTCGACCTCGCTGTTCGATTCGCCGATTTCATGACAGGCCTTCCGGGCCAGGAACTCATCAAGAGCTTCGGCATCGAGCAATACGGACAGACCCTCTTCTTCCCGGACTCCACTGAATGGAAAACCACGCGCAGTCTCGACATCGTGCTCCCCAGCGGTAAGGAGGTCACGTACCGCCTGAACGACGTGCGCAAGTTCCCCGTCACGACGGTCAAGATCTACCCACAGAACAACCAGTCGCTCACGCCGGTTCTCTATGGCGGTGTCCAGCTCATCGACATCCTGAAGGTCATCTCGCCTGATCTTGCGGCCGCCAGGCGCCTGACGGTCGTCGCCACGGCCACCGACGGCAGCCGCGTGACACTGGACTATAACGACATCTACAACGCACGCACCGGTACCAGGATCACCGTCGCCTACCTGAAGAACGGTGCAACACTCTCGACCGACGACGGCTTCATGGCGCTCATGACGACGAAGGGCGCGTTCCTGGTGAACAGCCTCAAGTACGTGTACCGGCTCGAGATCCACAAGTAGCATGCAGACGACGCGGAGGGACAGCGATGGGTGATATCGGCCGGGGCTTCGCGCAGGCCGTTCGGCTCATCCTCTCCCTGGACCCCGGAACGTACGAGGCCCTGGGGACGTCCCTCCGCGTCACCATGAGCGCCCTGTTCTGGTCAGCACTGGCAGGGTTCCCTCTCGGCATCCTGCTCGCATTCGCCCACTTCCGGGGCAAGCAGGGCGTCATGAACGTCGTCTACACCCTGATGGGGTTCCCGCCGGTGGTGGCGGGCCTCCTGGTGTACCTCCTGTTCTCCCGCAGCGGCCCCCTCGGGCCGCTGGAACTGCTTTACACCCCGACAGCGATGGTGGTCGCTCAGATCGCGCTGGCTCTCCCGGTCATCGTGGGCCTGTCAGTCCTTGGACTGCGCGGTGCCGACAAGGGCGTCTTCGACCTCGCGCTCACGCTGGGGGCGACACGCACCCAGGCATCGATCGCGCTGGTGCGCGAGGCACGCCTGGCTATCCTAGGCGCCGTCATCACGGCGTTTGGCAACGCCATCAGCGAGGTCGGGGCAGCCATGCTGGTGGGCGGCAACATCCAAGGGGCAACCCGTACGCTTACCACGGCACTCGTCCTCGAGACCCGTCAGGGGAGCTTCGATCGCGCCATCGCGCTGGGCATCATCCTGCTCCTCGTCTCCTTTCTCGTCAACATCGTCCTGTCCCACCTGGGCGAGGGAACATCGGAGGCCGGCAATGTCCGCCACCTCGACTGACCTCATCACAGCGCGAGGCGTGCGCAAGCACTTCGGTGCCAGGGAGATCCTGCGGAGTATCGACCTCAGCGTTCCCGCCGGCAGCATCACCGTCATCCTCGGCACGAACGGCGCCGGCAAGACGACCCTCCTGCGCATCCTAGGGTTGCTGGAACCTGCCGACGAAGGTACCATCGCCTACGACGGCATTGTCCCTGGTATGTCGACCGTCACATACGGCTCCTCGACCAGGAGTCCAGCTCAGGACCAGCGCTACCTGCCCCTGCGACGCCAGATGCTACTCGCGTTTCAACACCCGGCCATCTTCAGCGGCTCGGTCCTCAGCAACGTGACGTACGGGCTGCAGCTGCGTGGCATGAGTCGAGCTGAGGCAGAAGAACGCTCGATGTCCGCTCTGCGCGACGCCGGCATTGCAGAGCGAGCCCGCCAGCATGCATCGTCGCTCTCCGGCGGCGAAGCGGCACGCCTGTCGGTGGCACGCGCCCTCGCCCTGCAGCCACGCCTGCTCTTCCTCGACGAGCCATCGGCCAGCCTGGACCCCTACGGCACCAAGCTGCTCGAAGACCTGCTACTTCACATGAGGGACGATCTGGGTATGACAGCCGTCATCGTGACGCAGGACATCTTTGAAGCCCGTCGTGTCGCCGACCAGGTGGCGTTCCTGCACGAGGGCCATATTATTGAGCAGGCACCGCGCGACGCCTTCTTCAGCCATCCGCGCGACGACCGGACCCGTCGCTTTGTTGCGGGCGAACTGCTCGTGTAACAGGGGACAGCCGTAGTTGTTGTAACACTTCCGATTGGAGGAATCATGCTGAGCATCGAGGAAGCACTGAAGGCGATACTGGACCACGCTACGCCGCTGACGCCGGTCACGATAGCGCTCGACGACGCTGCAGGACTGGTACTTGCAGAGGATGTGATCGCGCACGGGAACGTACCTCCCTTCGCCAACTCGGCCATGGACGGGTTCGCCGTCCTCGCTGCGGACATTCTGGAGGCATCCGAGGGCACCCCTGTCCGCCTGCTCATCCTGGAAGACGTCCCTGCTGGCAGCGTCGCGACGCAGCCGGTCCGCCCTGGCACCACCATCCGCATCATGACGGGTGCTCCCCTCCCTGACGGCGCCGACACCGTCGTCCACGTCGAGGTAACCCGCGTAGACGGCGACGATGTGCTTATCCTCCTTGCGCTCAAGAACGGCGTCAATGTGCGCAGAGCAGGCGAAGACATGAAAGACGGTGCCATCGTCCTCACAGCCGGCACGGTCCTTCGCCCCGGCGAAGTCGGCGTGTGCGCTGCAGCCGGTCATGCCACCGTCACTGTTTACCCCCGCGCACGCGTGGCCGTCCTGACTACCGGCAGCGAGCTGGTCGACGCCGCTCAGGAGCCTGGGCCAGGACAGATCCGCGACGCCAACGCCCACTCGCTGCGCGCGCAGGTCGCTGCGATGAGCGCAGAACCAGTCGTCTTCGCCCGCGTGCCCGATACGCGTGCTGCTGTGAGAAGCGCGCTCGAACAGGCGCTTGCCCAGTCTGATGTCGTCCTCACCAACGGCGGCGTTTCGGTTGGCGATTACGACTTCGTGAAGGACGTCCTCCAGGAGATGGGCACAGAACTGGTCTTCTGGCGCGTAAAGCAGAAGCCCGGCAAACCGATGGCCTTCTGGACCCTGGGCTCCAGGCGCATCGTCGGACTGCCCGGCAACCCCGTATCCTGCATGGTCTGCACGGAGGAATACGTGCGCCCCCTGGTGCGCCGCATGATGGGCCATGCCCTGCTCCACCGCCCTGTCCGCACGGCTGTTCTCGACGAACGGTACGCCAAGGGCGCCGACGCGGGACGTACCCATTTCGTGCGAGTTCGCCTGCAGGAGCGTGACGGAGTCCTGCACGCCACGCTGACCGGTCCCCAGGGGTCCGGCATCCTTACGTCCATGGCGCTTGCCACGGGCATCGCCGTCATCACCGAGGATACGCCCGTCGTCGAAGCCGGACAGGCCATTCACGTACAGCTCACCGACTTGCCGGAGGATCACTGATGATCGACCGTTTCGGACGCACCATCGACTACATCCGCATCTCCGTTACCGACCGCTGCAACCTGCGCTGCCGCTACTGCATGCCGGAAGAGGGTGTACCCATGCTGGAGCACGAGGACATCCTCCGTTTCGAGGAGATCGTCGCCTTTATGCGCGTTGCCGTTGCCGAGGGTATCGTCAAAGTGCGCCTCACCGGCGGCGACCCGCTGTGCCGCCTCGGCATTGTGGATCTGGTGCGCATGCTGCTGACCGTCCCTGGTCTGCAGGACCTCTCGCTCACCACCAATGGCATCCTTCTGCCCCAATTTTCCGCCGACCTCAGAGCCGCAGGATTGAAGCGCGTCAACATCGGTCTGCCCTCGCTGGACCCCGCTGTCTACGCCAACCTTACGCGTGTCGGCTCCCTGGACAGCGCCCTCGCCGGCCTCAAAGCGGCCGTCGACACAGGGTTCAGCCCCATCAAGCTCAACGTCGTCGTCGTGCGTGGCATCAACGACGACCTGGCGCCGTACCTCGAGCTCACCAGACACCTACCCGTCGAGGTCCGCTTCATCGAGTACATGCCCATCGGCCCACTGGGTGAGGACCACTACCTGGTACCCGCCGCCGAACTGCGACGCAGGCTGGAAGTACTGGCTCCTCTGGAGTCAGCCGACAAGCCACGAGGCAATGGCCCCGCGCAGGAGTATCGCCGTATCCCAGGGGCGCCCGGAACGGTGGCGGTCATTGCGCCGGTCACCGAGCACTTCTGCCCTACGTGCAACCGTCTGCGGCTGGTCGCCGACGGTCACCTGCGGCTGTGCCTGTTTGGGGCCGACGAGATCGACATCCGGCCCGCCTTGCGCCCTGTCGTCAACAATGAGGCGCTGCGCGCACTGCTCGTGCGGGCGATGCAGCAGAAACCTGAGTGCATGCCGGAGACGGCCCGCGACTACGGCCGCGCCATGGGAAGCATAGGAGGATAACATGGAAAGCAATGAACTGACACATCTGGACGACAAGGGCAACGCACGCATGGTGGACGTTGGCGGCAAGCTGGAGACAGCCCGGGAGGCCGTCGCCCGCTGCCGCGTCCTGCTGGCGCCCGCGACCTTCGATCTGGTCAAAGCCGGCAACCTCAAGAAAGGCAACGTCCTGACCGTTGCGCAAGTTGCTGGCATCCAGGCGGCCAAACGCACGTGGGAGCTGATCCCCCTCTGCCATCAAATCACCATGACATTCGTCGGCGTGACGCTGACACTCAACGAGGCGGATCACGCCGTCGACATCGAAGCGACCGCCCACACCAAGGCGGAGACCGGCGTCGAGATGGAAGCTCTGGTCGCCGCCTCCACCGCCGCACTCACCGTCTACGACATGTGCAAGGCTGTCGAACGGGGCATCCGTATCACCGACCTGCGCCTGGTCCGCAAGAGTGGCGGCCAGACCGGAACGTGGGAGGGAATATGAGCCAACCCATTGTTATTGCAGTCAACATCTCGGAACAGAAGGGCACGCGCAAACACCCCCTGCAGGGTCCTGTCACCATCACCATGCTGGGCATGCAGGGTGACGCCCACGCAGGCGACTGGCACCGTCAGCTCAGCCTTCTGGCCCAGGAGAGCATCGACAAGATGCAGGGGCACGGCCTGGTGCTGCAGCCCGGCGACTTCGCCGAGAATATCACGACGCAGGGCTTGGACCTGCTGACCCTTCCGGTCGGGACACAGCTTCAGACCGGCACCGCCGTCACGATGGAGGTCACTCAGATCGGCAAGGAGTGCCACCTGGGCTGTGAGATCCGCAAGCTGGTCGGCGACTGCGTCATGCCCCGCGAGGGTATCTTCGCCCGCGTCATAAACCCCGGCACAGTTCAGGCCGGCGACATCATCACCATCATCAGCAAAGGAGGAACCCCATGAAAGCAGCAGTTCTGACTATCAGCGACAGTTGCGCCGCCGGCAGCCGCGTCGACGAGAGCGGGCCGTTCATCGCCGGACGCCTGCAGGGTGCCGGCTGGACCATCGAGGAAACAACGATTGTCCCCGACGAGCAGATGGAGATCGCCGAGATCCTGGAGCACTGGGCGACCGAGCATCACGTCGACGTCGTCATCACCACGGGCGGCACGGGCTTCTCCACCCGCGACGTCACCCCCGAGGCGACCCTGTCTGTCGTCGACCGCCGCGCACCCGGCATCAGCGAAGCCATCCGACTCTACGGCCTGAACAAGGGTGTCTCCACCGCCTGCCTGTCCCGCGCCGAAGCCGGTCTGCGAGGCACGACACTCATCGTCAACCTCCCTGGCAGCCTCAAGGCGGTTCAGGACGGCATGGACGTCCTCATCCCGCTCCTCCCCCATGCCCTGGAGATGATCGCGGGGAAGGGGCACTAGTCCTATAGGTATAGATCATACTGGTTGCCTGATCGGAGCGGGTGAGCTGGACGGCAGGCCCGTTTCAGCTTGTATGTCCCTCGTTTTGTGTACAATACTAAACGAGGAGGCTTCATGGAGAACCTGCCGGACGGACTGGTCCAACTGATCGACCGCTTCAAGGAACACCTGGAGCAGTACAAGGGTGTCTCGTACGATGAGGCCAACACACGTACTGACTTCATCGATCCCCTGTTTGAGCTACTGGGCTGGGAGTCAAGATACGGAAGAGACGCTGGTTTGGTAACACTGCCAAACCTCCAATCTCATAGAATGGACTGAACGCGTGGAGGAGGATAGGATGCTCTACAGTGTATTCTGTGATGAGAGTTGCCACCTTGAACACGATCGACAGAAGTCGATGACGCTGGGCACCGTCTACTGCCCCACATCATATGTCCGAGAGGCCAGTATTACCGTTAGACGGATCAAGGCTGAGCATGGTTTCAACCCTGAGGCCGAGGTGAAGTGGACGAAGGTCTCAGTCGCAGGAGTGCCCTTATACGCTGAACTTCTGAAGTACTTCTTTGCTCGGGACGAGCTCCACTTTCGCGCACTTGTCATACCGGACAAGTCGAAGCTCCATCACGAGAGTTTCGGGCAGACACATGATGAATGGTACTACAAGATGTACTTCGAAATGCTCAAAGCCATCTTGTCCCCCGTCGACCGCTATAGAGTCTACTTGGACATCAAGGACACCCGCAGCGCCAGTCGCGTAGCGAAGCTCCAAGAAGTCCTCTGCAATAACATGTATGATTTCTCCTCCTCGATCATCGAGCGAGTACAAACCGTGAGGTCTAATGAGGTGGAGTTGTTACAGCTGACCGACCTGATGATAGGCGCGTTGTCATATACGCACCGAGGTCTGTCAGGTAACAAGGGCAAGCAAGACTTGATCGACCTCATTCGGGAGAGAACACGGTTGAACCTCATGCAATCGACACTCCCCCGCGCCAACAAGTTCAACTTGTTCATTTGGCAGCCACAGGCGGCCGGCCAATGACGTCCCAGATCCCGACGTGGTTGCCGCCCATGGTCCCTGTTGATGGCAATCTGAGACTTGTCGTCAGGGCGCTCCTTAGCATCTTCGAGCTCGACTTCGTAACTGCCCAACCCCGTCTTGAGAATATGCCTATCTGGTGGGATCGACGGTCAGCAGAGTTTGAGGGAGTGACATGTTGCCTGGGTTACAAGCACCTCATCACAAGGGAAGATGGCGACTGCATTCGTGAGTTCGACCCTCCGCGAGCTGCGCGTATGCCATGGTGCAAGCCCATGTTGGCCAACGGCAGCGACGGTGACGTCAGAATATGGCGGCACCTCGAACCCCCCAAGCGTATCATGATCTACGTATGGTTGGAGCACCACGACTATTTCGCCTTATTGGAACAGAGACAACAGCGTGTTGGGGTTGTCGCCTTCCTTATCACGGCATACCATATCGATGGAGAGTCGGTACGACGCTCGCTCCGCCAGAAGTGGGAAGATCGTCTGCCCTGAAATGCGATCGCCGCCCTCAAACAGCGGCGGCGAAGGATCTCTTTCTGCACATGGCAGATGAGTCTACCCTGATTATGGGACATCCCTCAGAATTGTCAAGTGCACGCATCGACTCATCTATTATGTACCTGAAATGACCCCGTGAACTCGTGAGAAAATGTACCTGAACGATGACAGAATACTGCTGGTCCTTGGGATGAGAAAGGAGCAGCGAAAGTGGAGCTCACGATG
>Ga0265296_1000253_pt1 | contig 96148 bp, 91 predicted proteins | sample MunlanPumphouse1_FD_189073 | JGI IMG/M metagenome (GOLD analysis project Ga0265296, IMG submission 189073) | Groundwater microbial communities from a municipal landfill in Southern Ontario, Canada - Pumphouse #1 | ecosystem: Environmental > Aquatic > Deep subsurface > Groundwater | place...
AAATTGATTAAAAACCGAAGGTGGTGAGCCGTAGGCGAACCATTGAAAATTTTTCTTCGGGGTATGGCGCAGTTGGCTAGCGCGCACGCATGGCCCGCCCGCCTTGCTTTCGCCCGTGGTTATGCATAAAATCTATTACCTAAATCTTTTAGCCGGGGATTAGCGCAGTTGGTAGCGCGCACGCATGGGGTGCGTGAGGTCACGAGTTCGAGTCTCGTATCCCCGACCAAAAACTAAATTCAGGGAAGCAAGGCGAAAGCGGGCGGGGGTGCGTGAGGTCGCCGGTTCAAGTCCGGCTACCCCGACTTATGGAAAAAATAACAAAACCTCGCAAACCGGAAGAAGACAGATATATCTTTACCGAGGGAATTGATTATTTCAAAACCGAAAAGACTTCAATTTGGGGAACTGGTGATAAAGATACCCTACAACTTCTAAAAAAAATAAAAATTCGTGGCAAATGGCTGAATCTTGCCTCTGGTGACGGTCGCTATAATTTGAACTTATTGAAAAAAGCTGATTTTGTTGTCGCTTCTGATATTGATGAAAGCGCCCTTAATAAATTGTGGCAAAACACGCCTGAAAAATATAAATCAAAACTTAAAACCGGAGCGTTTGATATTACTAAAAAATTTCCATTTAAAAATAACTCTTTTGACGGTGTTTTTTGCGCGGGCACTTTACATCTTTTTCCAAAAGAAGTTTTGCGGCAGATAATTTCTGAAGTTGATAGAGTTCTCAAGCCAAATGGAAGAGTGATAATTGATTTTGCAACTAACATAAAAAGAACTTCTCCAAGTGGAAAATTAATCACATTTGGCAAAGAACCACTTTACACTTTAAAAGACGCAAAGACGACTCTAAAAAACCTTTTCAGAAATTATCAAATGGAAATGCATGAATCAGAAGTTGTAGAAGATCTTGAAGCAGCCAATCCTCCTTATACATTAAATTGTAAATTTGTTATTCTAATAGCAGATAAAAATGTAGTCGCAAAAACAATTAAGACTTACGAGGAAACGGCTGATGATTATTGCAAGGCTCATTTTGATATTGACATGACCCCACAGCAATTATTTTTTGTTGGTAATTTAAGGGGTAAAACAATTTTAGATATTGGTTGTGGCCCAGGTCGTGATACAAAGTTCTTTTTTAAAAATGGATTTGAAGTTATCGGGATAGATTTGACCCCAAAATTCATAAAAATTGCTTCCAAACTTGTACCTAATGCTAAGTTCATCATAATGGATATGAGAAAACTTGAATTTCCTGAAAATTATTTTGATGGCATTTGGGTTTGTGCATCATTTTTACATATTCCAAAAGAAGAAGCAAAAAATACATTATTTGGATTTAAAAGAGTTCTCAAACCAAAAGGATTAATGTATTTAACAGTAAAAGAGGGAACTGGAGAAAAACTGGTCTTAAAAAATAAATATAAAAAGAACCCTAAGTTTTTTTCTTTCTATACCAAAAATAAACTTAAAAAAATAATAGAATCTTCAGGTTTCAAAATTATGAAAATAGATATTGATAAAAAGAAAGATAATTGGATTGATGTTTTTGCAACTAAAGAATAGACGGCGACCCCTCCACAACTTGCTCATTATCGTTCGCACCACACTGCGTCCTCCTCCCTTCGGTCGCAACTTCGCATAAGCCAATATGTTAGGCGAAATTAAGAATAAGCCTCGCTTCTAATTTAATCGCATTTCTCTTAAATAAAAATCATGGTGCAAGTTCAAACTTTTTCAGAAGGAAAGATTGAAAATAGGAATGAGGATTATTTTGACTATAATGAGAATTGTTTTGCTATAGCCGATGGCGCCACAGATAAAAGTGGTAAAAAATATAATAACAAAACAGGAGGAGAACTTGTTTCTCGAATTGTCGTAAATGAGTGCTTATCAACTAATCTAAATGGAACTGAATTGGTTAATCATCTTAACAAAAAAATTAAGGAATTATATGGCAAATTAAAAATCTTAGAAGAAACCAAAGACCCAAAACATAGGTTTACCTGTGGATTTATTTGCGTAAGGCCAATTAATGATAAAATAATAATCACCTATTTAGGAGATTTAGGTATGAGTATTAATGGAACTGAAGTTTATCAAGAAACAAAACAAATTGATATTGATAATGCGGAAGAAAGATCAAAATATATTCAAAAAACAAATGATATTAAAGGGAGCAGAGAGCACATAATGCCTTTACTTTTAAAACAATTTGAATATCAAAATCATCCTCAAGAACTTCTTGGTTATGGAGTAATTGATGGCACCAAAACACCATCTAAATTTGTGAAAATTTTTGAATATAATAAAGATAAAATAAAAATCATTGAACTATTTACTGACGGTTATTTCAATATACCTCAAGAAGTTTCGATTGAAGCATGGGAAAAAGTCTTTGAAAAAGTTGAACAAGAAGACCCGGATAAATGGAAAAAATATAAATCGACTAAATCTAGGGATGACAGAACTGTAGCAATAATTAAATTCTAATGTACGGGTTTATTCTGAACCTGCTTTGCTCCGCACCCCACCATGCTCTCCTCCCTGCGGACAAACGCCGCAAAACAACTATGAAAACGAAAATATTAAACAACAAAACATACTACGCGCTAACCGATGAAGAATGTAAAAATCTTTTAAGGTTAGGCGATGAAGCGTTGAAAAACACTTATCCCAAAAGCGGCGATGGATATGCCGTTGCCTTGATAACAAAAAACGGAAATATCTATACTGGCGTTTCTTATCTTTCGGATACAGAAACTTTAACTATGCACTCCGAAGCAACGGCGTTGGCTCACGCCGCTATTCATGGTGAGAAAGATATTGTAGCCATTACTGGACCCAATTGTCATATCTGCAAGCAACTGATTTACGAAAGCAGTTTGCGCTCAAAAATAGATATTGTGGTTATTATTGAAGAAGAAGGGAAAATCAAGCAAATACCAATTTCAAAGTTAATGCCTTATCCTTGGCCGAAAAAATTAGAAAATGAAAAAACCGATTAAACTAAAATTGCAAAAAACTCTTAAAATTAAACCAACGAAACCATTTGCCTTTGACCCAACTTTTCACAAACCAGATCACTTTACTTCGGGAGATAACTATTGGGAACAAGGTATGCGTTGGCAAACTTGGAATTGGAAAGGTAAATCGTTAGGCATAAAGTTTTTAAATAGAGGAAGTATTAACAGTCCTTTAGTTGAAATAAAAATCTACGCTAAAGACAAAATTTCTGATGATTTTGTTTGTTCGCTCATTGAGGAAATAAAGTACCGTTACAATTTTGACCTTGAATTGGATGACTTTTACAAAACTTTCAAGAAAGATGGATTTCTTAGTCCTATCTTGAAAAAATGGCGAGGAATGCGTCCCGGACACCAAAACTCCTTGTATGAATATTTGATTATCGGAGTAGTTTTACAAAATGCTTCGGTCAGGCGATCCGTTCAGATGTTTAAGGCACTTTTAGAGAACTATGGAACTTTATTTGAATTTGATGGCAAAAAACTTTGGTGTTTTTGGAATCCGGGAAAATTACAAAAAGTAAACGAAAAAGAACTTCGCGCTTTGAAGGTCGGATACCGCGCCAAATCAATTAAGAAAATTGAGGATTATTTCGCGCAAGATTTGATTGACGAGCGGAAATTGCGAAGGCGGGGTAGAGAAACACAAATGAAGGAATTGCTGAAACTTTACGGCGTCGGCCCCGCAACTGTTTGGTATTTGCTCTTTGATATTTTTCATCATTGGGATTTTTTTAATCACATTTCGCCATGGGAGCAGAAAATATACTCAAAGTTGTTTTTTGATCGGGACCCCGAAAATCCGGTGCCAGTCAAAAAACTGCTGAAGCATTTTGAGCGATACGGCAAATACAAACAGCTCGCAGTGCATTACATTTGGGAAGATTTATTTTGGAAAAGAAAGAACGAGCATATTCCGTGGTTAGAAAAAGAAATTCGGCTTTAAAATGAAACTCTAATATGGTAATAATAATTTTGGGATCACATGACACAACATACGATAACGAGAAGCACTTATCCTCAAAAAATAAATTATGGAAAAAGTTGTCAGAACAATTTGCTTATTTTTAGACGAAATAACCAATCAAGACATTGATTTGCTTAATAAAATTTCTGATTCTTTAAGAACAAAAGGTTTTTCTATTCAAACAAAAAGAATTTGTTTGTCCGGTTATAAGACGCAAATGAACGATAAAGAATTACTAGACAAAGGAGTTTTATTAGGTTTAGGTGAACAAACTTTTGAAGAGTTAAAAAAAAATTTGCTGACTTTTGAAGTCGGAAAATAAGGCGCTAAATTTGGATTTAACAAATAAAAACATCACAACCGAACATGCTGATGTTCTTTTTAAAATAATTAAGAACAAGCCTGATAATACTTTCAGATTTACCTATGGTTTTAATTTGCCCGTTTCCAGCCCTTATTTCCCGTCCGCAAAATTTGGTCAAAAAGGTTTTAGTATTGGTTTACAATCAACAGACCTGTCCTTGGATTGTAAAAATATTGCCGAATGGCTGGAAAATATAAAAGCCGTTTGGGAAGAAATGGATTTAATCTTAAAACCTATTGACGGTTATTTAGGAATTGACTCGTCAATTGCCCCATTATTTCAAGGTTCAAGCAGTTTGGTGAATTTTATAAAAAGGTTGGGTTTGGATTTCAGCCATTCGGCAACAACCGATATTTATACAACCATTTCAAAATTCATCAAGGAAAATAATCCTAGGATGATTGGACTGTGCGGCTTGATGTTTCCGTGTTTGGAAGATTTTGAATTAGCGGAAGAATACGAAAAAGGAAATTTCAATATTGAACGAAACATATTTTTGAGCTTGCATTCTGGCTTGGGAATTGATACTTATCCGGTTGCTGTCAATCAAAATAAAGAAAGAGTTGTTGAAATTTTGAAATTAGTGCAACAGCTTAGCAATAAATACAAAAAGCCACTCTCCGCAAGATTTGTTTCTGACGGCAAAGCCAAAATCGGAGAAAAAACAGATTTCAAAAATCAGTATTTGAAAGATGTAATTATTCGGGAATTGTAATATTATCCATCCAGAATTTTAGGCGGCGCGCTTCATATGCCGCCTTATTTTATTTCTACTTGTCAAACCCTCTCTCTGGCGATATGATGTAACCAGTGGGGTCAAACGCGGCTTGACCAAATCGTACAAGTTGGTCGGTTAACTCCAACCGAGTACGGCGGTCGTCAGCATCTGACGGCTGGTTGAAAAATTGCGCATATTTTAGCGAAATCAAGAAGCTGTGTTCAGGAGAATGGGTCCCCACATTCTTGTTCATTCCTAACTTTTAAGAGGAGGCGGGTAAAGTGCGAAGATCGCGAGAAGAAAGAGAAGCCGAAATACTTCAGCAACTTGGCTTGCCAAAAGCTGAAGCAATTTTGGCGAGTATATTAAATGTAGATGTTTGCAGCGTGTTGCTCACGCAGGATTATCGTATGCTTGAAGTTCCAAAGAAATCAGGCGGTTTTCGCACTCTTTTTATTCCATCTGAAGAACTGAAAGCGATACAGAAAAAAATCCTCCGAAGATTTCTTCATAAAATGTGGAATACGCTTCACGATGGCCTATACGGCTTGTACCCGGGAGGACAATTAACATCTTACGTGTGGCACGCAGAGCGCCACAAAGACGCTAAATGGTTTTGGCAGTTGGATTTAGCAGATGCTTTTCCGTCCACGAGCGTCTGGAAGTTGAAAAAGATCATCTTCAACCAGATAATCAGCGAACTAGAAGCATACGAGCTTGATGTTAGCCATTGCCGAACACTTACACAAAAAATGGACATCATAGAAGAAGACACCGAGATGTCTTCCTGTGTTCGGGACCTTGAAGACGCGAAGAAACATTTAAGTTTTTCCGTTTTTTACAGGGCTTCCAATATATTGGATGGCTGGCTGTTTGAAGACGATGGCCGGTGGCTTCTGACCGGCAAGACAAGAATTGCCAAGGCGCTAACTGACTTAGTTATAAAGTTGACAACATGGAACTATGTTTTGCCGCAAGGCACGCCAACCGCGCCTTTTCTGTTTTATATCTATTTAACAGAAAGCGGATTTTTTAGCGAGCTATGTTCGTTGTGTCCTTCCCCATTTTTTGTTTTCTTCGCTGACAATAAACGTCAAGATAAATTCCGATTTGAAGTTGGAATGTATGTTGATAATATTGTGGTGTCGGCGCAAAAGCCGATTCCTGAAGATGTTCAAGAAAAATTTTACGAGACTATTGACAAATACGGTTTTAAACCCAATGCCAAAAAGGTGTCGCATCGCGGTATTATTCACGAAGCGCCGCTGATTACCGGTTTGCGGATTATCAAAAATGAGGAAGGCAATGGCAAAATCGTTCTGCCGAAAAAGACAGTGCGCCGCTGGCGGGGAATCATCTACCGGGCGATTTCCGATCCATCTCTGCGACCCAAAGTAGAGGGGTTCATTGCTTCACTAAAGCCTATCTATGGAAAGTTTGGCGCCAATGGGTCGTTTGTTTTTGATTATGATGATCTGCCAGCGCAAATCGCGGGACCGTATTATAAGCTGCTTCACGAGATTCAAACCGAAGAGAGATAAAAACTTACGCAAGTCAAACCCGTGTAAGTTTAAAAACGCGAAGGTGAAGGTTTTTTAACCCTCACCTTTTTATTTTGTCACTAAAAAATCTATCCTCCTCAAAAACTTCCCGAAATCTCCAAAAAATGCCACCGGCTTAAAACAGAAGGCAAAAAAAATCGTAGAAAAACAGATTTTAAAAATCAGTATTTGAAAGATGCAATTGTTCACGAATTGTGATATTCTTTAATTAAGAATCTAAACGGCGCGCCAACTTTGCTAACACGCTCTGGAGTTTATCCTGCATTCAACTGCGGGATTTGAAAATGGTTCAAGCAAGGTTTATAAAATCTAAAAGAATCCAAAAATTTTTTAGTACCTTTCACAAATTCTGAAAGATCGCTTCGTAAAAAACGATTATTCGTTAATGAAATTAACAAACCCCGTTAGAGAATAAAATTCTCTAACCCCGTTCAGAAATTTATTTCTAACGTGGCTAACGGGGTAAATAAACACAAAAATATGGAAACACAAAATTTATCCCCTGTTCCGCCTAATCCGCCTGCCCCGCCAGCGGCGAACATCCCCTCCCCTGTGCCACCCAAAAAATCCCACAAAAAATTAATTATTCTTTTGGTGGCTTTATTTTGCTTGCCCGGAGTGCTCCTTGTGCTTTGGCTGGTTGCCTCTTCCTTCCTTTTCTTTTTGCCCAATCCGGGGATTATGATTTCCGCCCTCTTGGAACGGGGCGCTGATGAGCAAAGCGCGGGTCGTTCCGATGTTCTTCAGGCCAGCGCCGCGGGCGGCAAGGCGGAGCTTATCGTTCCCCAGGCGGCTTTTGCAAGTAAACCGAAGATCACGATCAAAAAAGCCGCGGAATCCATCTGGCCCCAAGGAGTAGTCGGGGGTTTATTTGAAATTTCGATTAGTGAAAAAGATTTCAAGCGCGGACTCATTTTTAAAATCACTTTAAATGAAGCGCCCAAAAAGGATTTTGCCTTGGGTTACTGGGATACTGTAAAAAAAGAATGGGAGTGGCTGCCGACGATAAATCTTGGGAACAATGTCTATCAAACCGTATTAACGCACGCAAGTTATGTCGGCGGCGGAACGCCCGATGGATTCCAATTCGCTTTTAAGGATCCTGAAAATCAAAGTATGTATCAAGAATTCGAGGCTGAAATGAGCAAAATCGCGGTCGATGACGCCACAGGCAAGGCTAAGCAATATAACGATGCCAGCTGGGAGCGCGCTTCCCAAATTGCCGAGGAACTGACCAATAAAGTAATTCAAGATTATTGCCCAGGCAAAACGCCTGACGCTTTGGCGGATTTTTTCACGGCTTGGCAGATGATGCAATTTTTTCCTTACCCGGACTTGGCGCTTAAGATTGAAAAAGCGCTTACGAACGATTGCGAGGAGGAGACTTCAGAAAAATATATCATCCGCCAATCAAACTCTTATGGTTGCACTTTTAATATGAACTTATCCGGCGGCTTTTTTCAAGAAAGCGCGCAGTCCAAAACGATAGTTCTTTCGGAAGGACTTCATACGGACAATGCCGCCGTTGGCGAACCTGCCTGGCGCACGGATTGGCGCGTCTATCAGTATTACACCACTGATACCGACCTTGATGCCCTGATACATAAAGAGTCGCGTACGATTGATTCCTACTACTTGCTTGATATCCCGATGCATAATATTAAGGGAAAATCCACGGATCTGATGTTGACCACCTTTTCTTTAACGGGGATTCGCGAGGGCGAAAGCTTTCCAATTTGGGCGGCGCGAGCGGGCAATTATCAATCCAGCCTTGCTGGACCGCAACAAACAGCAAAAGCTTTACACATTTCGCCTGATAGCAATTGGCACTGGTCAGAGACCTATACACCCGAATCCACGGAAACGATCGCGCCTGGAATCCAAATGGTGGGTAGCGGTAAACTTATCCAGGATAATGGTCAAAATGGAGCCGTTATTTCCTTCGAGCCTTCAGAAGAGGGAATGGCCGCTTACAAGGAAGCGACCAAAAAAGTGCGGGAAATGGCGCAACAATACAATCTGCCGGCGGAGTTGAAAAACCTTTATGACGCGGAGGGCAATCTTAAGGGTTTAAGCTGCGATAAACAAGAGCCCTTGCGCATTGTGCTAACCTCCGAATGGAAACCGGGCGATAACACGGAAAATCCTTCCTCCTCCAACGACCAGGACGGCGATGGCTTGCCCGACCTCGTGCCTTTGACCCCGGAAGGAAATCAAAATCCCGCAACCTCCAACGATCAGAATGGCGACGGTTTGCCCGATGTTGTGCCGCTGACGCCTCAAGGTGATCAAAATGGCGACGGCATACCCGATATAATACCTTTGACGCCTTAAACTTTTAAGGATGTGATTAGGAGGAACAATTAATGATTTGATTAAAATTTTAAAAAAGTATGGCAGAAAAGAAAGTGCATTTCTCGAACCTTAGGTTTGGCAATTGCGACAGATCAACATATAACTATTCGCGAAAATCTTGCAAAATATTGACAAAGAATGAAAAAACAAGTTAAATAAAATGGATGGTTTCAAAACCATCCATTTTATTCTTAATGTTCTTTTCCCAACTCACCCCAAATTGGCTTAAATTCCAAAAAATATCATAAGGAGGCTAACAATGTCCGAACAGCAAGATGAAAAAGTGAAAGTTATTACTGCAATCGAAAATAATGAAAAAAATATAACCACCGAAGATCTAGAAAAATACTTAACAATGGCGGAAGCAACAATGTTGGCAAATCCAAATTTATCCCTACTCCAATCTTATCAGGCTATCATAGAAGCGGAAAAAAAGTATGGCTATAATTTCCGCCATCGCTATTCGGTAAATCCTTCCCAAAACTTAGTCCTAAAAATAAAGCGCGCAAAAATACTCTCAGAACTAAAGATAATCAATAATGAAGAAACTCAAATCTTTGAAAAAAGACAAAAAAAATTTGAGTTAACTGTTTCTGCAATTCAAAGTCAAACCACACTAGGAGTATTGGAAATTCAAGAATATGTCGAGGAGTTAATCCTAAGCAATGCCGCGGATAACTTTCAAGAAGCTGAAGAAATACTCACCATCGGTCCTATCGCTCAAGGATTTGAAACAACCCAAGATTATCCCATGCCAAACTCCTTAATCCGTGAATTTCTCCTGCGAAGCTTCACTCCTAATATTCTTAGACTGCTAAAGGTGGGAAAAATTACCAAAAGTGACCAATACAAGATAGCTTGGACGCGTTATAACAAAGAGCTTTTTAATCAAATTAATGATCTCTGTGAACGTGGAATTTTAATCCATGACCAAAAGTCCGGATTTATGGCTGAAAGCAAAGAAAAATATTTAGAAGCGGCAATGATTTTAGAAAAAGTGGATAGCCCGGAAAAATTGCAACATATCTATAAAACTCGCGCTCATGCTGGTCATTCAAACAACAACAAAATTATATTGCTTAGTTTTGGAGTAGAAAAATCAACTGACTTCGACTATCTGCAAAATATATCTCTTCAATCCGAAGAAGATAAAATGAAAGCTTATATCTTGGGTACCATCGGACATGAAATTGGACATCATCTATTCAGTATTCTGGAACAAACAACAACTGAACAATATAATGACATTGTTGAGTTCGAAATCAATCCATTAAGGGAAAAATACGTTACAGACTACGTCTTGAGACAAGCGGTTATTTATAAAAACAAACCAGAAAATGTTGTTAATGAAGATTTAGCTGAAGCAGTACGGATATCTACATTAAACCCATCCTATCTGCAAAAAAATTATCCGAGACGAATGGATTTTATCCAGAAAAACTTTCCCTATATCAAAATGGGATGCGTTCCTGCAATTTTGCACCAATATCAATAAATTGCTCTACAGCGGCTCTTAAATATCAGCCGCTTTTTTATATCTTTGTTTGATTTGTCTTAAATAAAAAACAACCTCCTCAAACCCGGGGTTGTTTTTGATATTAATAGATTTCAGGGTCAATTTTTCTTGTTAAACGCGATCACGGCGGCGGAGACTAAAACCGCGAAAAAGACGACCAAAAACAATACATTAATATAGATGGGATATGAAATAAGGCACGCGGCGGAGGTGGATAAATATTAATACAAAACTATCGACCTGCCAGTAGTTTCATCTTGTCTAACAATAACAGTAATTCCATAAACTTTTTGAATATTTGTTACTGTCAAAACCTCTGCGGTCTTGCCTGTAGTAAATATCTTGCCCCCAGACATTAAAATTAATTTATCACAATATCGGCTGGCTAAATTAAGATCATGCAAAACCGACAGAACCGTTACCCCCTTTTCTTTATTAAGTGTGGAAAAAAAATTAAATATTCTTATTTTGTGGTTAATATCAAGATAATTGGTTGGCTCATCAAGTAAAATTATCTTAGGCATTTGAGCTAAGCACTGAGCAATAAATACTCTTTGTCTCTCCCCCGCGCTTAACTCGGTAATAGGTCTTTCCATAAATTGGAGGGTGTCAGTTGCCTCCATGGATCTTTTGGCAATTTCTATATCTTCTCTTCCTTCCCGCTCAAAGCGTTTCAAAAAAGGAGCCCTTCCCATTAAAACAATCTCTAAAGCCGTGAAGTCAAAATCAACCGGTCCGTTCTCAGAAACTACGGCCATCTTTTGAGCCAACTCTTTCGGTCTCCAGTGACTCCGGCCTTCAATTAAGACTATGCCTTTATCCGGTTTTAAAACCTGACAGATGTTTTTTAAAAGCGTGGTCTTACCAGAACCATTAGGACCGATGATGCCGACAAATTCACCTGGATTTATTTTAAGGTTAATATCCTCTAGTATTTTCTTAGAAGCATAACTAAAATTTAAATTTTTGATTTGGATCATAGGATTGCTTACTTTTTTCTCCTTAACAAAAATAAAAAGAAGGGACCGCCGAGGATAGCGGTAATCACGCCAACTGGGATTTCTGCTGGTGATATGATGGTCCGAGCAACTAAATCAGCCAAGGTCAAAAAAATGCCACCTGCCAAGAGAGAGGCAATAATCAAGACTCTATGATCCGGGCCAACTATTAATCTCATAATATGAGGGATGACCAAGCCCACAAAGCCAATTAATCCGGTGAGGGCAACTACCGCCCCGGTGATGAGAGAAGTTATAATGAATAATATCTTTTTAACGGTTTCTACTTCTACTCCTAAATGTTGGGCTTCCTCTTCTCCGATAGAAATAACATTCAAGTCCCGCGCAAAAAGAGAAACAGTGATTATACCTATCAGGACCAAAAACCCAGCGATAATAGTAAGGGTAATGTTTGCCTCGGATAAATTCCCCATTAGCCAGAGGATTATTTGATACATACTCTCGCCCATCAAAGAAGCGATGAGACTAACGAGGGCAGAGAGAAAAACGCTCACGATCACTCCCGCTAAAAGTAGTGTTTTAACAGGAACCCTATAGCCTGTTCTGGATAAGCTATAAACCAAGAACATAGCCAAAACCGCTCCTAAAAATCCCGCCAGAGAAATTAAACTGATTAAACCTAAAATGATAGCCAGGGTGGCTCCCAAAGCCGCTCCCGAAGAAACACCGATGACGTAAGGATCAGCCAGAGGATTCCTTAAAAGTGCTTGCAGGACAACCCCAGCCACCGCAAGAGCCATACCAGTTATAATGGCTAAGATGACACGGGGAAGGCGAATATGTAAGATAATATTTTCATCAATAGGATTTATCTTCTGAAAATTTACAAAAGGTAATTCGGAGAGACCAATCTTTGCTGTCTCTTTAAAAGAAATATTAGCCGGACCCACGGAAAGAGAAAAGATAGCCACTAAAATCAGAATAATGACCAAAAAGGGAACTAAAATGGGTAGATTACCCGCTGGATGACTCATAAAATTGCTTTATATTTTAGTGGCTTTTAAATTTTTTGGAGATTTAGGAGTCTTTGTTTTTGATCCCAATAATTTCATCTTTATAAAAAATAGATCTCGAGGGGTATAATTCTTTTTTGAAGAGTTTTTAAAATATTTACTGATCTTTTCAGTAATTTTATTTTGGTGAACCCAATCACAATCCTGACAACTCCAAATCCACTCTCTGTTTTTATTCCTAGCTAATTTACCACCCGTTGAAAAACCACCACAAGGATAAAGAGGACAAAAACAATAGCGGCAGTTTTCTAAATTTTTGTGACAGGGATAATATGGACATTTTTTCACTGTTTTAAAATAAATCAGGATATAAGATTTTGGCTATTTGCTCTAAAGCATCAATTATTCTCGGGCCAGGCCTTGAGATTATATTGGGGTCTATCTGAAAAACTTTTCTATTCTTGACTGCAGAAACAGCACCCCATCCCGCCAATCTATATACTGCCTCCGGATCACTGCCTGTAAAAGCTAAAAAGATAACATCAGGATTAGCGTCTATCACTGATTCTGGATCAACAGTGGTGATTTGATTCCAATCCCCTTCAATGCTCACCACATGTCTGCCGCCGGCTAGTTCAATAATTTGATAAATCAAAGTCCGAGTGGGAGCTGTCCAAAGAGGATCGTGCCAGATCTCTAAGAACACCTTCGGTCTTTGGTCATCCGGGAGATTACTGGTTTTTTCTTGAACGACCCTCACCCTTTTATCCAAGATAACTGTTAAATCCTGGGCTTCTTGAGATTTCCCCGTAAGTTTCCCTAAATTTTTAATTTGGGCTAATAAATCTTCAACGGTTTCCGCTTCCAACACATAAACTTTAATATCAAGCTCTTCTAGTCTCTCTATGGCTTGTTTTTGCACTCCACTTGTCGTAAAAACCACATCAGGGTTCAAAGAGATAATTTTTTCCAAATTGGGGGTAGCAAAACCACCAATTTTTTCTTTGGAAGCTACCTTTTCAGGAGGATAGTCGCAATAATCTGTTATTCCCACAATTTCTTTATCCAAACCCAAGGCAAAAAGGATTTCTGTATTTGAAGGAGCTAGTGAAACAATCCTTTGTGGCTTTTGTTCAAGGACAATTTCCTTTCCCCTGGAATCTATGGCGGAAAAAATAGCTTTCGCTGGGCTGGGAATCTCTTTCTGCGGGCTCTCCTGGATCTTCCAAATTACATAGAGAGCCATAAAAATAATTATAACCAAACAAATTGTTAACCAAAAAAACTTTTTCATAGATTTATCTTTTTAAATTAATTAATTATAATTGACAGTGAGGGAAAAATGAAAGTTTGCTTTCATTTTGACCGAACGAACCAATTTCAAGCTTTGCTTATAATTTTGACCTTGTGCAGCTTCTGTTTATTCCTCACTTGCCACTTCTGAATATCTAAAAACCAATGGGGCCAGAAACCTCTCCTCTGAACCGTCCGGCTTTTTGTTATTTCTATCCCCCCTCCTTTGAATAGAGGACCATCAATGACAAAAGTGTGAAATTCTCCATTTTCGCCGCAAGGGCAGATTTTCCTTTCTTTAAGCTCTTGTAAAAATTGATGATTTATTTCACGACCAATAATATCTTTCTCAAATAATTCTGCTTTGGCACTCACAACCACTGCCTTAAAACCCAAATGGATAAACTCTTCAATAATTTCCTCGGGAGATATTTGCCATAGAGGTTCTATTACTTTTATTTTTAAATCCTTACAAACCCTTTGCACCCAATTTTTATGTTCTGTTAAATAAATATCTCCAAAAACCATTCCTTTGACTTTTTTCGTTTTCAGATGGTTTACTGCCTCTTTAAACTCCTTCTCATAAAGCTTCATATCAGGACTAACCTTCTTTTGAAACAAAGAGATACCGATCAAATCCGCCTGTAAATTAATTAACTCTCTTTGGATGCCATGAAAACAGCATCTTTTATACTTTTCAGAAATAAAATTTAAAAGATATCTTATTTGATAGCCCCTTTCCATTGCTTTATAACAAGCAAGACAGCTATCTTTGCCTCCACTCCAGGAAGCAGCTACTTCTAAATTAACCATACCCTATAGAATAACTTTGACATTATTGTGTGGTCAAAGTTTTAAAAATTAGTCTATTTATTTAATAAAAATTTTCTCTATACCCCATATCACATTTCTTGAAAAACCTTAGTCAAAATTTCTCTACGGGGCATACAAACTTAAATTAATAGAATTAATACAATAAACGGAGACCAAAAATACTACTTCTATTGTTTCAATAATTGCGCCGTAGGTGTCTCCAGTCATTCCGCTTATCTTTCTATTTATCCATCTACCTAACAAAATTAGGACCATAAATACCCCTAACCAAATCACAATTCCCTTTAATTGAAGTAATAAACCTATTAAAATAGCCATAAAGAGAGTAGCCCCAATTAACTCTTTTTCCCCTACTAATTTAGCAAATGGTTCTCCAATGCCCTTTCCTTTTCTCGCATAAGGATAGATTTTAGCAAGATAGACAACGCCCCACCTTGAAAGAGCTGGCATCAAAATTAAAACTGGATAACGAACAGCGGGTTGCATCTCATTTAAAAAAGAGAATTTTAGTGACAACAGACAAATAACTGCCAATATACCAAAAGATCCTATTTTACTATCTCGCATAATCTCTAATATTCTATTTTTATTCTGGCCAGAGAAGAGACCATCTATTGAATCCATAAAGCCATCTAGATGTAAAGCGCCGGTAACTATTATTAAGATAATCAATATAAACAGATTAACAATTGCATCAGGAAAAAGAGGTCCGAAGATGAAATCAACCGCTACCAGCAGCAACCCAATTAATGCTCCCACCAATGGAAAATAGCTGACGGATTTTGCCAGTTCTTTATCTTGAATCTCCCAGTCTTTACCAACAGGAAGAATAGTCAAAAATTTAAGGGCAACTAAAAAAGATTTCACCCCATTAGAAATTTTGCTTTTTTGAAACATAGTGATTCAATCTATTGACCCGCTAGAATATAATTTCTAACGGGGTTCATAATTTTTTAGAAACCGAGGCTTCTTCAAAGGTAGCCATCTCATTTAATATTTTAGTCGCCGCTTCAATAATACCTATCCCCAAGGCCGCACCAGTGCCCTCACCAAGTCGCAGTTCAAGATCAAATAGGGGTTCAAGTCCCATTTTGTCTAAAATGATTTTATGGCCTCTTTCAACTGAACAGTGGGCGGCAAATAAGTAATCTTTAACTTGAGGCGCCAAACTGTAAGCTATCAAGCCAGCAGCCCCAACAATAAAACCATCAAGGACTACCGGGAGTTGATGGGCTGCCCCAGCCAAAATTACCCCAACAAGTCCCCCTATTTCAAAACCGCCAACTTTCGCTAAAGTATCTATAAGGTCTCTTGGGTTAGGTTGATTGATCTCCAGGGCTTGTCTAATTACCTCTATTTTGTGCTCAAGTATAGCATCATCAATACCCGTGCCACGGCCAGTGACTTCTCTTACATCGGTGCCAGTGATAGCGGCTGTAATAGCGCTTGAAGAAGTAGTATTACCTATTCCCATATCGCCTGTGCCAATTATATCTACTCCTCGAGAGAGTTCATCTTCAACCAGCTCCATTCCTGTTTTAATCGATTGAATTGCCTGTTCATAACTCATAGCCGGGCCCCTTGCTATATTCTTAGTTCCATAAGCCACCTTTTTATTAACTATTTCTGGGCGGGGTTCTAAATCTGTGGCCACTCCCATATCTACCACAATAATCCGAGCTCCAACATGCCTGGCTAAAACATTAATACCTGCTCCGCCTCCCGCGAAGTTATAAACCATCTGGGCAGTTACTTCCACTGGATAAGCGCTCACTCCTTCAGCTACTACTCCATGATCTCCGGCCAGGATAAATATAACCTTTTGTTTAATCACCGGGGTAAGATGACCTTTTATCCCTGAAATTCTCTCAGCTATTTCCTCGATTCTTCCTAGGCTACCAAGCGGTTTGGTCAGATTATCTAATCTTTCCCGGGCCTTCTTCATTACCTCTTTATTTATTGGTTTAATTTTTGAGATTGTTTCTTTGATACTTCGACACGGCTCAGTATCAACCCTGAGCTTGTCGAATAGGTTGATTCTTTCCATATTGTTTTATATTAATCGGGATACCAGCAAACATTACATAAAATTCATCCGATGCCTCAGCAAACATCTGATTTGTCCTACCTAAAACATCGCGATAGTCTCTGCCGAGTTTAGTTTCTGGGTGAAGACCACACCCCACCTCATTAGAAACTAAAATAACATCGGACTCTGACTCCTTAATAGCCTTAATTATCTTTTTAATATGATCTAAAATCTGGGTTTCCGGTAAATCCATTAAATAAGAGGTATAAATAGTTAGGCAATCCATCAGAATGACTCCGTTCTTCTCTTGTCTAATCTTTTTATCTAAATTACTCTTAACTTCTATGGTTTTCCACTCCTTAGGTCTAGTATTTTTATGAATTTTAATTCTTCTCCTCATATCCGAATCCATAGGCGTAGCAGTAGCTATAAAGGTAACTTTTTTACCTGATTTTTGAGCCAATTCAAGGGCAAAACTACTTTTTCCGGCTCTCACTCCACCTAAAATAAAGATCAGTTTTCCCATAAAGCTTGCCCGACAGTAGAGCTCTGCTCTACTATAGGGTATGATTAATTAAAGAAATTATACTCATGTTCTTATAGATTTCTATTATATTTATGGCTCCTATATCTTGTTTAATTTGCCACAAATAAGAAGAAGGCAAGTTTAAAAGACTGCAAATTATAATCCTATTTACGCCAGCATGAGAAACAATCACCACCGTTCCTTCTTCTTTGGTTAAAATTTGCTCCAATACCTTATTTACCCTGTTTTTGAATTTCCGGAAAGATTCTCCTCCGGGAATTTTTGTATTCAGAGGATCTAAAAGATATTTTTGCGCTAGATTAGGATATTTTTTTTGAATCTGGTAAAATGTCTTTTCTTTCCAACTGCCAAAATCAAACTCATTAAACCCTTCCTCTTTCCTGATCTTTAAGCAATACGGTTTAGCAATAACAGTGGCCGTTTGATAAGCCCGTTTTAAACCACTTGAATAAATGGTGGAAATACTTTTATTTTTTAAGTAGCCAGAAATGCGTTCGGCTTGTTCCCAACCTTTTCGGTTTAGGGCGACATCAGTCACTCCTAAATATCTTTGTTGCCTGCTCCCTTCAACTGCCGTATGTCTTATTAAAATTAACTCAATCATTTTATTACTTTAAAACCCACTCTCTTCGAGTGGGTTTATCTATATTTATAGTATAAATAATACCTTTCTCTTTAGCTCGAAGAGAAAATAAGTGTGGTCTATAAGAATGCGGGATCAGCGCTCTGGCTTGTCCCAACAGACTTGTTGGGCTTCACAGTTGCGGCACAGCGCCTGATTTATACAGGACTTTCCTGACCGACCCAAACTGCAAGTTTGGGCTGCATCTTTTTTTGAACAACGTTCAAGATATAACTTTATAATATACCTTAACTTTATCCCTTGTCAAAAACTACAGTTAAAATAAATATTTGGAATCCTCGATATTATTTCTTACTTCTTTAGATATACACTCCTCTTTTCTTTAATCGATCTCTTTCAATGCCGTGCATTACGACCCAAAGGAACCATAACCTGAAATAAAGAAACAACCCCATGAAAACCCGGGGTTGTTTTTGATATTAATAGATTTCAGGGTCAATTTTTCTTGTTAAACGCGATCACGGCGGCGGAGACTAAAACCGCGGAAAAGACGACCAAAAACAATACATTAATATAGATGGGGTGTAAGATAAGGCGATGGCTAACCTCGGGCGAGATATGGTTATGCAAAAAAATCTGCCGCATTGCGTCCACGCCATAGGTCAAAGGGTTTAAGCGCGATAAAGCCATCATCCAGCTAGGCACGCTCGTCAGCGGAAAGAAAGCGCCGGAAAGAAAAAACATTGGGAAAACCAAAACTTGCATTAAAAGCCCAAAACTCTCCGTGGTCTTCATTAAAGAAGCGATAAACAAACCCATCCCCGCCACGGCAAAAGAAAGAAGGAGCATTAAGGAAAAAATCTCGGGAATCATCGCAAGATGCAAATCCAGTCCAATAAAAGGAGCAATCACCAATAAAATCAGCCCCTGCAAAACGGCGATGGTCGTCGCCCCTAAAGTTTTGCCAATCGCAATCGCCGTGCGCGAAACTGGAGCGACCAAAATCTCTTTCAAAAAACCAAATTCCCGATCCCAGACCGTGGAAATGGTGGAAAAAAACGCCACTCCCATCACGCTCATCGCGATAATCCCCGGATACATAAACTGGATAAAATCCACGCCGAAATCTCCCCGCGCCAAAGTGCTACTTAAACCCGCGCCAAAGATCACTAAAAACATCAAGGGCTGGAAAAGAGTGGAAAAAATCCTGGTTTTATCCCGCCAATAGCGGATAATTTCGCGCTGCCAAATTGTAATGATAGGTTGAATAAAATACATAAAAGTTTTGTTTCAATAGGGCTTTTTTAATGTCTGTGCATTCTCCCGCGAGCGCGCATCCGCTCTTGCGATGATGCTTGCTGCTTCCGAATGGCGCGACCAGTAAGGCGCAAAAAACATCCTCCAGAGTGGGCTTGCGAAGCGCGATCGCGTCAATCTTAGTCGTGAGTTCATTAAAAAGACGCGGCAAAAATCTTTCGCCGTCTTGCACTTCCAGTTGCAAAATATGATCCTTCTCTTTAATCTTGGTTTGATATCGCGCTTGCAGCTCTTCTTTTAATCTTTCTTCATCCCCGCTTTTCATTTCAATAATATCGCACCCCACTTTCTTCTTTAAATTGGAAGGCGTGTCTAGAGCCACCAACTTGCCATAATCAATAATCCCGATCCGGTCGCAATATTCCGCTTCATTCATATAATGCGTGGTCATAAAAATGGTCATCGCTCGCTCTTCTTTTAATTTCAAAATATATTCCCAAAAATGCGCCCGCGTTTGAGGATCAAGGCCTATCGTCGGCTCATCCAAAAAAAGTACTTGCGGATAATGGATTAAACCCCGCGCGATCTCCAAACGGCGCTTCATTCCTCCGGAAAATTTTTTGACGATGTCTTTGCGGCGATCCCAAAGGTCCACAAGGCGCAATACTTCTTCCATCCGTTTTTTATACTCTTCTTTAGGCACGCCATAAAGCTTAGCGTGAAAACGCAGATTCTCTTCGCTGGTCAGATGATCGTCCAGAGAAGGGTCTTGAAAAACAAGCCCTATGGACTTGCGCACCTTGTCCCTCTCCGAGAGAACATTAAAACTATTGATATACGCCTTCCCCGTCGTAGGAGTAAGGAGCGTGGAGAGAATATTAATCGTCGTGGACTTGCCCGCGCCATTAGGCCCCAAGAAACCAAAAATCTCCCCTTTTTGGACATTAAAAGAGAGGGCGTTAACCGCCGTAACCTCGCCGAATCTCTTGGTTAAATTTTGGACTTCAATGATATTCATATTTTACCCCGTTAGAGAACAAGATTCTCTAACGGGGTTTACAAATTCTAGTCTGATGTTCTTATTATATACTGCATTGCCAATATTATAAAATCGCTCTTTTTTATGATTTTTGTTATAATAATCCATATGAATATTGAGGTGGAAACTAAAATTCAATTAGAGAGTTTAGAAAAAGTGCGCAAAAAATTAAAGACCATTGGAGGTAGTTTGAAAGAGTCAATGCGCCAAATTGATGAATATTATGTCCCCTGCCACCGCGATTTTTTCTTAAGCCAACCCTGCGTTGAATGGCTCCGCGTGAGGCAAAATCCCGACCGCGCGATTTTTGAATACGACAAATCTATTGTCTGCCGCAAAGACAGCGCCCAAAATTATGCTGAAGAATATGAAGTAGAAGTAAAACAACCCGAGAACCTTAGAAAAATTCTAAAATTTTTGGATTTCAAAAAAATCGTCACTGTTGATAAACAAAGAGAATATTGGCAATGTGAAGATTTCGAAATCGCTTTGGATCAAGTCAAAAATCTCGGTTTTTTCATAGAAGTAGAAGCACAAGGCAATTTTCTAAATACTAAAATAGCAAGAGCGGGTTGTGCTCGCTTTTTAACCCAAAAATTAGGAATCAAGGATTGGCAAAAACGGCAGGTTAAAACCGGGTATCCGGTTTTGCTTTTAAAAAAAATGTAATGATTAGTAGAGACGTTATATTACAACGTCTCTATACGAAAATATATATGATGAATTCTGATCAAAAAACAATTAAAACATACAATAAAATCGCCAAAGAATACGCCGCCCGCGGTTATAGTAACCCGCTTTTTTGGCACAGGGAATTTAAAATTTTTCAAAAATTGATTTCGGGGAAAAAGATTATAGACATTGGATGTGGGTCGGGCAAAGATGCATTGCTGTTTATAAAGAACAAATTCGATTATATTGGCATTGATGCCTCTTCCGGATTGCTTCGCGAAGCGCGCAAGTTCATAAACCCCGTTAGAGAACCTCATTCTCTAAACCCGTCTAGAAATCTATTTCTAACGGGGTCGGCTTTAAAAAATTCTAACCACCAACTAAAGTCGGTGGCTTTCTCTAACGGGGTAAAAAGCGGCAAATTTATTTTGATGAATTTCTACAAATTAAATTTTCCCCGAAATCATTTTGACGGCTTTTGGGCTGCTGCTTCCCTCCTGCACATCCCCAAACGCCGCGTCGCCAAGGTCCTTCGCGCCATTAGAAAAATTATTAAACCCCAAGGCGTAGGATTTATCGCCCTCAAAGAAAAAAGACATCTTGACGAAGGCATCATCAAAGAAAAAAAACACGGCGGGATTGAGCGGTATTTCGCTTTTTACACTAAATCAGAATTCAAAAAAATTTTAGAACAGAACGGATTTGAAATTTTAAAAAACCATATTCGTCAAGAAGAAGATACAAATTGGCTTTGCTATTTTGTGAAGAAAATATAAACTTACACATCTAATCTTATGACCATCAAAAAGAAAACCTGGCCAGCGTATTTTGAAAAAGTCGCGAGCGGCAAAAAGAAATTTGATTTGCGCTTAGCGGATTTCAAAATCAAAGAAGGTGATATTTTAATCTTGGAAGAATGGGATCCTAAAACTCAAAAATACACCGGGCGCAAGATTAAAACGCGCGCGACCTATGTCTTGAAAACAAAAGACTTGCCTTTCCATTCAAAAGCAGAAATCAAAAAATACGGTCTGCAGGTAATTCAAATTGAACTTACTAAAACGCAAAATCTTGCGTCTTCACATCATTATTTCCCCCGCGGCGTAGAAATAGTCAATGTCGCGATTATCAAAAATAAAAAAGGTGAAATCCTGATTGCCCGCTCGCCCAAATGGTCAAACAAATGGACTCTCCCCGGCGGCCATTTGGAGCCCGACGAAAATCTCTTAGCTAGCGCGCAAAGAGAGGCGGAAGAAGAAACAGGTCTCAAAGTAAAACCAGTTAAGATCATTGATTTCAATGAGCTTATTAACTCTCCAGATTTTCACCGTCCCAGCCACTTTGTTTATTATGATTGTCTCTTTGAATTTGTCAGGGGCAAACTGAAATTAGAAAAACACGAATTATCTGAAGCCAAGTGGGTGCTGCCAGAAAAGGCGTTAAAACTTGACTTAGCTGACGGCTGTCGCAAAAGTATTCAGAATTATCTAAAATTAAAGATATAGTAGAGACAGGTTTTAAACCTGTCTCTAAAACTATTGCCTTTTTATCTTCATAATGTTATAATACAAACATAAGTAGGGTTTTTCTCAAAAGTGGTATTTATAAAGTAGTAGAGACGTAAAATTTTGCGTCTCTGGAAATAAAAGACCTCAAGTGAGAAGTTAAGTCGTCCTACAAAAATTTAATCAAGCAAAACAATCTCAAAATGGCAAAAAAATTATACGTCGGTGGTTTGTCCTACAATACCACTGAGGAAACCTTGAAGGATTTCTTTTCTCAAGCAGGCGCGGTAGAATCAGCGATGATTATCACAGACAAAATGTCTGGCCGCTCCAAGGGATTCGGATTCGTGGAAATGGTAAGCGACGAAGACGCGCAGAAAGCGGTTGAAACTTTAAATGGCCAAGAGTTGGACGGACGCAGCCTAAGAATAGATGAAGCAAGACCAATGAGCGATCGGCCTCGGAGAAGCGGCGGCGGCTTTGGTGGTGGACGCGGAGACGACAGAGGCGGATATGGCGGCGGCAACAGAGACCGTGGTTGGTAATCTATTAGAACTTCAATAAGATAAAAAATCTTGTCCCTCGCGAGGGACAAGATTTTTGTTACTCCTTCCCTTTTAATTTTTTTATTTATTGCTTAATTTGGCGAATAAAAAAAATAAAGTAATAAACAGCAAGCCCATTAGAAACGGCGCTGATGATGAAATTAAATTCCGCTTGCCGGGCTTGAATCTTTTCAGTAAAAGAGAATTAGACACAACCGAAACCGAACTCAAAGCCATTGCCAGCCCGGCTAACTCCGGCTTTAAAATGAGTCCCGCCCAGGCCAACATTCGAGCCGCGATAGGAATACCAACAATATTATAAAACAAGGCGAAAAACATATTCTGCTTGATTTTAGACACTGTCGCGCGGCTTAAATCAATGGCTGTCAAAACACTTCTCAAATCGTTTTTAACAATAACAATACCGCCGGTTTCCATTGCCACATCAGCGCCCGAACCCATTGCCACGCCCAAATCCGCCTGCGCTAAGGCCGGAGCGTCATTGATGCCGTCGCCCACAAAAGCGACAGAACGCTTGCGCGGAGAATTTTTAATTTTTTCTCTGTAATCTTCAATTCGTTTCCAATCCGTGATTTTTAATGACGACACCTTAACTCCTTTTTGCAAAAGTTCAACAACTATAGCCTTGTGTTGCGGCAAAACTTCGGCTAAAACATTTTTAATACCCGCTTGCTTGGCTATTGCCTCGGCGGTTCGGCGATTATCACCGGTAATCATAAAGGTTATTAAACCGCGCTTATGCAAGGCGCTCACCGTGTCTACGGCGCTTTCTTTAATAATGTCCGCCACTGCCACAATACCTAAAATTTCTTTGTCCGTTGACAAAATCATCGTTGTTTTTCCCTGCTCCTCCAAGCGCCGCGCTTTTCGTTCAATATTTTCCACATTTAACCCGACAACATCGGCCATTAGTTTGCGATTGCCAAAATAATATTTTTGCCCATCAATTTCGCCTTCAACACCGTGTCCGGGAATAGCTCTAAAACCAGCCACCTCTTTTATAAGCGCGGATTCTTCTTGCGCGTATTTAACTATAGCTTCAGCCAATGGATGCTCGGACATTTTTTCTAAACTGGCGGCTATGCCGAGCGCTTCATCTTCATCGCCAAACCCGATGCCAATTATATCAGTCACTTGGGGTTTGCCCTGAGTTAAAGTGCCAGTTTTATCAAAAACAATCATCTTTATTTTGCAGGCAGCTTCCAGCGGCTCGCCCCCTTTAATTAAAATCCCTTGCTCCGCTCCCTTACCAGTCCCAACCATAATAGCGGTTGGAGTGGCTAATCCCAAGGCGCACGGGCAAGCGATCACAATCACAGCGGTAAAAGCCATCAAAGCAAAAGCCAAGTTTGAACCAAGCAGAAAAAACCAAACAAGAAAAGTCAAAACAGCGATACCAAGCACAATCGGCACAAAGCGACTGGAAATTTTATCCGCAAACATCTGAATAGGCGCTTTGGAACCCTGGGCGTCTTCAATAAACCGGATAATTTGAGCTAAAGCGGTTTCTTTACCCACCCTGGTCGCTCTAAATTCAAAACTGCCGTGTTTATTCATAGTAGCGCCAATAACAACATCTCCGACATTTTTTTCCACTGGTATGCTTTCCCCGGTAAGCATTGATTCGTCCACTGAAGAATTGCCCTTGACAATTTCGCCGTCAACCGGTATTTTTTCGCCAGGCCGAACCAACACTATGTCTCCCTTTACCACCTGCTCAATCGGAATATCTTCCTGCTTGCCGTCACGAAAAACGCGGGCGGTTTTTGGCTGAAGGCCCATTAGTTTTTTAATGGCTTCAGAAGTTTTTCCCTTGGCTTTGGCTTCAAGCCATTTGCCCAAAAGCACAAATGAAATTAGAAAAGCCGCTGTTTCAAAATATAAATCAGGTATTTTTTCCCCCATCAAACCAATTAAACTGCCCTTAGAAAAAACATAGCTAAGATAAGCGAACAAACTGTAAAAAAACGCCGCACTTGTACCAATGGCAATCAAACTGTCCATATTGAATGTTTTCATCCGCAAACTACTCCACGTTCCCTTGTAAAACCCGAAACCAATAATGAATTGCACAGGTAAAGTCAAAAGCAAAGAAATAATGCCGATGTATGGCATAACCGCCTTGCCCGGCAAGAAAGGCAAAAATTCCAGAAGCATAAAATAAAACATCGGCAAGCTCAAGCCGAGTCCCCACAAAAACTTCTTCCAATAATTTTTTATTTCTTTAACTCTTCTTATTTTCTCCGCTTCAGGGTGGTCTGAACGGTATAGTTCCGCTCTATAACCCGCTTTTTTGACAACATCTAACAAAGCGGCTAAATTAGTCAGCGAACTGTCATAAATTACACGCGCTCTGGCTGAAGCAAAATTGACATTGGCTGAAATAATCCCCGGCGCTTTCCGCAGGGCCTTTTCTATCAAGCCGGCGCAAGAAGAACAATGCATACCATCTATACTTAATTGCGCTTGTTCTTCCTTTTTCTTAGCCGACAATGGAGGTGAAGCAACCGAAACCGCCTGGCTAGGATATAAAACCAAATCAGCGGCATCTTGCTCCGAAGGGCCAAGCAAACGAAAAAGTTTGCCTATGTTGACGGAGCGCAAAAGATTATCCGCCAACTGCTCTATGTTTTTTTGGCCCTGTGGAACTTCAATTTCTCCTCTGCGCTGGCGCTTGATTTTGCCTTGAAAATTCGGCTGATTGCCGCTATGACCAAAATTACCTTCTGCTTCCGTAGAGGACTCAAGCCGAATCTTCAAAGGCGAATTGCTGTCAATCTTTTTTTTTAGCCAAATTGAAGTTGATGATTCTCGCTGGATTTCTTTTGGCTCACGGCCTGTTATTTCCGCTTCGTAGCCGGCCTTCTTAACCGCCTCTATCAGTAAAGCGTCAGAAACATTTTCATCCGCTTTTACCTCTCCTTTACCCAAAGCGTAATCCACTTTGGCATATTTCACGCCAGTCAAAGAAGACAGTTCAGCCTCTACGAGTTTTTTGCAAGAAGCGCAATGCATGCCATGAATTTTCAGAATAATTTTTTGCATATTATTACAAAATTATTTTTTAAGAAGGTTAAAATTAAATTTTCATATTTTTTTATTGTGATTCCACTACAATCATACCAGAGATCATCCCCATCCAACAACTAAATTGATATTTTCCTGGTGTTGTTGGGGTGAATTCTTTCACGCTTACTTGACCAGGAGTAAGACTAATCTGGCCGGTAAATAAACCATTGGCAATAATAGCATTTGTGCAACCGCTTGTACCCGTGTCGGTAATTTCCCATCTTACCGGAATCCCTGCTTTTAGCTTAAAATAATTTGGTTCATACCCCGACGAAGATGCATCCATCTTGATAATTTGCTTAGTGGGGGTTGGAGGAGGAACGGTCTCTGTTTTTATTCCCCCATTCTGATTATTTGGTATAGAAGGTTGAGGTGGAGATTGGGTTGGGTTTCGACCCTGATATTGATCGCCAGCGATTTGATCTTGGTTATTTGTGGTTCCTTTATTTGGTAGTACGACGTTGCCATTATCTATCTGCGGAGATTTAGGTTGTGCTGGAGGTGTGGAGTAATTAGAATCTTTATTTTGACTTCCTAAGGTTTGATTGTTTTGCAAAGGACAACCAAGTAAATCTTGCAATTCTTCAAATGTTCTGTAACCCTCATAAACCTGTCCATTAATGGCAAATGCGGGAACACCTGTAAATTTATGCTTTACAGGGCCAATAGCAGCATTGATTTTATTTATTTTAATTCCCAGAGCTTCAATTTTATTAATTGTTCCTTCTCCCTTTACTCTGTTGCACCATTCGCATTGGTTAAGATAATAGAATGTTATTTCTTTCGTCTTACATTGGGGTGCTGCGTTTAACTGGGAATTTGATTTTTTGGATTTAGTTAAAATCCAAATTCCACCCCCCAAAATTATAATCACTGTAAAAATTAGAATAATTTTTTTCATTTTTTACTTGGTTATGAAATAAAAACTTAAACTAAATATCAAAAGTACTCCAATGGCAATTAGCACTTTCTGGTGCGAAAGGTAAATTTTTCCTTGATTTCGTTTTCTTAGGAATTTATCCAGATACGGAGCAATTATAAGTAATATACTTCCCAAAATTATTCCGAAAATAATTTTGTTGATTCCCAAAATAGTATTATAAGCATTAAAAAATTTTGACCAGAATAGAGAAAGGAAAACCATAAGGTAAGAAAATAAGGCAACAACAAATAGTTGCAATGGAATTCGTTTATTCCACTTTTTTAGAAAATTATTAATAAGTATCACGCTTGAAAGGGTAAATCCCCCAAGCCAAAGACCGACAATGGTGTCATCCACTCCCAGCCAACGGAATAGACCTGTAAAAGCTCCTGTTGCTATTATGCATAATGGGCAAAATGCAAATGCTTTAAGAGGCAGCGATAAAAGCATCAAAACTGGTAAAACATAAATGACTAAATAGCCTTTCTTCATCTTTATTGTTTGCTTAATAATCCGTCAATGGTTTGCCCAAAGGTGTCATATGGCAGGGCTCCGCTAATTAGCTGGCCATTGATATCGGACATTGGATAGGAACCTTCCTTAGTTATGTCAGTCTTGAACGGCTCTATCATTGCGCTCCACAACTTGTGCCACTCCCGCCACAACCACATCCCTTAGCTCCAGAAGGAATAATCTGATTATTATCTGTCGCAGAGCCAGGAACAGAAGGTTGTGAATTTACCCCCTGATCCACAACCTCAATCACTCCCGATACCATTCCCATCCAGCAACTAAATTTGTATTTCCCGGACTTTGTGGGTGTGAATTCCTTAATGCTTATCTTCCCAGGGGTTAAATTAATTTGGCCATCAAATAGACCTCGGGAAATAACGGCATTTGTGCAGCCACTTGTGCCAGTATCTGTGATTTCCCACCTTACGGGCACCCCAGATTTTACCTTGAAATAATTTGGTTTATATCCAGAAGAAGACGCATCCATTTTGATAACTTGTTTGCCATTAACCAAAGGTGGTAGTCCGCTATCGCTGCTAGAGGCACTCGTAGATTGGGAAGAAGTAGCTTTTACATCACTAAAACTAAAAAATCCCAAGACATTCATTTGGGAATTAATATTATAAAAAGCAAAAAATAAAACCAAAACACCCGCGACCTTAAGGAACTTTTCTGACCGCCCTGGTTTTTGAAAAAATTTCACGCTTGATAAACCGATGGTTAGTAGCATTGGTAATGTCCCAAGCGCGAAAAAGAGCATAATTAATCCTCCTTGAATGGGGTTTCCCGATATCAGGGCAATGCTTTGAGCAGTAATAGTGAAACCGCAGGGCAAGAAAAAAGTAAAAGCTCCCATTAAAAAAGGCATATAACGTCCTTGGAAATTTTTTTCATCAGCCACATATCTGGTGATGAATTTTGGCATTGTAAACTGAAACCTGCGCAAGGCCTTTACGCCCAACATTTGCAAAGCCAGCACGAACATCATTAAGGAAACTGCTAAGACGAGGACAGAGGTAAATTTGAGCGATAATTGTAATTTACTACCCACTGCACCCAGTACTGCGCCTAAAATCGTATAAGAAATGATCCTACCGATATTGAACATCAAATGAGGTCGAAGTTTTGTGAAAAACGAATCCTTTTCTGAATATGCTTCCAGCCATTGTTTGGACATTGAAAGGACCAAACCGCCTACGAGCGCTGCACAACTTGAGACTCCGGCCAAAATACCGAAAACAAAAAAAGCAGGCAAAGAAGATGAAGAGTTAATATTAATCAACCCCGATAAGCCTGATTTTTTTAAAATTAGAAAACCGATAATAAGAAGGAGGGCGGCTCCAGCGATCGTGAAAAAATCTTTTACTTTTGATCCCTTTGCCTCTATGGGTTGGTCAAAAAAAATATAGTTGTCTTTTTGAAAAATTTTATTTAACTTTTCTGCTGAAGATCTTTCACCGGTATATTTAATAAACACTTGGCCTTTGTTAGTTGACGCTTCTACAGCTTCTATTGAAGGCAAACTTAATAACTTTTTTTCAATCAAAATTTCACAAGAAGCGCAATGCATTCCTTGAACAAAGTATACGTGTTCCTGACTAGTACTTTTTGCTGAAACAGCAGATTTTTCTCTAATAACATATCCCAATTTCTGAATTGCTTCAAAAATTTTATCTTGAAAAATTATTGTATCATCAAATTCTACCCGAGTTTCCCCACTTGCCTCATTAATATTGATATCTTTAACACCTTTTAAGACATCAACTTTTGTTTCAACTAGACTTTTATCATTAGGAGAATGAATACCCTCAATGTGGATTTTTATTGTTTTCAACATAAAGATTGATTATTTAAAATTATCTACTACAGAGTATAGTAGGTAATCAAATCTCCGTCAAGAAGGAGTTATCCACAGCCTAAAATATTTCAAAAATATCAAGGGAAATAAATTAAAATACCCATTTTTTTAAAAGGGCTTCATTCCATTCCTTGGCAAGAATGTTTATCTGAACGATTAGCCATTTTACAAATATTCCCCTCACCCATATTGCATTGATTTATCTGGGGCTGGCCGGATGAGCAAGAAAAATTAGCAGGGCTGGTTAAAACAGATGATTTTGAGTGAAGGATAACATTAAAGACAAAAAAGAATAGAAAAATAAAGGCAATATTTAGAATCAATTTGGGGGTGAAAGTTTTTATCTGCGGCGAATAATCATTATCTGCTAATTTATTTATTCTTTCGTCTAGGACAGCGCCGAAGAAAGGAACCGCTAACTTATTTTGCAAAATAAGTTGCTTTTGCCACCCCATCACTTTGTACAAAGCTTGGATTAGGGGTATTTTATTCCGGAAACCATTTGTAGCATATTCGTCAGCCGCCAATTCGGATAAGATTGAATATTGTTTGGATAATGATTTGAGACCAGGTATGAAGAATAGAATTTTATTAAGAATTTTAATAAAAAATAATTTAATTGGATCATAAACAGAAAGATGATATTGCTCATGCAATAAAACAGCGGTTAATTCACTTGTGGATAATTTCTGTATCAAGGCAGTGGAGATGCAAATTTTTGGTCTGAAAAAATTAAAACAAAAGATAAACGATCCTCGGGTCTTAGTTTCAATAATTTTATTTTCTAAATTGACAGATTGGGCGACCCTTTTTAATTTGGGTGAGAGGACTAATTTTTTGTTTTTAAGGCTCATTGCGATAAATTGCTTAGTTGCTTTATTTGTTTTGATAAGGATTGTGATTAAAAAAAACAAGAGCGTTAATATCCCTATTCCCGCAAAAATTAAAGAAGAAAAAATGAAAGGGTGATTTGCGAAAGAGAGATGATGAGTGCAGCCGCAACTTGCTTGAAGACGGCCTAGAAAAGACTGCCAAATTAAGAGTAGTTTAGGATAAAGGTTCCATCCCAATATCAAAAAGAGAGCCAGAAAGGTGAAACCCAAGCCCAAGAATTGATAGAAAATTTTTTTGTTTTTTCTTTGATAATAATGTGTGTCCACGGCTTTTTATTTTATTTTTTTTAGTTTAAGCCGCCAATTTTCCAAATTTTTCAAATCGCTTGTCTCTACAACATCAATAAATTGCGCCACAGCCACTTCACCGAAAGATTTAATTAAATCGTTAATCGCCCTTCTAGAAACAGAGGCCGCGAAATCATCCCTGTTCTGGCTTGGCCAATAGATATAAGCGCCATCCTGTCCCTGTTTTCGTTTAAGGATTTTTTTATTGGATAGCCGTAACATTACAGTCATCACGGTGGTGTAAGCGATCTTTTTCTTTTTTCTTAATTTCTCCACCACTTCCCGAACGGAGACATTGCTATTAGACCAGACTATATCCATAATTTCCGCTTCCAACGCACCCAACGACCATTTAAGCTTATTTTTTTTCATAAATTTGATTATAATAATCTACTACATATTGTAGCAAAATTTTTTGAGAGTTGCAAATAGACTATACATATAGGTTACATTATAATCTCAAAGGCTAACTAAATCCGTGTCAAGGGTATCCTTTAAAAATATCGACAAAAATCAAAATGTATATTAGGATAATAATGCTCTTTTCTAATAGCCATTATAATGTTTAATTTAAATTAGGCTCAAATTGAATTGAACTTATCGAAAAGGAGAGAGAAAGATGGTTGAAGTTAAAAATGGACTAGGTTATGGTTCTATTGTTCCTGACGGACAAATCGTCTTTTTCAGAGACGAAAGGAAGGGACCTTTCACCCAAGGCGCAGAATTATTCTGGCCCGAAGAAAAAATAGTATTGCATGATTTGTTGGAAAAGGAAAAAGACAAGCAGAGCGAACCCAAGAAACGCGTGAAAAATAAGTTAAAGATAATCTGCGTGATTCCCTTAGACTCCGAAGTGTGGTCAATATTAAGCGCGTCGGATTTAGCAGAAAACAAAACAGGTTGGCAAGATCTCTTTTTGGCAGTCTTGCAAGCTGGGGTGATCTTCGGGATTGACAAAGCGATCGGGTTTTACGGTCGTCACGTTTCAGAAGAAAGATACCAACTAGGCGATACTGTGAGAGAGGAGGATATTGTCTTTCTGGTTTCTGATATTGACGGCAATGAAGTTCAGATCCTTCTGCCAAATCAAAGTATCCCGAAGGAAAACTGGTCTATAGCAAGCAGTGTTATTATCCCGGAAAGAGCTATTGAGCTCTTCCAAAATAATATTGGATTACCGATTTCGCAACTACTCCTCTTAATCCTTCAAATAGGCGAAAATTTCGGATTCGGGGAACAATGCATTTTAAATAGCTACTTTAGAGCCAATAACCCAGTATTAGGACTCGGTTTCTAAAATATCTGCACCGAGTCTTTTTTATTTTAAAGGGAAATAAAACTAAGCCAAAATACTAGTGATTTTTTGCAAAAATCACTTGATAATCTCTACTAAAATCTCCACCATCTTGATTAAATCTTTAATTCTGACTCGTTCTTTTTTAGTATGAGCGTCCCTGACGCCGTTTGCAATTTCTACTGCTTTAATCTGATACTCATTAATAATATTTAAATCAGAGGCACCAGTAGAAATAGTGAGTTCAGGAGTAACTCTCATCTTACGCATCGCTTTACAAATTTGTTTAATTAAAGAATCGGAGTGTCGGTGCTTGTACCCCGCAACCTCTCTAATAATTTTCAACTTATAGCGTGCTTTCTCTTTAACGCATTCATCTTGTGCCACTTTCTTCATTTTCTTTATTAATTGCTCAAGTTTGACTCTGCTAAAGCTGCGAATATCTCCCTTAAAAATCACTTGCTCGGGAACAATATTCGTCCCTTGCCCGCCGGAAATTAAACCAATATTAAAAGTTGTTTCCTGATCAATTCTACCAACTACTAACCGACTGATTACTCTGGCTGCGAGTACAATTGCATTGATCCCTTTTTCTGGCTCTGCTCCAGCATGAGAGGACTTACCTATAATAGTTAGTTCAAAAGATTTGATGTGCGGCGAAGCGGAAGTAATAATCCCCACTCTTTTTGCTCTATCCATACCAACTGCTTCCCGTGCTTTTATCTTACGGAAATTAAATTTGCTAATTCCAACCGATCCTCCCTCCTCTCCCGTAGAAAAAACGATTTCCAAAGGTCGACACTTTGAATTATTTTCGCAGATTAAATTCAACAGTTCTAAAATTATTGCTACACTGGCTTTATCATCCGCGCCCAAAATATTACCGCCCTCGGAATAAAGATATTCGCCTCTTTGATAAGGAATAATTCCTCGTCCCGGCTCTACTGTATCTAAATGCGCTTCTAAAAGCAGAGGGCTGCCTCGACCCGGCACGGAAACAAAAATATTACCCGCCTTATCTTTTGTCGGACGTAAATGCAATTTTCGCAAATAATCCAAAACCTCACGAATCGCTTCATTCTCTTCACCTGTTGGACTATCAATACGAACTAGCTTAAAAAATATATTACGCAATCTTTTTGAATTTACCATGTTACTAAGATAAAATCTAAATATATAAAAATAAATTTTTTCAAAAATAGGGGGATTTGCTGCCTTAAAAATATGACCCAACAAATCCCCATTTACTAGAAACGGTAACAAAGCTTATCAATTAAAGCCTTTGTCCCGCCAGTTGAAAAAAGAGCTACTGCTTGGTGAGCAGGATTACGTTTCGTTGCCAATCTTCCATAAAGAGGAGCTAAAAAACTTTTCTCGTGTAAACCTCTCTTGACTAACCCTTCTGCGGCTAAATCCAGAAGTTTAGACAGGTATGGAACAACCGATCTGCCATCTATCTTAGCGTCAAAGCCGGAAAAGATGGCGTTTTCTCTTAATGCCCGCCAGTCCTGCCAGGAAAACTGACCAACAATCTCTCGTTCTACCTCATCAATCACTTCTGCGATACCAAGCGTAAAAGCATCTACTGCTATGTTTTCTTGCTGGGGCTGAGTACAACAAGGACGCACCTCTATGGTGCCATAAAGTGTGCGCGGCCGTGCGCAAGGCCAGAAAGTGCCTTCGTGTAAACGATAATGCTTCTCAAAAGAACCTAAACCACCATTGTTAGATAGGTATTGCCCAAAATTTACTCCAGGGGCAAAATATTCACCTTTTCCATCTTGACTAACTAATAGTGTAAGGTTGCAGACGTATGCCAGAAAGTGGATTATGTCTCGAAACCGTTCATACGGAACACCCACTCTACCGCCGTTAGAAAAACTCCAATGGTCCTCCCTCACTGCTAGTCGACCCTTCTCATCAATACCCCCTGACCAAACAGACGAATTAGCACACAAAATAATCATTAACCCAGCTAAAGCATTATATACATTCGTAAACTGGACAACCTCCGCCTGCGTAATATCAACGTGAGTTTGATGAGCCGCGGTTATCGTTACATTATTAATACTTTCTGGATAATTTGTGCGCACGACTTCGTGCCGCCTTTTCTTAACCCAATAAAGATCACTAGGAGCAGCACAAGGTTGAATGCCATAACCGAGCACCAGCCCACCATGCCTATAAATGACTTTGCAAATATAGCGCATGCAATCATTAAAGGCTCCTACTACCTTCCATAAATCTGGGAGAGGAGGAAGGCCAATTTCTAAAGTACAATAACCTGCATCGGTCGTAATATTTACGCCGTCTTTCTCAACCCCCAAGACCACATCAGAATAACAATCATCATAATAAGGCTTCCATCCTCCTTGGACTAAAACAGGGAAAATACTCCGCACATCAAAAGGTTGACCGTCTTGATCAATAACCGGAAACTCGCGCTCCACACCAATCCATCTTCCTCCTCGCTTCAGTTCCACAGGGAATTTGCTAAGATAATTTTCCGCTAAAAAATTTAAATCCAACATTCTTATCTCTCCTTTTTTTAAAATGTTCATTTTACCAAACTAACCTACCGAAACCCTGCAAACATTATCAAATTCAAAGAACAAAAAAACCGGCTTAGTTAGCCGGTCTAGTTTCTAGTGTAAGACAGGTTTTAAACCTGTCTCTACTAAAAATCAGACCGGCGAAAGTCGGTTATAAAACCAAAAACCAAAAAAGAAATTATTTTGTGAAATATTATTTTCCATAACTCTTAAGAAGCATTATAACTCACCATAAAATATTGTCAAGGACTTCTTTAAATGAAACTCCACGGGCTTAGCCTACTCCGCCGAAGTGGTCTTCGGCTGCGAAGGCCGGACACCCGTGGCATCTCTTTATAATAAAATTTCGTGGAGCGCCCACCTGCTCACAAGCCTGCCCACCAGTCCGCCAAAGGCGGGCAGGCTTTCTGGTGCGTTGGGTCAAATCTTGATATTGATTTTTTTTCTAACCCAAAAATCATCCTGCAAAAACAGTAAGACATTGCCCGACCCCGGATCAACCATAAAAGATATACTCACCATAAGCCCACCCTTTATTTATTTTTTCTAGCGTTTTCCTTTGCGCGCAGTTTTCTTCTTCGTGACTTTGCGCTTCTTTATAGCTTTCTTTTTTTTTGCCATTTGCGATCACCTCCCTTCTTATTATTTTTTATCTTTGCGACAAAAAATAAAAAAATAATTTTAATCAAAAGGATTTCTTTCTTCAAAAACTTCTCCTCAAAAATTTTCTCTTTCTCGCCAAAATTTTTTCTGAAACCCGCCAAAGTTTTTTTTAAAAAAATTTAGGCGGGAAATTAAAAAAACTTTGGCAGGCTTTTTTCTTTTTATTTTCATTTCCTCCTTTGATGTATTTATTATACAACAAAAAAAAAGTTTTTAAAATAAAAAATTGTGGATAAACTATAAAAATCAAAAATGTAAAAATCAAAAAACAAAATGAAAATGTAAAATGAAAAAATTTTTTAATTAAATAAAAACCCGAAGAAAAAATTATTCTCCGGGCGCGCAAGAAGAACATACCGTGGCGGCATATTGCTTTAAACCGTCCACATGTAAAGAACTATTGTTCTGCACTACCGGATCGCTGCATACCTGATTAATAATCTTCTCAATGGATCTCCGAAATTCTTCTGCTGTCATTTCTCCTATGTGCAAAGAACGCAATGCTTCGCCAATCTGCGTACGATACGATTCCAGGGGATCTTTAGACATCAACCCATTTCCTCCTTTCTATTTGTTAGACTATTCCGGAAAATGAACAAAATAAAACTGGTCTTGTTTTTCAAGACCAACTAGTTTCACGATTAATTTGTGTTTCCACATCACAAAACTAGCCGGTCCAGAAAATCGGATTTAATGGTGCGGATATATTTTTGGAATTTGAGGTTATTCATACCTTTAATAGTCTAGTTAAAATAAAAATATTTGTCAAACAAAACTGTGGATAAAACATAAAGTGTGAAATACAACTGAAAAAAAATAAAAAAGGCAGGTTCGCAAAAAGAAAAAAATTCTTTTTTGGTGAACCTGCCCAGAGTAGCAAACCCCGTTAGAGAACGAAGTTCTTTAACGTGGCGAATCACCTGCTATCCCAATTATGCGGGATAACTGCTCGGGTACACTAGGTACCGCGAAGAGGATCGCTCTTTGTGAGCTTTGATGATTGCTACTTAGAAGGGGTAATAGTGGACACTGCTTTTATCACCTGTTGCAGTTGGCCGGGAATCCTTTTCCCCTGTGGGAATATTTTTTGATTTTTATTCCCATTAAGATTATTAACAGCGGCAAGATAGGCCTTGGTGCTTGCTTCTACAATATCTTTGCTTGTGCCACGACCAATGCTTTTCCCGCCGTTGACTGCGATATGTATAACCGCTTCCGCCATCATATCCCTACCTTTCATTAAAACCTTTAAAGAACACTCAATAAACTTAGCATTAATATCCGTCATCTTATTTACCGCTTTAAACACCGCATCCAACAGATTATCCCCACAACAAGCTGCTTCCTTTAACACCTCATCTCCATTCTTTAAACCCAGTACAACAACTGGTGTTTGAGTTCCGGCAAGGACCTGCAGATACTCCAAAGAGTACATATTATACCTCCTATCACAAAATTTGATTAAGTAAAGAACCAAAAAAACAAAAACAAAAAACTAGCCTTTCCCGGGCTAGATTTCTATTTTCTAATATTTGAAACCTTGAAAAAACCTAGCCCGCGAGTGGCAGCAACAAAACGCCCACCAACAATAAGGCTAGGTTTGAAATATTAAATTTTGCAAATGAATTTGGCATATTGACTAATTTAATTTTAGCAAACCCCAAATATCTGTCAAGACATTAAAAAAAAATGGCTCTTGATATCAATTACTTTGAATCAAGAGCCTAAGGTATCCGCTACATCTGTAGCGAATTTATCGTCGTAACAGAGAACTCCAGTTCACATGGGTATAAAAATCATCATGGTCTTCCTGGTCGCGATCGTCTCGGTTGCGACTATTATTTTGAACAATCTTTGAATAAGATCCCCCAGAACGGTTAATACTTTTTTGAATCCTATAGGCGGGCGGATCTTTCCGGAATACTCGTGTATTCTGTGGATTGCCGAGTTTAAAGTAACCGGTTTGAGCAAGATACTTCGCTGCTCGCTCAATTTGATCAAACTTTGCCTCTTCGCCAATCCTACTAAGATATTCCTTAAACCCATTCATATTACATTCCTGAGAATAAGAGGCATAAGTAATAACAAGTCCTTTATACTTCTCATCAAGCCCTACCATTGTTAGCGCTTGATTTATCGCTTCGCAAGAATTCCCTGTTAGCGCTTGACCTCCTGTTGCCTTGAAATAGTCTCTTAGTGTCGTTCCCGATCTTTGCGTCCTCACTATATTTGCTGTGCCAGATGAACCGGATGTACGTGCAATTTGATTTTTCCGCCTGACCTCTTGTATCTTGGCATATACCGCGGCATCATTATATCTCTTCGCAAGATTATATTGTCCTTTTTCTAGAGCTTCCTGTTTTTTGGCAAAAAGGTCTTGCACTTTGGTAAGAGCCAAAAGCGATGTTTCAGTCGAATCAAGGCGTTTGTTTGCCTGCACAATGCTTGTTTCAAGACCTTTATTGAGAAGGCTTCGGCTATCCACATCTTTTTTGGCAGAATCAGCCATTTCTTTAATGGCTTTTTGCATCTCTATCTTCTCGGCTTTTAACTTGGCAATCTCTACTTCCAACTGAGCATCCTTTGCCTTTAAGGCCACTAGCTCAGCGTCGCTGATGCTTACCGCCTGAGCTTGGGCAGATAGCGTCAACGCTAAAACTATAATCAGCATAAACACAGTCCACTTTTTCATTTCATTTACCTCCATTCAGCTTTTTGAGAATTTCGTTAATCTCTTTTGATTGATTCTCCACAGCTTTGGCATAACCATTTACACTTGACCAATAATCCACGACGGGTTCGGCCACAGGTGCTTCTCCTGTGGCGCTAACAAAAGAGTCGCTTTCAACAGTAACTTCCTGTTCATCTTGAGTTGCGGTTTCCGTTGCAATTTCATCGTCCTGTTCCGCCTCACCACTATAATGTTTTGCTGTCTTCCGAATAGGTTTCGGACGCTCGGACACAACGGTTTCTTCATAAGAAGTTTGTTGTTGCGCCGCCGGCTTTATAGTTGATTGTGCGGTTGTTGCCAGTGCGGCTGATTGTGTGGCAGGTTTCGCAATCACATTTGACCTTTCATCCTCAGTGTATTGATTGAAAAAATGCCATCCTACAAGCGCCAAAATGACAAGCGCCACAACAATGATTACCACGCCCGGTACGCCACGAAGCCAAATGAGCCAATCAAGTCGGTACGGCGAGCCGTCTAAAATGTTCTTTCCTTTCATTTCGTTTCCTCCTTTTTGTTTTCTTTTTCGTCCAGTATTTTCCCTTCTCCTTCTATAACAGTTTCAGGTTTCCCTTGTCCCCCCGTTAAGGTGCTAACAAATCTCTCAATGCTCGTCGCTTTTAATCCCCTAATCTCTCCTTCCATTATGCCCGTTTGGCGAGAACCAAGTATTGAAAGGAATTCTTCATAAATTTTCAATTCTTTTCCGCGTTGAGCTATCTCCAATTGCAATTCTTTTCCGCGTTGAGCTATCTCCAATTCCGCCAGTTTCGTCTTAAGCTCAAATACCATTTCAGGGAACGCTGCCATTTGCCCAGCGTCAGTAGCCAATATTTCCGCCAACGCCTTAAGCGCGATGTTTTTGGCTTCTGCTATTTTTGCTTCAAGCGGTATTTGTTTTTGCATTCTCTCAAATCCAAGCTCCATCCTATCTCTTTCTTGCTTCAATTCAAACTCGCCTTGTTTCTGTGCTTTCTCAAACCCAAGTTGCATCTTGCCTCGTTCTTGTTCCCATTCAAACTCGTTGCGGGTGCCTTGAGCTTCCAAGGTATGCGCCAGTTGCGCCCTCTCCGCCACCCTACCAAGTTCATCTTTCTCCTGTTTTTCAAACCAAATAGCGATTTCTTTCTCCTCGGGCTGTATCTCCTCGCTAATTGTTAAATCATCCACTGCAAAACAAGATTGGGTCCTCGCTAATATTGTGGTCAATCTCTCTTTGGCGTCTTTAAGAAATATTCCGTTTACTGTTTTAATCTCTCGCCAAGTATATGCAAGAATCCCATCTCGGAGAGCGGATGAAACAGAACTGACCAACAAGGACTCTTCTGTTTGAGCATTAACAACTATTCTTTTAATACTTTCTTCGCTATCATTCACCTTTGCCTGCGCGTTGACAATGCCTATTAAGGCAATGCCGTCTTTTGTACTCACAGTGCCTTTCAGTGGTACAGAAATTTGCTTGGGTGTCATATCCACAAAAGCAATTCCATCGCACTGACCTCTACGAGCACGTTTAGAAGGTATAGTATAATATTCCCCTTTCTCTACCTGGGGTAGCACCCTAATCGGATTACCATCATTACTAACAGTAACAGCCCGTAACTGGGCTGTTGGAATAACAGGTTCCAACCATTTCGCTTCCCTTAAAAAAACCCACCTATCATCAGCCATCCCTAATCACTCCTTCCCTTCCTGAAAGTATATTTCAGATTTTACCACGGTTCCTATATTTATCACTTTAATAAACCTAAGTTCATTTAAACAAACAAATCAACAACCTCATCACTGAAACACTATATAACTAAACTAAGTTGACAAAGACCCTAGTGAAAAAACAACCCTATAAACCTTAAAATCTTATTGAGTTATATATATCACCTTTTGACAAAACAGTCAAGAATTAGCTAAAAAAGCGGGGCTTTATTTCCGCTTCTATATCTCTATATTCCATTTATATATTAGATGAGATCACGCAAACATCACATCATCCTCTGCTCGCTTATAATCAAGGATTTCTTCGGGTGCAAACCAGTGTTCAATTTCATGCGCCGCTTCGGCGGGATCGCCCGAAGCGTGAACGATGTTGTGGATTGCCCGCTGGTCAATGTTCGCCGCTGTGTTGGTATCAATAGAATAGTCGCCGCGGATTGTTCCCGGCTGGGCTAAAATCGGTAAAGTATGACCCACTAATTTTCGCACCGTGGAAATGGCGTGCATCCCTTTTAAAATCATCGCCACCACTGGCGCCATAGACAAATAACTCACATTCCATTTCTGGACAAGTTTGCCGATCTCCAAAGAATCATCGGTGCCCATTTTTTCTTTGACATTCATCCCATACTCTTTAAAGGCGTCAATCGTTTTTTGACCCATCCCGCGGAGCCATTCTTCCGAGCCTGAATAATGCTTTTCCACATGCTCTCTTGTTGGCCAAACCATCTTCAGGGCAATGACTTTGAGCCCCCGCTTTTCAAAGCGGGAAATAATCTCGCCGACTAAGCCCCGCACTACGGCATCGGGTTTAACAATCACGACCGTGCGCTCTTGGCTCGGATGATCAGCGCTAATCTTATTTTTCTCTTCCATAATTTTAGAAAATTTAATAATTCATCTTTTTAAATTCTAGCATAAAAACTACGAAAAGTGAAGCTCCACGGACTCACGCCCGTGGCATCTCTTTATAATAGGATTTCGCGGAGCAAAACCCCTCACCAGAAAGCCACCATTCATCCACGGGTTTAGCCTACTCCGCTTAAAGCAGCCTTCGGCTGCGAAGGCCGGGCACCCGTGGCTTTCTGGTGAGTTGGGCAAAATAAAAAAAATTAGAGGGTATTATGAACGAATAATTCATCCCCTCTCTATCTAGCCATCTTATAGCCTACTTCCTAATCTCTATGGTTTTGACCATCCACAAAACCATATCCCCGAAAAATTTTACGGATTGATTAGGACACTTGTTATAGATGGCGAGTGCTAGAAGCCGCGGCAGCAACAGCGATGGTATTACCGCGCCCACGACCAACAAGAGGACTAACATTCTACCACCCCCAATACTAAGACACTAATGAATAACCGGTCGAATTATACTTGTATTATAAAGTGTAAAATTTAATAAATCAATAATTATATTAATTTTAAATTTTAAATCAAATCTTAATTTTTAATTTTAAAACAGTCGAGTTTTAAAATTAATACTTGATATCTCCTCTTTCATCTGTCCTCAAAATTTGAATCCCTAAATCCTGAAGCCTCTTTAAGGCAGCCTCGTTCGGGTGACCATATGTATTCTTGCCCACAGAGATAATCGCGGCTTGCGGTTCAACGGCTTTCAAAAAATTTTCGCTCGTGGAATTCTTTGAGCCATGATGCCCTACTTTTAAAACATCGGATTTGAGATATACATTATTAGAAATCAACTCCGCTTCCTCATCTAATCCCGCGTCGCCCATAAGGAGATATTCCTTCTCTCCGCGCGCTAAACGGCAAACAATGGAAGTATTGTTCAAATCTTTCACCTTTTTATCCTGTAAATTTTCCAAAGGAAACAAAAAATCAAGATGAGTGTTATTGGCGAGCATAATATGCTCGCCATAGCGCGGAAATGAAACCGCAATATTTTTCTTGGCGATAATCTCTTTAAATCTTTTGTAATATTCTTCGTCGCTTTCCACGCCATTATAAATTACTCTGTCCACTTTGTACCTTTCTAAAACTTCTATCAAGCCTCCCAAATGGTCTCTATTCGGGTGCGTAAGGATAACCGCGTCTAATGAACGGTCAAAGAACGGCATTATTTCACCAAGTTTACTTAAAACCGTCTTCCCTTCGCCCCCGTCAATTAAGATTTGATGCTGTTCTTCATCTTCAATAAAAATACTATCTCCCTGTCCCACATCGTAAAAAATGACCCGAAACTTGGGTGGCTTTCCCCCTTCCCAAACCGCCCACCAACCAAGTATAGTAAGCACAACTAAAAGTCCTAGAATATAATATTTATATCTTTGGAAAAACATTTGAAAATAGAATTAGGAATAATGAATCCCCGCACCAAGCCCCCGCTAACGCTCGGCTGGTACAGGGCAAGCAAGAATCAGGAATGAGCCCCTCCGAAACCTCTCCCCCTACAAAGGGGAGGAACTCCCTGATTCATAATTCCTGCTTCCTAATTCCAATCTTATTATACCACACCAAAAACCCCGCCAAAACTAAATAATAAACGACCACCATCCACCATTGCATCTTTAACTCCAAAAAGCTATAAGGGATTTGAGCTAGATAATCACTAACTTTAAGAATCAAGGTTAGAAACGGCCAAATAAGCCAACTAAACATCCAGCCTAAAAGCCAATAAACAAAACCTAAAATAATACCGCAGAAGCCTAAAATTGTAATAAAGGGAACAAAGGGAACAATCAAAACATTAGCAATCGGAGAAATTAACGAAAGCTTGCTAAAATGAAACATCAATAAAGGCAAAGTGGCAACTTGGGCGGCAAGGGTAAGCAAAATAATATTTTTAATAAAGCCAAGCTCTGGTAATTTCGCAAACCATTTTATAAAAATTGGATAAATATAGACAAGGCCTAAAATCGCCGCGAAGGAAAGCTGGAAGCCGACATCATAAGGCAATAGTTTTGGATTAATGACAAGTATCGCTGCTGCGGCAAAAACAATCGCGTTGGCGGAATAATTCAGGCGACCCAAACGTTGCGCCAATAAAAACAGAAATCCCATTACCCCCGCTCTTACCGCGGAAGCGGGCGCGCCGACCAAGATGACATATAAAATTAAAAATAAAACCGCGAAATAAAAAGCATGCTTCCGCCATAAACCTAAGGTTAAAAGAACGGACATCACTATTGTAGAAATTAGAGTAATGTTAAAACCGGAAACAGCGATGATATGAGTTATGCCCACGCGAGAAAAATCATCCAAAACTTTTTTCGGAAAATTACCTCGCGAGCCCAAGGTTAATCCGGCTAATAATGATGCTTGCGGTTCTGGTAAAATTTTGCTAATCACATTACTGGTTTCTGCTTTCAATTTCAAAATGACCGCGTAAATAAAATTGCCGTTACGAGAAGACAACAATTGCACTCCCCCCTCCCTGGGATAGCAAACCGAATAAATACCAAAAAGACTTAAATAATTTTTGTAAGAAAAATCTTCTTCCGCCTTGGGAGTTTGTAATTTGCAAGTGATTTTTAGTTTATCCCCATAATGGTATTGAGGATAATTTGGAACTGTTACCAGCGTCTTGCCTTGATAATTACCCGCAGCTTTAACTGTGAGCTTTGTATTTGTATCCCGCGCATCTGGCTCTTTATTGACTATGCCCAAAAAACTCATTTCCCCCTGATCGTTATAATAAGCAATGTGCGCGGCGTTAATTTCGGGCGCGCTCATCTCAAAGCGCCATACGCCCAAAACAAAAAATAGGATCGCAAGTCCTATTATTTTCGCCAGTTTTTCAGACCAGAAAACGCTGGTGATAATTATTCCCAAAACTACCAAACCAATTAACGTGACACGCCTTATGTCTCCGCTCAAATCCTGTATTAGCCCACCAACAAATACGCCTCCGATGATACTTAAACAAAAAGTCAAAAATATAGTGGATTTACTAATTACAATGTTGATATAAAAAATTAACGCCAAAATCTAAACAAAATTCATAATTCCTGCCTGCCCGCCGACCTGTCCGCAGAAGTCCGCCTTTGGCGGACGAAGGAGGAAGCCTTGGCATAGGCGGACCTGCCCCGCACCGAATTTATTCTGGTGACGGGGCTTCCATTTCAGGCTGAAGCTGCTCCAGAGTCTTCGCTTCCACTTCCGCGCGCTCCCTGCCGTATTTCAAGCGCGATAAATTTTTTATTTTTCGCGCCAAATCGCGGTCAGGCTTTTGCTCGGGCGATAAGGTCTGCATACTAAAAGCTTTGGAAGGCGTATTATTGATAGTAAGTTTCAGATAGGTTTGGAATTGGCCAAGATTGATTAAATCATGGGCGGAAAAAACCGGCTCGGTTTGTTTTTCCACAAACTCGGCGTCATTGGGTCCGATCCGAAAAGAAGCAAGACTGCCGACATTGCCAAAAACCGCGTCGCGAATCTGTTCCGGAAGCTGGGCGATATATTGATTGGCGAGAGTTAAATTCAGGCGGTATTTGCGGGCTTCGGACAAAATCGTCATAATACTGTCCGTAGTGAAATTTTGGAACTCATCAATATAAAGATAAAAATCGCGCCGCTCTTCCTCGGGGATATCCACCCGCCCCATTGCCGCCATCTGGATTTTAGAAACAATAATCAAACCGAGAAGCGAAGAATTGATCTCGCCGGTTTTGCCTTTAGACAGATTAACGAGCAAAATTTTGCCGGAGTCCATAATCTCGCGGAGATTGAAGGCGGAGCGCTGCTGGCCGATAATATTGCGCATCATTGTGTTCTCCACAAACTGCCCGATCTTGGAAATCAAATAGCCCAACATCTCGGATTTATGAAAATCCGTGGTCTTCGCCATTTCCTTCTCCCAAAAATCGCGCACCACCGTATCCGTCACTTTCGCGATCTTGTATTTTTGATATTCCGGATCAGTGAACATCCGCGGAATCTCGGTAATCGTCCCAGGATTTTCCGGATCCGCCATCAAGGTCAGCATCACATTGCGCATATTATGCTCAAACATCGGGCCCACAATCTCCGGTGGAAAAAGCTTATGGAAAATGGCAATCATCTCAGAGACGACAAAGTCCTTCTGTTCGGGCGTATTATATTCCAGCATATTAAGCCCCAAGGGGCGGTCAATATCTCCCGGGTCAAAAAGCACGACCTCTTCCGCTCTGTTTCTCGGTATAAGGCCTAATAATTCTTCAATAAGTTCGCCATGGGGATCCACCACGCAAACGCCCTCGCCACTTTGCAAATCCTGCGCCACCATATTTTTAAGCAAAGTGGTTTTGCCCGTCCCGGTCTGACCAATAACATACAAATGACGGCGCCGATCTTCTCTTTGAATCCGCACCAGTCTCTCCACGCCCCGAAAAACATTCTTGCCAATCACAATCCCTTCTTGAGGCAGATTGGCGGGCGCCTCGCCCTTCTTGGCAGTAAGCCATTTCACTTCCGGCGTTTCGGTGTAAGCCGTAGGCAAATGGAAAATGCTCGCCAGCTCCTCGGTGTTTAAAATACTCGCTTTTTCCTCATCAAAAAAACGAAAATTAAAATTGGTAATCGTTTTTTTGGCGCTCCACTTTTTATTTTTATCCGGCTTGAAACTATTATATTCGGGATAAGTAAACTGCTGAAAAGCGTTGATTAAATTGGACAATTTAATCTCGGCTTGCTCGCGCGTGGGACTCGCGGCCGCCAGACGAATATTGGTCCGAAAAGCGACCTTGTTCGCTTTCTCTTCCAAAAGCTTTACCGTTTCCTGCTGCAGGGGGGTTAAGGAAGGCGGCGCTTCAATCTGCTTTTCCCCTTCCACTTCCGGCGCTCTTTTCTTCTTCTCGGCTCCTTGAACCGCTGTCATCACCACCTCGCCGGCAAAATGCGCCATCTTGCCTGCCACGCTCTTCGCGCCCACCGCCTCCGCGGTTTTCACGCCCTGCTGAATCTTGCGCGCCGCGGAAAGACCCTTGGTCTGCCAGCCTTTGGGAGCGGGACGAATCATCACCTCTATACCCCCTCCTTCTTGATCTCCCATCTTGCTCAAAGCGTTAGCAAGAGCCGAGAGAGGGTCATTTTCCAAATATTTATAAGTTTTAATTGGAAAAACATTTTCGCGCGACAAAACCATATTCGTCGCGAGCACCACGCTCTCGGGAGTATAAAAATTGTATTCCTTCACCTCTTCCAGTTCGGCTTTGGGATAAGCCGCCTGGATTTGTTTTTCCACGAGCCCCACCAAATTATTCGGACAGCAAACGTAAAAACTTGTTTCATTATGATGCGCCACAATTTCCAAAGAAACAAAATCTTTTTCCTCCCAAAGCTTGGCTTTTTTCACACGATTGAGTTGCGCGAAGCCGGCGAATACCTGCTCCGCCACCGCGATCAACTCCTTCTCTTCCTGTTTTTCCTCTTTCTCCCCCTTGCCGATTTCTTTCGGCACCCGAATTGAAAACAAAGTTGTTTGGAAAGCCTTAGGCACCTTGGATTTCTTGCGCTGGTTTAAAATCAAAAAATAAGCAATCAAGATAAGCAATAAAATAAAAAGTATCCCACATAAAAGATAGATGATGGAAAGATTAGTTTCATTCATAAAGACAGCATAAATTATAACTTATAACTTATAACTTGTAACTCAAGACTTCTGAAAAATTTGAGTTACGACGGGTGATGGATTTTAAGTTTTGAAATTATCCCCCAAAGCATTGCTCCTATTTTTTCAGCCAGATTGATTAATTCACAATATCGCTCTTTATTTAAATATTGCCTGTGATGAGAAAAATAGATAAGATACTTACTTTCTTTTAATGATCCATATGAAATTTCTAAAAAGTTCCTTAAAGTATTTCTGCTCTGTCGGGCATAACCTTCTATGTAATTCAAAATCACAGACAAAGCCGCTCTCCGTAATTGCGATATTAAACCAAATTGCTCTATCTTAGGGAAATCTTGAGTATAATCATAAACTTTATTTGCATAAACATCCATAAACTTCTTTAATTCCTGATGAAATTGATTTGTCCGTTCCATTCTCTCTTGGGTTATAAGTTACAAGTTATAAGTTACACGATTTTCACGCCGCTTTCTTTTCTTCACGACCTTGGCTTAGAACATCTTTTTGGGCATAGGGATCCAAACGTTGTAATTGTTTAAATCTTCGCACTTCAACCTGCGCTTTCTTTTCCGCGCTTATTGCTTCTTTCTGCTCTGCGACCGCTTCCCGCGCTTCTTGCGTTAAGTCTTTTGCCGCTTCTTCCGCCTTGCCTGCCGCGATTTGCGTTTGCCGCGCCGCTTCTATGCCCTGTGGCCTTCCTTTCTCTATTCTTTCCGCGGATAATTCCGCTTTTGCGGCAGTTTTTCCACTCTCCTTTTCAATTTCTTCCTGCGTGCCTTGGACTGCTTCCCGCGCCATTTCCAATTTTTCCGCGGCGGCATTTTGTTCCTCTAAAGCGTGGCGCGCCTTTTCCCTTTGAATGGTTACTAAAGGATGCTCTGTGGGCGTAGCTTGCGCCTCCTCTGGAGACGGAGGAGGAGATATTATTTCCTTTTTCTCTGATAATTGTTCTGGTTTTATCTCGGATGGACTCTGGGGTTCAACTGCGCCCTCCCCAGCTATTTTTTGCCCCTCAAGAGCTTGTTTTTTCAATCTCTGTTCACTAACTTCTTGCAAAGTTTGGGGTGGAGTAGGAAGAGTAGATGTTTTATCCTGATTTGGGTTTTGATTTAAAGGCATAAAAATGAAATTTAATGACTTAATTTCATTATAACATTTTTTAAAAAATATGTAGAGACATCAAAATTTCGTGTCTCTGCTCACTAAGACATCGCAAACCAGTCCCTCCTATTTTTGAATCCGAACAACTTTATTCCTTCCCCTTTCCCCCCGGCTGATCTGTATGTAACTTTTGGCAACTCCAGAATAATCCGCCAGAATCTTGATTAGGGCTTTATTCGCCTTACCTTCCACTGCTGGCGCGGTTAAATAAATCTTAAAACAACCGTCTGAAAGAACGGTTATTTTATTCTGCTTGGCGTTAGGAATAACTTTGCAGGAAATGGTCATAAAAATTCTTTAATAACCCTAAGCTCTTGCCAACTTTAAAATTAATCAAACAAGCGCCTCCTATTCCAAGTTTTCTTACTATTTTATTCCGTCCGCTTTCAGCAGGACGAAGTTAGCTTCCAGCGTGACGCAGTCCGCTTTAATCCACAGGCACAACTCTTTTGCCTTGAATCATAAAGTCTATGATCACTTTGCCGTGGTCGCCAAGACCTGTCCACTCGTCGTCGTTATCCCAGGAATACTGCGCCCAGGTCTCATTGCATTTCCCGCCACGAACAAGATAATTCATCCGAATTCGTTTATTTTTTGGCAGCTTGCTTAAGGGAATGTTTGCGACATAGCCTTGATTCGACCAATCCATTTTCCAAGTATAATTCCAGCGATCAGGGTCGCCGGTAATCACGACCGTTTCGCCGCGTCGGGGCTGCGGAATAAAAACCCAGCACAAAAATCCCCGCACACATAATTAGCTTTTTCATAGATTTTTTGAATCTGTTTTTTTGAATTTTAGAGATTAGTCTCATAATATTCTTGGTTTAAGATTTTTAAAATTAATTCCGCGGCTGACTGGATAAATTAATTCTTGCGCTCTTTTGCGTTAGAAATAAGCGCGCTAATCTTAATTCTTGATAAGAAAAATCTTTGCCTAATATTTCACGCACCGGCTTTAAATACATCTCCCCAGTTTGTTGGAAAGCAATCTTGATAATTTCAAAACGGCTCTCCGGCAATTTTAAATAATCTAAGCTCATTTCCTTAATTTTATTATTTTGCGCTAGCTTTTCTAAATGACTCACAATAGTCTCTTGTTTCAAACCGCGTCTTGAAGCAATCTCTTCCAACGACAATCTTTCCACCACCAACATTCTGGTTTTCTCGTAAGTTGAAAGATGGTCTTTATTCTCTTTTTTAATATCCTCTTCAATCTCATCATCTTTCAATTTCATCCTTTGGTTTATTTCTTCCCTTAAAGAAACCATCACCTCTTGCGACATCTGCCTTAAATTTTTATCCAAGCTTAAAACTTCCTTATTCACTTGAAGCGCTAGATCATTAATCCCTAACAATTTGAGGCAGTCAAAAGATCGCACCCGCGAAAGAGCGACATAGCCCATCCCTTCTACAAAAGATTTGGAAAGGTCAACCTCTGCCGCGTCTAAGGTCATACCTTGGCTTTTATGCACCGTGATTGCCCAGGCCAAGCGCAAGGGCAATTGATAAATTGCCGCTCTTTCCCTCCCATCTTCTTCAATGGTCCAACTCGCCGGCAAGGCAATTACTATTTTACCTGCGCAAGTTTTAATGATCGGAAACTTATGTTCATCAAAGCCAATTATTTTCCCCAACGTTCCATTCACATATCCCTTCTCAAAATTATTTTTCACAAACATCACTTTCGCGCCCTTTTTTAGTCTTAACCGCTCCGGCGCGAGGCACCCTATTTGCAAAGCTTGCACTAACTTTTTCGGACCACTTCCCCGCATTGAATAGGCAAACTCCTTCCCCGGAATCTTGGCTAACTCCATATTATTAATCACGTCCACATCCGCGTTATGAGTATAAAGCTTGGGCGGCGATAAAGAAAAAACTGTTTTTCCAAGCTGCTTGCTGGATAATATTTTATGCGATTCTTTTAAATTATTATCACGAATATGTCCGAGCAAAGAAAGAAGGTCAACGTCCTTGTGGCGATGTTGTTCTTCCAAATAGCAAACCTTAATGTCCATCCTTGGCCAGACATCGGATTCCGTAATGAATTTAGCGGCTTTTCCCCTATTTTGCACAGGCGGCAACTGAAAAAAATCGCCCGAACAAATAACCTGCATACCGCCAAAAGGTTCATCATTCTCTTTGAACACCCGACAAATTTGATCTACCAAATCAAATTGAAAGCCATGCAGCATTGAAATCTCATCAATAATCAAAATTTCTGTTTTGCGAAAATGCTTAATTAAATATGGTCTTCTCAAAAGATCCTCCAAATCCCTTTCACCTAATTTTTCTTTAATGCCCAAGCCAGACCAAGAATGAATAGTAACGCCATTCATATGGGTAGCGGCAATCCCAGTGGAAGCGGTAACCGCAACGCTCTTCCCGTGTTTTTTTAAATATTGGATAAATTGATTCAATAAAAAAGTCTTGCCTGACCCCGGCGGCCCGGTCAACAGCGCGTTGTAGCCTAATTTTAAGATCGCGATCGCTTCTGCTTGAATCATAAATAGAGATCAAATTTAAAAGTATCTTCTCTGTTGACCTGATCAATTTCTTGAGATGTAAATTTTATTTCTTTTTCTGGCATAAATTTTGAAAATTGCGGTAGGGAACAAAAATTTTCGTTCCCTGCCATTTTAACACAAAAAAAATTTACCGTCTTACCCCGTGGACCCGAAACCCCCTCGGGAATGATTTTGCGTCTTTTCTACTTCCTCCCATTCCCCTCTTTCAATCTTCACAAAAATCCCTTGGGCAATGCGGTCGCCGACCGCAACGCGCGCTTCTTTGTCCGTGAAATTATACACTTGCACGCGGATTTCATCTTCCGCCCCGCAATAATCTTGGTCAATAATCCCCGCGCCGTTAATTAACATTAAACCTTCTTTTACTGGTGTTGAGGAACGAGCAATGAGCATCAACATATATCCCGGCGGAGTTTTAACAATGATATTCGCGGGAATGCGCACGATTTCCTTGGGTTTCACAACCACGCTCTCGCGGCAAATCAAATCAAAACCCACGGAGCCAGAGGTTTCGTATTTAGGCAAAGGCAAAGATTGATCTACTCGTTTGATTTGAATTTTCATAAACCACTTTTCGTCATTGCGAGGAAAGCCGGCCTTAAAGACGGCTGACGAAGCAATCTCATTAAATTATAAGGTTGACGATAAATTTATATCCCTCTAATTTCCACTTTTTTCACATACTTTTCCGCGATCTTTTGGAAATTACGAATCACACTCTCCCTATAAACTTTTCTCTCTGGATCGGGCGCTAATGTTTTGAGGGGCTGATATTGCTGGAGCGCGTATTTTTCCGCGCCGGCGATAACCTTGACCATTTCCTCTAAATTATCCTTGCGCACAAGAGGCGGGAAAAGAGTAGTCCGAAATTCATAATGAAACCCATCTGGCTTTTTCGCTCGTAGCAGAAAAGCGGCGCTCTCTTTGATCCGCGCAAGTTCTACAGCCGGCTGCACTTTTGGATAATCCTGCCAGCTGGTTTTTAAATCCATCGCCGCGTAATCCACAAACTTTTCTTGGATCAATTTTTTCAACATAACAGGATCGGAACCATTAGTATCTAGTTTAATCAGATAGCCTAAATCCTTCACTCGCGAAATAAAGCGAGGCAAATCCGCCTGCAGGGTCGGCTCGCCGCCGGTAATCACCAATGCTTCCAATTTGCCTTTTCTTTTGCCCAAAAACTTTAACACTTCCGTCTCGGTAAAAACGGGCAAACTGGAATCCTCTCTTACTAATTCAGGATTATAACAAAAAGCGCACCGGAGGGTACAGCCTGATGTGAAAATAATCGCCGCAATCTTTCCCGGATAATCAAGAAGAGAAAATTTCTGAAAACCGCGGATTTGCATAAAAATAGTAACTAGTAACTCGTAGTTGGTAATTAAGACGAACCACCCTTCGGGCGAGATATTACTATTTACTAATTACTGATTACTTCTCTAACCCTTCACCTTTAGCTAAAGATGAAGGGTCTAATGCCTTATTATATTCCTTCCGATCATGAAACTCCTCCTGCTTGCCGTCATTCCACTGTTTCACCGGCCGCAGATAACCAACAACGCGCGAATAAACCTCGCATTTTGTGCGTTGTAATTCTAAATTTTGTCTTGTCTGATTCATTTTATTTTCCTTACTTAAAAAATTATTTTTCATTTTTGATTGTCTCGCTTCGCGAGATCTCGCGAAGCGATGATGATTTTTCCTGCCCGCTGTGCTCTTAGCAAAGCATGGCGGGCGGGCACTTTTTATTTGTCTGGCTTCGCCAGATCTTGACGAACTGTGTAGCCGATTTCCGCGTCGCACTTAGGACAATATTCATGCTCGCCGGCGATATAGCCGTGCTTGGGACAGATGCTGAAGGTCGGCGTCAGGGTAAAATAGGGAAGGTGATAGCGGTGGCAAACCTTTTTAACTAAGCTTTTGACGGCAGTAATATTGGGCAGCCGTTCGCCAATAAAGCCGTGTAATACCGTGCCACCCGTGTAAAGACTCTGCAGGTCGTCCTGACAATCCAAGGCTTCAAATAAATCATCACTAAAGTTAACGGGAAGATGAGTGGAATTCGTGTAATACGGCTTTGCCCCTGCCTGATAAGCTCTTTCATTCGCCACAATAATTTTAGGATATTTTTCTTTGTCATATTTGGCGAAATTATAGCTTGTGCCTTCGGCCGGCGTCGCCTCTAAATTATACAATTGATTCTCTTCGTTCTGATAATCCATCAGCCTTTCCCGCATAAAAACTAAAGTTTCCTTGGCAAACTTATGACCCTTATTTGTAGAGAGACTCGTTTTAAGAAGATTAAGGCAGGCTTCATTCATCCCCAAAAGACCAATGGTGTTAAAATGATTGCGCCAGTATTCACCAAAAGATTCTTTAATTTTGTCTAAGTAATGACGGCAGTAGGGATAAAGACCTCCTTCGGTGAATTGCTCTAAAGCCTCTCTTTTCACCTGCAGACTTTTGCGCGCAACCGCCATTATTTTCCCCAAACGTTTAAAGAAATCTTCTTTATCTTTGGCTATATAGCCCAAGCGCGGCATATTGATCGTGACTACCCCGATAGAGCCCGTAAGCGGGTTCGCGCCAAAGAGTCCGCCGCCTCTCTTACGAAGCTCTCGGTTATCCAGGCGCAAACGACAACACATGCTGCGCGCGTCATCCGGACTCATATCAGAATTGACAAAGTTGGCAAAATACGGGACGCCATATTTAGCGGTCACTTCCCACAAGGGATTCCACTCGCGTTTCCCCCATTGAAAATCGCGGGTGATATTAATTGTGGGAATAGGAAAAGAAAAAACACGTCCCTTGGCATCGCCTTCAAGCATAGTTTCGCCAAAGGCGCGATTAAAAAAATCCATTTCTTTCTGGAATCGGCCATAAGTTTCATCTTTAAGCTTTCCACCAATTACCACAGGTTCATTTTTAATATTGGCAGGAATAGTTAAATCTAGTGTAATATTGGTAAAAGGCGTGTTGCCCGTAATAAATACTTTGCCTTTGCGCCGCGCGATCACGGTTTCATTTTCGGTATGCACTGACCAAATTACTCCATGATAATTGACTTTTTTTACCCGCGCGATATAAGTCTCGGGATGCTTAATTATTCTCAAAACATAAATATCCTTCTGGCCAATGGTTGGCTTGCGCGTCATTACTGTAAAGCCATAACCGGCCTGGACCAGTATTATTTGCAACTGATCCAAAAGATCCAAATCCGTGGTCGCAATTTTACAGCCTTCAAAACCGTCGGCTTTAAGGTAAGTGTCTAAAAATAATCTCGCTTGCCGCTCACTCAAATCCTGCAAGCAGGCAGGAATAAAATGTATATTCTCTTTCGTACCAAACCACTTATGAATCACTCTGGAACTTTCCGCATCCATTCTCATTCTTTGCACCTCACCCCCCAAACTTGCAGTCAAATATTCACTATAATGCAGCTTGAAATGTTTTAATAAATTAATAATTTCATTGTAATTCGCTCTATTTTGAAACTTGGATTGATAAATGCTCACACGATAACAGCATCTGCGTTTTCCTGGCCGCTCGATTGAACCTTCACTGATCACCCAAGCTAAAAGTTGAATCTGATCATCACTAACCTTCGCATCAAGGTTTGCGTTCTTTCCCGCGACAGGAATAATAAATGGCGACTTAAGTTTTAATATTGCTTCAATCGGCTCTAAAACATAGCCTCCATTACTAAACAATTTTCTTACTACCCTGTGCCCATGTGAAATTAATTGATCCTGTATTCTATTCTTTAAGTTGTACATTACGCCCTGGTATTGTCTTTTAAAAACCGAAGTAACCTTTTTTTCTTCTAGTTGGCTGTTTTTCAAATTGAAAGTTTTAATCTCATCGCCGGCTTTCACTTCACTATAGCCTCGCCAACCTTCGCTGGTCAAAATCTCTGTGTCCCCTGAAAGACATTGAAAACCTACCCGCGTCGGCACATTCATATTAAACAAAAATTCCTGCAGGCACTGTTTAATATCCCCATAACTTAAATCATCATAGCGGATAAAAGGGGCAAGATAAGTATCAAAATTAGAGAAAGCCACTGCCCCTGCGATTTCGCCCTGCACGGTGTAAAAGAAATTAACAATCTGACCCAAGGCTGCGCGCAGGTGCTTGGGCGGGTGAGATTCAATCTTGCCGGAAACCCCGCCAAAACCGCGCATCAAAAGATCGCGTAAATCCCAGCCCGTGCAGTAAGCGGACAAAAGCTGAAGATCATGAATATGAAAATCCCGATTTAGATGCGCGTCCCGCACTTCCGGAGGATAAATCTTATGCAACCAATAATGGGAGGAAACCGAGGACGCGACATGATTATTCAGTCCTTGCAGTGAAAAAGTCATATTGCTGTTTTCGCGGACGCGCCAATCCACCTGTGATAGATAGCCCTCCATTAGTTCGTCGGAGTCAATAAATTTCCGCAAATCCCTTAGTCTCGCGTGTTGATCGCGATAAAGAATATAGGCCTTCGCCGTCTTCGCGTGTCCTTCTTCAATCAAAACCTTTTCCACCAAATCTTGGATTTGCTCCACGGATGGGATAGTATGGCCATCAAATTTTTCATTTAAAAGGATAACTACCTTGGCGGCTAATTGTCTGGCGAGTGCCCTATTCCGCCCCCCCACCGCTTGCGCCGCCTTAAAAATAGCCGTCGCGACTTTTTCTGGTTCAAAAGGAACAATCCTGCCATCCCGCTTCTTGATTTCCCTGACCTGTTTTGTTTTTGCCATTTTGGATTATTTAGTGTGTCGCTTCATCGAGCGACACACTTTAGGGTTTCGCTCATAAGCGGACACCCTTTGGAGTGTCCGCTTTAATAGACGGGCTACCCTTTAGATTTTAATTTCTATTTTGGGCGGCAAATCTGTCTTTTGAGATCCGTAAATGCGCTTAGCTCTTGCGCAAAACTTTCTACATCTTTAAAAGACTTGTAGACCGAGGCAAAACGGATATAGGCTACCTCGTCCAACTTTTTCAATTCCTTCATCACCAATTCGCCGATTAAACGGCTCCCTATTTCTCTTTTTCTGTCCTCGCGAATCTTTTGCTCAATGCGGGAAAGCATCTTCAAGATCGTCTCCTCGGCAATAGGACGTTTTTCGCAAGCGCGTCGGATACCTCGTTCTAATTTGGTGCGGTCATAGAGCTCACGCCGACCATCTTTTTTAATGACATAAAAATTCAATAATTCCACTTCTTCATAGGTGGAAAAGCGGGAGCGGCATCTCGGGCATTCGCGGCGACGCCGAATGATAAAACCATCGTTCGCGCTCCTGGAATCCAGTACCTTGGTCTCGCTGGCGTGGCAATGGGGGCATTTCATATATGTAGGTCAAATGTTCCTTTATATTTAGGAAAATGAAATCAATTAAGAAACTATTTTATATTGACTACGCGGAACTTTCCGCTTTGTCCGTTCTTAAACTTTCTTTTTTCAAACATGGTTCTTTATCTAAATCTATTTCACTATCCCCAACTTTTAATTTCTTTCTTTGCACCCACACAAAACCCTTATCTGGCGTTATTACTGCAACATCAACTGGACCCCCAACTCCGGGCATATCTCCTGGATCAAAAGCAACACCATCAGAAAAACGTTGAATTGCGGAGGTAGTTTGAATCATTAAAACACAAAAATCAATTGCATCCTGTAAAGTCATTGTTCCCCATTGAATAACATATTCTAGACTACGAAGTTGTTTAGTGAGTTCTTCCTTCCCGATCCTCTCACTTGCCTCGCTGACAAATTTCAAATTGCCGATTCTACCATCAAAGCCTAAAACAATCCTCGTCACTACGTCTATTTGTCCAATCCACGAAGCGCCATACTCTTTACCCTTTTCTAAACTATCTCTTTTCTTTTGGATTTCACCGGGGATATAGCAGGCATAAACTTCATGCGATCCATCTTTATTATAGCCAGCGATAAGAAGATTAATGGCGTCAATGCCGCCAATACCATCTTTCAAATTGCCTTGTGGATCCCGAAATTTAAATTTAACTAAATGTTGTTCTTGCTTTATTTCTATTATTTCACACCCTTGTTGCTTCAGATCATTCTTGATTTTCTCTGGCAGTTTCTCAAATTCTTCCCGCCACTTGTATTTTTTATTAAATAAATAATGTAACTTTTCCGCCATCTCTTTCACATCTATATTTTCTAAATCAGTCTCTCGTTTGAATTGCTCAATAAATTTACTTACATTTTTCGGCACGCCATCTTCGGGTAAAAAAGCGATTCCGGTAATTGCTACACCAACCCTACTATTCAGTTGGAAAAGCTTAGAAGCATTATCACTCCCGATCCGCGCCATTCCTTTCATGTTCCGAAAAGACTGTCGACTATCCGCCGCCAGGACAATACCTTCTGGAGTTGTTGTGTTGATTGCTAGAGACATGAAATTATTTTTAAACTTTTAAGTTTATAATAGACTATCATACAATGTCGATTTAAGTAAAATTGTCCCAATTTTTTCCTAGTCTTAATATCTTAACCGCTCTCTTCAGGATTTCTTCGGATATAGATCTATTTGTCAGAATAAATAATTTTTTAGCTGATTGAAGCATCTTTCCTTCTGTAATGAGCCCTCTATAAACCATTATTGGCAGGAAATGAAAAAGATGATAAATAGTTATACCATTATATTCAAGATCAATCCCCAAATTTTTATATTCCTCCGTAACGGCATAGCAACCCACGCTCCCTATAGCACTAACCGTCGCAGCTAACCAAAAATCACCCAAATGATTGTGGTAATCTGCTACATGACCTGACCAGGAACTTTGAGCTCGCCAGTTTTCAAAAACGAGGGAAGTAGTATCATGACTCCTATTTGGAGTCCCATGAAATAATGGGTTGCCGATTTCATTAAATGATGCAGTAGTATTATATTGATCTGAGCCGTTTACGAAGGAGTAACTAACAACGAGATCTTCACCAATATTGATAGTGCCATTAGATCCTTTAATTTGAGGGGTAATATATGGGTAATTCATATCAACATTTTTAATCATAAAAGCAATATCATCTGATTTAATATAAGGTCTAATTTCCCTATTGTAGACTTCAAAAGAAGCACACCAATCAGGACAGATAAAATTCAATTCCTTAATTATCCCTAATTCGCATGCAAAGGTGGTAGGATTAGAATCCATTATACATTCTCTTTTCTCATCATTCAATGCTATCACTTTTTCCACAAAATCTTCCGATAGATCCCTTGAGTCTTTCATCTTTTGTATCATCTTTTTATTTTAATTAAAATCTCCAGAGAACCAAATCTTGTATTATGCGACCTAAGTATACCACAATCCATTGTGCTTGAGATGTGGATAACTCCTCTATTGCTCCATTGTTCTATTGTTCAATTGCTACTTTATATTACTTGATTTAGACCTAACAATGGAACAATGAAACAATCAAACAATGATTAGTTTTTAAAATCAGAATAGCAAAAAACAAGCTATTCTAAAAGCTTGTCCTAAAAACACTATCACAAAATTTTTACCTTCCCATCTTCTTCCGGATGAAAGCAGGGATATCCAATTCGTCCTCGTTGCTCGTTTCTTCTTCCTCTTTCTCCGCTTCTTTAGTCTTGACCTCTAAGGCTTCTTCTGGGAGCTCGGCGCTAAAAATGTCTTCCTCTTCTTTCTTTCCTTCCTCCCTCTTTTTCCCCTCAAAGCCCGTGGCAATTACGGTGATTTTGAGTTCTCCTTCCACTTCAGGATCAATCACCGCGCCGAAAATAATTTTCGCCTCTGGCGACACTTTTTCCGTGATCACCTTAGCGGCTTCGTCAATTTCATACATTCCTAAATCCGACCCGCCAGTCACATTAAAGAGAACCCCTTTCGCCCCGTCAATAGAAAGCTCCAGAAGAGGACTGGAAATCGCCGCTTTAGCGGCCTCCCTGGCTCGCCCTTCACCGCTCGCACGACCGATACCCATTAAAGCAGAACCGGCGTCACGCATAATTGCTTTCACGTCGGCAAAGTCCACGTTGACAATACCAGGGACGACAATCAAATCGGAAATGCCCTGCACGCCTTGGCGCAAAACATCATCCACAATTTCAAAAGCCTCTAAGAGTGAGGTGGATTTATCAATAACTTGTAAAAGACGATCATTGGGAATTGTAATCAGCGTATCCACTTCTTTCGCTAAAGACACTAAGCCTTGTTCCGCGATATTCCGCCGCGCTAAACCTTCAAAATTGAAGGGTTTCGTAATCACGCCAATCGTAAGCACTCCCGCCTCTCGCGCCAGGTTGGCGATCACGGGACTCGCGCCCGTACCCGTCCCGCCGCCTAAACCACAGGTGATAAAAACCATATCCGCGCCTTTCAATGCCTTAGCGATTTCATCGCGGCCCTCTTCTGCCGCCTGCCGGCCGATTTCGGGGTCCATTCCGGCTCCCAATCCCTTAGTGATATTTTTACCAACGTGAATCCGCGTTTGAGCGCTGCTTTTCTGTAATGCTTGGGCATCAGTGTTAATGGCGATAAATTCCACACCCTTAATATCCGAAGCGATCATCCGATTAATCGCATTCCCTCCTGAACCGCCAACGCCTACTACCTTTAACCGCGCAAAGGTTTCTAAATCTGGTTTAATCTCCATAAAATTCTTATAACGTGTAACTTAAAACTTGTAACTCAAGTAAATTCTCCCTTGTGTTACACGTTACAAGTTACAGGTTTCCAAAGTTCAAGTTATTATAGATGATTCTTTTCTTTATGGCAATACCTCTTGCCTAAAATTATCTTACGGTAAAAAATTCTTAAACCAACGTTTCATTCTGTCCATGCCGCTGTTCAATTTGGTTAAACCTTCACGGTTGAACTCAAAGGAAAACCTATTTCCCTCTCCCAACCCCCAATGAATTAGACCTGTGGCGGTGGCAAAAACAGGATCATCCACCTTATCCACAGATATTGAAAGCCCCATCGGAAAACCAATCTGCGCCGGGAGACGCAGAATTTCCTTAGCTAAATCAACCACCCCCGGCAACTTCGCGCCGCCGCCCACAAGCACCGCTCCTGCGGGCAACTGCGCGCTACGGCCAATTTTATGTAATTCTTTGTCAATCATCTTAAAAATTTCTTCACCACGGGCTTCAATAATCTCTGCAACTTCGCGTCTTGAAATCACTCCTTTCTCCTTCTTCACGACTTTCGCAAGGTCAATCTCTTCTTGTTTATCAATCTCGTGAGGCAAACAAGACCCATATTCAATCTTCACCCGTTCCGCCGTATCCATAGAAGTACGCAGTCCAATCGCCAAATCTGAACTAATATGCTCCCCGCCCACTGGCAGGGCCCCACCGGAAAGAAGCCCGCCCTCTTCATAAACGCTAAAACTTGTGCTTCCTCCTCCAAGGTCAATCAGCACGACGCCCAAATCACGTTGACGTTTTTCAAGTACCGACCAAGCGGAAGCCAAAGGCGCAAAAACTAATCCCGCAACATCCACCCCCGTGCGCTCCACGCAGCGCGTCAGATTATTAAGCAGGGAAGACGAAGTTTCCACGATGGTCGTCACCGCTTCCAAACGGACGCCGTTCATCCCTACGGGATCTTTAATGCCGCCTTCATCATCCACGATAAAATCCCGCGGCAGGATATGCAAAATCTCCCGATTAGAAGAAATACTTACCGCGGAAGCGGCTTCAATCACGCGGGAAACATCGTTTTTTGAAATCTCGCCGTCCGCCCTTGAAATCGCGATCACCCCACGAGACTCAAGATATGATATCTGCGCGCCGCCCACCGAGACATAAGCCCGTCCCACTGGTGAACCCGCCATTCTCTCCGCTTTCTCTAAGGCGGAAGAAATACTCGTGACGATTTCTTCGGCGTCCACGATGGCACCCTTTCTGATCCCGAAAGAAGGAGACTCGCCAATTCCCAAAATACGGGGCTTGTCTTCTAAACCCCCTCTTTCTACAATAATCACCCGAATATTCGCCGAACCCAGGTCAATACCCGAAATAATTTCTTGTTTGGACATAAATAAAATCAAAATGTAAAAATCAAAAATTGCTCCGTTGCTTCTTAAGGATGTCGCTTCATCGAGCGACATCCTTAAAGATCACTTTGTGAAAAGTCGCTTACGCTCCAAAGGCCTTAAGCCACGGCATACCCTGAATGCCCGCCTTCCAAAATTCATCCGTCTAGAATCCACTAAAGGCAGAAGAAGAATAGATCTTATACAGCGGATAAGGTCAGCAACAAAATGTCCCAAAGGGATCGCTTCGCGAAAAATGCAAAATTTTCAAAAGGTATAAACCCCGTTAGAGAACCTCGTTCTCTGACCCCGTTTAGAAATTTATTTGTAACGGGATGAACTTTCTCTAACGGGGTAAAATTATAAAATTCTTTTTTTATCTTTTAAAAAATTTCTTCAGACGTAAGGACGAAAAATAAGGTAAACAGTCACCAACCAAGCTAGGAAAGCCAATAAAACAGCACCAGACATCATATCCTTAATCACTTCGGCATAGGGATGGACACGGGGTTTTAAAATATCCACTATCTTTTCTAAAATCGTATTCAAAACTTCTAGGACTAAACCAGCAATGAGAGTTAAAATTAAAATCACCTTACTATTCAAAGCTACCTTATAGTATATCATAAAAAAAATAACAACAAAACTCAAAAAGACGGCAATCCGAAAATTTTGCTCCTCCCGAAAAGTGATGTAAATACCTCTAAAGGCACAACGAAAACTATACAATAGTTTTTTGAAATTTATAAACCGCATTCCTTGCTATGGTTTAAATAATATACTCTTCCTTTTAAAAAGCGTCCTTTATGGATTTGAAAATTTTGTCTTGCTCTTTGAACATTTTGATTTTATCCTCTTTTACTCTATCATTATACCCTAAAATATGCAGAAGCCCATGAATAAAAAGAATGGATAGTTCCTGCTTTAAAGAATGTCCCATCTCCTTTGCCTGTAAGCGCGCTTGTTCTACGGAAATAAAAATTTCAGCAATTTGATTACCATCGGGCTTCCCCAAATTAAAAGATAAAACATCCGTAGACCTCGCCTCGCGACGATATTCCCGGTTGAGCCGGCGGATTCTGGCATTGTCCACTAAGACCAAGCTAATTTCAAAATTCCTTAAGGCGGTTTGGAGATGAACTAATCTTTTAACAATACTGTGAAAGAAATTTTTTTTTACCTTAGAGCGGGTAAGGTTTCTAAAATCAAAAATCATTAAGATGTCTTTATCCCCACGCTAACTTTCTGATGGATATAAAATATATCCGGCAGGATCAATAATGCCTCTCTAAAAGAAGCAAACATTTATTACTCTCCCACTTTTACCTTATAAAGATGATCCTCTGCGCCATCCGCTAAATCTTCCGGGTCGTTATCCCCTTCAATGGCAACCGTAAATTCATAACTTCGCAGGGACAATTTTTGATACTGATAACTATATCTTGATGCCAAGGGGTCCTCCGGAACCTTAATAACGTAATCAGGGGAAAGGTCGGTTAAATTATCGGGGAAAAACCCATTGTCATCATAATATAACTCCAAGGCCACTTCTAAAGCTTCCAAATCATTTTTGCGAATTTTATCCCTCTCCGCGGGAGTCGTTGTCGCTCCTTGTTGCTGCTCTTCAGGCGTAGGTTCTAATTTTGCTTGTCGCCCACGGGCAGGGTCATAACCTTTCTCCACTTCCGTCCCATCATTATAAGAATCGCCGTCCGTGTCCGATAGGAAAGGATTGGTTGTGTAATAATACTCCTGGCTATTATCTAAACCGTCTCCATCCGGATCTTGATGAGCATCCCCGGGATCCAAAGGATTTAAATTATTTTGTTTTTCCCAACCATCCGGTAACCCGTCTTGATCCGAGTCTGCCTCTTTCAAATTAGTGCCTAAAGCTTCTTCCTCTTGATCGGTTAATCCATCACTATCGGAATCCTGATTGGGGGAAGGTGGCGGAGTGACGGGCAGATCAGGTTGTTCCAAGGGGACAGTCTCCTCTCCCTCTGATGTATCGGGATTCTCTGGAAGCACTGGCGTAATAGCGGGAGAAGTATCCGGCTCTGCGGAAGGATTTTGAAACCAATTAAAATATACAAAAACACCTCCCGCGCCCAACACTAAAATAATCAAAATAATAGCAAGCTTCTTAGAAAAAACTTGTCTTTTCTGAGGCGCTGCCGCCACTGGTGATAGGGTAGAGGCGACAGGGCTTAATTCTGAAGGATTCCGCGCACCTCCTGTCCCGCGATACTCCGAGGGCATTACTTTACTCTCCTGCTCTGAAGAGGCAAAAAAATCCTTCCTTCCTGCCACGCCAGAGGATCCCTCTTCTGGAGAAAAAATCTCCCCTAACCCTTCCCGAGGCTCACTAAAAATGGGATTGCTGTTTTCCCCTCTCACTTCGGCAAGAGGGTTAGCTCCATTATTATTTACTTGGAAGGGAGGAGTGTTGTTGTCTTCTGGAAGAGGCAGATTATTGGGTGGTGGTGCGGGCATAATAAGAATACAAAATGTAGAATGTAAAAATGATGCTTTATGTCATCCTTAAGCGGAACTTAAGTGAAACAAAGGATCCCGTTTTTAGCTAACCCGACCGATGGATTCTTCGCTTCGCTCAAGAACAACGTTTCGCGTCAATTTTAATCTTTCATTTTGCGTTTGATATTTGTTTTTTGGATTTATTCTTTATTTGCGCTTAATAAATCTCCGACTATCTTGCTTGCGAGCGCTCCATCCGCCCTGCCTTCTAAACGCGGCATCAAGGTACCCATTACCTTTCCCGTATCGCGCGGAGAAGCGGCTTTAAGCTCTTTAATCACGCCCGCCGCGATCTTTTCTATTTCTTCCCGCGTCATCGACAGCGGCAAATAACTTTCAATTAACTCAATCGCTCTCTGCTCCTCTTCTTCTTTCTCCATCCGCCCTGCTTTATGCCACTCCTCTTGCGACTCTTTGCGTTGCTTTAACTCTCTGCGCAACACTCCCAAGACATCATCTTCGGAAAGGCTCTCGCGCCTCTTTTTTATCTCTTCATTTTTTAAAGCGGATCTCAAAATACTTAACACAGAGGTCATCTCCCGATCTCTCTTCTTTAAAGCTTGTTTAAAATTAGAATCAATTTTTTCTAAAACAACCATAAAGATTACTTATCTTTGATACATATTCCGATCAAAGGTGGGAAGCTTGCCGATCTTTCTTAAATATTCCTTTTCTTTAACGATCTGCGCCCTCCGTTTCGCGCTTTCCCTGATTTGCTGCTTGCTTTTGGGAGGGTCAAAAAATCGTGCTTTCCTCGCCTCTACTAAAATACCGCTCTGCTGCACTTTGCGATTAAATCTGCGCAAAAGGCTCGCCAGAGACTCGGATTCTTTCTTTGTAACTTCAACCACAATATATTCACCTCCTTGGTGAGATTAAAAAATTAGATTCACAGTGAATTCGGTCATAATCATAGCACAAAAGAAATATACTCGTCAAACTTCGGACACTTTCTCTTCCGCCTTCCAGCCACCTAACAAATGGAGATGCAAATGAGAAACCCGCTGGAGCTGACCTCCATTAAAAATAAGTTTGTAACCATCGCTAATTCCTTGATCCCGCGCCAACTCCTTCGCCTTCCAAACTAACTTCCCGATTAAAGCAATATCCCCCTCTCCCAAAGCCTGGAGCGATTCTAGGTGTTTCTTAGGCACAAACAAGATATGCACCGGCGCTTTAGGATTAATATCGGAAAAGGCGACCATATCTTGATCCTGGAACATAATCTCCGCTTTTTGTTTACCCACGGCGATATCGCAAAAAATGCACATGGAAATAATTTTAAATTCTAAATTTTCAATTTTAATTCAATTTTAAAATCCTAATTTTAAATTTTAAAACCAAGGGAAAGAAGAAAGGGTTTTAAAATTAAAAAATTTAAAATTTGGATTTGATTTAAAATTTAGAATTTAAAATTATTTCTTCCTCATCTTCGCCAGCCTCTTCTTTACCTCGCTGACGATTTTATCTCTGTTAATAAGTTCCTGCACTCCCGTTTCCATATCGCGTAAAAGAATTGTTTTCTCTAAAGCTTCTTTCTGACCTAGAATTAAAGTGACTTTAACACCCAGCCGGTCCGCTACTTTGAGTTGAGACTTAAGGCTCCCTCGCGAAAAGGATTCCGAAACAATAATGCCGTTTTGGCGAAACTCTTCAAAGAGCACCAAAGCTTTCCTTTTGGCAAGTTCCCCGAGTTGCGCCAGAAAGACGTAGATTTTACGCGAGCGAGGAGGCTCAATTTTACTTTCCATAAGTTGCATGATAATTCGTTCCATACCGCAGGAGAAACCCACAGCCGGCGTTAATTCGCCTCCTAAATCTTCCACCAAATTATCATAACGTCCGCCGCCGCCCAAAGCGATTTGTTTTCCTTCTTCCTGCCCCTCTGCCTTCCCGGGCCAAATTTCAAAAACCGTCTTGGTATAATAATCCAAGCCTCTTACTAATTTAGAAGTCAAACTGTAGACAATCTCTAATTCATCAAGCTGTTCTAAAACTTCTTTTAGGTGGTCATGGCATTCCTCGCACAGAGAATCAATCAAAGCCGGGGCATTATTAGCTAGCCTCTGACATTTTTCCTCTTTACAATCTAAAAGCCGCAAGGGATTGGTTTTGAGCCGTCTCTTACAATGGGCGCAAAGTCGGGAGGTTTGCCCCTGATAATAACTTAACAAAGTCTCTTTATATGCTGGCCGGCAGGCCACGCAACCTACACTGTTGATTTTAATATTGAAACTGGACAATCCCAAAGCTTTTAAGATATTACTGGCGACTAAAATCATTTGAGCATCCGAGGTAGGCGAAGCTGACCCTAAAATCTCAAAACCAAATTGATGGAACTCCCTAAAACGTCCTTTCTGGGGCTGGTCATACCGAAACATAGGACCAAAATAATAAAGCTTCAACGGTTGAGGCTTATTCACAAGTCCATTTTCAATGTAGGCGCGGGCGATCCCCGCCGTGTTTTCCGGCCGCAGAGAAATACTGTCTCCTCCCTTATCCTTGAAAGTGAACATCTCCTTCTCCACAATATCCGTTCCGCTTCCCACTCCCCGCACAAAAATATTTGTGTCTTCAATAATTGGCGTGTCAATACGGCTAAAACCATATTCAAATGCTATCTTTCTCACCGTGTCCCGCATAAAATCCCAATAAGGCTGATCATCAGGTAAGATATCTTTTGTTCCTTTAACCGCCCGAAATAAAACTCTGCGACGCAAAGGGAGGGGTTCATCTTCGCTCAAATTTTGTTTCTTAAATCGTGGCATAGATTAAATTTCAAATTTTTAAATCTTCAATAACAAATTTGATTTAATATTTATTTAAAGTTTGAAAATTAATTCATTGAAAACTTTATTCCAAGTCTTGCGCAAATATAGGGACATCAAATTTCGTCATCCTGTTGAAAGGCCAGGCTCTAATCCACGCGCGGCCGATGATATTTTTGGCAGGAACAGCGCCAAAAATACGCGAATCGGAACTCCCGGGCCGGTTATCCCCTAAAACAAAATACTCATCATTCCCTAAAACTATATTCACCTCGCCGGGAGTGGAACGAAGAGAATAAAGATATTTTTTCTCATCCAAAACAAAACCCTGGGGATAACGCCAGTTGAAAATCATTACTCTGCCACCTGAAACCACCACCCTCTCCTCGGGTAGTCCGACGATTCTTTTGATGTAATATTGGGAGGGATCGTGGGGATAACGAAAGACCGCCACTTCCCCGCGACGGGGCTTGCCTAAATTATAGCTGATTTCATCAATGATTAAATATTCACCGTCTTCAAAATTCGGCTCCATTGAAGCTCCCTTCACGAAAAATGGCTGAATCAAAAAATAGCGGATAGGAATCACAATCGCCAAAGAGACCACTACCACTTTCACTATTTCCCAAACAAAACGACCCATCTTTTCCAAAATATTTGTTTCTTGGCTGTTATTCATAAACTTGGATGAATAATATATGTGGATTATAACACAACACCAACCCTTCAGGCAATAATTGACTTTCGCTATCCACATCTTGTATAATTGAAACATCGCAATATAGCGGTTTTATTATATATGTATAATTATTACTCAAAAGACCGGGAGAAAGAACAAAACATTCTCTCTCAAGGCCATCTGCCAAGCTCTGTGGATAACGATCTCACCCCCTCGTCAGAAGTACCCCCCTATCATAGGGAAATGCCGGAAACAAAGAGGAGGTCTTTTAAATATTGGGGTAAAAAAACAGCTTTAATTTTTGGAATATTGCTGGTGATTGGGGGAATCTTTTTTGCTTATAAAATTTTTTCCGCCGGAGACAAAGTATTTTTAGGAAAAAAAGATCACTCCCTTATTACCCAAATTAAAAAGTTAATTTTACCGGAAAAGAACACGCCGGAAATAGAAACAAAGGAGAGAATTAACATCCTCTTAATCGGCATCCGCGGCACGGAGCAAAATAAAGATCAAGGAGGAGGTATCTATCTTGCCGACACCATCATTGTTTTAAGTATAAAACCAACAACGAAAGAGGTGGCGATGCTGTCCATTCCTCGCGATCTCTGGGTCAATCTTGATAACTACGGAGAGGCTAAAATCAACGCCGCTTACGCTTACGGTTTACGCGATGATCCAAAAGAAGGGGGAGCGCGTCTTCTTACGAGCGCCGTGGAAAAAGTCACGGGCCTTCCTTTGGATTATTATGTGATCATTGATTTTGCCGGCTTTGAAAAAGCGCTTGATATTATGGGCGGCATTGATGTTAATGTGGAACAAAATTTTACTGATTACTTTTACCCCGCCTGGAATTACGAATACCAGACAATTTCTTTTTCCGCCGGACCGCAACATATGAACGGAGATAGGGCGCTTAAATTCGTCCGCAGTCGTCATGGGGGAAATGGTGAAGGCTCGGACTTTGCCCGAGCGCGCCGCCAGCAAAAAGTATTGGTGGCGGCAAAAGATAAAATCTTTTCCTTAAGCACGATTTTAAATCCTCTTAAAATCACAGGCCTGATTGACTCTATGGGCAATCATATATTGACGAATTTGGAACTTTCGGAAGCGCGCGAACTCATTCAGATCACTCGGAAAGTAAATCCCGATCAAATCGCGAATCGCGTCTTAGAGAATGGCAACGGGGGGTTGCTTGTTGCTACTACCAGTAAAGGAGGCGCCTCTATTTTAGTGCCCGCTGCGGGCGATTTCTCCGAAATCCAAAAGCTTGCCCAAAATATTTTTAGTCCCGAACCAGGCGACAGCGAAAGCGAAGCAGTAAAACCGAAACAGAAAATAGAGGAAAAAACTAAAGTGCAGGTCAGAAACGGCACCACTACTGAAGGCCTCGCGGGCAAAGCGGCGGTGGAATTGCAAGAAGAAGGCTATGAAATTGTGGGTATTTTTAACGCGGACTCCCAAGACTATGACAAAACCGTCATTTTTGATTACACGGAAGGCAAACAAGAAAAAGCATTGGAGAAGTTAAGAACAAAATTTGACGCCAATGTCGCCGCCGGCCGCAGTTTTTTCCTAGAGCAATCACCCGACGGCCGCGGGGCTGACGCGGATTTCGTCATCGTTTTAGGGAAAGACCAAAAACTATAGAATAGGGAGGCATGAATCATGAATAAGGAATAAGGAGAGTAAAATAATTGCAAAATTCCTAATTCATGATTCCTAATTCACGATTCATCAAGAATTTATGCTCCTCATCATCGGCCTAGGCAATCCCGGTAAACAATATCAAAGAACGCGACACAATGTCGGTTTTTTTGTGGTAGAAAAATTGCGCGAGAATTTAAAGCTTCCGGAATTTAATTTGGAAAAAAAATTTAAAGCAGAAATTACTAAAGGAAAAAATTTAATTTTGGCTAAACCCCAGACATTTATGAACAACTCCGGCGAGGCTGTTTCCCTCCTTTATAATTTTTATAAAACAGATCCCCCACATCTCTTAGTCGCGCATGACGACCTTGATATTCTCCTCGGCGAATACCGCATTCAGCAAAATAAAAGTTCCGCCGGACACAAAGGCGTGCAATCCATTATTGAGGCTCTCGGCACGCAGGATTTTAACCGCTTAAGAATCGGGATTAAAACCGAAATGCTGGAAAAAATTCCCGCCGAGGACTTTGTCTTGCAAAAATTTTCACCAGAAGAAAAAGAAATCATTTTTAAGACAATAAAAAAAGCCTTGGCAGAAATCTTGCCAAAGCTATTGTGATGTTTTAATGCTTACTGTGGCTCCAGCATTCTCTAGTTGCCTTTTCCAATTTTGTACTTGATTCTTATCTTCAGTGGAATCAATAAAGGCGGAAAGACTTTTCAGCTTTGTCTCTCGCCGTGACTCGCGTCACACTGGCAATATTCCAGATGACCTCTGCCACAGATTCAATATTATCACTATCGGCAATGTCAGACTGAGTATGTAATCTTTGTCTGTTTAGAAACAGAAACATTTGTTTCTCTTTTCTGCGATATCCTCTGGATAATCTTTGGTTTCTTGCCTAAAGTACCGTTTGCCCCTTGGTATCTATTCTTTTTCTTCCTTCTGGCATTATTGGACATTGTGCACCTCCTTCAAAAGAACAATCGATGATTTAACGCTTTTATTTTACACCATTTCAAATTCAAAATACACCGCATCTTTCTTCTCCCTTATCCCACTTGCAAGTCTAGAGCCGCAAAAACCATAAAGGTTTTGGACCTTAAGTTAACAGCTACTTGTAGAAGACCTAAGGAGGGATTGGCTCCTACTTTCGCCACTTGCAAATGGGGTAGCAGAGAAGAATATTGCTTCATTAATAAATTTCTGCTTCCGTTAAATAATGAAACAATGGAACAATGAAAAAGGTGAGACATTAAAATTTAGCATAAGGTATTACCTTTGTCAACGAGAAAAATGACAAAAATTGAATATTGGACTGGCGTGCCGCAAACGGCTAAACCTTATGTCATCGCCACCTCCCCCCTTACGCGAAAAGGGGCTGTTTTGCTATGCACTAAAAATCCGAAAACTTGGCTTACCCAAATCCAATTTTGGCAAAAAAATCTAAATGCGGTAGAGGCAGGTTTAAAACCTGTCTCCGCAATCCTGGAATCAAACGCTGATGTTTTAATAAAAAATTATCCAGTCTTCTCCCGCCTCAAGGATAAAGAACCGATGTTGGTTTTAGCGCAAACGGAAATCCTCGCTCAAAAATTTCCCTCGCCAAAAGAATTAGAATCCAAAAGCTTGCGGCTGACAGCAGGACAGACTCTCAACTTGCCCAAACTGATCGGTTTTCTTTTATCCGCCCATTACCAAAAAGAAAGAGCTGCTCATTCTCCAGGCGCCTTTGCCAAGCGCGGAGGGATTATTGATATTTTTCCTCTTTTGAAAGACCATCTCATTCGCTTAGAATTATTTGGCAATAAACTGGAAAGCATAAAGATTATCAATAACAATAAAATAATTGAACAACCGAACAATGTTACCATCCCGCCTTTAAAAGTCGCGAATCCAACGGGTACTATTTTAGACTGGCTGCCATCTCTTGTTACCATCATTCTGGACGAACCCGAACCCGAATCAAAAGAAAGGCTGAAAAAATTTCCTTTGATTGTTTTTGAAGCCTTCCCTTGCGCAGGGCCCGAAAATGTAGTCCGATTCAGCTTTCAAAATCCTCCCCTAGCCTTGGGTAATCTTCAAACATTAAACAACACTCTCCAACAATTCAGAAAAAAAAAGTATCAAATCTTTATCGCCAGCAAGAAATTGCCTGCTATAGAGACAGGTTTTGAACCTGTCTCCGCAATGATAACCCCTTTCTCACTTTCCGCCGGTTTCCAAAATCAAAAAGCAAAAATTATTGTCTTCACGGATACGGAAATCTTCGGTTTCCGCAAGCAAAAGCGCCGCGAACGTCGTTTTCAAATGGACGCTGAACCTCTGAACGCCCTCACGCCCGGAATGTATATCGTGCATATTGACCACGGTATCGGCAGGTTTGCTGGAATGGTTCAAAAAGAGATTGACCACCTCGTAAGAGAATATTTTTGCTTAGAATACGCTTATAGCGATAAGCTTTTTCTGCCTATTGATCAGGCGGATAAAATCACGCGCTATATTGGGCGGGAAAATCCCGTCATCCACCGCTTGCATGGCGGCATTTGGTACCAAATCAAAAAACAAGTTCAGGTTGACGCTAAAAAAATAGCCGCGGAACTTTTAAAAATTCAAGCATCACGCCAAACTGAAAAAGGGTTTATTTTTACGCCTGACACTCCCCGCCAAAGCACGCTGGAAGCGTCCTTCCCCTACTCCGAGACGCAAGACCAGGAGAAAGCAATTTGCGAGGTAAAGGCTGATATGGAAAGCGCTCGCCCGATGGACCGTTTAATCTGCGGCGATGTGGGTTTCGGCAAAACCGAAGTCGCCATCCGCGCCGCCTTTAAGGCGTGTGAAAATAAAAAGCAGGTCGCGCTCCTCGCGCCCACCACCATCCTCGCCCAGCAACACTTTGATACTTTTAAAGAAAGATTGCAATCATTGAATGTGAGGATTGGTCTCCTGTCGCGCTTCCAATCCAAAAAGCGCCAAAAACAAACCTTAAAAGATTTAAAACGAGGAAAAATAGACATTGTTATCGGCACCCATCGTCTCCTCTCTCGCGATGTTTATTTTTTTAATCTAGGTTTGATTATTATTGATGAGGAACAACGTTTTGGCGTGCGCCATAAGGAAAAATTAAAATCGTTGCGACCTAACCTTGATATTCTCACCCTTTCCGCGACGCCTATCCCGCGCACCCTGAACTTTACTCTTTCTGGCCTCCGCGATATAAGCAGTATTCAAACCGCGCCCGCCGGCCGCAAAGCAATCAAGACCTATGTGCATATTGCCGAAAACAAACTCATCCGGAAAGCGATTCGCCGAGAGCTTGAAAGAGAAGGACAAGTGTATTATCTTTATAATAAAGTGGAGACGATTCTGCCTTTCGCGAAAAAAATCCAAAAACTTGTTCCCGAAGCCAAAATCGACGTCGCCCACGGTCAGATGAATGAACGCGATTTAACCCGCGTAATGCGCCAATTTGATGAAGGAAAAATCCAAATTCTGATCGCCACCACCATTATTGAAAACGGGTTGGACCTCCCGAACGTGAATACGCTCATTGTGGATAATGCGCCGCAATTCGGCCTCTCCCAGCTCTATCAAATCCGCGGCCGCATTGGCCGAGGAATACGCCAAGCTTACGCCTATTTTTTCTATCACCAAGAAAAGCTTCCAGCAGCCGCGAGCAAAAGATTAGAGGCGCTCCTTTCCATGCAGGAACTCGGCTCGGGATTTAACATCGCGATGCGCGATCTGGAAATCCGAGGATCGGGCAATATCTTGGGTCGTGAACAATCAGGAGATGTCAATTCTATTGGATTATATTTGTACACCAAGCTTCTCGCCCAAGCAATTCAAGAATTCAAAACCGGCAAGGTTCCTGAACCAATTTTGGAAGTCTCTATTGATCTTCCTCTTCCGGCGCGTTTACCTCAACCTTTCATTCCCGCCGAGAAAAAACGGCTTTCCCTTTACCACCAACTAAGCGGCATTAATACTTTTGCCGATCTTCGCTGTATCAAACATAAAATTGAAAAAACGTATGGTCCCTTACCAAAGGAAGTTAGAAACCTCTTCAAGATTCTGAAAATAAAAATTCTCGCCCGTGCCGCAAGAATAAAAGCTATTGATACAATCAAGGTTTGGGGAATTGATGGCAAGTCCAGACAACGAATAATCTTAGACTTTGCAGAAAAAATGGATTGGGATAAAGTAGACGAACTTTTAAAACATAATCCACATTGGATCATTGGCGAAAATAAAATAAAGATTGATTTTGAGGATTTAGGGGAAAAATGGGTTTGCGAATTAAAAGAGAGTTTAAAAATATTAAAAAGGCAGTAGAAACAGGTTTAAAAATCTGTCTCTACATCTACAATGCGGCAGATATTTTTTTAAATAAGTTATGTGGCTTTATGTTGAAAAAAAATCTAAAAAATTTTTAACTTTTAATTTTAAATTTTTAATTTATTTACATGGGCATTCAAGTTGAATTTAACCCCGACCTTGCTTTAAGAAATATTTCTGAATACAAAAAAGGCAATCGCAAACGCGAAGAATGCATCCCTCCAAATCTTCAGGTAAAAAAAATCTATTCCTTTCTCAAAAAAGGTCAAAGAAATTATTGGCTTTTCGGTGAAATCCCGCTTATCGAGACCAAGGGCGATGAGGTTCTCTCCCGCCCTAAAGCAAGTATTATTATTCTGAAAGCCACCCATTTTTTAAAAAATGGCGAGGTCTACACTAAAGGGAAATATAAAGTCACCGCGGTATTTCAGGATAATGAAATACATTTTGAAGGACTAAATAAACTAAACAAGAAAAAAATAAAATGACCACTGACGCGAGATACTACCACGCCTTCAATTTGATTCCCAACATCGGGCCATTAAAGTTTAAAAAGCTTATTGCTTATTTTTCGGATTTAGAAAAAGCCTGGTTCGCGCCCTGCGCGGAAATCATCAGAAGCGGCATTTCGGAGGAAGTGAGCCAAAGAATCTGCGCGGAACGCCAGCGCATCAATCCTGAAACGGAATGGCAAAAATTAACAGCGCAGGGGCTTCAAGCCATCACCATTCAAGATAAGGATTATCCCCCTCTCCTCAAAGAAACTTATGACCCGCCGGCAATCTTGTATCTGCGTGGTCAAATTACAAATCCCAACCAAACCTCTTTAAGCGTAGTCGGCACGCGCAAACCCACATCTTACGGCCGAGAAGTAACATTTCAACTGGTAGGTCTGCTTGTCCAAGCCCAAATCACCATCGTTTCCGGATTGGCTTTGGGCATTGACGCCCTTAGCCACCAAGCCTGTTTGAATTTTGGCGGCTACACCATTGCGGTTTTGGGCGGAGGCGTAGACGATCCTTCAATTTATCCACGGGCGAATTGGCAGCTTGCCCAAAACATTATCCAAAAAGGCGGCGCTCTGGTCTCCGAATACCCGCCCGGCACCAAACCGTTAAAACAAAACTTTCCGCAACGCAACCGCATTATCTCTGGTCTCTCTAAAGGAGCTCTGATTATTGAAGCAGGCGAAAAAAGCGGCACTTTAATTACCGCGCGCGCCGCTTTAGAACAAAACCGCGAAGTCTTCGCCGTGCCCGGCTCCATTTATAACCCTTGTTCGCGCGGGACTAATTACTTGATTAAAATAGGCGCTAAACTGGTAACGAATATCCAAGATATTTTAGAAGAATTGAATTTAAGTGTCTTACAGGAAATCCCGAGAAATCAAAAAATCACCCCCGATAATCCCGAAGAAGCTTTGGTACTGCAACATCTTTCCGGCGAGCCAATTTACATTGACGAATTAGCCAAAAAAACAAAACTCGCGCCGGCTAAGATATCCACAACATTGACAATCTTAGAAATGAAAGGTATTGTTCGCAATATTGGAAGCGCGAATTATGTGATAGCAAGGTAAATTTTAAATTCTAAATTTTAAATCAAATCCAAATTTGAATTTCTTAATTTTAAAACTTTTTTTTCTTTGTCTTAAAATTTAAAATTCAAGCATTTAAAATTGATTTAAAATTAAAAATTTAGAATTTAAAATTATTATATGAGGAACCTCGTCATCGTTGAATCTCCCACCAAAGCGAACACAATTTCGCGTTTCTTGGGTCCGGGGTATAAAGTAGAGTCCTCGTATGGTCATATCCGCGATTTACCCCAAAAAAAACTTGGCGTGAATACGCGTAAAAATTTTGAACCCGAATATGTGATCGTGCCTCGTGCGAAGAAAATAGTCAAAAAACTCAAAGACCTCGCTGACCGAGCAAACAAGGTGTATCTCGCCACTGATGAAGATCGGGAAGGCGAAGCGATTGCTTGGCACTTAAAAAAAGCTCTGGGATTGAAAGAAAAAAATACCCAAAGAATCGCTTTTCACGAAATTACCAAAGGAGCGATTCTTTCCGCCCTGAAAAAACCTCGCGAGATTAACCTCGCTCTCGTTGACGCGCAACAGGCGCGGCGGATTTTGGACCGCCTCGTCGGTTACAAACTTTCCCCCTTCTTGTGGCGCAAGGTGGCAAGAGGTCTTTCCGCGGGCAGAGTGCAATCCGTGACCGTGCGCCTTGTTTGCGAACGAGAAAAAGAAATTCAAAAGTTTAAGCCGCAAGAATACTGGACAATTATCGCTTCGTTGCTGAAAAAGAATCCGCGCGCGGAAGAGCAAGCTTTAGATAAAAGCGGGCAGGAATTTAAAGCGACATTAATACGAAACGGTGAAACAATCATCCCTAGATTAGGTATCAATACCAAAAAGGAAGCGGATAAAATTTTGCAAGATTTAAAAAATGCCGTCTATAAAGTAGCGAACATCACCAAAAAAGAAATCCGGAGAAAACCGTTCGCGCCTTTTACCACTTCCACTCTCCAGCAAGCGGCGGCTCAACATTTTGGCTTTTCAACAAAGTTCACTATGCGGCTCGCCCAAACGCTTTATGAAGGAGTTAAAATTGGCGAAAAAGAAGCGACGGGCTTAATCACCTATATGCGCACGGATTCCACCAATCTGGCAATGAAAGCGGTAAAAGAAATCCGTAAGGTAATTGAAAAAAAACTCGGGGCGTCTTATCTGCCTCAAAAACCTTGTTTTTATAAAACCAAAACAAAATCTGCCCAAGAAGCGCACGAGGCGATCCGACCCACGATTCCAAGCCTCCAACCGGAAAAAATCAAAGACTACCTAGACCCGCGCCAATATAAACTTTATGAATTGATTTGGAAACGCGCCATCGCCTGTCAAACGAAAGAAGCGGTTATTGACGCTACGACCGTGGATATTCAGGCAAAAAAATATTTGTTTCGGGCTACGGGGGCGGTAATTAAGTTTGATGGCTTCTTAAAAATCTATCCTGCCTCCGCCGCTGAAACTTACCTGCCCAAGCTGGAAGAAAACGAAATTCTTAGCCTATCCCGATTGACATCGGATCAGCACTTTACCGAACCGCCGGCGCGCTACAACGAAGCGACACTCGTCCGCGCCTTGGAAAAATACGGCATTGGCCGTCCCTCCACATACGCGCCAATCATCTCCACGATTCAGGACCGCGGCTATGTAAAAAAAATTGAAAAAAAATTTCACCCCCAAGAAATCGGCGTCGTGGTCAATGACCTTCTGGTGAAACATTTCCCTAAAATTGTGGATATTCATTTTACCGCCAAGATTGAAGATGAACTGGACGAAATTGCGAATCAAAAAAAAGAATGGGTGCCGGTGGTGCGGGAAGTCTATAATCCCTTTATCAAAAATTTAAAAACCAAAGAAATGGAAATCTCCAAAAAAGAAATCACCGAGCAAAAAACCGACAAAAAATGCCCTGACTGCGGCAAGGCGATGGTGGTGAAGCTCGGACGTTTTGGAAAATTTTTGGCTTGCACTGGTTATCCGGAGTGCAAACACACCGAGCCCTTAGGAGAGGAGAAAATTTTAGCGAAGGGACTTGCTGGCGGAAAATGCGAAAAGTGCGGTAAGGAAATGGTGATGCGCCAAGGACGCTTTGGACCTTTCCTCGCTTGTTCGGGTTACCCTGAATGCAAAAACATTAAACCCATTGTAAAAAAAACTGGTGTTTCCTGCCCCAAATGCGAAAAAGGTGAAATTATTGAAAAAAGAAGTAAAAGGGGGAGAACCTTCTATGCCTGCAACCAGTACCCGAAATGCGAGTTTGCCCTCTGGAACAAACCCACCGGCAAAAAATGCCCCGAATGTGACAGTTTGCTTGTCTTTGGCAAGGAAAGCACCGCGGTCTGCAGCAACAAAGAATGTAAACACACCGAAAGCCAGGAAAAAGAATAAATTTTTACTGTGAAAATCTCTGGAATAATCTGCCAGGGATTTTTATAATTAAAAAAACCTAGATTAAGATATACAAAAAAATCCTCATCTGGAGGATTTTCATTGGCTCTATAACTTCCTCTAATTATTTTACTTTGTCAAGAATCCCCTCCAATTCCTCATCGGAATAAAATTCAATAGTGATCCTTCCCACTCTGCCATCGCGGGAAACTTTAACCCGCGTGCCCAAAGCCTCTTGCAAAAGTTCTTCCGCTTCCACCAAGCTTGGGTCTTTGGCTTTAATCTCACGAAGATGCCTTTTCACCGTCACTTTTTTTAAAATCTCTTCGGTTTTGCGCACGGACAAACTATCTTGAACAATCTTTTTATACAGCCCTAGTTGTTTCTCGGGATTAGCAAGACCTAAAATTAGTTTAGCGTGACCTTCCGAAATCTTTTCTTCTTTGATTCCTTTTTGAATTTCTATGGGTAAGTCTAAAAGCCGCAGAATATTCGTAATCGTGCTTCTATTCTTCCCCACTCTTTTTGCAACCTCGTTCTGGACTAAACCAAATTTCTGAATCAAAGACCGATAACCTTCCGCTTCTTCAATGGGGTTTAAATCTTCGCGCTGCACATTTTCAATAATACTCATCTCTAGATTATCGCTTTCTTTGCCCGCGTGGATCGCTACCGGCACCCTCTTTAATCCCGCAAGGCGCGCCGCTTCCAGACGCCGCTGTCCCGCGATGAGTTCATAGTTCCCGTTAATAATCAAAGGCTGCAGGATGCCGTGGGCTTTAATGGAACTTGCGAGCTCCAAAAGTTTCTCCTGGTTAATCTCCTTGCGCGGCTGATTCGGGTTGGGCTTAATTTCCGAAATCAGAACCTCATCGGCTCGCACTTCCGTTTTTGAATTCTGGACTGATTTTCTGATAGAAATATTAGGGATTAAAGCAGAGAGTCCCCTGCCTAGACCAATGTGGGGCATAATTTTATATGGAATCAAAAATTATAGATTAGGTGAAGATTTTAATTCATGATTCCTGATTCATTATTCAAACTAATTATTTCTTGCGCCAGATGTTTGTATGCTCGCGCGCCCTTGCAGAGAGGTTCATAATTTAAAATTGCCTGACCAAAGCTCGGCGCTTCAGCCAGCCGCACGTTTCTTGGAACAATGGTTTCAAATACTTTGCCGGGAAAATTTCTCTGCACCTCGCGCACCACGTCATTGGCAATGCGTGTTTTTTTGTCCCGCATCGTAAGCACCACTCCCAAAATATTCAAACTGGGATTCAAATTCTTCTGCACTAAATCAATAGTGTATAAAAGTTGGGAAAGTCCTTCTAGGGCATAATACTCGCACTGCACGGGAATAACGACGCTGTCCGCCGCCGTGAGCGCGTTCACGGTCAAAATTCCCAAAGAAGGCGGCGAGTCAATCATCACGTAATCATAATCCCCTTTAAGCGGGGTTAAAACTTTTTTCAATAAAAATTCTCGGTCAGGCAAGCTGACCAATTCTACAGCCGCGCCGGCCAAATCCGGCGAAGCTGGCGCGATATGCAAGGTGGGCTGCAATCCTTGATATAGAATTTCTTTTAGCTCCACCTTGCCGCAAAGCACATCATAAACATTCTTCACCAATTTTTCTTTCGCGATTCCTAAGCCCGAAGTAGCATTGCCTTGGGGGTCTAAATCAATCAGTAAAACCTTTTTGCCAAAATCGGCTAAATAAGAAGCGACATTCACGGCGCTCGTTGTCTTCCCTACGCCGCCCTTTTGATTTACAAAAGAAATGATTTGAGACATTTCTATTTTACTCCCTAGCCTCTTAAAGGGAGGGAGAGCCTGCCCGCTTCCCGCGCTTCGCCTTGCAGAGCGAGGCGGGCGGGGGTGGGTTAAATATTAACAAATAACCTCTCTCATCTTCCTTTATAAGAGGAGAAGTCAATCTTTTATTATTTTATCATAAAAAAACAAAATTGACAAAAACCCCAATTTTTCTTATATTTAAAATGTTTCTTACTAAAAAAATAATATCTTTAGGGGATGTGTTGGAACTGGTAGACAAAGAGGTCTCAAAAACCTCTGGACCATAAAGTCCGTGAGGGTTCAAATCCCTCCATCCCCACATTGACTTTCTGCGCCGAATTATGCCCAGACCAAAATTGCCTGATAAAAATTATGAATGGACTCCGGAACTTGCTTACGTTGTTGGGTTATTAGTAACTGACGGCAATTTAAGTAAAAATGGAAGGTGCATCTCCATACGATCTTCTGATATGCAGCTTCTGCTCACATTTACCAAATGTCTTGGTTTGTCGCGAGAAAAAATTGTTCAAACTAAAAATGATGGATGGGCAAAGCGACCTTGTTACAGAGTACAATTTAGCAATGTGCAACTATATAGATGGCTCACAAAAATCGGATTATTCCCTAACAAAACTTATACAATCGGTGAAATTCAAGTTCCCGACCAATATTTTAAAGACTTCTTAAGAGGACACTTAGATGGTGACGGATCTATTTGGACATATAAAGATTCATGGAATAGCTTCAAAAATCCAAAATATGTTTATACCCGTTTATGGGCACGTTTTTACTCGGCCAGTGTAGTGCATATCAGATGGATACAACAACAGCTCATTCGCCTGCTCGCCATCAAAGGCCACACATGGGAAAGAAAAACAAGAAAACCATACCAGACAACCAATATGTGGGAATTAAAATTTGCTAAAAAAGAATCTATTAAATTACTTTCTTGGATTTATTATCGTCCTGATGTCCCTTGTTTAAAGCGTAAAAGAAAGATAGCGGAAAAATTTATTTCAAAACGTTAGCAAATCTTAAAGGGAGGAAAAATATGTTCTTTTAAAAAATCGTTTTACTACTTTAAAAAGCAGCGTTTTTTATTTCTTAGATAAAGGTGTAAAATCTTGCGTCCCTACTTATCCACAATTATCTTCTTGACTTCATCACCAAAAAAAATAGGCTGAAAATAAAGTAACGGTCTAAAGTAACATCTCCTTGTTTCAAACTTATTACAGGAGGTAGTATTATGTTCATTCCTCTAGGCCGCATTCGCGGCTCCACTGCACTGGTAGTAGTTTCTTCAGTATTAACAGATGAGGCGTATTTCCAGATTGAGACCAGCATTGCCCTAAAGATGGTGAAATAGGGATACAGAGCAGATTTCCCCTTTCTTTTCTAAAGGGTTTTCTCAATTCTCTGGAACACAGGGAAGACATATGAATAGTAAACGCAAAAATGTCTTCCCTGTCGCTATTCCTTCCACAAAGCGATCTTTAAAAAAAATCTGCAATTCAAAAAAACCGCGCAAAATGATCTGTACCCCAAAAAGAGGACACGAAAGTGTCTGTTTTTTGTATCTAGGAAGCAGATAGGGTAAGATATTATCATTAACAATCAAATCCATGAGCAAAAGGATATTTACCAAAGAACAAATAGAGATGCTGCTCAAAAATCCGAACGTGGAAAGATGCAGCGAGAAATCCATTACTTACCGCAAGAATTTCAAGGTTTTTGCGATAAAACAATATCACGAAGGTTTGTCGCCAAAATTGATTTTCGCTCAAGCGGGGTTTAACATAGCCTTGATCGGGCTTAAGAATCCAAAGTGGTGTCTACATAGCTGGCGAAGGGTTTGCAAAAACAAAGGAGTGGGTGAGCTATCAATTGAAACCCGAGGTCGCAGCAAAGCCGGCGGCAGACCAAAAACCAATTGGCAAAATGACAAAGAAAAAATCAAATATTTAGAAGCCAGGGTCGCGTATCTTAAAGCCGAAAACGATTTTTTAGCCAAACTCCGCAAAAAGAGTTAAAACTACGGCCGTGCCAAAAGCATGAAATCATCAGATCGCTGGACAAGAACGTTAAGCTTTTGTGCAAAATTGCGAACGTATCCAAAAGCGGTTACTATCAATGGTTAAAGCACGCGGACGAAAAGCCAAAAGATTACGGCGATTACCTGCTTGTCAAAGAAATTTTTGACAATAGTAAAGGAAAGTATGGCTGGCGCCAGGTAAAAATGCATCTAGAGCGGCAAAAGAGCATCAGAATGAACCACAAGAAGATAGTACGGATAATGAGAAAATACGGGCTTGTTGCAAAAATCAGAAAGCGGAATCCCTACAAGGTAATCATGAAAAAGACGGTTGAACACAGAACATTTGAAAACAAACTGGACAGACAATTTCTCCAGCCGATTCCTTACAAAGTTTTCTGCGCCGACATCACTTACATACCTTTCAAGAGCCGTTTCGCCTATTTGTCAGTGGTCAAAGATATCGCTTCCGGAGAAATTGTGGCCTGGCATTTGCTGCCGCACATTACTATGCCGTTAGTGCTTGAAACCATCAAAAAATTAAAGCCCTGCCAGAGTGCGATGATTCATTCTGACCAGGGGTTTCACTATACAAATCCTGAATACGTTGAGAAAGTAAAAGCGCTGGAAATGATACAATCAATGTCCAGGAAAGGAAACTGCATCGATAATGCGCCTATTGAATCGTTCTTCGGGCATCTGAAAGACGATGTAGATTACAAGAATTGCCAGACCTTCGAGGAATTAAATACGCTCATAGAAAACTATATACATTACTACAATAACGAGCGCGCGCAATGGAGCAAAAACAAAATGACCCCTGTTGAGTACAGAGATCATTTATTGGCTTTAGTTGCTTAGGACGGTTTTTATCCGTGTCCACTAAATGGGGTACACTTCAAAAGTTTTTTGTTTATTCACTGTCATTGCGAGGATGCCCGAGCGCAAGCGAGGGCGACGAAGCAATCTCCATACAGCAAAACCAAAGCCAAAATTATAAAAACATTGTCTTTTCACGAAGTGATCTTCAGAACTAAATAGAGATTGCCACGCCTTTCGGATGGTCTCCTGTTAAGGATGACTTTGCTCATCCACCCAAGGCGGATTCGCTCGCAATGACGAAAGAAGTTTGTTTTATAATTTATATTATCTCTTATCACTTTTCTCTTTAAACTTATTATTCATCAATCCCCGGTACGGGAAAATCCTGACAAAATTCCTTAATTTCTCTCTTGATTTTGAGAAGCTCCGCCGTTCTATTTTTTGCCCGAATCGCTTGATCAATCCAAAGGGCGATTTTTTGCATCTCGGGATCCCTCATTCCGCGGCTCGTTATTGCCGGCGTGCCAATCCGCACTCCCGAGGGATCAAAAGGCGAACGGGGATCATAAGGCACCATATTCTTATTTAATGTAATCCCCGCTTCTTCTAAAATATGCTCCGCTTCTTTACCTGTTACTTTTTTATTGGTCAGATCAACGAGCATCAGATGATTATCCGTGCCGCCGGAAACGACCGTAAATTTAAGCTTCATTAAGGCAGCGGCTAAAACTTTGGCATTCTTAATAATCTGGCGGCAATAAACCTTGAATTCGGGCTTTAACGCTTCGCCAAAAGCCACAGCCTTAGCGGCGTTAATATGATTATGCGGCCCGCCCTGCATTCCCGGAAAGACCGCCCGATCCACAATTTCAGCCCATTTCCTTTTGCACATAATGATCGCGCCGCGCGGACCGCGCAAGGTTTTGTGGGTGGTCGTCGTAACCACGTCAAAATAAGGCACTGGGTTTTCGTGCAATCCCGCGGCGATTAAACCGGCGATATGGGAAATATCCGCCATAGAAATCGCCCCCACCTCGTCCGCGATTTCTTTAAACTTTTTAAAATCAACCTTGCGGGGATAAGCGGTATAACCCGAGATGATTAAATTAGGTTTCTCCGCTTTCGCCAACGCCCGCACCTTGGCGTAAGAAATGTGACCATTTTTTTCCACACCGTAAGACACTACTTGATAAGCTTTCCCTGAAAAATTCACCTTATGCCCATGGGTTAAGTGTCCGCCATGGGCTAAGCTCATTCCCATAATCTTGCCGCCGAAAGGCACGAAGGCAAAATAAACTTCTATGTTGGCAGGGGATCCCGAGTAGGGCTGAACATTCACGTGCTCCGCGCCAAAAAGTTTTTTCGCGCGCTTCACAGCCAAGTTCTCCGCCTGATCAATAAATTTGTTGCCGCCATAATAGCGCTTGCCGGGATAACCTTCCGAATATTTATTCGTCAAAACCGAACCCATTGCCGCAAGAACCGCGCGCGATACATAATTCTCCGAAGCGATTAATTCCAAGCCCTCTTTTTGGCGTTTTTGCTCATTGAAAATGGTTTTGTAAACTTCTGGATCTTTTTCTTTTAAAATATTGTTCATAAATAAATTGTTAAAAGTTAAAGACTTAAGGTTAAATAAAATTTTTTTAATTTTACAACATAATTTATAAATTTTTAATTTTTATTTCTTAATTTTTAATTTGTCTTTTATTTCTTCCTCCCCAATCGCTCCTTCCCTCAAAATCTCCACTTTTTTCCCTCGAGACAAGTCCGCCACGGTTGAAATTTTATTTTCTGTAAGCTCTCCGCCGTCCAAAATCAAATCCGGTTTATACTTCGCGCTCAGAAACTGCTCTACTATCTCTTGAACTGTGTATGCCGTGGGCATACCGGAAATATTCGCGCTCGTAATGGTATAAGGAAAACCTAAAACTTTTGACAGCGCGTTGCATAGCTTTGAATCCGGAACGCGCACCCCGATGGTTTCTAAATGAGGGTCTAAAATCTCTGCGCCTTCCTTGCGCTTTAAAACCAGAGTCAGCGCTCCAGGCCAAAAATGCTCGGCTAAAATTTTTGCTTGTTCGTTAAATATAACATATCTTTCCGCTTCCTCACAATTTAAAACCGCTATGGGGTAAGGTTTCTGGTCTTGCCTGCCTTTGATCCGGTCCAAACGCGCCAAAGCCTTATAATCCAGAGTATTTACGGCGATGCCATAAGCAGTGTCCGTGGGAAGAACCACCGCGCCACCCTTTTTAATTACTTTAGCAACCCCTCGAATAATTTTTATTTTTGGGTTATCTATATTAACTTTAATAATCCTCATAAAGGGTAATTCAAAAATCAAATATCCCCGGCCCGCCTCGCGTTAAATATAGCCTACCAATAATTATTCATTTATATCTGTTAAATAATATGAATTGATAGATAAGTTAAAGGCGAGCGGGGCAGGCAAAATGCAAAATGACAAATCAAAATTTTAAAATGGGAATTTACCCTTTAGGGTTTCAAGATTAAATTTGGGGTAAAACCAAGGTTTTGAAAGGCTAAAGCCTGAATTCCCCGCCTAAGTTTTCTTGAGAAAATTTTGGCGGGTTCCCAAAATAATTTTAACATTTTGATTTGTCTCGCCTGTCATGGCTACGCCAGATCTTCAGACGAGATCTCGCGAAGCGATGATCACTTTAATTTTTGCCTGCCCGCCGAAGCCTCGGCGCAGACGGGATTTTTACATTTTAAATTATTCTCAATATCCTCGGTAATTCCCTGAAATCTCTCATACTCCTGTGCGCCCTCTTATCCTTATTACCCCATTTAATCGTTCTCAAACCTAATTCATAAGCTGCTTCTAAGTCTTTTTTCCAGTTATCCCCGATCATCACACACTCACCCGGCCAAAGCTTGAGCCTTTTTAACGCATAATCAAAATATCTCTTGTCGGGCTTCATCGCGCCGATGGTTTCAGCGGCAATCACTAAGTCAAAATATCCTTCAAGGCCCAATTTTTTAAGCTTAAATTGGATTAAGTCTTGGTTATCCTCACTCACCACTATCTTTTTATAATCCTTGAGCTGCTCCAAAACAGTTTTCAGGTACGGCGCGATTTTTAATTTCTTCACTAATCCCTCGCGAAAGATCAGAAAAGCCCGTCTCGCGCGATGCCGAAGTTTCAACTTATCAATCAACCTTTGGTAAGAATATTGACGGTGGCGCGTCACTGGCGACTTGCTTTCTTTAAGGGGAGCGACAATTTCATCTCTCCAAACATTGTAAAGCTCTTTGGGCTCATATTTTGCCCCTCCGGCTAAATAAATCATTGCCGCCAAATCAGCGGCGCAAGCCGCGTCCCTACTTTGATAAAGCGTATTATCCGCGTCAAAAAATATGGCGCGGATAGGCAAAATATCCTGAACAATATTTTTGTTCACCTCTCTATTAGGATAAACAATTCGCCCCGCTTCAGAGGAAATTTTACTCTGGACTTTAACGCGGGGTCCTAGAAAGCAGCCTAAAGCGCTAAAAGAAGTCTCTTTATAATCCCCTTTGGTAAAAACTTTCACCTTCCCTTTTGATTTAATTTTAGTTTTAAAGTAAGAACCAACATTGACCTCTCCTCCAATGACGCTTTTTTGAATCTGGCAAGCCGCTCCAATACGCGCTCGGGGCATCACATAACTATCGCGAATCTTCGTGTCGCGCGCCACATAAGCCTCTTCCAGGGAAACATATTCCCCTATTTTTACGCCATCTTCAAGGACTGTTTTGGGACCAATGTAGCTTTTGGAAGAGATCCGGACATTTTTACCTATCTTTTTGCTTAAAACCTGACCGCCAAATTTATCCAGCAACAAACGATTAAAAATTAAAATATCCCAAGGATAACCCAAATCAAAAATCTCATCATTAACGGGGTTTACTACTTGATAATTCAATTCACCTTTCGCCCTTAAAACATACTCCGGCGGCGCAACCTCGGACGCGCCTCGACGCATAACTTCTTTTTCAAAACCCTGTAAAAACTTACCACAACTTAAAATCGACATTCCCCGCCAAGCGAGATCAGAAGGAGGATCTTTACGCGGTTTTTCCACAATCTCCACTAATTTCCCACTAACAAATCGCGCAATACCGAAACGTCTAAAATCTTTCACCCGAAACAATAAAATAGCGCCGTCTTTGGGATTTGCCTTTAAACATTTCAAGAGTAAAGGCAAGGGGGAAGTAGGGCTAAAACTATCGGCATATTTCAGCACAAAAAAATCCGCGCCTTGAAGCTCTTTTCTCGCCTCATAAATGGCTCGGCTAGGTCCCGAAAGCTCTTTCTGCACCACGAAAGCAACCTTTAATTTAGGGTAAGCACCAGCCACAATCCTCTGAACTAAATCTCTATTTTGAGGATTGCAAACTACGACCAAATCCTCTATCTTGTGCTCTAAAAATTCGGCAATATGGTATAAAAGCAAAGGCTTACCGCAAAAACGCATCAAGATTTTAGGATTTTCGCGCGTTGAAAAAGGATAGAGCCGGCTACCCTCGCCAGCAGCTAAAATGACGGCTTTGATTTTCATAAAAATCAATTGTTCAACTGCTCTACTGTTTTTTAGTGCTGATTCACTAAATTAACAATTGAACAATAGAACAATCGAGCAATAGAACAATAAAATCAAAAAACACAAGAACTTTATCTGGCCAACTCAATTAATATCTTTGCAAGCTTTTTTGCGTCGTGCCTTAAAAGATGCGTCCACTCGCTCCATTCACGGAATTTTTTCCCAGCGCGCTTATCTAAATGTACCGCTTCGCCAACTTCATTTTGAGCCAAGGAGCGGATAATCATCTTAACATCAGAAACGCGATCAAGCTCCACGGGCACGGATCCGAACTGACGATAATGCTTCAAAATGCGCGGACCGATCGCGTTACGGTTCGCGATGACGTAATCCGGCATTTGCCCTAAATAACGCGCCACTTGCCGCACATGATCTGAAACCTTTAAACCGTCGGTTTGCCCGGGTTGGCTCATCATATTACAAATATATACCTTTTTGCCCTTGGAAGACATTATCGCCTCTTTGACGCCGCGGACTAAAAAATGCGGAATAATACCCGTGAACAGAGAGCCCGGTCCGATGACAATTAAATCGGCGCGACGCAAAGCCTCAAGACAAGGAGGATAGACCTGCGCCTTTTTCGTTAAAAACATTTTTTTAATCGGTGTCCTGTCTGCCCGCAAAATAATGTCCCACTCGCCGCGGATTTTGCGGCCATTTTCCAGTTCGCAAGCCACATCAACGCTACAATTTGTGACAGGATAAATTTTAACTTTGGTTTTAAGTAGCAAATTAGCTTTTTCAACTGCTTGACCAAAATCGCCAATAATGCGCGTCAAGGCGGCTAAAATGAAATTGCCAAGACTCCCTCCCTTCAAAGACCCTTCCTCAAAACGGTAAGCAAAAAGTTTCGTCATTAGATCCTCTTCCAAACCCGCTACAGCCTGTAAACACTGACGCGTATCGCCGGGTTGGGGGATATTCATCTCCCGCCGCAAAACCCCTGAAGAGCCGCCATTATCGGTAACATTCACAATACCGGTCAAATCGCAATTGTAATTTTTCAATCCGCTTAAAACTGTTGCCTGACCGGTACCAGCGCCCAAGCAGACAATTTTTGGTTTTTTTTGAGGCATAAATTTGAAATTTGCAACCTGTGGCTGAAATATTAAGGCATTCCCATTAATATTCTATGTTTCAGGTTTCAGGTTGTATGATTTAAAAACTCCCACATCTTCTCAAAAAGAAGCACCTCTGTTCGATAAATCCCCTCGTCTTCAATAATCACTCCCCGCGGGTTCTTTTCGCGGTCCAGGGAAATCATCGCCATCTTGTTCTGGTAGATTAAAATATAGGTAGGCGAACTTTTCTGACGCGAAAGCCAGCGCCGTTCGTCCAGACCGCGTAATCGCCCGCCAGAACCCATCGCGATCACCTTGACCTTAATCTTTTCGCTGACCCTCTGGGCTGTGAAGCTAGGATAAGCTTGATAAAGATAATCGCGGATGTCCACTGCTGAATAGACATAATATTCGCGCCTCTTCGCTCCCAGAAAAGAATTTAAGACATCTTTTAAAATTATTTTCACGCCTACAAGTCCTTCATAATATTTCACCACTGGTTTATCGCCCGCGTTGTCGTAAATCGATTTTAATTCGGGAATAATTTTTTCAATCTGTTTTTTGGTTTTTTCTAACCTTTCTTCTTCTTCCGCCACTATCTCCCGAAGATGGTCCGGATCTTCAGCGACAAAATATTTATGTTTATTCTGATGATAATAGCTCACCATTCCCTTGGACATCAAAAGTTTCAAAAGATCATAACAACTGCCGCGGTTCACGCCAGCCTCGCGAGCAATCTTGCGCACCGGCGCGGGTCCCAAACGCAAAGACGCCAAGTAAACCTTGGTTTCTTTTTCCTCCAGACCTAATTGCTTTAAAGCGGCTGTAATCATATTTTTTAAATACTTTTTTATTTTATTCTTAGTTCCGATTTATGTCAAATATTTTCCTACTAATTTTTATTGAAATCATAATTTAAATCAAATTTTATCATATTTAAGCCAAAAACTAAATAGGTTCGTCATCTATTCTTGTCAGAAAATCTTCGACAAAATAAAAAGCCTGTGGAACTTATCCACAGGCGAAAAGATTATTCCCCTCTCAATCATCCTCTTCTTTAAAAAAAATAGAGGTCAAAAATTTTTAGACCTCATCCCTCCTATTTTAGGCAGCCCGCAAAGTGCGGCTCTTACCATACTCTTGAAGTACTGCGCCAAGCAACTCCAGATCAGATAAAATAACAAATTCTTCAATCTTATCTCTGATCGCATCCTCCAGTAACTTGCGCGCGGGAACCGAAGGGATTTCTTTCTCTACCCAAGACACTCCCTTTTCCGCAATAATAATCCCCTCTGGTCTTGCTTCCAAATATCCTGCGGCAGTGAGACCCTCAAGATCAGTTTCTAAATAGTCACTATGCGGTTCTGGTCTGTGCCTGAAGGGATATCCCAACAAGGGTAATATTTCCATAAGGTGTAAAAGATAAAGGTAGCTTTGCGCCTTCTCTTCCCCTAGCCCTCTGAAACCCCTCACAGCATAAAAGAAAAAAATAAGCTTACCACTGCACGTTATGCCCAAGTCTTCCCAAAGCCAATCATGTTCTTCAGGCGGCTTGATATAGCCCTGTTTGATACCCAAGCGCGCTTCCAGATCTTGACAAATTTCATAAAGAACTGTGCCCAACATCTGCTGCTCTCCGCCATATAAATTTACTAACTGGCTTGACCAAAAATTCGGGAACTCGCCTCCCCACCCAGGCTCCGGCGCTCTTTCCAAAAACTGCCGCACTACCTGATAAACTTTCTGCTCTTGCTCGGACAATGCGTCAAGATCAAACTTTGCACCATCTAGGGTCACATATACTTCCTTTGTCAGTACTTCCAGAATATCACTCATCTCTTCTCTCCTTCTTACAAAAACTTGGTATCAACCATAGTAAAAACCAAAAACAATACCACAAAAATTATCTCTTATAAACCACAAAATGCGACAATTAATCCAAACCAATGTAACTTCCTGTATTGTCCCTAAATAGCATTGCAACGTCCGCCGGAACAGTTATTCATACACTCTTCTCGTGAGCCGTAACATTTATGGGTTGTAGAACACTCCCATGCTCCGGGAACACAAGGGACCCTCTGGGCAGGCTTTTTACAACATCTTTTTCTTTGTACTCTTTTTTTCTTTTTCATTTTTTGTTTAATTAGGTAACTCTTATTTTATTAAATATTACCTTTGTTGTCAATCTGGAGATAAAGTTCAGTAACTTGGCAATTGGGAAAATCTTCTTTTTTAATCAAGCGCTCCAATTTTCCCGGACAGATAAAGACAGTCTTATTAATATTACAAATACTGACTGTGATATCAGCTTCGACACTGTAATAATAGGTGAAGGGTAAAATTTGAGCCGGAAAATAACGATCACCGTGTCCGTCATCCGAATATACTGGGGTTAAATCAGGAAAAAGCTCTTTCGCTTCTCTCCCCGAATTTTCATTATGTAAATGATTTTTTAAAACCTTAAGTCGCTCTTCCACACTCTGCTTTTTGGATGATGATGGTAAATCTGAAGGAGAAGTAACTTTGGGTTGAGTAATATCTGGTGCGGTCACAGTATCTTGGGAATAACTCGGCGGGACTATTCGTTCTCGCTCCTTTCCTACTAATTTACAACCGCTCAAAACAATGCCGCCAAGCATTATAACTCCTAACAGAAAAAAGGAAATAATTTTGGGCATATTATTTGTTGGTTTAATTCTCCTCGCCCTAAAGATTTTGATCACAAAATCCGTTTTGGCTTTAATTATGCCAGCTTAATAGATTCTAGAAAAAATCAAACATCTTTTACTATATCAAAGAAATAAAGTACCGCAGCAACAATAGAAAAAAATGAACCCCAAAAAATCCACCAAATACCCCTCAAAGGAGCCTTTTCGTCCTCAATTCTTTCAGGATCAGACCCTGTACGGTAAATTCGATAAACATTAGACCACTGTTTACCTTTAATACCGACTAGCAAATATCCAGACCATCTATATCTTCTGGGTAGCTCTTTATTGTCTCGACGATACCGACAATAAAGAAATAGAAACGTTTCCATTAAGGTGAATATGGCGAGATTTATGCTACCTACGAGAATACATAGAACTGCAATAATAGTAAATGCCGATATGAAAATCATAATCTAATAATAAATACTCTGATTCCTCACCAAGTGGGATTCGTACTAAATTTTCCTAAACCACAATATTTAAAAGCCTGCCCGGTTGGAGATGCCGAAGGTAGTGGGACTGCTGACGGAGGAAGTGCACGAAAATGAATTTGCGGACTTTTTTATCGCCTATCCACTTTTTAATCTTCTCTTGCTCCATGGCGATTTTTTGGGCTTCGCTTTCGGAAATATCCGCCTTTGCCTGAACGACCGCCCGCACCTTGCCATTCACCTGGATCACTAAGTCCACTTCCTCCTCCAGCGCTAATCGCGAATCATATTCTGGCCATTTTTCAGCAAAAATACTCTTACTTCCTTCGTCAGCATCTCCGACTTTGTATCCAAGCTGTGTCCATAACTCTTCCGCCAAATGCGGCGCAAAAGGGGATAAAATCTTTAAAAATAATTCAAATAAATGCTGGGGGGCAAATTTTTCCTTTTCCATATGATTCACCAGAATCATTAAACTCGCCACCGCAGTATTAAACTTAAAATGCTCAATATCCTCACCAATTTTTTTGATTGTTTTGTGAAGTAAATTTTCCAGATTTTTACCAGGTGATGAGATTGCCTGCCCGCTCAAGCGCTTGCGCTTCAGGCGAGGCGGGCGGGCTTCGTCGCTCCCTTTGGTCGCTCCTCGCAATGACAGACCCAGCCTCCACACTTTTTCCAAGAACCTTCGCACTCCAATCACCCCTTTGGTGTTCCAAGCAATGGAGTCTTCAAACGGCCCCATAAACATCTCATACATCCGCATTGTGTCGGCGCCATACTTTTCTACCACCTCATCTGGGTTAATAATATTACCTAGACTCTTACTCATCTTACGACCATCTTCAGCCAAAATCATTCCTTGGTGACGGAGTTTTAAGAAAGGTTCGTCAAAATTAATTAAGCCATTTCTATGCATGGCTTTGGTAAAAAAACGGGAGTATAGCAAATGCATAACCGTATGTTCCGCGCCACCCACATATAAATCAACGGGCATCCAATATTTTAAGAGTTTCTTGGAAGCAAATTCTTCTGCGTTTTTAGGATCGCAATACCGAAAAAAATACCAAGAAGAACAGACGAAGGTATCCATAGTATCTGATTCGCGCCGCGCCTTCCCTCCGCATTTTGGGCATTTGATTTTATGAAATTCCTTGGAGCGCGTAAGCGGCGATTCTCCGTGCGGCATAAAATCAACATCGCGAGGCAATAACACCGGCAAATCTTCTTCTGGTACTGGCACCTCGCCGCATTTTTCGCAATAAATTATGGGAATCGGCGCGCCCCAATATCTTTGCCGCGAAATCAGCCAATCGCGGAGTTTGTAATTTATTTTTTTCTTGGCTAATCCCTTTGTAGCTAGCCATTCGGTGATTTTTTCCCTCGCTACTTCCGACTCCAACCCGTTAAATTCACCAGAGTTAACTAATACCCCCTCATCCTCATAAACTGATTCTTCCTCTTTATTATTTTTAAATTTTAAATTGTCTCGCTTTGCGAGATCTTTATGATAATTTTTAATTTTTAATTTTTTCCGCCCAAGGCGGATCAGCCTCGGGCTGACATTTCTAATTTCACATGGTTTTATCACCTCAACTATTGGTAAATTATACTTTTGAGCAAATAAATAATCACGTAAATCATGTTTTGGCACCGCCATAATCGCGCCTGTGCCATAGCCTTTTAGAACATAATCCGCAACAAAAATGGGGATTTCTTTATTATTTGCGGGGTTAATCGCCTTCACGCCTTTGAGCTCTAATCCGGTTTTTTCTTTTTCCTGCGCCAGCCGCTCTCGTTCCGTTTTTCTCTCGGACATCAAAGCATACTTCTCTATTTCTGCGTAATTTTCAATTTTATCTTTTAATTTTTCAATAATTTCATGTTCAGGAGCAACGACCATGTAGGTTGCGCCAAAAATTGTGTCTGGTCTTGTGGTAAACACTTTAATTCGCAATTCGCAATTCGCAATCAAAAATTCGATCTCCGCCCCTTCACTCTTCCCGATCCAATTTTTCTGCATAATCTTGGTTGATTCTGGCCAGTCAATTTTATCCAAACCAGCGATTAATTCTTCGGCAAAATCGGTAATCTTGAAAAACCACTGTTTAAGTTCTTTTTGAGTAACTTCAGTCTTGCAACGATCGCACGCGCCATCAATCACCTGTTCATTCGCGAGTACAGTCTGGCAGGAAGGGCACCAATTCACCGGCGCTTTGGCGCGATACGCCCAGCCGTTTTTATACAAAAAAAGGAAAAACCACTGTGTCCATTTGTAATATTCCGGGCTAGAGGTGTCCACTTCCCGCTTCCAGTCATAAGATAAACCTAAGGATTGAATCTGCTCCCGAAAACGATTGATGTTCTCGTGCGTGCTTTTGTCAGGGTGAACTTTAGTCTTAATCGCGTAATTTTCCGCGGGCAAGCCAAAAGCGTCCCAACCCATCGGATGCAGGACATTATAGCCATTCATCCGCTTGTAGCGGGAAACAATATCCGTTGCCGTATAACCCTCGGGGTGCCCCACATGCAGACCCGCGCCCGAAGGATAGGGGAACATATCCAGGCAATAAAATTTGGGCTTAGAATCAAAATCCAACGCGCGATTTAAACCTTCCGCCTCCCACCTTTTTTGCCATTTCTGTTCTATTTCTTTGTGATTATACATTCCAATAAATTATTTAATTTATCAATTTCGAATTGCGCATTATTTTTTAATTCTTTTCTTATCCAAATAATTAATGAACCCTCCAATCTGTTTCCCCAATTCTTCCAATTCCTGATTCAATCTTTGAAATTCTTGCGATGTAATGTAACTTACGGCTAAAGCAATATATAACTGATTTCTTACTTCTCCGACTGAACCTTTAGCAATTCTCAAAAAACGAATGAATTCATTATTATTATTCTTTTCAAAACCTTCAACAACATTTGAACTAACAGAGATTATTGCCCTTCTTATCTGATCCCTTAAACCAAAATCCCGTGAAAATTTTTCGTAAGCTGTGAAATCATAGATTATCTTCGTAATTTTTAAACTAAGTTTCCAAATTGGTAATTCTTCAAATTTTTTGATCTTCATAATCCGCAATGCGCAATCCGCAATTAAATAATTGATAAATTAAAAGCGTTAGTTGCATTTTTACTTAAAGTCTTTTCCATTTCCTTATAATCTAAACCCTTTATTTGCGCAATGTACTGAATCACATATTTCACATAGTATGGCAAATTCCTCTCCCCGCGTTTTTCCTGGGGCGGCAGGTACGGGCAATCCGTTTCCACTAAAATTTTTTCTAACGGAATTTCACGGATTACCTGCGACAAATTTTCATTGCCCGGATATGTAACCATACCCGTAAAACCAATATAAAATCCTGCATCTAGAAATCTTCTCGCTATTTCAAGACTGCCGCAAAAACAATGTATGACCCCAGCCCAGTCTTTACGCCCCTGCGCATTCAAAATTGATAACAGATCATTATAAGCGTCGCGACAATGCAAAATCAAAGGTAAATTTAACTTTTTCGCTATCTTAAAATGAATTTTGAATAATCCTTTCTGCCTTGCCATTAACATTTCCTTCTTATTAACTTCATCAGGTAAATGATAATAATCTAACCCCGTTTCACCGATCGCAACTATCTTCTTTTCCTTTGCCAGATTTACCAATTTTTCAAAAATTTCTTCCTCTTTCATCCCTCCCACCCGATCCGGATGAATCGGATGAATACCAACCGCGGCATAACAAATTCCATTTTCCCCCGCGATTTTAATCGCTTTTTCACTCGTTTTAAAATCCGAACCGATATTGATTATTATCTCCACGCCATTTTTAACTGAATCTTTGACTACTTCCAAATAATCACTATCAAAATCTTTAAAATTCAAATGCGCATGGGTATCAATCATAACAAATTTAAAATTATTGAATACGGGGGAATAAAGACTTGCCGGGCTTTATCTTATTTCCCGACTCCAGTCCTCCCCACTTTATAGCTTCTGCAAATTTCTTTCCTCTCTCTTTTTTGGGATCTAAGCCTAATTGTTCAAAAATCTTATCCGCTGTTTCGGGCATAAAAGGTAAAAGTAACCAAGCGATTTGGCGCAAAGATTCTAATAAACAATAAAGTTTATTTCCAGCAACCTCTTTGTTTTCTTTTACTAACTTGAACGGTTTCCATATCTCAATATGTTCATCCAATATAGATGTCATTTTAACAATCCTTGCTAAAGCCGCATCAAATTCTAAATTTTCCATTTCTTTCTCATATCCAATCCAGGATTGACTAAAATCATGAACTGCGGTATCACTCAAATCAGGTTTCAATCCTTTTTTAAGCTTATCCGACCATATTCTGTTTATTTCAATAACACTCTTCGATTTACATTTTGGGATAACTCCATCAAAAAACTGTGCAACCATCTTGATAATTCTGCTTAATGTATTTCCAATTCCATTTGCCAAATCCGCATTATGCATCTCTTGCATCTTAGCTTCCGAGATATCACCATCCTTCCCAAAAGGAAACTGGGAAAGCAAAAGATAGCGTGTGGCATCCACCCCAAACTTCTCCACTAAATCATTGGGATCAATCACATTCCCTATCGTCTTGGACATCTTTTGACCATCAATTGTAAAATACCCATGGACGAAAATTCTGCGTGGAAGATCGACACCTGCCGCCGCTAACATCGCCAGCCAATAAACGGCATGAAATTTTAAAATATCATGGCTCATCAAATGCACATCCGGCGGCCAAAAATCCTCATGGCCGACAATCTTGAGAGCAGTCCAATAATTGAGCAAAGCCTCAACCCAGACATAAATTGTTTGTGTCTTATCCCAAGGAACGGGGATGCCCCACTTTACCTTCTGCCGCGAAATAGAAAAATCATCTAATTCCTGCTTAAAAAGGCCTAAAACCTCTTTTCTCGCATTTTCGGGTTGAATTACTAATTCTCTATCTTGAATTAATTTCTCAATCTGTGGCAAAAAACCTCTTAGTTTAAAAAACCAATTTGTTTCAGCAATTCGCGCAGGCAGAGATTTATGGTCTGGACATTTGCCGCGAACCAATTCTTTCTCTGTGATAAATTTCTCACAACCCACGCAATACAATCCGGAGTAATCTTTTTCATAAAAATAATCTTTCTCTTTGAGTTTAAGTAAAAAATTTACCGCTTCCTTCTGATGCTCGGGGTTGGTCGTCCGAATAAAAAAATCAGGATGAATCCCGAGTTTTTGCCAAACCTCTTGAAATTGGGCAGAAACTTGATTACAAAACACCTGCGGTTCTTGACCGGCTTTCTCCGCTGCCTCTGCAATCTTTGCTCCATGCTCATCCGTACCCGTTAGAAAAAACACGTCTTCTCCTTGCAAGGCGTGCCAGCGCGCTAAAATATCCGCTGCCACTGTCGTATAAGCGTGGCCAATATGCGGCTTATCATTTACATAATAAATTGGGGTAGTGATGTAGAATTTAAGATTTGACATAACCAATCGCTATGCTAAAATAAAGCATTCCTTAATTTATTAATTGCGAATTACAAATTGCGAATTACTTTCTTTTGTAAAATAAATGCGCAATCCGCAATTCTATCATTCGCCAATTGAAACAAAGATGGATCAGAAAAAAGCATTTTGGGACTTGTTCTTTGAGGTCTTAAACACCTCTGAAGCCGATTTGATTGCTAAAGCCTTGGAAATTGTTTCCGAACTTGATGACCAAAGGACTGTTATTGCCCAAATCACCCATGCGGCTACGCAATTCGCGGCCAAACCGGAAAAAGCGCAAGTGACCCAAAAAATTATCAAAATCTTGGAGGAGAAGGCTTTAAAAAGCGTTTCAGACAAGACAGGGGAACAGTCCCAACTTGAACTTGACAATGAGAGCTAATAAACCCCATTAGAGAACCTCGTTCTCTAACCCCGTCTAGAAATCTATTTCTAACAGGATGAACTTTCCCTAACCCCGTTTAGAAATTTATTTCTAACGGGGCTAACGGGGTAAAAAATAAAAGGAATTTTATCCAAAAACCCTCTTCTTATCGCGCGGGAGGGCTTTTTGAGTTTAAGAATAGCAAGCGCTAAACATTTGTTTTAGACTTTTTAGCAATTTGCGCTCTATTTTTAAGCTCCATATAATCCTGCACAAAAACGGTAACCACGGTCGCGACAGGGATAGCCAAAATCATCCCCAAAATCCCAGCGAGCTTGCCGCCCGCGAGCAAAGCTAAAATAACTACAATCGGGTTTAAACCCACTGTTTTTTGCATTACCTTGGGTACTAAAATATGATTTTCTATCTGCTGGACAACAAAGAAAAGGATAATGACAAACAAAGCTAAAATTGGCGATTGGGTAAAAGCTAAAAAGGCAGCCGGCAGTCCTCCTAAAACTGGACCCACATAAGGAATAATCTCAATCAACCCCGCGAAAAGCGCCAGAACCAAGCTGTACCTAACCCCTAGAAGTGTTAATCCTAAAAATGTCAGGATACCCACTATAAAACATAAAAAGATCTGTCCGGACAGCCACTGCCCAATCTTATGCTGGACGCGATCCACAAGTTCAATAATATGCTTTTGCCGACGCGCTGGCGTAATCGCCCGAATAAAACTCTTCAGGGCATCCTTCTGCACGGTTAGATAAAAAGATAAAACCAAAATTACAAAAACGGAAATAAAACTGCCAAAAATGGTGCCTAAAGTCCCAAAGATGCTGCGCGTCGCTCCCGTAATGTTATCGCCCAACGAAGAAACGACATTCTGGATATTGCTTAAAAGATCTTCGCGCGCCGAGAAAGCCTTCAGCTTCATCCCTTTCTGCGCTAACTGCTCATAAAAATCAGGGAATTGATTCGCTAAATCTTTGACTTGAGTGACAATCGGCGGAATCAAAAGATAGATGGAGAGAACAACAATACTAAGAAGGACAGTATAGATTAAAAGCACGCTTAAGGTCCGCGGAATATGTTTTTTTTGCAGCCAATTCACGGTCGGATTAAGCGCGGCGGAAATCACGACCGCCGTAAATAAGACCATCACTACATCCCGCACGAAATACAAAAAGACTAGTCCCAGCAGAACTAAAACAATTTTCACAATCACAATTGAAGAGGTATTCAAGGTAACTTGTTTTTTAGGCATAGAAATA
>Ga0265296_1000254_pt1 | contig 95996 bp, 98 predicted proteins | sample MunlanPumphouse1_FD_189073 | JGI IMG/M metagenome (GOLD analysis project Ga0265296, IMG submission 189073) | Groundwater microbial communities from a municipal landfill in Southern Ontario, Canada - Pumphouse #1 | ecosystem: Environmental > Aquatic > Deep subsurface > Groundwater | place...
GCCGCGCTTTGCAGAGCCCGAGAAAAAAATGAACACCCCAAAGAGGCCTGGGAAATCGTGAGCGGAGTTATAAATATCATGGGTGTGGCGCTGATTTTTCTTTGTGGTTTATTTATTTTTCTTTCACCTTTTATTGTCCCCGCGATCACTCCCGGCTTTGGAGCTGAGAAAATGGCGCTTACTGTTACGATGACGGAAATTATGATGTTGTCGCCGATTTTTTTAGGTCTTTCAAATATTTTGGGCGGAGTTCTCCAATCGTTTAAAAGATTTTTTATTTATGCCTTAGCCCCGATTTTTTATAATATCGGCATTATTGTCGGGGCGTTGTTTTTCACGAAGTGGTGGGGAATTTATGGTTTGGCCTGGGGAGTCGTGGCGGGCGCGGCGGCTCATATGCTGATTCAGGCGCCGGCGGTTTGGCAATTAGGATTTAAATATCGCTGGCTTTTTGATGTAGCGAATAAAAGCGTTAGAAAAATTGGAAAATTAATGATTCCAAGAACTTTGGGGCTTGCCGTGTCGCAAATTAATCTTGTCGTTATGACCGTGATTGCTTCAACTTTGGTTCCTGGAAGTTTAGCCATTTTTAATTTAGCAAATAATTTACAATATTTTCCGGTCGGCATTATTGGTATTTCTTTTGCTATAGCAGCATTTCCACTTTTAGGAGAATTCGCTGCCGCCGGAAAAAAAGAAGAAATAATGAAAAGTTTTTCCCACACCACGCGGCAAATTATATTTTTTATCGTGCCCGCTTCGGTTCTGCTTTTGGTGCTCCGCGCCCAAATTGTCCGCGTTGTTTTTGGCGCCGGGTATTTTGATTGGGAAGATACGATTTTAACTGCTGACACACTGGCGTATTTTGTCCTGAGTTTATTTGCCCAAGCCCTGATTCCACTTTTGGCTAGATTTTTTTATGCTCTTCAAGATACAAAGACGCCATTTTTAATAGGTCTGGTTTCGGCGGCGATAAATATTTTGGCTGCAATTTTTTTGGCAAAACCTTGGGGAGTGGCGGGTTTGGCTATGGCATTTTCAATCGCGAGCATAATGAACTTCTGTCTGCTTTGGATTTTTTTGCGAATAAAATTTGGATCGCTTGATGAGGGAAATATTTTAAAATCAACTTTGAAAATAAGTGTGGCGGCTTCGCTTATGGCTTTTGCCGCGCAGACAATGAAATTTATTTTGGAGCCACACGTGGACATGCAGACATTTTTGGGCGTACTTGGCCAGGGGCTCGGGGCCGGTGCGGTCGGTCTTGTCGTGTTTGCAGCTGTCGCTTCGGTGCTGGGATTACGCGAGATGAATGTTATCCGCGATGTTATTAAATATAAATTATTTAGAATTAAGCGGCCGATTATTAATGTTGAAGAAGGACAAAGATAATTAAAAGATATGCAGGATAAAATAAGAAATTTTTGTATCATCGCCCATATTGATCACGGGAAATCTACGCTCGCCGATCGGCTTTTGGAATTTACCGGAACCGTGCCACAGCGGGAGATGAAAGATCAGATGCTCGATATGATGGATCTGGAACGGGAGCGGGGGATTACCATTAAACTTCAGCCGGTGCGGATGGATTATAAAAATTATATTTTGAATTTGATTGATACGCCCGGCCATGTTGATTTTAATTATGAAGTTTCTCGTTCGCTTGCTGCCGTAGAGGGCGCCCTGCTTTTGGTTGATGCGACGCAAGGCGTTCAGGCGCAAACCTTGGGAAATCTTTATTTGGCCCTCGAACAAAATTTAGCCATTATTCCGGTCGTCAACAAAATTGATTTACAAAATGCTGAGGTGGAAAAAACCGTTCAGGAAATGATCGCGCTTGTTGGTTGCAAAAGAGAAGAAATAATTTTATCTTCGGGCAAGACAGGCATCGGCGTGCCGGAAATTTTAGATGACGTTATTAAAAAAGTCCCGTCGCCACGAGGCCACACCGCCGAGCCGCTTCGCGCCCTGATTTTTGATTCAAAATACGATGATTACAAGGGCGTGGTGGCTTATGTCAGAGTGATTGATGGAGAGGTAAAACGCGGCGACAAAATGTTTTTAATGGCGACAAAAACAGAAAGCGAGGTCTTGGAAGTGGGATATTTCAAACCCAAATTTTTTACGGCAGATAAATTATCAGCCGGAGAAATCGGTTACATCGTGACTGGTCTGAAAGAAATTGAAAAGTGCCGTGTCGGCGATACGGTTACTAGCCGCGATTCATCGGGTGTGGTCCAAGCCCTGCCCGGATATAAAGAAGTGAAGCCCATGGTTTTTGCCGGAATTTTTTGTAAAGAGGGAGATGATTTTCCTAAACTCCGCGAAGCCATGATGAAATTAAAATTAAACGACGCGTCGCTCACTTTTGAGACAGAACAATCAAAGGCCCTGGGTTTTGGTTTTCGTTCTGGTTTACTTGGACTTTTGCATCTTGAAATTGTGGAAGAGCGTTTACGGCGAGAACATAATCTTGATGTAATTGTGACCGTGCCGTCGGTGGCCTACCGCATTACCAATAGCAAAAGTGAAGTGTCGATTATTAAGAGCCCGTTGGAATTACCCGATCCAAGTCAGATAAAATTAATTGAAGAGCCGTGGATTAAAATTGATGTGGTTTCTCCGAGCCAATACATCGGCGGGATTATGCAAATGGTCCAAGAAAAGAGGGGAGTATATTTGGACACTGAATATCTTGATGCTGACCGAGTGATTTTACATTACGAAATTCCGCTCTCGGCGATTCTCGTAGATTTTTACGATAAATTAAAAAGTGTTAGTTCCGGGTACGCTTCGTTAAATTATGAATTTTTTGGATATAAAAAAGCCGAAGTTTCAAAGATGGATATTTTGGTGGCAACCGAACCGGTAGAGGCATTGGCGACAATTGTTTATCGCGACACGGCGCAAGAGGTTGGTCGGCGGATTGTTGAATCATTAAAAAAAGTTTTGCCGCGGCAAATGTTTGAGGTAAAAATTCAAGCGGCGATCGGCGGAAAAATTATTGCTTCGGAACATTTACCGGCCATGAAAAAAGATGTGACCGCTAAACTTTACGGGGGAGACGTGACGAGAAAAAATAAACTTTTGGAAAAACAGAAGAAGGGGAAAAAGAAAATGAAAGCCATGGGTAAAGTTGATATCCCGCCCGAGGCATTTTTGGCAGTGTTAAAAAAGTAGCAAGTATCAAGTATAAGATTTTTGGAGTCCTGACACGAGTCGGGTAGACAATCCACGCGAAAAGCGTGGGTTTTTGTATTTTCCTGAAATTTTAAAGTTTATATAATAATTTATGTATAATAACAATTTATTTTGGCTAAAATAAGCCAAAAATAAGGATTTTGCCGAAAATAGTGTCAAAAACTCTTGACAAAACATGTAAAATATGGTATACTAATTTGTTAAGCTGAAATAGCTTAAAGATCAAAAAGAGTGCTTATCGTGTTAAAGCGTAGCGTTCTTTCATAAAAATGCCAAAGAAATTTGGAGGAGGAAAATCCATACGCCCCTTTATGGGCAACGTAAGGATCCGGTGTCAGGATAAGTTAAAATTCGGCGTTCCGATTCTCGGGACTACTAAATTATAACTTGCCGAAACACCATTGCTGTTCCGATGCTAATCGGAGCGGCCCCTTCACCTCCAAATTTCTTTGGCCTACCCCGGCGACAACCGGGACGCCGAAGATCAGGCGGGGTTCCCCGTCTGGTTTTTCGTTATGGAGGAAACCATGGACGAGCAGGGACAGACAACGGGAACGGAAGGAACGGTTACGGACGTGATGGCGACGCCGGCGGAAGTGCTGGCCGAGAAGGCCCCCGAGATCCTCGCGCCCGAGCCGCGGAAGTGCGGCAAGTGCGCCGCCAAGGACGGCAACGGCGCGGGCTCGATCAACGAGGGCGAGGTCATCTTCAACGAGAAGACCCGCCGCTACGAGGGGCGTTTGCTCTGCAAGACCTGCGGTCCCAAGAGTAGGCGTCCGTTGCTCGCCCTCGAGGCGCTCGACGCCATGGTTCAGAAGCTGGACACCGAACGCAAGGCGCAGATCGCCGCGGCCAAGGCGGCCCACGAGGCGGATGGCAAGAAGTTCGACGCCGCGAAGGCCGTTTTTCGCGGCATCGCCGTCGGCAAGATCCGCGGGAGGTTCGTGGTCCGCATGGATGGGGAGGGCAACCTCCTGTGCGGTGACGAGCGCTGCATCTACTGCGTCGGCAAGGACGAGGCCGAAATGTTCGCCGTCTTCAGGACGGCGGAGGGCTGGGAGCGCGTCGGTCTCTGTATCCACCAGGGCGCGGCGCTCAGGGAGGCCAAGGTGCCGTGGGTCCAGATTCCCTGGGGTGGCAGCGAGACCTGCGATAACGAGGTCAAGCGCCGCAGAGACCGTGACGCCGCCTTCGTCCGGGCCATCGGCTACTTCCAGGACCTCTGGCACGGCCAGGCCTCGGAGCGGCCGAAGCCCGTTTTGGACAAGGCGGGCCGCTTGCTCTGCGGTGTGCCCGACTGCGGCGAGAAGCAGCTGGTCGAGGACGGTCTCGCGAGCGAGCGTCACCTGGACAAGGCCGGCCTCTGCCGCTTCCACCGCGCCGCGATCGGCGTCGCCAACCGCCGGGGCACGAACTTCTTCGTCGCCCCCCTCGCGGAGTGCGACGAGTTCCTCCAGATGCTTCGCAATCGGATCAGGCAGGCCGCCTGGTTCAACCGCGACGAGCGTCCGGCGACGAGGCCCGAGAAGCCCGCCACGATGTCGGCCTCGGAGAAGGCGAGGGCCAAGAACGCGGCGGTCGCTGCGGCGTTCCAGGCGGGCCAGGGTCTCGAAGAGGCTACTTTGGCCAAGGAGACCGCTGCGCCGCCGTCCGAGGGTGACCCGGTGGCCGCCGAGGTCCGCCGTCACAACGACGCCGTGGATGCCCACTGCGCCGCCAAGCGCAAGAAGGGCGGCGGCAAGAACGGCGACAAGGGCAAGCCGGGCAAGGGCGGCCGGAAGTAGTTTCCGCCAGTTAGTCCTTTCCTACCTAGTAAAATTCTTGGAGCAGAACAGCTCGAGCAATTCGAGCGATGTTTACCGGGCGAAGCGATTCGCAAGGTGACATAAGTTCTGCTCCAACCCCCTTTCCTCTAAATCAGCGGAAGTTGGTTTGGAGAAAAGGGATTATAAACAAAAACAAAATTTTAGTCATTTTTGACTATACTTCAATCCCAACAAGAACCCCGCCCATTGGCGGTGTTTTTGTTTTTGGTTATGTGCTATAATAATTCAATTAAATTATTTCCTGAGCGAAGCTAAGCGGAGTCGAAGGACTGGCAAGAGACAAGCTCAGGCCATATAAAAGAGAAATATGAAAAAAAGAAAGGCAGTAAAAATTTTTTGGGTTATTATAGCCACGGCTGTTATTTTGAGCATGGTGATTTGGACCGTTGCGCCAATGTTATAATGTTATGAAGTGGAAAATTGCCGAGCCAATCGGCGAAGAATTAAAAAATAAATTTCCGGAGATTGATCCGGTAATTTTGCAATTGTTGGCTAATCGCGGGATTAAAACCCAGGAACAAATTGATGAATTTTTATATCCCGATTACAGCCAGGATATTCATGATCCGTTTTTATTTTTGGATATGGAAAAAGCCGTGGAGCGCGTTTTCCAGGCGGTGGAGAAAAAGGAAAAAATAATAGTGCATGGCGACTACGACGCGGACGGAGTTTGTTCGGCCCTGGTTATGGTGTCTACACTTTTGGCTCTGGGCGCCGAGACGCAAGTTTATATTCCTCATCGCGAACTTGAAGGTTATGGACTTAATATGCAAACCGTGGAGGAGTTGGGAAAAAACGGAGCGAATTTAATTATCACGACTGACTGCGGTATCAGCAATCGAAAAGAAATAAAAAGAGCCGCGGAACTCGGCATAGACGTAATTATCACCGACCATCATGCCGAACCGCCGGAACTGCCAGAGGCGGCATACGCGATTATTGATCCGCATTTGAAACGCGAACATTATCCGTTTAAAGAATTGTCCGGAGCGGGAGTTGCGTTTAAATTGGTACAGGCGATATTGAAAAGTCAGAAAGTCAGAAAGTCAAAAAGTCAGAAGGCGGGAATTCAAGATCCAGAGGCGTTTGAAAAATGGTTATTAGATTTAGTAGCCATTGCCACTATTACTGATATCATGCCGCTTTTGGGAGAGAATCGAACTTTAGTAAAATATGGCCTTCTGGTCTTGAATAAGACCCAGAGGATTGGTTTAAAAAAATTGATTGAGTCATTGGGTTCGAATAAAAATAAAGATCTTGACGCAAGAAATGTGGCTTTTCAGATTGGACCGCGACTGAACGCCGCCGGCCGGATTGATCACGCCAATCAAGCGTATGAACTTTTGAAAACAGATGATGTAAATGAAGTTGATGATTTAGTCAGTGTTTTGAATAAAACAAATGAGAGTAGACAGAGTTTGAGCGAGCGCGTGACAGCCGAAGTTAAGGCGCAAATTGGAGAAGATATTGGCGACGAAAAATTTTTGTTTGCCCTGGGCGAGGGATGGCCGGTTGGAATCGTTGGTTTGGTCGCGGGAAAAATCGCTGATAGTTTTTGGCGGCCGACTTTTGTCATGACGGAAAAAGATGGGAAAATTATGGGTTCCGGGCGAAGCATTCCGGAATTTGATATTATGGAGGCGTTGCGTTCGGTAAAAGAACTTTTATCGCATTACGGCGGGCATGCCGGCGCTTGCGGATTTACCCTGAAAGACAAGAAAGATTTAAAAAAGTTTAAAAACACTGTTAAAAAATTAGCAAAGAAAAAATTAGACGGTTTGGAACTTGCGCCGACCTTGAACATTGATGCGGAAGTAAAATTGGAAAAAATAAACTGGGAATTATTTGGACTTTTGGAAAAATTCGCGCCGTTTGGGAGAGCGAATGAGAGACCGAGATATTTGGGACGAGGACTGACGGTGGAAAATTTCGAGAGCGTCGGGACAAATGGAAATCATTTGCGAATAAATTTAAGTCACGAAAATGGCCAGAAGAAAAAATTTATTGGTTTTTGTTTTGGTGATTGGTGTCAAAAATTAAAAGCGGGGGATAAGGTTGATGTGGTGTTTGAAGTAGATGTTAATGAGTGGAATGGGAATAGGGAGTTGCAGATGAAAATTATTGATTTAAAATTAAGTAATGAGTAATGGGTAATGAGTAACGAGCAAAATATGAATTATCAAAAGTTACAGATTTATACCGATGGTGGTGCTCGCGGCAATCCCGGGCCGTCCGGTATTGGCGTTGTGATTTGGTCCGGAAATGAATTGGTTGGCCGGCATAAAAAATATATTGGTGAGGCGACAAATAATCAGGCCGAATACAAGGCCGTGGTTTTGGCGCTAGAAGAAGCAAAAAAATTAAATCCAGTTGAGTTAGAATTTTTTCTTGATAGCGAATTAGTTGTGAAACAATTGAATCGCGAATACAAGGTGAAAGATAAAGATCTGGCGCCGCTTTTTGTTCAGGTTTGGAATTTGAGTATGGGTTTTAAAAAGGTGACTTTTACTCATGTGCCGCGGGAGAAAAATAAAGAAGCGGATAAATTAGTGAATGAGGCGATAGATCTTAGAACTTGAAACCCGAAACTTAAAACTTTTTGTCGAATTAAGGGTTTTATGTTTTGAGCTTCAAGTTTTATGTTATGAGAAAAAGTGGTATAATTAAAGTATGAAAAAGGCAAGAAAAAACATTCTTGGCAACAAGGTTTTTAAATTGGCGCTGATTTTATTTTTCGTATTTTTGATCGGCGCTTTTTTGTTAGTAAAAGAAAAAATTAGCGCCGTGCGGGCTGGGGAAGATGATAACGCGGCCGGTTGGGCTTGGTCGGAAAATTTTGGTTGGTTTTCGGCTAATTGTTCAAATTTGGGTTTGTGTCCCGACGCGGGGAGAATTGATTATGGCTTGAATGTGGAAGATGATGGAGTAGTTAGCGGGTATCTTTGGTCGGAAAACATCGGCTGGGTGCGATTTGAAAATCCTACAAACGAAGTAGCGCCGGACGGTTCCGTAGCCAAGGCAACTTATGATTCGGTTCTCGGAAGATTGGGTGGCTGGGCGAAAATTTTGGCGTTAGAAGATGATGGATGGCTAAAACTTCGCGGGCAGGATGCGGGAAGTCCCGGCGGGCCGTTTGTCGCCTGCAGTGATTGTAAAGACGTGGAAATTCCTGGCGATCCGCCGACGATTGAGTATCATTGTGATATTTGTTTTACAAATAAATTTCCTGACCCGTCGGAAACCGGCACTGGAAATACTTGCGTTCAGTGCAAGGGTTGTGATGAGGCAACAAATGTTTGCACTGAGTGCGCGCTTTGCGACAAATACGGCGTTGCGGTTGATCAGGAGAGTGGTCGGCTCGTGGGTTGGGCTTGGAATGGTAATGCCGATCCGGCGGTCGGCGTCGGTTGGATTAATTTTTCTCCGTCTCCGGGCGGAATCGGTTTGGCCGCACCTTGGCTTGAAACACTTTACGGCGAAATCTACGCTCGCGAAAAAGTAAGTTCGCCAAGCGGCTTTGTGAAATTAATACAAAAATATAACGCGACGTATTGTATTTTAACTAACGGAACAATTGTTAATTTCAGAAGCGAAAAACCGGAACCAGAAGGTTGTGAAGAACAGAATTTTGAAATTTTACATTTTCCCGAGACCGCTAACTTATATACAAACATTTTCGGCAAAATAGATTTAGACGGAATTTTGGCGGGGAATTATGGAACAGTGCAAACTATTATGAGTGACGGCGATATCCCTGACTTGCTCGGGGGCAAGGTTTATTTTATGGATGGTGATTTGACAATTGGCGCCGCAAAAGTTTTTAACAACGGCGCAAATAGTTTAAACGGCGCCGGGTTGATTGTCGTTCGAGGTAATTTAAATATTAATGAGTCGATTTCGTATCAGGGTGGTGGCGTAAATAATTTAAAAAATTTGGCTTCAGTTGGATGGCTCGTGTTGGGTGATGTTAATATCGGCCCGGCAGTGGAGGAGGTGGTTGGTGCTTTTTACGCTGAAGGTGAAGTTAAAACCGGGACGACGGGCGACAGGCGAACGGATGTTCCTTTGACTATCCGCGGCTTGATGTTAGCCAAAAAATTTACTTTTGAACGATTGTGGCGGTCGGCAGAGCGCGGCTCGGAGCAGGTGATCTATGACGGTCGAGCACTGGCCAACACGCCGCCGGGCATGACTGATTTAGTTAAAGCCCTGCCGGTTTGGAGGGAAGCGGCGCCGTAGAAGGAGCGCTGCGTAAAATTGATTGAAAACTACTGGTTACCAGAATAAATTTGTGGTATAATAAAAGGAATCAATTGTTAACTGTTAATAAAATATGACCAAAAGTTATTTAGGCGTCGATTTGGGCGCGACGAGTATTAAAATTGTAGAATTGAAAGATGAGGGTGGGAGACCTCGGCTTTTGACTTATGGTTACAGCGAGCAAACATCCGGCTATCCGGAAAAAGAATTTACGGAGACGCCGGAGAAGGCGATTGATTTGATAAAAAAAATCTGCGCTAAATCCAGAACGGTTTCAAAGCAAACCGTGGCCGCGCTTCCTTCGGCTTCAGTTTTTAGTTCAGTGATAAATATTCCTGCTTTGGTAGGGAAAGATTTAGGGAGCGCTGTGCAGTGGGAGGCGAAAAAAATAATTCCTTTACCTCTCGAGGAAATGATTTTAGATTGGAAGGTTTTGAATCCAGAAGAGCCACCTACAGTGCCCGGGACGCCGGTTACAACACAAAAAACTACTCAGGTACTTTTGACAGCCGCGGCTAAAAATCTGGTTAAAAAATATTTGGATATTTTCAAGGGCGCAGGGTTGAATCTCGTAAGTTTGGAAACAGAGACGTTTGCCCTTATTAGATCTTTAATCGGCGTTGATAAATCAACGGTCATTGTCGTGGACATGGGTGCGGCAAGTACGGCAATCTCCATTATTGAAAACGGCGTGCCATTTTTGAATCGCTCATTAAATATTGGCGGTTTGACCATTACAAAGGAAATCGCCGCCAGTTTAGGAACTGATTTTAATCAAGCGGAACAATTAAAATATGATGTCGGCATCTCCGGCGCCGCCGAGGGCGGAGTTCCGAAAATTATTGAGCGAGCTTTGTCCATGCTTTTAAACGAAATAAAATATTGTTCCAACGTTTATCAAAGTCAAGAGAGCGCGAGAGGTAGGCGGGTGGAAAAAATTATTCTTACGGGCGGCGGAGCGCTTTTGCCGAATTTTTCTGAGTACTTATCCAGCGCTCTGAATATGAGGACTTATATTGGTAATCCCTGGGCAAGAGTAATTTATCCTGAAGAAATGAGGCCGATTTTGGATCAAATTGGACCAAAATTTTCCGTCGGAATAGGTTTGGCCATGAGAGAAATAGAGTAGATGCCCCGTTAGAAGTTCGGCGATGAACTTTTCGGGATAATCTGCGGTAGGCGAAGCCGGTTTACGTCTGCCATTGCGTTAATAAAAATAAAATAATTTTAAACTTCTAACGGGGTATGCCCAACGGCAATAAAAATAATAACGACGAGAAAGAGATAGAATTGTTGCCTCCGGAATTACGGCGTCCGGAAGAGAAGAAAAGGAAATTGGAAAAAGAAGAAGTTAAATTTTTTATTCCTTCCACGGAAGAAAAGCCAAGGGGGCCAACTTTCGGAGGGAAATTTTTTGGCGCGCACGCTCCCGAGAGAACTCCTGTTTTAGGCGAAACAGAGATCGAAAAAGACAAATCTTCGGAGCGCGAGATGGAAATTTTTAAAATGCAAAAAGAGGTAAAACAGCCCAGAGCGGCCGTTATCCCCCCTGCGCCACGCCCCATGCCGGAAGCGCCGAGAAAGCCGGAGTTTTTACCAAAACCAGAAATTCCACCGAAACCACCCGTGCCGCAAAAAGAGCCGGTGATCAGGCCGGCGATTAAAATTGAGCCGCGTCCGGCACCGAAACCCTCCAAACCGGAAGCGCCGGCACCCAAAGGAAGAAGATTCGGAATTACTTTGATTCCCGAAGAAAAAGATTCTGTCGAAGGTGCGAAAAAACCAAAAAAGGTAATAATTTTGGCAGTAATCATTTTTATAATGGCAGCAATTTTTGCCGGATTATATTTTTATTTCAGGTGGTCTATTGATTCGATGGCAGTAGAGATAAAAAGGGTTGAAACCGATTTGGCGGCAACGAGTCAAAAAATTAAAGATGTTGAAGAGGAAGAAAATCAAGCGCAGGTTTTTCAAAAACAACTTAAGGTAGTGAATAAGTTGTTGGGAAACCATGTTTATTGGACAAACTTCTTTAATTTTTTGGAGAAAAATATTGTTACGGATGTTTATTTTTCAAATTTAATTGGCGGAAGCGACGAGCAAATAATTTTAACTGGTATCGCGAAGAGTTATAAAGCCGTAAGTAGACAGATTATTTCTTTTCGAGCGGCCGAGGAGATAGAGAGTGTTTATGTCAGTAGCGCTTCGGCGAGTGTTGATCCCGAAGGGAAAGTGACTGAGGTTAATTTTGACGCGAGGTTGAAATTAAAACCAGAGATGTTTTTTAAATAAAGTTTGGTATGGCTAAAGTTTCGGAAAAAAAATCTGAGGAAAAGAAAGAGAAAAAACAGACGTCATTTTCTTTGATTGTTATTTTAATCATGGCGGTTTTTTTAACGGCTGGGTACTTTTTAATTTGGCCCGAGTATCAAAAATTATCCGATGATAGAAATAAATTGGCGGCGGGGAAGGAAGCGCTTGCAAGTCAAAATAAAACTTTAGCCGATTTACAAAAATTATTTAATAATTACGAAGATATCTCAGAGGCGAACAAAGAGAAAATAATTTCTATGTTGCCGAGCGAGGTAGACGAGCCGGGCCTTTTTGCCCTCGTTGAGACGTTAGCCGAAAAAAATAAAATGGTTGCTTTAGCCGTTGATATTTCCGAAAAGGATCCCTCGGCAGATTTAAAGAATCTTGGGCTTAAAGAAGTTCACTTGGCTGTTAATTTAATCGGAGGCGAATACACTGATTTAAAAAATTTTCTTGGTGATCTGGAAATAAATTTGCGGCTTTTGGATGTGATTTCCATAAATTATACTCCCGAAGCTGGTTCCGTAATTTTAAATGTCAAAACTTATCGTTTAGATGCAGGGCCAATAACTGGCGCGGGTAATTAAGAAATGTTATGAGTAAAAAATTTATTTTGTTAATTGTGTTTTTGGTGCTTTTGGCTTTTGGCGGATATTTTTTGTACACTAAATTATTTTTAAATGAAATAACCGTGGGTCTTGGTTCAGTAAAAAAAATAGAGACCAATTTTGAAACAGGATTTTTTTCAAGTCAGAAATTTCTTGGATTGAAAGATCATTTAGCTGATCCGCTTGTTGCCGGAGAGAGGGGGAAAATTAATCCGTTTATGAAGTTTTAGACGCAAAAACGCAAAATTAGCAAAGGCGTAAAAACTGATTGACGCAAAGGCGCAAAAGTAAATTATTTATGGCTTATCCATTACTCGAACTTTTATTACAAGAAAAATTACTAAACGAGGAACGGGTGAAATTTTTTGAAGAAGAGAGTCAGAAAACCGGAAAAAGTATTGAACTGCTGCTTGAAGAATCTGGTCTCGTGGAGGAAGAAAAACTGGCCGAAATAAAGGGCAGGATTTTTAATTTACCTTATACAAATTTAGTCGGCCGAGAAATTAAGTTTGATGATTTGAATGTTATTTCCAAGGAGGTGGCTGAAAACAATCAGGTGGTATCTTTTCTTAAAAGTGACAGTGAGATTAGCGTAGGTATTGTTGATCCGAAAAGAATTTCCGGCATGGAAGCGATAGAATTTTTAGCCAAAGAAAAAAATTTAACAGTAAAATATTTTATTATTTCGCCGGTGAGTTTTAGAGACGCCGTAAGGAAGTATGAAATTTTGAAGAAAGAAGTAGAAAAGGTCTTGGAGATTGCCAAAGAAAGATTTGAGGAAGGAGAAAAAGAGTTAGAAGAGATGCCGGTCGGCGAAATTGAAGAAGCAATTAAAAAGGCGCCGGTTTCGAAGATGGTTGCCATGATAATGAAATATGCCGTTGATAATAAGGCCTCTGATATTCACGTTGAGCCAGGATTTAAGGAATCAAAAGTTCGTTATAGAATTGATGGTGTACTGCGAAGCCGCCTTGCCTTGCCGGCCTATATTCACGCGGCGGTAATTGCGAGAATTAAGGTCTTGGCCAATTTAAAACTCGATGAAACAAGAACTCCTCAGGATGGGAGAATTCGTCAGGTGATCGGCGGGCGGGCCGTTGATTTTCGTATTTCAACTTTGCCGCTCATGGACCAGGAAAAAGTAGTGATGAGGGTCTTGGAGACGGCAACGCGCGCCGCCTCGCTTGAAAATCTCGGCTTCCGAGGTAGGGCGGTGGAAATTATTAGTCGGGAAATAAAAAGACCGCACGGGTTACTTTTGGTCACGGGGCCGACCGGTTCAGGTAAATCAACAACTCTTTACACGGCGCTCTCTATGGTTAATCGCGAGGGGGTTAATATCGTTACCCTTGAGGATCCAATAGAATATTATATTGAAGGCGTGAACCAATCACAGATCAGGCCGGAAATCGGTTTTAGTTTCGCCGCCGGTTTGCGATCGCTCCTCCGTCAAGATCCAAACATAATAATGGTTGGGGAAATCCGCGACAGTGAAACGGCGGAGCTCGCAATTCACGCGGCCCTGACTGGTCACCTGATTTTTTCCACTCTGCACACGAACGACGCGGCCGGGGCAATTCCGCGTTTGATTGATATGAAAGTCGAACCATTTTTACTTTCCTCAACTTTAAACGCGATTGTCGCTCAACGACTGGTTAGAAAAGTTTGCCCTCATTGCAAAGAAGAAGTCGAGGTGCTGCCTGACGTGATTTCTAATATAAAAAAAGAACTGGTCTCGGTGCCTAAAAAGTTTTTGCCCGAGGGTATTAATTTGGAATCGTCTCTTAAACTTTGGCACGGCGCGGGATGCGTTAGGTGCAACAACGAAGGATATCTTGGTCGGGTCGTAATTTCCGAAGTACTTGAAGCGACTGAAAATTTAAGAAGAATCATCGCCGCCAGTTTTAATGCGAAAGATTTATCTGAAGAAATGAAAAAGCAGGGTGTAATAACAATGAAGCAGGACGGATTTTTGAAAGTGCTTGAAGGACTGACCACCATAGAAGAAGTTTTGCGCGCGACGCAAGAGTAACGTTGCATTGTTAAATTGTTACACGGCTACATTGCTGCATTGCTGCTTGATGAATGATTTAACCATTTAACAACGGAACAATACAACAATTTTATGGCGATAAGTGAGATTAACATCAATCTTGATAAATTGATAGCAAAGATACCCATCTTGAATCGGATTCCTCCAAAGGATTTGGTTATCTTTTCTCGACAACTTTCAGTTATGATTTCCGCTGATGTTCCAGTTGTTCAATCCCTGAAAGTTCTGGTTCGCCAGACGGCTAATCCGCGGCTTCGGACCGTGGTGGCTAATTTAGCTGCCGACGTTGAGGGCGGAACAAAATTTTCTATCGCCCTTAGTAGATATCCGAAGGTCTTCAGTGATTTTTTTATCAACATCGTCCGTTCTGGGGAAACGACAGGCAAGCTGGATGAGGTCTTGGATTATCTCGCGACCCAGCAGGAAAAGGACTACGATTTACAAAGTAAAATAAAAGGCGCCATGATTTATCCGGCGTTTATTTTATTTGGTCTTGTAACAGTTGGTATTGTCATGATGATTTTTGTCATTCCAAAATTAACTGACGTTTTGAAAGAATCGGGTACGGCGTTGCCTCTTTCCACAAGAATTTTGATCGGCACTTCTGATTTAATGAAAAATTATTGGTGGGCGCTCGCGATTGCCGCCGTCGGAATCGTTTTGGGAATAAGATATTTAATTACTTTTCCTCTCGGAAGAAAATATTGGGATACTTTAAAATTAAAGTTGCCGATTTTTGGTGGATTGTTCAAAAGAATTTACATGGTGCGCTTCACGCGCGGCCTTACGACACTTTTGACCGGCGGAGTGGAGATCGTCGGGAGTTTAAAAATTGCCGGAGAAATTGTTGGCAACGCGGTTTATAAAGATTTAATTTTTGAAACAATGCGGGAAGTGGAAGACGGCAATCCGATTACGACCGTCTTTGCCAGAAGCAAAGAAATACCGGTGATGGTAACCCAGATGTTGGGAATTGGGGAGCAAACCGGAAAGATTGATGTTATTTTGGAGCGCATCACGGATTTTTATACGCGAGAAACGGAAAACATGGTTAGAAATTTAACCACGATTATGGAACCGCTCATTATGCTTGTAATGGGCGTGGCTGTCGGGATTATGGTCGCGGCTGTTATTTTACCCATGTACAGCTTGGCGACACAGTTCTGATCTTGGAACTTAAAACATAAAACATGAAACTTTGAGATTGGAAGACGTCAATGAATTGTGAGTTCCGAGATTCATGTTCCAGGTTTCATGTTCTATGATTTTGTGTTATAATTTATTAATATTAATCCTCGAGGTCACAACTTAGAAGATTAAGGTTGTGACGGACGAAAGGGGGTGAGACAATGTTAAAAAATAAAAAAGGTTTTACTTTGATTGAGTTGTTGGTGGTCATCGCCATCATTGGTTTGCTTTCAACTTTGGCGGTCGTCGCCCTGACCTCGGCCAGACAGAAAGCAAGGGATTCAAAGAGAGTTTCGGATATGAAACAATTGCAGACGGCTATGGAGTTGTTGTTTAGTTCCAATAATTCTTATACCATCGCTGCCACTTGTACTGCTCCTAAGGCAGTCAGTGATGCGGCTTGTGCGATCGGTACAGCATTCACGGATTATTTACCGAATGCGGCTACGATGAAAGACCCGTCAACGGGAGCAACGACTCCTCTCTGCACTGCGGCTTCTGCGGTTATATGTCAATATGCGTTTACCACTACTCCTGGCGACACCACCTACAAAGTTAATTTCTATCTGGAATCAAAAACGGGTGATTTGGCGGCCGGAGTTCATGAAGTTAGCCCAGCAGGACTCAAATAGTTTGTCTCAAAATTTTGAGAGATCAAAAAACTCCCGCGCGGGAGTTTTTTGTTTGGTTTTTAGTTATTTTTATGGTATAATTTTTGAATATGATGATTGCGATTATTTTTATTTTTGGCTTAATTATCGGCAGTTTTTTGAACGTGGTGATTTGGCGAACGCATGTTGGGAAGTCAGTTTTGACTGGTCACTCGTATTGCCCCAAATGCCGCCACACTCTCGGCCCCGCCCAACTCGTACCGGTCTTGAGTTTTTTAATTCAAAAAGGAAAATGCCGACATTGTAAGCAAAAAATTTCTTGGCAGTATCCACTCGTGGAGTTGGCCACGGCGATTTTGTTTGCGGCGGCATATTTTATTTCAGATTTCATACCTGCCTCGCCGGTAGGCGGGTTTCCGATTTTAGATTTTCAATTTTTAAATTTATTTAGGGCGTGGTTTGTGATAAGCGTGATGATTGTGCTTTTTGTTTATGATTTAAGATATTACATCATTCCCGATAAAGTCATTTATCCGGCCGTGATTGTGGTCGCCGTAACAACTCCCTTAATTTATGGCGGTGAAATTTCGTGGTGGGGATTATTAAATCCAATTATCGCGGGCGTCCTGGGCGGCGGATTTTTTCTTTTGCAATATGTAATTTCAAAAGGTAAATGGATTGGCGGGGGAGACGTGAAGTTGGGAGCATTGATGGGATTAATTTTGGGACTTGGTGGACTTGGCGTAGCATTATTTTTTGCCTACGTAGTCGGCGCGATTTGCGGTTTGATTTTGGTGACTTTGAAGAAAAAAAACATGAAAAGTCAGTTGCCCTTTGGAACTTTTTTGGCCGCGGGAACTATTTTTTCCATGTTTTGGGGAGAGAAAATTTTAGAATGGTATTTGGGCTGAAAATTAATTATGAAAAAAGGATTTACAATTATTGAATTGCTCGTGTCAATGGGTATTTTTATTGTTGTGACGACCATGGTTGTGGCGAACTTTCGAGCCGGGAGTCGGAGCGACGAGTTGAAAATATCGGCCGAGACGCTTATTTCCAATTTGCGAAGAGCGCAAAACATGGCTTTGGCCGGACAATTAACTGACGGGGTGACGCCGCCGGGAGGTTATGGTGTTTATTTTAAATTGGCCGACGTTAATCGTTATGTGATTTTTGCCGATAGTAACGGAAATCTTATTTATGATGACGGCGAAGCACTTGATGACGGCATAATCACTTTGCCCCAGAATGTAATAATTGAAAAAATTGAAAAATCGTCGGGGCCAGTTTTATCGGGTGACGTTGTATTTCGGCCACCTAAGCCAACAATTTATATTTGTAAAACGGGTGTGATTCCTTGTGAAACGGAAGACGCGCTTTTTGTGACTTTAAAACACACTTTGAGTAATAAAATTCAGCAAGTATCAGTTAGCAGGATCTCGGGCAGAATTAATGTGGAATAAAATTCTAAATGAAATCTAAAATAAAAAATCTAAATTCTAAAACCCAGGCCGGCCAAAGTTTGGTGGAGATGATTGTTGCTTTGGCTATTATTTTAACCGGCTTGATTGGGGCTCTGACTTTGACGATTTCTAATTTGTCGGCCTCTGGCGAGGCAGGGACACGAGTGGTAGCGACTAATTTGGCGAGAGAGGGAATTGATGTCGTGCGAAATATCCGTGACACCAATTGGTTAAAAAATTCGCCATGGGACGATCTTCTCTATGATGGCGCTGACTACACGACCATCGCCGTTTTTAATCCCGCGGCCGATCCCGCTTGGCAATTGAATTTCACGCCATCGGCGATTGATGAGACGGCGGCTAAACTTTATCTTTCTGCCGAGAATCTTTATTTGCAAAATATTGCTCCCCCCGGCGGAACAAAGACCCTTTACTCGCGACTTTTAACGCTTGATCCGATTTGTTTAAATTTGGCGACTAAAATAGAGTCAATTACTGGCGGCGCTTGTGTTGGTGGGGAAGAGAAAATTGGTATTCGAGTAAAGTCAGAAGTCGCCTGGACCGAGAGCGGCCGGTCGCACACGATTGTTTTAGAAGATAAATTATACAATTGGCGATAAATTATTCCGCAAAAGGTCTTATGAATAAAAAAGGGTTTACATTAGTTGAGATGATGGTAGTGCTCGCGATTTTTTCTATGGCGACAGTTGCTATTATTGATATTTTTATGACTGCTTCGCGGGCCCAACGACGAACGTTGGCTGTTCAAAAAATTTATTCAGACGCGCGTTATTCAATGGAAGCCGTAGCCAGAGAAATTAAAATGGATAGTATTGATTATGATTGGAGCGGCTACGTTGGCGGTATTACGGTTCCCGAGGATGAACTCGCGCTTCGCGACGCCGACGATAATTCAATTATTTTTAAAAAAAGTTTAAACGACTGTCCGCCCGGAACGACAAATTGTCTTACTGTGAGTTTGGATGGGGGATTAACTTGGGCAAGTATTACGTCGGGAGGTATCAACGTTCTTGATTTGAAATTTTATGTTGATCCACTAGTTGATCCATTTAAAATGAACGGCGCGCTAGGTTACGATTCTGATCACGAACCGCGCGTGACAATCGTTCTTGTGACAGAGGGCGTGGGCGGTCGGCCGGATGAACAAAAAATTGTCAATTTGCAAACGACAGTTTCGAGTAGAATATATAGAAGATAATTAAAATGCAAAATTCAAAATTACAATTTAAAATTAAGGATGAGTGTGGTAATGTTCTTTTACTCGCCCTGCTCGTCATGGCCGGGATTATGACGGCAGGACTTGCTATCAGCGCTATTATTTTGAATGAAATTAGACAGGCAAGAAATATTGATTTTTCTACAGTGGCCTATTACGCAGGCGAGTCGGGTGTGGAACAAGCACTTTATAAATTAAGAAAAGAAGAGGCGGTTTTAAATTGTCCGGTCGGTGTCTGCGATCCAAACGGTTATTGCACCCTGGGCGATAAAGAATCGTGTTTGGGCACGAACGGTAATTTAGATAATCAATCATCGTGGACGAGAACATGGACAGACAAGGAATGGCAGATTTATGGAAAGATTAAAAAAGATGGAACGCAGCAAGTTGATCTTTTTGATCCGGAAGGAGTGGCGGCACCGGGAATTGAGTCCTTAAAAATTGACTGGACTGATACTTGCGCCGGCGGTTCGAGAATAGAATTGAGTTTTGTGACCTGGACGCCGGCAGGCGGATGGGTTGATAATAGAGAGAAATATAATTATTCCTACGATCCGGCTTTCCCGGCGTTTAGCACGGCGATTAATAATAAATTTTCCGGAACAAAAATTTATCGGGCGAGAATTAAGGCCGCCAATTGTGACATTACAAATATGACAATTACCGCCTGGGGAGCCGATAATGCCCAGCCGCCCAAAAAAGAAATTCCGGCAATGATTACTCTAAATTCAGTTGGAAATTATAGTAATCTTCGTCAGGCAGTGAAAATGACTATGCCGCGCAAATCGCCAATGTCCGGGCTTTATGATTTTGTTTTATTCAGTGAGTGCTCACTCGTTAAGGGAGAAGCAACGACCTGTCCGCTATAATTTTATGACCAAAGAAGAAGCAAAAAAAAGAATAGAAAAATTAAAAGCGGAAGTTGAACACCACCGCTATCTTTATCATGTTTTAGATCGGCAGGAAATTTCTGACGCGGCTTTGGATTCATTAAAACATGAATTATATAAATTAGAACAGGAATATCCGGAATTTATTACGCTGGATTCGCCGACTCAACGCGTTGGCGGCGAGGCGCTCGAAGAGTTCAAAAAAGTTGTTCACGAAACGCCGATGCTTTCAATTGAAGATGTTTTTGAATTTAAAGAATTGGAAGAGTGGGAAGAGAGAATCAAAAAACTTTTGCCGCATCAAAAATTTGATTATTATGTTGAGGTAAAAATGGACGGGTTGGCTGTGGCGCTGATTTATCGTGATGGAATTTTTAGCGTTGGCGGAACGCGCGGCGACGGGAAAATTGGCGAAGATGTAACACAAAATTTAAAAACCATTGAAGCCATTCCACTGCGTTTGAACGAACCGACCGACCACGAGATTCTAAAGTTTTTGGAAAAATACGGCGAGGCGGTTGATAAAAAAATATTTTTAGCAAAAATAAAAAAAATAGCCGGGAAGATAGAGGTGCGCGGCGAGTGCTTCATGAAAAAAAATGTTTTCGAAGAAATTAATCGTGAGCAAAAAAAGAAAGGGGAGCCGCCGTTTGCTAATCCCAGAAATGCCGCGGCTGGAAGTATCAGGCAGTTGGATTCAAAAATTACCGCGTCCCGTCGACTGGATTTTTTTGGTTACGCTCTTGTGACTGATTTGGGCCAGAAAACCCATGAGGCGGCGCACGAAATTTTAAAATTACTCGGAGTAAAAGTAAATCCGGAAAATTGTTACGCGAAAAATCTCGTAGAAGTGGAAGAATTCCATAAACATTTGGGAAAAGTTAGGACAAAATTAAATTATTGGATGGATGGCGCGGTCGTTGTGTTAAATGATGAAGAAGCGTTTTTGAAACTCGGCGTGGTGGGAAAAACGCCGCGGGGAATGGTGGCCTATAAATTTCCTCCGGAGCAGGCGACGACCGTTGTTCGCGAAGTTATTTGGCAAGTCGGCCGGACTGGCGCCGTGACGCCAGTTGCCGTAATGGATCCGGTTTTCGTTGCGGGAACGACAGTGACGCACTCAACTTTGCATAATTTGGACGAAATAGAACGGTTGGGCGTAAAAATTGGCGATACCGTCATCATTGAAAAAGCTGGTGACGTTATTCCTAAAGTTGTTCAAGTTTTGCCAAATTTACGGACAGGAAAAGAAAAGAAAATCGTGCCGCCGGAATTTTGTCCGATGTGCGAGACAAAACTGGTGCGGCGCGCCGGGGAAGTGGCGATTTATTGTCCAAACCAAAAATGTTTTGCCCAGACGCTTCGCCAAACGGCGCATTTTGTTTCCAAGCGCGCATTTAACATTGACGGTTTGGGCCCCAAAATTCTTGAAAAACTTTTAGAGGAAGGATTGATCCGCGACGCGGCAGATTTGTATGAACTCCGTGTCGGCGATATTTTGCCGCTGGAGCGTTTCGCGGAAAAATCAGCAGCCAATTTGATTGAATCAATTGTAAAAAGTAAAAAGATTTCACTCGGTCGGCTTATCTATGCTTTGGGAATTCGCCATGTCGGAGAAGAAACTGCCGCGGATTTAGCCAATTATTTCGGCAGTTTGGAAAAATTACGCGATGCGACGCTTGAAAATCTGCAAAAAGTGCCAAATGTCGGCGGCGTGATGGCAGAAAGTATTTTGGAATGGTTCCGTGACAAGAGCAATAAAGATCTCGTGGGGCGATTGCTAAAAAATATTTCTGTCGTGAAATCCGTGGCAATTAAAAAAACATGGCAGGGTTTGAAATTTGTTTTAACGGGAACCCTGGAAAATCTGACGCGCGACGCGGCCAAAGAAAAAATTCAGATGCTTGGCGGCGATGTGACAAGTTCGGTATCAAAGGAAACAAGTTTTGTCGTGGCCGGCAGCGAGCCGGGTTCAAAATACGATAAGGCAAATAAATTGGGAGTGAAAATTTTAGACGAAAAGGAATTTTTGGAGATGTTGCGTCGGGCTGGTTAATTCTGGTTTAGCGCAGTATAATAACTTAATATGTCATTAACTAAAAAAGAAGTTGAACACATCGCCACTTTGGCGCGGTTGGAATTGACCGAAAAAGAAAAGGAGAAGTTTGCCGAGCAGCTTTCTTCTATTTTGGGTTATTTTAAAGAATTGCAAAAGGTGGACTTGAGCAAGGTCGAGCCGACCTCGCAGGTGACCGGGCTCCAAAATGTCAGCCAGCCGGATGTGGTAAAAAAATGCGACGCGGAGACAATGAAAAAATTAATTGCTGCCGCGCCGGAGAGGATTGATAACTTAGTTAAAGTGAAGGCGGTGTTTGAGTGAATTATTTTTTATTGTCATTGCGAGTCGCAACGAAGCAACCCCCCCGTTGACGAATCAATGAGATTGCTTCGGCGCTAAGGCGCCTCGCAAAGACAAAAGGGTGGCAATCATCATATTGATTTTTGAATTTATTAGATATGAATTTAAATGAACTAACAATAAAAGAAGCGCACGATGGGCTCGTGGCCAAAAAATTTACTTCGGTTGAATTGACCGAGGCATGTTTGGCTGAGATAAAAAAGTTGGATAAAAAGTTAAACGTTTTTATTACTGTGACGGGAAAAGAAGCATTGGAGCAGGCGAGCGCGGTTGATAAAAAAATTTCCGCGGGGAAAAAGATTGGAATTTTGGAAGGAGTGCCGATGGCGCTTAAAGATAATATTTTAGTTAAAGATATTTTGGCCACAGGCGGATCGAAAATTTTGGAAAATTATGTTGCCTCGTATGACGCGACGGTGGTGGAAAAGTTAAAAGTGGCTGGAGCAGTGATTTTGGGAAAAACAAATATGGACGAGTTTGCCATGGGCGCGTCAACCGAGACGTCATATTTTGGTCCGACAAAAAATCCGCACGATCCAACGCGCGTGCCGGGAGGTTCTTCTGGCGGTTCGGCGGCGGCGGTCGCGGCAAATATGTGTATTTACGCGCTTGGTTCCGACACCGGCGGTTCGGTGCGCCAGCCGGCATCTTTTTGCGGCGTGGTCGGGATGAAGCCGACTTACGGCGCCGTTTCGCGTTACGGCTTGATGGCTATGGCTTCGAGTTTGGATCAGATCGGGCCGATTGCAAAGACCGCGGAAGACGCGGAAATTATTTTTGACATTATTCGCGGAAAAGATGAAATGGATTCAACGACGGTTGAGTTGATGAGTCAGAAAGTCAGAAAGTCAGAAAGTAGATTAGATATTAAGAAATTAAAAATCGGATTACCGAAAGAATATTTTGTGGCCGGAATGGATCCGGCGGTAGAAAAATGCGTGCGCGGCACAGTAGAAAAATTAAAAAAAGCGGGTGCGAAGATCAAAGAAGTTAGTTTGCCGCACGCGAAGTACGCTCTCGCGGTTTATTATTTAATTGTGCCAGCTGAGGTCTCGGCCAACATGGCTCGCTACGACGGAATAAGATACGGGTTTAGGACAGATAAGGCGAAAAATTTATTGGAAACATATTTAAAAACTCGCGCCGAAGGTTTGGGTGATGAAGTGAAGCGCCGGATAATGCTTGGAACTTATGCCTTGTCGACGGGATATTATGACGCATATTATTTACAGGCGCAAAAAATGCGGACGCTGATCCGCGAAGATTTTTTTAAAGTTTTTAAAGAAGTTGATTGTTTGGTAATGCCGACCGCGCCGACCACGGCCTTCAAAATTGGAGAAAAAATTAATGATCCGCTCACAATGTATTTATCTGATGTCTTCACGGTTTCGGCGAACGTTGCCGGTTTGCCCGCGATTTCCGTCCCGTGCGGCGAGGTTAAAAAATTACCAGTCGGATTGCAGATTATGACAACTTGGTTTTCTGAAGAAAATATTTTTCAAATCGCAAAATTAATTTAAAAACACAATGAGAAAAATTAATGTTAAAAAAGGTAAAAAACTTACGAGTCAGACCGCGCTTACAAGATCAGCAAAAAACAAATTGACCGCCAGCTATACGCCGCGCGTTGCGCCGAGTTGGTGGGAACACGAAGTAAAAGGAAAAGAGCCGATCATAGTTTGTTCTCGCTGTGGCGCGGTTTATTTTGACGAGCATTGGCACACGATTCCGAACTTTGAAAAAATATACAAAAAAATGTTGTCCCCAAAGCCGGTTGTAAAAGAATTATGCGCCGAGTGCAAATGGATTACGGGCGGTAAGGGAAAAACCGGATGGGAAGGGGAATTGATTTTGGAAAATTTAGTACCCGAAGAAAAAAATGAAATTATAAATTTGGTGAGAAATGTCGGCAAGCGCGCATTTCTTCGTGATCCGGAAGATCAGATTATAAAAATTGAAGATATGGGCCGCAAGGTGCGCGTGACGACCACGGAAAATCAGTTAGCCGTTTCTATTGGAAAACAAGTGGCTAGCGCTTTTAAGGGTGGAAAATTGGAAATAAAATGGTCGGATGAAGACGCGCCGGCGAGGGTGAAGTGGACGAGGAAGGAAAGATAAAAAGTGCCGAAAGAATTAGAAATATGGAAAAATCAATTTCAAATAAGGAGGAGCTGGTAGAAGCAGTCGAATATGTAACTACAGAGACGTCGCGGTTGGCCGAAAAAATAATTGGGAAAACTTTTCTAATTAAATCGCTTACTGTATTTGCACATTCACAACCAGAGTTCGAACTATTGAGTGCTATATTAGCGAAAATCGGAAAATCACATAACTACAACAATGGTCCAAGAGTAGAATTGTATGAGCCGATTGAAGTTGAGAGTAACCGTATAACTCATCTCCGTATTCGAAAGCCTGACCCCGAACGTCCCCAAGTAGGATGTAGCGATTTCGAAACCGATTATGAGACCTTTAAGACGGAGCATCTATCAAAACATCCAGATAATCTCCGCCTCATAAAGAGGTCGGAGTACGATATGATAGAGTTTTATGATCCGAGCTTTGATGTGTTAGCTTACATAGTTTCAAACCCGCAGAAGTAAAATCAAAAAGTGTCGTGTGGGATAAAAGTATAAATATGAGTAAAGTATATATTTTCGGCCCGATTCATTTGTTCGGCGAGGATTATCTTCCAGTGTATAAGCACTTGAGAAGTTTATGTCAAAAATATTTCGACGAGGTTATTTGCACATATCCTGATTTTTGGGATTCAAAAGAAAGTCCGCGAGAGTTTTATGAGAGAACATATAAGACAGTCACGAAATGTGATTTATTTATTGGAGAGACAAGTGCACCGTCAATAGGTGTGGGAATGGAATTACAAATGGCACAAGAACGTGATATTCCCTGCATTGTCCTGTGCAAGAACGGTGTCGAGCCGTCCGTTATGGCCATTGGTATACCGTGCACGAAAAAAATTATTTATTATGACACATTAGATGATTTATCTGGGCAAATCGAGGCGGCTATAGCAGAAATAAAATTAAAACATAAAATATGACCGTTGAAATTGATCTCTATTCTTTACTAAAATTTATCGGCGGGACGCTGGCCGCGATCGCTTTTATTTTTTTAATTTATCGCGCCTACAAAGCCGTCGCCACATTTTTTAAAAGCCGAGAATACGATCTTGATAAACAGGGAATTAAAAAACGCTGGCAGGAAATAGAAAACATGCTTAAACGCCCTGGCGAAATGAATTACAAAATAGCCGTAATGGAAGCGGATAAACTTCTTGATTATGTTTTAAAATCAATGACGATGTCGGGGAAAGATATGGGTGAGCGCATCAGATTCGCGAGCTTTAGATTCGATCGGCTCCGTAAAGTTTGGTGGGCGCATGTGCTTCGGAATCAATTAGTGCACGAGGCGACTTTTTCTCTTGATCATGCTACAGCCAAACGAGCCATAAAAACATTTAGACACGCGCTCGAAGAATTGGGTGCGTTGTGATTAACATTTGACAGTTAACAGTTAATTTTATGCAGTCAAAAAATGTAAATTTTTTTCTGGCCAATTTATTTTTTGCCGCTGTTATAATTTTCTACGTTATGCTTCTTTGGGAAGAGCAAGCGACTACGGGTTTTTTTCTCACGGCTTTTTTTACTTTAGTAATTTTTATTTTTACTCTCTGGCACGCTTTTTCCAAATTCGGCGCGAGAAACGCGATTGTTTTCCTTATTTTAGTTTTACTTGTGAGTTTGGGGGCTGAATTTATCGGCACGAATCTAGCCAATAATTTTGAGGGATATTATAAATATTCAGATTTTTTGGGATGGAAATTTTTAAATATTCCTTTGCTTATAATTTTGATGTGGGCGGCGGTTATTTACATTTCTTATCAGGTCTCTGAACATATTACTAATTTTAGATTTACCAAGGCCACGCCTTTTATACAAAGATTTTGGGTTAGTTTTTGGTGTGCGCTTTTGACGTCACTCATTGTTTTAGCGTGGGATTTTTCTCTTGAGCCGCTGGCCGTCGGCATGGGGTGGTGGGAGTGGCTTCGTCCGGGAGAATATTTTGGCGTACCAATTAATAATTTTTTCGGATGGATGGCAATTTCTTTTTCGACGGTTTTTCTTTATAAAATTTTCTTTGAAAAAGAGCAGCCGGAAAGAGAAACACTTTTTGACTACGCGCCGGTTGTTGGCTACGCGACACTTTGTCTTTTTACGATTCTCGCGGCCCTGAACGCGGAAAAGCCGATGTTTGCCCTGATCGCTTTTACGGGTATGTTTCCTTTCGTGTGTATAATGATTGTCAGATTCTTGACGAGTCGGCTGGATTTCCCCGAACAGTACAGAAAATAATTTTGTGGATAAATGACAAGCCGCCCGAATAAATCGAGGCGGTTTTGTTAAAAATAAGGGTTCTTCATCTTGACGTCTTTTTGTGCTATAATAAATATAGCGTAAGTTTAATATATCTAGCTAAAAGATTCGTAATTTCATAGGTTAATGATCACGATAGATTTTAGTTATTTTGAAATGCTTGGCACCATGTCGCCGATCGCCATAATGTGGCGGATTTTTGCTGACGGCGGCTGGATTATTGTTTTATGGGTTTTTTTAATTGGTTCGTGGGCGATTTGGAAAAATTGGCGACAAGCTCTTTACGGCGCTAAACGACGTTTTGTTTTTTTAGCCATTGATATTCCTAAAGCCGTTTTGGATGAGCCGGGTCAATCGCCGCTTGCCGTGGAGAATTTTTTTGCCCATCTGGACGGCGCGCATGCTTCGGATACTCTTTGGGAAAAATATTGGGAAGGTAAAACCCAAGATTATTTTAGTTTGGAAATAGTAAGCATTGAAGGATATATACAATTTGTTATCCGTACCAGGGACAAGTTCCGCGATTTGGTGGAAGCCGCGATTTACGCCCAGTATCCCGACGCGGAAATTACAGAAGTTGAAGATTACACCAAATCCGCGCCGAAAAAATTTCCGGATCCCGAGTGGCAATTGTTTGGTACGGAATGGATTAATGTCAAACCCGAAGCGTATCCGCTCCGGAGTTATCATGAGTTTGAGGATCCGACAACTAAGGACTTTAAGGATCCGCTGGCGGCGATGCTCGAGACTATGTCTCGAATGGGTAAAGGTGAACAAATATGGTATCAAATTATTGTCACGCCCATTAGTCAAAAGGGGTGGATAAGGAAGGGTGAAAATTTAGTTAAAAAATTAATCGGAGCGAAAGTTGAAGAAAAGAAAACTTGGATGGATAAACTTATTGATTTACCGGTAAAGGCAATGGATAGCGCTGTTACTCAGATCGTGGGTAGTGAAGAAGGGGTCGTCAAAAAGAAAGAAGAAAGGAAAGAAATTTCATTGATGTTGTATCTTTCGCCCGGGGCGAAGACCATGGTCGAGGCGATTGAAAAGAAGATGGCCAAGATTGGTTTTAAGACAAAGATCAGGATGATTTATCTTGCCAAAAAAGAAATTTTCAAAAAGGCCCGTGCCGCTCATCCCATGATTGGTGTACTGAAACAGTTCAACACCATGGACGGCCAAAGTATTAAACCAGAATACAAAAAAGTTGGCACCGCGGCGCATTACATTTTGACCAAACAACGGATGAAATGGAAACGAAACAAGATATTGCGGGCGTACAAGGGGCGGAGTAATTGGCGCGGTTTGGGGACTGGTTTTGTTTTAAACACAGAAGAGTTAGCTGGTTTGTGGCATTTTCCGGCCAATTGGATTAAAGCGCCGCCGGTTAAAACGGTTGAGTCAAAACGTGGCGTGCCGCCGATTAATTTGCCTTTTGAAAAACCCAGTTTTATGAAGCCAATAACTAAGGTAGAACAGGAACCAAAAGAGGAGGCGCCACCAGGGCCGCCAGTAGCGTAAAATATCGAGTACTAAGTATAAAATATGGAGGAAGAAATTGCCTTATTTGCTGAAACGAATTTTCGTGGAGAGCATAAGCGTTTCGGCATCAAAACCGACGATCGCCGTCGGCACATGTACATCATCGGTAAAACCGGCATGGGTAAAACTACCACGCTCGAGAATTTGATTATCTCCGATATTAGGGCGGGCCGTGGAGTTGGTGTGGTTGATCCGCACGGCGATTTAGCGGAAAAAATTCTTGACTTTATTCCGGCGGATAGAATTAACGACGTGGTTTATTTTAATCCGGCTGATTTGGATTGGCCGATTGCTTTTAATATTTTGGAATCAATTGATCCAAGATATAAACATCTTGTCGCTTCGGGCATGATGGGCGTTTTCAAAAAGATTTGGCCGGATGTTTGGTCGGCCCGCATGGAATATATTTTGAATAATACAATTTTGGCACTTTTGGATTATCCTGGTTCAACCATGCTTGGTATCAACCGGATGTTGGCCGACAGGGATTATCGGAAAAAAGTTATTCTCAAATTAAAAGATCCGGTGGTTAAGGCATTTTGGGTTGATGAGTTTGCAAAATACAATGAACGTTTTGCCACTGAAGCCATTGCTCCAATTCAAAATAAAGTCGGCCAATTTTTGTCCGCTTCAATTGTTAGAAACATTGTCGGTCAGGTGAAATCAACGATTGATATGCGTGAAATTATGGACAGCCAGAAGATTTTTATAATGAATTTGGCTAAAGGCCGGATAGGTGAAGACGCGAGCGCTCTTTTGGGAAATATGCTTGTTACAAGAATTCAGTTGGCGGCCATGGGGCGCGTGGATATTCCCGAACCAGACAGAAAAGATTTTTATCTTTATGTTGATGAATTTCAAAATTTTGCCACTTTGAGTTTTGCCAACATTTTATCTGAGGCCAGAAAATACCGGCTGAACTTGGTCTTAGCTCATCAATACATTGAGCAGTTAGCCGAGGAAGTTGCGGCCGCGGTTTTTGGTAACGTCGGGACAATTGTTACTTTTAGAATCGGCGCGGCTGACGCTGAAGTTTTGGAAAAAGAATTTTCCCCGACTTTTACGGCTGAGGATTTAGTAAATCTTACAAAATACGATACGTACATGAAGTTAATGATTGACGGCATATCGTCAACACCTTTTTCCGCGTCGGGTTTGCCGCCGGTTGCGGGACCGACCGAAAATCGAGATAAGGTGATTCGCGTTTCTCGGGAACGTTATGCTAAGCCGAAGGAAATTGTTGAAGAAAAAATTGTTCGCTGGAGCGGTATGCAAATTATTGGAGTTGAAGAAAAATCAGATGAAGAACTTGAGGCGGAAATTAAAAAAATAATTGAAGAAAAAAAGAAAGAAGCCGGGGATATACAAAGCGGAGCGGGAGAAATGGAAGAAAAGAAAAAAATAGAATTGTCGCAAGATGAACTCGAAGCGCGCGCGCTTGTCGTCCGTGAAGCGATTTTGGAAAAATCAAAAGTTAAGGCGGTTGATTTTCTGAAGCATCTTGAACCGGCGCCGGAGGACAAGGTTCCGGAAGAAAAATCGAAAGAAGAAAAACCGAAGATAGAAATTAAAATATCCCCGCCACCTGTCGTGGTTTTGCCGCCAAAAGTTGAAGTTAAACCTAAAGAAAAAATTGAGGTTAATATAAAAATAGAGGAGAAAAAAGAGAAAAAACCCGAACCAAAACCAGTGCCACCAAAACCAACGCCAGAGAAAAAAAATGAAGAAAATGTCTTCGCCCCCCTGGATCTTTCAGATACTTCAAACCCCCCATCCGTGACGCCAGTTCCTGCTCCAGCCGCTCCCGTTACGGCAGCATCTTCTTTACCCGCCCCACCTCCCAGAAAAGAAGGAAGAAAAGATAGAAGAAGAGAAGAAGGAAAGGACGACGGTGACAAGAGAACATTTGAAGAAAAATTTCCTTATGAAATAACTTGTTCGGCTTGCGGGAAACCGGATAGAGTTTCTTTCAATCCCGATCCGAATCGGCCGGTTTATTGCAAGGCATGTTTAAAAACCGAAAAAGAAAAGGAGCGGCTGGCGAAAAAGCAAAATAATCAGCAGAAAAATCAAAAGCCAACCGAACAAAATTCATAATTTATAAACTTGGAGTTCGTGAATCAGGATTCCAAGTTTTAAATTTCGGGCGTTCGGGATATAAATTAGTAAGAATCTAAATGAAGTTACGTCTTTATATATGAGCATGCTTGAAGTACTCCAAGAAGCCGCGTGGCTTAGAAAATTGAATAAAAGAGATGAAACCGCCTTTAGTCGGTATTACGAAATTTACGCGCCAAAGTTATATCGGCATGCTTTTTATCGACTGAGTTCAAAAGAATTGGCCGAGGATGTCGTTTCTGATGTTTTTATTAAAACCTGGCAGTTTTTGTCTGAGCCGGACAAAAAAATCACCAGTATCAGGGCGTTTTTGTACCGTCTGGCTAATAATTTAATTATTGATATTTATCGAACCCGATGGCGTCAACCATTTCCGATCGACGATGTTTTTGAAGCGAAACTTAGCGATTTGGGAGCAGCGGCGAGGGGGACTGTAAATAACTTAGATTTTGAGATAGTTTTAAAAAATCTTGAAAAAATTTCTTTCGAGGTTCGAGAACTTTTATTCTGGCGGTATGTTGACGAATTAAGTATTGAAGAAATTTCAAAAATTACCGGAAAAAATCGGAATGCGATTTACGTGGCTATCCATCGCGGGCTAAAAGAATTAAAAAGATTAACAGAGATATGAAAATAAAAATAATTAAAAAAGTTTTAGGGGATCTTGGAAAAACAAAAATGGAAGATGTTGGTTGGCTGCCGAAAAGCAAGGTGGCTATGATTGAATTTATAAAAAATAATCCCGTAAGAAATAATATCTCCGCTCGTCAGAGTATAAACGGGGGGAAATTTTTACAATTAAATTTTAAACCTATGCCTATCGTTATCGGAGCAATCATCGTCGCCCTTCTGGCTGGTGGCGGCGGAACGGCCTACGCCTCGCAATCAAGTTTGCCTGGCGACGCACTTTATTCGGTTAAATTAATGACCGAAGACGTGCAAACAGCCGTGGCCTGGAATCCTGAGAAAAAAGTAGAGATGGAAACAAAATTTGCCAATCGCCGTTTAGAAGAAATTAAAAAATTACAAGAAAGATTAAAAAATAAAGACAGAGAAATTAAGCCGGAAGTGGTGGAAAAGGCCATGGAAAGAGCGGCGGAAAGATTAGACAAAGCCGAAGCGCGAATTGCCGAAATGGAAGAGGGAATTTTGAAAGATAAAGCCCTTGAAGCTGCTGCGCATCTTGAAGAGGCGTTACAAAATCATGAGCAATTATTATCCGATTTAGCCGGTGAGGTTCCGGACGAAGCAGAACAAGCGTTGCTTGCCGCTCAGGCGAAGGCCGCCCTCCAGGCCGAACGGGCGCTGGGAGTAATTTCGCGACTTGAGAAACGAGATGAGTTAAAAGATAAAATTAGAGAAAAAGCAAAAGAAGAGATGGGAAAAATCAGGGGGTCCGAAGAGCGCGCCGAAGGAAAATTAAACGCCCTGGAAAATAAAATTGAAGCCGCGAAAAATTATCTAGAAAATTTAAAAGAGCAGGGAAGAGACGTGGGAAATTATGAAGTAAAATTGGGTGAAGCAAAAAATAAATTAGAAGAAGCAAAGCAACTGCTTGAAGAAAAAAAATTTCTCGAGGCCTTTCAGACGGCTGGCGAAGTGATGAAGCTGATAATCCAAGCAAAAGTGGATATGCGGCCGATGATGCCAAGAGTTTTACCGGTTGAAAGGGAATCCGATGAAACATCAGCGCCGGAATTAAATGAATCATCTAGCCAATCCGAGCCGGGAGTAGAGGAAGAGAGAGAATCCGATGATGTGGAAGAGTCGGTTAGGGGGACAATAATTCCGTTACCGGCCGTACAATAATATAGAGATTCATAAAAACGCGGGTCCTTGCCGGGATTCGCGTTTTTGGTTATAATTAAAGCCATGTCTTTAATAAAACCAAAATTATTGCTACATACTTGCTGCGGTGTTTGTGGAGCGTGGATTCCTAAGAAATTATCCGCGGATTTTGATGTGACACTTTATTTTTTTAATCCAAATATCGCGCCGGCCGAAGAATATGGGCGACGACTCGAGGCGGCACGTCAGGTGGCGGATTCAGTGGGGGTGGAGTTAGTCCTAGGAAGATATCAGCCAGAAGAGTGGCTCATGCTTGTTCGGGGACGCGAAAGCGATCCGGAGGGCGGGGAACGTTGTGAAATGTGTTTTAGTTTGCGGCTTGGCGAAACGGCTAAATATGCCAAAGAAAATGGTTTTGAATATTTTGCCTCAACGCTCACTGTTGGGAGAAATAAAAGGGCGGCGGTGATAAATCCGCTCGGTGAAAAGTGGGCAAAGCAGTTTGGACTAAAATTTTTGGCGGAAGATTTTAAAAAGGGCGGCGGACAAGTGGAGACCGATAAGGAGTCACATCGGTTAGGTTTATACCGGCAAAATTATTGTGGATGTGTTTTTTCAATGAGAAAGATTTAATTGAGAATAGTTTCGGGCGATAGCTATCGGTTATCGCTTGTTTTTTACCAAAAGTTATTGTAAAATTGAATAATTATGATAAAGAAAAAAGAAAAAGTAATGGTAGCGATGTCGGGCGGAGTTGATTCTTCGGTGGCGGCCGCACTTTTGAAAAAGCAGGGGTTTAATGTCGTCGGCGTTTTTATGCGTTTTTGGTCGGCGCCGGTCGGCGGAGCGGGATCGGCGATGAATAAGTGTTGTTCATTTGAAGCGTATTCCGACGCGCGGCGGGTGGCGCAAAAATTGGGAATTCCGATTTATACACTAAACATGAAAGTTCCGTTTAAGAAGTTGGTGGTAGATTATTTTTTAAAAGAATATCAGGCCGGGCGGACGCCGAATCCTTGCGTGGAGTGCAACCGTTTTATAAAATTTGGAGAATTATTGCGCAAAGCAAAAGCGATGGGAGTGGATTATGTCGCGACTGGACATTACGTCCGCCTTCGGCAAGAAGCTAGAAGTCGGAAGCAGGAAGATGGAAGTTGGAAATTGCTGAAAGGAAAAGATTCAGAAAAGGACCAGTCATATTTTTTGTACACGTTGACGCAAGATAAATTGAAGCAGGTTTTGTTTCCGGTCGGAGATTATACTAAACCAAGGGTGCGCGAGATGGCCAAAAAATTTGGTCTGCCGGTGCACGCGAAAAAAGACAGTCAGGAAGTTTGTTTTGTCGGCGCGAGTTTGAAAAATTTCTTGAAAAAATATTTAAAAGTTAAAGACGGAAGAATCGTGGAATTGGAAAGTGGGAAAAATTTGGGCGAGCACGACGGTTTGCCGTTTTATACAATTGGCCAGAGAAAAGGATTAAAACTTGGGGGCGGGCCGTGGTATGTGGCCAAAATTGATACCAGAAAAAATGTTTTGTACGTGAGCCGCGATCAAAAAAAGTTATTGTCGCAAGAATTGACGGCTGGAAAAGTTAATTGGGTTTCTGGCGGCGCGCCGAAGTTTCCTCTTCGCGCGAAAGTGAAAATCAGGTATAAACATAAAGAAGCGCTGGCCGTGATCAAAAAAATAAAAAATAATTATAAAATAATTTTTGACAAGCCGCAGAGAGCCGTGACGGCAGGGCAGTCAGCAGTTTTTTATCGTGGCGATGAAGTGCTCGGCGGGGGAGTTATAAAATAAATTTATGACAGAAAAAAAGTGGACAGCGAAAGAATTGCGAGAAAAGTTTTTAGAATTTTTTAAAGAAAAGGGGCATGTCGTATTGCCTTCGGCTTCTTTAATTCCGGAAAATGATCCGACAGTTTTATTTACCACCGCTGGCATGCATCCGCTTGTTCCGTTTTTGCTTGGTGAAAAACATCCGGCCGGAAAAAGATTAACAAGTGTGCAAAAATGTATTCGGACTGGCGATATTGATGAGGTCGGCGACAATTGGCACAACACCTTTTTTGAAATGCTTGGCAATTGGTCGCTCGGTGATTATTTTAAGGAAGATGCGATAAAATGGAGCTGGGAATTTTTAACCGATAGAAAGTGGCTCGGGATTGATCCTAAAAATCTAGCCGTTACTGTTTTTGCTGGAGATGAAGACGCACCTTTTGATGAGGAATCTTATAATATATGGGTCTCGCTTGGAGTTGCCCCGGAACGAATCGCTAAACTTCCAAAGAAGGATAATTGGTGGGGGCCAGCCGGCACGGCCGGACCGTGCGGACCGGATACAGAGATGTTCTATTGGAAAGGTGAAGGAAAACCTCCTGAAAAATTTGATCCTGAAGATTCAACAAAGAGTTCAACGGAAAAATGGGTGGAGATTTGGAATGATGTTTTTATGCAATACAATAAAACCGCTGACGGAAAGTATGAGCCGCTCGCGCAGAAAAATATTGATACTGGCATGGGCCTTGAGAGAACGGTCGGAGTTTTGAATGGTTGTAAGAGTGTTTATGAAACAGAAATGTTTGCGCCGATAATTAAAAAAATAGAAGAAATAAGGGGTGAAATGACTAACGTATTTTTGGATATAGGTGGCAGTCAAAAAACAGGGGGTGATGTTTATAAAGGCGTAAATAAAACAGATATTTATGCGCCGAGGATAATTGCTGACCATCTGCGCGCTGCTGTTTTTATTTTAGGGGATGACGGGGGGATCGCTCCATCTAATGTTGGACAGGGATATATTTTGCGTCGATTAATCAGACGGGCGGTGCGTTACGGAAACACTATTAATATTAAAAATTATTTTACTTCTGAAATTGCAGAAATTATAATTGAACAGATGAAAGGAATTTATCCGGAATTAAAAAGAAATAAAAATTTTATTATTAACGAATTGAACAAAGAAGAAGAAAAGTTTTCCAAGACCTTGGAAAATGGGATAAAAGAATTTGGAAAATTACTATACGGACTTGAAATCGCTTTGGAAAAAAATGGCAAAAAAATTACCGAAATTTCGGGTAAGCAAGCTTTTAAACTTTATGAAACTTATGGTTTTCCCATAGAGATGACCGTGGAATTGGCCAAGGAAAGGGGATTAACAGTAGATATGAACGGTTTTCAAGAAGATTTAATTAAACATCAAGAACTCTCGCGGACGGCTTCGGCTGGGCAGTTTAAAGGTGGCCTAGCAGATGCTGGAATAGAAACGACTCGCCTGCACACCGCGGCGCATTTGATGCTTGCGGCTCTGCGGCAAGTTTTGGGCGATCATGTCCAACAAAAGGGAAGCAATATCACCGCCGAGCGGTTGCGCTTTGATTTTTCCCATCCGCAGAAAATGACGCCGGAAGAAATAAAAAAAGTTGAAGATTTAGTAAACGAACAAATTGCTAAAAAAACGCCGGTGCAAATGGAAGAAATGACTTTAGACGAAGCAAAAGCCCAATCCGCTACCGGGGTCTTTGAACATAAATACGGCGATAAAGTGAAGGTCTACACGATCGGCGTATTTAGCAAGGAAATTTGCGGCGGGCCGCATGTGGATAATATTGGAGAACTTGACCGCTTCAAAATTATAAAGGAAGAGGCCTCAAGCGCCGGAATTCGTCGAATTAAAGCGGTTTTGGATAATTAAGCCATTTTGTTTGACAGAAATAAGAGTATTTTGTATAATACTACTTGACCCCTCACTTACGATAAAAAGCGTACTTTTGTTTTAAATTTATCACGTGCGGCATCTACTGGTAATTTTCGTATTAAGATAGAAGTATGGTTTATTTTTGTAAGTGAGGGGTTGACACCTTTTAAGGGGAATAATATAATAACCGAGAGATTAACGAAATCAAAATTTTAGGACTGGGGACTCGGGGGAGATTCCGGGTTCTGCGGTTTTTGTTTTAGTTATCAAACGAGAAAATTAAGAAAGTTCACCTTATGGTGCAAGACACAAGTAAAGATTTTATTGAAGTAACTGGTACGGTAGAAGAACTTTTACCGGCGGCTACTTTTAAAATCAAATTGGAGGACGGCCACGTTATTATGGGCCATCTCTCCGGCAAAATGCGTTTAAACAAAATTAGATTACTTCCCGGCGATAAAGTGAAAGTGGAGATGACTCCGTACGATTTGACTAAGGGAAGAGTTGTTTATAGATTTTAAAATAAAATACTACGAAGTACGAATCACTACGAATAGTACGAATATTCGTAGCCGAAATTTGAAGATTCGTAAATTCGTATACAGATTTCGGTATGAAAGTTAGAGCTTCAGTCAAAAAAATTTGTCCGTCATGTAAAGTTGTGAAACGCGGCAAGCGGATTTTTGTTATATGCAAAACTCCGAAACATAAGCAAAGACAAGGGTAACATTTAAAAATATGGTAGTAAGAATCGCGGGTTTAGTCCTGCCACAAAATAAAAGAATAGAAATTGCTTTAGGTTATTTATATGGTATTGGCCGAGCACAGGCGAATAAAATTTTGGCGGCCACAAAAATTAGTCCGGATATAAGAACTAACGCCCTTTCCGAAGAAGATGTTAATAAATTGAGAGAATTTATTGAAAAGAATTATAAAGTTGAAGGTGATTTAAAAAGAGATGTTTTCAGCAATATTAAAAGATTGAAAGAGATCGGTTCTTATCGCGGTATGCGCCATGCCAGAGGCCTTCCTTCGCGCGGCCAGCGGACAAAGACCAATTCCCGAACGGTTCGCGGAAACACTCGAAGAACCATGGGTAGCGGACGAAAACTTACCGGACAAAAGACCTAATTTATAGAAGCGGATTTACGCGGATCAAAACGCGGATCTACGCCCAATTTTCTAACATATGGCAGAAGAACAAATTATAAAAACTGAAGCGCCAAGCGGAGAAGAAAAAAAGACAAAAGATGCGCCGGAAGGAGCCGCTAAGGTTAAACCTAAAAAGAAAAAAGTTGTAAGGCACGTGCCAATCGGCCGGGCTTATATTCAGGCAACGTACAATAATACAATCGTTACCCTGACGGATCAGAACGGTAATGTTTTGAGTTGGTCTTCTGCCGGACTTTGCGGTTTTAAGGGAGCGAAAAAATCAACTCCTTACGCCGCCGGAATAGTGGTGAAAGATGCCGCCGTTAAATCTCAGGATTACGGATTGCAAGAAGTAAATGTTCTTGTGAAAGGCGTCGGTTCGGGTAGAGAAGCGGCGGTTCGCGCTCTAAACGCCAATGGTTTTAACGTTTTAACAATCAAAGATGTAACGCCGATTCCGCATAACGGTTGTCGGCCGCCTAAACCGAGGAGAGTGTAAATATAATATGGCAAGAAATTTAAAAGCAAGATGCGCGCAATGCCGTCGAGAGGGAGAAAAACTCTTTTTGAAAGGGGATCGTTGTTATATGGCCAAATGCGGCGTTGTTCGCCGTCCTTTTCCGCCAGGGATGCACGGACCGAAAGGTAAAACGCGGCTCACCGGTTATGGAACTCAGCTCCGGGAAAAGCAGAAAGCAAAACACACTTACGGCGTTTTAGAAAGACAATTTAGAAATTATTTTGATAAAGCCAGCAAGAAAAAGGGTGATACGAGTGAATTTTTACTTCAATTGATTGAGATGCGTTTAGACAATGTTGTTTACCGACTTGGACTCGCCAAGGGACGTCAGCAGGCGAGGCAATTTGTTGGCCACGGATTGATTGTTGTTAACGGAAAAAAAGTTACAATTCCTTCTTATGCAACCAAGGTGGGCGAGGTTATTTCCATAAAACCGAGTGCCGCTTCAAAAAAAGTTTTCGAAAATTTACCCCAGACCTTGCAGAAATATGAAGCGCCCGTCTGGCTCGCTCTTGATGTTGCAAAAATAGAAGGAAAAATTATTCGCAAACCAACCAAGGAAGATATAAAAACCCAGTTTGATTTGAAAATGATTGTTGAGTTTTACTCGAGGTAATTTTATCTCATTTTATTTTTCTGCGTTTATCTGCGTGTCGATCGGCGTTTTTCCGCGGAACATTTATAGAAGCGGATTTACGCAGATATAGACGCAGATTGACGCGGATATAAATCGTGAATTTATAAATATGGAACCAATCATCTTGCCGTCGAAAATAGAAATAAAAAAGGGAAAATTACCAAATGAAGCCATCGTCACGGTTGAGCCCTGTTATTATGGTTATGGAACAACTTTAGGAAACGCCCTGCGACGAGTCATTATGTCTAGTTTGCCTGGCGCGGCCGTCACTGCCGTCAAAATCAAAGGTGTGCAACATGAGTTTTCCGCTATTCCGCACGTCAAAGAAGATGTGGTTGAGGTTCTTCTCAATTTAAAACAATTAAGATTGAAAGTTTTTTCAAGCGAGCCGGTAAGATTGACAATGACAGTTAAGGGAGAAAAAGAAGCGACGGCCGGTGATATTGATAAATCATCCGACGTGGAAATTATAAATCCGGATTTACACATCGCAACCTTAACCAATAAAAACGCTGAATTGGAAATGGAAATTTTCGTGAGTCAGGGTAGGGGTTACGTGCCGGTTGAGGCCAGAGAAAAAGAGAAATTGGAGCTCGGCGCGATCGCCATTGATTCAATTTTCGCTCCAATAAAAAATATTGGTTATAAAGTGGAAAATGTGCGCGTCGGCGATATTACAAATTATGACAAATTGATTTTGGATATTGAAACAGACGGATCGATTACTCCGGAAGAAGCCGTACGTCAGGGATCGCAGCTTTTAATAGACCACTTTAATTTATTTTTAGATGGCGGAGAAGAAAAAGTTGAAGTTAGAGAAAAGGAAGAGAGTAAAAAAGAAGAAAAAGTTGAAACACTCCCGGCGGAAGAGATGCCGGCCGAAGAAGCGTCCGCTCCAGAGGCAACCAAGAAAAAAAGAGGCCGCCCCAAAAAAGCTAAATAGTTTATAGTTCACAGTTCATAGTCAAATTTATGCGTCACAGAAAAAAAGGAAAAATTTTAGATAGAAAAGCCGGACCGCGAAAAGCGTTGCTGCGGAGTTTGGCGGTTAGTTTAATTTTGTATGAAAAGATTAAGACAACCCGAGCCAAGGCCAAAACCATGAAGCCGATTGTTGAAAAATTAATCACTCGCGGTAGAGCAAATACTTTGGCGACCAGGCGCTATCTTTTGAGTTATTTGTATAAAGAAGCGGCTGTTCGTAAAGTGCTGGAAGAACTTGGCCCGAGATATAAAGATCGCAAAGGCGGTTACACGAGAATTTTAAATATCGGACGACGGCAGGGTGATAGCGCGGAAATTGTTCAGATAGAATTCGTATAAAAACAAGAAACAAACGATAAACGCTAAAACATTTATGACCGTAAAGATTGAACGAAAAAATCATACATTAGACGCCAGTGAATTTACATTGGGAAGATTGGCAACTAAAGTCGCCTTACTTTTACGTGGCAAGGGAAAAGTTGCTTTTGAATTTAACATTGACGGTGGGGACTTTGTGAATGTTATAAACGCCACAAAAGTAAAATTTACCGGGAAAAAGTTCACTGATAAAAAATATTTTTGGCATACATTTTATCCGGGTGGCGCGAAACAGCCAACGATCAGACAGTTGTTTGAAAAAAGTCCAGAGAAAGTTGTTTGGAAAGCTGTTTGGGGAATGCTGCCGACGAATAGAAGCAGAAAGAAAATAATCAAAAGGTTAAAAATCAGCAAATAAAGGGTTGGACCCTGTGTTGACTGCGCTCGCTCGGAAATGAAATACTATTTCATTTCTCTCACTCGCTTGTCAATAATAAAATATGACTGTGGAAACTAAAAAACCAAAAAAGATAATTAAGGCCGCAAAACCAGCGGTTAAAAAAATAGTTAAGAAGAAAGAGATTGAAGAAAAGCCGGAGATGGAAGGAACGGAAGGGGAAGTGGTTGCCGAAGAAAAAACCGCCGAAGCGAAAAAGGGCGGCTATCTTTATGCCATCGGTCGACGCAAAGAAGCGATTGCGACGGTTAGATTATATAAAAATGGCAAAGGAAAAATTACAGTTAACGGAAAATTATATACAGAGTGTTTTCCTACCGAAGAAATGGAACAGATTGTTTCTGGACCGTTAAAATCAGTTGGCCAAGCGGATAAAGTTGATATTGAAGCAAAGTCATATGGCGGCGGTTTACGCGGCCAGGCCGAGGCGGTACGTCTCGGAATTTCCCGTGCGTTGGTGTTATTGAATGTAAATTTTAAAAAGAATTTACGGAAAGCCGGTTTTTTAACTCGCGATCCGAGAGTAAAAGAAAGAAAGAAACCTGGATTGAAGAGAGCGCGGCGTGCCCCACAATGGCAAAAACGTTAATCGAAAAAATGTTATAATAGAAGGGACGTTAATTCGTCCCTTTTTCGTATGAAATTATCTGAGTTTGATTTTAATCTTCCAAAAAGTTTAATCGCTCAAAAGCCGGCCAGCCCACGCGACGCCTGTCGGCTTATGGTCTTGAATCGTGAGAAACAAACAATTTCCCATGAGCGGTTTTATAATCTCGGTAAATATTTACGACCCGGCGATGTTTTAGTTTTAAATAATTCCAAAGTTTTGCCGGCAAGATTGATGGGGAAAAAGGAAACGGGTGGTAAGGTGGAAATTTTACTTTTAAAACAAGTTTCTCCGGCGTCGTGGCAATGCCTTGTCGGTTTTGTCCCGGTCGCGAAACAAGTTGGTTTGAAAATAAATTTTGGAAAAAAATTAAGTGGTGAAATTATAAAGCGGGCAGGGGACACGGCGGTTATAAAATTTAATTTGGGTGGGACGAAATTGATGGAGCAAATTTTTAAAATCGGCCAGCCGCCGACTCCGCCGTATATTAAACGCTTGGCAAAGAGCGCGGAATATCAAACTGTCTTCGCGGAAAAATTAGGATCGGTTGCCGCACCGACCGCCGGAATGCATTTTACAAAATCTTTGATGAGCAAATTAAAAAAGATGGGCGTGCAGATTGAATATATTACTTTGCATGTTGGTCTTGGAACTTTTCAGCCGGTAAAAGAAAATGATATTACCAAACATAAAATCCACAGCGAATATTTTGAATTAGATAAAAAAATCGCCGAACGGCTGAATGCGGCAAAACGCGACGGCCGACGAATTATTGCTTGTGGAACAACTACGGTGCGGGTTTTGGAAAGTTGTGCGGTGCTGAAGAAAAAATCTCCCTTACGTCCCCCTTTCAAAAAGGGGGAATTGAAAGAGGATTTAAAACCAACCTCTGGCGAGACAAACATTTTTATTTATCCTGGCTATAAATTCAAATTCATCGACGCTCTGCTGACAAATTTTCACGTGCCAAAATCAACGCTCATAATGCTCGTCGCGGCTTTCGCGGGGAAGAAATTTGTTGACCGCGCATACAAAATTGCTATAAAAAAGCGTTATCGATTTTATTCATTTGGAGATTCGATGTTAATTTTATAACCATACGAAAATACGAACATTTACGAAAAATACGAAAGGAATCCCGGCGAAAGCAGGGATTTGATTTATTTATAGAAATATTCTAATATAAAATCAGAAGGAGGAAACCGATGGCCAAGAAAAAGAGGAAGAACTCGCGGGGGGGGTCTGACAAGAGAGGGTCCGACGTGCCGGGGCCCGTGCGGTAGGAGGGAGGAGGATGGATCAGAAAAATCCGAACCAGCCGCAAGAGAGCAGTTCGTGTGTCGGGCAAGATGTGCCAGAAGGGACTCAGGGGATCATGGTGGTCGTGGTTCCCTTGGAACTGTCGCCATTCGTCATGCCCGAAGATTCCTACGACTTCGCACTTCCGCTCTTCGGGGGAACAATTCCGCACATCGGAAGCTGACCGTTTTCTTTCGTGCCATCGCCGCGGCGTTGAGATGCAGCTCGTCTCGCGCCGTTTTTTTACTCATTGATTTTTTCCGTAAATCGCGGTAAAATTGGATAATACTTATGGCGCAAGAATCAGGAAAAATCGCGAGAAATACGATATATCTCACAGTTGCCACGGTCGGGCAAAAAGCCCTGGCTTTTTTGTATTTTATAATGATCGCCCGACTGGCCGGAGTGGAAGGCACGGGCAAGTATTTTTTTGTTGTTTCCTTCACCACAATTTTTTCCATTTTTGTTGATCTTGGGCTTTCCTCGGTCTTGATTCGTGAGACGGCAAAGAAAAGAGAAATGGCGGGAAAATATTTGGGAAATATTTTAGGCGCGAAGGTTGTTCTCGGCCTTCTGACATATCTCGCGGTTATTCTCGCCATCAATGTCATGGATTATCCGGCGGCGACCAAGTTGATGGTTTATCTTTCCGGCCTCGTGATGCTTTTGGATTCTTTCAACGTTACTTTTTACGCGGTTTTTCGCGGCCGTCAGAATTTGCGTTATGAATCGGTCGGCGTGGTGATAAGTGAGGTTTTGATAATCGTCTTCGGCGGCGTAAGTTTGATACTTCACGCGCCATTATATTTTTTACTACTCGCTCTAATGTCGGGCAGTCTTTTTAATTTTTTCTTTTCATCAATTTTGCTTTGGAAAAAAACCGAAGTTCGGCCGTGCCTCTGTTTTGACAAAACCCTTCTCGTTTCACTTTTTAAAATTGCCTATCCCTTTGCGCTCGCGGGAATTTTTGTAAAAGTTTATTCTTATCTTGACGCGGTTTTACTTTCAAAAATGGCGGGGGATGCAGCAGTCGGATTTTGGAGTGTGGCTTATAAATTAACTTACGCTTTTCAATTTATTCCCATGGCTTTTTCCGCGGCGGCATTTCCCGCGATGAGCGCGTATTTTGTTTCTGATAAAACCATGCTCCGGAAAACTTTTGAGCGCGTGTTGTTTTATCTCGCAATTTTGGCCGTACCGATTGCGTTCGGGATTTTTTCTTTAGCTGAGCCGCTGATTTTAAAAATTTACGGCGTCACTTATCTCCCGTCAATTTTGCCGCTTCAAGTTGCCATTTTTACTGTAATTTTTATCTTCTTAAATTACCCAGTAGGTTCGCTTTTAAACGCCACTGACCGCCAGATGACTAATACTGCCGTTATGGGTGTTTGCATGGCTCTAAACGTCATTTTAAACGTAATTTTGATACCTCGGTTCTCATATCTGGGGGCGGCAATTTCCGCGGTTATCTCGCACGCCCTGCTTTTCACGATCGGCCTGATTTTTGCCGGGCGGGTCGTGGCGTATAATAAAAAATTTATTTTTGGCGCGCTTTTTAAAATTGTTATTTCGGCCACGGTAATGAGTGTGGTAATAATTTATTTACGGCCGTATGTTTATTGGATATTTTTAGTTCCGGTCGGGGCAACAGTTTATTTTGCTTTACTTTTTTTATTTCATGGAATGGAGTGGCGCGATGTTAAAAATATCTTTAAAGCCCTAAAAAAAGAAGAGGCAGTAGAAATGATTGATGGGAAGGGTGAAAAAATATGAAAAAGTTATTAATCGCGACAATTGAATTTCCGCCGCAAAAAGGTGGGGTCGCTAATTATTTAGCTGGATTGGCAGGAGCGTTGCCGGTTGAAAAGGTAGCAGTTCTTGCGTCGAAGTATCTTGGTGCGGAAAATTTTGACAGTCGCGAAAAATATAAAATATACAGAAAAAATTTAATAAGTCGGATGCCTTTTGTCTGGCCAAAGTGGCTGCCGCTCGTTTGGCATTTGTGGCGCGCGGCGCGACGGGAAAAAATTGAAGCGATTTTGGTTGGACAGGTTTTACCGGTTGGCACCGCGGCCATGATCGTGAAAAAATTTTTAAAAATCCCATATTTTGTTTCTTGTCATGGAATGGATATTTTGACGGCCGCCAGAGATTCGCGTAAGAAAAAGTTAATGAACAAAATTTTAGAACAGGCGAGCGGGGTTATGGCGAACAGCGAATTTACAAAAAAAGAATTGATAAAACTAGCCGTGCCGGAAAGTAAAATTATTGTAGTTTACCCGTGTGCGACAAAAAAAGAAGGAATTGTCCCGGAAAAAATTTTAGAAATAAAAAATCGGCTGGGTTTGGCCGATAAAAAAATTATTCTTACGGTTGGCCGACTTGTCCGGCGTAAAGGTCAGGACAAAGTAATTGAAGCGATACCAAAAGTTTTAGAGCGTGTGCCGCAAGCAATTTATGTAATGATTGGCGACGGTCCGGAAAAGGAAAATTTAAAATCTAAAATCGAAAAGTTAAAATTAGAAAATGAAGTGCTTCTGCTTGGTGAGGTGTCGGAAGAAAAAAAAAGAGCATTCTATCAATTGTGCGATTTATTTATAATGACGCCATGGCAAATCGGCGCGGATGTGGAAGGTTTTGGCACGGTTTATCTTGAGGCAAATCAATTTGGTAAACCGGTCGTGGCCGGGCGGAGCGGCGGTGTGGCCGAAGCAGTGGTAGACGGCGTCACGGGATTAATTGTAGACCCAGAAAATATAAATCAAATTTCCGAAGCAGTAATAAAATTATTGACCGACGAGGTATTAGCGAAAAAAATGGGTGAGCAGGGGAGGGAAAGGGCGGAAAAGGAATTCGGGTGGGAAATTCAGACGGAAAAGTTGAAAGAGATTTTAATTTGACGAATTTGAGTATAATTGATATATTCTTTGCAGAAAGGAGGACAAGCAATGTCTTGTTCTTGTGGTCATAATGACCTGGGGCTTGAAGAGCTGGGAGTAGGGCAGAGGGCGGCAGTAGCGGCCGGGCACATGACGGCAGATCAGGCCGAAAAAGTGACCGCAGCCGTTAAGGCGGCGCGGGAAGTCGCTCAGGACGCGATCACTCGGTTGGAGCCGCGACATATCAGCGGTTTTCCGATGCTCCTCGAGATTTTGGAGAAGATTCAGATGACGGCGCGCGCCCAACATTGGATCGCTGAGATCCACAGCAAACAGCGAGAGTCTCGAACAGAAGGAACGTGAGCCGTATTCATTCGGCTACAGTCGTTGGCGAACCTTCGGGAACGCCAGTTTTTTTATATTTTTTTATACAAAAAACTCCCAACAACGGGAGATTTTTTGTCTACGCAAGAATTTTTTTATAGATATTTCACAAATTTATTTTTTTTATTTACCAAAATATTTTTTGGTTTGATTGATTTGGCAGTTAATTCAAAACCCATGATGATTATTTCTTCCCCAGTTTTAATTAAATGTGCCGAAGCGCCGTTCATACAAATTATGCCGGAGCCGCGTTTGCCGGCAATGATATAAGTTTCAAGCCGCGCTCCAGAAGTATTGCTGACGACCAAAACTTTTTCACCCGGCCAAAAGCCAGCTTTTTTAATTAATTTATCATCAATAGTAATACTTCCGATATAATTTAGATTTGCTTCGGTCACGATCGCTTTATGAATTTTTGAACGCAAAATAAATCGCATATTTTAATCTTTATTTTTTCTTAGCAAAGTAAATGTCAGCTTCGAGCATTTGATCGTCTTTGTAAAAATGATGAACAAAGTAAACATTTCCCGCATTATCAATCGTGGCTTCGCCGGCGAGCGGGGAAAACATTTGTACCGGTTTGGTCCATCCGCCATCAACTTTTTTTGATCGCCATAAACTATAATTTCTATAAGTCCACAGTTCATTCTCATCAGGCGAGAGCGCGGGCCAGCCCTCGTCACCACTTGTGTTCACGGCGTTAACATTTTCCGGCTCCTGCCAGGCACCATTAACTTTTTTTGAAACCCAAATATCCAAACCGCCTTTGCCGCCAGCGCGATCGGAATGAAAATAAACTTCATTGCCGTCGGAGGTAAAATGCAATTCGCCAACTTTGTATTCCGCGGGGAAATCCGCGTTTTTCCAATTTTGCCATTTATCATTTTTAAATTCCGCAGTAAACCAGTGTATCCCGTCATAACCTTCGCGTGCGGAGCAAAACCATATTGTGTCACCAGAGACAAATTCACAGCCGTCCAGCGCAACTTTATTTTTATCTTGTAAGATTACTCTTTCCGGATTTTTCCAGGAGTCGCCGGATTTTTTTGTAACATAAATTCCCGTTACGCTGTCTGATAATTGTTTTTCTGCCGGAATTCTTACGTCTGGCGTGAAGAAAAAATAAAGTGTTTGGCCGTCGGGCAAAATAAAAGATGAGTCCTCGGCGCCGGCTGTGTTCACGGGCGAGGGCAGGGGAACCGGATTTTCATATTCCGCAGAAAGAGATTTTACCGGCGAGACGTCTGTCGCGGGCGTGATTTTTACCGCGTCAGTCGGAATTTTACTTTCTCTGGTCGGCAATTCCACCGGAGTTTTTTCACACCCGCCGCCAATTAAAATCAAGGCGGCAGCTGCGAATAAAATTAGTAAAAATTTTTTCATTCTTATTTAATAATTACTCTAAAATAATCTTTGAGCGCCATCTCTGGCCCCTTTTGTTTGACTTCTTCGGCAAATTTTTGGCGTTCATTTTCATCGCTCAATTCAATCGCCCGAACCAGGGTGTCAACTTGTTCTGCGGTTATGATGAGGCCTTGGAGCGATAATGGATCTTTAATTTTAATGTCGTCAATTTTTGTCGTGGAGAGATCAAGGCCGGCCAAATCAGAACCGACAATTTCCGCCTCGCTTAAATCCGCGCCGGGGAAAAGTGCCCCAGAATCAGAACCTCCGCCGAAATCAATATTTTTCCATTTTGTTTTTTTAAAGTTTCCGCCGCCACCATTAAAACCATAAAGTCCGCCCGAGTCCGCCGCGTCCGGCCGTTCGCCGGAATTATTCATCGCTGCGTGGCGCTTTCGCCGGGAAATTAAATCTTCCGTAAACCCGAAAATTGCGCCCTCTGCCTCAACTCGACCAAAGACTGTTTCCGGACCCAAGTCGCCAATTGTGGTATCTGTAAAATCGGCGCGTCGGAGGTTTGTTATTAATTCAATAATTTTTCCTTCCTCGTCTTGTTTTTTTCCATAAAACCACGCACCCCGAATATCCGAGCCGCGAAATTTTTTTTCTTCAAAATTAAGTCCAGCCAGATCAAGATCTTTTATATCTAAATCTTCCAAATTCTCACCGCGCGCGAGATTGGCCTCTACCTCTTCTCGCGTTATTTTTTTTAATCTTCTAACTTCCTTTTCTGGCGGCGCGTCGCTTGGTCCAAATTCGGTCATAATTTTAATTGATACACTTTTTAATTTAGCAAGATTTGATGGAGCAAAATGAACCGTTTAAATGCCGTGCCTTTTCTTCTTGTCGCCCAAGATCGTCAAGATGAACTTTTATAATTTTTTTCAAATCCAGAAAATCAGGAGCGCCGGCATCCGCGTAGTTTTTCCACGCTTCATCCGTTTTTATTATTTTAACATTTTTTTCATAAGTAAAATTATTTCCTTGTTTTTTAACTTCATATTTTCCGGTTGGACGCACTCCGCCAAGTGACACCTCGGCCATTTTCCATTCAAGATCAACGCCGCTGACCGGAGTAATGGTGATTGTATATTCTAACGCGCCCAGTTCTTTGGCCGGAATTTGACCACCCAAAGTTTTTTGGAGCGCTTCTTTTTTTGTGTCAAAAATTCCCAGGACAATATTAATTGGGATTCCCATAGTTTTATATTCTGGCAAAAGATTACTAATTTCTCGAACCAGGTCTACGTTTTTTCCGCCGCCGAGCGCGATTTCCAATTTTACGAGTTTACTATCCTTGTTTAGAAAACGGATTTTTTCTTCTTTTTTTATTTCAACTTTTTTCTCCGGGTATTTTTTTGTCCCGTGTTTTTTTAGAGAATAAATCAATCCGCCAAGGGCAGCCAAGGCCACAACAACTATGACTGGAATAAAACCGGCGGGCAAGGCCTCTCCGGTTATTTTTTCTGTTTCAGAGGGCGCGGTTGGCGCGGGCGTTTCATTCACAGTTGGTGCGGTAGGGAAGGGAATGGTTATCGACGGAACATCGCTTTGCGTCGGGGTCGCACTCACAACTAAAACGTTTTTGTCTTCATTTCCGGTTTTGTCTACCGCGGTCACAGCAAAATAATATTTTGTTCCGTTTGTAAGTCCGGTTGCCTGAAACGTTGCAGTTGTTGGATCGGAAATTGTCGCGGCTGGAGTATGGCCGGTCAAATTTACAAATTCAGTTTCATTCCAATAAATTGCATAATAACTAAAATCTAAGGCATCGCTTTTTGTCCAGGCGAGATCTATTTTCCCATCAAGCGCATCTGTAGCCGTGAGACCAAGAATTGGCGGCGGAGGTGTTGTGTCAGATGGAATTTTCACCAGAAAACCGTCGTTGTAAGTGGCAGTTATTTGATTCGGGTTTGTCACAATGACGTCTCGCAGAGAGGCCGGCGCGTCACTGGCAATAGAAATTTGGAGTGTAATTTTCTCGACTGTTACAATGGTTAAATTTATAACAATTCCGTCAGATGGGTTAAAAGAAACTTGCGCGCCATCATAGAAATTTTTTCCATAAAGAGCTAACCCTAAAGCTTGTCCTTGCTCACCGGAAGACGGACTGACTTCTATCAAAAGCGGCCCGGTCGGCGGCGCGGCTACTTGCGCAAAAACAAAAGTAGGCGCGAGAAAAATCAGGGTGACGAGGATGAAAATTGTTGAAAATAGTTTTTTGTTCATATTTGTAATGTATTAAAACGATATAAATTTTAATAATATGCTACTTCCAATTTTATACCATCCGGATCAGCAAAATATACAGCATAATATTTATCAGTATATTCGGGATATTTTCGAGGGGCGCCAGAAACATATACGTCTTTTTTCAAAACAAGTTTGTACACGTGATCTACTACGTCCATTGATAATGCCTTGAGACAAAGGTGATGAAGGCCGGGAGTACCAAATATATAGGGACTATTTGAAATTTTAGCTTGAGCGACTAAAATTCCATAGCCACCCGGGCTAACCCATCCTGCGCGGTCTTCTTTGTCTGAAATTTGTTTATATCCTAGTTCCTCAAAAATATCCTTGTAGAATAGATAACTATTTTTAAAATTAGAAACAGCTATTTTAGTGTGACCACATGGATCGTATGGTGTGTTACTCATATTTTGTGTCCACAAATCGTGAATTGACTAAAGCTCAATTACGATTTTTTATATTTTAAAACTTGCCGCGAAGAATCAGCATTGCCGCGCGATATTTTGGGGTGGCGATTTTTTTAGATTCAGCCAGATGTAGTTTATGTTTATAATCTCTTTCTAATTTATCTGCAACCCACTCAATTGTTTTATCAACATTTTCTTTAGAGCGGTATATTCTGACGGCGATAAGCCAGGGTACTGCATCAAAATGTGCCAAAGCATCGGCGTCTCTTAAAATTTCAGCGAGTTTTGTTTTAGGTTTAATATTTCCACTAGTTCTGTGCGACTCAACACAAATTTTAACTTCTTTAATAATATCTGGAGAAAAATTAAAATCAGTTAATATTTTTTCCGCTTCTTTGGCGCCGGTTTTTTCATGGTCTTTCCATCCGTACTTAAACCCGCCGATATCATGGAGTAGGGCAGCAATTTCAGCGATTTTAGTATTTTCGTGTTTTATTTTAGCTAGATGTTTTGCATATTTAACGACAAGGGAAACGTGGTATTTCCAGTCGTTTTCTGTCATTTCTGATTTTACTAATTTAGTTAATTTTTTGATCATATTTCATGTTTTAAAACTGCCAATTGATTAAAACTAAACTGAAATTTTTTGTATTTTTTTACTGCGAAACCAGTTTTTTCTGCCAAGTCGTAAATTTCTTTTTTATTCCAATAATGTTTGTGTTCGGCGATATTTTCTCTGTCGGCCAGACCGATGCGTGTCATAAAATTTAAAATCGGTTTTGCCGCCCTGGTCGGCGTGGTTAAAATAATTTTTCCGTCTGGCCTTAATTTTTCTTTAAATTTTTTAAAAATTTCGTAAATCTCAGCAATATTTATGTGTTCAACGACGGCCAGCGCCACAATCGTGTCAAAAGTTTTTCCTTCCATGGCTGAGTAGTCATAATTGACGAGAGTATATTCTCCATGAACAAACTTTTTCAATTCTCCCTCATTGCCGCCAAAATCCAAAACATCGCCGGTTAAATAGGGGATCGCAATTTTAAATCTCCAATTCTGAAAAAATCTTTCTGTCGGTCTTTCAGTATGAATCATTTTTATTCAGGTTTTATTTTTGCAATGGCTAAATTTTGATCAAAACCCGCGGTCCCGATCTGCCTAACCGGAAGGCCGTTATCATCATTTATATCCTGGATGAGTCCGCCATTATTATTGATTGTTTCTAAATCAGCAACAAGAATGATGGCAGTTTTTCTTTGCTCGACTGGTATCTCAATAGTTAGACCTCTTTGGGTTTCAAAATAATCGCTTGTCCAATAATATTCCGGTTTTGCTTGGTCTGCCGGTTGTGTCGCACGAAAAAATAAAACTTTTGAAGGATCGATTCCTGCGGTTTTTAAATATTCAACGTTGATTTTGTAGCCGGATTCGGCTCTTCTTTTTCTGTCTCCGGCGTGTAAGGTCTCGGCTATGTCTACTTTTTCTCCGAGCAAGCCGGAAGTGTCGTCTTTCCATCTTTTTTCACGTTCCAGATGAATGATATCACTAAATTTTCTAGAATTATCCAAGAGTTCGGACAATCTTTGATTGGAATCGCGTATTTCTGCCGGTAAAGAATTAAAAAAATCTGGATCTTTAAAATCCCTCAGAATAAATGGATTAACTAGGTTTCCCCGCTCAGTTAGATTATTGGCGATCTCGTCCATTCTCGCGTTAATTTGAGGATCTTCTTTCCGCTGGTTCGTAAGTTCAACACTTGAGAGTAAATTTTCTAAGCCCATATTTTGGCTTGTTTATCGTTTTTATGTTATGATTTCTTAAAGAATTTTAGCATAAAAGAGTCGTAAAAACAACCTTTTCGTCATTGCGAGCGACCCGCCGATTCGGCGGGGAGCGCGGCAATCCCATCGCCAGAAGATTGCTTCGTCGTTCGGCTCCTCGCAATGACATTGAAAATAACATGAACGATTTATTAAAAGATCTAAATCAAGCACAGAAGGAGGCCGTGTCTCATGAAGACGGGCCATTACTTATAGTTGCCGGCGCGGGGACGGGAAAAACGACAGTCATCACGCGGCGGCTGGCTTTTTTAATTTTGGAAAAAAAGATAAAAGCGGACGAAATTTTAGCGCTAACTTTTACGGAAAAAGCGGCCGGGGAAATGGAAGAACGCGCCGACCAGATTTTGCCCTACGGCTATGTTGATCTTTGGATTTCTACTTTTCATTCTTTTTGCGAGCGGGTTTTAAAAGAGCATGCGATTGATATCGGCCTGCCGGGTGATTTTAAATTATTAAATCAAACCGAGCAGTGGCTCCTCGTCCGACAGAATTTGGAGCGTTTTAATTTGGATTATTATCGGCCGCTCGGCAATCCGACAAAATTTATCCATTCACTTTTAAAACACTTCAGCCGGGCGAAGGACGAAGAAATTTGGCCGGAAGCGTATTTGGATTACGCGGAAAATTTAAAATTAAATAAAGACAGCGCCATTGCTGAAGATAAAGATCGTCTGCAAGAAGTGGCGAGCGCGTACCATACCTATCAGCAATTACTTTTGGAAAATAATGCCTTGGATTTTGGCGACTTAATTAATTATACTTTAAAACTTTTTCGTACCCGGCCAGCGATTTTAGAAAAATACCGGCAAAAGTTTAAGTATATTTTGGTTGATGAATTTCAGGACACGAACTGGGCGCAGTACGAATTGATAAAAATGTTGGCCGCGCCAAAAAATAATTTAACGGTTGTTGGCGACGACGATCAATCAATATATAAATTCCGCGGCGCCTCCATTTCCAACATCATGCAGTTTAAAAATGATTTTCCGGATTGTCGGGAAATTATTATCACAGACAATTATCGCACCAAGCAAAACATCCTCGACCTAGCGTATAAATTTATAAAACAAAACGATCCGAATCGGCTGGAAGCGAAATTGGGAATCGTAAAAAAACTCGTAGCGCGGCGCGAAGGCGAAGGAATCGTGGAACATTTGCATTGTAAGGCGGCCGATCAGGAAGCGCGTGCCGTCGCCGAGAAAATTTTGGAGTTGAAAAAAATCCCTCGGCCTTCGGCCACTCCCTTTGAAAAAGGGAGAGAAGAAATTAATTTTCAGGATTTTGCCATTTTAGTTCGTGCTAACAATCAGGCGGAAATGTTTATGGGTGTTTTGGATCAGTACGATATTCCGTATCATTTTTTGGCTTCAAGCGGACTTTATTCCAAACCGGTAATTTTGGACATCATCGCATATCTAAAGATATTGGATAATTATCATGAATCAACTGCCTTGTATCGCGTCTTAAATATGCCATTTGTCGGTTTGGCTTATGACGATCTTCTCGCCATGAATTTTTCGGTGAAAAAAAAGAATTGGTCGCTCTATGAAGCAATGAAACACGCGGCGGCAGTTGGCGTCTCGGGCGATGGTCTCCGAAAAATTAATAAAATTTTAGGATTTATTGAACGGCACACGGCCATTGCTCGCGAGCGGGGAGTGGGAAAAGTTGTTTTTAAATTTTTGGAAGATTTTAATTATTTGACGCTTCTTACAAAAAAAGCGGAAAAAGGAGATCTTCGCGCCGCGGAAGATATTGGTTATATTAATAATTTTTTAAAAAAGATTGAAGGTTTTGAAAGAACAAATCCGGATAAGTCAGTCAAAAATTTCGTGATTGAATTGGAGATGGCGCTTGAGTCGGGCGAAGAAGGATCGCTTGCCGGAAGTTTTGATGAAGGTCCGGACACAGTAAAAATTTTGACTGTTCACGGCGCGAAGGGTTTAGAATTTAAATATGTTTTTATTGTAAATTTGGTTGATTTGCGTTTTCCGTCCACGGATAGAAAAGAATCGATTGAAATGCCAACGGCGCTCGTTAAAGAAATTTTGCCAGAAGGGGATATTCATCTTGAAGAAGAGCGCCGACTTTTTTACGTGGCTATGACGCGCGCCCGCGATGGATTATTTTTAACTTCAGCCGCGGATTACGGCGGCCAGCGAAAGAAAAAACTTTCGCGCTTTTTAATGGAATTAGGATTTACAACGCCGGAAACTAAGACCCCAACCGGCCAGGTTTATTTTGATGAAGAAAAACAAACGGCAGAAGGACGCGTGCCAACAAAAAAATATTGGCTTCCGAGTAAATTTAGTTTTACTCAACTCAAAGCATTCGAGACATGTCCCCTACAATATAAATTCGCACACGTTCTTGTTGTCCCAACGCGAGGAAAATTTACTTTCAGTTTTGGCAAAACCATGCATTCCACTTTGCAAAAATTTTTTGATCAAATATCAAAAAAAGAAAATAATAAACAAGCAGATCTTTTTGGGGGAAAGGGGAGTGGCGAGGCGGCGCCAACCGAGGATGAACTTTTAAAAATTTATGAAGAGAGTTGGATTAATGATTGGTATGATAGTAAAAGTCACGAAGATGAGTATCGAAAACTTGGGAAGAGCAAACTTCGAGAATTTTATAAATTACACGAAGGTAAATGGCCCAAAACGAAATATTTAGAAAAGGGCTTTAATTTACGCGTGGGAGAATGCACAATGCGCGGCGTGATTGATCGGGTGGATGAAGTTTCGGGCGGAATTGAAATTGTTGATTACAAAACCGGCAGCGTGCCCAAAGATGAAAAATATTTAGATAAAGATCAACTTTTAATTTATCAGGCGGCGGCTCGCGAAGTTCTCGGCGAAAATCCGATTTTGTTAAGTTATTATTATTTGGATGAAAATAAAAAAATGTCGTTTTTGGGAACCGACGAAGAACTTAGCGGGATTAAAGAAAAAATTGCTACGACGATTGGAGAAATTAAAAAAAGTGAATTTCCTCCCAAGCCGAGTTTGTTCACTTGTAAAAATTGTGATTTTAAAGATATTTGCGAGCATCGTATTATATGACCTTTATTCCCTTAAGAAATATCTTAGCCCAGAACGCCCGCCAAGCCGGCATTAGCCAGCAAATTTTGGCCGCCCAGGTGATTGAAAAATGCAATGAGATCTTGGTAGAAATTTTTGGTCCGGGCATCGCAAGAAAATCCAGGGCGATGTATTTACGCGGAAAAGTTTTGACGGTCGGATGTTTATCATCGGTCATGACGCAGGAAATTTATTTAAAGCGGACAAGAATTATAAAAGAATTGAATCGGCGGCTGGGCGGGGAAGTAGTAACTGAATTAAAATTTAAGATGTAAGGGTTGACAAAACATCTAAAATATGTTAAAATTTATTAAGGCGTAGAAAACGCTAGAGAGTTTTTTAAAATTAAAATTATTATTAACCGTCACGCCGGTTTGACCTTCGCCTAAAACGATTTTCAAACCAAAATGTGACTAAAATAAATTTATGCGAGAAGGAATGTCTGAGGGAGAATTTACCATAGAACCGGGAAGAGTACCCGAGAGTGTGAAAGGTACACTCGAAAAAATGGAGGCCACTGAAAAGGCCATGGAAGATCAAATCGATGGGTTGATGGAACTTGCCGCCGACGAAAATTCTGGCCTAACTCCGGTGCAGAGAGAGGGGCTACAAAATTATGCCAAAAATCTGAGAGATCAGCTATCTACTTTTAAGGGAGATCTTGTGGAAAGGGGTTGGTTTGAAGAGGGTGAGCAAAAGATTGTTCACTAAAAAATATTTTTCAAAAAAAGAGGCGTTCGTCTTCCCCAAGATGAACGCCTTTTTAGTGTACCTCCTGCCGCTTGTAGAACCGCAGATCTTCCTGCCAAACGAAGAGTAGGTGTTCTTCGTCGGCGACAAGCTCGATGCGGCTCGTGTCTTCTTGCTGTAGTGCGGTCCAGATATTCTCTCCGTGAACCGGGTTCGGCGAGAGAATAAGGAAGAACCACTTCCGTTTGATGTGTTGTACTTCCCTGATGTCACAGACGATCGCCGTGCCGTCCCTCTGCCAAAGGGTCACACGGAGATCCCTGAACCACTCGAACGGGAACTCCTCCCCGTCTTGCTTCAGGCGGACGATCAGTTCCTTCACTGCTCCTCCCGAGCGGATGAAGAATATGATGGTGTCGCGAAGATTCTCGGCGATCCAGGCCGCGCCTCTTCGGGAGACGCGCGCTTGTTCTCCGTCTAGTTCTTGTTTTGACGGCATAGATTCCCCCCAACTGAGGTGGCTTTCGTAGCCACCGGGAAAAAGAAACCGTCCGAGCGGGCGAAGACCTGCTTCTTGCCAAGAAACTCGAGCTCGATCTTCTTGGTATTCGAGACGAAGTCGCCGTTCTTCATGGCGCGGTGACGGTGCCAGTCGTTCGACGGTTCGAGCGAAAGCTGGCATGAGAGTGGGGCGAAGAACTCCACGCCGCCCTTCCCCCTGACGACGTATTCGATACCCAGGTGTTCTCCCTCCGGGAAGATGAGCACGAAGAGATCCCGGAAGGGGTTCTTCGTCAAGGGACTGCGCAGAAGTACGTCTAGCCGGTATACGCTGTCAATGGAAAGAAGCGTCAGCCGACGGATATCGGCAAGCCATGACTCGTCGGCCGCCGGTTCGGTAGTGGCAGCGCTGACTTCGGGGGCCGGTTCCACATGACTGGGTTCCGGCTCGAGGATGGACCGGGGAATAACCGTTTGCAGGGTCGGTACGTCCACTACCTCGATGTCACAAGGCAGATGTACGGACCGCCCGCGAACGATCGCCGAGCAAACCCGTACGAACGACCCGAGCGCCCAAAGCACAGGACCAACGATCCCCAAGAGCACGATGCTCTTGATTGGGTGAAAGAACCACCTCATCGCGCACCTCCTTTGCGATGAAAAAGCGGCTCGCGGCTCACCAAAGCCAAAAAGAACCACTCCTTTTGGCTTGGGAGCTCACGCTCCGCAGCCCCTTACCTTAAAGCATATCTTTAAATTTGTCAAGAGAATAAAGGCATTTGCTAAACACTAAATTCTTTGCTATAATTTTAGATGAATTTTAAAGACGTATGACCTTAAAGCAATATTTAATTTTAATGACCCTGACGGCGATTTTTTGTTGGATGATTTGGTTTTCAGTTCTTTATCTGATTGATCCGGGCGTGGCAGGAATTCTCGGATTTATCTTTTTCTATTTAAGTTTATTTTTGGCCTTGGCCGGAACTTTATCGGTTTTAGGATTACTTTTACGGATGAAATTCGGAAAAGAAGAAGCGGTTTTTAAAACTGTCATAACTTCTTTCCGTCAAGCGATGATGCTCAGTTTATTGCTCATCAGCAGTTTATTTTTAAAAAGTAAAAATCTCTTGACGTGGTGGAATGTAATTTTTCTTGTTTTGGCTGTAGTTGTGTTAGAATTTTTTTTCATGTCGTATAATAAAAAAAGATAAAAATAATTTTTCAGTTAAAATTTAAAAATCTATATAATCAAGATGCTGCAATCTAAACTTTTCTACAAAACTTCCAAAGACATTTCCGAAGAAGAAAAAAGTACAAATGCCCAACTTTTAATTCGCTCTGGTTTTGTTGATAAATTAATGGCCGGAGTTTATACATATCTGCCGCTTGGCCTTAGGGTTTTAAACAAAATAAAAAATATCGTTCGTGAAGAGATGAACGCTATCGGCGGCCAGGAAATTTTAATGCCGGCCCTGACACCAAAAGAAAATTGGACTACGACCGGACGCTGGGATTCAATTGACGTACTTTTTAAACTGAAAGGAGCGGGTGATCGCGAGTACGCCCTTGGTTCAACTCACGAAGAAATTGTCACTCCTTTGGCTAAAAAAATAATCAACTCCTACAAAGATTTACCCCTGGCTGTTTATCAAATTCAGGATAAATTTAGAAATGAGCCGCGGGCGAAGTCCGGGTTACTTCGCGGGCGGGAATTTTCTATGAAAGATCTTTACAGTTTTCACGCCGACGAAGCAGACCTTGATTCTTATTATGAAAAAGCCAAAGAAGCGTATTTGAAATTTTTTAAACGTTGCGGAGTATCGGCGCTAGTTGTTGAAGCTTCCGGCGGAACTTTTTCCAAATATTCCCATGAATTTCAGGTGTTGACGGAAAGCGGTGAAGATATAATTTTCTATTGTGAAAAATGCTTTTACGCTCAGAACAAAGAAATTACCGAATACAAGGCGGGGGATAAATGTCCAAAATGCGGTGGTAAAATGTGTGAAGGCAAGGCCATCGAAGTAGGCAATATCTTTAAACTTAAAAACAAATTTTCTGAGGCCTTCGATTTGAATTTTTTGGATAAAGACGGAAAGAAAAACTTAGTTATGATGGGTTGTTATGGAATTGGTCCAAGTCGGGTTTTGGGAACTGTGGCGGAAATTTCTCATGACGAGAAGGGGATTATTTGGCCAAAAGAAATTGCCCCGTTTGACGTACATCTCGTGGCGCTTTTTGGCAGAGACGAGAAAATAAATAAAAAAATCAGTGCGGAATCTCTGCGTCTTCACGACTCTTTACAAAAAGACGGATTTGAAGTATTATATGATGACCGCGAGGAAGTAAGTGCCGGCGTAAAATTCGGCGAGTCAGACCTTTTTGGCATTCCGACGCGGCTTGTGATTAGTGAAAAAACTTTAGCTAAAGATAGTGTGGAAATTAAGAAAAGAAATAGTGTGGAAATAGAATTAGTTAAATTAAATAAAATTGTTAAATTGTTACATGGTTAATCGACGGTTAGATAAACTACTTAACTGATTATTATGTTCAATAAACTGCTCGGTCGTTTTTCTCGCGATTTAGGAATAGACCTTGGCACGGCTAATACAAAAGTATTTGTTAAAGATAAGGGGCTCGTGATTAACGAACCCTCGGTTGTTGCCCTAAACATGAAGACGGGCCAGATTTTGGCTATTGGTGAAGACGCGAAAAAAATGCTTGGAAAGACGCCGCCGCATATCGTTGCTACTCGACCGGTGGTTGACGGCATTATTTCTGATTTTGAAGTTACGGAAAAAATGCTTAAATATTTTATTGATAAAGTTCATCAGGACGGTTTTACAATTTTGCCTCGTCCTCAAGTTGTTATTGGTATTCCGCTTGATATCACTGAAGTAGAAAGAAAGGCGGTTGAAGACGCCGCTCTTTCCGCTGGGGCGAGAAAAGTTTTTTTGATTGAGAAATCCATGGCTTCAGCCATCGGCGCGCGACTCCCGATTTCCGACGCCGTAGGGAATATTGTTATTGACATCGGCGGAGGAACTACGGAAATTGCGGTCATCGCTCTCTCCGGCGTAGTGACATGGAAAACACTCCGAATCGCCGGAGAGGAAATGAACAAAAATATTATTCAATACGCGAGAGATGTTTTTAACTTACTTCTGGGAGAAAAGATTGCCGAAGATATTAAAATAAAAATCGGTTCGGCCACGGAACTTAAAGAACCGCTGACCATGGAAATGCGTGGACGCGACTTGATAACCGGTTTGCCGAAAGCAGTAACGGTAAATGACACGCAAATCCGCGAGGCCCTTAGCCGTTCCGTTAAACAAATTATTGACGGAGTTAAAGCCACGCTAGAAGTCACGCCGCCAGAACTTTTAGCCGATATTTTTGAACGAGGAATGGTTTTAACCGGAGGCGGAGCGCTTTTACGCGGCATAGACCAAGCCATTATCAAGGCAACGGAAATCCCAGTCAGAGTCGCTGATGATCCCGCGACCTGCACTGTCAGAGGCACGGGTTTACTTTTGGAAAATACCGCGTTGCTTAAAGAAATAATGATCCCTGGAACCCTTGAAGAAGAAAGAAGAAGATAGATCAGTGATAAATCCAAATGTCAAAATCCAAATGTCAAAATAGACGTTTCTATTTTTCAAATTAAGTGTTTGACATTTGAACTTTGAACTTTGGATTTTAAATTTATTTAATTTATATGCGTCTTAGTGTATCAAAATCAGCCCTAGTAATATTTATAGTTTTTTTAGTCGTCCTAATTTTACATTATAGTAGAGTTATTTTACCGATGGAAAATGTAGCCATGAAAGTCCTGACTCCCATTGGAGCGGGATTTTATAATTTTAGTCAAAAAATTCAAGTTATTTGGAAACCAAAACTTTCGTCGGAAAATTACGAGGAATTGCAGTCAGAGATAAACCGACTTACCGCAAAAAATGTAGAACTCAAAATGCTTGAAGAAGAAAATCAAAGATTGCGCGAAATTCTAAATTTTCCCAAAGATGATCAGTACAATCTTCTTGTTGCAAAGATCATCGGCCGCGATCCTTCTCTTTCTAATCATTTTATTTTAGACAAGGGAACGCGCGACGGAGTTGGGGATAACTTTTCAATTATTTCTCCCGAAGGAATGCTCGTAGGAAAAGTTTTAAAGGCCGAAGAAAATATCTCGGTAATAATTATTCCTACTGACGCGAATTTCCAAACTGCCGCGGTTATTTTAGGGAAAACTCAAAAAAGTACCTCTGGTTTAGTTCGCGGGGAAAGAGGATTGGGGATAAAGATGGAATTTATCCCGCAAGACGAGTCGATTGAAATTGATGACATTATCGCAACCTCCGGTCTGGAACGAAACATGCCCAGGGGGCTGGTTATTGGAAAAATCGCAGAAGTTAAAAAAGAAGCCAGAAATATTTTTGGAGAAGCCATAATCAGTCCATTTATTGATTATGAAAAATTGAGTGTCGTTCTGATACTTTTACCTAAATTTTAAACATGACTAAATTAAAGCGCTCTGAATACATACTTAAAATTATAAGCAACGCCGTTTTGGTGATTTTCTTTTCCATGGTTCAAACGAACCTTCTCGTGTCTCTGAGGTGGCCGTGGAATTTCTTTAATCTAATTTTATCAATCGTAATTTTTATTACCGTTATTCTAAACTACCACCGTGGGCTATGGTTTGCTCTTTTTTCCGGCCTAATTATTGATTTATTTTCCTTTCTTCCTTTCGGAACAATGACCGCTGCTATGCTTTTGACCGTTATTATTATAAATGGTCTTTTCAAAAATTTTTTCACAAATCGATCATTATATTCTTTAATTATTCTTGGTTTTTTAGGGAATATAGTTTATTTCGTTTTTTTTCTTTTTATCAATCTAGTATTCTTCGTTTTTGATATAACCAACAATCTTGATATTTTTTTCACCCCCGCCAATCTTTACGGATTTCTCTGGCAGACGATTTTTAATGTCTCCTTGCTTGCCTTTCTTTTTTTCGTTTTCAACTTTGTCAGTAAAAAATTAAAGTCCGTTTTCTATTAACCCATCGAAAAATTTTAATGAATTTTTTTAATAACAATAAAAGAAGGAATGCTGATCCCTTCACTATCCAAGAATTACCAACAAGAGATCTGCGTTTGGGCGTGGATAGAAACCTGGATTGGGTAGAAGAAAATATTAAATTAGGGGCGGAAGAAAATGAAGATATAAATTTTGGAAAACAGGGTACACCAAAAGAATTTATTGGTTTAGCTTTAAACCAAAAACGCCTGACTATTTTTTTATCTTTTATTTTTTTAATTCTTGGTGTTTTGTTTTTCAAGGCCGGTTATCTGCAAATTGTAAAAGGAAATTATTACAGAGGTGTGGCCGAAGGTAACAGAATCCGTACGGTTCCGATTAGCGCGGAGCGGGGAGTGATTTACGATAGAAACCTAAAACCGATGGTTAAGAATATTCCAACTTTTTCTCTCTATTTAATTCCAAGCGACTTGCCGAAAGATGAGGGAGAAAAAAATAAATCGATTCAGCATTTGGCTGAAATTTTAAAAATTAACCCCGGAGACATAGAGAAAGTTATAAATGACGCCTCACCGTATTCTTACGCGCCAGCTTTACTTTTAGAAAATGTTGATTACGAAGAAGCGATCCGTCTTAAAATTGAGAGTACTTATCTTTCCGGCATTGCCCTGGAATTGGAAAGTCGCCGCGAATATCTAAAAGGTGATAGTGATGATGTTAAAAGTTTGTCTCATGTTTTAGGTTATACCGGAAAAATTAATAAAGATGAATTAAAAAAAAGCGACGGTTACGGCTCGACCGATTTTATCGGAAAAACGGGAATAGAATTTTTTTATGAAAATTTATTGAAAGGAAAAAATGGGAAAAAACAAGTTGAGGTTGACGCGTTGGGTAAAGAAAAAAGTGTAATTGCTAAAGAAGATCCTGTCGCCGGAAGAAATATTGTTTTAACTTTAGACGTGGATTTACAAAAAAAATTAGAAGAAATAATAGAACGCTATTTGAGATTAAATCATAAATCTCGGGCGGTGGCGGTTGTGCTAAATCCACAAAATGGAAATATTTTAAGCATGGTGAGTTTGCCGGCGTTTGACAATAATCTTTTCGCGCAGGGTATTGGCGTCGCCGACTACAAAAATCTTCTCGACGATCCGAATCTCCCGCTACTGAATCGTGCGACTATGGGCGAATATCCTTCTGGTTCAACCGTGAAGCCAGTGATTGCCGCGGCGGCTCTTGAAGAAAAAATTATTAATAAGAACACTTCTTTCTTGAGTGTCGGTGGTCTTAGAATTGCCAGTTGGTTTTTTCCGGACTGGCGTGCGGGTGGACACGGTTTAACGAATGTTACCAGGGCTATTGCCGAATCAATTAATACTTTTTTCTATATCATTGGCGGGGGCTACGATGACTTCGAAGGGTTAGGAGTTGAAAAAATCGTCAAGTACGCTAAACTTTTTGGCTTCGGTGAAAAATTAGGAATTGATTTACCGAGCGAAAACGACGGCTTCCTTCCGAGCAAAGAATGGAAAGAAAAAACTAAGGGCGAGCAGTGGTACATCGGGGATACTTATCATTTGGCTATCGGCCAGGGCGATATTTTAGTTACACCAATACAGATTGCCGCAGCCACGGCGGTCTTTGGAAATAAAGGCACGCTTTATCAGCCGCATTTTTTGGAAAAATCAGCTGATGATTCCTCCGAGTCGGCCGAGGAAAATTATATTATTAGACAAAATTTTATTAGCGAAGAAAATATTAATATTGTCCGCGCGGGAATGAGGCAAACCATTACTTCGGGTAGTGGACAAAAATTACTTGATTTACCAGTAACCTCAGCGGGTAAAACTGGCACGGCCCAATGGAGTGAAAAAAAATCTCCGCATGCCTGGTTCACGGCTTTTGCGCCGTATGAAAATTCAGAAATTGTTGTAACTGTGCTTGTGGAAGAAGGGGGGGAGGGGAGTGCAATAGCGCTTGACATCGCGAGAGAATTTATGATGTGGTATTTTAGTAGGTAGTTTGCTATTGCCTATATTCTTAAGTTCTATTATACTTAACAACATATTGTGTATAACTTTTAAGAAAACGTTTTCTATGTCGGATCAAAAAATGTATGTATCACGTGAGGGTCTGGAAAGATTTAAACAAGAGTTGGACGGCTTGACGAATGTAAAAAGAAAAGAAATTATTGAACGCATTGAACGGGCGAAAGAACTTGGCGATTTATCTGAAAATGCCGAGTACGCGGCGGCCAAAGACGAGCAGGCATTTACTGAGGGTCGGATTCTTGAATTGCAAGACATGATCACTCGCGCGGAAATTATTAATAGTTCAGGCAGAGTTGATTTAGTAAATGTTGGCTCAAAAGTAAAAGTTAAAACCGACGAAGTGGAAACAGAATATGAAATCGTCGGGGTAGCTGAAGCAGATCCTCTGACCGGAAAAATTTCCAATGAATCGCCGCTCGGCCGGTCATTTCTGGGCCGGAGAATTGGGGATAAAATTCAAATTCAGATTCCCAAAGGAATGGTCACTTACACGATTTTGGAGATTAGATAATTGATTGGTAATTAGTAAATAGTAATTGGTAATTATAAAATTGTCAGGCCGTAAGGTCTGGCTTTTATATTTAACCATCGATTTTGACATTATTCTCAAATTAAGGTAAAATTAAAACAATAAATTGCTTAAAATGAGATTGCTTCTCCCGCAAAGCGGGATCGCAATGACACATAAAAATATGGAAAAATCAACCGACGAACGGCAAGCCAGATTAGAAAAATTAAAAGAAATCAGAGGACAAAAAGTTAATCCTTATCCTTCAACCGGCAAGCGGAGCCATTTGGTGAGCGAGGTTTTGGCTTCTTTTGAGAAATTTTCCGCCGGGAAAAAAATGATTTCCTTGGTCGGACGGTTGAAAAGCGTCCGGCTTCACGGCGGATCGGCTTTTGCGAATATGGAAGACGAAAGTGGAACAATCCAATTATTTTTTCGCGAAGATCATTTTGGCGCTAAGCCGTATAGATTTTTTAAAGAATTAGTTGATATTGGAGATTTTGTCCGGGTGAAAGGAACGCTTTTTACTACAAAAACTGGCGAGAAAACTTTAGAAGTGGAGGCGTTAAAACTTTTAACAAAGACATTGGCGCCGATGCCGGAAAAATGGCACGGGCTTTCCGACGTGGAGATCCGTTACCGCCAGCGATATTTGGATTTGATTGCAAATCCCAGCGTCCGGGAAATTTTTAAAAAGAGAAGTTTAATCGTCAAGGCAATTCGAGATTTTTTGGAAAAGGATGGCTTTATGGAAGTGGAAACGCCTATTTTGCAGCCGATTCCGGGCGGCGCGACGGCAAGGCCGTTTATCACGCACCACAACGCGCTCGGCAGTGATTTTTATCTTCGTATTGCTCCGGAACTTTATTTAAAACGACTTGTGGTAGGAGGATTTGAAGGCGTGTACGAAATAGCGAGATGTTTTAGAAATGAAGGAATCGATTGGTCGCATAATCCCGAATTTACCCAAATCGAACTTTACCGCGCGTACGCCGATTACAATGACCTAATGAAAATGATGGAAAAGTTTTTTATTTATCTAATGAAAAAAACAAACGGCGGAGAAATGAAAACGGTTTATGAAAAGGACACAATTGACTTTACGCCGCCCTACGAACGAATTACTTTCCGGGATATTTTAATGAAACTTGGCAACTGCGATATTGAAAAATATTCTGACCGCGAGAGTATGGCAGGGAAGGCGCGCGAACTCGGGCTCGATATTTTGCCGTCTGACGACCGCGGAAAAATAATGGATGAAATTTTTAAAAAAGTTGTTCGGCCAAAAATTATAAATCCTATTTTTGTCATCAATCATCCAGTTGAACTTTCGCCTCTCGCTAAAAAAATTCCGGGAGATCCGCGCTACGTGGAAAGGTTTCAGCTCCTCGTGGCCGGGACGGAACTTGTTAATGCTTTTTCCGAGTTGAATGATCCGCTGGATCAGCGGGAAAGATTTGTCGCCCAGCAGAAAATGCGCGAAGCAGGTGACGCGGAAGCAATGAGAATTGACGATGACTTTATCGCCGCCCTAGAACACGGTATGCCGCCGACGGCCGGACTTGGTATGGGGATTGACCGCCTGACTGCACTGCTCACAAATTCGCACAACATCAAAGAAGTAATTTTATTTCCAACTTTAAAACCTGAAAATAAATAATTGAAAATTTTATGACAGAACAACAAAGAGGGAGGGAAGAAGTTAATGAAGGTGGAAAATTAGATCGTTTAAGAGAAAAATATAAAAAAGCATTGGAAACATTGGAACAAGCAAGGGCAGAACATAAACGGGCAATGGATGATCTAATGGCCAAAGGCACTATACCGAAAACTTTTAATGACTCTTTTGAAAAATTAGAACAAGCAGAGCGAGAAGCATTTGCTGCTCTAGAGGCCTGGGCTAAAGTTACGGTCAAAGAAGATTGATAAATATGGCCAAGCCGGGAAAAAAAGTAATGGTTTTTGGCACGTTTGCAGTTTTGCACCCCGGCCATCTTTATTTTTTTAAAAAAGCAAAAGAACGCGGTGATAAATTAATTGTTGTTGTGGCGCGTGACGTGACAGTTCGTAAAATAAAGAGATTTTCTCCAAAATTAAAAGAGGGAGAGCGAAAGGAAATGGTTAGCGCGATAAAATTTGTGGATGAAGCGGTTTTGGGCGATAAATTTAATTGGTACAAGGTTATTTTAAAATATAAACCAGAGGTGATTTGTTTGGGATATGATCAAGTGGCGCCCAAAAACTTCTCCGAAGAATTACGGAGTAGGGGAATAACAGCGAAAATTTTTAGATTAAAATCTTATAAACCGGAAAAATACAAGTCATCGAAACTCGTAAGATTATGAAACTTTTGATTGCTTCGAGAAATCCAGCTAAAGTTAATGAAATAAAAAAATATTTAAAAGACATTCCCCTTGAAGTTATTTCACTTAAAGATTTGAATGTTAAAAATTCAATTGAGGAGACCGGTAAAACCTTTTTAGAAAATGCTCTTTTGAAAGCAAAATATTTTGCGAAGTTGTGTGATCTTTTGACCCTAGCTGATGACGGCGGAATAGAAATAGATTATTTGGGCGGCGCACCGGGAGTTAAGAGTAGACGATGGCTTGGTTATGAAATGACCGATGAAGAGCTAATCAACGAAGTAATGAAGCGTTTAGACGGGGTACCCGAAGATAAAAGAGGTTGCGCCCTAAAAGTAGTTTTGGCAATCGCAAGTCCAGAAGGAAAGATCTATACAAGCGAAGGTATGGTGCGAGGCGTTGTCGCGGAAAAAGTCAGTCCAAAAAGAATTGTTGGCTATCCCTATCGATCATTTTTTTATTTTTCACAGTTTAAAAAATGTTACATAGATTTAAACGAAGAAGAGCATGAACAAGTTAATCAAAGAAAAGCTGCGCTAGAAAAACTAAAACCCACCTTAAAAGAAATTCTTAATTAATAATTTTTTAAATATGATGGATATAAAATTTGTCCGAGAAAACGTAGAATTAATGAAAGAAGTGGCAAAAAATAAAAATAGTAAAGTTGATATTGATAAATTAATCGCGATTGATGAGAAGCGGCGCAATTTAATTTCTGAAGTGGAAAAATTAAAAGCAGATTTGAATAAACGCTCAAAAACAAAACCCGGGCCGGAAGAAATTGCGGCCCTGAAAGAATTGAGTGGAAAAATTAAGGGAATGGACGCGGAATTATCCGCAGTGGAAAAAGAATATTATGATTTAATGCTCCTTGTGCCGAACGTTTATGCCGATGACACGCCGGTCGGAGCTGATGATATTGCCAATCGCGAAGTGTCGCGCCACGGCAAGCCGACAAAATTTTCTTTCACGCCAAAAGACCACATTACTCTAGGAAAAGAACTGGATTTAATTGACCTTGAAGCCGGGGCTAAAACTTCCGGCTATCGCGGTTATTATTTGAAAAATGAGGCGGTGCTTTTGCATTTTGCTCTTCTTTGGCTTGCGATTAACAAAATGAAAAAACATGGTTTTGAATTGATGACTACGCCGACTTTGCTTCGTGAGTTCGCGCTTCTGGGCAGCGGCCATTTTCCCGAAGGCAAAGACGAAATTTATCAAATAGGGAATCCCGGCCGGCTCTCTGACGGAAGCACAAAAGAAGCCACTTTTTTGGCGGGCACTTCCGAGCCGTCGCTTCTTGCGTATTTCTCTGACAAAATTTTGAACGAAGAAGATTTACCAGTTAAGGTTTGCGGATTTTCTCCGTGCTATCGTTCGGAAATTGGAAGTTATGGCAAAGATACAAAAGGTCTTTACCGCATTCATGAATTTATGAAAGTTGAGCAGGTGGTAATCTGTAAAAATAATTTGGAGGAGTCATTAGAATGGTTGGAAAAAATGCGGGCGATCGCCGAGGAAATGCTGCAGGATTTAAAATTGCCATATCGCGTAATCCAACTTTCAACCGGCGACATGGGAACGGGAAAATATAAGATGTACGACCTTGAAACATATATGCCGTCCATGGCCTCGCGCCATTTTTACGGTGAAACACATTCGGACTCAAATTTGACCGACTGGCAGGCGCGGCGGTTGAATATTAAATATAAAAATAAAGACGGAAAAACTGAATTTGTTTATACTCTAAATAATACAGTCATTGCATCGCCAAGAATTTTGATTGCGATTTTGGAAAATTATCAGCAAAAAGATGGTAGCGTGAAAATTCCAAAAGTTCTACAAAAATATTGCGGAGTGAAAGTGATTAAAGCGAAGAAATAAAATTCCCACCGAATTTTCCCCTCCCTTAATGGGAGGGGCTAGGGGAGGGTGTTCGTTCAAACGATTTATTACCCCTCTCTTTAATCCTCTCCCCCTGTGGGAGAGGAGATAAAAATTATGAAAACATGGATTGAAATAAATAAAAATAATTTACTCCATAATTTATTGCAGTTTAGAAAATTGGTTGGCGATGGAGTAAAAATTATGGGCGTGGTGAAGGCCAATGCTTATGGGCATGGTCTCATGGAAGTATCCGGCGCCATTTCCGATAAAGTTGACTGGTTTGGAGTTGACTCACTGTCCGAAGCTCTAAAATTGAGACAAGTCGCCATTAAAAAGCCAATTTTAGTTTTGGGTTATACTGAATTAAAAGATTTGAAAGAGGCGGTGAAAAATAATATCAGTTTGACGGTTTACAATAAAGAAACAATTGAGAAACTCGGAAAAATTCCCATTCATAATCCAAATTTAAATCCAAAAATTCATATCAAAATTGAAACCGGAACAGCGAGACAAGGAGTGTTGGAAAGTGAAATTTTGGATTTTATAAAATTTGTAAAACAATTCCCCTCAATTGAGATTCGGGGGCTTTCTACTCATTACGCCAATATTGAGGACACAACCGATTCGAGCTTTGCCATGGAGCAACTCGCGACTTTTTCTCGCGTCTCGGAGATTTTAAAAAAAGAAGGCGTAATCGCGCCGCTTCGACACACGGCCTGTTCCGCAGCCACAATTTTATTTCCCGAAACTCGTTTTGAAATGGTGCGGCTTGGGATCAGTATGTACGGGCTTTGGTCTTCAAAAGAAACAAAAGCCGTGGCAAAAAATAAAAAGATGGAACTCGATTTAAAACCGGCGCTCACTTGGAAAACAATCATCGCGCAAATAAAAAATTTATCGGCTGGCACGCCGGTTGGTTATGGTCTTTCGGAGCGCACGAGCCGCGATTCTAAAATTGCCATTTTACCGATTGGCTATTATGACGGATATGATCGAAAACTTTCAAATGTCGGCAATGTTTTGATCCGCAGTAAGCGCTGTAAAATTTTGGGCCGCGTTTGTATGAATATGATTATTGTTGATGTAACCGACTTACCAAAAGTTGAATTGGAAGATGAGGTTGTACTTTTGGGTCGACAAGGAAAAGAAGAAATAAGTGCGGAAGATTTGGCGCAAAAAATTGGTACGATTAACTACGAAGTTGTGACAAGAATTAACCCGTTGATTCCGAGAAGTATCAGCTAAACTTCATGGTTTATTATAATAAAATTGGATTGCTAGTTTTAAACAAAGACCAAACTTCTTTTTTAGTTTGTGAACCGGGAGAAAAATACCGTGATAAAAGAGTAGCCCAATATCTTATGCCTGGCGGACAATTGGAAGAAAACTCTGACACAGAATGTTTGAAAAGAGAAATAAAAGAAGAATTGGATTGCGACATTGATGAAAAGTCACTTGAATACATTGGAGAGTATGTAGATATTTCCGCCGCAACACCCGAGCGCGATGTAATGATTAGATTATATAGAGGAAATCTTGCCGGTATACCAAACCCATCGTCAGAAATTGGTGCGCTACAGTGGATCGGAAAAAAAGATATTGATAATTTAAAAGTTTCACCAATTATAAAAAATAAAATTATTCCCGATTTAGTAAAAAGAGGAATTCTAAAATAATTTATGTCTAAAAAAATAAAAATCGGCGTGATTTTTGGCGGACGCTCCGGCGAGCATGAAGTTTCTTTGGTTTCGGCAGAATCGGTAATGACAGCCCTCGACAGAAAAAAGTATAATATTATCTCTGTTGGTATTACGAAAAGAGGGGAGTGGGTGACAAAAAAATCAAAATTATTAGAATTATTTAAGCAAGGAAAAATAAAAAATGGATCGCGCTTGCCGCCGGAAATTTTGACGAAAGTTGACGTAGTTTTTCCGGTTTTGCATGGAACTTATGGCGAGGACGGAACAATCCAGGGTTTGTTTGAAATGTTAAATGTTCCGTATGTTGGCGCCGGCGTTTTGGGTTCGGCGGTTGGGATGGATAAAGTAGTACAAAAGCAATTATGCGAGCAGGCCGAGCTACCAATTGTAAAGTATATTTGGTTTCTAAAAAAAGAATGGTTAGAAAAGCACGTTAACATTTTGCGACACATAGAAAAAACTTTAAAATACCCCGTTTTTATAAAACCGGCCAATATGGGTTCAAGTGTCGGTATTAGTAAGGCAAAAAATAGACGAGAATTAATCGACGGCATTAATTTAGCAGCGAAATATGATAAGAAAATTTTGATTGAAGAGGCCGTGTCAAACGTGCGCGAAATTGAATGCAGTGTTTTAGGAAATGACGAACCGATCGCTTCCGTACCTGGTGAAATAATCTCTTCCGGAGAATTTTATGATTATGACGCGAAATACGTTGACGGGAGATCCAAGAGTAGTATCCCCGCCAAAATCCCCAAAAAGATGGCGGAAACGATAAGAAGGTTGGCCTGCCAAGTTTTTGGTGTGACAAATTGTCTTGGTATGGCCCGGGTGGATTTTTTACTAGATAATAAACGCCAAAAAATTTACGTCAATGAAATAAACACCATTCCTGGATTTACTTCAATCTCCATGTATCCAAAATTATGGCAGGCCTCGGGATTATCTTACAAAAACCTACTTGATACTCTTGTTAACCTTGCCCTAGAAAATTTCAAAGAAAAACAAAAATTAAAAATGGTCTACGAACCAAAAAAGAAATGGTACAGATAAAATTTTCCGCGAGGTATGGCTAAACAAAGAAGCTATTATAAAAAAAAATACGTAAATCCGTTTTTTAAAAAAACAAAAGGGGGATTTGCTGGCCGCGGACGCGGTTTTTATTATGGTGCGGGTGGCGGGGGCTCTTGGCTTAGTAAATTTATTTTATTTTTAGTGATAATTGCGGCGGGTGCTTTCTTTTATTTTATTTTTTATTCTTCTTACTTTTCAATTAAAAACATCAAAATATCGGGGCTAGAAAAAATCAACGAGTCAGAAATTAGAGATATTATCAACGCCCAAATTAACAGTAGAAGAATTTTCATTTTCAAGCAAAGCAACATTTTTATTTTTGATGAAATCTTAATTAAAAATAAAATTGATTCAAAATACGCCCTAAATTTTTTAAAAGTGGAGAAGGGATTGCCCGGAAATTTAAATTTTGAAATTCAAGAAAAAACGCCGATTATTATTTGGAAAACCGGAGATAAATATTATTTTGTTGATAAAGATGGCATAATTATTCGAGAAATTCTCGAAGGGGAGTCATGGGATAGTGAAACCGATCGACCTGAATCAAAAATGGCTGTAGTTTTTGATGAAAACAATGAAAATGTGGCGATTAAAGAGACAATTTTGACGGTTGAAACGGTCCAAGCCGTCGCTAAATTACAAAATATCTTATTTGGCATAACTGGACTTTCAATTTCTAACTTTAGAACAACCAAACATGGCGAAGCAATAAAAGGTCTGACTAACGAGGGCTGGGAGACGTACTTTTCTGCCACAAACGATTTAAATGCGCAAATTGAAAAACTAAAGTTATTCTTGGGTGAAAAGAAGCCAGAAGACAGGCAGAGCTTGGAATACGTTGATTTAAGATTCCCAGACAGGATTTATTATAAATGAACATAGTTATTACTGATAAACGTGATGTAAAAGCATCAATTGGGGAAGCCCTCTTTAATTATAATATATGGTGTGTCGTATAAGGTACATTGTGCGACTCATAATATATATTAATTACAGTCATAAATATTCTCTCCCCCGCCGTTTTATCCATCTTTTTAGAGACACAAAAAAAACTACACCAACAACGGCGTAGTTTTAAAATATTTTTTTAATAATATGATTTACGGCAAATAATCTAGCGGGTTTACTGGAATACCATCAGATCTTACCTCAAAATGTAAATGTGGTCCGGTTGTCAGTTTCCCTGCCCCCGCTGTCCCTGGCATACCGCCAGACAATCCAATGACTTGCCCACGAATGACATAAGTATCTTCTTGCACGCTCAACTTAGAAAGATGCCCGTAAACCGTAGAAATGCCGTTGGCGTGGATAAGCATTATGTAACTATAACCGCCCAGTCCCCCATTTTTAACCCGCCCGACATATCCCGGCGCAGCGGCTTTGACTTGTGTGCTCTGGTAAGCGCGGATATCAATTGCCGGATGTTCAAAAATATAGCGAAAAGGATAATCGGGATCGTGAAAAGTCGCAGTAATCCCCCGACCCGGATCAACTGGCCAGGAAAGAACCACTGAACCAGTGGACTCCCCTTCGGAAAACGCCTTATCACTCTCTTCTAATTTTTGACGTATTATTTTTTCTAGAGAAGAAATTTCCGAATCAATTTGTTCTTCCTCGTATTTTGATTGCAATAACCAGTTTTGAAATTTTTTTTCGGAGGCAAAGGTTTCGTTAAGCAGCATCTCTTTACCCGTCATTTGTTCTTCAAGCGAACTTTGCATCTTTATCAATTCATTTTTTGACTCTTCCTCTTCTCTTTTTTTATTTTCTCTTTCTTGTTTTTTATTCTCTAACTCCTCTTTCAATCCCTGGACTTCGTTTAAAACTCCTTGAAGATCGGCCTGCAATTCTTCAACGTATTTCACCTGATCAAAAATCTCAGAAAAAGATTCATTGGCTGCCAAAACCTCAAGATAACTCTTTTGATCATTGCGGTGCATCAAACGCAAAAATTCAGCAATTCTCCCTTTGTTTTGGGCTATCAGGGCTTCTTTCTCCTGAACCTGCGCTTCTAAACTTTTTATTTCTAGACCAATTTCTTCAATTTTTTTCTCAGTCGTTTCAATATCTACTTCTATTTTAGCGATTTTATTTGATAAAATAACTAATTCCGTTTCTAAACTTAAAGCTCTATTTCGCGCTTGCTCTATTTGTCTTTTATATGAGTCAGATTTTTTTTGTAGGGCATCAATTTCCCTCTGCTTCGCCTCAATTTTTTGATCCAAATCAGAAAGTTCTTGAACTAGTTCATTGGCTGGGGTTTCTTCCGCCCGAGCATCATGAATTCCGGAAAAATTAAAAGGGACAAACAAAGAAATTGCCGTTATAATAACTGCAAATTTTAATAACCTCCGTATCATAATTTAATTATAGCAGATTTTATCACTAAAATAAAGCGATGGCCTGTTTTATCCTTGTCAAGGTCTTCTCTTTCCCCAAAATTTCAACCACTTCAAAGGGCGGCGGCGAGGCCTTGCGCCCAGTTAAAGCAACGCGCAATGGCCAAAGGGTCTCCCCCATCCCAAGATTCTTTTCTTCAATAAGTTTTTTAATTTTTTCTTCTAAATAATCTTTTTTAAATTTATCTTCAGAGATCTCGGCGAGTAATTCTTCCACTGCCGACAAATGTCCCGCCACTTCTTCCGTGGTCATTTTTTTCCAAATCAAAAGTTGTTTATCATAAGTCAGTTCTTTTTTAAAAAGAAAAGAAACAAGTTCGGGAAGATCGCCCAATTTGATTAACCTTTCCTGCTCCAAGGCAATTATTTTTTTCAAGCGATCAAAAATAATTGGCTCGTCGGTTTCCGTGATTTTCCACTCCCCCTCCCCTACTCTACCAATAAAATTTGCATTTTCTAAATAAGGAATACATTTTTCCGTTAAGTCAGATAAATCCATTTTGCGAATATATTGGCCATTTAACCAATTTAATTTTTCAATATTAAAAATTGCCGCGGCTTTATTCATATTGGCCATGGAAAAACTTTTAACTAATTCATCTTTAGTAAAAAATTCTTGGTCGGTTTTGGGGTTCCAACCCATGAAAACAATAAAGTTAAGCAGGGCCTCGGAAAGATAACCCATAGCTTTATATTCGGCAATAGCCATGGCGCCGTGACGTTTGGATAATTTTGTCCGATCAGGCGCAAGCGTGAGAGGGATGTGGGCATAGTTAGGTTTTTTAAAACCTAACGCCTCAATCATCGCGATCTGTTTTGGCGTATTGGAAATATGATCCTCGCCGCGGATGACATGACTGATTTTCATTGTCTCATCATCAACCACTACGGCAAAATTATAAAGTGGCGCTTCAAGATTTTTTGCGATTGTAATATCACCGATTAATTTTGTATCAAATTCCAGAACGCCCTTTATCATGTCTTCAAAAATAATTTTTTTGGCAGGCATTCTAAAGCGAATAATCGGCTTTCGGCCTTCATCAAGAAATTTTTTTATTTCCGCGGCGCTTAAATTTGTACAGCGGCCGGAATAAACCGGGGGCTCTCCCCTCTTCATCATAGATTGGCGCTCGGTCTCCAATTCTTCTTCCGTGCAAAAACAATAATAAGCTTTATTTTCTTTCAATAATTGTTGCAAATATTTTTTGTAAGTTTCTAGCCGTTCGCTTTGTCGATATGGACCGTACGGGCCGCCGACGTCTGGTCCTTCATCATAATCAAGTCCCAGCCAACGCAAACTTTCAATAATTTCCTTGGTGAATTTTTCGTCCGAGCGTTCTACGTCCGTATCTTCAATGCGCAAAACAAATTTTCCACCCTGATTTTTAGCGAATAAATAGTTAAATAAAGCAGTTCTCGCCGTACCAATATGTAAATATCCGGTTGGTGACGGGGCAATGCGTACTCTAATTTCTTCTTTTTTAGACATATTTTTTACCTTTCCTAATTACTAACCAACTAAATTTTGCTGTCGCGGTTAAAATTCTTTTCAAACGCCACGGCTGCATAAAAAGCCGCCAGAGCCACTCAAGTCCAATTCTGCGCATCGAGCGCGGCGCGCGTTTTATTTTTCCGGAAATAAAGTCAAATGCTCCGCCGACGCCCATCGCGATTTTTACTGACGGAATTTTATTTAAACTTTCATTGATAAATTTTTCCTGCCGTCCAATTCCTCGCAAAGACACAAACATAACATCTGGGCGCGCTTCATTTATTTCGGTGATTATTTTTTCACTGGACTCACCTTCTGCTAAAACTACGCCGCCGATTTTAAGTCCCGGAAATTTTTTGTTTAGCGCCGCGATGGTTTCTTCCGGTTTTGATAATCCCTCTTCTGCCGTTACCAAAAATACTGAATAACTTTTTTGTTCAACCATCCGACAAATATCTAACATCAAATCCACACCCGGGACTCGTTCAAAAAGTTGTTTCCCGAGATAGCGGGCGGCTAAAATTAATCCAAAACCATCGGGTACGGTGAGGTCGGCCTTGTTTAAAATTTCTAAAAATTTTTTATCTTTCCCAGCCGCAACAACCATTTCCGGATTTGCCGTAACGATGTAGTGCTGTCGTCCATTAGATAAAAATTGCTCCGCCGCCCCAAGAACTTCGGCTTTTTTAAAATTATCAATCAATACTCCGAGAATATTTACTTTCATTTCAGGGGAAAAGATTTAATTACAGAATATACTGATCCGTCGGGCGTTAATTCGCTTTCCATCAATTCTACACTTTTTACGGTAAAATTCATCGACGGAATTTTTGCGCCGGTAACTTTGCACCGAGACCAATCTTTAATTCTTCCCAGGGTCAAATGCGCCCGCCACGGACGAGTATCAACTTTATGACCGAGATTTTCAAGCATAACTTCAAGTTGACCGATCAATTCATGAATTTCTGGTCCATCTTGGAGCGCAGCGAAAAAAACTCGTGGCGACTGCTCGTCGGGGAAACAACCAAAATCGCCAGTTGTCATTTCAAAGGACTTAATATTTTTTGTAATTTCCTCTATTCCCTCCTCCACTAAAGCAATCTGTTTTTCATTCAAATCACCAAAAAAATGCAAAGTCAAATGCAAATTTTCCGGCGCGACCCATTTGACCCCATAGTTTTGATTCAGATTCTTTAATTCAGAAACAATGGGATCAAAATTTTTCTTGAGCTCATCGGGCAAATTTATAGCAATAAAAACGCGTTTGGTCATGACTTTAATCTTTATATTTAGTATAAAATTATATCATTTTACAAAATTTTAAGCAAACTTTAAAAATTTGACTAAAAACAGGTTTTTTGGTAAAGTTGGGGCAGAAAGGTAGGAAGCAATGTCTCATAAGAATTCCGCAGAGACTGGGAACGTAGTTCATGTTTGCCACCCCGGAACGCATGGCTATTGCGACTGCAGCGACATTTCTTCGGCTGTCATGGAAAAGTTGCGGGAAGAACTTTCAGGAGTCGGGTTTCCTGGCCTGACTCGCGAAGAAACCGCGAGATTTCTCTCCAGCTCTCTCATCTGTGGAGCATGCGGCCATATGGGGATACTCACGAGTGATGCCAGAGACGGGTCGGATCTGGCGATCTGCGCTCGGTGTGGCCACTGGGCGTTCATCAGTCAATGTTGCCTACCTGACACGCAGGTGTAGGAGAATGAAGATGCCAAACCAAGACCGTCCGACGAGTGAGATGCGGATCATCCCGAGGTGCCATCCTGCGGGCCATGTCTGCACCGTCTCCGATCACAAAGATGGCCGTTGCGGCCACTGTGACGCGGGCTACATCTGCCCCGAGTGCGGACACAATGGCATGCAGACCATCGGCCCCGATCCGAAGGAACCCAAGATGCCGGGACACTTCCTGGAACACTGCCCACGCTGCGGAGCGAGGAAGTGGGTTCCCTGGATTGCCTACGACGTCCTGTGCCCCAAATGCGAAGAGGAAATCACCTTTGTGGTATACTCGGCATCGTTCGAGCCGGTTACCAAGTGTCCGAAGTGCGGCGTAGTCCCGAAAGACGAGGCCGCGTAGAAAGGAAAAAGGATGAGTGGAGAAGTTGGCAAGCACGGAGAAGAAACCGAGCTCAATTGTGCCGTCTGCCACAGCCCCGGCATGGAGATCATCTCCGCCGACGGAGCGATGACGACAGTGCGCTGCTCCAACCCCGAATGCGGCCACGAGGCAACCTTTTCCACGGTTGCCCCTCTCCAGCCCGGAACCGAGGTCTAGAACGGAGGTACGACGCGACGGCAACGGCCGGACGCGTCCTTTTTTTATTGTTAAATTTTTGCTACAATAAATCCATGAAAGAAGCCCAATTTTACAAAAAATTATCCGGTAATCGTGTCGGGTGCCAGGCCTGCAATCATTACTGTAAAATTGCACCGGGCAACCGCGGAGTTTGCGCTGTCCGAGAAAACCAGGACGGAAAACTTTATTCTTTGGTCTACGGAAAAATCGTGGCCAAAAATCTTGACCCGATTGAGAAAAAACCGCTTTTCCATTTTCTGCCAGGGACAAAGAGTTTATCCATCGCCACAGTCGGTTGTAATTTTCGCTGTCTTTATTGTCAAAATGCCGACATCGCCCAGATACCAAAAGAAAACCTTCTTCGAGAAAAAAACATTCCGGGCATTGACGAAACCCCAGAAGACATTGTAAACGAGGCCTTACTCGTCCACGCGCCGAGCATTGCTTATACTTACAATGAACCAACAATTTTTGTTGAATTCGCCTTGGAGACAATGAAACTAGCCCGGAAGAAAAATTTAAAAAATATTTGGGTGACGAACGGCTACACGAGCAAAGAGGCCTTGACTGAAGTAATCCCCTATCTTGATGCAGCCAATATTGACCTCAAAGGTTTTACTGAAGAATTTTATAATAAAATTTGCGGCGCAAAATTACAGCCGGTTTTGGAAACGATTAAAGCAATGAAGCGCGGCGGCGTTTGGATAGAAATTACAACGCTTGTCGTGCCGGGAGAAAACGACACAACAGAACACTTCGAAGGTATTGCTAATTTTATTGCCAACGACGTTGGGAAAGATGTACCTTGGCATATTTCTAAATTTTTTCCAACTTACAAATTACGTAACCTGCCGCCCACTCCCCCATCGTCGCTCCTCAAAGCTCGCGAAGCCGGAAAGAAAGCCGGGTTGAAATATATTTATCTTGGAAACGTAGCGCTGCCAGAATACGAAGCGACTCTTTGCCCAAATTGCGGAGCGAAGATGATTGACAGAACGGACTATAACATCGTAAGATATGACAAAGACGGCAAATGTGCTAAATGCCGCGAGGATTTAAATTTAGTTCTAAAATAAGTGATTAGATTCTAACAAAAAATTTATGAGAGAAGCATCAAGAGACCCAAGAATTAAAGAACTAAAAGTTGAAGGATCAGAAGGTGAAAAATTAAAAAAACCGCCGTCCGTATCAGAAGAGTTAATGGCCGTAAGAGAGCAACAAAAGGCGGCTCTAAAAGTAGCTTGGGGAAAAATTTTTAGAGAATATTTTGATAAAACCCACGAGTATCCCCCACTTAAAATAAATCCACCAAATAAGATGTACGGCAATGATGAAAGGGGTCAGGAGGAGAGAAAAAAAGATGAGGGAGCTGCTTGGGCAGAAACAATGAAACGGGTACAACAATTTATGGGGACAAGAACGGCTTTTGCTCGAGGTATTAAAGAACTAAAGATGATTGAGGACATGGTTGAAAAAATCGCGATTGAAGTTCTCGACGACCTTACATTAGAACAGAAGAAATAACTTAATTGAATAATAGAGTTTCCCGCGTTGCTTGGCGCGGGTTTTTGTTTCATAAATTAATAATATTTTTATCCTAAAATAGCAATGCGCGACTCCCCCGATTTTGGCCTTGACAGTAATCTTATAAGTTGTAAAATATAGTTAGCACTCTAAATCAATGACTGCTAATTTATAAAATATGCCAATGCTCCCACAAAACTTTACAACTAAATCCCAGGAGGCGCTCCAAGCAGCGCAGGGATTGGTTTTTGAATATAACCATCAATATCTTGATCCTCTTCACGTTGCCATGGCACTCTTGGATCAGGAGGGCGGGATTGTCACTTCCCTACTTAAAAAATTAGGGGTCAATGTCCCAGAGTTAAAAGAGAAGGTTTTAACTGAATTTTCAAAACTTCCAAAACATGCCGGAAAACGGGCGGGCGGCGTGGCACAAATGAATGTCGGCCAAGAAATGGTCCAGGTTTTTTACGCCGTGGAAAAAGAGACCAAAAAAATGAAAGATGAATATATCAGTACCGAACATTTACTTTTAGGATTGATCAGTGTAAAAAGTCGGGCCAGCGAAATTTTATCTAACGCGGGCGTGACTTATGATAACGCGCTAAAGGTTCTGGCCGAAGTTCGCGGTACGCAAAAAGTTGATTCGCCAGAACCCGAAGCCAAATATCAGGTTTTGGAAAAATATACTATTAATCTTACTGAACTGGCCCGAGGAAAAAAATTAGATCCGGTCATCGGCCGCGACGAAGAAATCCGTCGCGTGATGCAAGTGCTTTCTCGCCGGACGAAAAATAATCCGGTTTTAATCGGCGAAGCGGGCACGGGGAAAACTGCGATCGTCGAAGGTTTAGCACAAAGAATTGTGGCTGGCGATGTGCCGGAAAGTTTAAAAGATAAAGAAATTGTTTCTCTTGATCTCGGGTCACTCTTGGCCGGAACAAAATTCCGCGGCGAATTTGAAGATCGCCTGAAAGCCGTGATTAAAGAAGTAAAACAAGCCAGCGGAAAAATAATTTTATTTATTGATGAGTTGCACACGATTGTCGGGGCTGGAGCGATTGAGGGCGCGATGGACGCTTCAAACATGTTAAAGCCGGCTTTGGCTCGCGGCGAATTACACACCATCGGCGCGACAACCATTAAGGAATATCATAAATATGTAGAAAAAGACGCGGCGCTTGAGCGACGTTTCCAGCCAATATATGTTGGCGAACCGTCAGTTGAAGATACAATCGCCATTTTGCGCGGCATCAAGGAAAAATATGAAGTTCATCATGGGGTGAAAATTATTGACGCAGCGATTATCGCGGCCGCAACTCTTTCGCACCGTTATATTTCCGACAGATTTCTGCCGGACAAAGCAGTTGATTTAATTGACGAAGCAACTTCGGCTTTGCGCATGGAAATTGATTCTATGCCGACAGAACTTGATCAGCTGAAAAGAAAAATGATGAAACTCGAAATTGAGCGCCAAGCCCTTTTGAAAGAAAAAAATGAAGATGTAAAAGATGAATTAAAAAAATTAACCAAAGAGTTGGCTGAAACGCAGGAAAAATCAAAAGAATTGGAAATTGGCTGGCGCTATGAAAAAGATTTAATTGGCCAAATTAGAAAAGCTCAAAAACAAATTGACTCGGCCAAACAACAGGCCGATATTGCCGAACGAAAAAGCGAACTGGAAAAAGTCGCCGAGATTCGTTATGGAAAAATTCCTGAATTGGAAAAAGAAATTATTGCGCTGGAAAAGAAACTTAAAAAGACTCCGCGCGAAAAAAGAATTTTGCGCGAAGAAGTCACTGATGAAGATATTGCCAAAGTTGTTTCCCGCTGGACAGGCGTGCCGGTTTTTAAAATGCTTCAGGGCGAAGCGGAAAAACTTGCTCACGCAGAAGCAGATCTCGAACGCCGAGTCATTGGCCAAAAAGACGCGATAAAAACTGTTGCCAACGCCCTCCGCCGTTCGCGGGCAGGAATCGCCGAAGAAAAAAAGCCGATTGGTTCATTTATTTTTGTTGGCCCGACTGGCGTGGGTAAAACCGAACTTTCAAAAGCTCTGGCTGAATTTATGTTTAATGATGAAAATGCGCTTGTTAGAGTTGATATGTCGGAATATATGGAAAAACATTCCGTGGCGCGACTCGTCGGCTCCCCTCCCGGATATGTCGGATATGATGAAGGCGGACAATTAACCGAGGCCATTCGTCGCCGGCCATACTCTGTCGTGCTTTTTGATGAAATTGAAAAAGCTCATCCCGAAGTATTCAATATCTTGCTCCAGATTTTGGATGACGGACGTCTAACTGACGGTCGCGGACGAACAGTAAATTTTAAAAATACAATTATCATCATGACTTCAAATTTGGGGAATCAAGTTATTCGCGATTTTTCCATTGGTTTTCAGGACGGAGAAAACCGTGAAGTAAGCCGCGACAATGAAATGCGCGGTAAGATTATGGACATTCTTCGCGAGACGTTTAAGTTGGAATTTCTAAACCGCATTGATGAGATTGTGATTTTCAAGAGTTTGGGTAAACCGGAAATTGGAAAAATAATTGAGCTGCAATTGGCTGAAGTGCAAAAACGGCTTGATGCCAAAAAAATAAAACTGGATATTGTCGAAGCGGTGAAAAAAATGCTCGCAGAAAAAGGTTTTGATCCGATTTTTGGAGCCCGTCCCTTGAAGCGCGTGATTCAAAATCAAATCTTGGATGAATTGGCGATGCAAATTATCGAAGGGAAGATAAAAGATGGTGATAAAGTTGCGATTGGGTTGGATAAAGATAAGAAAATTACCTTTGGGGTGAAATAAAAAAATATAAAAATCACGGCCGAGAAAGCCGTGGTTTTTGATTTTAGACGAACCTCGGTGCTAAAAAATATGGTTGTCATTCCCGCGAAAGCGGGAATCCAGATTGCTGGATCCCCGGGTCAAGGCCACTTGTGGCTTTTGAATTGAGGATGACAAAATAAACAAAAAAAGACCCGACCCACGAAAGAGGTTGCAATGCTCTTCGCGAGTCGGGGTGCGACTCCGGTTAGGGAGTCGTCTAGTTCGTTTTGGGCGGGCTGCGTGCCTGCTCTGCACAAGAACTGCCGAGCGGCGTACTGGCACGAACGGCCAAAGGCGCAGTTGCGCGGGGCCGAGTGCAAAGCACCTCGCCGGGAACACGTGGAGCGTCCTCCACGCATTCACATACATCGCCTCGTCCGTCGCGGCCGTCGTGACGACCATCGTTGGGGGCGGACGAGAACAGCAGCGCGGTGCCAATGCGAGTGTCCCAGTTTCCGCTGATGCAGTTCAGGGCGAGGGCAGACACGAATCCAGCACTCATCATGCCGGTCGCTCCTCCTTCCCTCGGATCACGGGTTGCAAGTCGTCCGCCATTCTTCTTTTGCCCGGGTGCTCAACGCAACGGTTGACGTTGCCCGGGCTCACGCAATGAGCGAACACTCTCCGGAAATCCGAACAGGGGTCGTCGCGAACGTGCAACGGGTCAGGCCACCGTTCTGCCAGAACCCGGTCGCACCAAGGGTGACGAAGTCGAGCACTTCGATCAGTTCGAACCACGGATCGGAAACGAGCTCCGCGGCTACCGCGGCGCCCATCATCGGACCAAGAATATCTACTGCCATTCCCTCCTCCCACTATGTTTACGCGGGCGACATGCCTCGCGTTAAGGTTTTTAACCTTTTGATTAGATTAAGACAAGATTGATTTCTTGTCAAGGATATTTTATAGAAAATAAAAAAGGCCGACCCGGAGAGGTTCTTTGAATGAACCTTGAGTCGGCTGGTAGATTGGAGTTTTCAGAGGAGCGCCTTGAATGAAGCACTCAGAAAGTCACAGAAACCCTGAAAACGGAAGGCCGGAGAGGCCGCTAGCCCAGACCCCGCTACCCTGGGAGGAAGCAGAACATCGCGGAGTTCTCGCAACTCACCGGTGACAGGGGTGTTGCCTCCGAGTCGTTGTCGGTTCCGCACTCCCCGCAGTCGACCCCGCAGACGTTGCTGTCCGACAGGCAATCCGAGTCGCAGCCGCCGTAGAGATAGTCGCAGCCCGCCCCCCCGAAAAGGGTGTCGTTGTCGTCGCCGCCTGAGAGCACCTCGGCGCACTCTCCGCCAACGAGAACATCATCACCATCGTCGCCGGAGAGCAAGACTCCTGGGCATGAATAGTTGTAGTTGAGGCTGTAGACGTGCTTCGCGTTGGCACCACAGGCGAAAAAATCACCATCCGTAGTGATCACGTCGATGCGGTCGTCGCCGGTGTTGCCGTACACGTAGATGACATCACTGGAAGAAGCGTCACCGCCGAAGTGCCACGAGTTGTTGACGCATGCCCCTTCGATCAGTACACCGCCGTCATAGAACCGCATCACTGTGATGTCGTCGTCCCAGACGGTCCCGTTGATGGTGGTCGTCGACGCGCTCGCCGTGCCGACGCACAGCAGAGCCAACAAGAACACAAACATGGACTTCTTCATTTTACACGTCACCTTTCTCTTTCACGTAGCAGAACCCCATGTCCTGCTTTCAAACGACGGCCAAACAGGGTTAGTTTTTTCACCTCCCTTTCACCTCCCCTTATTTCAAAGATTACATTTCACCTTATTTCCCGTCAAGGATATTTTATAGAGAATAAAAAAACCGACTCAGGGAGGTTCTTGGTCGAAGAACCTTGAGTCGGCTGGTGGGTCGGGAGTCATGTTCTCGGCGTGGCGTCGTCGAGGTGACGACTGCCAGGTAGGTGCGTGAACACCGAGAACGGAAGCCCGGTGGGGCGCCGGCAGGTCAGGCCGTCGAGGAACGCGGCGACGACGAAGTGATGTCCATGATTTCGTTGCTGCGCGACAGCAGCGAAGGCCCGTACCGAACTCCCATGATCGAACCTCCTTCTTCCGTTGGGGAAAGTTGCCCTTCACCAGAAGAGCTTCCCTACCCCATGATGCCAATATCTTAACAGACATTCTATTTGTTGTCAAGGGGAAAATATGGTAAAATAGAATTAAGAACTCGGAAGTAGGAATTATAAATTATGGTTTTATTCTTAAATTAAGCCATAATTCCTGATTCATAATTCATGATTTTAAAACCATGAAAATTATTAATTCTAAAAAAGTTATAAGTTTATTTGTCTTAAGCCAACTTTTGGCCGTTAATTTTGCTTTGGCCGACTTTAATCCTGATTATATTATCTCTGACCAAGAACTGACTGATTATAATGCAATGTCCTTGGCTCAAGTTCAAAAATTTCTGGAAGACAAGGGCAGCTCCCTCGCCCATTACGCGACGATTGATACTGATGGTCTAGGCCGCACCGCTTCGGAAATTATTTGGCGCGTGGCTCAAAGTTATAAAATCAGTCCAAAAGTTTTGCTTGTCACTTTGCAAAAAGAACAAAGTTTAGTTACGACTGCCGTTCCAACACAAAAACAATTGGACTGGGCGGCGGGCTACGGCATTTGTGATTCTTGTTCAATGTCCGATCCCACTCTTCAAAAATATAAAGGATTCGCCACCCAAGTCGATTACGCCGCCGGCTGGAAGCGATGGTTTCTGGAAAACGCGGCTACGCTTTCGTGGGTAAAACAACCGGGCATCACTTATTTAATTGATACTTATCAAATTACGCCAAACAATTTAGCCACGGCGGCTTTTTACACTTACACGCCCCACTATCATGGTAATTATAATTTTTGGAAACTTTGGCAGGATTGGTTTGGAAAATTTTTCCCGGACGGTACGGTTTTAAAAGAAACGGACGGTACAAGTATCTGGCTGATTCAACGCGGCCTTAGGCGACAATTCAGCAGTTACTCGGCTTTTGTTTCGCGCTACTCTCCGGAAAAATTAATTTCTGTGTCAAAAAGTGAATTGGAAAATTATGAACTTGGCACGCCGATAAAATTTCCTGATTATTCCCTCCTCCGCTCGCCCACCGGTACGGTCTATCTCCTGGTCGGCGACACGCGACGCGGCTTTTCCTCAAATGAAGTTTTCAAAACAATCGGTTTCAACCCCGAAGAAGTTATGGATGCAACCTGGGAGGATTTGAATTTTTACGTTGAAAACGATCCGATTACCTTGCAAAGTGTTTATCCAACCGGCGCGCTCTTGCAAGATAAAACTTCGGGCGGCGTTTATTTTGTGGAAAACGGAATTAAAAAACCGCTTTGGTCAAAACAATTTTTGACTTTGTATTTTAAAGATAAAAAAATCACCGCCGTCTCGGTCGATGAATTAAAAAAATATTCAACTGGCGAACCGGTTAAATTCAAAGATGGAGAACTGGTCCTCGGAGAAAGTTCCCCGACGGTTTATTTTATTTCAAATAGCGAACGCCGACCGATTCCTTCCGAACAGGTTTTCACCGGTCTTGGCTTTAAGTGGGAGAATATTGTAAAAACAACAGATAAAATTTTATCTCTACACCCAATCGGCACTCCAATCTACCTTGGGGGCGCGGTTGAAACAACAGTTAACAATTAACTATTAACAGTTAACTTTAATATGTTGACTTTTGCGGCTATTACTCCCCACCCCCCAATTCTTATTCCCTCAATCGGCAAGGAGAATACCAAAAGAATTCAAAAAACTTCCGAAGCAATGGAAGAACTTGAAAAAAAATTGCACGCGGCGAAACCCGATACTATTATTGTCATCTCGCCGCACGGCGCAATTTTACCGGACGCGTTTTCCGTAAATTTGAATCCGCAATATAAAAGCGACCTCAAGGAATTTGGTGATGTTTCTACCAAAATAGAATTCAAGGCAAATACTTCTCTGGCCTTCCGCATCAAGGAATTGATGGAAGACAAAAATATCCCCCTTGTGCTCGGAAGCGATCCGACCCTAGATCACGGCGCGGCCGTTCCGCTTTATTTCCTGACAAAAAGAACTCCTGGTGTTTCCATTTTACCGTTGGGCTATTCTTTTTTGGACTTAAAAACCCATTTTAATTTCGGTGATTATCTGAAAGAAATTATTTTAAATGAAGAAAAGAAAATCGCCGTGATTGCTTCAGGAGATTTATCACACTGTCTTACAAAAGGCGCCCCGGCGGGATATTCTCCCCGCGGAAAAGAATTTGACGAAAAATTGGTGGAATTAATTACTAACAAAAATACGGCCGGCATTTTAAATTTAGACGCCGACTTAATTGAAGAAGCCGGAGAATGCGGCTTGCGTTCCATCGTCATTCTCCTGGGACTACTTGAAAGAATAAACTATACGCCAGAAGTTCTCTCTTATGAAGGACCGTTTGGCGTTGGATATTTGGTAGCCAATTTTAAACTTGATTAAAGATGAATCCATACGTTGCCCTCGCGAAAACAACCGTTGAAACGTATATAAAAACCAAAAAAATCCCGCCCTTACCCGATAATGTACCGGAAGAATTCTTGACTCGGCGAGCGGGAGTTTTTGTAAGTATTTATAGTGGAGAAGATTTACGTGGATGCATCGGGACATATCTTCCAACAGAAGTGAATATTGCTAAAGAAATTATTGGCAATGCCATTGCCGCGGCCACGAACGACTACCGGTTTTCTCCCATCACAGAAAAAGAATTACCAAAACTTTCTTACTCCGTCTATGTTTTAGAAAAACCGCGCGAAATAAAAAGTTTGGACGAACTTGATCCGAAGAAATACGGAATTTTAATAAAATCGGAAACGGGAAAATCTAGTCTACTTTTACCGAATTTGGAAGGAATCAATACCGTAGAAGAACAATTATCATCAGTTTGTCATAAATGTGGCGTGCGGCTTGACTCGGAAAAAATAACCATCCTTAGATTTAAAGCCAAAAAATACGAATAGATTATGATCGCCGAAGTTATTCCTCTAGCTCGCCTGCCCAAAAATCTTTCTTGTTTCGATTATGAAGTCCCGGAAAATTTTCTGGGACAAATTAAAATTGGACAATTGGTCAAAATTCCTTTTCGCGGAAAAAATGTAAGTGGGCTAGTTTTTACTCTAAAAGAAAAACCCGCGGAAAAATTGGGCGCCGTAAAACCGATTATCAAAATTATCGATACCGGAGAAAATCTCGACCCAAAACGTCTCTCCCTACTCACCTGGCTCGCTAATTATTATCTTGTCTCCCCCGCCCTAATTTTAAAAACATTTTTACCCGAACCGCCGCAGAAAGCCAGTACTTTTAAATCAAAGTCCAAATTAACGGCTACTTCTCTCGGCGTGGCAAAAACCGACACGGGGGAAATTCAAGAAAAAGTCAGAGAAATTTATTCTTCAGAAAAATCTTTTTTTCTTTTTCATTATCAAAATTACAAAAATAAAACCGCAGTCCTTCTAAAAATTATTGAAAAAATTGTCACTGACGGTAAAAGCGTTTTGATTTTTGAACCACAAGTTCCCGACGTCGCCGCTCTGCTCCCCTATTTTATCCATCTTTTCCACGATAAAGTAGCTACGTTGCATGGAGAAATGTCAAAAACTGAATACTGGCAGGAGTGGCAGAAAATAAAAAACGGCGAGGCCAAGATTGTTATCGGCACGCGTTCGGCACTCTTTGCGCCAATCCAAAATATCGGTTTAATTATCATGGATAATGAAGAATCACTAGATTTCAAACAGTCCGATCAAAACCCCCGTTACGACGTTCGTGAAGCCGCAATAAAGTTAGGTAAATTAACTAACGCAAAAATAATTTTTACGAGCCCCTCCCCTCGGCCGGAGACATATTTTCTAGCAAAAAATTCACCCGAGGCGCAATATCTTTCGCCGAAAAATCCGTCACGAACGCCCGTAACCACAGTTGACATGAATGATGAAATTAAAAATAAAAACTTTTCTTCTTTGAGCGAAAAAATAAAAATATCAATTTCCGAAACTCTAAAAAATAAACAAAAAATAGTTTTGCTCCTTAATCGCCGAGGACTTTCTACCGTGATACTCTGCCGCGATTGCAACCATATTTTTAGATGTAAAAATTGCGAACTGCCTCTTGTCTGCCACGACGATGAATGCAATTTACCGAGTCAATTTATTTGCCATAACTGTGGCGCGAAAGAACCAATACAATTAGTTTGCCCCAAATGCCGCGGCGCCGACATAAAATATATTGGCGTCGGTACGCAGACCGTAGAAAAGGAAATTAAAAAATTATTTCCCAACTCAAAAATTGTAAGAGTTGATATAGACACAAAAATTCCGGAATCCGACTCGCAAATTCTTAATTCTGAAATTTTCATCGGCACGCAATTTTTTATTAGAAACTATCTGACGCAAATAAAAAATATCGGCCTGGTCGGCGTCATTTCTGCCGACACCCTTCTTTCGCGACCCGATTTCCGTTCCGGAGAAAAAACTTTTAACTGGCTAACCGGCCTCATTAATTTTAGCGGACAGATAAAAAGTCCTCTTATTATCCAAACTTTTTTCCCGAACAATTTTGTTATTCAATCGGCCGTAGACGAAAATTATGAAAATTTTTATCAAAAAGAAATTGAAGACAGAAAAAATCTCCACTACCCGCCTTTTGGCAAATTGGTAAAACTTGTTTACGGACACCCAAACGAGAAAAAATGCACTTTTGAACTAATTGATTTATTTAATAAAATTAATACAACTCTTGGTCGCGAAACAGAAATCTCTCGCGATGAAAAACCAAAAAGAAAGAAACAAAAATTTTACGCCACGATTATAATTAAATTTCAAGAATCTCTGACTCCGAAGGTGTTAAATTTTTTGAAAACCGCGCCCGATGGCTGGACTATTGACATTGACCCAGAAAGCATACTATAATAAATCGTTAAGAAAAAAATATGATTTTACCAATTGTTACTCTTCCAAACCCAATTCTCCGGCAACGAGCCCGAGAACTCAATCTAAATGAAATAAAAACTTCTACCATACAGAAACTGATTTTTGATATGAAAGAAACCGTTGGACCGGCTGGCGGAATCGGTTTGGCCGCTCCTCAGGTTGGACTTTCCGTGAGATTAATTGTTATCTCCCTGGAAAATAAAGTAATGGCTTTAATAAATCCAGAAATCATTAATTTTTCCTGGCGCAAAGAAACGGCCGAAGAGGGCTGTCTTTCCGTGCCCCAAAAATTTGGATCGGTAAAAAGAGCAAAATCTATAAAAATAAGGGCTCTGGACGAAAATGGTGAAGTTATAAAATTTAAAGCCAAAGATCTTTTTGCCCGCGTTATCCAGCATGAGATTGATCATTTGAACGGTATTCTTTTTATTGACAGAGCAAAAAGAGTATTTGAAGATAAGGCACCAAAAATTTAATTTTATGGAAAGTAAATCGCGTATTATTTTCATGGGTAGCGGAGAATTTGCCGCCGGTATTTTAAAAAAATTAGCCGTCTCGGATTTTTGTCCGACGGCTGTTTTTACCAAAGAAGATAAACCAGTCGGCCGGAGCCAGACACTCTCCCCTTCTCCGGCAAAAATTATCGCGACGGAAAATGGTTTAAAAATTTTTGAACCAAAAAGTTTAAAAACTAACGAAGCGGAAAAATTAATCAAATCGCTGGAACCGGACTTGATAATCGTAGCTGATTACGGAAAAATAATTCCTAAAAATATCTTAGACATTCCAAAATTTGGCGCCTTAAATGTCCATCCATCACTTTTGCCCCGCCACCGCGGAGCCACGCCGATTCAATTCACAATTCTTCTGGGTGACGGGCAAACCGGGGTAACGATAATTTTGATGGATGAAAAAGTTGACCACGGACCGATTGTAGCAATTTCAGATTTTAAATTTAAGATTTCAGATTTGACTCATTCCGAACTATTGAAAAAGTTAGCAAATTGGGGCGGCGAATTACTTTTAGAAACATTACCAAAATGGTTAGCTGGCAAAATTAAACCAGTGCCTCAAAATGAAACACTGGCGACCTACACTAAAATTTTAACTAAAGAAGATGGTAAAATTAACTGGCAGAATCCGGCCGAAAAAATTGAACGTCAGATTCGGGCATTTCTGAACTGGCCGGGAACGTGGACTGAATGGAAATTTAACAATAAAAAATTGAGATTAAAAATTATCAAAGCAGAAATTTTAGAAACCAACAATTCAAAAATTCCGGGGCAAGTGAGCGCCATAGAAGACGGCGAAATGATAGTTGCTACCGGTCACGGAAGTTTAAAAATCAGTGAGCTTCAACTTGAAGGAAAAAACAAGACAACTGGCCGTGAATTTCTGCACGGTTATCCAAAAATTCTGGACAACATTTTACTCTAAATTTCATATAACACAAAACCACCCCGCAATACTGCGGGGTGGTTTTTTGCTCTTTATTCTTATCTTGCAAAATTAGCTCTTCGCTTTTTGTTGCATTCAAAGCAATAAACTGGTCGATCAGCAGCTGGCTTAAAAGGCAGCTCAGTGATCGGGGTGCCGCAATCAGCACATTTGAGGTTCATGTCAGAGACATTGAACATCTGGCGCTGCGGGCGTTGACCAAAGCCTTGATTATCAAAGGCCATAAGTTACTCGAAGTCTCGGTCATTTTAACTTACGACCCTTTGATACTATCTCTAAGATCTATGGTTAAAATTGTCCTACTCTTCTTCTCGCCCCCGTCAAAACGGGGGTTTATTGAATTATGTCTATATTATACACTATTCAAAAAATTTGTCAACCCCCTCCCTATAATAACCCCTAAAAAAAGCGGCGACAGAGACCAGTATCTCAATGCCGCCGCGCACAAAGCGAAAGATGTGAAGTTGCCAGTACCCCCCCTATCTGACGTTCGTCGTGGTGAAGGTAGCAACGCGATCGTAGATGAGGATCTTCGCATCCGGCCGACGCCACGCCTTGGGAGCAAGACCGGCGTTTGACGCAAGGGTGTCCATGAAAACCTCCGGGTCGGGGTAGCTCTTCCACGCCTCCGGCAAGAAGGTGAGCTGCTTGCCCTCCACGCGGAGAACCACTCCGTGCGCCACCCCGTCGTCACCCGGCTTGAGACGCGCGAGCAGTTCTTCCGGCGACTCGAACGTCATGGCTTGGGGTGCAAGGAACACGTCCACCCTGACCTCGCGTCTAGCATAGGCGTGCTCAGTGTAGAACCCCTTGATGGATTCGGCGATCCTTTCAGCAAGGATCCGACTCCGGTCCAAAGACAGGTCAACCCCGCAGGGCAGAGTAATCCGGACCATCACAGGCCCCGGACGAACTACCTCATTTTTGGAAAACGAGATGTCAATCCCGCAGCACTCATCGTTCATCACCGCCCGAATCTCGGGGACCTCGCAACAGGCCGCTATGATCTTCCTGCGAAACTGCGACTGAACCGTCCGATCACCCGCGTTCCCAACAAACACCATAACCCTTACCATCTTCTTCCTCCTCCCCTCCCTCGTACTTACCACTCCATGCAGCAAGTTTGCTTTATATTTTAAACTAAATTGATATTTTGTCAATCGTATCTAAAATTTAAAAATAAAAAAAGACCGCCAAGGTCGGATAAAAATAATTTATCTGCTATGCTCTGAGTTTACTGAAAATACTTCCGCAAAGTAGGATATAGCCAATTCCCAACGGATGATTTAAATATGGGCTGAAAAAATTCGTGACTAAAAGCGCCGCTAAACCCAAGAGCAACCCTAAGGGCAACCATGCCTCAGAACGGTCCAAAAACCACCCTAAACGCCAAATTTTAGCGATTAAAAGGAGATAAACGACAAGTCCGGCCAGACCGATTTTCAACATAATATCTAAGTATCCCCACTCAAAAGCGTAAGTGGTAAAAATTCCCCCGGGATTGACTTGGACGGCCCGCGGATCACTACTTTTGTAAGTGACAGTCGTCCCAAACCCTGAACCCAGGACAGGGTGTTTCACGATTGCTCGACCGAGCGGCGGCAGTAAATCCCAACGACTTCGGACGGCGGCCTCATTTAAATCAGTTAATCTTTCTTCAAGCATTGATCCCCAGGAAATTTTTCCGGGTGTTGGATATGGAAATTTTACTGTAATCAAAATCATGGCCCCGGAAACAATTAATATCACTAAGCCGCACAATCCTATTTTTATAATTTTCTTAAACGAAAATTTCTCGATAATTAAAAATATCAATAGAATAAATAAGCCGAAAGCCAACCCAACCCAAAAACTGCGAGAAAAACTAATGAGGATTGAAGCAAGACACCCAACAATGAGTAATGAATAACTCGCAAATAATTTTTTATCTTTATTTTTTTGCCAAATTAAAAATGCGGTAAGAACAAAAAATCCGATCAACAAATAAATCTGTGACTGAAAAAATATCCGGTAAAAGCCGCTCGACATCAAAGTAATTTCTCCAATCAAAAATTGCCTGAGCCAATGGTAAAGCGGATACATGGCAATTTCAAGATTATGAGAAAAAATATAAAGTAAGAAAAATGTTTTGATAACTATCACGGTAACCGCAGCCATAAAAATCTGTAAAATATCTTCAATTTTTTCGCGCGATTTGATAACATCAACCAACGGAAAAATTAAACCGAAATAAAGCCAACCATTGAAATCAAAAAATAAATTTTGAAAAGAATTACCGCGAATCAATCCCCAAATAAATCCCCAGACGATGAAAGCAAACAATATCCAATACCACTTCATCAATCCGTCTTTGCGAGCCCCGACGTTTTCTCGGGGCGCGGCAATCTCATCACTTTGAGATTGCTTCGTCGCTTTGCTTCTCGCAATGATATATTTCGCGAACCACACGCTCATCACGATTAAAAACAGCGCGATGCGCAAAGAAACCGATGTTCCACCAGCATCAAAATAAAATAAATATCCCTTTGAACCCATAAATAATTCTGCCAACAAAATATAAAGTCCGTATTCCAGTTTTTCCAAAGTAAGAATAAGTGTTAAAGCCAAGATTACAAAAAACGCCACTTTGTTAAAAAGCGGAAAAAAATACGCGGCGAAAGACAAAATCAAAGCAAAAGAAATGAAAAGCAGTGAGGTCTTAAAATATTTTCCAAAGAGATTCATTCTGTTTGACAATTAATTACCTTAATAATAAAGTATAGTTAGCCAAAGAGGCAAAAGGAGGAAACGATGAGCAAACGACTATGGCTATTGGCCCGGGCAATTCGAGAGTGTGAGGGGTTCGAAGAGGCCATCGCTTCCCGGGGCATCGAGGGGCGAAGCGTCTGGGAAGGGGGGTTGGCCCGGACGACTGACATTTGTGACGGTTTCGCAGCTGATCCAAGGCAGGATTTCATCCTGAGCTGGGCTCTCTTGGCTGAGGACGCGGGAGACGTCTCGGTCGAGCTCTACCTCAGTTGGGGGGATCGCCGCAACCATCTCGTCACCGTCTCTCACTGCCACCGTCTGGTCGATACCGATGCCGACGGTGATCTGTGGACGGTTGATGTATTCAAGGAGATGGGAGATCGGAAGCTGCGCGCCCTGCACGAACTCGTGCTTGACTATCGCTTCAACTGCGGCGCGGCCGAGAGAGTGCCCCAACACGAGATTTGGGAATTCATCGCCGCTCTCGCCGACTTCTACGCCAAGTTGTCCGAGAAGTAGTCCGCGGCCCAGACCGCAACGCACGAAAGAGAGAACGAACCGCGCTGACCATCTAGAGCACCACTGCTCGACTGGCCGGCGTTTTTTTATTTTTTAATTTTCGGCATCCGGGGTTTAATTTTGAAAATCTGTACTAACCAGGCCAGAGCCAAACTTAGCGGCCGTAAAATCTGAATTACCGCCCACTCCCCTTTTGTCCCGTGTTTTTTTAAATAATACGCCAAGCTTCGATTCAAGACCTTTTGTTTCGAAACACTCAACGCCTGTTTAAAACTTTGCCCATAAAGATGAATAATTTTCGCCTCGGGAGTATATAAAATTTTAAAACCCGCCTCTTTCGCGCGTTTGCAAAAATCAACTTCCTCAAACCAAATCCAAAAATTTTCGTCAAGCATTCCAATTTTTTCTATCACCTCGCGGCGAATCATCATAAAGGCACCCATCACCTGATCAACTTCCTGCGTTTTTTCATAATCAAAATCCTGAACTAAATATTTATGCATCGCCTTGCTGTGCGGAAAGAGATGATGGATTTTTAATAAAATAAAAACCTGCGAGACCAAATCAGGAAAAGCGCGAACCGATGGCTGAAGTGACAAATCTAAATTTAATAATTTACATCCGCCAACGCCGCATTCCGGATGGGTATCCATAAAACGCACCATTTTTTCTAGGGCGTTATCTAAAATTTCCGTGTCTGGGTTTAAAAGTAAAATATATCGGCCGCGGGATTTTTTTATTGCTAAATTATTTCCTTTAGCAAAACCCAAATTTTCCGCACCCGCCGTCAAATCAACTTGGGGAAATTTTTCCCGCACCATTTCCGCACTTCCGTCGCCCGAATTATTATCCACTACAAAAACTTCAAAGCTTATATTTTTAGTTTGTTCAAAAATAGAGCTTAAACATTTTTCCAATAAATCTTTGACTTTCCAATTAACGATGATGATTGAGAGATCCATATTATATATGGTGTTTTTCTTTGATAATTTTTAACGCGGCATTATATTTTCGAATTGCTTTCGGCGCCCAACCAATTTTTTCCCAAGGAATTTTATACATAAAACTCGGCAGCCAGCGGGACATTGTCGCTTTTGTATCTATAACGTCAAACAGAATTTCCGGCACCCAAACGCCGACATGACCTTGCTCTAACATCGTGAGCCACAAATCCCAATCCTGAAATTTTTTAAAACTTTCATCCCAGCCGGGAAAATGCTCGCGGCGGATTAGAGTCGTCGCGGTGATGTAGTTCATCTTCTTTAACGCCTCCGCGTCAAATTCGTGGAGATTAAATGCTTTCCAACCCCAATTAAACGAGCTGTAAGAGTAAGACGCTTCGGGGTGTTTTTCCAGTGCTTCTAACATTTTTTGGAGCATTTCTGGTTTTGCCTTTATGTCGGCGTCTGAAAAAATTACAAATGAACCAACCGACTCCCTAAATCCCCTATTCCGAGCGGACGGCGCGCCGCGATTTTCTTGATTTATAATTTTTATTCTATCTTTATATTTTTCTAAAACTTCGAGCGTGTTATCCGTTGATCCGTCATTTACTACTATAATTTCAAAGTCCTTAAATGTTTGATTAAACAACGACAAAAGACACGTTTCGATCGTGTCTCCGTGCTGGTATGTCGGAATTATTATACTAATTTTTGGTGCCATATTTATATAATTATAGGCGTCTTTTCTTCAAAAGACAAGATAAAAAGATCCACCGGGGCGCGGCCAAGTGGATCAGACGAAGGAATATTCAGTTGTACCGTTCGCGGCTACCTCACGAGCTGGAACTGGACCTTGCCCTCTTCCCCAGTCACACTCACGATTTCCATGTAATAGCGCTCCACGTCGATGTCGGGAAATTGCCGGTTCAACATTTCCCTCGCGATCCTCATGTCCTGTTCGTGGGTTGCCCTTTCTTCTTCAAGGCTGCTGAAGTGAGTTGAACCGCCGTAGGCCCTGCAGTCGCGGTGAGCGATAAGAATGACTCGCCTGACCCCGTGCTCGCCAACCGAAACTTCGCGAACGGCGTGAAGGAAGACATTCCGCGTCATGCTGTCAGTGAATACTCTCGGACCAGCGGGAAAAGTGTAGGGCGTATAGAACAGGATGTCCAACTCGTGCCTTACGAAGTCCTGATGTTGTTGGACAAATCGATGATCCAGACAGTAGACGGCTACTACAGGAACCCTCGGCTTGAGATCAACCGAATACAACTTACTAGCTTCTTTCATCTTTTTCCCTCCTCCTAACCCCTCCCCATTTATTTTTTTAAAAAAATAAAAAAATAAACCGAGAGACGTTAGGTTTTCTGAAACCGCTTCATAAAAACATAGCAAAGCAATAAACAACTAAAAACGATGTATGACTATTTTGGTTTAACTGATGAATGATGATGCAATATTTTCCAATCACCACTTTTGTTCTTCTGCCAAACAAAACTAAATCTGGCTTCAACTGTTTGTCTTCCGCCCTCTGGAGCATTAACTTCAAAATTATACATTCCTGAATGTAAATAACAGTTTTCTCCGAGAGATTGAACTTCCTCTTCTACAACTTCTCCCTTCGGATCTTTTTCTAAAAAATGGTGAAAATATTCTTCCGCTCCCCCCTGACCTTTTTTAAACTCACCCGAAACGGTGGGAAGGAATGTTGCGTCCTCGGTGTACAATCCGGCTACCGCCTTGGGATTTTTTGTTGTCAGAGATTCACTCCATGTTTTAAAATTTTGTTTAGCAATCCCCTCTAATATTTCTTTCCCCTCTCTGGTTTCTAATTCTTTTGGCATATTTTTGTTAAAAAATTATTTTTTAGATTATTCCTCAACCCTAATGCTCGGCGCAGTCCTAGCTCGGCCTCTTTTTCGCGCAACTTTAAGCCGTGCCAATTCTCGCTCTAAACCGGCCGCGGCATCGGCATATTTTTCCGCGTCAAGGTGTTTCTCTTCAAGAATTTTTTCCGCTCGCTCACGGGCTTTCTCAATTTCCGCCTCCACTAATTCTTCCGCCTTTTCCGCGGTGTCAGCTAAAATTAAAACTTTATCTCCCGTAACTTCAATAAATCCACCGGAGCAAGCCATGGCAATCTCTTCCTTTCCTTTTTTGGCGACAATTTCCCCGGGACGAAGCACGGCAATCAAGGGAATATGATTTGGTAAAACCGTAATCTCCCCTTCCGCCGTGGGAATGGTTATTTGATCAACTTCATCTTTTAGAACAACTCGCTCGGGAGTAATAATTTCAAATTTTAATTTTACGGCCATGTCAATTTATTTTAATTATTACGCTGTCACTTCCTCAATTACGCCCTTCATATAGAAAGCTTGTTCTGGCTTATCATCGTGCTTGCCTTCCAAAATTTCTTTGAAACTTCGGATAGTATCTTTAAGCGAAACATATTTACCTGGCGTGCCGGTAAATGTTTCAGCAACAGAGAATGGCTGAGATAAAAATTTCTGAATTTTTCTAGCGCGCGAAACGGTCTGTTTATCTTCCTCGGATAATTCTTCCATACCCAAAATGGCAATAATATCCTGCAGATCTTTATAGCGCTGTAAAACTTTCTGCACTTGGCGGGTAACATTATAATGTTCTTCGCCGACAATTTTTGGATCCAAAATCGTGGATGTTGAATCGAGCGGATCCACCGCCGGATAAATACCAAGTTCAGTTAAAGCGCGACTAAGCACCACAGTTGAATCAAGATGCCCAAAGGTTGTAGCCGGGGCCGGATCAGTAAGATCGTCCGCCGGGACATAAACTGCTTGCACGGAAGTTACCGAACCCTGCTTGGTAGAAGTAATTCTTTCCTGAAGTTCACCCATTTCCGTCGCCAAGGTCGGCTGATAACCCACGGCAGAAGGAATACGTCCCAAAAGCGCCGAGACCTCTGAACCGGCTTGCGTGAAACGAAAAATATTATCAATAAAAAGTAAGACATCTTGTTTTTCTTCGTCCCGGAAATATTCCGCCATGGAAAGCGCGGACAAAGCTACGCGCGCCCGAGCTCCCGGCGGTTCATTCATCTGCCCGAACACCATGGCGAGTTTACCTAAAACACCAGATTCTTTCATTTCATGATAGAGATCATTTCCTTCGCGAGTTCGCTCG